>Ga0209309_10000034_pt1 | contig 206135 bp, 230 predicted proteins | sample COGITO_mtgs_1204_2_FD_184807 | JGI IMG/M metagenome (GOLD analysis project Ga0209309, IMG submission 184807) | Pelagic marine microbial communities from North Sea - COGITO_mtgs_120412 (SPAdes) (version 2) | ecosystem: Environmental > Aquatic > Marine > Epipelagic ... | reverse complement strand
GACAGCCAATCGTAAAGTCTTAGTTGGGCGAAGTGAATATAATACTGAATCTATAGAGTATAGTATTATATTTATTCCATTTGAATATAAGAGAAGAGGGTGCTTGGCAGCCCCTCTTCTTTTTTTTGTGCTCTTTTCTATGATTCTAAATTAATGGAGCTACCGAGATGGCAGGTAAACTTGCAGAACCCTATTACATCAATGGGGGCGATGATGATTTATTAGTTGGCGATTCTGCGGCGGTAGTGGCTGCAGAAGCAGCAGCGGTTAATGCTGAAGGGGAGTTGGCAACATTCGATGCCTTAATACCTGAAGTTACCCCACCAGAAAAACAAGAAGCTATGAAATCAGAAGCTGGCAAGAGTATGTCTTCTACGGCTTCAGAGGTCAATTCCTCACCCGGTGGAGCAGCTGCACTTAATGCTGTTGCCAATATACCAACTAACGACGTTGACAAAGCTAATGAAGTTGTTAACGAAATGAAAGAAGATGGTTCCATTGATTCTTTGGAAGGTAATACCAAAGCAATTGATAAACTATCTAAAGCAGTAGGTCTTGAAAAGAGACTTAAAGATATTGCACCTGAGTTCTCACTGGACGATTACAACAATAAAGTTAAGTTAAACCTTTTAAAAGAATATGACTGGAGCACTACGCAGTGTGATAAGTCAATGAAGGGTTTACTATCCAATATGTCATCTCTGTTTCCTGATGTATTGTTCGGTAGTAATGACGATGACCGTGGTAGGGGAGCAGCAAAGGATGCAAGTCTTTTGGCAGCTTTACGTTGTGGGGCTAAGTGGTTAACCGATGACTCTTACGATTCCATCCTTGATAAACAAGGTCCTCGCCTTGAAGGGTTATCGACTAACTTCATGGAGACTACACTAACAGACTTCCAAAGCGATAAGCAAGTAAGGTTTGTTAGAAAGGTTGCCTCTAAGTTAAAGACTAACAATCAGGACAAGGCAGCTACCGAATACCTAACTAGATTCAATCCTAAGTTGGTACCGGATATACTCAGAGTTTATCCTTGGGGTTTCATGGATAGCTTTAATCAAGATATCGGAACAGCACACGATGCTCTAGTTCAGGCCCTAGATGACATAGACCCTGATTGGTTTAAAGTTAACCGTAACGGTACAATGGTTAATGACCTAACGCATTACTATAGAGCAACTGATGAAGCACTGTATGTTTTAGGTTATAGGAAACCACATACTGCAAACGTAGCTATCGTTGGAAGCCATAGGAAGATTAGTTATACTATCTATCCACAGCATATCCGACCAAGAGTCTAGACGACATAAATAGGAGGGCTTGCGCCCTCCATATTTTTTTTTCGTTAGTTACTAATACTAGCACCACCACGGTAGAATGCTGATAATAATTTACCAGGCATTGTACCAGCAGCCCACTGAGCAGTTCTACCATACGAGAACATACTCTCGAAGCTTCGTACTTTAGTAGCCCACGCCCGCTTAAGTTTAGCAGTAGGGTAGAATTGTTCAGCTACTCCTAAGGCACTTAATATAGCCATGTAATCATTAAAGGCATTGTCGTCATCTAGAATACCAGCTCGCTCATCTAGAGGAACATGTAAAATAGAGGACATGTCAGTAACGGTAAATGTTATATCAATACCAGTAGGTAACCCATCAACACTCCATCCAGCATTTGAAGTACCACGAGTAATACTCAAGTCTGTAATCATACCACAGCGAGTTTGCATACGTCCCGGAACGAAACATTGACACATAAACGGTGAGGTATAAGAACTAGGTCCTGTAGATAGAGGTAAAGCGCCAGCAAGAATCATTGACAATGGAATGTAAAGATTCTGGAAAAGACTTACCTTGTTACCATAAGGACTTCTTAACTGAATGGTAAAGGATTCAGACGGAAGACTAGCTGAAGAACTATCCCACACATTCTGAATATCTGCCATAGCACCACCACCTAAAACAGCAACACCACTTAGACCTACACCATCTAGAGCACCCTGAGCAAAGCTAACGATAGCATCTTTAAACGCACCAATAGTTTCACCAACAACACCATCACCTAGATTAAAGTTCATAGCGTTTGTTTTCATATCCCTAGCATTACTAGAAATACCATTGATAGTAGATGCGATGCCTGGTTCTTTAGTAGAGTTATTGAAACTCTCACCAATGCTACCAACTTCATCTAAACGAAAGGCTACCCAATTAGAACCATCTCGTAGCTCAGCCTGTAGGTAGTCAGTAAAGCTTGAGTCGTCAGACTTAAGTACTTCTTCACCACCAGCCGCTGCTTTCTCTCTAGCTTCGGCATCCTTAACTTTAGCAAGACTAGACTTACGATAGTTCTCTGTGTAGTCACGAATATTTTTGTTGTTAACATTCTTATCGAAGTTACCACCAGCAATAGCAGCAAGTTTAGCTTCAAGGTCTGCTTCAGTAGCAGCTCCCTCAATGGCTTTTATCTGTGCGTTTAATTGCGCATCGTAAATGCGTTGTGCCCTAGTAGCCATAGCGTATACGTCTATACCACCCTCACGTCTGAAGACATCTGGTAGTATTTTAGTATAGTCATCCCAACTAGCACCTGGGGTATCACTGGAATAATCGGCACGTTTAGCTTTACCAGCTGTTTGTCCCATACCGGCAACAATCTCTTCAGTAGTACTACTACCAAATACACCAGGCTGTATACCAATATTAACAGCTAACTTATTAGCCATTAAGTTTACGGCGTTCCAATAAGGACCCATGGTAGGCTTGACATAATAGAATTTACTATTAGGCTTACCACTTAAGTATCTAATTAAAGAACCGGCAAGTACGAAAGGAATCAACGGTGCTGATACTAACCAACCCAAGGCTTTACCTAATGAATAACTAAGCCCTGCTGTTTCACCAGTTCTAGCCATAGAACCCATCTCAGGGTCGTAGAAGTTAGAAAAGAATCTAGTTATACTGTTGAATTCAGGAACACCAAAACTAAGGTGAACCTTTACAGAATTATCATCATACGCTTCACTATAGAAACGCCCCATACCTTTACAGTTGGATGCCTTGATGTTCTGTCTACCCAGATAGTCTCTGAGTGCTATGTTTTTAATATCGGCATTCCGACATGCTTGTGGCGGATTGTTAATCGTAAAGTTACCACCAGGGGTAGTATCTGTAAACTTATTAAAAGCTGCACTGTAACTACGATTAAAATTATCTTTGGCAGTGATAGCCTTTTCAGTACTCGGAAGTATGAATGCTTGTCGTAGCCATGACGAATCTTTTAAACCGCTCATAGAACTACTCCCTATAAAAGAAAAAAATAATGGGAGGCACGAGGCCTCCCAAAACGTTACTTGTTTCGACCCATAAGTAGAGGGTAAGAAACTGATTTAGATTTACCTTGGTTCATTAGACCACTTAGTTGCTTCACTGATAAGTTAGGTTGTACCGGCTTTTTAACTTGGGTTGCTTCACCCTCGATAGTAGTCGATTGAGGTTGCTTATGTACACCTTCAGCCGTAGCCTTGGTATTGGTAGCCACCTCTTGTAGTACGTCAACCATTCGTTGCTGAGTCTTCAACTGTTCCGACATTAACATGCCGATAGCCTCTAACTGCTTTTCACTACGAACGTTAGCGTTCTCCTGACTTAACTGTGCACGTCTCTGCTGAATTACTTCACCTTCAACTACAACACTATCTTCCTTAGTTCCTTTCCTAATAGGACTCGCGGGAGCCATGTTAAGTTTGGACTTAGGAGTTGCCACTACTGTGTCAGTATCTGCTACAGCAATGGTATCTTCAGTGTAACTTGGTTTAGTGTTAGTACCTACCTGAGTAGGGACCATTAAACTAGGTTTAACTAAAGGAGTGGTCTTACGTGATACGTTCTCACGTTTCTGGTCATGCGTCTTACTAACCTTAACTTGCTCTTTAGATTCTTTAATAGCAGCAGCGACTTGTTCCTTAGCCTTAGTTCCAACTGAACCCTTGAATAGGTCAAGTGGATTTACAGCAGATTTCTTATCGTGCGCATTTTTACGAACCTCGAAGTGTAGTCTTGGACTAGTAACCCAACCAGTGTCACCAACCTCTGCAATTTTAGCCCCTTGTTCAACTCTATCACCAACCGTATAGCCAGCTTCGAATTTGTCAAGATTAGCGTAACGGCTATGTGTACCATCATCATTATCGATGTAGATAACATTACCATCATTGCGAGAGTATCCTCTACGAGTTATCACCCCACCCTGAGTAGCCAATACCTCTGTTCCCTTAGGAGCAACGATATCTATACCAGAATTAAAAGTAACCTCACCAGTATCGGAGTTGGTGTTCTTACCAAAGTTAGAAGTTATTCTTCCATCAGTGGGCATTATAAACCCGCTCTTACCAGAGACCTTAGAAGTCTTCAACTTACGCTTCACAGCAGTGGCTGTAGATATAGGTGGTTTAGTAACTGCTTCAGTACCAGCCTTAGCAGACCGTTCTTCAGTTTTACCTTCTATATATTGCCTAGTTTTATCGGACATTCGGGACAGGGCTTTTGCCTTTATGGCGTCGTAGTCAGCTCTTTTTCTTTCAGTAACTACTTCCTTTCCACCATCACCCTCAACTACTTCAGCAACCTTGTCTTCCGTTTTAGGTTTATCGCTGATGACTTTCTTAAGTGCTAATGAAGCACCAACTGGAGTCACCGCTAAAGCAGCTGTTCCTAATTTACTTAAGAAACTAGAACCTTCTTCTTTGGTCTTCTCTTCGCCTTCAGCATCTTCCTTGTACTCTTCCATGAGACCTTTCTTCATCTCATCAATCTTGTCGTAACCGACATCAGATTCATAATCCTCCATCATATCTGCTGGAATGAAGTAAGGGCTGCGACCAGTTCCATCGTTAGGATAGTAAGCTCCCTTAGTAAACTTTAACTTCTTAGAGTCATCTAACTCATCATCAATGTCCAACAAATCAACATCGGGGTCCAACGCCATGGAAATACCATGATGTAAAAGGAATACCTCTTTAAATCTGTTATTGAACCACTGACCGTAAGCACTTGCTCGTCTAGAGTTCTCTGGGTCTTCTTCGTAAGGAACACTAAGGTCTATATTCAATAGTTCCAGAATGTCATCATGGAAGTCCTCTGGTAAATCTAGACTATTCTCAGTTCCCTCTTGACCACGATAATTAACATGGTCAATTGCTTCATCTTCTAACTGACGAATGAATGAACGGTGACTACTGTCCTCTGGGTCTAAACCATACTGACGGAAGCGGTATTCTTCCAATGGCTCAGTGCCTTCACGGTTACTAAAGAAGCTAAATACTTCATATGCCGTATAAGCAGCTCCGGCTATCGCTAAGGCTGTTCCAACTGCTGGCGCAGCTAAGATACCACCTGCTAAACCTAATGCTCCCTTGAGTCCCCACAGTGCGGCTTTCTTAAGTCCTGATGTAGCAGCCATCTTAGTAGCTACAGAACCACCAGCCCCTGAGAGCATTCCACCTGCGGTACTAATAGTAGCAGCAGTCCCACCTAGTAGACCAAGGCCTTTACCAGACGTAGCTAATTTCTTAGCCCCACTACCGACACCTTTAATGGCTTGCCATGCTCGACCCATACGACCCTTTGGTTTAACCTTAGGACCGTTGCGTCTTCTACGACCACCATCTTCATCTTTACCATTACCGGATATTTTATCACCGATAACTTCACCAGCAGCTTCAGATGCTATATCACCAGCCAGACTACCACCGTCATCATCATCTCCACCAAACCCAAGTGCACCAGCTAAACCAGCTAGCATACCTTTTCCTTTAGGTTTAGTTTCAGATTGACCATCACCCTTGTCGGTTCCGTCTTCCTCTTCATCTTTACCGAAGAGTTTACTTCTCCAACCACCGTCCCTGAAACCATCACCGTCGGTGTCATTCAGTTCACGGTCATCCTTACCATGGAAGTAAGCTAGCAATGAAGCCATATAGCCTTTGGTAGAACCATCGCCAGCAGGGATTGTATTGTTCTCAGTCTTAATACTAACGTTACCATCAGCATCACCAACTAATACAGTATCCTCACCGAGTTCCTTACCAAGTAGTTTATCCTTAGCCTGAGCAAGCTTGTCAGTAGCTTTGTTCTTAACATCCTTGATAGTCTCTTCAGCTTTGGTTGTATCTACAGACTTGACTTTGTCGACAGCCTTATCGGCAACATCTTTAGCCTTTGAAGCAGCAACGCTTATTTCTTCAGTAGCACGGTCTTTGATGTTTGTAGCAGTACCTTTCAACTGCTCCCCAATATCGCTAACATTTTCGTTAACGGTAGGTGCAGCTGTACCAGCAGCTTCCGCAGGAGATTGTTGGATGTTACCATTAAGGTAAACTGTGTTAGCACTGATGTTCATTACATCAACATCACCGCCACCCATAGATGGAATACCACCCTTAAATCTATCTAGCAGACTCTTACCAGCTTTTCCAATTCCAGAGTAGTAACCCTTTAAGGCTTCCCACACTTTAGAACCAGCAGTCTTTGCTAACCCAATACCAGAACCAATCATACCAACGCCGTTACCGAATAATCCAGCAATTTGAATCTCTTCACCCTGAGGGTCAACTAATCCAGCTGAAATATCTTCATCGGTAAGAACCATGTTACCTTCTTCATCGTAGACAGGTCCATCGATGTCCCCAATGGAGAATATCGAATTACCATCCTTATCGAAGTAAGCACCACGTAGTAATTTAGTCCTTAATAAAGCAGGGCCATCCCCCATGCGACTTTTAACATACACATCGACTTGGTTTTTAAGTTTACGGTCTAAGCCAATGGCTCTTTCCTTCACACCACCAATGATACTACTAGCACCCTTGAATAGGAACCCATAGTAACCACCTAGCATGTCTACACCACCAGATACTAAATCTCTAGCACCTGTACCAAGTCTACTGATTAAAGATTCACCAGAACCATCGAAAATACCATTTTCATAGTCTTCTTCAGTTATAACTAGATTACCTGTGGACAAGTCCTTAACAGCACCAGTTATATCTTTAAGGTTAGTGATGACATTACCAGTAGCAACATCGACATATCTACCAGCCTTTATAAAGTCAGCCCTAAGAGCAGGTTTCTTAATACCGGCAATGAATACATCAACGGTATCTTTCTTAGCACCTAAGTAACCTAGTGCGGCAGAACCTTTCTCTTTAGCAAAGTTTAAGGCAGACCCAGCAGCATTACCCAACATTCCATAGTAACTACCAAGCATATCGATACCAGCTTTACCAGCACCCATAACTTTACTAGATAGATTACCCATCAGTGATGGTTGGTCAATACCAGCACCAGCTCCTAATTTCTTAAGTAGCTCAGCACCCATTGCCGATTCTTCAGCAGAAAGACCATTGACCTGTTGAGTAGCAAGTATGTCACGGATTTCCGTTAGGAGTCCTACTTGTTGACTTGTTAGAGTTTGGGCTTCAGTACCAGTACTAACTAATAATGATAACTTATCCAAACTACCCTTACTGTTGTCAGCATGTTGGTTAAGTACCCTAGTAAGTTGTGAAACTATATCTAAGTCTTTACCAGCCATTGGAGTAACGGATTGCTCAACTGAACGAGTACGTTCAACTGTAGGTGTCTGTGGTTGGTCTCCCAATTGCCACTCACCTCTGTCCTGTTCTCTCCACTTAGTACTATTTTCTTTACGTTCCTCTTTTAAAGAGTACCTATCCCATTCAGACTGTAGGTCATCCAGAGACAAACGACCAGTGAGTAAACCATTCATTCTTTCCAGATTAAATTGGTCTTTACCCGATGTATCATCAATCCATCCTGTAGAACGTAACAAGTCTTTATCACCAGTCCCTACGAACTCGTTAATAGCCCCTTGCATGTTAGGAATAACCTGTTGTAGATTCTTACCTTCATTGAAGATGTTTCCAATCTGTTTCAGGTTCTGTTCGCTTAAATCAAACTCCCAGTCTTCCTTACCGCCCTCACCTACGTCTTTAGCCTTGAACTTATCACGGAAGAATTCCTGAAGTTCACCAACTGCATCACGGTCAAATCTATTTTCGAATGCACCAGTCTCAACATAACGACGAGGGTCTATATTCCAACCACGGTCAAGGTCTGTATGAATCTGCTCGGACATAACTGCTCTTGCTTCTTCAGATATCTTAGCATCACCAAATATTTTATTCAGTAGCTTTTGATTCCTTTCTTGATAGTCGGTAATTTCAGAACGCTTAACAAACTTATCAGTAGCTTCAGCAACAGCCTCACCCTCAGTGACAAACCGTTCACTAAGTTTACTGAACACCATCTTCTCAGCTGGTTGACCCGTAGCCATAGATTCAGTATTCTGGGTAATGCGTGCCAAGTACTCAGGAATTATTTCTATTAATGTCCTACGGGACAATACATCCCATTGAACACTAGCAGTAGCATCCTTAGATAAATTCTGCAATACTTCAGGTCTAGTATTAAGAGTAGGGGCAGCTTCCTTAAGGAATCTACCAAACATACCAGCAATGCCATCTCTATCATCAGCAGTGTCGATAAACTCTTTAAGTTTACCATCAGCACCGCGAACCATGTTAGAAGCAGCTAGACCTTTCTCTACAATGTACTTACTAGCCCCAGTTTCTTTCTGTAAGGCTTTACCAGCCATACCGATGATTTTATTAGATATGGCACCACCTGCAGCATCACCGGCAAAGCCAGCAGCTTTAGTAGCTCCAGAATCCTTAGGACCATCTTCCATTCCACCCATCATTTCAGAGGCTTCATTTAACTGTGTAATACCGCCAGATATTTCACTGATACCGTCAGCTACTTCACCGACTGTCTCCATTACTTTATCTTTAACGCCACTAATCAGATTAGTGCGAAAGCTTTGCATGTAGTCACTTACGTTATCAACAGTCCCGCCCATAAGACGTTCTTGTAACATAGACTGGAAGTTCTCTGAGTTCTGAGTTTTAACCCAGTCAGGTAAACCAGTGTTTGTTTTGATATCGTTTAACGCTGTGATTACATCAGTGTTACTAGCAGTTTGTAATTTGAGTAAATCACGAGCAGCAAAATAATGACGGAATTGTAAGTCAAGGGATTTCTTTTGGTAAGCAGCGGTAATACTATCCTGATACCCTACAAGTCTAGACATAGACTGTTGGATAAGTGAAAGTTTATCTACGCTTTGTTCATGTCGTTGGTTCTCGACTTGGTCTTTAAACGCACCCTGAACTCTTTCTTCTTGCTTATCCCTTTCCTGTTCTTCCATCTGCGTAGTAAAGATGCTACTAAGGGCAGTACTTATACTTTCCTCATCCGCATTTACATTACTACCACGACGTGAATCGTCCTCTGACCAAGAGTTTATTTTCTCGTAGACGCCTTTCGGTAAAATACCTTCAGCTTTAGGGAGAAGACCACGAGTAGCTTCTTTGGCAGATTTAATAGCAGGTTCTAACCTTTTCTCGGCTTTATCGTATAGGTCAGAAGCCTCAAATGCTACATCGTCGACAAGGTCGGCAGCTTCGCTATATCCTTTAGGTAAGCCCTTTCTGGCAATGCGTTGCGCAGCGTTAACACTTAATAGGTTACTAGTAGCTGCTTCGGTGAAGCTAGTAGCCGCCACCGTGATGGGTGTACGGTCTTTACTTCCGCCCCCGACATCACCGTCGAAATCAGGAGCATCGAAATCATCAAAGCTATCAAAGCCATCATCTTCGATGTCATAATCGTCGGACATAACGGACTCCTTTTAAATTAAAAAATACTGTGTCTATTTATAATAAGACCACCCAATCATAGGAACAGCACAATGACACAAATAAGCAAGCTGCCGTTTAACGTTGAACTGCTAAAGCTAACGGGTCAGAATTCCGCCGCTATGAAACCAATAAAGGTTTCCGATATATACGATGGCGGTACAACTAACTTCCATGAAGATGGGCTATATTCTGTTTCAACATTTGGTGCTACCGGCACTAAAGAACGTAACAATAGATTTAGTTTCATAGACCTAAAGGTTAGTGTTCTACATCCGTTAATTCACAGACACCTTACAAGAATAAAAGCATTGTACGGTGATATCATCTCAGGTAAGAAATATGCTAAGTGGGTACCTAAAGATAAAGACTTTGTAGCCTCTGACGAAATAGAGGGACGTACTGGTTTTGCTTTCTTTATGGAATACTTTAAAGACTTGAAGTTACAAGAAAGTAACTCAGACCAGCGTAACCTCAGAATTAAAGTTGTTAACACTTACAGAAACAACGCTACCGTTGATAAATGGTTAGTGTTACCAGCAGGACTAAGGGAGATACAAATCTCCGAAGATGGTTATGTACAGGAAGATGAAATAAACGATATGTATCGTAAGGTTCTATCTGTAGCAAATACCATTATGGTCGGTGCAGGCAATACCAATGACCCAGTATACGACCGTTCTCGTTATTCTCTACAGACAGCAGTTAATGCAATCTATGAACATATCGAAAACTTCCTAACTGGTAAGAAAGGTTTCATTCAGGCTAAATGGGGTTCACGTAGAATCTTTAACGGTACTCGTAATGTAATCACCAGTATGGATGTTGGTACCGATGATTTAGATTCACCACGCTCTATCGATTCAACTGATACAGTAGTGGGGTTATACCAGACTGCAAAGGGTGTTCTACCTTTAGCTGTTAACTGGTTGACTAAAGGACATCTATCTAAGATATTCACTGGTTCTAATAATGTACCGCTAGTAGACCGTAAAACTAGAAAGACTGTCTGGGTCAATGTATCTACAGACACTATGGATAGATGGGCTACTGTTGAAGGGCTTGAGAAGTTTATTAACTATTACGGTAATGCAACAATTCGCCATAAGCCTATTTTGGTAGAGGGGAAGTACCTAGCATTAATCTATAAAGATGGTGTTAGCTTCCGTATCCTTAATCCAGGCGAATACGATAGAATGCTACCTAGTCGCAAAGAGAACGTCCACCCTATTACCTACGCTGAGTTTTTATATCTAGCAGGGTATAAGGAATGGAATCGCTTGACTTGTACAGTTACTCGTTATCCGATTACTGGCCTTGGTTCTACTTACCCATCTACAGTATATCTTAAAACTACTGTTGAGGGTGATATCCTACATGAACTTGATGACCAATGGGAACAGATAGGTGATGACCATATCGCTTACGAATTCCCTAGACATGGAGTTCCGTTCTTCGACACTATAGGTGTAAACCCTAACAGGCTAGTTGGTCTAGGTGCCGACTTTGATGGCGATACCGTAAGTTGTAACTTCTTACTATCGGACGATGCGGAAGCAGAAATCCATAAGTACTTTGACCAACCTACTGGTTATATAGACCCTCGCGGTGGTTTACAGATGTTTGGTACAGATACCATCGATTGGACTCTACGTGGTCTAACCTTTGGCTCAGAAAAGGTATTGTAATTATGAAATGTGCAGTATGTGGCCTAGGGCCAACTAACGGTGTATCTATTCACGGTACTGGTAACGATTCAGAAGGTAAACCTACCTATCACTGCATTGAACATCTAGCTACCAACGAAGACGAAGAGATGGAAGAGGAAGAGTCCTAATGCGAGCAGCTCTATCAGCAGACATAGTCGAATGGCGTAAAGTGGGACAGGATACCGTTACTCAACAACAAATAGTTGATTGGGGTAATGGTGTCATCACTAAAGGTCCAGACGGCGGAGTAAGGCTTACAGTTAGTGGTACTCCAACATATGTAGCCAGCGGTAAATATATCGTAAGAAATCGCGAAGGTGTGTATGCGGTTTTCGAGGGTAACATATTCGAACAAATATTCACCACCTTTACTTAGGGGTAAGTAATGCTTTATCCAGAATTTTATAGGAAGTTTGGCGTACGTAACTTTGAGAAACTAAAATCTCCAATATTTACTGACGTCACTTCTTTAGTTATTCCAAAAGAATCACTACTGCACTACATGCCTACAGATGATACTGATAATGGTCCAGACCAAGACGGACCGTTGTTTAACGGACGTGACTCTAGTCATTGTTGGCATATCGAAGAGTTAACGGCGGAGCAGGGTAGACCTCGTCGAAGAACTACCGAATTACGCTCACGTGTAAAAGCTTACCATAAACGCAATCGTAAGATTCGTCAATTGAGAAAGTTTGAACAAGGTGTACGTGACGCTAATAACTTGGTGGTTATAAACTACGCAATAGTTCCTCACCTATATCGCTATACTCGCAATGCCCTATCCAGTTGGTACGAATGGAATAACCTTAACCGTACATTATGGGATAACGTTGCTAAGTATACTGGTGATACTTTACGTAACCAATTTATCCATATAGAGATACCTGATGTTCTACCTACTCTAGAAGAGTTTAAGCTTCTCAATAAGAAGCCTACTCTAGAATCTCTAGAAGCGTTCAAGAAACCTGAATCTCTTAATTTCTTTTACCTCTGGCAGTATTGTACTCAGGGCGTACATGAATTAGATACTATCCTTGGTGATAATATCCGATACGTAAACCTTGTGTTCATTCGTGGTGGTAAATTCAGTGTTCTTAATCTAGGTGAGTTCCAGCAGTGGAAACAAGAGAAGCTTGACGACGGTGAATCCATTAATGGAATCTTCGATAAGACTTTTGTTAACTACATCACCAAGATTCAACAATTGGAGACTGTTACCAATGCAACAGAAGAAGACTTTACAGAAGAAGACTTGGACTTATCTACCAATGTCTATCTTAATGACCGCACTGCTACAGTTGAGGTCAAGGCCAGAGAACTTAGAGACTCTGGTCAAATGTCGCTACCGGAATATAAACGCGCCATACGTCTGGCCAACACTTTCAAGACTATCGAAGCAACGACTGGCGATGGTACGCTCGACGAACAAGCCACGGTTAATGCAAGCGACCTTGTTGTGCCAGAGTGGAGTGCTCCAGAACTAGATGGCGTATTAGATAAGACGATGCTTAAATCGTCATTGAAGACTATGGATTCCCATTACATCGAAAAAGTGATGGAGAAAGATATAGCCTCAATGGTACTCAATGTTCAAAACACTGGTATTGCAGTTACTGGTTTCAAAAAAGAAACTGTAGTTGACGCCGCTAATAAGTACGACCATTACTCGATACAGTTTACCCCACTTGGTGGTAAGCCGTCTACTGTTCATGTTAAGCTACCTAGTGTAGATAAGAATGGTAAGTTTACAGCTAATGGCGTTACCTATCACATGGCTAAGCAACGTGGTGATTTACCAATCCGTAAAACCAAAGCGGATACAGTAGCCCTTACAAGTTACTATGGTAAATTGTTCGTTACCAGAAGCCCTAAGGCGGTATATGACCGTTCAGCATGGCAACGTAAGAAAGTTATACACATGGGTGTTGATGATACCAATGATGTAGTAACTAATATTCGACAGGGCGATGCTAGTAACAAGTCAGCTAAGGTTCCGCCAGTATATAGTGGTATGGCCAAAGGCGTATTGGGCTTTACTTGTAACTCTGGGGTTATGTCTTACGAGTATTCTAAACGTGAGGAGTTATACGGTGAGACAATACTTAAGAAGCTTGAGCGTCGTGGACATGTGGTCTGCGGTAAAGCAAAAGGTGATAGATTCATTACCTTGGATAACTCTGGGTTGTATCATTATCATGGCAGTGATGGCAGTGTTGATACTATTGGCGGTTTGGCTAGTTTGCTCGGTACTGACCTTGGTCGCGAACCGAACGATATGGCTGAAGTCAAGATTTACTCTACTGGTATCCCGGCTGGCGTAGTACTCGGTTACATGCTAGGTCTATCTAAACTGTTACGTATCCTAAATGCTAAGACTAGAAGTGTTCCTAAGGGACAACGTTTAGAATTGGAAGATGGTGAGGCAGGGGTAGTCTTTAAAGATGAGACCTTGGTATATAATACCGATGACCCTCAGGTAACCATGATACTAAATGGCTTCTACGAATATCGCTCTGCTATTAAACAATTCAATCGTGATGAGTTTGATAAGAAGACTGTGTATCAGCCAGTACTAGAATCACGTGGTGTAGGTTTACGATTCATTCGTGAGATGGACTTGTTACAACCAATGTTCATTGACCCAATTACCGATGGTATATTGGAAGAGCGTAAAGAGCCTCGTACATTCGAAGGGTTGGTGGTCAAAGCTGTGGAGCTATTAAAAGACGACCGTACTCCAGACGAAACCGATACTGAGTACATGCGTATTAAAGGCTATGAACGTATGCCTGGCTTTATTTACAAGGAGCTAATAGCTTCTATTCGTAAACAACAGTCTCAGCCTATGAGTTCACAGTCACGTATTGAGATGAATCCAAAAGCTGTGTGGATGGATGTCCTTAAAGACGCCACTACTAAAACAGTAGAAGAGTTGAATCCAATCCATAACCTTAAAGAGAAAGAGTTAGTTACTTACTCTGGTGATGGTGGACGTTCCGCTCGTTCAATGGTTGCTAGTTCTCGTGTTTACCACCAGAACGATATGGGTGTTATCTCAGAGGCAACAGTTGACTCTGGTTCAGTAGCAATCAACACTTACTTGTCAGCAGACCCTAATTTCAATTCACTTAGGGGTACTACGAAACGAGTTAAGGCTAAGGATGCTTCATCATCTCAGTTGTTATCTACCTCAGCTATCTTATCACCTGGTGCTACCAGTGATGACCCTAAACGTACTAACTTTATTAGTATTCAACATTCTCACGGTGTAGCCGCTGATAATTATAAGGTAATGCCTTTAACAACTGGATACGAACAGGTACTTGCTCATCGAGTCGACCCAATGTTTGCATATGTTGCAGAACAGGACGGTAAGGTTACTGATATAGGCGAGAGTCATTTGTCGGTGGATTACAAAGATGGTACTTCCACTAAGATTGAACTTGGTACAATCTACGGTACAGTAAATGGTACTAACGTACCGCAACGTATTGCATCTGACTTAACTAAAGGTCAGAAGTTTAAAGCTGGACATGTCCTGTCTTATAACACTGGTTTCTTTGAACGTGATTATTTCGATAACACTCAAGTTAACTGGAAAGCTGGTGCGTTGGTTAATGTAGCCTTGATGGAATCTGTTGATACCCTTGAGGATTCATGTGCTGTATCTGAAGAACTTGGGTACGGTTTATCGACTGAAGTTACTGAAGTAAGAAACATCGTTTTAGACTTTAATCAAGGTATTTTAAATTTGGTTAAAGTAGGAGATGAAGTAGATTTAGAAACTATCCTATGTACGCTAGAGGACCCACTAACGGCCGATAATACATTATTCGACAGTGATAGTGCGGAATCTTTGAAAGCGTTAGGTCAGTTAAACCCTAAGGCGAAGAGTAAAGGTGTGGTAGAGAAAATTGAAGTTCTCTACAATGGCGAAACGTCAGACATGTCTAAAACTCTTAAGACTGTTATCAATCGTGCTGATAAAGAACGAGCTGAAAGAGTCAAACGTCTAGAGATTGATGGTGCCCTTACCGGACAGGTAAAGGAACCGATTAATGTCGAAGGGAGACGTCTAGTAATGGACCAAGCTGTTATCAAGGTATATATCACTAAGTCGCTGCCTGCAGGCGTTGGTGACAAAGCGGTACTTGGTAACCAGTTGAAAACCATCATTGGTCGTGTAATGACTGGTACTAATGAAACAGAGAGCGGTGAGCCTATTGATGTAATCTTTGGGCGTCAATCGATTGCTAACCGTATCGTACTTAGTCCCGATGTAATGGGAACTACGAATCGTGTGTTAGAGGTTCTCTCCAAAAAGGTAGCGGACACATACTTTACAAATTTGTAATAAAGGAGTGGGGAGTTAATCGCTCCCCTTACTGAACACTATGAAAAATAGAAACCATATCACATATGCCACTCTTGCTAATGCAGTGGAGTTAGGCGCTCGTGTGGTTCAGAAAGTTGCTGGTAATGAAGCTTCTGACCAAGTCGGTGGTGTACAGGTAAAGGAAACCGTTAAGGATTCTCTTACTGCTCGCATCTCTAAGTCATTAATGATTAATGGGGGTAAAGCATAATGATTTCACGTCAAAGTGTTACCTCTATCTATTCCCTTGCTCAGGTAGCTGAGCAAACAGGAACCGTAGTACTACCAATGGCTGATACGCCACTAGCGGTACTTAACAGCGCTATCGGTACACTGCCTAAGGCTGAAGACATCGACGTTGCTCTAGTAGCTGCCAGTGAGTCTAAAGATGTATTGGGTGAACAGGAACACTCACAAGCAATTGATGAGTTGGTATCTATTGCGGCGGAAGCTGTACAGAAACAACTTAAGTTTGCTCGTGAACTTGTACGTCCTACTGTTACCGATGTATTTGAACGCGTATCTAAACATCTTGATGAAGCACCTCTACAAGAGTTGCGTAACTCAATCGTTGAAGTTAGTATGCCACCAGTGTATAACGTTGCTGGGTTACAAGACATGGTAGACCGTTTTAAAAGTCAACCACAACTTGAGTTATCTCCACTTGGTAACATCATGCCTGAAATATCAGCTGAAGATTTGATTGCTCGTGTTAAAACTGGTATGTCAAGTGTTGATAAAGAGCTTACTATTTTAGTTGAAAGCAGTGCCGACATAGTTACTCGTGTTTACGATGAGTACTTTTTAGGTAAAGGTGATTACTTTAGCGGTAGCGGTTCTTATCAAGCAGAAGCCGTAGTTGCATTCGTTCTTGCCCGTAGCTTTAACATGAATGTTCCAGATGGTGTTACTGCAGACCTAGCTTACTTCCGTGAGCGTACTGGTTACTTCGTTGCTGAGTTTGGTCGTCGTATCTTCCAAAACTTACGTCGTGCTGAACGTATCAATCGTCAAAATGACATGATTGAACATATGCCACCTGCCTCTGCTACTGGTGCAGACATCCGTGTCCATGCTGAAGTATATCGTCGCTTTATTAAAGAAGGCGGTAAACCAGAAGCAATCATTGGTGCTTGTCTTCGTGGTATCGCACGACCTGTCTATAAAGACTTGTTGGAAGATGCTTACGGTGGTGAAAAGGCTGTACAGGTAAATGAACGTATCCTTCAAAGTCGTTTACAAAACGAATACGAAGCGAATGTTCATAATGCAATCATTCAAGTAGTTGGTGAAGTTATCAATGCTAAAGAATTACCTGAAGGTATTGCACCTGTAACTGTACGTGATGTTAAAGATTGGCTTAAGGCTAACCCATTCCGTAAGAAGTTCGATTTGGATAACTATGTATTGCGTGCAGTATGTGGTTCTGTATTCCCTGATTACAATGCATATTCTGTATTGACTGGTATCATGGAACACATGTCTAACGATGAGTCACTCACACAACGTGAAGCGGCTACGTTAGTAACCATCGACCTTGTTGGCGAATGGTTGGCTGCACAGCTAACTACTGAACGAGCATAGTCTTAAAATGAATGGAGGGCTTCGGCTCTCCACTCTATGGGGAATATGATGGATATCTCAAAACTCATTAGAAAACCAGATGCGGTAATGTCGCAACTGACTAAAGCCAAAGACGGTAGTCTAGTGGCTAAAAAAGAAACTCGGATTTATATCCCTCTTAAGTACCGTACTCGTAACTTGGCTACCTTTGGTCCTAACACACGTACTGTGGCTATATTCCCAATCGTAATAGGTAACGACTATTCAGTAATGAAAGTATGTGCCAATATCGATTTAACGCCAACCAGTACTCGTAGTGTTGTAATTGAAGATGAAGAATTCATTGAGCTGTTTTTCGAAGCAGGTACCACAATTGCTAAGTCATTGAAGTTAGTACAATCAGCTGTATTAGTTTACTATATATCTGACCACTTTTATTCCAAAGGTGATGTACCTTGGTTTATAAACTACAATGATTTATCTGAGTTATTCGATACGGCCATTAAACATGCAGGTACAGACTTGAATGTTGACCCTGCCATTCTTGAACTTATCGCTGCTAGTTTATCTAGACAGGTAAAGGATAGAACAAAGTATTTGAGACATGCTCTTAAATCACAGGCAGAGTTCGAACATCCTGAAATGTTAGGTGACGGTGGAGTTAGTTATATCTCTCTCAAGAACATTGAGTTGGGTGCTACAAACACCACTGCTAAGCTCATGGGTAACTACTTCAACGATGGTTTATCATCTGCATTAGTAACTGAAACAAAACAGACTGAAGGCGTAGAAGACCTCTTACGACGTTAATTGTTTGAGAGCTTGCTGCTTATAACTACTTTTTGTGGAGTTGGATACTGATGACGGATAAAGTCTTTTACAACTGTACTGCTTTGGCTGGTACAAACAAGGTAGGGAAGTTAACGCCTGATGCAGACGGTTACTATACTGTTATCCTAGGTGCTTTCGATTTCCCTAACTCAGTGGGTGATATATACCCATGGAAATCTGCTCAGAAACTTTTCGAAGCTTCTGGTGCCTTGATGCGTCGTATACAGACGGGTCAACAACGTGGTGAGTGCGGTCACCCTAAGATGGAACCGGGCATGACCAAAGCCCAGTACATTACCCGTATCTGTACAATCGAGGAGACCCGTACGGCTTTCCACATGAAAGAAGTGTGGATTGACAAACAGACTGTTAAAGGTCCTAATGGTCGCCCTGTAGTTGCAGTGATGGGTAAAGTTAAACCATCTGGTCCTATGGGTCCTGCACTTAGAGAACAATTGGAAAACCCTAGTGAGAATGTTGCATTCTCCGTACGTTCACTAACTCGTGATGTTCGCATCGCTGGTCAGAAGTACAAGCACATGACTACGCTTGTTACTTGGGATTATGTTAATGAGCCTGGTATCTCAGTTGCTACTAAGTTTAGTAACCCATCTCTGGAGTCTATCCAGTTAGGTGTGGAAGATTTTGAAACAGCGAAACGTGACCAAGATACATCTGGTGTTTCGATGGAATCAGGTCTGGACATAATGACAGTTGTTGACCAACAAGGTTTTCAACGCAAGGTCGCCAACCTCAGCGCGCTAGCTGGCTGGTAGTGGTTCTTCTAGATAGCGGGGAAACCCGTTATCTATGTCGTATCATATTTTTTACAGGTCAGGTAATTGATATGGTGTAAATAAGATTTAGGGTATAAACATGGGTAGGTTATTAGAGAGACTTAAAGGTTTGGAACATGGGGAAAGTATATATACCGGGACAGATGCAACTATAACCGTTAGCGGTAGACATATCTACGGTGGCAAATCATACAGTTACAGGTCACCTAGATTTGGAACATCTGGACATAGTGAAACAGAGGCACATCAGATTGCTAAGGATTCTTTCGGTTACGAACTACGTGTGGCAGAGATGTATGAAGATACGTTCACACCCGAGGTTATAAAAGAAATTAAAGATAGGTTTGCTTCCTTAACAAAATCTTAGACATATATAATACTATTGGGGTTAGAGCCTAATCAAGAAGCCTTAACAGCTTTCAAGTATCTAAATATCCTAAACAATCTTTAACAAATAACAGGAGAAAGATTATGTCAATAAAAAGTAAATTAGAAAACCTTAGGGTTGGTAAATCCATAAAGGTTGGTGATGGTAGCATCACTAAAACATCAAGTGGTTTTATATACCACAGCCCAAGAATGCAACTAAACAATATATCTATGGAACTAGCAATAGATTTCTTAACTAGTCAGTTTGAAACTGAAGATAAGGTCGCGACTGAGGTAGGTTTAAAAGGACGCTTCAATAAGAAGGAGTCCATCCTTAATAAGGAACCAGAACAATTAGATTTCGAGATGCCTGCATCTGGAGATTGTCCTAAGTTATCTGAATTGTTAGATGGTAAGGGTGGTATTAAACAAGGTGAATTATTCACTTCCACATTAGCCGGGTCCCAAGCTTTGGGTCAACCAAAATCTATGTTGGGAAATCGCGGTAGAAAAGGTCCTAAATAAAAGGAACGTAAAAATGTCTGATAAAGTAGACTTACTGAAATATCGCACAATTACCGTACCTGTTGAGTACGAAGTTAAATTGGATGATAGCGATAGCGTCTATGTACTTAAAGACGGTAAACCTGTAACAATCGAAAACCTAACTGGTAAGAATGTATATGACCTAGACCCACGTGTATCGTTCGATGATATAATTCACGAATATGAAACACGTAATGGTTCTATGGCACCTGCTTCAATCATGGGTGGTATTAAAAGAGGCACTATGTATTTGGTGTCCTCTCTTACTGGTAAGAACAAATCTAAATTATAGAAATTGTTGGTGACAATAAAAAATACACCATTCCCTATTATTAATGTCCATTGCAAGTAAAATAAAAGAGGTACTAAAAAATGGCGAAAAACAATGAAGCACAGGCCCAGCGTTATGCGCGCAAGGCACAAGGACTGTTAAAAAGAAGAGGCGGTAAGTTACGCTTTATCGGTGGAACAGCTCTGGAATCAACTAGTATAGTCGGTATGGAACACATGCTTAAGGGACTTACTAGTCTTAAAGATAGGGAAATGCTAGCTGAAGCAATATCTCAATGTCTACAGTATGTAGAACACGACTGGACTGTAATTTACGGTTTCGTCCATGACCACGGTAATGATGAATATACAGTTGATGTAGATTCATTAACAGTAAGTTCTGGTAACTCAGATGGTATGGCTATGGCAGCTAACTACACAATGGCTAAGGAGTTCAGTCAACAAGACCCTGAGACTCGTATAGGTCAAGTGTGGATGGCGATGCCAAAGCTACTACCAGATAACTACGATGAAGAAGATTACATCAATGAGTTATTACCTTGGATGGCTGAAACATGCTTCTTTGATTCTGAACACATGCGTTCACGGTTGGCTATCATAGCAGCTACGGATATCATTGAAGCAGAGCAGGCAGTTAATGAGTTAGAAGCAACAGGGTAGCATTATGATACACGATGGATTTACAGTATCGTCAGATAACGTAAACCATGCAGCACGTATCTGGCTAATGGCATCTTACCTATATTACCTACGTCCTGACTTAGACAGTTTCCTAACCGATAATGAGTTTGATGGAATTACGCAGATATTAATTGAGAACTATAAACAACTGACAGTACCTCAGAAGTTTCCCAATGGTGGTGAGAACCCACCTCTCAGTACTTTAATATCTATGGAAGACCTAGACGCAGGTTCTGGATTCGCATTACGTGAACACGATTACCCTAACATAACTAAACATGCAGCTATCGCAATGACTGAAGATAAATTCTGGACTTTGAAGCAAGAAATTATTTTTAGATTCCCATACACTGACCGTGTCGGAACTAGATATGATTTACCTACATCAAAAGTATCTGATTGTTTTGACCGCAATATGATAGTTAGTCGCATTTACCATAATGAACCTTTACTACAAAACCCTGATAGGTATTACCAAGGAGATTCCGATGATGAGTTATATGACAAATCTAGGGAACAAGATGGTATACTACTTAAGGATAGAGAAGCTGAAGAGTTCTTTAATGGATTACTTTCCATGGTAAATGAGTCTATGCAGGATGGTTTAGTTTTAGGTAACGTGATATACAGAGAAAATGTTGGATGGATTGCCCTAGCGTACGATACGACTAGAGCTTTCTATATAGGTAAGGTTTGATGCTTCACTGCGTACTATATTAGAGAGGCATCTATACGGTGTCTCTCTTATGACGTGTTAGGAGGTTTTATGAAACTATACACAATACGGGTACAAAGTTGGCGGGTGGCTAAAAAGTTAGATATACACTTTGAAGACATTACAGTTAAAAGTGGTAATAAAATCTTCGCACCGACATGGCCTCTATTGGCTAAGTATCAATCAAAGCTAATAACCGAAGATGAATACACTGAACGGTTTTACGAGTTGATGCGCGATAGTTATTCTAACAACAAAGAAGAGTGGGTTAACCTACTCTCTAAAGAAACCATAGCCATTGGTTGTTATTGTCCCTCTGGCAATTTCTGCCATAGGTTTATTTTAAAAGATATATTCCAAAGAGTCTGTGAGTCTCTAGGGATACCATTTGAATACATGGGGGAGTTATGACTGAGATACATCATCTACCAGCCTTTAAGGATTGGTACAGTAAAGTAACACGTACGCAACCAAGTGGTACGGTACAGAAAGACTTTTCTATGGTTTGTTGGATAGTATCCTATAGTGGACGTATTCCTAGCGTGGATAAGTCTTTTGAATCTTGGACTAACAACTATCTGAAGTTCCGTACTGACGTAGTTGTTACAGAAGAAGATAAGGTTCTATTTGGTTTACTGTTTGACAAGTACAATATGAAAACTGGAGAAGAACTTGGATTAGGTGACATTGCAAATAAACGCTGTGCTCAGTTCGTAACTGACCATGCAGGCAATGGTGACTATGATAGAGAGTTTATGAATACATGGACATCTCAAGCAGAAGCTGCAAATTAAAGCAGGTAAAAAAATACACACACAAACTCTTATATGTACACTAGGCTATAAGTGGAGTTAAGATAATTTCACGCACATATCATCCTAGTGCATAGAGAACTTACTCTATACATTCGAATGTATATTAATAATCTTTAATCAATGAGAAATAAAAGGACAGCATTATGTCAAATGAAAATCAAGTACCAGCAAACGTAGTAGCCCGCGCAGAAGAATTCCGTAAGCACATGACCCATGCTGGTGAAGGCATCATCAACGTAGACCAAAAAGCAATACAATCTGTATTTGAAGCAAATCTTCCTGAAGGCATGACTGCCAAAATGGCTAAAGGCTTTAAAGACGAAGAAAAGGTTACGTTAGCCGCTCTTGGTTATGCAACTGGTGAAATGGCTCAAGACATCTTCGGCGAAAGTAAAGACGTTAAAGCTGCATCATCTGCGGTTAAGTTCTTCGGTGACAAAATGGCTGCCTCAATGGACCGTGCTCGCGAAGTAACAATCCCTGGCCGTAATGGTGCACCTGCAACTAAAGAAACCCGTCAAAACTATTTAGTTGTTAAGCACAAAACTCAAAGCTGTGCTCCATCTGGCGCACTAGCTAAAGTTAAGTCTCACTTCGCCGGTATGGCTAAGTAAGGTTTATTACCTGCAAGAGTAGGGGAGGACTTCGGTCCTCCTTTATTTTTTTCAATAACGTACAATTAAAAGGAACACGTTATGTCGGACGAAGAACAACAAAGTATTAACACCGCCTTTATACTTAGCTTTTATAAGGGTGAAGATTTTGATAATAACAAAGATGCTATCGTGCCAGTACCAGCTGGCGTATATAGTTTTGTTACAGAAGCGTGTCCAGAGTCAGTTGAGGACATGTGGCTTGATTTGGTACATGGTGATGATTTACCAGAACTCTACGATGAAATGGTTGAAGCCGTAATAGACTTCGACGAGAAGACGTGGAAGACCAAGTTCAACAATGGTGATGTCAAAATTGCTTATGGTGATAACGTACTCTTAGTGAATATCCAACCTACGGATGTACACGGAGTAGAAGTAGCTAAGCAGCCACCGCATTCACATTCCTTTGGTCTGATTAAAGATATGGGACTGTACAACATCTCCGTTAAGTTTTACATTATCGATGAAGAGTCGGAAGCTGATGAAACAGAAGCATTCGATTCGTTAGACAACGATAACGAAGGCGACGAAGATTAAGTATAGAATACAGTGGGGAATCCCCCACTTATTTTTTTTGGAGTAATGATGAATTATTTAAAGACACACATATGGTGCTGGTTACACATGTTACAGGGTAGTATAATATTCTCTCTGTATGCCACTGTAGCGGTACTTAATCGTTTAGTGCGTAATGAGTCAGGTTGGAAGAAATATTGGCGTATGGCGATGGAGAAGTTCACCTACTACGACTATAGTAACTCGGTCACTACCAGGGCTACCATTCTACTGACCGAAAAGTTACATAAGAGCTTTAGTAGTGTCCCTAACGAATACGATACGTTTATAGACATGGCTATCTGGTTATCATATCGCGATGTAAGAACCTTTAATAAGTATCGTGAATTATTAAAGTCAAATGATGCCAGAGCCATACTTGATGTATTCTACGTACAGGCAGAACTCGACGAGGGTGTATATAAAGCCCTGTTAGATAGTAAACATAAAGTCTATGTGGAGATAAATGCGTTCCTAGAGTCCATAGGACATCCTCTATTGAACTTAGAGAGATTAGATAACCCATTTATCGAATGTATCTTTGTACCGATAGGGACGACTATAGACGGCCCTCTACTACGAAAGGCTATTTGTATCAGAAGTGATGGATACTTGAAAGTGGGTGAGGAATACACCATAGCTCAAGAGTGTACATCCGGATGGGTAAATCTGGTAGAAGAACCATTTATGTCCTACAAGGCAACTGACTTTAAGTTCAGTAATAATCTACACAAAGAGAAAGGGACTATCATTGACCCACTCAGTAGTACAATCTAACATCGGGAGCTTCGGCTCCCTTTATTTTTTTGTCCATGCGGCATAACTAGGAGTCCCTAAGGACTCCCAGAGATGTGATTAAATCAATCAGCTATTAAACGTATTCTTTAGCTGCTTCGTCAATCATCTGCGCATTACCTTGCTCTGAAGCTTCAACGTCAGCTGAAACTTGCTCAACAATGGCAGGTCGTAAGTTAGTGTTAACCGAAGTTAAACCCATCTCGTCCAAGAACTTCTGAGCAACTTGCTTAACGCCTTCACCTACTTGAGTCACACCAGTGAACTCAATTGAGTGTTCCAAACCTTCACCAGCAGCTGAAAGGTCACGAGAACCTTCAACAGTACCACCAACACGAGGCATCATGGCAGTGGTCAACCACGCCTTTTCAACTTTAGTGTGTGTAGAATCTGGTTCGAAGAATAACACAGTCATTCCACGATAGTCAGGTAACAAGTCAGTGATGTCGCCATCAGTGAACTGAACTACGCGAGGTACCTTAGTCTCAGGGTCACCGAGAAGATTTAGAATCCAGTAGTCAACGAACTTCTGAACTGGCATACCTTCTTTCTCAGGCCATACGAACGATGGGTTAGAACGAGCACGGGTAACGTTAGAAACGTCTTCCTGCTCTTCACCAGCACCGCCAACAGTCTGTGCAACGTATTCTACCGTAAGAGTAGAAGTAAGACCGGTAATCTGCTTAGCGTGACGTTCAACCAAAGCTTTCAAAGTACCGTGAAGTAACTCTGAGTTTGGTAAGTCATTAAAGCCAGTTGGAGATTCCAACAAAACAGCAATAACGTTACGCTTAACGTAGTTAGCATTACTAACTAGAGATTTAGGGTTAGTGGCAAAACCATGCTGACCACTATAACGTAGGTCCGCAACCGCACCTTCCGTAGCTCCACCGAAGAGAGCATTTCCGTCGTTTGGCTTTTTAACCAAAGTTTTATTTGCTAAACGTGTCATTTGCTTTTACCTCCCTTAGGCTTGTAAGTCTTCAGCGCGGTTAGCAGTAACTGTGTAAGTACCAACAGTACGCATGTTGTTAGCATACATGTGTAGCTTACAAGACCAGCTGTAACCACGAAGCTTATCGGCTTCAGTTTTATAAGTCTCAGGGATAATTGTTACACGACCATCGAAACGGCCAGATGTGTAATCTGCAATCATCTTATCAGACTTCTCGAAGAACTGTGCGTCACTTAACTTAGTGTCACCAGTAAGGTTACGCCAAGTACGCTCACAAACCTTTTCAAGTTCCACAGCAATCATCATGTTTATTGCCGAGTTCAATACAGAAGTATCGTTATCGTAAACAGTTTGATAAGCAGGGTAGAAGAAGTCATGACGGTCTTTACGTTGTACCCAAACTAAGCCAGCAGCCCAGTCTTTCTGACGTACACGTGGAGACTTGTACACGCAGTTGATATCACGGAACATCGTTACGTTGTTCAACGGAGCAGTGTCGATAGACTCAGCTTCTTTCATTGAACCGTGTGATGCACCCATGTAACCAGCACACTTGTTTGCAAAGTCGATAGTTAATGGAAGTAAACCATCGTAGTTACTGTTAAGCAACTTACCTGAATGACCAACGATAATAGCACGACATGTAGAAGTACCATAGTGAGTTGATTCAGGATACAAACGAGCACGAGCACGTAGAGCAATCGCAATTGATAGTTCTTCATCAGCAGTGTTTTGTGGCTTGTTAGCATCTTGTGTAGATAGTACAGTGTACACATCTTTACGAAGACCAATCGGAGCCAACATTGATTTCTTAGTTTCTATAGAGAAACCAGAATCGTAGAACACACTGAATGGGAATTCAGCAGAATCCATGAACTCATCAACATTGTTGAATTCAAAAGTATCGAATACGTTCTTAACGAAAGCATCGAATGCTTCAGGTGATTGGTCACCATCAGAACCGCCATTAGCGTAATGATAGATACCTTCACCAAGTAATACGCCACCAGCTTCAGGACCTTGTAGGTTGAAGGTGATATAACGAATACCGCTTACATCTACACCGCCAACTGGATTAAACAAGTGTGGCTCAATTGGTAGACCTAAGTACTCAGGGTCATTGCTTTCTTTATTAGCTAACAATGTTAAAGCTTCCAACATATTACTTTCGTAAACGTGGTAGTTATCCATTGGACCAAAGATAGGAGCAAAGCCTTTACTATCAACATCACGGTAAGCTTTTGGCAATACCTTGTCAATATGTAGGTTACGGTCTGTGCTCTTGTCCACTGCGCCTTTCTTGAAAGAAAACTCAGTGTACTGACCACCCATTAACGTTTGGGTGATGTTAGGGCTAGACTGTTGGTCAGGACGTTCAACAAACTGTAAACGATACATCATCGCTTGGTTGTCTTCAACAATGTCTTCTTTAACTGGACCGCCAAGCGTTTCAGTAGTAGGACAGCTTAATGCTAAACCAACATTGTTACCGTAGTTACCATGATGTGAAACTTCAAAATCCATCCAAGGATAGATAGTAGATTCGCCACCAAAACTACCAACGACTTTCTTACCGTCACCAAATGGTGCAGTAGAGTCTTCGCTGTTGTCAATCGGTGTTACAACCCAACGAGCATTGTACCCAGAAGTAGTTACTGGAGTAGCATCAATCTCTCTTTGAATTGGTTGACCATCAGTGCCGTACAGTAACTCACCAGTGGCATCACGTTCCCAAACAGGAACTTCGCCTTCACTGATTTCTAAAGAAAGACGTAGTCTTGCTTTTTCGTGACTGTCGGAAATAAAACGACGAACCATTTGTACGTTACCACGAGCATTGATAGTGTTAAACATCATTGTTGCGTGATTAGTGAACTCTTTAGTTTCATCGAACGAATTTGCACCATACATTCGCGTTGCATCTGAGCCAGCAACAAGCTGCGTAGTCTCAGGACCACGTTGCGTGTTCAGAACACAGAAAGGCAAATGCATTGGCAAAGCTTCACCCTCAGGCAAAGGTATACGGATAGACAGGTCTTGAATACCTGCTAACTGTACGGTGGGCGCGCCACTTAATACATTCATTATTGAACTCCATTTTTTTGCAAAAAAATTGAAATGGGTAAATCTGACCTATTGCCGCTAGCTGCCATAGACCGTCATAAGTATAGTACCTTTATTACCGTTAAAAAATAATTTGGTCGCATTCTTATGACTCTACTATTAATAATAGGAGCGGAGAGAAAAATGTATCCCTATAATAACCCATACGAAGCATTGGTGCTTCGTTCATATTCCACCGACAAAATTGTCAAGGAATTACGCATAGCTGGTGCCCAAGGGCAATTAAGAAATGCGGAATCTAAAGGTCTTGGATTTATCAAGACCCTCATTGATAAGAACAGTGAAGTACCAGTTTTTGGACACACAGTTATTTTTGAAGACACAGCTTATATCGATGTTCGTGGTTTAATCTCTGTTACTAGTAGTAATGGTGACTATCGAATTAAAGATAAAGCCGAATACGATTTCCGTGTTCTACGTGCCGCTTTGGAACTAAGCTGGAATAACGATGACGACTTCCGCGATAACTTACTTAGTATTTCTGACCTACCGTTAGAGATTTACACTAAGTGGTTCTCTGAAGGTATCGCTCATCGTTTAGGCGTTGACCCAGAAACACAAGCTAAATTAGCTATCGTTGCTGGTATGTTCTACCTTGGCTGTATTGAAAGCGAAGTAAATGATAAAGTGTGGCAGCGTAACGTAGCTATAGTTTCTCGTGCTACTCGTGTGCCAGCGCAGCGTTTGTTAGAATGGTTCCCTGAGCAACTACGCTTTAGTTCTGTTGATGAACTAGCTATGTATATTGCACAGCACCTAGACAACCCACGCCTAGCTAAGATGAATAGTGGTTTAATCTACAGCATCCTTGCTAACGGTTGGTTTACCCAGCACGGTTCTGAAGTAATGGGTGTTGCACTTGAAATGCCACCCACATGGATTGCTTGCATTTACCACGCCGTTGATTCAAGAGCTTTAAGAAACTCACGTATAGGTAAATTGCTGCAACGCTCAGCAAAGGGTGATTCAGCCCAGCAGTTCCAACGAGCAATACTCAGTCTTCTACGTTAATATAGGAGGATGGTCGTGTCCGACTTCTTACAACAACATGCCATTAGAAATATATGGTGTACCCCAGAACAAGACAAGCAGGCTATTATAAAGCCTGTTAGATACGGTAAAGTCCGTGGGGTTTATGAACGTATCAAAATCGGCTGGGATGAATTAAAAGTCCCTACGGCTGAAAACTACATTGTTTACCAAATTGGACACTACCCTCCGTCGATATTCGGACTTAATGGCGTAACCAACCAATGGAAAAAATTGGATGGGTTAAGTACTGCAAGTAAGTGTACGATAAATATCTATAACGGTAAGGGTGTACTATTACCCTTAGGTGAATGCTTTATTATACAACTTGATAACAAAGCTGTATTATTGGCCATTCGTGAAAACCCACGTGTTAATATGGTAGAGGAAGATATTTGGTTCCATCACTATGCTAATGCTTTCTGGGGTTCTAGCAGAGCCAGTACTGAATTAGACTTCTGGGTAGAGAGTGTTCGTAGAACAAACACAAACGAACCCGAAGTACTTGTTCTTTACAATAAATGGTACACTGCTAAGGTCATTGGTAAACGTCCACAATTATTACATAACGGTAAGTTGGTAGATAAGTTACCACCGTCTCAAATATTAGTTGGTGACACCATTGAGGTTAGAGTTGATGATTCTCTAGATGAGATACATGACATATCCATCGATGAACTTCACTATAACTATTCAACAATGGACAACGTTCGTAAGTACATAGTTGACCTAGGTGTATCCGAGGTAATTAAGTACCACGACGATATTGAGATACGTATTGTTAAATTGGATGCAGATGGTAATTCCATCGAAGGTGTGTTGTTACACCGCAATCAACCAGCAAACGTTAGAATGTTGGCGTCAGCCACTTACTCCATATCTGTTGACCAAGTTGAATACCTACGTCAGCATATAGCCGATGGTAACTGTCACATTAGAATGTATGTCCGTAAGTCTGGCTGGGATAGACGACTAGTGTTCGAGAACTCTCGTTTACATGAGTTGAATAAACTACCACATGAGCAAAGACATCAGGTCATTACCGGTAAATCAAATCCGTGTGAGTTATGGACACTTGATGCACTGGAAAAATCAGCCTACCCAAAAGTAATGCGTTTACCCAAAATCGATTCGTCTACTACAATAGATTTGTATAGATGTTACGGTTATAATGCAGCAGCTTACTACGGTGCTGATAATCAAATGTTCCCCGATGGGTCATCTGGTGTTAGACGTATCAGTATCCCTGAAGTTTACCGTAAGGGTTCATTGGTTGAGTATGATGCGGATGGTTTACTGGTTGACATTAAACCTTGTCGTGAGGATGGTATAAGTTACCCTGAGGATGCTACTCAGCTAATTGAGTTCTTCCAAGATGAGTTCTTATCTAACTGTCCAGATTACTACAATACTGAGGTAGTTCCTAGCGGACATCGCGAATATCGCTTTTACCACAGGTTGAAAGGTACTCAAGAATGGCATGATATAACAAACGCTGTTTCATATACCAACCAAGGCGATGGCTTCCTTAAGCATAACTACAATAGTCCTAACCATGAATGGGTAATACGTTATTCAGATTGGGCATGGTCTCGAACTTTCACTACTCCCTTACGTCAAGGTGTTGCTGAGATTAGTTTAATTGACGATACCGGCACTGTTGAGTTACCCTTTAGACATGTCATTGTTAGATTGAATGGATATGAACTTATCCAGGACATAGACTTTAAGATATATCGTCAGTCCATTTGGATTAGTGCTAAGCGATACTTAAACGACGATGGTGATAATGAAGTAAGTATAATTGCTCATGGGTTCCCTGAAGATGATGATACTGGTTCTGTAGGTTGGGGTAAACCTGACCGTATTGGCTGGGTAGACCATGGATTAATTTCCAAGGATGACAGATACGACTTACATAGTGGTAAACTGTTCCGTCCGGTGGTTGATGGTAAATATGTAATGCGTGCTGATGTAGAACACCATGAGGACTCAACTGGTGTTAAAGGTAATATGAGAAATGGTGCGCCATATGCCATTACTTTCGTAAAACCTAGATTACAAGCAATTGGTATCCCTGTTAGTGCTGAAAAGTCTCTTCGCACTGATGCTATTAACAAGGATAAGATTGTGAGTGACTACATGACCCTACATGCTGTTATACCGTCAATACCTAACGTATCACCTATCCCATACAGACATCAGCTTTATAGTGTCTTTACGGCGCGTATACTTGATGACCTAATTAGTGGTGTTCTCACAATACCGAATACTCGTATTCTAGACAGTACAATAAAAGCCATGGTTAAGCACCATGAGTATTTGTTACCTGTAGATGCAGCGTACACTGGTGTTGATGGTGCGGTTGAAGCTGGTCTTGCATCAGTTAGACCACATTCCCAGGATACTACAATAGAAGTATCGCAAAAAATCTATTCGTTTATGGACAGAATATCGACACTATACCTTAATGGGCGTGTTGACATGACTGGACATTTAATTATTAACACAGGCGGGGAATAAAACTAATGACTTTAGTTAGACGACCTATAATCGTACTGGACAGGGGTTTCTCTGTCTGGGCAGAAAAAGACATTTGGACAGGTCCAGACGGTGAAGGTCAGGTCTGTCCTAACGTTGATGATTTAGTCTGGAGCTGGGTTCATGGACCAATGCGTTGTATTAACTTAAATGTTGATACTGGTATTTCCGTACTTGAACCATTTAAGGCTCCTAATCAGAACATCGATGCAAGCGGTCTAGATGTTATCATTGGTAATGGTGGACACTCACCTACTGAGTACTACGTTTTACACGTAGATAATTCAGTTCAGCCATCTACCATTGTACCCGATGGTAAACTCAGACTGTATCGTAAAGATGCTGACCACGTTAAGTATTACATTGGTTATCGCGATGAGCAAGTTGATGAAGTTATATCTAAACAGTACGATGGCGCTGGTAACTACATTAATGACCAAGTTAAGCTAGAACCTTTACAGGCTGGTGAACCCAATGTAGCCACTGCGTTTGTACCAGTGCAAGCACATACCACACACACGTTAAAGTCTGGAGATATCGTAACAGCCGTTGTTTATAATGAACAGAACGGACAGATATCTACTACTGAGATGGTATGTGTTGAATCTGCGTTGTCGAATAAGGGTCTTAACAGTGCTCGTTATGTAACAGGCATTAATCTTAAGTCCCCATGGATGCGTAACAACAGTAATGTCTTAGACGTTCCTGTTAATCTACCGGTAAGTTCACTAGGTCTAATGGCTGAAGTGGTCTACAACAACGGTCAGAAAGTACAGCATCCTGTAGATGGTACTAAGTTCAGTGTTTACGGTTTAGATAACTACGTTGCCTCTGTACCAGATTACAATCACCCACTTGTTCTAAGCTATCGCTTGAATGAGAATGAAGTATCTACTAAGCAATCTAGTACTGATAGTAACCATATCACTGAAGCGTATAGTATTCATACACTACCTGCTAAGCACGAATATAACCTTAAGTTGTATGTGTACCCAGATTGGGATGGTAACATGTGGATTCTTCGCTACTACTTGGCTAACTTGTCTCGCAGTGAGATTATGGAAGTCACTAGCTTAGTAACCTACGGTGATGGTGCGGTAGCTTCTTTCAACCCTACTCTGTGGGGCGTGGAGCAAACGTTTACAGTATCTTTACGTCTCGATGAAGTGGATGCATCTTACGCGGCATATCGCCACGTACAAAGCATTAAGTTAGTTGTATTTGGACCACCACGTATTTCTAATAATGCAAGTTGGTTGGTGCACTACGATGATGCCGGTGAACAAGCCTATGGTGATAGTGTATTCGCTGAACAACGTTTAGTTACAGTAAGTGATTACGCATTTAAACTAGGTTCTGGTAGTATCTCATCTGACGAGTGGCTTGGTAAGGTATTTAGACCTATACTACCTCTCTACGATAAAGAAGTAGAAACCGCAACACCTAACCCTACACACTTCGATGTGGTAGTTGGTAATATGCGTAAGCGTTACCCAATTAACAATTGGAACGAAGAATTAAACTTCGGAACTAACTTACATACTGGTGCTTTGGTTAAAGTTATCTGGATTATCGAAACTGAACATCAAGACTTATATCTTGGCGTATCTGGTTTCATGGTTAAGTCAGTATAACTTAATTAATGGGTGGACGGGAAACCGTCCACTTATGCCGTAGGGTAGTTTTTTACAGACATATATAATACTATTGAGTAACAACTTTAAATAAAAGGAAAGGTACTATGTTTGAACAGATAAACCCTAAGATTTATATAGACTCGTTCACGAGACGGGTTATGTTAACGCATCTAGGTAATGACCTAGGGCTAAAGAAAGAGTTCTTTACATCTTTCATAGACCATTACTTCACTACCGAATATACCGATGGTAAGAACGGTTTGCAACAGTGGTTAGAAGATGATTCGTTAAACAATGAATTAGACCTCCACATTATTGATTTATGCGTCAACATTAACGAAACAGTTAAACTTGCGGAAGTTAAAGTTAAAAAGATATTCCCTCCTTACATTAAGGATTGTTTATACATGTCCCTTAAGGCTCAACAAATTTGGGACAACTATGTAAGTAAGAATAATCCTAGAACTAGTAAGATATGGTTAGTAGAAATGGGTGACTATAAAGCTATCGTATCTGGGTACAACTGGAATATAATAGAGCGTAAGTATCCTTGGTGCATTGGCAAGAAACATACTTCACTGGTTAAGTTAGACATGACCGTGGAAGGCGTTAACGCCTACCATAAACTCATTGTCGATAATCCATGGGCCTTTATCCCTATTGACGATGATAAGAATAGTAAGGGGGATGTTATTAAGTTCGCTGTTGAACTATATGTTCCTGAAGAGTGGGCCATCGATAACATCAAACTTGATAAGACTATGCTTAAAGAAGAAGACATTAGAATATTAGGGTTCTTCTCGAAGTCTTTAACTGATTAAATTACTTTAAATAAAAGGAAAGTACAATGAAAAAGTTACCATTCATTAAGAAGGTTGAAAATGCTAAACCTGGTATAGTGCAACTAATTTGTCATGGAAAACAACTTAACCCATATCTAGGCAAGTTGGTACATCACGTAGTTGCGGTTCGTGACCCTTGTGAAAACATCGACGATTATGAATACATTAAACAACTCATGGCTACGTATACCGGCGTTACTATAGTAGTACCACACTTCCTTCAGAAAGACCACTCGTTTAGTTATCCAGTGTTAGAGGATGATATACCAGTTGAAGGTATCCGTACTGCACAAAGACTTAACGGTATACTTAAGGATATAGTGTTACTCTGTGGTAAGCGGGATAATAAATTAATATCTGTTGATGTGGTACCTAATGACTACGAATACGACATGGAAACCATTCATATTGCCTTAAATCCTATATTGCAAATAACTTCATTTATAAGCTCACACATGGCGTACCTATGTGGTGATGACTCTATAGTTATACGCGATAAGGAGTTACCGACCGATGGTATGGACACTGCTTTAAATAAGATTAAGGAAATGTGTCGTAATAAGGAAATAACCGTAGTTACAGCAAAGGCTCCAGTTGATGGCATAGTTCCACCAGATGGGTCTCTCGTAACTAACGATATCATTCTATCGTCAGAGTCTGGCGGTGATGTTGAAATGATAATCGCCAAGGCTCGTGATGTACAACCTAACTCACTTAGTATGCCAACTACCTATATGGAATATCCAAACGGAGGCGAAGTACCACAGAAGAAATCTGGACCTTACGAATCTAAACGCGGTATCATGTTGTTATCCCAATCGCCTTCCGATAAACCAATACTTACAGCTGAGAACTATACTAAGTGGTATGACCTATTTGTACTGTTTCCAGATGGTTCGGTTAAGGGACTAAATGATTTAGGTATAGATTTATTTGAGGTTGAAGGCATGGTTTGTGGTTGCCCTCACCGCGATGATAATTTCCACCCTGAAATATGGCGAAGATTGTGCAACGAGAAAGACTGGTATATTTGCGATATGGCCATGGAAGTTGCAGCTGGACGTTGGGCGCTGGAATACCATGAACAGTTCGATGAGGCACAGTACTTCACGGATTAGTAAGGAAGTTACAATGTCAAGATATGGTATACCTAATCTACTGGATAAGCATCCGGAGGGGTTAGGTAATTTAATTGAAGTCTACTCCCTGAATCCTCCCGGATATACAGTAGATGGATATTTCTTTAAAGAAAATATATCCGATAATAGGTTACCGTTCATGGCTAGTCTTGATGGTAGGGTATATTTAATAATTCTAGGGGAAGAGTTAGTACAAAACCTACCCCATGAATTTGATGTATCATTTGCCGAACAGTTGGTTAAAGCTGATTTAAAGGCATATGTAGATAAGGTGTGGGAGTATCTCTCTGGAGACCTCTCCACTTTATCAATTCAATTAATTGGTTGGCAACAATAATAAAAGGTAGAACAATGTCTAATAAAAACTTAATATCTTTCTGGGAACTAACTCCAGCATCTAGACATTATATCATTCGACTATATCGGTGATGAACAGGTAACCACTGCAAATGATTTTGCCGCCGGTGTCTTGAATCAGTAATCTTTAGATAAATAGCGGGGGCGGTTGTCCCCTTTATTTTTTTGTCTTTATATGAACTACATACCATTTTAACAGAATGGCTTTGGACCATAAAAGGCATTAACAATGATACTCTTTAAACAAGACTATGCTCGTTATCCCTCGGCCATGATAGACACTAAGACTAAAAATCAATCAGCACTTAATCTAGTTGGCCTTTATAGGTCAATGGGTATTGAGAACTGTTACTTTCCTTTAGTGTTGTTACAGCCGGAGCTTCAGGGAGTAGACCCCTATTCAAAAACTCTAACAGAACGACAGAAGACAATGGTGGCCCAAGAGATTCAACATAATCCTTGGTATTTCTTCAGAGAGATTGCTAGAGTACCTGCACAAGCCGGTATGAAACCAAATCAGTATAGATTAAATCGTGCTAACGTTGCATTATATTTCTCTTTCTTTAATAACGTTGACTTTGCTTTAATCATGCCTCGTCAGTTGGGTAAATCACTAGGTACCGATTTATTAATAGTTTGGTTAGAACTATTTAAACTATGGAACTCTAAGATTAACATGTTGACCAAAGATAATGGTCTACGTGTTGCCAACGTTGAACGTATTAAAAACATTATCAACTTATTACCAGAGTACTTACGTGTTCACCGTAACGATGCTGATAACCAGCAACAAATCACTTACAATGAACGTGGTAATAAATACAACACATCTGTAGCACAATCTTCAGAAGCTGCTGCACTTAATGTTGGTCGTGGACTTACTTCACCTATAATCCATATTGATGAAGGTCCATTCATTAAATTCATTGGTACAATCATTCCTGCAATGCTTGCATCTACTACAGCTGCTCGTGAAGAAGCTGAGATAAATAACCAACCTTACGGAAACATCTTTACCACAACAGCTGGTAAGAAAGATGACCGTGATGGTAAATACATGTACGACCTTATACACGGTGGTGCTATCTGGTCTGAGATGTACTTTGACCTACCTGATACTAAAACACTACATAAAGTCGTGCGTAAGAACTCTAAGGGTAAGAAACCTCTTATCAATGGTACGTTCTCACATAGACAGGTCGGTAAAGACGATGCTTGGTTACGTGATGTATTATCAAACACAAATGCCGTGGGAGATGAGGCTGACCGAGATTTCTTCAACGTATGGACTTCTGGTACACTACGTTCTCCGCTATCCCCTAAACTTAATGACCTTATCAAAGATTCGGAAATTGAATATCAACATAGTTCTATATCTAAGGACGGTTATCTATTCAACTGGTTAATTCCAGAAGAAGAAATAGAAGAGCGTATGCTCAATGGTAACTTCGTATTAGGTATGGATACATCTGAATTGGTAGGTAGGGATGATACAGGTTTAGTATTAATGGACATCACAGACATGTCTGTAGTGGCCACAGCGGCCATGAATGAATCCTATATACTAACGTTAGCCCTATACGTTGTTGAACTAATGGTGAAGTACAGAAACATCACTATCAACATCGAACGTAAGTCATCTGGTATAACTTTCCTAGAGACCTTACTGATAGAGTTACCTAAACATGGTATAGACCCATTCACTCGTATTTACAATACAGTGGTTAATGAAGCAGCTGGTGATAAGAAGTTACAAGCTATGCTTAATACTCCTTTAGCTACTCGCTCTAGTTTCTTCTACGAAGCAATCAAAACTAAGTTTGGTTTTGTCACTACTGCTGAGTCACGTAAGGAACTATACGTTAACATTCTACCTGAACTTGCAAAACGCGCCGGTGGCTCTGTTCATTGTAAAGTGCTGTCTGACCAAATCAGGTCTCTTGTTGTTAAGAACGGTCGTATAGACCATACTTCATCAGGGCACGATGATATGGTTATATCTTGGTTATTAGCTGGTTGGTTTATCATGAAAGGTAAGAACTTGCAGTACTACGGAATTGACCCACGTGACTGTATGCGCCTTGCTGGTAAAGATGGTAACAAACTTACTGAACAACAAGTTATGGCACAGCAGGAACAGAAAGAACTTAGAGATGAGATTGATAGACTTAAGGAACAACTAAGTACAATTAATGACGCATTCTCAAGAGTTCGTGTAGAGCAGACTCTGAAGTACCTCGTTGCAATTAGTCAGGACGATGGCGGTGTACCTTTAACTTACGATGAGTTAGTTAGAAGCGCCGAAGAGAGCAAGGCTAATAATAAGCCATCCTATTCTAAGAAGACTTCTACGGATAAATTCCTAGAACGTCATCCAGATGCGGAAGTGGTCTATTGTTAACCTTAAATAGGTGAGGTCTGTTTTTTCGTAGTTATAAAAAAATACACCTCTTTCTACTTTTATGGGGAGTGAAGTTCCCATGCTAAAACATGGAGATAAAATATAACAATGAGTACAGGAAACCTTGACCTATCTAATGGTCGTTTTGGGGCTCTTACTGCAAGAGCATTCGTTGGTAACCGTCCACACGGAGCGGTTGCTGAAGAACCTCACTGGAAATGTGAGTGCGAATGTGGACAGAGTGTCATTGTTCCTAGTAAGGAACTTATTTCAGGGCTGCGCAATTCCTGTGGGTGTAGTAAGGAACAAGATTCTATATTCCACTAACAGGTAACATTTGTATAGGGAACTGCTACTATGGCGGTTCCCTATTTACTTTTGCCATCCAACGAAATTATTTTCACAAATATATTATATTGGTGATATGTACAAACGTAACTAATAAACGGGAGTTGCAATGCATACCAGCGCTGATGAACAACAACAAATACTTAGGAGAGTGTTGCTATTACATCTACGTGCATTCTTAGATGGTGTAGAACCACTACTCCTATTGGAACATACAACGGTGAAAACTACTGGTGTTTCAAAAGTACTTCGTAGGGTTTACAATGAAGTATTAGTAGATTCATGTGCATCACATGTTTCCTATTTAGGTAAGAGAGAAGTACAAATCGAACACAGTAGGGATGGGTGGAAAAATACATTCACTAACATTACTATAGTGGGCGGTTATCCTTTACCTAAGGGTTTCATGCGTAGGGCACGTAATATCTACGAAACTAATCCTGACTATAGTGCAGAGACTATAGTGGATATAGTGTTTAACGAATTCGAAATAACCAACGATAGAAGAGAGACTATATGGAAATTGAAGCGTTCGTTTCGGGAATACTCGACCTTGATAAAGTTAATGTCCCAGTGGACAATTACGGTTTCATTGTCGAAGATAAAGTCCCTGCTGAAATAGCAGTGGCAGCAGAAAAACATTTGATAACTCCAAAGGGTAATCCAAACTATGCTACGATAGCTAATGTAATGGAACCTAAGGGTATCAAAGTCTACCCCGGTGAACAAGATAGTTTTGGCTGGGTAACTGGGGTTATTGAAACTCCAGAGGGTAAGAAGGTTTGTGTCTTCTAATTAATATTAACTAATGATTCAATAGAATCTGATTTTGTGAATGAAAGGAACAAAGTTATGTGGAATGTAGCTTGTGAAATCGCTGGACAGGATAAACCTGAAGTAGTAGAATGTACCAATCCGGACATTGAAGTAAACCGCTTTAGATTCAAAAACGCGAAAGCAAATATCGTAGTATCTTACAATGGACATGTTCGTCGTGTATACGAGAACGGTGAAGTTGTAGAAAACAATCTTGAATATCCACCGACATTAAAGTCAGTAGAAGACTTCGCGGATGCATTAGCATTCATGTCATACGTTGGCACTACCATGGACTATATGTCTCAGGTGTCAGGTACAACCAAAAAGCAACGTACTCGTTATGTAGCAAGACGCCTTAAGCAGGCTGTAGAAGACGCTATAGAAACAGAGGTAGCATAGGGGACAAGTAAATGGAATGGTTAACGTGGTGTATGGAACATGTACCAACTTGGCTTAATGTTCTAATAGGGTTGTCTATATGGTTACTATCTTGCGTGGTAGCCATAAACCTATCATTGGGTAAAGATAGCTTGTTTATGTACAAACAACTGGAATATGCCGTAGGTCCTGTACCCGCAGTTGTTTTATTCCATCTAGGTTGGTTCCTATGGCCCATTGGTTTAGCTTCGTTATACATCTTCATGATGTTTGTAACGTTAGATAAAGAACATTGGTTACTAATATGGAAAAGGATACGTAAGGTTATACTTTGGATAATGTGTTTCATCATCGGTTATACTGGTGGGTTCATGTTATACACAAGTATCTTTTAAATACAGCGGCCTAGTGCCGCTATACTTTTTTTGAATAAACGGAGAGAAAGTAATGAAAGAACCAAAATTAAGGATGTTGATGCAGTGTACCGAGACGAAGAAATTCATTAAGGTTAACATTGAAGCCATTCAAGCAGGCGAAAAAGATGCACCTATCTGGATTCTAGTAGACGATGAAGAAGAAGCTACTAATGACCCAGGTTGGATTGGTGATGACCACACCATGACAATGATTATGTTCTGTAAAGAAAACTACGGTAGCGGTAGCTTTACTTGCTATACTCCAGAATCTGATAAGAAAGCTTTGAGCGAATTCAGGGCTGAGCAAGAACGCTTGAGTAAGGAAAGGGAATCTAAGACTGTTATTGTTGGTTGTGGTGGTGTGGGCAGACTTGGTCGTAAAGTGGCACTAGCTTTAGCGGCACACAACATATCGGTTGTTGATTCTTCACCAGCAATGGCTATTGAGGATATAGCATCGGATTTTGATGGTGACAGCATGTTATTCCGTAAGGGGCATGACCGACTACCTAAACACAAGGGTTATCAGCCAAACCATAAACAAATGCGCGCTATGAATAAACAAGCTGGACGTAGAGGTGGGAGAAGACGCTAATGTCCATAGAAAATAATGAACAGTTATTGGCAGCCGTGACTGAAGTTAAGTCGTTACTAGATACTCCCAGGAACGACGAAGTTGCATCAATTGTTGATGATATAGATTATTACTTACGAAGTACAATTGGAGATAACAATGGATTATCTAAAAGTAGCAGCTCCCTCAGTGGCAAGGGACAAGAGTGATATTATTGTAGATGGTAAAGCATACAAGACTTCACTCGATGAAAACGGAATACGTAGATTAACACCTACTAATAAGTATTCTGACAACCTCACGGTCAATCGTAATTCCATTCCCATAGAAGAACATGTAGACCGTGCCCTTAACGGTGACGGGTCTGTTTGTTACCTATATGATGTTTTGGACTCACAAAGCACGCCGTATATGATTCACAATGCTAAAGAGGAAGATAATAGTATCCGTACCACGTATGATGATATACAAGGTTACCACGATACCATACTTCTTTGTGGTGACACTGTAATACTGTATCCTAGTATGGTACATATATTCGGTGCAGGCTTATCTGAATATATAGACCCCAACTATACTGGTAAATATAAGGAACTACATGGATACCATTACAGTAAAGACGGTAAGCAGGTTATTCGTTGTGCTGTTATTCCTGCCAATATAATAGAGATTAAACCAACGCTAACCATTCTATTAAGTGTTGAAAACCTACCTTTTCGTAAGTTCCATAACTTCAAACAGGCAACTGAGTTAGCCGTTGCTAGCGATAGCTTGGATGATGCATTTTGGGATGAACTTAGAGACCTGTTAGATTTCTATGGTGGGACGGAAACTATAAGTAATTTAATTATGGACGATAGCCTCCCCGCCGTCGTTAAGTCAGGTAGTACTATAAAGTTAGAACTGTATAACCTAGGGACATATTACTCAAATAAGAGTACGTTACCTAAGTTAGACGTTATGTCATATCGTGCAGAGTGTCAGGGTGATGTGTTTGAATTCTCCCATACGCTAATACAGAAAGACATGTGTCATCGAATAACCAAGTTTGAACCCGACCTTAAGCTTGGTGAGGTGCTCATCGAAATGGAATACTGGGATTGTGAATACAATGACATTATCGAAGTGTTAAAAGAACAACAAGATAGTCACGTAATGTACGAAACCTGTAGACCAGTAGAGATGTCTGAGAATAGCATGGAACGTAACCGTGAGTGATTTATTTCCTTACGTCGTTTGGGTGCAAAAATACACACTCAGGTAATCTTTTGAGTGAGTGTAACTAACAAGTATAAATATAAAAGGAAACCACTTGATGTTTAAACAATTAATTAAAGATAAAGAATTGACCCCTCTATTTGAAACAATTAACGATTTCCACGATTCAGTTGGCGTCGTTGTAGGTTCTCTTAATCAAGGTGGACGTTCTTTATTAAGTAAACGTCTAACTCGTGAACTAGGGGTAAACCTAGCTGAGTATAACTCCGAAAAGGGTGAGAATAAATCAATCATGGTATTTGATGGGGAGACAGTTTTCAGTCAACTGATTAGACAGTTAACTACTGAGATATCCCCAACACGATTCGATTTAGTATCTACACCCACCGCAGCATTTGCCACCGCTGAATGTTTCTTAGATTTACTTAAACATAACCTTGATGTAATTGACCATGAGGTTGGTTTCGTATTAATCGATGTTTCAGAGTTATGGAACCTTCTAGGTAACGGTAAAGGTTTAACCGAAACAGAACTATGGAAAGGTCTTGAAGAAGTATTATTGGATAACGGTATTAGTTTCATTATTACTAATTCGGTCACTGCTGAATATAAAGTAGACCGTCAGTCTAGGTACAATGTTGAAGAGCATGTATATGCTACTTTAGAAGTAGAGGAGTTTGGTAATCGTAATTCACCTAGATTCTTCCCCGTGTCGTGTGGTATTCATTTTGAACCAGACCCACATGGCGAAGAGGGAACTGAAAATGAAAATCAATTTGGTGAGCTAGTGGTTGTTACTACTTGCGACATATTCCACTTCAAGTGTGCTGAACTATTTGAAGAAATGGGATTTGACACCTAACGATTAGCGCAGGAGTGCCTCCTCCCCGGACACTCCCCTTACGGAGAGAACGTAGTTTGCGTCTCTCTGTTTTTTATTCTAAGTCAACTAGAGCGTCCACAAGAGAGGATTCGCGACCCTCACCATTTGAGGAGCCGCCTCTGGGCTCCTCTTTTTTTTGCCTAGGGGACATTCCCCTCACTTATGCCGTCCATCTAAAAATTACTGTCGGTAATTATGATATAGAACTATTATTACTTTATAGAATAACAGGAATTAAAAAATGATAGACCCACTTAAGTCCAAGTACTTTCAATTGTACATGGACATGGCCGTTAGGTGCTCTCAGGAGTCCGCTGCTGAAAAGAGAAAGGTTGGTAGTGTATTGGTCACAACCAATGGTTTAATCTCAGTAGGTTGGAACGGTATGCCTCCAGGTTCTTCCAATAAATGTGAATATGATTTAGACCATCCTACATTAGCAGGTAAGACTAGACCAGAGGTAATCCATGCAGAACGTAATTCACTGGATAAACTATCTAGGACTGGAATAGTTGCAACTGGTGGTATAGTATTCCTAACCCATGCTCCGTGTATCGAATGTGCTAAAAGTTTATATCTTCTTGGTATTAAGGAAGTCTGGTATCTAAATGATTTCCTAAGTAGTCCAGATAGCTTACCAGATGATAACGATTACACCAAACATGATGGTAAGAAGTTTTTAATAGATAAGGAAATACCTTGTCGTCAATTTGTAGGTAATAGTGATGTTTGATAAAATGCCCAACCTTAAGAAGTTTAAGGGTAAGAAGGTAGTTATACCTTGGTCAGGTGGATTGGATTCAACTGGTCTGTTACTGGCGATGGCGGATGCTGGCGCTGAGGTAACTGCACTTAGTATACAGGCTGAAAACATGCCCAACCCTAATCATGAGAAATATAGCAGACATCTAATAAAGACTGCCATACGAGATTCAGATTTATACGACAAGATTAAGTTTCAAACATTTAAGTTTCCTAGTATAGATGGTTTCTTAGCGTGGCCCAATAATTTTAGATGGTCACAGAAACAACTGTGGCTTTACCTGTCGTCTCTATTAACTCCTATGGATACAGACTACGTAGCTATAGGTGCCGTATCTGATGATAACATCATGATGATTCCCAATCTAAAGAAACAATGGAAGTCAATGGGGTGGAATATAAAGGACAAGGCTAAGTTACCTGAATTAATATTTCCACTCACAAAGACCAGTAAGGCAACTGTTGCGGAATGGATTCATGGATACACCGAATCAAATAGAATGAAACCAATTATCGATTATGTGTCGTTCTGTGAACAGACTACTAAAATTGGTGGAGTTATCTATGGTTGCGGTACTTGTCCATCATGCATAGCATCTCATGGTGCCGGATTAAGTATATTGCAACCTAGGGCAGATAGTAAAAACGGTAAAGATGCCTTCGCCTCCTTACTTACTAGTTCCGTTGAGGATAAAGCTCGCAGGTTAGTATATGTTAAAGAAACAGAATCTGTAAATAGTTTTTACATTACTATTGAAGCTGAGTTTGGTGATGGGACGGATACATTCTACCGTGGTAGTAACCCACTAAAGGTAACTATAGATAGTATAGTGGTCATCTATCTTGGTATGTGTACAGGAACAACATTAAACGATGTTGACTTTGAACATATGGAAGAATTGCCATCTGATAGTATTATCGTAAATGGGTCTGAATACAAGGCTCGTAAATTAACGTACCTAGTAGACAATGGGTACTATGACGTAGAGTTGAATGACCATATAGAGCTGGTTCATCAACGGACTGGGGAAGCAACCAATGAACAATCAGAATAACAATGCTGAAAAGATAACCAAGTGGAATGAGATAGATACTGAACAAGTGTCCAAATTCACTAACACTACATTTATATCTGGTATGGATAGCTCAACGGTATGGCCATCCTGTGCGCCAATACCTACGGACCGTCATCGTAAGGGCGACAATTGGACAACTAATAAAGATGGTAAACCCACTCGTCGTGTATCTGATAGGTACGGACTTGGTTTTAACAGTCTCTTAATAGTAATTATTTTAGTACTTGGTGCCTTAGGTGTATATGGCATTAACTACATATCTGAATTGCCAATGGAAGAACAAATGGCATTCTTTGATGATTTACCGCTCTATATCGTGATTGGTATGGCTGCTGGTTTTTTTGTAACAAGACGTTAGGTAAGGTAACTAGATGACTAAGCAATATATTGAACTAGGTAGAAAAATCCTAGACGAAGGCGAGATAGTTTTTAATGAGAGAACTGGTAAGAACTGTCTTGTTCTAATAGACGCTAATTTGACGTATGATGTGGGTAAAGGTGAATTCCCATTACCAACTACTAGAGATAGTAATTGGGTAGGTGCCATTGCTGAACTAATTGGATACCTCCGTGGTTGGGACGACGCTGAGAAATTTGAAGCTTTGGGTACTAAGTCATGGAATGCTAACTCAACTGCACCAGTGTGGTTACATAGTCCATTTCGTCTTCAGGCACATCAGCACAAACGTCACGGTACACAAACGTTTGATTACCCAGCACCTAAATTTATGGGTCGTTGTTATGGTCCACAATTAAGAGACTGGCGAATACCTGAGATATTCCAAGATAAAACTGGCTATGTCAAAAACGATTCAATTGACCAACTACGTAAAGTTTACAATAACCTTAAGAAAGGTATTGATGACCGTGGTGAAATCTTAATGATGTGGAACCCTGGTGAAGAACATATGGGTTGCCTACGTCCTTGTATGTTCGGGTACCAATTCTCATTAGTTAACGGTAAACTGTATCTACATGCCACGCAACGTTCTTGCGATGTACCATTAGGTCTGAACTATAATCAAGTTCAGGTATTTACATTATTAGCAGTCATGGCTAAGATAACAGGACATACACCAGCTAAAGCTTTCCACAAGATAGTTAATGCCCATGTGTATGAAGACCAGTTAGAATTGTTTAAGGAACACATGAAGCGTGAACCTAGCACTGAGATACCTAGGTTGATTTTACCTGATAATTTAAATACTCTTGAAGACGTAGAAACCTGGTTATCGCCAAACGATTTCAAGGTTGAGAACTATGTACCGCAAGACCCAATCAAATACCCGTTTAGCGTATAGGAGTCATTAAAGTGACTGAAGAACAAAAAGAAATACCGGTACTTAATCCGGATAATGTAAAAACAGTACTTGTACCAATGAAGGCTCAAGTAAATGTAGTAATGTGTACTAACTGTGACGGTGGTTCTTATAGAACAGACCCAGAAGGTGAGATTCAAATGGGCGAGACTCCAGAAGAATCAAACTTCCCACATGTGTGTAATAGTTGTGGTCACAAGGTTTACCTACCGGGTGATATGGGTAATATCTTTTATCAAAATGCAAACATCGATGCTAGTCGTGCTGGACTACGTGACCACTATGGACACTCAGGTGTCATTGCCTTAATATGGGCTAGAACATACAACCATGGCATTGGGCATAAAGGTGACTTACCATGGGGACGTGACTACCCCACTGACCTTAAATGGTTTAAGGGTGTAACTACACATAACCCTGATGCTTTGTTAGTTGTGGGTAGACATACCTACGAAGGGTTACCTTCTTTACCTGACCGTAAGTTTGCAGTACTAACCACTAACGTAAGCGTTAAGACTCCAATTGAGGGTACTGACGATTTCTATTATCCAGACGTACCTACGTTGTTGGAAGAACACACTGATACCGACCTAATTGTTATTGGCGGCGGTTATTGTTATCAACAATGGTTACCAATGGCTGATGTAATTTACGAGACCATAATCTACGGTAGTTACCCAACAGATACATTCGGTCCTATTCTTAATGCTGACAATTACTATAACCTAGATACACACATGGTTAAAGATTGCGACGATAAAGGTAAGCCGGTGGTATTTAACATCTGGTTATCCAACAAGATAAAAGGTTCTCTAGAAGAACACATTATTCGCGACCGTTGGAACTTTAGCATCCAAGGTAAGTTATCGAAGACTTATTGATACGACATAAATAAGGAGGGCTAATACCCTCCTTATTTTTTTTACCTACACAGTATCTATCCAGAATGTAATCTGTATTGAAACACGACTAACTTTCTTAGTATAGATTTTACGAGGGTACAGGTACCCATCTGGGTATATTACTAACGGGTCTGCTCCACGACTAGTATTAACTTCAATAGTCTGGTATACAGTTTTGTTAGGCCTTGCCCAAGTAGGTAGTCTGAATGGAGACCAATCTGAACTCTTGTCCTTTTTAAGTACTGCATCAATGGTTACTAGGTTACCGTCTTTACGTACCCTAGCATCCCCAACAGCATCTTGACTTATAGACCATCCAGTATATAATTCTAAAGTAGTCCACCCATCCAAGTTACCATACTCTTCCGTTGCTAATAACTCCAAAGGTACAATACCAGAATTAGTAACCCGATGATAAACCTCACCGCCGACTAATATATAATCACCAACCATATGTACTAAGTTATCCATCTCATCCAAACTGGTAACTTTCCATATAGCCTCGCTGGGTAGATTCCCCCCTGGCGTTACGCCATCCCCAACGTAAATCTCTTTAGTTAGGACATCTATCACTACGATACCATCGTCTAGGATGACGTGTCTATTCTCCGAGATAGGGTAACTTAGTGCCTGTCCAATGTTTAGCACATTACCTAATTTTTTTGACATCTTAACCACCACTAATAAGGAATTGAATATTTAAATGTAGCCACGATAGATAACTACTAGTGTATACCCTTACTTCACCAGCTGTATTAATATCCACCCTGATAAGTCCACGCTGACTATAGTTACTAGATAATATATAACCATCTGGTCTAAAGCCCGCAGGTAAGGTAAATATATTAAGTGGTCCATTCGTTATGGAGCAACCACCTTCCAAGTATACTACGTTATTTACCTTAGAGTATCTTATATTTGAAAATGGGCTACCATAGTTTACACAACCCTTATTTAAAGTTGGTTCAACAGTCACGGGTGTAACTACTGCACTTGCTAGTATATTTATCCATGTTCCATTGACATACATAAATACATCACTGGTGTCTTCAGTGTCGCAAGTATCCCCATCACTTACATATTCAATGTTTTGTATGTCCCCAATGGTAGGTACTTCAAAATGTTTTCTACTTACACTAACACCACCGGGTGTAGAACCATCACCCATATACGTACGTTTAGAATCAGTAGCGTAAATCCATTCCCCTACTCCAGGCGTTACATTGGGTCTATCTGCCTCTAAGCCATTTTTAACTATAACTGTTCCAGCCATGATTCACTGCCCCTTAAAATGTATATGTGTTGGAAGCAGTACAATCAAAGTCATCAACAGCCCCACCACTAAGCCATGTTATGTAGTGGTTGAATATTTCCTGCTTACGCTGACGATATGCAGACAACACTTGCTTCAATTTAAGTGGTGTGGCCCTGAAGATACTACCATCGGCCATAATCCAATCTTGCTCATAGTCATCTGGTAGACCAACTAAATCAGCTTCGTCTATGCCATCTTGAATATTAGCCCTATCCTTGGATTCCATTTTCCATAAACCACCATGGACTATAATTGGTTTCTCAATATACTCATCACGACATGCTTCGCCTTCAGCTACTGCTGCTAAAAACTCAACTTCGGCTGATGTTAGAACTCTTACTGCTAAGGGGTCACCGTCGACAACCAAGAACTCTATTGGGAAAACCCTAGTGTACGGATAAGCTATTGTGTTTGCAGTAACCTCACCTTCATTCACTTTAAACTTTTCTGCTTCGTACTTTATACCTACAACTTTGTTATCATCGTCTAGGTAACATACAGCACTGATTACCGACATAACGGACTCCTTATGCTTTTAAATAAACTTGCTGGATATCATTTCTTTTCTTATTCCAGTTGCGCCAACCAACGCATCTAACGCCAGACCATGCACCCCATGCTAAGAAATGATTACCGGTATCATCTAGAACTATCTTACGGAATATTTTATCCGCCTTCCATCTACTAACTACCTTACTAGAGTAAAAATAGTCATGTGGAACAGAGGCCCTAAACAACTCACCAGTTGGTGAGATTATATCACGTAAGAACTTAGGTACAGATGCACCATTAACAATAAATCCTTCCGGGACTGGGTAGTCAGGGAAATCATCATCTATGTGTTCTTTAGTTAGTTTAAATAGACGTAGACCGTCTACCTTTCGCTTTAAGTCTATTAACTCTATATTGCCAATAACGACCGCGTTCATGCCTCTACTCCAGATTTGTTAGCCATCATAGAAAAAGTATTTTATTACACAGTACCGTTATTATTATAGGGAGCTTAAGCTACTCCCGTTTCAGAGTAAGAGTAAAAGAAAGGGGGGCTGGTCCCCTTTCTTTTTTTTTGCCCAAGTAAATAAACCGAATAAAAAATACACAACGTTACTATTATTATAGGTAGACTTGATTCCTTCATCGTTGTCTCCTAATTTCATGAAACGTTAAAAGAGGTTGTTTCCTTCCAAGTTTCACCCTCGGACTATGATGGGGAGGCCGCTCCCCTAGTTTTCTCATAAATGTCCGCAGTCACTAAGACTGCTACTTATGCCGTTTTTAAATATTATCTACCCTTAACCTATGTCAAAATTGCTGGGGATTTAAAATGAGAAAGATTTTTAATGCTATACTCGGTAAGTTTAAATGGTTCAAGAAAGATAGTTCTGGTGTGGTGGTTATAATCCCAGCCAGAATAAGTTCTACCAGATTACCGGGTAAGGTACTATTACCTATTAATGGTAAGCCACTTGTGTGGCATGTGTATAATGCTTGTAAGAAAGCTGGAATAGGTAAAGGTAAGGTTATGGTTGCAGTAGACCATAAATCTATAACCAAGGCACTATCCAAACACGGAGTTCCTACTATACTAACTAGTCCATTTCATAACTCTGGAACCGATAGGTTATTAGAGGCTTGTGATAAATTAAGACTATCTGACGATACCGTAGTGTTGAATGTTCAGGGTGACGAACCTGAAATAGACCCTATGTTAATAAAGCAGTTAGCTATAGCTACTAAGTATAGTAATGCCGACATAGTTACTTTAAAGACTGAGGTAAGTGATATTTCAGATTTAAATAATGTTAATGTTGTTAAAGTAGTAACTGGTATAAAAGACCATGCACTATTATTTACTAGGGCCTCTGCCCCCTACGTGAGGAACACCGTAGAAGATTTTAAATATTACAGACATGTCGGTATGTATGGGTACACCGTAAAAACCCTGAGGAAATTTAGTAAGTTACCACCATCAGTACTTGAACAGACTGAGGGACTAGAACAGCTAAGAGCACTCGAAAACGGAATGACTATAAAAGCTATGACGGCGCTGATAGAACCTAAGCATGGTGTAGATACACAAGCTGACTACGAAGCGACCGTTAAACGAATGAGGCTAGACCAATGATAAATCCAGTAGTAGTGGGTGGTAATTTAACTAAGTCAGTTAAACATGGCTTAGATGCTATCTATAATGAGATAGAAGGCCTAAATGAATTAGCGGATAATCTACGTGAAGACTCCGTTAGTTTCGTTACCGCTATTAGTAAAATACTACAAACAAACGGCCGTGTAATTGTTTGTGGTATGGGTAAGTCTGGTATAGTTGGTAAAAAGATAGCTGCTAGTTTAGCATCTACTGGAACACCATCGTTCTTCATGCATCCCGGAGAAGCCTTTCATGGTGACTTAGGTATGGTGCAACCCAACGACGTATTTCTCGCCTTGAGTAATTCTGGCGAGACTGAGGAAGTACTTAAGTTACTTTCTTTCTTGGAAGATAATGGTAACGTTATCATTTCAATTACTAAGAACCACGACAATACTTTAGCCAAAGCCTCTACAGTCAGTTTAAGAGCAGGTGTTACTACAGAGGCCTGTCCTTTACAATTGGCACCAACTAGCTCTACAACGGCTGCTATGGCCCTTGGTGACGCTATTACGGTAGCCCTATTGAATGCTCGTGATTTTAAACCGGAAGACTTCGCAAGATTTCATCCCGGTGGGTCTCTTGGTAAGAAACTATTGTGTCGCGTTGAAGACGTTATGCGCTCAGAAGACTTGCCCTTTGTTACAAAGGACATGGAACTCGCTGATGTCATGTGGCACATTAGTAGGGGTAGACTAGGCATGGCTCTGGTTGGTAACCGCCATAGATTGGAAGGTATCATCACGGATGGTGACTTACGTCGCTGTCTACAGGCTAATGTTGGTAAACCCATTAGTACAGAAGTATTTGATTTCATGACGGCCCACCCTAAAACGGTGGATAAAAGTTCTCGCTTTGGTGAGGCTTTGGAAATCATGGAAGCGAATAGAGTTACTCGATTAATCGTTACTGAAAATGATACGGTGGTCGGTGTAGTACAAAAATAATAAAAGGAGAAGGGGCAGTTATGTCATTCCATTACGAAGTCAACGGGGACAAGGTTTTATTTAACTTTGACCGCGTAACAACTAAAGCCTTTGCTGAGTTACTTAAACGTAACGAAGGAGAGCAGTGTAGAATAGAAGACCCGTTCGGTTCTAAAACAGTATTAACTGGTTATCTTGATGAAGTTGTCAATATACCAGGACAACATCCGGATAGAACCAGTACCATGTGGGTTGTGGAAGTAGAGTTAAAAGACATCATGGATTTACGTCCAGTAGGTGAAGAGTTAGCCTTACCCGCAAATGTTAGTTACATGCTAGGTAACATAATCCAAGGTATGCCCGTATTCGAACGTGTGTTTAAGTTGTCATTGACGACTAGTACCAACTATGAATTCTTTACCGATTATCAAATGCCTGATATTACAAAAGCATCTGCTAGCTGGGACCACAAGAAGTCAGTTGAGTTTGTGCTATTCCAACAGAAGAAAGTATTTGTTCGTAAGGACTTTACAGAACTTCCTTGGGCTGAACCTTCCCTTAACGGTGCATCTATTCTAATACCTACTTCTAAACCAGATAAGAATACTGGCGCTGTTCAGTACACTGAACTTGGTTTGGCTTTAGATGGGTGGACATACTCTTCCGATTTGAGTAGTACTGAAGAATATGAATCAATGCCTCTAGAAGAAGCAATGAAGTTTGTTCAACGCTCTGTATTACAGGCCAACCATAACCCGTAGTATCTAGGGGACCTATGAGAGTAAGAAACTGTAGGGTCAAGATAAGTGACCCTAACATGAAACTAGCAATAGGTTCGATGGAAGAAATATCAAAGGCGTCCGATGGCAAGAGAGTTGTCATTGAGACGCTTTACTTTCTGCCGAATTTATTAAGTAATCACATTACAGTCAACCGTACTGAAGATGAGGTTATGGTAGCTTTACTAGAAATGTGTCTTAGACGTTCCATGTTAATTCGCGATGCGATGGGTAACGTAGGAGACGATTTCTATGGTTGGAGTTATGTGCAGTATAAGGCTGTATCTTTTTTGACCGGTGAGGTTGTAGAGGATATAGTTAACAAGGTGTGGTATGGGGTAGAGCTGTTACTCAATGAAGTGTTCTGCAATATCCCTTATTATTCCCTTAGGGAAATACACTATTCGGTAAAGACTAGAGAAATAGTATTTGCTGGAGACTATAGTCAAGCACTGACTCCTTATGTACAATTTATAAATCACGATACCGACCAACAACAGGATACCATAGTCAATCAGGCTATGTACGTTGCTGGACAGAAGTGGTAGGAGTAATATTACATGTATTCTTTATTTAATGGAACACGTAGAATTTTTGTAGATGCTAAAGCTGGGTGCGTGCCTGCACAGATAGCTGGAGTATTCTTAGTATCGCTAATGTTAATGATTGGCTTTGCTGTATGTTATTAAAATAAAAGAAGGAACCCGACAATGCCTTATTATCAAACTGACGAATTCGTAGGTAATAAAAGAATTAAGACAGTGTTCGATATCGATAAGTTACCTAGTAAGATGCAGTACATGGCAGTTAATGCCATTGTCAATGGTGGTAACGTAATAGTGGTAACGCCTAGACAAACAGGACTTACGGCTGCTACACATATCGCTATGGATTTCTTAAACAAAGTTGTTAAACAACGTGTGTTACTGGTAACTAGAGATAAGAGAATTAGGGACATGGGTCGTGAAAATAGCTCTGCCCGTACTGGATGTCATGGACTTGAAATAGTACATGAGCGTGAACTACCAGATGTTGATGGGTATGATGTTGTTATCTTCGAAGACTTCAGTCATCTTAAATGTCAGAGTCTTATCTCTAGTATGCGTCAGGATGGTAAGGTAAGGGTTGTATTGGTAGAGTCTAAGGATAAGCGTTCGGCTTTATCCAAAATATCTACCTACGGTGGCCATTTCAACGTAGTGGCTTTGGTGGATTACCCTAAGCAGTGGGACAAAATCGAATCCTCATTAAGTGCCCCTGATTCCGAAACCGATTTTATAAACCAATGGTCAGGGAGTGGAGACAATGCTTAGTAAAGGCGGTAAAATATCTTACGTATGTTCTTCCTGTAAATCACCACACATTATCAATACTAAAAAGGGCGTTACCGTTCAGGGAGTTAACGAATGTGTAAGTATCCCAGGTAATCACTGTGTATGTGTGTCTTGCGGTACTTATAGTAAATGGTCAGCCAGATTAAAGGTCAAGACCATAGCTGGTGATAACTATGATGGTATCGTTACCGTTGATGATTACCAAAGGTTATCTGCTTTAATTGGTAAAATTACCAAGGTTAAGTCACCTGAATCTAAACCTAGTAAACCGAATGTCGAAGAAGAGTATGTACATAAACCATTTGTACCACCAATTAAACGTGGTGAGCAAACTGAGTTAGGTATAGACTGGTCTCCTCGCGGTAAGGAAGACTTAACCCATTGGACACATAGACCAGAAGACTTTGGTGTGTGGGTTGCGTATAACTCGTGGCGTTTTAAAGATGCTTATGATATCATGTTGAAAGATGGAACCATCGAAAAGATGTGCTATCCGAATGCTGATAAGTTCTCTAATGAGAACGGTTGTCATTCTGAATATGATGTCATTGCAGTGCGTCTGTGTGATTATGATGATGTTAAAGATAACTGGCGTGCTGGTGGAGAAACTAAGGAAGAGTCTGATGAGTATCGTGCTCGTAGAAACTCTTCAATGTTTGCTGGTGAAGAATCCACAAGAGAAAGTTGGAAAGATGTTAAGCCTGTACTGTTCGACCCTGAAACTAGACAATTGATTAATGATGACATAACCACTATGGAACGTGCACATGAACTATTCTCTAGTGAATCGGCAAAGGCTAAACTCGTAATTGAAAAGGAAAACCAACTATCCGATGAAGAGTTATTGACTAGGTATTTCCCTACCTACATACCTGAGCCACAGAATATATCAATTAGGGGCAACACTAAAGCATTTATCCACATTGATGTTGGTCCTTTTCAAGATAATCTACCTGAAGAGGTACAGCCGGATATTGGTCGTGGTTTCACACAACCTAATTTCTTCTTTGCGGATACTGGGCCAGATGCACCTAATGTCATTGAAGTTAAAGAAGGCGATACAGTTAAAGATATAATGGGAGAACCAAATGAATAAAGATGTAGGTTTAATGTTAGCAATGGCAGAAGGTCTAGCTGCAAGCAATGCTTATAATTCACAATCACGTAGAAGTGAATATGTTCGTTCTACTGGTTCTACACCGGCTAGTCGTAAGAAGCGTAAAGCCCAAGCAAAGGCTAGAAAGAAAAATCAACGTAAGAAGAAATAGTTATGTCTAATACCGAAGAGCAAAAAGAAGCAGAACTTCGTATACGGGATTTATCCAACAAAGAAATACTAGAGCGTGCTGCTAGTATAGTTTGGGTACGTAATCTTCAAGGTGAACACCTTAAAGGTCCTGAGTATATCAAACAGTTCCTAGAATATAAAATGACTAAACATGACCGTGAAGTATTTGGGGTAATATTGTTTGGACACGGACACCGTGTTATAAGTTATGAAGAGTTGTTCTTCGGTACTGTTGATAAAGTTACTGCTTATTGTAGACCTATTGTGGAGTCAGCATTAAGGCAGAAAGCTGTAAGTATAGCACTGGTGCACTCACACCCATTTAGACATTCCAAGCCGTCACAACACGATATAGACCTTACTGTAAAGGTTAAGGAAGTACTGGCCCCATTAGACATAGCTCTAGTGGACCATTATATTGTAGGTACAGATTTTCTTTCGATGCGTTTCCAAGGGTTTAAAGAACTCTTTCTTTAGACAGATAGTATGAAAGACCGTTCGGTCTTTTTACGATACCCATCGATTAGGAGTAAATCATGGACCAATATATTCCGTATATTGTCGTAGCTGCCGTTATCGGCGGTGTTGTTTTCGCGATACGTAAACGAAAGACCAATGCTAAAACCTCAGGTAATAGCAAAGGTGGTTCAGGCGGTCGCGGTGGCAAAGCTGGTAGACAGCAACAGAAGTAATGTACTTCGTGTAGTCGGGAGTCCGTAAGGGCTCCCCTCTATGCCGTCTATATAAGTCGTTTCCAAAGATACTCAAACCTATATTCTAAAGGTGAAGTAGTTACTTAAGTAAAGTAACATAACCAATTTTGAATTAATAACTCTTTAAATGAAAGGAATAAGATTATGAAATCTTTAATGAAAACAAGTTTACTAACTATCGCTATGTCTACTCTAGTTGCATGTGGCGGTGGCGGTAGTGATACCAAAACAGAAACACCACCAGTATCGGTTGTTACACCTCCAAAGACGGAACTAACTAAGATACACGGTATGGCAATTGACGGCTACTTAGTTGGTGCCACAATGTTTATGGATTTAAACTTTAATGGTGAACTGGATGATGGGGAGCCCAATACAGTTACGAAAGAACCATCAGATAGTCAAGACCCATCTTTGGCGTCTAGCTGGACGTTGGAAGTACCTGTGGAACATGAAGACTGTGGTCAATATGTACCAATGGTTGTTCATGTACCTGCTGGAGCCATTGACCTTGATTTCCCTGATACACCAATCGAAGAAGCTTATACGATAGTTTATCCACCTTCGTTTGCCGTTGCTACTGACACTGACTTAATTAACGTTACGCCACTTACTACAGTAATCTGGAATGTTGTTGAGAAAGAACTACAAGCAGCGCAGTCTAAGGAACTATCGTGCGCCTCTATTGTAGAGGAGCAGGAACTTCGTAAAGTAATAGACCAAAGATTACGTGACCAAGAAAAGCGTGTTGCACAACGTTACAATGTTACTGTAGATGAACTATACAGTGATTTCGTATCTACTGCTAACACAGAACTTCATGGTGTTGCACAATCTCTTGTACCTGGCTTAGCTAAATCATACGAGGAGACTCTAGTGGTAGAAAAGGCTAATCCTGATGCAAGTTACGCTTATGTTGAATACTATCTAGATACTACATGGAACCGTTTAGAATACGTTAAACATACGGAAGGTAACTGGATGGAACAAACAAACGAAGTTAGTAGCGACTTGGAAAAGGTAGGTGCTTTAATTTCTAAGTATCAACAACGTACAAGTATACGCGATGGTCTAGAGTTTCAACTGGCGGTTAGCCTAGTTAATAATGTTTGTACAGTAGCTGAATACTATACTGAATCCGATGGTGAAGTTGGTTATGCACTAGCAAACATTGCAGGAGCATTGGACGTCGATTGGAATACATGTATAGATGTAGACAGAGTTGCAAATAATCTTAGTCAAGAATTCATTACCAAAACTTTCTACAGTGATGGCGATACGGTTAAAACAGAATCTGCCCATAGCTATGGCGTAGACAATGAATTCCGTTACAATGAACTAATTGGCGCGGATACAAGTCAGGTTAGTGGTGGTTGGTTATCTAGTAACCTTAATCACATTTCACTTAGCTTCGAAGATGACTACGGTTACGATGCTGATTCATGGTATCGTATTGATAACCGTTACGACTCTGAAGAGTTCTGGAACGCTACTCAAGAAGTGCATATGCACAACTCGCAAGATGAATATACAGTTACTACTTATAACCCAGATGGCACATACTCTAAACAGTGTGGTACTTGGTCTGGTGGTACAGGCAGCCTAACTGGTTGTTAAGTAAATGTGTAATTAAGCATTATCTCAAGGTTCTCTGGATAACCAGAGTTCGAGGTACCAACCTATGTAAGTTGGGTGAGCTTAATTACATTTATTGAATATCGGGAGCTTCGGCTCCCTTTATTTTTTTATAAGTGGGTAATCGAAACAGTCCACTATAAAAGAAAATGTTTCTTAGGCTATTTGACTTAGGAGTCTATTATGCCACAAGCAACTGAAGTAAAAGCAAGTAAATGGAAAGATGTAAGAATCTTATTTGATAACGGTATCCACTCAATCATTATTGGATGGTATATAAGTGAAGCTTATCCAGAAGGGTCGTTACAGTTAGGTTCTCGTTGGAACGGTGATGATGATGCAGGTTACCCTAAACTATTCGGTAATCCCGTGTTCTACGTTATCCCTGACGGTATGGAGATGGGTATTTTAAATCATCTTCCAGTAATGTTGAATAACGACCGTGATAAATTGATAGGTGACATTAACGCCTATCGAGATAATCTCATTTATGCCCTAAATTTATTTATAGGGTCTCAGGTCGGTAAGACATTAACATCCCCAATTTAGAAACCTAGTTATTATTGGAGTCTCCGGACTCCTTTATTTTTGTTCTATTTATGAACAATAACGTTCTTTTAACTTAGGGAGTATGTAATGAAATTTATAGTTTCAGTACTAATGTTCCTGTGCTTGTCTCTTCCAGTTATGGCAGATACAATCTCAGTACATTGCCCTCAGGGATGTCCAACCAACCCTGAAGGTTCAACCATGGTATATCGCCATGTCTACGCTTTATCCAATAATCCAGATACTAAATTTGCAAATTGGGTAGCTTATGAAGTCAATCCTTCAAATTTCGGTGCACCAACTGGTAGAGCTTTTCGCTCTGACCCAGACTTACCTAGAGAACAAACTTTAGAAGTATCTGATTATAAAGGGGCCAATGCTACTTTAGGTACGGACAAAGGACACCTTGTACCAGCAGGGGCACACTCTGGAAGTCACCATCGGCAAGAGTTGGATTACCTGAGTAATATAGTACCCCAGCACCAAACTCTTAATCGTGGTATATGGCGAGACTTAGAAGATGCGGTTACTGACACGGTAAGGTACGATAGTCCTCTATACGTAATTGCAGGGCCTCTGTACTCTAAGGAGATGGTTCCCTTACCAAGTGCGGATGAACCTCACGTCATGCCCTCAGCATTTTTCAAAGTGGTGTATGATGATACGGGTGGAGTTGCGTTTCTAATGGAGCAGGATATTGAGAGCGGTATACCTTACTGTTCCAAACGAGTTCCCCTTAGTGAAGTCTTCGAAGCTACTGTCTTTAAATGGCCAACCCTACAGGAGAGTACTGTCATAGCTACCCGACTGGGATGTAAGTCTTCTTAGACCACTCGTTAAATATAACGTAATTAGGAGAGCATAGAGCTCTCCTTTATGCCGGGTGGAAAAATAAAGTACTGTTTAATTAAATGAGTGTATTAATAAAAGGAAATACATAATGTCTAAAGAAAACAAGATAGTTCTGATAAGACTGTCTATGTTACCTAAGGAGTTAAGAGAAGAGTACCTTAGGGATAGTGCCCATTTCTGGGGTAATGATGAATGTCTATCAGTACATACCGAGATGCCCATATCAACACTTAGTGATATTGAGTTTATGCGTGAACACATGTTAGTTAGTTGGAGAGTGGATGAGGATGAAGTCGATACTGACTATACCTTACTTTGCTACTTGGCTAATCAAGGTGATGCTGGTGCATTCATTTATCGTGCTTTACTTAACGTACCTGAGTTTGAATTAACTGACGGTACAGAAGTTACTATTCTTAGAGATATGGAATGGTAACCTATTTAATCTTAAACAAAAGGAAAAGATTATGAGTTTCACAACCCCTAAAATAACCAAATTTTTAACCATAGTAACCGACGATATAGCCAGTTTAGGAGAACCTGGAGATAAAATAGATACTAGTTTTATAGTTGAAGCAGTACAGTTGTTACCGATATCTCCAGATGAGGAGATTACCATAACTCTAGATAAGTCCTTAGGTGTGTATGAAGATGGAAAACAACAAGCCATCAATACATTTACTATAGCCAGACAGGACGCAACACAGTATGTCGTCTATGACCCAGAGAGTTCTCAGGCGCGCATGTTTTTCCTAGAGGCCAATAGTAAGGATGTTATGGTGGCGGAAAGTGACGACTATACCAAATTTAATGAAGTCGGTATATCTGAAATGTCAGGTAATAGGTTTCGTACTTCTTTATCCACAATTGCACTTTTTATGTCCATGGTGGAGAGCAACAAACTATATCCTTTCCATGTGACCGTGGACAACATCGATAAGATAAAGAATCCCTCTAAGTTGAAGAGGGCTAGGGACAAACATGACACTATAGTATACTTGGGTAAGCCTCCTACAGATAACAGACTTACTGGCGAAGGTGATACCATAGAGTTCGGTTATCCTAGAATAGGTTACCGTAAAACCCTTAAGCATGAACGTTTTAAGAACCATCCTAAGTTTCAGATATACAAGGGCGTCGCAGTGAAACAGGCATGGTGTGGCCCTGAAGAATATCGGTTCAAGAAGCGTACGTATAAGTTATGGAAACCTACTGGTTTCGATGTAACCTAATACCTTAGACGACATAAAGCAGGGAGCCGAAGCTCCCCTTTATTTTTTTGTTTAATGTTTATAATCAGCTAATATCTGAGGTAACCATTTATGATGTATTAGATAAACGTAATCAATTGTTTCCTTACTGTGGCGTCCAGTAATATCAGGAAGACAAGCAACTATCTCATCATACAGGGCTTTATCTAAACATTTACGTTGTGCCTTTAACATGTTACCAGCGCCAGCATTGTAATTAGCTGTCGCTAACTTACTCTTGTCTAACCAAGGCCTCTTACTACTCCAGAACCTAAACTGATAGTTCATGTATATAGCAGCAGCTCTGATAGACTGACTGGCACTCCAAGGATTATTCAATCCGTGTTTCTGCATCTCTTTCCACGTACCTGGCATGAACTGACAAAGACCCTGTGCACCAACTGGACTAATAGCCTTAGGATTTAACCTAGACTCTTGATAACACTGAGCCTTTAACTGTTGCCATGTCATCCCAGGTGGTAGGTACTTCTCAGCAGCCATGAAGTATTTATCATACTGGCGAGGAAAGGAGGAGCCCCATGAGGATACAGATACCGACAAAACAAAGACCGCGATAAATAGCTTGAGCCACATCACCCCACTCCTCTCTGATTTCAACTAGCTTCTTATCTCTAGTCTGTATAAAGTTAATTGCGAAGTAGGCTAAACATAAACCAAACAAGGCAATGAATAATTTAATCCCTAGGTCAATGATTAACCCACCGTAATTCATCCAGAAGCCCATGGCTTCAGGTAGTGCTGTAGAACCATCCATCTGTATTTCCTCTCTCTGGTTAATGGTCATAAATAAAGATTCCACGAAACAGTAAACATATATTACTATAGTGAATTAGATACTAAATCTTAAATAACAGGAGAAAGATTATGGAACATCTACTAGAAAGAATAACTATAACTACCAATGCGTCATCTACTTACTTGTGGATTAAACCAAATGGAGTTAGCTTGGATATCGTAACTAAACTTAAGACAGCTCTAACTGAAGGTACTAACATTCAAAGTAATTTTATTACTATTTCGGAGACCGATGAAGGTGAAGTAGTAGTCAACTCTAGAACCTTTGAGATTCTATTGGGTATGTTAATATCTAATAGGTCATCTAACCTAATGTATACATTGAAAATACCACCTGGTGTAGTGGAGCGGTTAGCTCATCACTCTTCGAAATTATTTATAGAAAGAGGTAGACTCTGGACGAGGAGGGGTATTTTAACATTCCCTATAAAAACAAGAGCTGGTGAGTTAACTATAGTAGGCTCAGATTCATCTTTCAAGATACATTTGAATGGAAATGAACTTAAGGTGGGTAGTAGATTTGAAGATAAACTGTCTTTATTATCAGATACCATCCTTAGTAGTTTACCATATCAGGATATTACCCATGCACGTATATCGTACCTTACGGATTTGTTTGATGTTGATGCTGGGAAATATATTGAGGAATTAGATAAGTTTGTCAAACAGAGGGATAGCGCTATGGTCAAAGATGGTAAAACTCCTTATCGACCAGACGTTATAATACCTATTCCTTCACTCGTAGGTATTTGTTATATGGGTAAGGGGATGATAGGTAATATTGAAACTGGTGAGGTTACTGCACCAACAACGGTTGACGGTGAGTTAGTTTATATGGTTAATGGATTCATGGGGGTAAAGGATAACATTATTCGCCTACCATTCGATAAGATGCAAGACTTTATATACGGAACACCGCAAATAGTTACTCCTGACATTACTAGTAATGATTGGTATGTCAGAGATGGCGTACGTGGTATGGTTACCAAAACAGATTGCCGTATACAATGGTGGATAGCTAAATAGTTATTCAACATAAAGAGAGGAGCTCACGCCCCTCTTTTTTTTTGACTTTTAAACGTCCCAACACGGACTGTCTATGATTGGCGGTTTAATATCCATTATAGATTATCCTTAGCTAATACACGAAGTACCAAGTACAATGTAACAGCAGCACGAACAGATGCATGTACAGCTTGGTTCTTACTCTTAACACTCTGGTCAGTTATCTTAGTGCCTAAGTCACGAATCTCTAAAACAGTATCGTCTGATTGACGAGACGCTAAATGGATACCGCGAAGTTTCACTAGGATAGTTGCAAGGTCACTTAAAGGTAATTCGTTTTTACGAATGTATTCACAGGCATGTGTGATATTCTTCTCTACAAATTCTTTAATGTACCCAGTACGAGGAGCACCATAGTTAGAAGCCATCCACTCAAGGGACTCCTTAACAGCCTGTGGTGGAGCTGTATGAACTATTGCGGTAATTGCACTAAGAGCTTTTTCTCGTAACATAGACGAAGGCGTAGAGGCTATGTCGTGCGCTGCTGAACGATACTTACCATAGTTGTTCTGTTTATCCCTAACACCCATCTCACCAGATAGTTCAATAGTTGCAGAAATAGATTGAATCCTTGAATCCTGTTCACGGAATTCGTAGAACAATGAAGTAACACGTTTATAGATGTCTTTATGTCGACCTTGTGTATCATTTATCATGTAAACTATATCATGGTCATCATTCATCTTATTTAACGCACCCTTATGGATAGAGTCGTCACTGAGTAAGTCTTCAGCTCTTGCTTCAATAACCTTAGCCCAGCTACCATGTTTCTTAAGTAGATACTTCTTAGTAAGGCTAGAGTATACAGCGGCCGCTACTTCAGAATTTGCAGGGTATGGAAAGAAGCGGTAATCTAGAGATGAGATTAACTTATATTGTAACATTTTGATACAGGCCATTGCCCCATCTTCTTTCTCACGGTCTCTAAGCTTAGGTGACGTAAGTATTCTATGCGTTAGCCAAACAAATGAAAGGTTAGTTACATTAGAAGATATTTTCCAACTGGCATCTAGATTATTGTCTGGGGTACTGAAATGTTCACGGATATTACTTTGTAAAGTAAGGTCATCCATTTCTAAGACATCATCAAACCACTCGTTTTCATCTGCCTTAGTGTATCGGAAAGGATATACGCCAATTAAAGGAGAACCAAGGAACTGGAGTGTATCGTCGTTTTTATTAACGAAGCGTGCAACATAACGCACTACCTCTTTAATTAATTTACTATCCACTTTGAGATGTCTTGCTTCACCCTCAAAGATTTTAAAGATTGTCAATTTCATTTTAATTCCTGTTATTCAAAAATTCTTTCCATCCGCCTGGTCTGTGAGACCACCGACTTCATACCCCAATCTTCATACAACTCAATAGCATTATCGTTTACATTATAAACAATCAACTGTACTATTAAAGGCTTACCATCTATCTTCTCTAAGGTGACGGTATCGAGTAGTTGTTTGGCAATACCCTGTCTTCGATATTCCTTAGGGATGAATAGGTCGTATATTGAAACATATTTGGTATTGTACCTGCGGTACCAACCACCTATAATGACACCACAGACTTTGTCTGAATCAAGTGCCACTAAAATAAACTCACTACGATTCTCTAGTACGCCATTTACATATTCGGTGACTGATTTACGAGTTACGTCAGACCAACCATCTTCATCTATACCTCTGTGGTAATCCGCATTCCCTAAAGCTAGGTCTATAACTTCCACCAGCTGGGAATCTTTTAGTTGGGTTTTATTGGTTATTTTTTTGATAACGATGCCTTGAGCGTAGTTTTCTACACTAGCAGAAACTATTGTATTTAATGAACTCATGTCTAAGCATCCCCATCTAAATTAATTATTATGTTAAAAAATATAGACTAACTATTTCATTTGATTAGTCCATGTTGGATATCTAGGTATCCGAAGTTCATATATAAAGGTTTAGAATTCGCACAATAAAAGGAGAATATAAGAATGCGTAAAGATAACTCTTTTAAAAGAGAACATATGGTTCTTGGTAACATAAGCGATTCGTCCCTATCCAAGGGCGTTACCATTAGACCTTACTCATCAGGAGTAGTGTTAAAGGTAGTTAAATACTTCGACGGTATCGAAGCAACGATAGAAGGTGAGCAATATAGTTGTTGTTACCCATCGGTAGTTGAATTAATGAATGACTTATCACCTAGGTTAGAACATGGTACCTATTTATTCCTCTGGCATAGTCAGGCAAGGGATGGTGCAGATAAATCTGGCATCTGTGCCAAGAAAGCATTGTTGGGTCAGCACTCAGCTGCTGGTTTCGTACTTAGTCCATTGAAGAAAAATGATGAGCCTTGGCAAACACTAGAAGACATTAAGCGTGATGAATGGCTACCTGGTGATACTAAGAAGATGAAACTTCTTAAGTGGAATAAAGTATCTGGTGTTAATGACTTCAAAAGACAATTAAAAAATATATATGGTCGTGGTTATATATCTTGCGTTATTCGTGTAGGTAAGAAAGTATACCGTATAAGTAAACTTGAAGAAGAACATTTAAAAATAGTTGGATTTATTGAATCTGACAGATGGAATGAAGTTGCCGGTATTTTAGTTGACGTGCCCGAGTTAACCAAACCAGTGGAAGTAAAACGTGGATTAACAACTTATGATAAACGCGATATCTATAACGATAGAGATAGTTATCTTAACTCCACCGCATTGATTCAACATGAGGGTTTAACTACAACAAGGAATTTACGTAATTCTAAAGTACGTGCCCTACGAGTAACCTGTTCTAAGGAGATGGTCTAAATGGATGGTTGTAATGATAAAGAAGTACCTTTCGTTGAACATAACTACGATGTAGATAAGTTTCAATCTGAGGTTAAATCCATGAACGTTCCAGACAACGATAACATAGTTGGGGCTATCGCTGATTCAATCGGTGAGGTTAAATGTCAGGACTCGTTTTAAGGACTGGTGAGGACATATGGGATAACGATTCCGGTATTGTCCTTATTCCTGTGAATTGCGTGGGTGTAATGGGGTTAGGTCTAGCAAAGGAATGTAAAGACAGATACCCCGATATCTTTAGGGATTACCGTTCTATTTGTAGAAAGGGTGATTTTAAGATAAACACATTAAAACTTTATTTGATAAAGGATAATTACGCTATACTACTTTTCCCAACTAAGTATGAATGGCGGAACTCAAGTAAGTTAGAATGGGTGCAAGACAACTTAGAGAAACTGGGTAGTTGTATACCTAGGACTCCTATAGATGAATTTCACGTACCCCCGCTAGGGTGTGGTGCTGGAGGATTGGATATAAATGAAGTTCGTCCTATGGTCGAACATTACTTATGCCAAGATAACGTCACTATTAACTTTTATCAACCAGACTAGGGCTTAATTATGCTTAAAGCATTTATAGTAATTTTAACTTTACTATTCCCACTTTACGTAATACCGGCAGGTAATTCGCAACCACCCACATGGTTAAGGGTAAAGGACATTGTCTTTGAATCCCCAACTAGGGTATCCTCTGCTGGCTATATCGTCAAACTAAGATTGTATTACGATAAAACTATGCGGATAGAATTGGTGTTGTCTAATTCCGATACTTCCGACGGTGACATATGTGACCTACTTGATGGAACCAAACTCCCGAACACTTGGGACATCAATGGACGTATAGTAAAGTATGATGGTAATTGTGCAGGTGGAAATCTAGTGCTGTGGCCTAAGAAAGAAAGTGATATAAAGTATGCCATAGATGAGTTCCTAACTAAATCTGTTGTTCACATAGGACCAACTACTTTTAGTTCTAAGGGTTTCATTGAAGGGTATAGTGAAGTACGTAGTTATGCCTCGTACTTAGAATAATAAATAACTAACTTATAGCTGTGCTGTATGTAAGTTAGTTAAACAATGAAAATATAAAAGGATAAAAAATGATTCTCGATTCTGATGAAATCTTAAAGGCTGTTGCCATAGCTAAAATTAAAGGAGTACTGGCTACTCTCGTTTGGGAAATGCAATTAGAGAATTTCAATGCTAAGATATTAGATATCGTAGCAGATGACATTTATGCGAAATTGGATAAACTAAAAGACCCAGTGGATATCAATTGTGCCCAGTGGCAAGCTGCATTGGAAAAAGAATGTGAGCGTTACCTCTGTCACGATACAAAGTCAGTATTGGCTATTCTACCGTGGTTTGATAAATTAACTGGTCCAGACTATCAGATAATCTCTAATATGGCTGTGGGTGGTATGAGACATACACCTTTACATATCCGTATTAGTATTGGCATTATAAAGTCAAAGATTGAAAATGGCGCTGTGGCCTCAAAGATTGCTTCTTCTGGGAATAAAAATGGGTCACTAGACTGGTTTCTTGTAGCGCAAGAAGTTAAGAAAGGTGCACCGGAAGAAAAGATTATTGATAAACTACGCGTAGCAATTGCCTATGAGGTGGAAGCCATTAATCGTTAATCGGACATAAATTAGGGGTTCCTAGGAACCCCTGCTTATGCTGTCTACTGATTCTTAAGTTGTTCTTTAAACTCAGATAACTTCTTCTTCAATGGTCCTGACTTAGCTAGAATTTCTCTATCCCAGTCATTAATCAGGCTATAGCGTTTAGCGTTTGCTCTAACCTTTTCGAGGAAGTCTGTTGTGATATATGTACGGAACATTTCACAAGCTGCTAAGTAAAAGTCGTAAGGGTACTGAGCACCAGCCAGTTCAGGTAAATCGAAGTCACTACATTCACGCCATGGTTTATGTACACCACGAAAGTTAATGAGGTGTGAATTACGAATATCCGCACGTCTACCCAACATCTCACCAAAGTCTAATTCGAACACATCTTCAGCGAAGGCATTGTATCTGTCAAACAAGTTAACATACTCACCAGCAATTAGATTGAAACAATCCTCTACCGAGTAGTTGTTCTTAGCCTTACACTGCTGATAGAATTCATCCATAGAAGTGAATCCCTTAGAACGTAGAGCTGCGTACATACCTTCAAGGAAGATATACAATACATCACTATTCAGATAGCCATCTGGGTGAATCATTAACTTACGTTCAAACTCAGGGTCGTAGTGAGGGTAGAACTTCTTGTTACGTTCTTGGTCATAGAAGACTAAGTCGTTACGAGCTGCCAGCCAAACCTTACTATTTAAGGGAGCTGATTTTAACTCGTCAAGATGATTCTGCCATAGTACATCAGTATCCGTGTAGAATACCTTTTCACCGAAAGAACGTTCATGCATCATGTCCAATACTTTAACCAGTACTTCTTTACGAGTAAGGTTAGACATATCACCTATGGATACACAGAATACATTGAAGTCAGTGAACCGTGATACATTGACATCTGGGGTATGGAACATGTAAGTCTTAACTCCACCATTACCACCTTTCAATGCCTTAGATAAAGAAGCAGCCCAAATAACCGCTGCGTCTTCACTTTCTTTATTTACACAAGTAAAAACAATCATTGGTTACTTCCTCTTCTTCTTATTCTTTTTACGCGCTTTGGCTTTAGGCTTATAACCTTTAACCATCTCTTCGTAATAAGCTAGATATTCATCAATCTGTTCTTTATAATCATCACTTGGGAAGATTACTCCGGAACGAGGAGTTGATAGTACTTCTTCAATGCGTTCTATTTGGTCATATAAACCAAAGTAACTACCTTTGTTTTGGTACTCAACGCGATAGGTGTGGACTTTCTTACCATCCAACTTAGCATATAGTCCAAGTTCAGTAGAACGAGATACCCATACTTCATCAGCATTGGCAACCACTTCAGCACCAGAGGCAAGTTTGTTAATTACTTTATCTTTACCTACGGCTACTTCAATTTCACGTATATAAAATTCTGTAGTGATTGGATGAGGTTTGTAATAAACGTCAGGTTTGTTTAAACCTTTCATAACGTTTTTAGACATACGACACAATAAGTTAGTACCGGGTAATACAACTACTTTCTTAGCTGGGTGCTCAGCATCGAACAGGGTATACTTATCTTTCTTCTCAAGTAAGAACCCATAGTCCCTATCGCCAGAACCACAACCCTTAAGTAACTTAATGGTAAAGTCATCGTCAGCTGGATGAATAATCAAACAACCGTGGCCACCAAAAGCTTCCGTGACAATTAGGTCATTGGGGAAACCATTGTAGGATAGGTCATAAGACAATTTACGTTTTAGTTCTTTACAACGTTCTTCCAGATACTTGTAAACCTTATTAGATTCAGCAATGGCATCTGCACGAGACAAGTAACCAGAGTGAGCTAGCTTACCGGCCTTACTATCGAACTTTACTGTTTTCTCGTATAGTAATCCCATAATAGCTTACTCCTGTTCGGATTCTACCGACTCATCTAATTCTACCTGACCAACAACGTGTTCCATCAAGTTGGTTTCACCCATCTCTTTTAGAGTGCGTTTAATTTTGTCAGTGAAGATTGTACCTACCGAGTCCATGCGTCTATCAAGCGTTGTAACGTGTTCTACAACTATACCTGATGTTTGCTCAGTTAAGTGTACACTTTCTTCTACAAGGTCACGTAGGAAGTTTAAATTACCACCTAAGTTGCGAGCACCAGATTGCAATGAAACAATTTGTTGTTGCTGTTGTTTTAACTGTAGTTGCATGTCCGCTACTAGCTGTGGTAAATCTTCTGTCGATGGTAAATCGCTCATCGTTTATCTCCAATTTCTATTAAAAATGGTGGTGTAAAAATGCACACTCGTTATCTTAGAATAACCAGTATATGTAAAATTAAACTTTTGTTATGAATAACAAGTCGAGGGTTCCACCAATGTCGCATAAAGTAAACGACAGGGAACTCTCCTCTGCATTAGGAAGTCTGTTCAAAAGGTTTAACCGACTTACTGAAAGGAAGCTAGGTGAGCAAATACTACTGCTAGAGTATAAGCTACGCTGCGTATCTAAATTCAGGAACCCAAAGATGACCGAACTCAATAAAAAAGAGTTAGGACATGAAATGGATAAGTTGGGTAAACGTTATGACTTTATCCTAAGGCGTTATCGCAGTACGTGTTTCATAGGCAAGCTCCGTATATTCTGGCATCAGTTCAATAAATAAATTTTACTCAAGTAACTTAATATTTGAATAAAAAGTCGAGTAGCTTGTCTACGAGAGTTGAATTGAATCTACGAACGTATGTGAGTAAACCTAGACGAAACGACGCTAGGAGGAGAGGGCCTTATGTACGCTTAATTCTTTTAAGCCTCATAAAACTGGGAGCCCACTAGGGACTCCCTTATTGATACGATATATTAAAATCTTCCGAATTGACTTTGGATTACTTTACTATGTCGTTCCTCATCAGTGATGGCAGCTATACGTGGCCATTTTTCATGGATGAACTCATTGTACAGTTGACGAGAATCTGCATACTCATCAATTATCTCTTTGAACTTACCAAGATTTAGACCACCTGATAATTGACCCTCATCCATACGGATACTTAGTTCTCTGTAGATGTGGGCTTTACAGGCAAGTATAACAAGTTCAGAGAAGTCTAACCAAGAGGTTGCTGGTAATCTAGACATATTACTGTCAGAGCCAACACGACATCTTAAGAATAAATCACTGGTGGTTTCATCCACTAATTTAACAAATACGATATTGTCACCGATTAAACGTACACGAGCATCAATTAAACTTTGTCCTCTTCCAGATACAACTGAACTGAAAAGGGCTTCCATTTGATTGTTGTGTGCAGTACCAGCTTGTGGTCCAGCGTAAACGCTTCCTAACCACCCATCTGGTGCTTGGGCAACACTAAGTACAGAAGTAATACTCTGTCCCTCAGTTCTGCTCTTAGGTATAGTAACTACAAAGGTTCTATCAATGTTGTACCGTACTTGAAGGCCTGATAAGGGGACGACTACTTCATGACCGCCCATCAGATTACAATCTACTAGAACTTTATTCTCTAGTATTTCTTCTCTGATGCGTGCTTCAAGTGAAGTTCTTACACCGGACGAACGCCCTGAGGTATAATTAGTTTCTAACTTAAAGGTCTCGTTAAGTATCTCGTATGGGATTGCAAAACGGACCTCACTGATTGCTTTTTCTATAGCACCCATGTTAACTCCAAAAATTAAAGGACGTTGAAAAATGACTGGTGAAGATAAAAACCCTACGGGTAATAAATCCAACAAATCTAAAAGAAGGTCGCGCCGTAATGTGAGTCCTAGAGCTGCTATCAAACAGGGCGACAAAAATGGTGATGTATCTCAGAAGAAGAGCATACCCGGACCACTTAAGGCAGCCGATAAGGTAGCTAAGAAGTCTACTGTTCATATACCAATTCGCATAAGAGTGGGGTTGAACGAAGCAAGGCCTTCTTTTGTACCTGACCTAGGTGAGCCTTTATTTACTGCTGACGATAGACGCTTCTGGGTTGGTGATGGTAAGACTCCTGGAGGTATTCCAGTATCTGTATCCCAATGGCCTATTGATGATGTCTCTGACCTACAGGACTTAGACGATGCTGAGATAGGTGACTTTGCATTCTACCGTGACCGTACTCGTTGCTTCATGCTTGTTAACCCTCCACCGTCTTCTAAAGTGGCTTGGATGGAATTACAAGTTGAACCTTTACAATCAGATGAAGAACGTAAAGCCAAGCGTTATCTTAAAGCCATTCAGGAGTACCTGTTAGACATTCTTTTGGAAGAACGCTTCATTGTTAATGAAGAAGACCGTCTCTTACCTAAGAAGACTACAGACGCTAAGATTGCTAAGTTAATGAATGACCGTAGAGTATTGAATACATATCTTGCTGATACAAGCGAAGAAAAGGTGTTTCCTGACCTACAGTTCAGAAGCTATAGTACGTTATAAAAGTCTGGGGACTAGTTCCCCTTTCTTTTGACGAGATAAAATTTACACGTCATCAGTTATTTATGTCTAACCGTGACACATAGGGTTTTAAAAAATGAAGTATACAAGACAGAACCCGAGTGACGATTACTTATCACTTGGTGAGCAATATCGTTTGCTCTATTCAACTGAGGGCGCTACTCTTTCTAATGATAGAAAATTAGCACCTGAAGAAATGTTTGCTAATGGGGAATATGCTAAAGAAGCACCAACCATTAAGCAGTTGATGGAAAAGAATGATTGCCGCTCACTAATTAATTTTGGTTGCGGTAACCCAGATGCATTCTTTAAACATAAGTTCCTTGACAAGAAAACTGTTAAGGAAGTAGATGACGTTAAACTAAGTCCTGAATGGCCTTCTGTTTATGATTATCTGGGCAGACCGTTTATTAAGATGTATGACCCTGGAATCAAGGAGTTGTCTAATTATCCTGACTTCCCAGCTGAGATGGTAGTATGTACTGATGTATTAGAACATATCCCACCTCAAGACATCCCATGGTTCCTAGATGAGTTATTAAAACTCTCTACTAAGGTATTGCATGTATCTATTCATTTAGGTCCTGCATTAACTACCTTACCAGATGGTCGTAACGCACACGTTTGCGTTAAACCCCGTGACTGGTGGCGTCAACAGATTTCAAATGCTGAAGCTAGAGCCAATCATCAAGTTCGTATAAGTGTAGTATTCCGTTATCCTATCCATGGTCCCGGTCAATACACAGAAATCGATTATTCTAAATATTAGTAACTAAAGGAAACAAACTGATGCAAAACGAAACTAATAATACAATTCGTTTGTACGGCTGTGGTGGCTGTGGTATTAACCTAGTGACTCCATTCGCTGGTGACGGAAACGCTCGTGGCTTTTCTGAGATTGAAGTAGGCTTAATCGATACTTCTGTATCTAACCTTACCGACAAACACAAGCAAGCAAATCTACCTTTCTTCCTAGCGGTTGATGAAGGTGAAGGTTCTGGTAAAGTACGTCGTGATAACGCAAGTGCGATTAACGATACAGTACGCCAGTGTCTTATTAAACAACCTCCTGCTGGATTCAACATCGTTGCATTCTCAGCATCTGGTGGTTCAGGTTCTGTTATTGGTCCACTACTGATGAAAGAATTGTTGAATCGTGGTATCCCAGCTGTTGCTATTGTAGTTGGTTCTTCTGAATCATCTATCACTGCTACAAACTCATTGAACACGTTGAAGTCGCTTGCGGCTATCGGTGACCAATTGGACAAGCCTACTATTATAAGCTACCAACACAACGGTCGTGATACACGTCGTAGTCAAGTAGATGCAATCTGTAAAGCTACTATCCATGCATTGTCTGCACTTTGTTCTCAACAGAACGATGAGCTTGACCAACGCGATGTTCAAAACTGGGCTTTCTACAATCACTCTACTAATGTACCGGCTCAGTTGTCGTTACTTGAAGTGTGTGATTCTGTAGCTGTCGCTAAAGAAATCGAAGCTCCAATTTCAGTTGCCTCATTGATGACTGATAAAGATGCTCCGGCTCCTGAACTGTATCCTGAATACTCATGTATCGGTTACCGTGAAGAAGGTCTTGAAGATGACCTAACTGAAGTTCATTATATCATTTCTGTGGATGGTATATCTGAGCTAGTTAAGATTCGTCAAGATGAAGTTGATAACTACGGGCGCAATACTGATTCACGCAATGTAAATACTGGTAAAGTGTTAAGCGGCAATGATAAAGTTGATACGGCTACAAACCTTATCCTTTAATGCAGCTTTTACACTATAGTATGTAGACGACCCTCCGGTTTCCGGATTTAGAGTCGTTGACGTTGCTGTGGTGGCCTCGACGGGACACAAAAGCTGAAAGGTGATTAGAGTTTATTCAATTTCGCTAATCACCATTTTTTGAACCGTGCGCTAACGGTCTGGGTGTCCTCCTAAGAGAGTAGACGTATCCCATAAGTAGGCAAGTGGTACCCGTCGGGGCAGGGCCGTGCTGGGGATGAGGAAAGGTAGCTATCGACGCACCTTCCTTTGACCCGGTATCGCTCACCCTGAACAATACAATCTGGCGAACAAAAACAATCCCTTAATTGGGACATAATAGTGGTCCATAAGGATTCACTGCTTCGAACTCTGACTAAGTCATTCCCCTAATGTGGATAACATAATGGCATTCAGTTTAGTAGGGCAAAGAGAAAACATAAGTGGCGAAACTCCCTGAGTCGATAATACATAAGAACTTTCGATTGTTATACCTCAGTGTGTACGACGGCCTGTGCCGTCACTTATGCCGTCTACGCTATTTTATTACAGAACTATATTATCCTATTGAGATAACCAATTAAAAGGAGAGTATTATGACAGCTAAAATCTACGATTTCAAGTTGGAGAAAGAACGCCGTCTTAGAACGCCTGTAGTGACCGTACGTAAGTCTTATAGGGCCGCAGGGTACATTTCATTCAAGAGAAAGTTTACGCCCTACAGAATGCCTTACAGCCCATTAAAAATTACATAGTCCCCTTTTAGTATAGAGGGGAGGAGTATATATCCTCAAATAAACGAGAGAGGCAATATGAATGAAAGTCGACGACTAGTTATTCTAGATGCTTTATGGGAAATAAGAGAAGTTGGGAAATATGTAGATGAGGTCATTTCAGAGTTTATGGAATACCAACATATGCGTGATTCTTTTATTGAACTTATAATCCTATCAAGACTGGAAGAGTTTTCCTTAATGTTCGCCGCTAGACAAATTAACAATAATTCTCGACTCCCTTACGCGCTTTACCGATATATCCATTCTGTACCCACGGAGTTGATTTCACGTATCGATAAGGAACTGTACAGAAGAGAACGTCATATGCGTTCACAACTAGGTGAATGTAATGTGATGAACATTAAAATAAAAGTACGAGAGTCTTTACTGGAGATAGAATGCTAAACATTAGATACCCAACTTATAAACCTTTACAGGCCATAGATAAATTTCTACAGTCTGGGAATGTTGTTGTAGATGGTTTGGAAGTCAAGCGGTTAGCCGCACGTGTTATGGAAGAAGAAGGTTTTCCCGTTCCAGAAGACAAACTTGAAGAGTTCATAGTTGCTAGTTTCCAAGATGCCATTACTGTAATGGTTGACTATGGGGATGACGTATCTACTAACGCAATAAACATGATTGAAAAGATGCATGACCGTAAATGGCCAGGTACTACCTCATGGGTAACTGATTATGTTGAATTGTTATTAGGTAAATGTATTAAAGGTAATCCATTTGGTGTATGGGATATATTCTTCCGCAACGATGGACTCTTTATAGTTTACCAAGGTGACTATGCCCACATGTTGTATAACTATCTAAGCAGTAATAAAGAGTTACCAGAGTTCTGTGCAGTAATTGGACACGGTTTTTTTAATAGGTAGGTAAACGTATGTCAAGAGCAGTAGGTGCTATTTTCGATGCAAGTCACGCCATACTCCAAACTAAAAAGGCTTTACCCAAGAACAACAATTTATATTTGGATATAGTAAATTGGCGTCCATGGATTGAGTTAGAATTAAAGTATATACTTAATCCATATAGTATCCGTGGACTTGTCTATGAATCCGAGGAATTATCCATTCAAATGGGCGATATGGGTTTCCCTACCGAAGTGTTAGAGAAGGCTCAATCTGTAATGAGAGAGGAGTTACTCGAAATGGTTCGACAAGGGATAGGTCCAGTGCGTGAGTTTCATGAATACGATGTTGAGTTTTTAGATAGTGACCCTAGCGGTGCTGTTTATAATCTGAAGATTGTAGATAGGGGCGATAGACGTGTCTTAGAAATGGAACGCCAGAGAAAAGAAGACGAACTGTTTGCTGAATCTGGTGGTTACGTTCCTGAACGACAAAGAACCTCGTACAACTATTAAGGTACAAAACATGGTAGATGTAACTGCATGTGTTATCCCTGGAGATAGCGTGGAGTTTGCATTACGCGGTACTAACCTTTTAATAGAAGATTTTGAAGAGTTAACAAGACAAGACTTTATTCACGGTACATTATTTATGTTACGTGAGATTGGCTGGAGTGTTATAGCTACTGAAGAGTCTATAGCTAAAGAGTGGTGGTATCGCTTCATGGAGCGTTACAACTATTGGGATGTGGGTGCTAGTTCTGAAGAAGATGAACTAATAGCCCACGTTTCCTTTACATATGCTCGATATCTATTATCAACGTACAGGTTAGACACGCAATTCTGCAATCGAGAAATAAGTATAGATTTAATAAACGGAGATATCTTTATTTATGGTAAATAATAAAACAATAGCGGTGGTTATAAATATCCATCGTTTACGGAGAGAGGTGAGTCACCATAACAGTCCCATCTTCTCCACAGATACTAACTTCGGTCTATCATTTAATGACGTCTTACAGTTATTGGCGGCAATTGCCCCATACGCTGACGATAAAGATATGGTTGCTGAAATGTCCTATGATATAGCGGACGCACTTGAGTTTGGTGACGGTAATGATTACCAAGCATTAGTTGGTTTAATAAACGATTCAGCTAGATACATTACCAATGATTTAGGTGTAGCAGTTAAACAATATCCAGGGAGAGATGCTTATTTCTCTGAGATTATAGGTGACAGCGCTCACTTCCTTTTGGAGTAGTAACTATGGATAGAATTATAGTTATTATCCCAACTAGAGAATTGGTTAGTACTATTACCGATATGATAGGTGAGTTTAATATTCCGGAGGTAGACTTATCACAACTAGCTAAAGTTATCCTTGTAGGTTCTTTATCTTTTAATGATACCAACTGGTCTAGACTTGATGAGGTTACATACGGTGCACTTAAGGTACTTACTAAAGAAACTGAGTACATGTCCTTAGATGGATGTGGTCTATATGAAATTCCAGAGTTACATAAAGGCTTGGTTAATTTATCACAGAAACTTTACAGGACACTTATTAATCTTGAGGTGGATAGGTACAATACTGACCCCGCTAACGATTTACCGCATATGGCACTGGTAGATGTAACTAAATACGGTGACATGGTTATCGAAGTCTATCAGAAGGAGATAGTACTATGAGACAACGTGCAATACTACCATCAAAGCACATAACCCAAGCAATTGCTGAAGCTATGGTGGAACTAGATATAGCGGAAGTCGATTACCATAGTTTAATATCTATTGTGGTTGATGCGGCTACAGTAACTGAACCTAATAACTTTTATGAACCGTATGATTCGATAAGTAATGCCTTACTTGGTATGAAAGATGAATACGATGAGTTGACGATGGCTAAGGTATCTATTGATGAGGTTCCTGGGTTATCTGATGAGTTAGCTAGGCTGGCTGTAAAGCTTAATCGGGAAATGATAGCTATTGGTTTAGGTGAAGTACATAATCCAGACCCAGATAGAATATTACCATACATGTTCGTGGTTGAGACTACGGTACCTGGTGATATTATAGTGGAATTTGAAAATTAAGGAGGTTGCGTGAAAGTAGTTTTAGTACAGCCCCTTAGGTTGTCACACCACTTGAGTCGCATACGTAGCGAGTACTCACTAGAGGATATTCCTGATTTACTGGATATACTTATAGTGTTGTTTAGGAAAGAGATGGACAAACCCATTGATGAGATGAATCCGGTATTCATTGATTTGGTGGAAGCACTCCTAGAAACTCTTTCATCGTATGGTGTTCAACTAGATTTCTTCGCACTGGTTGGTATAGAACCAGCTGACGAATGTAAGTCCCTACTAATTAAGGTTTTATAGCAATGGAAATATTTACCGGTATTAAACTTGGGGATGTAATCAGCTTTAGCGTGTTTGAAAATGTTAAGGCTGTCATACCCACAAAGTTCGAAAACGCACAAGCTGTGGCAATGGTAGATGCAGATACAGCGAAGTCTTTAATAGACCCGCATTCATTACATCGTAACATCTTCCCACTGTTATCTCCTGGTACTTGTCCAGATGACCCATTTGCTTACTTCTACCTAAAGGTTAAACTTCCTAACGGTCGTTATACTGCGGTAGGTGTACCTTGGATAAATCTGACAACTCTAGAAAAACGTAATTCCAGCACTGCGCAAGTAATGATTGGTAACATTAGTTCTACTGAGTTAGTACGTTTGAAAGACCATCTTGCTGCTGGCGGTTGGTCATTATTAGAAGCTAAAATGGTATAGACATGGATAAGTTCGATGTGTATTCGTATACGACTACAAAGAGATACGTCTCTAAGCAGTATCCGAACATATCGATAACTCTAAGTAAGTTTGATGACTACGCTATGGTTAAAATAGTGCGTCCTGTTATCATAGATACCTTTATGCATCTTAAATGTAATTATCGTGTTCAGTTAACTGATGAGTTAGATAGATTATTGTCGATGGCAGTTGCCGAGAGTAAAAGGTTATAAACGGTGGGGTCAATTCCTCACCTTTATGTCGTTTAAATAAAAGGAGACGAAAAATGGATAGTGAAATAAATTATCCCGAACAACCAGCAGAAGTGATATCTGAACCGATACATGCCTCTGTAGAGAATGCTAAATGTCCTAAGTGTAACAATGGTAACCTAGTACATCAGATTGCCCTAGGTACGGTATTTAAAGAAGGCGTCAAGGTTTCCCCACATGCATGTACCGTATGTAGAGAAACTACTTATTTAGCAAAAGGTGTGACATACCCTAAAATAACAGCCGGTGCACACGGCACCTACTTATACATTAACAGGGAGTATTAAGTAATGTGGAATATACAAGTAAGTCTTGGTGGTCACCCAGCAAATGACTTAGATGTCTTTGTTACTGAGGGCGATGTTCTTAGAAAGGCTATAGAAATGAGTAAAGACCATCCAGGGCGATTAGTAACTGTATGGGGCTTTGCCCGTATGCGTTATCGTATTAAGGACGGTAATGTTGAAACAAACCAATCCAACTTTGACCATTATTACGCAATAGAAAGTGATGACGATATGGCCTCTGCTTTAGTTTGGTCGGAAGTTATCATTCACGATAATGAAGGTACGGTAGAAGATGAGTTGAAGAAATTAGGGGCTGATGAAATGCGTAGACGTATTATGGAAGCTATATGTCCTAAGGAAACTCGTAAAGACTCAGACATGTTTGATGTTTGGTATCGTTGTAGAATGCGTCATTATTTCTATTAAAGTATTGGGGTCACGTGACCCCTTTATTTTTTTGTTAAATATAAAAAATACTGACAGGCACTTTGGTATAGTGGTAAATAACCAAAGGAACTAGAGATGACTTCTCCTTTCGTAAAACCTGCTGAAGACTACGGCAGAGACTTGAATATTTTAAAAGCTGCAACAAACGATGCTGCACATTACATTGCAACAGTTGAGGACATCCCGTTAGAAGATGCATTAGCTTTTGTTGAGAAAGTAACTGGTAAAGGCGGTACATTTGAATTAGATGACCCATCAACTAGAATATTACACCGTGACCAAAAGGCAGGACGCATTAAAGCATCTATCCCGTTCAGTCAGTTCCTAAGTGACATTGAAGATAATAATTATCTAATGGCACCAACGTTAACCAATTATGTCAATCCACATGAACAACGTTCAATACTTTCTGAATACATCGATGGTAACGTTGCTAAGCGTAAGGTGGTAAAGAAAGCTGGACAAAAAGATAAAGCGAATGGTGACCATGAGTCTGCTGCTATTAAGCACGTACTACAGTCAACGTTCAAAATTAAAAACAACTCTATATCAGGTGCACACTTAAGTGAGCATAATTCTTTATACCTTAAATCAGCTCACCCAACCTTAACGTCTACCTGTCGTTCAGCTACATCATATTCAAATGCTAACACCGAACGATACCTAATGGGTAATAGACATTATCGTAATGCTGACATCGCTATTAATAACATCGTATCCATAGTGCAGTCTAGTAACTATGAAAAGATTGAAGCTGCTATGTCTGCGTACAATCTACATTACCCAACTCCTGATGAAGTCACTAAAGCTGTAGCTCGTTCTACTGACCAATACTGGCGTTCACCTGAAAGATTTCAACGCATAGCTGACTACATTAAAGGCTTAACACCAATTCAATGTGCTGCTTATTTATACACTCAAGATTTGTATCATCTAACCGAATACAATCCTGAAGTAGTACGTAGTCTAATTACACCTCTTGCTGTTAAGGCTACTGAACCTGTAGATAATCCTAAAGAATGGATTGAAAAGATGGATGCTGATGTTACAGCATTGATTGGTATTGTTTGTGCTGAAGAATTAAAAGGTTCTACTTGGTGGGACTTAGAAAAGGATGCACCGCATAAATACGCCTTATTAGGCGCACAGGTTAAACGTACATATGAGACATTAGAAAAGTTCTCTCTTTTGATTAACTCATTCTGGTGTACGGATAATCCACCACCATCAGTTGCATACTTCCTACAGTCTATCCGTAAGACAGTAATAGTATCCGATACTGACTCTACTATCTTTACAGTACAAGATTGGGTTAAGTGGTATAATGGTGGCGAGTTAGGTTTCGATGACGTATCTAATTCAGTAGGTGCGGTAATGGTTTATCTTACATCGCAAACTACAGTACATCTATTGGCTCAGTTATCTGCCGGTATGGGTGTTGTACCTGAACACATTAGTAAATTGGAAATGAAGAACGAATTCTTCTTCCCTGTGTTATCTTTAACCACCAAGGCCAAACATTACTTTAGTTATATAAGTGCATGTGAAGGTAACGCTTACGATGAGTTAGAACCCGAGTATAAAGGTGTATCACTTAAGAACTCTAAGATTCCAAGTCACATCATGAAACGTTTCAACAAGTTTACTGAGGGGATTATGGATGAAGTGATGGCTGGTAAGACATTATCACTACAGAAGCTCCTAGAAGAAGCTGTAGCGGTAGAAAATGAAATTACTACATCATTGGTTACTGGTAAGACAGAGTACCTACAGTTCGCTGCTGTTAAGGATAAGGAATCTTATAAGAATCCTGAAAGTTCTCCTTACATACACTACGAAATGTGGGATTATGTATTCGCACCTAAATATGGGAAAGCTCCACCACCACCATACATCGGAGTTAAGTTATCTTTAGACTTACCTAATGCCACAGCTGTTAAGTTATGGTTAAGTAAAATTGAAGATAAAGATATTGCGTACCGTATGGAACAATGGTTAACCGGTCAAAATAAGAAGGACTACAAGATTGCAGTCCTCCCTATAGAGATTGTTAGTCAAGTTGGTATACCAGAAGAACTGTTACTAGCAAAGGACATCCGTAAGGTTTGTGCCACTCTGTTAGAACCGTATATTCTAGTATTGGAGTCTATGGGTATATTCATGAAGAATCAATATAACTCCAAGTTACCGTCGGACTTCTTAAAAGATTTACCTTTCCTTACACAGGTCTAGTACTCTTTTAAACTCGTCCTTTACTAAGTTCACAGCCTGATAGTTACGGAGACCATTTACACCACGGTCTCTCTCTAACTCATACAGGAATCTCTGTAAACGTTCACGGTACTGCTGATTAACACCAGAGTCTTTATCGTGTAGTAAAAGGAATCGCCACAGATGAACTTGAGACAATGCCAGAGCCCATCGGTTTTGGCTTGTTTCTGTCGCATTAATAATATCTAAGAAGTAGGTTAAGTCCTCTTCCTTATCAATTATTGTGTTCTTCATTAACTCAATCCAATTAAGGTCACGCATTGAGTTGTCCTTGAGCATCCTATACTGTTCTTTCTTAAGTCTTCCTTCATAGTCGACTGTAGAGATTTCAGAACTAGAACGAACATGGTCAACATCTAACCCGGACTTTAAACGTATTAGTCTGTTTAAATGCTTAGCACGTTGATGCGATTTAATTGCATTTGCTAAAACGTAGTTACGTATAAAAGCAGAACGAGTTTCTTGACGATTTTCTTTCTTGAGATTTTTTACCCACTCGCGATACATTATGGAGAGCATTGGTAAATCGATTGTTATCAACGCCCATTGGTTACCATCGTCAGGAGCTTCTCCAGGTATCCACGGATAACTGTCGTGGTAATTACTGGTAACTACTCTAACAGGAGTCAATGATTCCCAGTCGGCGTATGAGTTATTAATGAATTTGTTATTAGGTATTCTAGTAATAGAACTAACTAAGAACTCTACATCACCACCACCTAGGAATTCACCTAACATTGGTGGAGCTGTTTTACTAGCTGTAGTTATACCTCTAGCTGCGCACCATTGGTCATTTAAGTCCATCGCTGCTAAATATTGAAAACGGATATCTGCATCTAAATCTTGACCGGCATGTGTAAGCATCCCTAGTAGAGGATGGTCAGCTGCAACTACTTTACTGTTACGGCGTTCGTAGTTTATAACCTTTTCTAGATTGTCGGCCATACCACGTAAAACATAATCAAGCTTTGGATACTCTACCTTGGAGACATTATAGTCTGGCACATCGCCAAAAATAAGATTTTGCATTTGTGTATCCTTGCAGAGTTAAATTTGTTAAGAATCATAAATAGAATGAAAAGCATTGAGGGTATTATAAACATACCTTATATAGTAGTAATACAATAGTGGAGATTGTGTTCAAATAAAAATTACACACTCTTCTCTATTATATGTACAGAGACTGTTTCGGTCTCGCTGGACAGTATGCTGTCCATAACTGAAGTCTGTGCGTTCACGCACTTAATCTAGTTGATTTAAACTGTTTTCACATCTATATCATTCAGGTGCAATAACAGCAACGTTGCAACGAAAACTTTAATATTAAATCGATTTAACAATGAAAGGAAATTGATATGTCAATCAAAGACAAAAATGCAGCCCCTGGTAACAACGCAATGAAAGACGCTTTCAAGCAAGCAGGTGCTAGTGAACAGACTGAGCAAGCTACTCAATCTGCCGCAGAACAAACTGCTCCTCGCGCTGGTATCATTGGTGCAAGTTCACGTTTACGTCGTTCTATCAGCCGTACAGGTACTGGTAAGAACTTAACTGCTTATGTACAAGCATTCCAAGCAATCCTTGAAGCACAAGAAGCTGATGACCTTAAGTTCATTGCTGTTGAGCGTGATGGTTACGGCTTACCTTACTCAATGATTCTTGCATGTACTAAAGTACCAGATGCTGACTTAGTTGCAGTAACTGCTATCGTACTTGAAGATTCTGGTGAAGCATTAGCCCCGCGTCAAAACAACATCAATGGCGTTAACGTTGAAGTTGAGCGTGTTGCAGGTGATATCCAAACTGATAAGTTATGGCATGTAATCACTGAAGTATTATCTGGTCACTTCCCGCAAGGCGCACAATTACATGAAGCTGGTGTAGTTGTAATTCCTCGTGGCCTTAGCCATGAAGATGAGCCTCGTTTACACAATATCATTTTCGACGTAAGTAACTCTAACATTGGTTTACTTGACCGTGTTCTTGGTGGCGTTGAAGAAAAATACAGCGTAACAATGTGGGACCCACAGCAAGAAACTGTAAGTGCACGTCTTGACTTCATGGCGACTAGCACTGAATCTGGCACTGGTGAAATCGTACGTTCTGATATTCAAATCGGAATGAAAGCTACGGCTAACCAAGGTGGTCAAGATGAAGGTTGGGGACAACAGTCAGTAATGATTGCTGAAACTACTGGTTACATGGATTTGATTTACACTGCACCACCACAACAACAAAACGTGTTCGGTCAGCCATCAGCTCCAGCTAATCAACCACAAGCATGGGGTGCTCAACAAGCACCAGTAACTCAATGTTACATTCCACGCTTCATCATGACTGGTATCACTCACGGTATTGATTCAGTTAGTCTTGAACTTCAATTACAAGGTCTTGCTAATGCAGCAATCCTTGATGAAGAACATAACTGGGCTCGTGCGTTCTTACCTAATTACAATGTTAAAGGTACGGACATGCATGATGTTGGTGCTGTTAAGTACGAATGTCCAGCATTAGCTGACGTAGAAGTTGACACCAAAGCAGCAGACTTCACTCCTGCAATGTTGTTACAACTACTTGGCGTAGCTGTATTCCCTAACTTGGTATACTCTATGGATATCGCAGAAGCTGGCCCAATGACTTGGGTACAACACATCATGATTGATGCGGCATGTGGTAACCAGAAAGCAGCCCAAACTTTAGTTGAAGCAGCGGACAACCTTACTAACGGTAACTTCTCTAACATCTTCCAAGGTGGACAATTGTTCACTGGTGACGTAACTCGTGTACATAACGGTTACTACATCGACCAAGATGGTAACAAGAAAGACCTACGTGAAATCGATTACTTGGCAATGCTTAACCTACAAGGTGGTAGCGATTTACAAGTGGTTACCGATTACGTTGATACATTCACTGCGACTAACGTTGCGGAAGACATGCGTCTACAACGTCGTCTTAACATCTTACGTGGTTTACTTGGTGAAGGTAACGTACATGTTACTGGTTACTCTCGTCGTGTTGATTTCACAAGTGATTTCATCTTAGCTCTTGCTAAAGCATGTGCAGCAGCCGGTGCTAACGTACGTCCAGAAGGTGTTTACCAAGACATGACTACTGGTACACGTCCAACTACTAACTACCAACGTTTTGCAAGCCAAGGCAACCAACACTCTGGTATGTTCAATCAGCAAAACCAATTCGGTGGCGCTCGTGGTGGATACACAAACCAAAACGCTCGTACCAAATGGTAATAGCGTAGTAGCAATATAAATATCGGAGGCCTAGTGCCTCCTTTATTTTTTTATCGAACTGTAAAATATTATTAACTAAAAGGAAGAATAATTATGGGAACTGTCATTGGTACAATAACTTGGAAGGATGAAACTACTGCTGGCGTACTTACCAGCGATGATGAACCTGCTAAGATAATATGGGTCAATGTTATGGTCAATGGACATTGTCTTTGCGTATTAACCAAAGCGGGTAAAGATATGTTAAGCTCCATTAACGCTAGGCCATTAAAGGTTGATTTAGAACTACCTATAGATTTTGAACTTGCTCAATATACAGATGTTATATCCGCTAAGAGTGATTTGTACGTAACTGAATTACACAACATCTTACCTGCTGATAGGGATAAACCTAACGATTATTTCGTTGATATGTGTAGACTAACTATCAATAAAATGATTATGGACGACGGTTCAACTAAAGGTGAATCACCACATGACCTAATAGAACGTATTATGCATAAATGTAGTACGTCTGATAATGGCATGGTTATGTTCGGTATGCGTCCAGTTAGAACATCAGGCACCGATGGACTTAGATGGTCTAGTAAAATTGAAGGCGACATTCGTGAGATGTTGGTCACTAGATTGGAGTCTATGGGTATAACTACAGAAACAGTAGCATCTGCTTTACTCTGTAATGATATAATAGCTGGTGGCTTACTCAGAGGGGATGTTGAAATGTCAGTGGGTAGGTTTTTAATATTGTGTAAGTTGATTGGGTCAGAACCGCAAGACGTTATGAACGCAATGGTTAAAAACAATGCTGGTTTCTTGAGAGGGTTAGATAGTGAAGAATCTTAAAGGTATTGTAATTAGTCCCACTGGACAGGAACATGAGTTAGATAGTATTGAAGAAGCCGCTAGAGTAGTTGTAATCTTAAGTGATACATTAACTAAAGATAACTTCGATGAGATTATCAATGAACTCAGAACTGACCCACGTAAAACTTATGTTTGGAATGGGTGGACTGTTAAAGTTGACCTTACTGCTAAACGTAAAGGTGTTGGTGTTATAGTGACCAAGGTTGAGACTGGTGAAGTAGCTGAGTTCGATACCATTAAAGAATGTGCACTCGCCATGGGTGAGAAACAACAAAAGGTACGTACTTTAATAAATGGTTTCAATAACCTACATAATGGTTTTAGATACGCTAAGAAAGATATATGGTAAATACATATCGGGAGCCTGTGCTCCCTTTATTTTTTTTAGTCCAAAAAATACGCCAGTGTGTCTTCTTATGTCTGTATAATAAACTAACTATAAGGTCTTTAAGAAATGTCAAAACGTGCAGTAGTTATTACTTCTCCTAGTGGGAATAAATTCCCAGTTAAGAATGCCGATGAGGGTTCTCGTTTCATGTTCATTCTCACTAATGGGTATTTGGATATCGATGTAGTTGACTTAAGGAAACAGATGGAATCTAAAGAAGACACATCACATACTTGTGGCGGTTGGACAATTTCGGTATGTGATAATGTAGATGAAAAGCCATCGGCTAAGTATAAGTTAACCAAAGGTGATGATTGTGAAGAAGTTAGTACTGCTGAAGCAATAGCCCACGTTTGCGACTGCACCATAAATACGGTAATCAGTAGACTCAAAAAAGACCCTACTGGATTCACTGTTAAAGGTTGGAATGTAGAATTGGTTAAGTAAGGTATATATAGTAGAGGAATTAAATGTTTCCTCTTACTATTTTTTAAACCTATATTATCTAAGTGAGTTTAAACCATATAATAACAGGAGCAGCAAATATGGGATATTACCTGGGCGTAGTCGACCACGAAAAGAACTTTAATGAGTTACAATACACGCCAGTATTTGTAAATGATTTCTCACCAGAAACAATTGAAGGTCGTGAAGAACTATCGCGACTATTAACAACAACGTACGATGGAGATACGATAGAGGCAGTTCCTAAATGTGCCTGTACCGATAACCCCACTCGTGGAGTTGCAAACAAAGGCAAGATTTGTCCCCACTGTAACCAACCAGTGGAAGACATCTTTGGTAGTGACATTAATCCAGTAGTTTGGATACGTCCACCAGAATCAGTAAGTTATCTTTGTAATCCAATAATCTGGAGTATTCTACAGGAGCACTACAGTAAGTCGGATACAAGTTACATCTCGTGGTTCGCTAACAAAGACTACAAGTATAACCCTGACCATCAGCCACAAATAGATAACCTGCGTAATGCTGGCTTTAATCGTGGCTGGGAATACTTTGTTGAAAACTACAAAGAAATCATTACTTATCTACACAACAACGGATATGGTAAAGCAGCTGATTCTAAACTAACTACACAGATTCGACGAGAGTCAGTATTTAAAATGTTGGTCGATAATTACGATGTTACATTTACTAAGTATCTACCAATACCTAACCGTATTGCATTTGTTACTGAGACTACAACTGCCGGTAAAGTAGTTGACCCTAGTCAGGTTGAATGTTTAGATGCAATCCGTGCTGTATGTAGTGTAAGTGGTGAAAACGTAACACATACCCAACGTGTTATAGAAAACCGCGTGTTTCGATTCCATGAACAGATATCGAACTACTACAACGTTAACTATAAAGATATCATTGGTCGTAAGGAAGGAATGTCACGACATCATGTATTTGGTTCTCGCTTAGAGTTCACAGCACGTGGTGTAATTACATCTATTTCCAATACACATGACTACGATGAATGTCACATGCCTTGGACAATGGCTATTGGGTTATTGCGTATCCATATCAACAACAAGCTGGATAAGCGTGGTTATACTCCTCGTGAGCGTTCACATAAACTTTCTTTAGCTGCTAACCATTTCGACCAAGAAGTGGCTGACATTCTAAACGAATTAATTGATGAATCTCCTTATCGTACATTACGTAGCGGTATGAAAGGTATTCCAATTATCCTACAACGTAACCCGACTTTGGATAGACTATCTGCACAGTTACTTTACGTTACCAAAATCAAATCGGATAACCTAGAAGATAACACCATTGGTTTATCGGTGTTAGTACTGAAAGGCCCGAACGCTGACTTTGATGGCGATGCTCTTAACATGTTGTTAATCACTGACCGTAAATTGTACGAGCAGTTTTATAACATGTCTACACATTTAGGTATTCAGGATTTACATAATCCAAGAAGTGTGTCTGGTATTGTTAATATACCTGCACCTACCTGTTCTACTTTAGGCGCGTTCTTTAGTGAGCATGAAAACCTATTGGCTGAAGCATAAGTAACTAATGTGGACGATGGCTAAAGCTGTCGTCCTATTTATGTCGTTTAAATAAAAGGAGAAACGAATGCAGGAACTTACAGTTGACCTATCGCGACTTGAACCAAAAACATCATCTGACATAAAACCAGATTTATGTAAATGTTCTACATGTGGCGGTGAGTTTAAAGTTAGTGAATGTGAAACAGACCACGACTACCACGATGGTCACGAGATGCCACCTTATACAATACACCTTTGTCCGGTCTGTCCTGATGGCGGTTGTATGGACGACTATAACCTTAGTGAGGAGCTATTACTACTATGGGACAAAATGCAAATAAAAGAAGCAGAATGAATCGGTCAACCAAGAAACAATTGGGGTTGATAAAAGCTGGTACGCCAGCTGAGTATTTCTTTCTTATCTGCGGGTTAGTCTGGATGTTATACGATTCATGGTTAAACGCAGAACCTGAACTTAAACTCATGTGTTTTACTTGGGTTGGACTGTTCTTAATATTGGCTAGATTTATAAAGACGGATATTAAACTATTCTCAGGTAGAGTACTGTTTAATCTGGGAGTCTCTTTAATACTTGTCAGTTTGATATTTTAACAACTTTAAATAAAAGGAAAGTTAAGATGAATATTTATTACACAGTGGTTCCTAAACTGCAAAATGAGGATGGTTCCCCTATAACAGACCTCAATGAAATGACTGCCCAGGCCATTGTAGCCATGATACATAACGAGACACATATCTATACACTAGACGAAACTCCTTGGGGTCCTCTAGATATTGATGAGTCGTATCTGGAACTACAGAAAATATTGGCGTATGTCAGGGAAGCACGTGAGGGTGAAGATAATTCACTATTCAAAGATATGGTCGCTCATCGTATTTATCACTTCCATGGTGAAGTTGAAATGATGGATACCTTTTTCCACAACATGAAGTTATACAAAGACGTACACCTACATACCTGGAATACATCGTTCGATATACAATGCTTAAAAGTAACAGCCGATTCATTTGGTTACAACTTACAAAAGGCAATGGGTGCTAAGTTACCTAACTTGTTCACTAGAACAGACGACTTAAATAAATTGAGTATTCTAACTAAAAGGGACATACCCGTTAAGATAGATGACTTAACTTACATTGACGGTGTTACCAGATACGGGATACCTCTAAACAACCATCGGTTAGGTGGGTTAACCATAAGTAATATCTTTAGCTCTATTGCTGGAATGAAGTATGTACCCTATTGGTACACACCTAAGGCTGGTATTAAGGGATTAGAAGAACATGTGGATATGTTCAAGGACAAACCACATTGTCTAATGGCTGAGGAGTTATTCGCACTATATCAAAATAGGTTTATTGTGGAAACAGTAAATAACATTAACTTAAATGAAAAAGTAGGAGTACGGTAGTAAATGAATGATTATCTAAAGCAGTTAAGAGTAGTTATCTTTGGATTAGTACTTGCAGTAGTGGTTTTGTCTTTTGTTGGCTTACAATTTGGTTTCTTACTAGAAGCCTTTGGCGTGAGCGTACCTTGGGATAGAATAAGTGAATTACCCCTAGGTGCAATGGGCGTACTTCTGGTATTGATGTCATTGGTATTAACTGATGCTCGGGTTAATAGTAACGAAGATTTATTTTACGATGTGGAAACAGGTACTGATGAATCCGAGTTGGTTGGAAGTCGTGCGGAGTAGTTATTCTTCTATTAGATTCCAATAATTTATAATGAGATATCATTAATGGGATAGTTGTATTGCTTCGCTATCCCTTTTTTAACACATTAATAAAATAACAGGAAATTAAAGTTAATGTTAAATAGTAGTAATAAGGTCATCGGTGAGTTCAGTAGTAACATCGATGGATTAAAAATAAAGCCTAAGTACGCCAATAAAAGTCCTCTGTATTCCAACCACCCTCACCCGAGCGTACATGGTAATATGGAGAACATTCGTCTATGGCTTTATGGGGTATGTCACAGATTCGAAGAAACCATCATTATTAAATTCATGTCGGAAGGCGAGTTACATGAGTTTGGATGGTGGAAGTTTTACTTCGATGGTGTACGACTAACTCTGTATATAGATGTTGAGGCTAGTAAACAACTAGTTGAGACTGAAGTACGTGACGGGTTAATGTTAGCGACAGAAATGGTCAGTAAGTGGTACGCTACTTATAATGACATAGTTAACTCCCCAGTCAAATACACAAAGCGTTATAATCCTAAACTGCACTCGCTAGGTATGTGTCATTTACTAAGTAAAGATGTACCAACTGGCAATTTGGATAAAGGCTTACTTACGTATGCTGAAGATAACATCAGAGCACGTATATTAGTAGTAGATACTAATTGTGCCGATGAAGAAGCGATGGATACTTTGGAACAATACCCAGGTGAAACTTGGTACTACTCCACAGGTACTTTCGCAATTCCACTTAAAGATTTTAACTTTACAACACTGAAACACATTCGAGAGGATGTCAATGCAACAATTCAAACAACAAAATATTGGGTGGACCGTTTAATGGCTAACTAACAGGAGAACTAACCATGGCTAACGGCGTAGATGAAGTACGGTACTATGAACTGTTTAAGAAAACCTTATTAGAGGCAATCGGTGGACAGATGGAAGTACTAAGAACATTGTTCAAAATGGATGATGTTGTAACTAATGCAGCGGAACGTTTCCTCTCTATAGCTACTAGCAATCGTTGGGACTCTTCTGATTTAGAAGCCTACTTATTACCCTACGTAATGCGCGCTAAATGCGGATTGGATAGGATAATAGATGAGGAAGATAGTTGGGTTGGTTTACATCGCGATACGGATAGAAATCCCACAGTGATGGAAGCACCAACAATATTCCTCCATGACGTAGTACATTGGCGTGAAAGAACCAAACTAATTAATAGGGATATACTTATTGATTTCCTTGCCGACTACCCATACGTACTTAGTGGTAGGTCGGATATAAATAAGCCTGAGTCTACTAACATTAGTGACTTACTGGTAATGCGTGGTTTAATTACCGATGAGTATATGCGCATTAAGGATATAGTGGGTATGTACACTCATGACCAAGTAAATGAAAATATACCAAAGATATTAGGGTGATTTAGGTCACCCACAACTTTTTAATTTACTTTAATAAACGGGAATAAGTAAAATGACAAATAAACTTACAGTATCATTACCAGTGAACCCAACAGTCAATGACATAAACAGTATTGGACTAATGCATCTGTTGGCTAAAGAAACAATTATCCATACGGTGGAAAGCGAAACTAGTAGTGAGTTACTATTACATACGCACAATAGATTAGCACAAGGGTTACTTGATGTTAAGATGCGGTTACCTTTGGGTGACCGTTCTACTAATGTTACACCATCGCTATTTGAATCCATGGTTAGTGACTCTAGTGGTAAAACACTTAGTCTGTCTAGCATAACCGACCCTGAAGTTATTTTCAGCGAGACTGAATCTGGACATGTAGCAGAAGTTGAATTAAACACACCTGAAGATGACGTTATCCGTAACCCACTCTTGGAAGATGTTCAATCTCGTACTGTGGAATACTCTACATTTATAATTCGTGAAGAATGTGACGTAGAGGCTCACCATGGACAGATGTTACCTTACCGTTTCGTACAGGTGGTCTGGGCGTATGAAGAAGGCATTCCTTTAGATGAGCAATGTGCCGAATTCAAGGGCGTTAAGATTTATGACCCGATGGATAGCGAAATTAGCGATTTCCTTTCTGCTAATAATGAATTGCTTGATGTGTACATTAAACAACAGGCTACCGACTTAGAAGAAAGTATGAATCAATACTTAGACTCAATTGCTTTAGACTTCGACTACCCTAATCTAGAAACTAATGTACAGAAAGAAGAGTTGGAAATGGCAGGTGCTAATTTTATATCTGTACGTGACCAACTACCTAACAATCCATTCTTTCTACATCGCCCACCACGTTCAATGAGTGAGGATGAACTTAAGGTATACTCTTTATGTTACAATGAGAACATAGAGCTGTATAATCCAGAATGTTCAATTGAGCAGGGTGACTACCGCCTAGATAAAGAGACTATGGAGTTCGTAAAAGAACGAATGAAAGCTCGTATAGGCATATATTATCCTGGTGACTTACCTGACGACTTAGAAGGTGAGTGGGGTGATGATATCGTAAAGGTACATCGTAGTATTATCTTTGTACCACTGCAACACTTCAATAAAGAATTTATGTCACATCTGAACGATGACGTTGAACGTCGTCTGGAAGAATTGGATATGTTCTTTGATGAAGTAGAGAAAGAAAGTAAAACCAAATAGTAAATTTACACTAGTGCCTATCTTTATAGGTAGGCTTAATCAATAAAAGGATACTAGAATGCAGATAGATTCGCTAGACGTTTTTGATGCTGCCGTCTATGGTATGCCACATCAGGGAACCGTTGACTATGTCAAAGAACAGTTCTCTCGCGGTTGGGAAAACCTAACCGACATGGGACGAACCTTTTTCGAAGAAAAGAAAGAAATGGTTGAACGTGCCACAAGTGATGAAGCATTCCGACGCACCGAAGCTTTAGCTCGTAAGTTCCGACATATGTGGGATACAGACGACATTAAGTATATTGGTGATTTAGGCGGGCTACAGCAAGCTAAAACTACTATGCAACGTTGGCTAATGGCTGACCCAGTTATACGACAAATGAGAAATGACCAACTATGTGATGGTTATTCTGATAAGTATGATGATTGGGAACCTGACCGTATTGGTGAAGACCATTACGATTATCGACGTGTCACTGACGGAATCTTTATAGAAGACGAAGATGGTGGTGGTTGTACAAGTTACTTCGAATCATACACAGCTGATGAGGATGTTTTAACTTTCCAACAGCAAGTAGACATTGAAGCAGCGTGGCAAACTCAACGTATGTTGATGAAGCGCGGTCGTGAAGACACAACGTCTCGTCTTAACGACAGACTATAATTGAGGAAAGGGTTCGCCCTTTCTTTTTTGTAATGGAGTCATTCCAGAATGGAAAGAACGATACCTAAACTGTCACCTAAGGGTTGGCTACATAACGAGGACGTACCAGAGCGCTTAGATGCTGCTATGGCCTATGCGTTCTCAAGTGATTTCTCTCAATCGGTTACCTTTTCTGAAAAGATAACCAGTATTCAGTGGGTCATCTCCGAATATAATAACAATCTAGTACAACTACAAAGTTCTATGCAAAAACTACTAGATGAATATCTGGCTAAGCAATTTGACTCAGTGGATATTAACGTTACTATAAAGGAAGAAGGTTCACAACTAAACATAGTTGTTCGTGGTATGGTCATCAATGATGGTTCTAAGGCAGACATGCAGTATCTATTAACTGTACGTAACTCTTCCTTGGAGACGGTTGTTGACCAACTTAATAATGGGGAACCAGTAGATGTCAGATAGAGACGATTACGAAACAAATGAGATGACAATGCCTAGCGAATTAGTCGATGCAATGTTGAGTATCTCAGAAATGACTGATAATATAGTTAGAGCTATCCCTGAATCAGAATTCCGTAGTAAATACTTACCTATGTTTGTATCTACGGAAAAGAATGTCGACCTATCTCCATGGTTAGATATTTCGGGCACAGCTTACGAATCAGTTAATGTGATTAAGAACAATGAGGTTATCTTTATTGTTCCACCTTTGGTTAAACGTCATCCAACGCTTATTAACGTCGACTCACGTGTAAGTGCTAATACAATAGCCAATGAAGCCAGGCAGTACCAAGATAGACATCCAAGTTTAGGTGTTAAGTACTTGGTAGATAACCTTGGTAGTAAGGTGGTTAAAGAAGGTGTAAATATTGATGAGATACGTCAATGGAATGCCATTCTTGAATATTACGGATATCCACCAATAGGTAATGTAAAAGCCGCTGGTGAGATAAAGGCTGATGCTCCACAACCACAATTGGATGAAGATGATTTTGAGGAAATGTAATTGATTTCTAAAAGACTTAAACGCGGTGAATTAAACGCTGCTTTTATTTCTGACATTCATGTTGGTCACCCTAGAGTACCAACTGTAAACATCGTTGAAGGTCTTTATAAGGCATTCCCTAACAACAAAGAAACTTCTGAATTAGATGTAATCTTTATTGCTGGGGACTTCTTCGACCGTAACTTGTATCTATCGTTTAATGGTGTGGGTGAGATTCAGATATTCATTCGCTACCTTTTACAACTATGTGAAAAACATAACATCGTTTTGCGTCTACTTGAGGGGACACCCTCTCATGACTGGAAGCAGGGTTGTATGTTTACACAGATACATGAGCTACTGGAATCCAGATGTGATTTCAGATGGGTTGAGAACCTCTCAATCGAATATATAGAGTCTTTAGATATAAATGTACTCTATGTACCAGATGAATGGGAACATGACCCTAACGATACTTGGAAGCAGGTTAAAGGTCTGTTACATGACCAAGGTCTAAAGAAAGTTGACTTCAGTGTAATGCACGGTTTGTTTGAATTTCAAATACCACAGCACATAAACATTTCACATCACCTTTCCGATAGATACCTAGGTATAACAGAATACTTTATCGACATAGGTCATCATCACACTCAACGCTCACATAAGCTATCTAAATACGATTCCATGGTTTTAGTAAATGGTTCGTTCGATAGATTGTGTCATGGTGAAGAGGGTGCTAAGGGACATTACCGTGTTAAGATACACGCAGATGCCCCTAATGATATCATCTTTGTTGAAAATGACTTGGCTACTAAGTTTATTACGGTAAATTGTTTGGACTTATCACTAGCGGACACATTAGATGTTTTAAAGGAACGTCTTGAGAAGTTACGTGGTGGTTCACATGTCAGAATAATTGCAAGAGCTGGTTCGGAAGTAGCTACTGCTAAACGTGAATTGGAAATGATGTGGGAAACCATGAAGTGGACAATTAATCGTGAGGCGGCTGAGGATATGGTTAATGATTCTAAGATGGAATTAGTCACTAAGTATCAAACCGTAGACATTACTAAAGAATCTGTCAAACGTTTACTTGAGGGTCGTCTTGAACATATAGATGCACCTAAGAGACAGGAGATGTTAAGTCTCCTTGACGGAGTATTGTAATTATGAATACAGCACTATTAAACAGAGAACTGGGACAGCAAGTCCCGGTATCTGTACCTACCGCTATCCCAATTGAGGAAGTGGTTTTAAAAGAAGGTGGCGAGTCTGGAGATATTTGGATTAACCTACGTACTCTAGTTCGTAACTGCCTTAATTGTTTGTCGACAGATGAGAAGATATCTATTAGTCCTATGGATGTCGCTCCTGTTATCTTAGAAGAAGTACAACTACTTGGAGATATAATACAACAAGCGAGTCATGATTCTCGTCGTGTCGTATATTATGTCACCGAGAAGAAAAGTTTGGCTAAGTGTTTCAAACATGCATTGCCTAAAGGTCATAAAACAGCAAAGCAGAAACACGAACTACAGCTTACCAACGAAACCCTATTAGAAGTAGTAGGTGCACTTGGTGAGATGGTTAAAATCTTTGACATAAAGTTAATCGGGGAAGATAGACCCGTACTATTATTAACACACCAACCAATTGATTTATTATCAGAATATAGTTTCCCATCTTGTAAATTATTAGAATCGCATACAGGCAAAGTCAAAAACAAAACTTACTGGAACAGTAAACTGTCTGGTAAGGATACGGAGCTTATGCCATTCAACGCAATGACTTTACAGATATTTGGGGACGGGGAAAGCTTTGCAGCCTACCCACGTAAACTTAAAACTGAGTTAATAACATTGGCCAAGGAGCGTAAATGGTCTCCGATAACTACTAAACCAAAGATTGAATCTGACTTAAGTAAGCTCACTGATAAATTGGGAGCTGACCTACTTAGGGAAATGTTACGTAGTAAACCAAGATAACTTCTTAGTATAAAAAGTACACACTGAGGCGATTATATAGTAGTCGCCTTGACTCATTAACAAAACGAATAAGTTAGCATTACGGTGAAAAATTACACTGCTCTCCTATTTATTGATAAGAACCTAGTAAGGAATTTAAACGATGTCACAACAATTTAAAAAGCGTACCAAAACCGCTTTGGACCATCAGAAACTTCGTATGTATGGCGAGAAGATTGACGGAGCTAAACAAGCACCTTCTTTCCTATTCTATCTTACTGAAGATGGCAATCCACGTATCGATGTCTATACTGGCGTTGAAGGTGATAAAGATAATGGTTTAATCCGTGCAGCTATGGATATCCGTACAGCACGTGCATTACTTGAACTTAGCGAAGAAGTTGTTAACCATGCAGGTCCTTGTCGCTATTACATTTCTAACAAGAACTACTTATGGCCTGGCGGTAAGCGTTCTGATACACCTGTAGAAATTTCCAAGACCGTAATCGGTAAAGCTGAAGATGGTCGTATCTACATCTCATTGGTTGCTAAAGACCGCCCTAAAGCGATTTTCTACATGCAGTCCCCATTCTTCCATAACTTAACCGATGCTGAAGGTCAACCTGTACCTAAAGATTTCGAATCTAAGTTATTTACTCGTGGTTACTTTAACCATGTTGGTGAGTTGCTTGCTAACGTTGCTACTGCTATTTACAAAGAACCTGCACCACGTGGTCAACACGGCGGTCAGGGTGGTGGTAACAACTACAGCAACAACAATAATAACAATAGTTACAGTAAACCTGCTCCATCTGGTGGTAATGATGGATTCGATAAAGATATACCATTTTAAAGAATGAGTATATACCAATGTCAAGTATGTGGCTGTAGTGAAAATACAGCCCTTGGCTGGTATCATTGTAAAAATATGGAGTCCATGAATAAGCCTGAAGATTTAGGCATCGCTAAGTGTAGCGCATGTGCTCCTACGGAATACCCATCTGGTGAGAAACATAAAGAGTTTAATGGTGAGTGGCATGGGAAGTTTGAACGTAAATTCCTACCGCACGGTGAGTTCTTTATAAACGAGGTGGGTAATCTCGAACATCTTCATACAGGTCTCATTGGTAACGAGGCTTATAAAGAGTTTGGGCGTGATACCATGTACCTGAAAGAAATGGATGTCTATCCAGCTTGTGTTAATCCTCGTGCTGTTAAAGCAGATAAGAAGAATAGACCAAGTAAAGGTAGACTTAAGAAAGATGCTCAGGCAGCTCGTCGTTCTACCAACGGTCAATCGAGAGTGTTTTGGAATCTTAAGTAAGACCCTCTAAAAAAGGGAACAATATTGGGGATTCTCGTCCCCATTATTTTTTTGCTTAAAGGGGAATTGAAGTGTCTAATTTTAGAACAATAAATAAAGGACATAGTTTACTAGGTAAGTGGTATGTTAAACTTCTTACTCTAGAAAAAGAACTATACCCCAATGGTTACGATGTACTATTTAGAAATATAAAGTGTAGAAGCTTCTTTAGGTTAGTGTCAGGTGAACCTACCATTACGGACTTCAGTGCAGATTCTATAGGTGTACATTGCCGTACTACCCCAACTGATGAACTTACCTTCTGTTACGTTAATAATTTATCAATTAGTAGATGTGCAGACTCAGGGGAGATGATGTTAATTGGTGAGGTATTAGGTTATAACCCTAGGATAGGAATACTTGAAGATGTGGATTATTCCATCGGTGTTTCTGGTGCTACCTTCGATGGTATCTTAACCGAGATTGATTACTTCACTGTGGAGAGAGACTATAGTGATAAATATGAACCATTTACGGTGGCTAGTCTTACCCCGATAAATATGTGGTTAGAGAACTACAACTAAATAATTTTAAACATATATTATCTTAGTGAGTTAAGACCCTGTTAATAAAAGTATGGAGAACAGAATGCCTTTAACGATAACCCCGACTAACAATAAGTTCACAACTGTGGATGTTGAGCTTGATGATTTACAAGTCAAGTTTAATACGCAGAACTTCGACCGAAGTAATGTGAGCGACCCAGGTAGAAGCATAGAGCCACTTAATCGATATCTTGCTTCTTTAACACCTGATGAACAAAGAGATGTTTTAGGTATCTACGATGACATACGTGATTCATTTGATTCAGTGCGTTCCCGTGAGCGTTTAACTGCTAAGTTGAAATCTCATATCTCACGACTGTACGATACGTTAGATGTCTGTAGAATGTTTAGATGGCTAGAGTTACACTTGGATATTAATGCAGGTGAAGTGAATGAACATTATAGTCCAGATGATGGCCCTCGTGAATTAACTTATATTCGTAGTGAGTATAAGGGACTGGTTCGTTTAGGTATGGTGCTCAAACCTTTACTCCCAATTATTGGTGAGTATATGGCAGTAATCTATAAAGACGTTGGTACTGCTTATAAAGAGTACCGTACAATGGAACTTATAGACCCACGTATCTTAGCTAGACCAGAATGGGAAAGGTTATCAACATACGTCACGGTAAACTCTACATACAGTCGTAAAACAACATCGGCAGTATATGGTGCTTTAAGTACTGAAGAATTACCTGAGTGGTTACTTGCCTTTGCAGTTATTCGTAAGGTTCTTTTAATAGACCCTAATGACGGTACTGAACACATCGTACGTAAAATGTATAACTATCTGAAATCCAAAATGGACCAGATGGATAAATCGTTTGAGCGTATTGGTGATAAACATCGACCCACCGAAACTAACCGAGATGAAGATAATCTCTCCATCATGGAAAACACACGTGTTCGACAAGAGTTATCCAAACGGGTTCCTCGCGATATTGAACATTACATTATCAAACACTGGAGAGAGATGGCAACACGTCTTGAACCAGATGTTAACCTCAAGTTCGTGAAGGAATGTATTGATACCCTCAATCGTTCTAACTTGGTAATCAACGAAGCCCATTACATGCTTTGTGGAAGCTTGGCTGGTGAGATATTCGCACCTAGTGCTCAGTATCACATTACCCATGTACATATGTGTCATTTGTTAGGTATTGTTCAGGCAATATACTATACTCGTGGTTTTCCGATACTTGGTAATTTATGTAGTGCTAAGTTCACAGCACGTGACCCAGATGAATTCTCCCTTGGTGGTGAAGGACATGTTAAGTCTCGTGTGTCAAGAGCAGACCTAGAGATACTATCTGATATCTACCCGCATTATAGACGTTCAAGTGCTAAACAACTTACGCCTAAGAATAATGTAGGTAATGATTGGATTGACTCTCTACTTAACAAGATTAGCTCAGTCAATATCGAGTATAACCTACCACCGTCAATTGATGAAGAAAATCTTACAGGTACTCAACTGATTGTTCCCGGAAACTTCAGACCTGAGTGTGCACGCTTCTTGATGGACTTGGATAAACGCTTCCGTGGTTTATCTACCAACAATGAAGAAACCGTATAATCTATCCGTACGATATTTAAGTATATATTATCGTAGTGTAATCAACAACTTCAAGCATCTTATTGCTAAATAAAAGGAAAGTTAAAATGTCATTTAACGTAACTAAGTTAATGTTTATTGAAACAGGCGAGTACCACCAACAGGCAGCTCGTCCCTACAATACTTATTTGGACGATACGCGTAACATTGAACTATTAAAGAATGCTACGCAAGATGGTAGAAACATTTCAGCTAACAGTGTAGCTGGTGTAGCTTCTACTATTATACGTCCTACTTCTGAGGCTGGTCGTGATATTAACATCAGTCATGGTTGGGGTGAACGCCGTTACCGTTTCTTCATGGAAGTGGAGATGATGGTAGCTAATACACCGGTTCGTAAAATCGTAATTGGTTATACCGACCACGTAGGTGTAGGCATGGGTGGTAGTCTTGACCCTAACATGCGTATGTACATTAACAACGTTATTGTATTGCGTCTAATCGGTCTTAACCAGTGGCAGATTTTTGAATCTAATCACATCGTGGTTAATGACCTTAAGATACATGGTCAAGGTTTCCAAAGTCAAAGTGTAGTAATGCGTCCTGAAGATGTATTCAATAGTCTACAGGCTACTAGTTATTACCAGCAACAAGATATGGATGTACTAGATTTCAGAGCTAACATTGCTCGTGGTGCATTTAAATCTGAACGTGCTAACACTAACCACAATCAGTATTTGGCTAAGTCAATGAAAGCACTTCATTCGGCTCAGAACAATGCTGACCATATGGCAGGTACAATGTCTGACATATATAGTGAAGCAACAACTAAGGTTCGTGAGTCTAGTATTCAGGATGATGGTTTACTACGTCTATGGGATGACCAAAACAATTACTTCGAAGATGGTTTCATTACCTACGGAGCATTATGTGATATGTCACCATCCACCATGCACGTAACTAACCACTTTGAGTTGAAGCCTGCGCTTAAGCAAGCTACGCAACACACGTCACATACTGAGCACTTTAAAGGTTCTGATGTAACAGCAGTTATGTCAACAATCTTATCGAATACAGTACCTCCTCTAGCTATGGAGTGTCTACTTACTCGTGTTAAGTTCTCAGCAACCAATGCTACTTTAAATGGGCAACCTGATGCACGTATCACGGATGTACCACGTGGATTCGTAGAGGACATTCCTCTAGACAGTTACATTCAACTGTTCCTTGACCGTCTTATTAATATCGTAATGCCTGATGTTACCAATAACTGGAACTTCATTGTTACTATAGATGTTGATGTAGATATTCTTGGTGAGACACGTATTGAGATTAGCGTTGATGGCGATGTTCCTGTACCGTATGTAATACCTTCGTTTGCTGATGGTCTTACTGCACCTATTATAGGTTCTACTAACAACGACCTTAATTCATTGGCTGTTGATATCGATTCAATCACCTCATCTATTGGGATGACTACCGAACCTGCAAGTAACATTCAGATATTCGGTGGCGGTAACAACAATAACTGGTAATAACACGGGGATGATTACATCCCCTACAACAAGACTTTAATAAACGGGAGTCCATAATGGATTTAATAGAATTATATACGGCAATTGCAGAATCTGCTGGTTGGGATGTTAATAAAGAAGGTGCTATTACAGCCTTTAAAGGTCCTGTGGAGATTGCTGATAAGCAATTAATCTTACCTACTAAGAAAGTATTACGTAACCCAGATTGGGATAACTGTATTGCTTTCCATCCGATGTCTGAAAATGTAATGCGTGGTGAATCTGCTGTTCTGTTTGAACTACGTAAACAGATGCAATTTAAATTGAACTTCACTGCTGCAACAATCATTCACGTACTCGGTGAAATTGCTACTGACCCAGCGCGTCAAAAACAATTAACCACTAAGCAAAAAGAGTACCTTACTCTTGTACCTGAGTTCGATGAGAAGACCTTTAAGTCAATGGATTCGCTATTGGATAAAATCAATCCTAACGAAGCCGAAAAGATTATTGGTTTATTCATTAAGCGTTCTGGTGAAATGGACGGTAAGAAATTTAAACGCCTTGCCAGTATTCATTCTCCGCTGCGTACTGAAAGTGAAAACAAAGACCGTACTATATTTGGCGTTAAGTTCCGTAAGTGTGATTACCAACCATTCTTCGATATGTTTGATTTCATTCTACCTGACATTAACGACCAAGCGTATAGCTTTGGTAGTAACTCAATGGTGGCTCCATCGTTCCACGCGTTGTTACACGCCTACATCAATATCGCACATCGTTTAAATGTAGTTCTTCGTAAGTTCCAGAAAGTTTGGGGTGATGACTTTGAAGACCTATTAATCGATATCGATTGGGCTGATGATGTTAAAGACCTTGACCAATACAAAGGTGTTATTCCTAATCTTCGTGGCAATGAAGGTTCTGTTGACCCTGATGAAGTTGAAAAGGTTGAAGACACAGCAGCTGCTGTTGCCAAACCAACTAAGAAATTAGATTGGGGTGCTAAGGCAGAACAAGCACGTGAAGAAGGTCGTAAAATGACGCTATCTGAAAAGTTAGCTCAGCAACAACCTGTTACACCGAAACCGTTCCAACAACACAAACAGCCAGCTCCAGTTGAGCAGGATGGTGGTAAGAAACGATTTCAAGACATGTTTGCACAACCACAAGCACAGCCTGTTCGCCAAGCAACACCATTCCAACAAAATACTGGATTCCATCAAGAATCAGGTCCTAGTTGGTCTAACCCACAAAGAAACCCATTTGGTCAACAACCAACTGGTCGCCAATCTACCCCTTACCCTACAGGTAACCAAGGTGGATTCGGAAACAGTTTCAATCGTGGTAGCTGGTAAGTAGGAGTTACATGTTAGGTAGTCTTCATTAGAGGATTACCTTGCATGTTCTTCTCCTTGAACATGATTTTGGTAACCAATCTAAAAGAAGGGCCAGCGCTCTTCTTTTTTTTGTCGTTCCCAGAAAACAATAGATACATATTACAATAGTGAGTTAGATACTAAATCATTAGTATCGTTAATCTTTAAATAAAAGGAAAAGATAAATGAGAAACGTTAATAAAGCACCAATGGGCACACATGAGAAATTGGTAGAGTTAGGAGTTATTACTCCTTGCACGATTAAAAAGGGTATATATGTCAGTGGTCCACATAGTGGCAAGGTTACCATATTACTGACTGGTGAAGATAAGGACTCAATGGTTCCTGACCTAAACAAATTATTGGATTATTACACTGTCAATAAACCAAAAACATTAGCGGTCGTCATCGATGTGGATGAGGATAGTGATGCCATAGAGCTTGAGAAGTTAGTGGGGAAATCTAGTTGTTCTGTAAGTAGAATATCTATCCGATGAAGAAAGAGGGGATTCCCTCTTTTTTTTGTTTTAACCGAACGGCATAAGCGAGGATTCCTGAGAATCCCCTGCTTTTTAAGTGAAAAAAATACGCAGCCATCTATTTTTTTGTAGTGGTTGCTTCAAACATTTGTTTTATTTTATTTACACTATTACGATGCGGAATTCGAATCATAGTTGGGTTGAAGAACTCTGTATCCTTCTTCCATCCATTAATTCTCATTGTTATCCAATGTAAGTAATGTGGTACATTAATAGATGATAAATAGCCAGTTAAATCGTATTCAAATTTATAGGCTACGTTAGATTTGACATTAACTATTTCTGTAGCAGCATCATCTCTCAGTAGAGGGACATGGTCTTCCAGAACACTCCGGAAATCGGAGTCGTAGAAAATGTCAGCTCCTTCACTATTCATGCTTTTGGTGATATCCATTAGCTGGTCTCCGAAGCTTCTAAGAACTAAACATAAAAAGAGATACCTACCCGATTAAATAATTATAAACATATATTATCTAATGGCATACACTCTTAATAAAATAAAAGGAAACTATAAGAATGATTGATGATAAACGATTTCTTCATATCACGGATATGGACGGTGAACCATTGTATATGGATTTACAGACAGAACTGTTCGTGACCCTTGACGATGAGGGGAAGGCCAGTTTAGTCAACGAATTAGATATTGAACTTGTTGGTGCTCCAACAAATTTGAATCCTTGGGTAGCCGTTAACTCAGCATCTCGTCAGCAGATGCAAGCATCTCACCTTAAACAACGTTTGGTAACTGAAGGCTCTACAGTACGTCGTAACCTTACTGGTACGGAACGTGAATTTGGTAAGTACACTTTTAATCAACGCATTCCTGTCAATGCAACAATCCTTGGTGTGTTCCCTAAATATGCTAAGCAGGTATCTCAGGGAGCTATTAAAGAAAACCCTTCTACCTTGGTAGTATATGAAGATTTTGAAACAAAAGAAATCGGAAGTATCCTACTTGAGAAATACTTCTTCCAGCACACAAGTCTGGGTTGGAAATACAAACAGAACACACATGCTTTACAACGCATCACTAAAGGTGGCAATGTTGGTAAAGGTACAGTACTTGCAGATTCTCCTTGTGTAGATAATGAAGGTAACTACGAGTACGGTATTGAAACTAACGTAGCTTACATGACTGTCCCAGGTATCATTGAGGATGGTTTTGAAATTAGTGAGAGTTATCAACGTAAGTTGGCAACGACTATGTTAGGTACTCGTACAGCTTCTTGTGGTAAGCATATATTCCCACTTAATCTGTACGGTGATGAGAATCACTATAAACCTTTCCCTGGTCCCGGTGAGAAAATTCGTGAAGACGGTTTAGTTATGGCTTTCCGTACGATAGATGAAAACTTAACCATCTCAGATTTACATCCTCGTAATCTGTTGGGTGATAGAGTAGACATCGAATTTGACAAAACGATTTATGCTCAGCCTGGTGCAACTATTGTAGATGTTGAAATACTAACTGACCACAATGCTAGATATCGAACCACTCCTACTGGAATGGATGACGAGATGTTGAAGTATGTGCAAAGTAAGGATTTGTTCTATAGAAAAATAATAGAGCTTTATCAGCAGAACAATAGTAAACGTCGTGGTAACTTGGATATAACTCCTGCTTTCCATTCTTGGGTAGTTGAAGCGTATGCTAACTTTAATGACTCAAGTAAGGATAGAGTTGTTCGCACCAAGAACAAAGCCCCTCTAGATGACTTCAACATTGAAATAACTTATGCCTATCGTAAGGTTCCAACAATCGGTTACAAGATTACGGATACTCACGGTACAAAAGGTGTAATAGTTGGTATTCGTCCAGATGCTGATATGCCTACTACTGCTTGTGGTATTGTAGCAGATGTTATTAAAGACCCGCTTTCAGTAATTAAGCGTTCTAATGTTGGTCAGATATTTGAGCAGTGGACTAACCAAGCCAGTACACAATGTGCTAGACGTGTTCGTGCTTGTGCATCATTGGAAGAAGGTTATCAGATTCTAATGGCGTATTATAAAGCAGCGTCGCCGTATATGTATTGGTATTGCATGAAACATCTTGATAGTAAAGATAAACAAGATAATCATGTTCGTGAAGTGGGTAATCCTAAACTAACTGACCAAGAAGCCATTACTTTAATGCTGCCACCAAATAGTCCTAACATCGGTATTCAGCAAGTCAAGGATATAGAAGCTAATTGTAAAAGTATTGTCGGTCCTGTTACCTATCGTGGTAACTCAGGTAAGATGATTACTACTAAGCGTCCTGTAGCCATTGATACTAAGTACATGATGTTGCTAGATAAAACTGGTGAAGATTGGTCAACTACTTCAATTGCTAAGCGTCAACATCACGGCATTGTTGTACAGTTGGGTAGAGCGGATAAATATCTTAACCCTTATCGTGAATCTCCTGTGCGTTTTGCAGGTGAATCAGAGGTACGTCTAATGTCTGCGGTTATGGACCCAGATATAGTAGCGGAATTGTTGGATAGAACTAACTCGTTGTATTCATCAGAAGAAATTAACCACAATATAATGACGGCTGAGAAACCTACCGATATTGATTGTGTTGTTAACCGTAAGAAAATACCTCGTGGTAACTCACGTCCATTGCAACTCATGAAACATTTGATGATGTGCGGTGGCGTTGAATTTAGATACGCTCCGTATAAACCTGGTAAATAACGAATTAACTTAAAAGGAAATATTCAATTATGCATCCAATACACCTTGATGGCGTAGTTAAAGCGAGAGACTTGTTACCTCTCTCGATGGAAGAACTTATGGAACGTTACTGTGACGTGTTAACGATGCAGGTGGAGTTCGATGATGGTACAATAGAAACACTCAATGGTCGTAAGACTATAGTGTCAACTATCTATTGGGATTACCATCGTCAATTCCCTCAGTTACCTCTATTGCCACATCACCATATCGGTAATGTTGTTTTCGGTAATAGTGTCCATAAGAAATTAATCTCACGGCCTCTGTGGGAATGTTTCGACCAAGGTATCTGTCGCGATATGGATTTATTAAACCGTATGGCAATGATTATCTTTAACAATGTATTTGTGTTTACTGGTGAAGAACTAGAAGCATACGTAACAACAATCTCAGTTCTCGATTATCTTGAACTGTTAGAACATCCTGTAATAAAGGAAGCTAAGGCTGAAGCGCGTCCTAGTACTGCTAGTCTTGAGCAAACCTATCGCCAGATTACTGACATTATAATGAACTGTCCTACACTTAATGACAATGCTGTCTGTGTAGCGTGTCGTGCATCTTTAATATCGGTTGGTCAGGTATTACAGGCTATTGGTCCTCGTGGTTTTATAACAGATTACGATTCCAATATATTCCGTAGACCAGTTATGCCGGGATACGCTGAGGGTCTTAAGAAGATTGCTGATTCTGCTATGGAGTCACGCTCTGGTACTAAGGCACTTAAAGTTACAACTGAACCTCTACGTGCTACTGAGTACTTTGGTCGTAAAGTATCTTTACAAAACCAATACGTAAAAGGTTTAGTTCCCGGTGACTGTGGAACTTCCGGTACAGTTGAATTCTTAGTTACAAAGAAATCACTTGGTAATCTTGCTGGTAAGGTACATGTTACAGCAGATGGTAAACTGGAAGAAATTACTAAGCAATCTAAACATTTGGAAGGTAAGTTAATTCGCTTACGTTCTGCTTTGGAATGTAAACATCGTCATGAGTATATGGTCTGTGAAACATGCTGTGGGTCTTTGAGTTATTCAATACCAAGTCAGATGTATTATAAGCAGGCTACTAGATTGGGACACATTAGTGCTATTGCGTTATGTTCATTCGTAACCCAAAAGGTAATGTCTACCAAACATGAAGATGGTTCATCGGTTGCTGAACATTTGAATATAGAAGCTCGTGATGCGGAGTTCATTAAGTTGAACACTACTGACCAGTCTAAGATTCAATTCCACATGACCCTGAAAGACCAAAGTCCAAAGTTAGTTATTCCAGAACAGTACGTTAAATATCTGGAAGACATTAATAACCCTGAAGTTGTTGATGTTAAAATTCTCCCTACTACAACACTTGCTGCTATGGCTGAAATCGTTATTAGACGAACAATCAAAAACAGTAAAGGTGTAGATGAGAACGTGGATAATATTGTACCTACTTCAGTAGGACCACGTCTAGCTAGCTTTACTTATGAATTTCTAGAGTACTTGAAGAAGTACGGTTGGGAAGTTGATAACTATGGCGACTATGTGATTGATTTAGCACATTGGACGTTTAGTAAACCATTCTTGGTAATGCCACAACGACACATGAACATGCTTGAGTACATGAAAAGCATATCTAACTTCATTGAGAAGAAAGGTCGTAATGGTGTCTTTGCATGTAAGACTTCTGCTGAGGCGCTGCGTAAACTTTACGATATTGTAAATAGCAGAGCTAATGTAAATGTATTGCATCTTGAGATATTGTTATTGTCGTCTATGGTAACATCAACTGTGCGGGCCAATTCAAATTGTCCACCTATTGGTCAAGAGGAAGAATCGTTTAACATTCATCGTGAGAATATGTTTAACCGTAGTATGTCTGCGGCTATGGCATTTGAAAGACATGGTGATGTTATAATGCGTGCTTCGTCTTATATCAACAAGAATAATCCTGACCACAACTTCGACAATATTCTAGCGGGGTAACTGGCAACAACGGGAGAGGTTAATTTTGAGTCAATATTGTAACATATCTGTTTATAGTCACCATTTCTCGGTGACTAAGATATCACCTCGTATGCGACCTCTCATCGGTAATTTTCTCCGTCCTCTCATTGAGTGGGCGGGATTCTACGCGAGAGGTAAGTTTCACAAGGAAGCTAAGAAAGTCTATGCAGCCTCGTGTGCTGACAGAAGCTATTATCGTTTCCACATTAACCAGTACGATGAATTCATCGATATGGTAAAGAACGCTGGCATTCCAATTCATCTGATTGACATAACGCATAAGCGAATGTACACTCCTAATGAAGTGAATTACAGTATTCCTGACCATTGGCAACCAAGAGATGACCAACCACGGGTAATCCAGTATATGGAAGACCCCGGTGAATCTAAAGTAGTTACACTTGCTACAGGACAAGGTAAAACTTTCTGTAGTCAAAAAGCTGCTGAAACTCTTGGGGTACTTACCTGTTTCCAAATGGGTGGTAAGTATATCGAGAAATGGATTGGTGACCTTGAAGAATGTCTACAGTTAAGTAAGAAAGAGATTTGCGTTATACGTGGCAGTAAAGCTTTGTTAAGTGCAATCAATTTATCACTGGCTGGAGAATTCAATTACAAGGCTATCATTGCTTCAACTACAACACTTGCTCGTTTCTATAAAGATTACGAGATGGGTAAGCTGAGAGGTTATCCGATAAAACCTTGGGAGCTGTGGAAAGTTCTAGGGGTTGGATTAAGAGTTGTTGACGAAGCCCATGAAAACCAACATCAAATCTTCAAGATGGACTTGTATGCACATATACCTAAGACCATCTTCCTATCGGCTACTATAACTACCGACTCACCATTCCGTAACAAAATGTTACAGATACAATGGCCTGAGCGAATGCGTTTCATGCCTGGTGATTTCGATAGATACATTCGTGTGCGAGCACTTACGTACGAGTTGTGGGAACCTGAGAAGATTAGACACATCAACCAACAGAAGATGTATAGTCATACGCTATTTGAAGAAAGCATTCTTAAGAAGCCTCTTTATCTAGCACAATACCTAGCGATGATTGATGCTCTGGTATATGACATGTACGTTGGTCGTAGAGAGGACGGGCAGAAAGCTTTAGTCTTTGCGGCTACTAAGGAGATGTGTGGTAAGATAGCTGACCACTTGGCTATACGAAACCCTACCCTAGATGTTGCACGGTACATTTCTGAGGATGACTATGAAGTCCTTATGGAATCAGACATTTCTGTGTCTACTGCTTTATCGGCAGGTACTGGTGTTGATATACCAGGGTTACGCTACAGTCTAATGACGACCAATATCAGTTCCAGTCAGGCTAATATCCAGATTGTGGGCAGGTTGAGGAAGTTAAAGGATTGGCCTGATGTTGAACCAGATTTCATGTATATCCTAGCGAGGAATCTACCGAAGCATATGGAGTACCATGAGAAGAAGAAAAAGCTTCTCCGTCCACGTGTTAAATCGATAGGTGAAATGGAATCTTCATTCATTATAGGGAGACCGCTAAAGTGAAGGAAAGACTAAAGCCCATAACCAACTGGACTTTAGAATTTCTTGGTAATGTAGCATTAAACGTAGCTGCTAAATGCGCCAACCTTAGGGACGGCGCTATTACCGAAAAATCTGAAGCAAAAGACAACCAAGTACATAGACCACCAACTGAGGTGGTACAACCAAAGCAAAAAGAAGTTGTCGCTCAAACTAGTCCGGATATTGAAACAATTAATTACGTTGATATATCCGATATACCGTCAAACTTGTATTTGTCAGAGTACTTCACCATGCCTAGCTCATTTAGAGTGTACGCGGCTTTGGTAGAGGTGTACCGACATGAACTATTGGTAGAAATCCGAGAGTTACAAGGTTGCAATGATTTCATGGCAGATATTATCCTGAAATCTATGGAGTACTATTTGACACAACTCAAAGCTGGTAACAAGGCTTGTTTTGAAGGTCAAACTGATTGGCTGTTCCACTATGCCAAGATGTGTGGTGTTATATCTATACAGAACCAAGAGACATTAGTTTGTCGTGCGGCTATGTGTAGTAAGTTTATAGAAACATTGGAGGACGATTATGCGTTGAAAGAAAAAGGGGAGTTGTTAGTCGTTATTAAGGATACAGGTAAGTTACCGTCAAGTATGTCTTTAGCAATACTAGACCTACTGGCTTTCATTAACATGCCTCTGTACTTTAGAAAAAGGGTTGCTAGCATTAACATCAACCTGAACTCCAGCATGAAAGTGCGTGGTGAGTTTGATATAAACTAAGTAGTACCATGGAGTAGCAGTGCAACTAACAACTCATTGTGATATCACCTATATTAGGAGTTAAAAACAATGTACACAGTTGATACAGGACTTATTAGAAAAGTTCCAATTGTTGAACACTCATCCATCAAAGAAAACGAACTGGCAGCAGTTCTAATAACAATATGGTCACGGTTTATGATGGAACCACAGGTGACTGAACGTTGGGTCCAAAAGACCTGTAATTATCTTTCAACGGTTAGGGAACTAATCGGAAGTGATGATACGACAATAGCAGTATTTGTAGTCCGTGGATTGGTATCTGAAATTAGGCACCTTGATAGGATAACTCTTACTAGACTTGTAGACGAAATAATCGAACGCAAGCAGCTAGGGTCTTTATTAAACGTTCTGAATCTGAAATCAGACCCGTGTAAAACACCTGACGAAATCCTAGACGCCTTATCTAACGGTTTAAGGGTAGAGTTCAACTCTTCTGAGCTTAACGTATTAAAACTACGTGAACGTGATGCAAGAGACGTCGCTGCAATAATGTTACTTGCAGGAGTGAGCGATGATGGTGTTGTATATGAAGACGAACTGGAGTCATCCTTAAGAAATTGGGCGAATGCTAACTTAGCTACTTATAGCGAAGACCTGACATTTGATTCCGATTCAATTAAGGAGTTGTTACATCTGAATTGTAAGTTGACCAATCGTCAATTGAAAGATATGTCAGAAAAGCAACAAGACATCTTACGTGGGTATACAAGTATGAATACCATGACTGAGGTTTACGCCAAGGTTAAGATACGTAAAGAAATCCTGTTCGATGAGGAAGATATAGTGGATAAGGAACCTGTAGTACAGACCTATCCATCTCTAACTCATGAGGGCGTGATAGTTGGTAAAGCTATTTCATACACACTTGGTCGTATGCCATTGGAACAAAGGAAAGAATTATTGATACAGCGTCTTACTGATGTACAGAAAGAACGCTCAATACTTTTATTCTCTAATCCTGGACAATACACCATAACCACAGCAGAGTGTGTAAGGCTATCCGATTTTGCCTCTCAATTCGTTTTCGATATTATTAACCGAATGGAATCAGATGAAGCACAAACTTGTCTGTTAAGTTTAGTTACTAAGGTCGGTCTACTTGACCAGCAATAAAATAGCTGAGAATAAAAAGGGGCTTAGTGCCCCTTTATTTTTTTCGTAAACACATAAAAGGAAAGTTTAAATAAAATGAGGAATTACGATGGCAGATAGAATTAAGAATAACTTTGTGGACAAGACCTATCTTGGACCCAGTACCCCTGACAGCAACGGGACCATAGAGGACATTTTCAATCAGCTGGATAGAGAGTTTAACTTTACTCTAGATGCAGCAGCTAGTGCCGATAATGCTAAGTGTGATAAATACTACACCATTGAAGATGATGCACTAGTGAAAGATTGGAGCAATGAAGTAGTCTTCTGTGCACCACCTAACGATACCGCTAATAAGGGTAAGTTCATTAAGAAGGCTTGGGATGAATCTAGGAAAGGTGCTACAGTAGTACTATTCATTCCTGTGGATACCTCGACCAAAGTCTTCTTAAATTATTTACTTAGGGGACAGATTAGATTTATTCACGGTAGATTAAAATTCTATACTCACGGAGTTTTGCGTAAGGATGACTCGCCTAAACCAAGTATGATTTGCGTGTTCGATAAGAAACTTAGACGCAATATGTATATGGTTGATAGAACCAACGTATGGAGGCGTCTGGATATCGAACCAGTACTTGTTCACACTATTTCTAATGTGCCATATATTTTCAATGACACCTCTGAGGTTGTTGATTATCTAGATGGTTGGTATACGATTAAAGAGGAGGATTTAATTGAGCACATACTGTCCAACAGTACAGAATTAATTGGACCCTTTAAAGTATACACTAAAGATGTGTGGGATGGGTTAATGTCCACTGGTTATGAATGGACTGCATAAATACGGAGGGCACTAGCCCTCCTTATTTTTTTTTCACCTTAGGTAGATGTTAAGTCTAAACTTTCACTTCTTTTAAGGTTTGGTTTAATGCGGTCATATGTCAAACGTTCAGTACCTAACAATTTTGATGCGGTGGTCATCGACGTAAAATCTTTTCTACTTAAACTACCGTAATCCTTAGTTAGAAAAGTATCTATGTAAGCACTTGCACCATTCAAGGTCATCATGGCAGTGGCACTGTATGGTACACCATGTACAGGTGCCTTTAAAGCTCTTACTTGTTTAATATCGAATATCCAATCACCTATTGAGAATCTACGAAGGTTTATATTTTTTAATATACTCACCACTGCTTCGTTTTCCCCATCAGGTAATAATGCATCTTCCTTACCAGCACGATACGCCAACCTTAATGCACTTTCAATGTCCATGGTTTAATCCTTTCAGTTAATGTAGTTAACCACGATTGATAGCTGGCGACTATCATACAAATACGGCATAAGGGAGAGCCGAAGCTCTCCTGATTATGTACTTACTTATTACCATTTGGTTGTTTTACTTAACTTACACATTTTATCGAAGGTTTTACCACGAGGCTTAAAAAGCTTAGAGGCCTTAATGCGTGAGTTATTATGCGCATCGATGTCCCGATATGGTAATGTAACATTAGCTACGTCACTGATGTGTCTATGTACTCTGTTAAAGTAATTCATTACGATAGTACCTCATTTAAGTCTGCTTCTACCAGTGTCAACGCACGGCCATGCATGGCTGCCATCATGATACTTAAGAAAGAAGCACCTAGATTAGCTGCAAGCATACCTACGGAGTTAGGATTGATTGATACTGCTTCACCAACACAAACCTTACAGAAGTTAGAACCCTTAGTCTTACAGGCTTGTGGTGAACGTAACAGTTCCCGTTTACCAATTAAAGCTTTAGCATCTGTATCAGATAATTTCTTACCTTTAACCGTAGTACGACCAGTTAGACGTTTGTAGTTTTCATTAGTAAATAAAGTTCTCTTACCAACCTTAGTACCGCAGTCATCTTCGGTTATCTTGATGTTTTGGAACATACGAGATAAATCTTTAAAGTCAGCACCACCTAATGCAGTTTCTGCACCACGCTTATAAGAACCCATACGCAAGGCATTAATCATTGCTGGCATTTGTTCTACGTCCCACTCTTCTTCCAATGAGTTAGATACAAGATTCATCTTAGATGGATTCTCCATATCTGCTTCACCACCGAATATAGAGTACATACGTTTACGAGTTACGTTGTGTGCCTTACCTGACTTATAGAAAGCCTCAGTAACATCACCCTCGATGTATTCTTTATCTAGTTTTGAAAGTGCGGTATCGATTTCAGCAAGAGCAGTTGGGTCATCCAATCTATCTTTGCGTTCTTCGATTAATTTCTTACGTAGTGCCTTGGCCTCTGGAGCGCCCTGTATGGACTTAGGAGAGGTCGGTGCTATAAACAATGGCATTATGCCAGTAGACCAAGAAGCGGCTTTAAGAAAGACCCTAAGCTCCTCTACACTGATGTCTCCACCATGTAGTGCTTCTAATACCTTAGACTCAAGTCTACCGTACCCGATAACACCATTCATGTATGGAATTTTGTCACCAAAAGCATGTGTAAGCATTAGTAGGTTAACTAAAGCAATGCCGTATGTAGTTTTAACTTTATCTTTAACGTTTGGGATATCGCCTGAGTCTAACTCTACGATTTCGTTTACGTCTAGATATGGTTTACCATCAACCCAACCTTCAAGTATTTGAGGTTCTAATTGGTCATCCATGATGGTCACTTTACCATCACGTGTTGTTACCTGACCCACGTAAGGTTCAGATGTACCTTGCTCTTCCGGTTGAATTATAGCGAAAGAAGAAATTAATACTTTCTTTTTTGCGTATAACTTATTACGGGCAAGGAATAATAAAAAAGCTTTTTTATTCATGTTTAAACCTTTGGTCTGTTAAAGTCCCAAGTCAATGTACGGTAGGAACGACTGAGCCATTAGTAATGTGTCTGGATTGGGGTCAAGTTCTTCTAATAGTTGATAAACAACATCGTCAGATTTATCTTCATTGCCTGAGTAATGTACTAAGGTCTTAAGCTCCAAACAAATTTGTTGTATAGCAACGCGCTTAGGAGTCTGTTCCAGAGTTTCTTCTAACATCTGGTCATGTAACTTAAATGCAGCATCTAGTCTGTAACCAGCACGTCCACTAAGTTCAATCCACTCCCACACTTTACTAGGAGTAAGAGGAGGTTTAATATTTACCTTAGCATCGAAGTCCACAATCTCTTCTTTAGTACCTTCAACCACCAAAATCAAATTCTTCCAGAAATCTTCGGTAGTGCTTTCCACTATGTTATAGTAGTCTAGGATATTACCAGTTAACATATCCTTAACAACTAACCCTATGGCCTCTACCATACGTTCTACATTATCTTCCTGTGCTTCGATAACATCCAACAGGTCTTCTGGTTGGTCGTACTGAGTTAATAACTCTATACCGTTAACCAAAGTGTACATTTCGTACAAGGATGGATTGTAGTCGCTATTGAGTGTTATGCCGTATTCGTGAACAATGAATACTAGGTGTTCGATGATTCTGTTATCTATTTCACTAAGGAGACTAGATGTGTCTGTAAGGTTACCCCAGTCACTAATAAGTTTCTCTAAGTCAGCCTCGGCTTGTAAATAGTCCATCGACATGAAAAGCTCAAGGGCTTTGATAGTAATAGCGACACGTTCGATGTCGTAATTATTTCTAAGTAATTCGCCTAAATACATGACTCATTTCTCCTTAGGGTATTTTTTACTCACATCTGTTTAGTTATGTGTAGCACTAAATTTAATTGAATTCATATTAAAGGAGCAATCGATGCCCGAATCTAATAACAAACGTAAAAATGGCAAAGTACCAGTTAAGCAAGTTGCTAAGAAAGCATCTAAGCGTGATACTTTTATCGCAGAAGCCAAAGACATTCGAGCAGCCTGTTTAGGGTTAATCGGTAATAGTGCCCAAATCAAAGAATTGATTATAGCAGCTAAAAGTAATCCAGAAGTTAAACTGGATGAAGTTGCTGTTGGTGCACTTGCTAATACCTTAGCTCGTGACCTGAATGCATTAAAAATCGAATTGGACAACATCGATAAACAATGTATGTCTGAAATAGATGCCATTGGTAAAAAGACCAGTGACATTGAAGTAATGAATATTACAATCAGTGTTGGTTCTCGCTATCAACAATGGCAAGACCGTTTCATTAACTTAACAGCTCCAACTATGGAGCAAATCACCGAACTGTGTGCCGGTAATTTAGGGGAGTAATAATGTCAGTTAATATTGACCCAAAGGCAGAGATTAAATCGCTACGTGATAAACCTAGCGAAAAACCTGTAACGATTGAAGAAGCTTTAGTGCTTCTCAATGCAAACGCAACCACCATCGATAAAGATGTTCGTAAATTACCAAACATTCAACAGGCTGGACCAAATGCCTTACTATGGATGGAAGCGGTATCTAAAGGTGTAGACCATTTAATGAGTGGTCAGACATTCCGTAAACGTTTGGAAGATGATTCAGCTGAATGGACAAACCGACCTACTCACGATGATAAGCCAATCACTGCTTCACGTTTAAGAGCTAAAGACTCTTCTGGTATTGTTTCAGGTGAAGCCGCAGTAATGAAAGTTAAGGCTAGACTTGGTCTTGGTTCTATTGTACCTATTCCTTTATGGCACACTGGCGGGTGGGTAACTCTTAAAGCTCCTAGTAACGCAGCTATTCTTGAACTTAATCGTCGCATTGCTCAAGAGAAGATTACACTTGGTCGTGTTACCAACGGAATGATTTTCTCTAACAGTAGCGTATATATTCAAAGTTATTTAGTTAACTTTATCCTTGCGCATGTTTACGATACTACTTTTGGTACTAAAGATACTGAAGAACTAAAACGTATCATTCTTTCTACTGACTTACCTAGTCTGGTATGGGGCATTGTCTGTACTATGTATCCTGATGGGTACGAGCTACGTGAACCTTGTGTTGCACAGATTACTAAATGTAATCATATTTCTGAAGGTACTGTTAACATTGCACGTTTACGTGTAGTTGATACTTCTAAGTTATCGGAAGAACAAATGAAACATATGTCTAAGCGTAATGCTACACACACTGCTGAAGACATTGCTAAGTACCAAGAAGGCTTTGCTTTTAATACTCGCACTACTGAAATACTTGGTGGTGACGGTATTAAAATGACACTGGCGGTTCCTAACGTATACGACTTTGAACAAGTTGGTTTCAACTGGGTTGACACTACTGTTAATATGGTTGACAAGGCTTTCCGTATCCCACTTAAAGGTGGTGAGCGTGACCAGTACATTACAGACCAAGGTCGTTTAGCAACACTGCGTCAGTATTCACACTGGATTAAATCTATCGACTTGGGTGATGAAGAATCTCCTGACGTTATCGATGACCGCGATACAATCGATAGTATCTGTTCTGATTTTTCTGCGGAAGATACAATCCGTACATCAATCATGAATAGTATTGGTGAGTACATTGAAGATTGTACCATTGCAGTTATTGGTTACCCGAATACTGATTGTCCATCGTGTGGACTCCGCTACGGCGATAGTATCAAAGAAGGTAAAGGTGATAACCCTGATGAAGTTATCCGTGGTGAACATGTTCCGGAATTCATTCCTTTGGATATGACCACAACTTTTTTTACCCTCTGCGAGCAAAGAATTCAGTCGACGGTAAGCCGACCTCTGTCATAGATACTAAATTTGGATTAGAGAGGGGTGTTGAGTACGGTAAAGAACTTAGCAACCTTTTCGAAACCCAAACCGGTATTAGTACTTTGCTCGCAAAGACTTTGCAAGTAGAGGCTTACGACACAGCGTATGGTATAGCTAATTACGATGACAGAGATGTTACTGGCTTGGATTACGTTAAGATGTATCCAGCTGAGCAGGTCAGTCCTGACAGCTTACTATATGATGCCATTCGTAAGTTTGGTAAGCGTAACATCGCTAAAACTTTTGGTTTGTCCTTGAATGAATTTATGGAGTTGCCTCGTGATATAGCTGAGCACATCATGGATGTTGCTTTAGAGATATCTAAAGAGAAGAACAATGCCCTACAAGACCTCGAAGACGAAATGAATGATAACTAACGGAGATATGAGAATGTCTAGAAAAAAACAAACAGTTGCTAAAGAGCAAGAAGTTAAATCTGGTGACGAGCAAAACACCGAAACTAAAGTTGAAGGTACTGAACAAACGGGTGGCACACCTGAACAAGTATCTAACAACAAACCTGCTGAAGGAACTCCTACTGAAGGTAGTGGTGACGAAGAAGGTCCTGCGGCTGGTTCTGAAGAAACAGTAGTTATCCCACCTGCTGGCGACGACACTGAGCAAACTCCACCGCCTGCTGGTGATAGTCAGGAAACTCCTGCTAGTCCTGCTGTTGAGTTAGAAACAATCTCAGAAGAAGTTAAAGCTGAGTTAAACCCTAACTGTCAAACAATTCTTGAATACGCTGTTACAATGGCTCCTAACAAGCCTAATGACAAGTTAACAATTTTACGTAATCAAATGAAATTGTACCAAGCGATTAGTGCAATCATTAACAACCTTGAAGGTGCTGCATTTACTGAAGTGTTCGGTAGTGCTTTGGATATCATGGCTGAGTACCCAGGTACGTTCGCAGATAACATGTTATTCCGTGGTTTCAATGAAATGCGTATTCCACCTGCCTCTCGTGCTCGTTTCGAAAACATCTTAGTATTGATGTCTTCTACTGCGGATAAAGAAGGTCGTGGTGCTGCATTGAAAGCTATTTCATTCGATACGTTATTGAGTGAATATACAGCTGACATTGGTCAGAAGGTTCGTGGTTTCTACAGTTCTAAGTAGTTAAACGGCATAAGTGAGTAGGAGTCCGTTGGGACTCCTACTTATGACATCTATGCATATCTAGTATCTGTTGTTCTCTCAACCCAACCATCTATCATATCCGCACCGTGCATTGGTTCTAGTAAAATGGTAGCTGGGGTTATTAACAACGGTGATACGAAAAGTAATGCTAGAAGAAGTCTTCGTTTCTTCATTATACCTACACCTTTAATTATAAACAATAACAAACACATATTATACTAGTGCAATAAAGCATTAAACTTAGTACTGTGTAAAAGGAAAGTAATATGTACCCTATAAAGGTAAGAAAGGTTTTAAGAAATGATGAGGATACCTCATTTGAATTCTCTCCAGTTGAAGTTGTTAATTTCAAGGGAGCATGGAAGAACTTCATTAATGAACATAACACTGACAGCGGCCAGAAAAGAGTTATCGATTATGATAAATTGGAAGCTCTCATTCGTGGGGAGTTGGAAGCAATCGTACTGGTTGAGATTAAAAAGCCTAATGTCAAAGTTGCTGAGTTAGAAATAGACACTGGCGATTTTATTATTTACATCACTACCATTAGAGGAATTGAAAGGTACTCCGATTGCCGTGATGTGTTTAAAAGTACCTCTATGGCACCACCTGAAGATACTATAGAAGAGTTTGACTTCAGTTGGATTAACCGCATAGATTCAATCACCTCTGTAACCATTCGTAAACGTATAGCTAAGTAGTCAATGTTATGTGGGTTGTATCTCTCTGGAGCCCACAGCATTGTCCGACTTGGACAGGGAGGGACTTCGGTCCCTCCTTATTTTTTTGTCGTTCCCAGAAAACGATAGATACATATTACATTAGTGAAGTAGTATGAAAATATACTCAACCCATTAATTTTATAGCGATTAAATAAAAGGAAATCGTCATGTCAAACATATTTAAAACTCGTATACAGACTCTACATAGCTCTCTTGTTATTGTGAGTACTGATACATGCAATACTCTTAAGGCTGCTACGGCTGCCAAAATCTTACAGTATATCAAATGGATTGTTAGCTCTAAAACACGTAAAGAAATAAAAGAGAAAATAAACCAAGTGATTACTCACTTAAATAAATACAGAAACCAAGAAGTTAAAGAAGTTAATTCTGAACTTTCTGTATTATATACTTTAGTATAGGAGATATGAAAATGCTAAAGAAGACCCTAACCCGTTACTCGTTTGTAACGACGATAATTATTGCGGTGATGACTACATGGATGTTATCTGAATACTTACATGAACCTAAAGTAATAGAACCAGCAGTAGTAAAGGTGGAGCCAGTTGCGGCTCCTGAACCAGTAAAAATAGAACCTAAGGTTGAGGAACCTGTGGTTGAAGAAGAAGTAATAGTAGAAGACGTTAAGGTAACTGCTGTTACGTTTAACAGATATCCAGATGATGTACCAACTATAGATGAGTTGGATGTTATAGGTTATCAATATGGTCTACCGGGTAAAGTACTCCTAGGTATGGGTATGAAAGAGACACATCTAGATAATACTAGGGTATCTCACCGTAATGCTAAAGGTATGTTTCAGATACGTCCCCGTACTGCTAACTTCCTTGGTGTTGAAAACATAATGGATAACTTTGAGTCGGCAGATGCCGCTGCTCGTTATCTAGCTTACCTACACGACTTACTATTCGATAAGCCTTTATCTGAACATAGTGAGTACACACTTAAGATTGTTTTGGGTGCGTACAATGCAGGGCCTAATAACCTACGCAAGGTTAATGGTGGTTACCTATTACCTAACTTCCGTGAGACCAGAGCATATGTTCAGGACATCATGGGGTTTGTTAACGGAACCAAGTATTATGTACAACGTGGCGATACCATTGGAGAGATTGCTGAGATGTACAATATACACCCAGAAGTTCTTATGTCTGTCAATGGTGTTAGCTACACCACTCTTAAATATGGTACCTTTATAGACGTAACTGAGAACTTATATCTAGTTACCAATGGGGATACCCTTTATTCTATAGCACGTCGTCTTAATACAACCGTAGGTGAACTGGTTGCAAAGAACGATATTAAAGACCCTTCTCTGATAGAGGTTGGTCAACTACTAATATTCTAACTAGGAGAAACTCGTGGATAAAGTTGAATTGATTTTAATTAACGACCCGGCAATCACAGACCAATTCGTGGAAATGGACCACACCGTAAATCTAAATACCAAGCGTCCTATGGTACTTAAAGGCATCATTGATGGTAAGGTATATGGTTCTATTCCAGAATCTACTACTGTGTACGAAGTTCCTGCGGAAGCAATTGATTCTGACGACTACATCAAGCAAGCATTTGATGATGGGTTAGAAGATGGTCTTGAAGAAGTTACCGATGCAGTTACTACATTACTTTGCTATCGTGGCGATTTCTATCAACGCACTGGAGATGAAAATGGCTATGCTTACCGCACTGTTACAACAACAGTTGCTCCTGTAGAGCCACCACCTGAACCAGAAGTTTAACACCCAATAAATAGCGAGGCCTAGTGCCTCGTCTATACCGTTTAAATAAAAGGAGAGACTTCGTGGGTAATAAAAAATTGGATTTAAATGAAGAAGAAATAGCTGCATTAGAGGAAGCGATTGAGGCCTCTTATAAACTTAGCGACGTCTTAGAAAGGGACACCTCAGCTAGGTGGTTACGTGATGGGGATACTATCCTCATGAACTTTATGTTCATAAACTTTTGGTTTATTGAAGTTAAGTATTATTCTGGTCAGTACATGTTTGAGTTTGGAAATGGCAGGAAGTACAGAGAAGCTAAACGTAGAATGCGTGTTAAGCCTTTAAGGTGGTGGACACGATTCAAGTTAGCTTGGACTATGGCTAAGGTAGATAACTTCTACGATGACAATAACCTTAAGCGTATTGGTAACGGAGAGCGGGATGTTTAGTGAATTCTATAAATTTGAATGTTCTATAACTAATAGAAACTGGACATAAAGTTTATACGGCATAAGGGAGAGCCGAAGCTCTCCACTTATTTTTTTTTGCCTCTTACTGTAATTCTCCAGCTTCTCTTTGTTTACGGAATTCAGTTAACATTGAATCCATGGTAGGGAACTTAAAGAATGTACCAGCACATTCCACTGCGTTAGTACGTGCGGCGGTTAGGTTCAAACCAGACATGCGTTTATCGTACTCACTAATATCACCAACACCAACCAATTCACGTTTAGTAGTTTCCATTGACATGTTCATGAAAGAACCTGTGTTAGGGTAACTAGACGCAACATCTAGGTCGGCAACGTGTACACGAAGCATTGAACTTATATGCGGTGCTTCATCTAATAACTTAAGACCGTTATCTGCAACCAAGTGACTAGGTAGTGTAACAATCCAATCGTTAGAGCCAACAACGTATTTATCTAAATCTTCAGACATGGCATCTGATGTTGTAGATATAACTTTCTTGTGTTGCTTCAAGAAGAAGTGCATGTCGTCACACAGGCGTCTAGGTGTACTAGGGAATCTAGCGTAGTCAGAATGCTGACAAAGAGTAGGTACCGTTAGCGCAATATCTTTATTTTTATCATCTAAGATTTCAATTGACATACAGTCAAAGATGTTATAGATAAGATATTCTAGTTTGTAGTTGGTCTGCATGAATACGTGCCAATCTAGACCAGTAAGGTGGTCTGCTTCAGTAAACTTAAGTTTACCAAGGTTCAGTTCACCTGTTAGTATTGCATCTAACGAATAACTATTACGGTTACCCTCGGTTACACGTACCTGTTTAAATACTGACATAGCATCGATTAAGTAGAATGATGCAGGTGCATCAACAACATGCCAAAGGTCGGCAGGATGTTTAGACATTGTACGTCCACCAGCAATTTGCTTAATGGCTTGACCAGCTCTATAGTTGAAACGTTTATATCTCTCAGGTAAAGTTGGTTCACAGAAAACATGCTTAGGGTCTACTCCAGCTTGTTCTAAGGAAGCAATCATTTTGGGTAAATCGAAGTTCATGTTCCAGAAAGCAATGAAGTCTGGCTTATGTTCATGGGCTGCGTTAAATACATAGTTAGTTACCTGTGCAGGACTCCCCACAAGCTTTGTGTGTATCTTAACTTTAGAACGAGCACGTAAGGTAGCCTGAGCACGTTCAAGTACCTGTCTGCGCTTCTTAGTGATTTCATTACCCTGTAAGACTTTATCTAAATCATCAGCAAGGCCTGAGATATAGAACTCATATTTCTCTTGTAGTTTCTTAGAGTAGTCCATAACCTTACCCATGAACTTTTCAGTGTAGGCAAGGTAAATATTATCGCGGAAAGTAAATGAGGCAGAAATTATCTCACTACCGTTACCATTAACAACATCGGTCTCGATATCCATTACGCCCATGGTAGATTCAGAAGTACAATCTTCAAACTTATCCATGTATGCTCGCTTGATTAAAGCAGAGGTTGTTATATCTGCCCCATACACGTAAGGTGAACGGAATAGGATAGACTTACTAACCCAACCACTAGGACTACGGCCTAAAGCACGAGTAACTTTATCGGTAAGGTAACTTTGACGAGTTTTAAACTTACGACATTTGAATTCATCTTCCCACGCTTTCTTTTCAGTGTAGGTACGGTGTGCTTCATTGACAACCCAGAACTCACGCTCATAGTTTTCCACAAAGGTTACTTCTGGAGTAATCGTACCGTCTTCATGGTGAACATTACGTTTAACTAAGACTATGTCGTCTTTTGACTTATCAGTAGCTTCTGTGTAGAAGGCGTGTTTACACTCGTAACCTTTAACACCTTTTGGTAAATTACTCATTTTAAATATCCTTAACAAACATCTTTAGAACTGTTGATAGGTCTAACACCCACTCTTGACCGGGTGGCGTATCAGCAGTAGCTTTAACATTAACAAATTTAACCATAGTGATACTACAGTCAAGTGCGTATTTACAAAACCCCATAACCACAAATGGTCTATGTCCTTTATGGGAATAAATTGTGTCCCCGAACTTTAATTGTTCTGGGTCTATTGGTGATGATTCTAACCCCATGATTTAACTCTTTAGATTGGTCTATAACAAGAAGTGGCTCAGTATTTTTTGTCGTTCCCAGAAAACGATAGATACATATTACATTAGTGACTTAATATATTAATCTTAAATAAAAGGAAAAGATGATGAAAAATGTAAAGAAACACGTACTAACAATGCAAGAATTATTGGTCGAGAAAAAGGTCTTAACTCCAAGTGCCTTTGCCAAGGGACTATCCGTTATGGGACGCCCAAATGGAAAGGAGGTTACGGTTTCAATTAAGACTATGGACGAAGACCTTAAACCGTTAATGCACGAAATTAATGAATTTGTACATTATGCAACATTCCCAGTTAATAAATTCAATGATATAAAGGTTACCGTTATTACATCGGATGAACAAGTGGATGAGCTTTTATCTTTCTTAAGTAAATACAATGAATTGACCATAGACGGCGTATTCGATATGCACGACGCATAACTAAAATTAAGAATCTTCCGGGATTCTTTTTTTTTTGGTTTCTAGATTTAGTTGATTTTAAAAAAATACTCAAAATAGTTATCGTTTAGGTGAACGCCAAGACAATAGTTTATACGTTAGTATATAACTAGTGGATTAGGGATTACTATGCCTTAAATAAAAGATAGTAAGTATACTACACTAAGTATTACCAGTCTCTAAGGACTGGGTTATGTGTCGACTAAATAAGAAAAACTCATTATGTTATGCAATTGCACAAACACTAACCTTGCAAGGAGTTATCCCAAATGAATCTGCGTACTGCCGGTATAGGCATTGAGGCAATTAAGGTTCAGCGTAGTGACGTGTTGTTTTTAAGTTTGACTGGTCTGATTGATACTTTCCGTAAAGGGGATATTAATAAAGTCACTCTAATCAAATCAGGTATCGCGGACTTGATTGAAAAGAAAACACACATCAACGTTACCCTTAGCCTAACAGAAATTGACTGGAGTGCTTTCGCTAGCGTTCCAAAGCTTGACAAGAATCATCCCTTGTTAGGTAAAATGAAAAATGTGAATTATGGTGACGAGGACGCTCTAGCCGTAATTTCTAAAGGTAAAGATATTGTTGAAGGTTGGGTTGACTTAGAAGAAGGTAAGGTACACGGAGACTTCCGTAAAGTACAAACCTCTATCTGGGTTGCTGAGAACTTATTCAGGTCTGAAAAGATGTCTAGTGCTGAGATAGCTGCTATTATCTTACATGAACTAGGTCACCTATTTGGTTACTTTGAAATGGTCGGTCAGACAATCACAATGAATCATGCCGTTAATGCCGCTGTAGGTGCTTTGTTCTACCCTGAACGAAAAACTGACAAGGTTAAGATTATAGATGCTTATGAAAAGCTACGTAATGTTTCCTTTGAAGACAAGCAAGCATTGATTAACATGGAGAACAAAGAAGGTGTAGCTACTGTAATGCTTCAAGCTGAGATTCAGAAGTCTGTCTCTGAGACTGGTGCTAGCATGTATGACGCTACCGGCTTTGAATTTATCTCTGACCAATTTGCTACTAGGCATGGTGGTGGTATGGCATTGGTTACTGCATTGGATAAAATCCAACGTTATAACCGTAATCCTGTATATCGCAATTCTGGTGTCTTCTATAGTCTAGAAATGTTAAAAGCATTGAGCTTTTTTGCCGCTATATATTTTGGTGGTCCGGCTACTATCTTACTAGCTATGTTGGTTGTTTCAAATAACCCACATGAGTCTACGTATGACCTTCCTAAGGATAGAGTAGACCGCATTCGTCGTGATTTAGTTGAGCAACTTAAAAATAAGAAGCTTGACAAAGATACTAAACAAGCGTTGGTCGACGACCTTGCAGCTATTGATGCAATCACCGAGTCCATGACTCAACGTAATGGTTCTTTACAATTGGTGTGGAAAGTTTTATCTCCGTCTACACGAAACCAATTAAAGCAAAAGGAAGCACAGCAAACAATCGAGAAGTTACTAAATAATGACTTCTTTGTAACTGCTGCTAAATTCAGTAATCTGGGAGCTAGTTAAGCCATGTCTATTGAACAAATAAAAGAAATGATTAGTCGCGTACGTGTGTTACGCGTGGCGTTTGACAATGGTAATATTCCATTAGAAAAACGTGAAGCACTACAAACCAAGTTCGTAGCGGCTATTGTAGCAGCTAAACTTGAATTACCATCGTCTCGCTTAGAGAACAATCCTAAAATACACTACATGAACGTTAACGCTATTAACGCTAATGAATTAATCGGTAAGATTAATGAACACGTAGTTGTTAATGTAGATGCGGTACAAGCTGAAGTATATCGTCTTTGGAAGAAGCGTTATGAATTAGTACACTTCCCAATGGTTGGTACTGTTGCTGCAATGAAAGCCGAATACACTGACTGTGCCGATGACCTTAACTTCATCTATCAGGTACTAGGGGTTAAATAATGGAAACGTTTCTTGAAGAATTAGACGCACTACATGCTCAAGTTTCTCAAGAAGCCGCTCTGATTGTTGATGGACAGAATGATTTGCTAGGTGCTTTCGTTTCGATTGAATCTAGCAACACTGTTGACCGTGAGACCGGTATGACAATTATCAATCAGGTTCCGTCCTTAGAATCAGTGACCCCGAACATGTTCACTATGTTCCCAACTAAGACTAACGTAAATGTAGCAGTCGAAGGATTCTGGGAAGGTATTGCTAATGGAATCGGGAAGATATTCGAATTAATATTTAATTTGATATTCGGCGTCTTGAAATTATTCATTAAGCCTTTTGAATGGTTATTCGGTGATGGAGACTCTAAGAAAGATGGAGCCATTGCTAAACATGAAGAAATTCTGGATAAGACCATCGAAAAGGTTACGGTAGATGCTGGCGATGTTATAAAGGCTGCCTTTGCCAATGTTAAAGTTATTAAAGATGTAGTTGATAATACAAAGATGAATGAATGGGATGTTAAGATATTAGTCAACCCAGACGTTAACATGTACAACGGCATCAACGACTTTATAATTGACATGTATGAAGAGATGGTATCAACTACTCAGAAATTCATACAAGCCTACGGTAAATTGAAAGGTGGTGATGCATTCTTTGCAACACATCAAGATTTACTTACGGTACCAACTAAAGCATCTAAAGGTATCACAGCTACAGCCTCTAAGTTCCTCACTAGCCAGTTTAGTAATTTGGGAATAGGTGGTGGTGATGTTTCAGACATCAGTAAAGTAGCAGAGTCTTATCGCAAACTTGAAGATAAGGTTCGTGAGCTAGAATCTAGTGAAGTAGGTAACGAAATAATCATTAAACACTACGCTGGTAAACTAAACAAGGTTCGTCCTTTCCTAGATGAATTGAAGGCTAGTCTCAATTTTGAAAAGTCTGACGAAGAACTGTTTGATAGCGTAGATGATTACACCAAGGCATTTGAAAAGCTTAAAGATAAAATCAATAAACTTGGTGGTGATGACTTAGAGAAACTAGCACTAAGTTCTACTGACGTTAAGATGGTACGTGATGCTATTAACTTACAGTTGACGGTTATCCGCACTACCAATAACTTCATTAGGATTATGACTATGGTTTCAATCAAAGGTAAACGCTCTCTCTTTAAAGGTATTAAACTTACCAATAAAATTGTTGAAGACGCATTTGCCAATGCTAAGAAATCTACCTAACAGCATAAAGACAGGAGTGGTCAGTAGACCACTCCTTTATGCCGTCTTTTAGTTTTTGTGACGTATGAAGTTTATCTCCAAATCATCAACTAGTGCTATTGACCCATCTGGTTGACGCTCTAGTAATTTAGCTAGGCTACAACCTACAGAATCATTATCCACAACAAACGCATCTAAGTTAGAGTCACCGTTGAATGAGTGTACTTTAATAGTGATAACATCATCACTAACTAACTTTCTTAACTTATCGTGAATTGAACCAGTGGATATTTCAGATTTACCAAGTTCATCAATAACAGTTTCTTTTACAGAATCTATTATACTACCCCTAATGGATGCATTGGAATATGCGTTGTAACTAACATACAGGTCAACACGTGCACTGATAGCAGCTTTGATGTTCTTAGGTTCACCAACTACAGAGTAGGCAGTTAACGTACCACTTGACTTCTTAGGTGAGAATAGCAAATCGGTTCTTGCCAGTAGTTTATCAGCAATAGATTCAATGTCGTTCTTAACCCAATTTACTATCGTATTAGCTACGTTAGTTAGGTAAGTAGTAGTACCAGATTCAGTAGCAAAGCGATACCTACCATCTAACAACATCTGTTCTATGAAATAAACCGCACCGTTACTACCAATAACCACACGCTCCCCTTTCTCATCAAGTTTATAGTCACCCTGACGGAAGTCGTACAATTGAACACCTTCACTGTCTAACACTGGGTCACCCTCAGAGTGTAGTAGTATAGGTTCAAATACACCATCATTCTCAACTAAAACTAAATGTCCAGTATCGGCTTCACGTTGATAAACATCATCTTTATATACGCTAGGAACATCTCTATCCCAAACTGCATATGTTGGTTCATTTATACTTACACGTGAACGATTGATGAGTCCATCTAGACTCTCGAACAATCTGATGTTAGCTGTTTCGTGAGTTATTACAATGGCATCTTCAGGAGCAAATGGTTTACCAAGTATGTCATGTAGGTCATCTCTCTTATCGACATCGAGTCCAACATTACTAATGTAGTGTATGAAATCAAACTCAGTATCTGGAGTTACCGGATACATTAAAGTATCGCCCTCAACCATATTGAAGTTTTCTATCTGGAGCTGATGTTCCTTAAGTACTTCAAACTTAGTATCGATAGGGAACCTAAAGATAACGTTACCATCAGCATCTCTACCGTAGTTAACGCCGTCAATGTAGGTTCTTTGTATCTGTCCGCCCGGACGGTAGGCTAACTGAAGACCTATTTTACTAGGATGTAATTCTTCATGACCAACCGCACCCTTAACAGTGATTGCTAACTCGTAACCGTTAGGTGCTCTGTAAATAGATATATCACCTATGGTGGCCTTAAAATCAACTTTACTATTGGCAGCGGCAAAGAACTTATTATTGATGACTGGACCATCGATGTAGTAGTTGTTATATTCAAATACATCATCGTTAGTATCCATAACCGTTAAGAAAGGACTGAAGAAATATTCTTCTTGTTCCAATAACGATATCAGTTCATCCCCTGAAGAGGCTTCTAGCTCTAGACGCTCTATGTCACTCACGTAAGTAATGGATTCACCGTCTCGCTTATATAGAGTATTTGGCATAATACTCCAAACCTTATTACTGTAGTGTACAGTAGATAACGTAGACAATAGTTCAGGGTAACTGCGAATAGATTCTACAGTAGTACCTATAGGACTAGAACTTAGGCCACCAACTGGGGCAGGCATGGCTCTAGACGCAAGGAACGTACGGTCAGTCACGTTATCAATCACACTTAATACATTGTATCCTTTATCTTCCAATACGTTGTTTAAATCGTATTCAGTTACAGGAGCAGGTTTATAAGTAGAGTTACGAACAGTTCTGTTCTGTAGCTCAGTGAAAGATAATCCATTACTACCGCCAGAGGTAACATCAGTACCAACAATTACACTATGTGTAAGTTGGGATAACGGAGCCGTGTACCTGCCTTCATCAGTGTGGTTTAAATCGGTCCATCTAACCTTTACAGCATTAGGTGGATATTCAGCCAAGGCCAATTGAACATCACCACGTGTAGAGTATACATCAATTCGTATATCCGCACCCATCAGTCCCTTATTAAAATATATCTCAGGAACTTTAACACGTAATTTCGAATCCACGTATTTTAACGTAGCCGTTGGAACACCAGAATCATAAACTTGACCAGAGTGAGTAGTGGCCATTTCTTCCCAGTCACCACCAATGGCTCTGTGATAGACTCTACAGTAATATAAGTAGTTTGGTATAGACATAGTGGTTGAGAAGCCACTAGCGCTGGATAGAGATGCTATAGACGAATCTATAGTATACTGCATACCCGGAACTTCAAACATAATTACATTGTGTCCATCATGTACCATAGTTCTGAAATTGATGACGTTAGATTCCAAGGCCATGAAAGGCGATTGAATAGAAGTATCGTAAAGAACACTGATAGCACCAGACGCAGCAAAGATTATCTCTATCGGGTAGGAAAAACTAAAATTAGCATTAGCTACCTGTACACGAGTCTCTCTAGGTATTACCAACTTACGGTTAGTTGAACCAGTAATCTGTTTAGATAACGACTTAAGTTCATCCACGTTAAACATGAATAGAAAGTTACTGCTACTTGGAGAACCCCAAACACCAACATATTCCATATCTGAGATGTGTCCGTATAACTCGTCTTCATTAGATACCAACTTAGGGTATACTCTACGAGTCAGTGCTTCACATTCACTCAGACCGTCAGCGCTCATTACTGCAGCACTTTCTAATAACAAGGAGAATGGGTTAGTTGGGTCGATAATGTTTAATCTACCGTCCGAGGCTTTTTCTAAAAGTGAGTACACTGAACGCTGGACGGCATTAGGATTCTTCCTAAACTTTTCCAAGTCATTAAGTAATTCACTAGATTGGATATTATCCATTATTAAATCCTCTATCTAATATATTGATTGGGGTTAAATTGTTTCAACTCTTCGGCTGCATCTAGATAGTCTTGTTTATTTACCCACCATTCAAGTTCCATCGTACCATTCTCGTTTATACGAGGATATGATTGATAGTTAAAGTAATCTTTTTCTTCGTCCTTTAATTTAACCATTAATTGGTCACGAAGTGAATTACCCATAGCTTTATTAAACGAGGTCACTAGAGTATTAAACTCTATAATTAAAATGGGGTCGTTATATATAAAACCACTACACTTGAAAGGTATAGACTTTTCTAAGTTGTCTTGCACCATTGGTTGTGTTGAATCGTAATTGAAGTCAGCACCTAGTGGGTTTACGTATGGAGCACCGTATCCACAAGCAGCTATCTTCGTAACGTACTTACGGCGACTATCTAAGACTAGACGATAAATTCTAGTATCGTAATCCTTTTCATTTTCAGCAATGGCTTCTGGCCATGGCATCATACTACCTTCAGATACACGAGCGGCGTACTGTGTCCAGATATGCATGAGTAAACTAATGGGGTCACCTGATATATTACGTAGATTAACTGTAATGTCATTAGTACTGTAGTCCATGGGTAGTGAATCAATCATACTCCATGATTCATTAGCGAGACCATTGGGTGAAGTATGTGTATCCATTACCGAATCAGGCCAACCAGAAACACTAGTTAATAAGTTTGATAGTATAGGTATAAACGGATTGAGGGGGTCCACCATGGGACACTGTAAAGGTCCTATTCCTGGCTTTTCAATCCCTTTATGTGATACTGGGTCTAGAATACTTCGCACTGCTCTTGCCATTGTAAAGGCGTCGCCGGTAAGCAGCGGAGCAAAAGTACGCACCCCAGCTATATTATCATATGACAAATTTAGTCTAGGGCGGGTAAAAAACGTTAACCCGTGGTTATCGCTATTTGGCTTTACTTGTGAACCAATATTACGGTGATTGAAGCCATAAAACGCATTAGTGGCCGCCTTAGAGAGTTCCCCTCTGGAACTCCCTACTTTAGATACGGCATCGCGAACAGCAGATTGGTTCTTATAGCCAAGGTTGTCGTTGTTGTTGTCAGACATTTAACTTAACTCCTAAGGGGAAAGAAAACATGTATAAGGACAGTGTAGACACTACCCTTTCAGTGGTAGGGCGTGTAACCGACCTAATGCGTAGCGCCACTTCTGAATCATTAATCGAGTATACTAAAGATACTCGTGTTGAGCCGATAGTTATCTTAGACCAGAACTTACGCCAGCAACCATACATTACCGATGCTCTACATTCATTAGTAAGCATCTTTTCAGGCTATTACTTACAAGCAGTTAGTATCTCTACTAACGTAGGTAATGTTGACGTAGCACGTCTACTCGATAAACTTAGCACTGAACGTTCTCCAGTTAAATCTGCGGCTGGTTCTTTCAGCTCGTTTTTATCTATGGAGTCATATGATGTTGGGCTTCCGACGGTTTCAACTGAAGCACGTCGTTCACGTCGTGGTAAAGAAGACGACTCAAGTTCAAGAACTGACTCTGGAGCACATGCTAAATTAGCAGATGCTTCTAATCTTGCTGTAGGTAAATTACTTAAAGTACAGATTAAAGAAAATGGCCACGAAGCCGATATTGATGTGTCTGTTAGACTACGTGTTAAGAGCACTGGTCAAGACGCTATTGTCAAGCTTATGGCCGGTAAGGCGAAAGACACCTCAGCTCGAATGCGTTACATCCAATGGGACGCAAAAGAACTTTCGCTTTGGAGAGATATTGTTCTCTGTAGTGACCTTATCGATGCGAATAAGAAGGCTATGATACAGGACAAGGACGGTACGATTGCAACGCTAGCCAATCGCCGGACTAAGAATCGTATCGCTGGAATATTCTCTGGTGAGCCATCAGTGAACAATGCATCTGCAATGGTTATCGTAAGCGACCAAACTCGCCGTCAAATCGAAAAAGATTTGGGTGGCAAGATGAAACGCTTTAAAGACCGTGAGCGTATGTTTGAGAACACTCTTACAATGATTATGATGGTCATTGATACTGAGTGGGAACAAATTACAATCTACCATCGTGGTATCGAAGAACCAACCCAACTAGCCGTTAAAGAACTTAAGTCATTGAACAAAGGTACTGGCCCTGATGTTGGTGAGATTCTAAAGGCTTATCAACTTGGTAATTCCCCACAATTCTAAACGGAGTAAACATGAAAGTCGAAAATTACATTCGCTCAATGTTACCCTCTATGGAAAAAGTGCAGATTAAAGAAGACTTACGTAATCTTAAAGAGGAATTGGATGGTAAGTCCATTCCTCCTTACGTTAGTGCGTCTGAGTTCTTTGATAAGAACTACACTTTTAAGTCAAGAGATATCTTGGCACTGCAGAAAATAGCAGACCGTAGAGTTGACCATCGAGCTAAGAACCTTGTATTGCTTGCAAGAACTGCACTTGAGCAAAGTACCAAAAACGTGGGAACTGTTATTGAGTTAGTTGATAAGCACTACTCCAACGATGTAGTACGTGATGGGATGACCTACCTAAAGGTTAACATTAACCAGTACATCGAATCAATGAGCTTTATGTCAATTTACGCTCGACGTTTATTGTTAGTTACTTACGGCTTAGAAGCTATGGGTAATACTGGCACTGTTGACAAAGCTCTTTCTCGTGACCTACGATGGATTGAAAAACGCTTCAATGATTTCCTAGTTTGTGTTAAAGCAAACTTAAAGAAAGAAAAAGTTCTTAAGAAAGAGTTTGAAGAAATTCCTGACATGCAGGTTAAACCAGAAGCTATCGCAGTGGTTAAAGAAACAGTTGGTTCAAATAAGATTGACCCTAACGGTTTTGGTTTTATCAGTGCTCGCCTTAACCCAGCCTATCATATTCGCATGGCTTGGATTAAATGGCAGGTACACCGCTTGCGTCAAGCAGAAGAAGAAAAAGAACTTCTGGAATTCAAACTTGCTCACTTGCGCAATCAGCGTGAAGGTAAGAAGGATGCCAAACTTGAAGAAATAATCGAGCGATATGAAGCTCGTGTTCAAAAGTTACAGTTCCAAACTCAGGAGATGTTTGAAGATGAGTAAAGTAGCAGTTAGTCCATTCGGCTTCTGCTTCGGCTCACCTAAGGCGGGGGAGAAAGTTCGAGTCCTCGCCACTCCTGAAGTAGAAGCATTGTACGCTGAGTATAGAACCTCAACGTCTAAAAATGTTTCTATGGATTTCATTGGTAGATTGGTTCGTACGGCTAAGACATTACTTGGCCAGAATCCAATTCAACATTTATCTTCCATATATGAGCGCCGTGCTCTTGTTGGTGTATCTGACTATAGTTATGATTTCCTTCAAGATACCGTTTCATTTATTGAGACAGGTAATAGACCGATGGGTGTTAACACCCGACGTCAGCTGGTGGAATTCCACGGAGAAGATGAAAAAATAATTTATCATCCTCTCAAATCCTTACCGCCTGGTAATTCGCCACGTATGAAACGGTCTTCACAACCGTGTGAGTCCGTATACACTCGCTGGTTACAACAACCAAACGGTGTGAACGATATGTTATGTACGTTAGTCGTTTTATTCGGCAACCAATCCAACTTTGTTGCAACAAACTAGGGAGTACTCTTAAATGAGTCGTTTAAATCAAATCGGGGCACAAATTGCCCAATCAAAATACGCCAATGTAGAAATCGGTTCATCTGAAGGCCTTGAAGCTATTCAATCTGAAGTAGCTGTAGAAGCTCTACAAATCGAAGCTGACATGGCATTGTGTGGTGACCTTGATAACGTTATCGGTTCACTTGAATCTATCGCTGAGCAAGCTGCCTCTTCAATCGCTGACGGTGGTCTTGACCGCCAAGCTGCTGGCATGTTAGAAGTTTCTGTTGAATCACACATGTCACGTGTTGGTCTTTCTGCTTCTGATGCTGTTATCTCTGTTGAAGCATTCGGCGGAACAAGCACTCAATTAGAAGCTACTCAAGTTTCTGTTGAAGCTATCAAAGACAAAGCTAAGCAGCTTTGGGAATACTTAGTTAAGAAGTTCAAAGAAGTTCGCCAGAAAGTTTTTGCCTGGTTTAAGAAAGTTTTCTCTGGTGCTGCAATGTTGAAGAAACGTGCTGAAGGCATCGCTAAGAAAGCTGTTGACAAAAAAGGCACTAAGAAAGAAGGCGCAGAAAAAATCAAACTTGGTTCTTTCGGTAAAGCGTTAATGGGTACTGATGGTGCTTTCAATGTAAATGACCTTGCAGATGGCGTTAAGAGCTTAACTTCTACAGCTACTTCTTTGTACGGTAAAAATTCTAAAGGCGTTAGTGATTTCGCTGGTGAAATTGCTGGTGCAATGGATAAACTTGCTGGCGCTTCTAAAGAAGACCTACAAAGTTCTGACGTAAGTAAATTTATCGCTGCCGGTAAATTCATGGACGTTGACATTATTGGTGCTTACCCAACTGACTACCCAAGTGATACATTCCTTGGTGGTCGTAAGTTCGTAGTGACTGCACCTACTGGCGGTGATGATGCAACTGCATTAAAAACTAACATTGACAAACTTGGCGTTAGCTATGAATTTGAAGGTGAAGCACCTAAGTTCAAAGAAGACCAAGAGTTTGAAGCTGTAGTTCCTGACGTTGCTAAAAACATTGCTGAGCAAGTTGTAGCATTAGCTGAAGAAATCATTTCTTTCGAAAGCGATTACTTCAAGCACGCTAAAAACTTAGAAGCTGCTGATAAGTCAGCATTGAAACTTGGCGATGCTCTAGGTAAAAATGACCTAGGTTCAGCTGGTAAAGCAGCTGAGAAAGTAGCAAATGCTTCTTACTCTGCCGCGCAGAAAGCACTACAGAACCCAATCAATGGTTTCACTGGTGCAGCAATAACTTCTGCTAAAGCTGCATTGGAAGTTTGTGACAAGTCACTTGGTCAATACGACTAATTAGTTAGCGATAGCTAAGAACTACTGAAAGCTCTAGGGAGTCTTCGGACTCCCTAGTTTTTTGAACTCAATTTAGGGATTCACAAATGTCTCGATTAAATACTATTGGTAGCGTGTCTCAACAACATGCTCCTCGTGTTGAGCTTGATGAAATTGAACAAGCTAACGCAATCGTTGCTTCTGTAGAAGCACACATGGACATCGTACAACTTGGCGAAGAAGCTGACCGCTTTGAAGACTTAGCAACTGGTTTAGAAAACCTTGCTGCTGTTTCTACTGGTATCGAAAGCGCTACTGCTATCGAACTTGGTCTTATCGACGTAGCTTCTGATTTAGCAATGGCTGGTTCAATCCACACTGGTGAGGTTGTTACTCCTGGTCTTGAAAGTGCTGAAGGTCAAACGGTATCTGTTGAAGGTATCAAATCTATCGCTCAGGATATCTGGAAAGCGATTAAAGAATTCGTTAAAAAGATTTGGAAGCGTGTTGATGACTTCTTCCACAAAATCTTCGGTGCATTACCTCGTCTTCGTAAGCAGTTAATTGCTTTACGTGAACGTGCTGATGGCTACATCGATAAATCAATTGAAGAAAGCAAAACCGATGTAGGTAGCGCAGGCAACCCATTAGTTGTTAACAACGTTGCTCCTAAGTCAGCTAAAGACATCCAAGATGCTCTTGAAACTGTTAAGGCTGTTGTTGATGGCTTGTTCGATACATACACTCGTTGTGTAATTGACCGTGGCGATGTAATCAAAGCTGGTCTTAAAGAATACAAACCTGGTAAAGACTGGACTGTTGAACAACATGCTTCTGCTCTTGCTAAGGTTCATGCATTCGATAACGATTGGGGCAAAATCAAGAAAGCATTTGATGCTTCTGAAGTTAAAACCAAAGACCGTCGTTTCTCTGAAAACGTTAAAGTTTATGGTACTGCCTTACCTGGTAACATGTCTATCTTTGTACAAGAACCAGAAAAAGAAGCTGGTGCTGGTACATTAGGCGTTGCTGAAGGTTTCCGTGGTCGCACTGTTCGTATCATGTCTACTTTCGAACGTTCACAAGACGCAATCGAAGAACTTGAAATCGATACACTTGCTGTAGCCGATATCAAATCAATTGTTGATTTCTGTATTGACATCGTTGACGGTGTTGAAGCTTGGGAGCGCGGAAAGAACATCAAGACTATCAAAGGTCTTGTTAACGACATTGAAAAGGGTGGTGATACTCTTAAGAAAGCCGAATCTAGTTTAGAAGATACTTCTTCTGAAATTCGTGCTTACCCTAAGAGCGCTATGAACTTCGTTAAGTCGTTTACAACTTGGTCTGCAGAACCGCATACTAGCATTACTAACAATGGCCTTGCTGCTGTTCGTGCTGCTATCACGGTTTGTAACAAGTCGCTTTCTAACTACAAATAGAAGTTAGTTGACACCTACAGTTAACCACACAAAACTGACAACCACACATTGTTAAGCTGTTTGTGTTAGCTATCATGGGGAGGGGAGAAATCCCCTCCCTTATGACGTATCAACTTTTTTACAGACATATATAATCTTATTGAATAGTTAACTTTAAATAAAAGAGAAAGTAATGAAAGAACCATCACAAGCACCAATGTACGCAACGCTATATGCTGGACTATGTGATATAGCTAGGGATAATGGTTACGCACTTGCAATACATGGTAGTCTACAACAAGACCTAGATTTAATAGCTGTACCATGGACTGATGATTGGTGTCACTACAGCACATTGGCTGAGTTATTCCTAGAACATCTAAGTGCTTGCTTGGGTCAAGAGTTCGATGACTGTAACCCAGAAAGAAAACTACACGGAAGAATAGCTTATAATTTATACATGGACAATGGATGTAAGGTTGACCTTAGTATCATGCGCCCGGTATTAGAATAAACATTTTAAACAATCTTAAATTAAAGGAAAAGATTATGAGTAAGGTATTTGAAGATATAGAGATTAAAGCGTTAGAAGATTTGAAGGGTTCTGTGTTATTATACCTTAGGGACTTTGAGGATATACAGAAATTTGAGGCAGAGCGGTTTACTGAGATACGTAAAGACCCTAAGTCGATTTATGATATACAATACAACGACGTATTGATGTCGCCTGAATCTTTAGTTTTACTCTATGCTGTTGGCGGTAATGAATGGCTTGGTAACATACTTGAGTTCTGTGAGACTCTAACTGAAGGTTCAGTACCTATTCGCTTTAACAACATTATGAACAGTTATCGCATTGACGGTGAAATTGTACTAAATGAAGATTTGGTAGAGTTGATATGTGGTAGTCTACTTTGGGAAGCAATTGGCTTGGTTGAGGACGAAGTTCTTAAACACGCCCTAGATTTGTTCACTCGTAATAGTAATGGTAGTATAAACACCGAAGGTTATCAAATGTTACTTAGTGGACTTAACTCACCAGAGCATATTGAAATATTCGAACCTTATGTAATTAAATTCAGCGAAGATAAAAGATGCTTTATTTTATCTGCTGACCACCTACAAGAAGACATCGAGTCTTCAACTTTTAAACAATCTTAAATTAAAGGAAAAGATTATGAAAAATGAACTTCACATCGTGGAAGAGTTCCAGAGTTCCCCATGGGGTCAAATCTGTATACGTGAGGCAATCTGTATTGCTAGAGAAATACTTAAGAAAAAGAAGTTTGTATACCTCTTTAAGAAAGTACGTTCTTTCGGTAATGATGGCGATAGTAAAATATTCCGTGAGGGCTGGGCTATCACAGATAATCGTCCTGGATATTACCACAGCATTGGTAGTTTTGATAAACCACATCAGGTTGGTTACCGCATGGATACTCTTTACAGTAAAGAGGGTGAACGTAAGGTACCTAAGCAACTACAAACTAACTATTGGTCACTATGGTACAAGTTCGAGCTAATGTTCGGTGATGCAGGTTTGCGTCATCAGGACGGCAGGATAACTGTAGACGATAAGGCCATGATGGGTAGACTCATTGAAGAATGGGATGATGTATTATCAAAGGCTGACGGTAGACCAATGATTACTGTATTGGCTGAGTATACCAAAGATGAACTAGATAGAATACACAGATTGAGTAATCATGAACTTGATTATGAAATTAGGTCTCTTGACATGTACATAACTGGTGAAGCAGGTAAAACATTTGAAGTCAGTAAAACTCCCATACTCGCTAAGGGAATGAATGGCCCTGTAAAAGCAGCCAAAATACGCCTAGGTATGCGTCGTGATTTCTGGATACGTTGGAGAGGTGTAAGAGGTGATATACTTACATTAGCCAAGGAGTATTCGGTAACTACTGATAAATGGGTGCACTCCGCAGATTAATTATATGGGAGTTGTTTCTTCCACTGTTAATTAACAAAATGCATTAGGATAATCCATTATGATGAATCAAATGACCCACGGTCAGATGAAAGCACACATGCTTGAGCTACGTACCAATGCCATGGCACTTGGTAAAGCTGACCCTAACTATGCTGACTTAATGCGTCAGTATCGTGAATGTCGCGCTATGTGTAATGCTGGAGTTTGTCGACGTAACTAATCTTTGGATTGGTTACTAAATATCGGGAGCTTAGGCTCCCTTTATTTTTTTGTTTTCGTAATTTTATGTATTCAAACATTTTAGGAGAGTCGGCAGATGCCAATCATATCGCACGAAGTCGAAGAGACGGTAGAAGCTGTCACTCGTCCAGTTATATTCGCAGTGGCTAGAGACTTACTCCAAAGAACTGGTTTATCGTTGGAAACTGATATTTACCTTAACAAAGGGGACAGTCAAGCACGTACACTTAATACTGGTATACGTGAGACTGATAGTGAAGCTCAGTTTGACCAAGGTGAAAAAATTAAGGTAAGTATGGAAGAAGAGTTTATGGATGACGGTATGTTAGAACGTACTATCCCTGACCCTAACACCAACGAAGCCTTTGTCGACCCAGAACTTGGAGTATGGATTAAGCCAATATACCACAACGTTGAAATAATACTCAATGTTGAAATGTACTTTAACTCTGAATCGGCAGCTCATAATTGGGTTAACGGTATCCGTAGAAGAGTAGGTAATGGTAGACAACACCAGAAGCATACAGCAGCATATCACTTTGCAATACCTAAAGTAATGATGAACATCCTAGCCGAGCTTTATAAGTTACGTGAGAATAGAGCTGGTTATGGTGATACCTTCGGGACTTGGTTAAAGGCTAACTTCTCTGAGTTAGTAACCGTAATGACCAATCAAGCTGGTTCTAGTAGTAACTTCTCAGTTAGTGAAAAACAAACTGGGTTCAATGGTTGGTACAGTTTTGAGAAACCACCAGTGGCAGTACAGAATACTCAACAGTGGTCTGCATCGTTTAGTTATACGTTCCAGTATCATAAACCTACTGCATTCGCTATGGGTTATCCTTTAATGATACATAATCAGTTAGTACCGTCGGCACTTAGGTTACGTGGTGAAAACTTCAATATGTTAGTTGACCCTAACCATGCTGATTACACCAAGAGCCGCTTTATGCGTTTAGATGGAGCTACCATACCAGGGCAATCAATATGTGGCGTTAGTATACCTGAGTGGGACGAATGGTTACCTGAACGAGTACGTAGTCACTATTCTACTCTACTACGTTTAATGATGATGGTAGGTGATGACCCTAGAGAACTATTTAATTTGGACTCTATGGGCACTGTACAGTTAGACCCACTACTACGTGAGTTTATGGTTAAGAACCATGATAAACTAACTAAGACATATCAGAACCCATTCCACATTGCCTTGTACCGCGATGGTTTACCATTACATGAAGATGCTATACACGTAGATGAGAATTTATTTGTTAGGGCTACATTCGACTTAGACCCTAGGCACCATTACCATATCTGGATTGGTTGCGTTAATGATTTATCCATGTTATCTGAACGAGCTACCGATGAATTAATAATTCATGGTGAAACTGCTAAACAGGTTATTCGCGTAGTTGATTCTAAATTCGATGTGGATAGTATTAATATACTTGATGACGATTCTATAAGTCTACCCAGATGGAATGTTGTAAAGACAGGACTTAGGGAAACCAATAGACGATATAACACTCGTGCTGAAAGTAACACTCTGACAGTTGGACAGTTTGCTGTAACTGCTCAGAACTACGGGAGAGAATAATGCCTCTAGTAACAGATGAACCGGTTGATGAACCGATAAAGCAAGAAGAACCTCTTCGTCCTAGGGAAGTACCTAAGGCGTATCAGGATAATGTAATCAATACCAAAGAGGTAGACCATAGTTCTCTTCTTACTTACGTAAGTGGTTCTAGTTGGACTGTTAACTACTACGGTCAGATATTAGGTCAGGACCAAGTTGGTAGTACTCAAGATGAAGGTCAGAGTGAAGTATACCAACAGTACAAAGAAATCAAGAACCTTGAATTCAAAGTACAGTCTCCTCTATCTCAAGACCAAGACCCAGAAACTAATAAGTTTACTGTTAACGGTACGTCCAATATATACCCTAGCATAAAACCAAATCCTGGCGATATGTTTGTGGCAGATGTAGGCGATGGTCGTTCTGCGATATTTACCGTGACCTCAACTAGACGATTAACTATCTACAGGGAAGCTGGATACGAGATTGAATATAAACTAGTTGACTATTCCACCGAAGATAAGATGAATGATATACTATCTAAGGTAATCGAATCGGTATACTTCAACAAGGAAGCCCTCAGACAGGGTTCAGGGGCATTCGAAACTAAGGAAGAAGTGATTGAGCGTGAAAGCGTGAGAGAGCTGTTAGAACGCCTTACAGGAGCTTATACAAGACGCTTCTGGGATGGTGAGTTCAACACCTTAGTTTACAGTACCAGTGAAGATAAAAGAATCTACGACCATTTCCTATTAAGGTTTATTACTAAACTTGATATACCTTGGCAGAAAGTACCAACGATGTTAAATGTTAATGGTATTGAGTTCTTCGATAGCCCTACTATCTGGGATACATTACTTGAAGGTAGTCGTTGGTTTGTAGACCAAATAGAATACATGGAAGAGATTCCACCTAAACGTCTAAGTCAGTCGCCAGCTATGGGCGGTATTGCTTGGAGTACTTTAGAGTTGGTTAGAAGACCTGTCGTAGGTAAGCTACCAGTGGAACCTGTTCCAACTGAACCAGTGGACATTAACTACCACCCATCTACTTTAGATGAACATTATTGTTTATCTAGTTGGTATTACAACGAACAGACGGATGGAATGTCTAAACTTGAACGCTATTTAATGATGTGGTTTGAAGGTAAAGCTTTAGATACCACGGAAATAATTAACTTAGCAAAAGAAGCACATGAGTGGGACGACTTAAGTCAGTTCTACCAAACGCCAATCATAATGGCACTTCTTCTAGCATTGGAGAGATAACATGCAACGCGATTCCTCACAAACAGCAGGGTACAAGATATTCCATTGGAAATATCAATGTAGAATTCCTGAGATGGTAGTTTACTCAGATGCAGTCTTACAAGACTTCGGTACATTCGTCTCTGGTGATGAGGGGCGCGATGTTAGTAACGCCAAAATGTTAACTGGTGCTATCCGTACAATTGCCGAGATGGCAACTATCCATGGTAAAGGTTTCAAGGTAGAGATTGATAACAACGAAAAGGCATTCCAGATGTACAGCATTATCTGCCAACACATTAAGGATGCCATCGAGTTCCAACGTAATGGACTATTCGGTCAGATGCCACCAATTGAAGACTTGCAAACGTTAGATAAATTTGCAGCCTACATATTCCCTCGCGTTAGACATCACTTCGTTAGCGAAGAAGATACGTCTAGTAAACTTATGTCATTCCTTGGTAAACGTCAACGTAAGTCCGAACAGAAGGCTAAGACAGCTCCTGAAGCACATACAGCGTTAACTACTAAGATAGATGCTAGATATTTAACGGGGAGTAGAAATTGGAAGTAAGAGACTCAACCCTCTACGAAGAAATACTTAAAATAGCAGAAGTTCCACCTACACATCCTGAGTTCATGTGGGTGGTTACTCTCTTTACTCCAGAGGGTGAACTTGTTTTAGATGATGTTAAGTCTTTAACCATCGAGAGAGATTATGGAAATGATTTCTCAGATAAGACATTACTTAACTTCGATGTTGGAATAGCAACTTATGTAAATAAGATATATCCTTTCAAATCGTATCTTAAGGTGGAAGTACTTAGAAAGCCAATTGTTCTAGGTACTGTTGATACCATCAACCCAAACAAGTTTGCCACTAAAGAGTTGTATAGGGCTATCCTCGTAGACCAATCCAGTTTAGGCCTAAGGGCAAGTAGTGAGATGACCAACGATACTGGTATGGGTGACCGTTCTAAACGTATCCCCGTTAAGTTCCAGTTAGTTGAACCATTACTTGATAATATTCGAGTTAAATTTATATCCGGTATTTTCGCAGGAAACTGGACTGACTTACTAAGGTCTTTATGTCGTGCTAAACTTCGTAAAGAACCTTGGGAAAAAGATGTTGATTTGGATTTAGTACATCAAAGACAGCAACATGAGTTAGCCGGTGTAGATGTTAGAGAACCTGATAATACTACAGACCCGAAACAATTACTTATACCTGCTGGTACTAAGTTAATGGACTTACCTGATTATTGTCAGAATAAGTACGGGTTATATGAAACTTCTCTAGGTAGCTATATCGAAAGAGGTGAATGGTATATATGGGGACTACACAATACTGACTTGTATGAATCATCTGAGAGAACTCTGACTATAGCGTTGATAGATAACAACGTTACTCCAACCACAGACAATTCTTTTTCAGTTGAAGAAAAGCACGTTAAGCTTGTAGCTACTGGTAACATACAACATTTGGATAACACTGAAGCCTATCTACAAAACCTAGGTAACGGTGTAAGATATCAAGATGCTAATAAGTTGATGGATACATATGCCTCAACCGAAGCTGGTATAACTTCTATAAGTAGGGCTTCTAATCTTAGAGAATATATTGTCGAAGAACGTGAGGACATGTTAAACTATGTACCATATTCAAATGACAAGATAACCTCTAATCATTATAAACAACTATCGGAACTCAATGTACGTAGAGGGGCGGTAGTTAATTTAATGTGGGAGAACTCAGACCCTGACGTATTACGCCCTGGGATGCCCGCTAAGCTACTTTATTCAGCGAAGGATGAAGTACGTAGTGTTGTTGGTATATTGGTGTCCTGTGCTCATGCGTACGCTAAAGAGACAGAAGCATTCACCGACCAACGTCTAAGATGTAATAGTACTTTGACCTTATGGGTCAAACGGGATTTGGATTAACGGCATATAGAGGAGGGCTACCCGCCCTCCTCTGCTTTATGCTGAGTATCTGTATCATCTAGGTCATCGATTGATTTACATAACCAATCCCAACCCAAGGATAGTAGTATACCTAATGTACCGTAGTACAAGGCAAATCCACAATAAATAATACCATTATCTCCGGTGTTACAATGAGCACCCACCACTGACAATAGAAAGATACCTAAAACTAAAAGTAGTACTTTTTCACGGTTAACTGAGAACAACATTAAAATAAGTTCTTCCACCATGCGCGAACACGTACAAAGAAACCCTTTGCTTCTTCGACATGCTCTTTTACTTCTTCAGTTACTTCTTCAACCACGTCTTTGACATCTTCGATAAGTTCTTTACCATCGCTAACAACGGCAGAGACTTTATCTTTGGCAGCTTCAGATACTTCAACCTTGAAATCTTCGACAGCTTCTTCAACTTTCTCGGCCAATACTTCCGCTTTACCAGCACGGAATACAGACAATTCGGCATTAGTCATTAACTTATTACCGGCTTCAGCACATTCACCACATTTACTGTAGTGTCCGTCTTTAGACTTGTCCTTCTTGAAGTCGTTAATAGATTTAACTTCATCACAGGCACGGCAATGTTTGATGTGTCCAGGGATATCCTCCACTGTTACATTAAACTCTTTACGAAGTTTACGTGTCTGTACTTCACGTGTGTTTTTACTTTCACAATTAAGACATACGTCACGACGCTCGCCACGTAGAATGCGGAAGTTAGTTTCACACTTAGTTTTGTTACATTGAATGCACTCGTGCTTTACCACTATACATTCTTCTTGGGCTTCATCGCTCATATATTTCTCCTAATTAAAACCTATGACTAAAAAAATAGTCATATAATTAAGGGAGGAGAGGACTCCTCCACTAGTTACTACATCTCCCATAACTCATCGCCACCTATGGGACCCATACCTACTTTCTTAAGTGCGGCACTCTCACCATTGATGTCATCTGGTATTGCACCAACCTCAGCAAACTTGTATACGGTATACAAATCTTTCTCTGGAGTAATAAAAGGCATACGATGTTTACCACGGTGTGCTGTAAGGAAAGTAGAACCATCACCAGGTCTTTCCAAGTTGATAATAATTTCTAAATCTAACTCTTGGTCAATTTGTTTAGAGTCAGCCCAGTAGCCTTTGTTAGCTACTTCCTTAACGAAATTCTCACAACCATTACGTACCAACTGTTTTGCATCCGAAGATAACTGATGAGCTGTAAGTAGCGTTATACCACGTGGGTTAGTGTAGTTACGAACTCTACGGAATAAATCACGTATTAAAGCAGAGTCGGTACCACCCATACAGCCTTCTTTAGACATCATGTTCAAGTAATCAATAGAGCATAGGTGAATTTCATACTCACGCTCGTAGTCACGAAGTAAAGTACACAACTTAGCGAATGTAAAGCTAGATGGGTCGAACCTTAAAAATTTAAAGTGGTAACCATTGACGGTTAGTTTTTCATGTACGTAAGAAGCAGCTTCCTGTAAATCTATATCTGGGTCACGGGTATCAAAGTCTTCGAATGTTTCGTTTTCCTTTAACCACTTATATAGAATCATCATGTTATCTTCAGCGGCATTCTCAAGTGAGATGTGAAGAATCAACGGCTTCTTTGTTTTATCCAGCATGTATGGAGTATTGTACATTGCAATCTGACGAGGTATATGTAACAACAAGCCAGATTTGAAATTATGTTGTAGGGCACCGAAACAAACTTCATCGCCTCTACGTAAACCACCCACCTGACCAAGCATTGCATTAAAGCCCTGCCAACCTAGACGCATAACGCCTTCTGAGGAGTTTGTACTTCTAGCCTTACCCAAAGCATCGGCAACTGAGTTTAGGTTACCTAGGTCAATCTCAGACACCATCTCGTCATGTACCTGCCTACCGGACATAGATTCCGCAAAGGGTTCCATCTTGGTTGCTATCTTACCAGGTAGGTTAGGCCAATCGATGGAGTTGTCATTGAAGTGGGTATCCATGTAGGCTTGTTTAATTATTTCTTTTACTTGTTCTTTATTGAGTTCAACCCTTAACTTGGTCTCTGCTCTTTGTATCGCATCGATAATTTCATCTTGAGTTGCTAGAGGTATAGTACTGTTTTCGAGTGCATCTACTAAATATGATTCATCTGCCACATTTACTCTAATTCTTTGAAGCAAGTCATCGCGATTGAATGCTGTAGCTGTGCCCTGTTCGAGCATCCAGAAAACGGTTGCACGTAAGGCAACGATAGAATCTCTTCCGCTGGTAACTTCGGAGACAGATTCGGACACTTTTATCTTATCCGCAATACTACGGACTAAAGATGTGTTATCGACTCCTGCGCCTTCATACTCAGCTTCGCGGTATACTAGAGTAATCAAGTCGACTAAAACTAATTTATGGTCCATTGGCTATTCTCTTACTAAATAATTTTTATTCATTAACAGACGATTAAGGAAATTGATATGCAAGTATTTATTATACCTGCTTGGCTGAGTCGTAAACTCAAAGCTAACAACATGGCCTTGACCGTGGTTTCAGATATTGAACGATTGTCTTCTATACTAACAAAGGAAGATTTATTTTTTCTTCTAAAAGCAAATCAAGAAGCTACGGAAACAGGAGCCGGTTTGGACTTCCCTCTTATTAAGATGGAATTCCCAGTAGACCGATGGATTGAAAACTTATTGGATGTGTTTGGTCCAAACGAACTGGAGATGCTACAAGCAGAATTTAACTTAACTCAGTCTGGCCTGCCACGTGACCTACTTGTTTATGGTGATGTGTTAGAACAGGAGTCAGTTGAAAATCGTAAGTTTAACTTACATAACTATGAAACGGTAATGCTTCAACCAGAAGTAGCTGCTGTTGTGGTTAACCCTGTAACTGAAGACGGAAATGTCCATTCGTTACAAAACTTCCTTGATGTTTTACAGAAACAGATAGGGTTTGAAAAAGTCGCTGAGTTAAATCTATTTAAACGGTTCGTAAAGAAAGTTTAGTAAAAGTTTTAACTATAGTATGTGTGGTTGTCACTCCTCTATGGAGTTTCTTTAAAAATACGTATTTATAAGGAAGAAAACAGAATGTCACGTTTTAGTTCTTCACAGAAAGGTAAAGTTGGTGTAGCTGACATCGCTACTCAACTAAAATCAGACATCGCTACTCAAGGCGATGAATTCATTTCAGCAGGTAATGTTGAAGCAGTAACAGTAAGTATTGAATCAGTTGCCCCTGATGCGTTATCGCGTCATGAAGCAGCGTTCGGTGATGTTCGTAGTAATATCGTTGCGTCTTTAGAAGCAGCCGGTATCGAAAATCCTGACCAAGATTCAGTAGGCGTTGAAGCAGCTACAATTATTGCCATGGGTCTTGGTGACTACGAAGCTTATCACGATAAAGCTTCTCAACCTACAGTTAGCACTGAAGGCGTCACTGTAATCGCTGATGGCCAAGGTGTTCCAGCAATGGAAGCATTTGACCAAAGCAAAATTGGTAACTACCAATCTTACTCAATGGCTTTCAACCTTGAGTCTGCGCAACAAGACGAATTTGGTGAAACTCTTTTCCCAACAATCGTTCTTACGCCAGAAGTTGGTGGTCTTGATGTAACTATCGAGCAAACAGTTGTACATCGCGAAGTTCGCCGTGCTGCTACTGGTGATGTTACTGACTTCAACAAACGTAAAGTTTTGGATGCTGTGGTTGACCACACTATCCTTGAGTCGGAAACAACTCGCATCTACCCAATCGTTCTTGACGACGGTTCTAATGCTAAGTTCTTCACAGACGACGCAGTAGTTGCAAAACAAACAAAATCAGTTGACGGTGTTGATATCACTACAGCTCCATTGAAGCCTGGTGTTTCAGTTGACTTGTTAGCGTTAAGCTCTGGTTCTCCATTAAATGGCGGCCAAGAACTTACTGATGAAGATAGCATTGACAGCAACGCTGGCCTTGACGTAATCTATGTTAAAGTTACTGATGCTGCGGCAACTAAGTCTTCAGTTATCGCTGTTAGCGTTAAGGGTTTACCACGTTCAAGCTTCTTCAAGTCGCCTGAAGGTAACTCTGACCGTGAAATGAGCGTACAGTTCTCTAACGAAACTGTTGTTCTACAAAGCGACCGTAAAGATATTGCTGGTATCGCCGCTGAAGCTCTTGCTTCATTAAACGACCAGAAGTTAAACATCACTCTTCAAATGTCTGGTAAGCTAGACCTTGAAACTGGTGAGTTAAACTTATACAGCCCTGCTCCTTCTGCTAACGGCTTGTTCGCTGTAGATGGTCAAGGTATCTCTATCAACACTGGTGCTGGTAAAGCGTTAATCGATAACCTTTCTTTCGAATTGGTTGGTTATACTCTTGAAGCATATCACTCAAACGCTAACTTGCGTCACCGTGGTATCTTAGGTAGCCATACTGGTAAAGTAGAGCGTTACTCTATCGGTTTCAATGCTCCAATCACTGCTAAAGCGCCTATCAACGAAAGTGACAAGCGTAAAGCAACTGACTTGAAAACAATCACAGCAATCTCTCGTACGCGTAATGCAAACGATGCAGTTAGCAAATTGTTCTCTCGTGCGGAAATGCTTAAGCAGTACGCTGAAGCTGTAGCTGGTGACATGCCAGTTCCAGAAATCGAAGGTGCAGGTCGTCACTTAGTTAGCCCTTACTACAAAGAGCTTACTATTGACATGGCAGCGGTAATCAACTCAACTAAGTCGCATGAAAAAGCTGCTGACGTTGCAGATACAATTATCAATGCAATCCGTGCTTTAGCTTACCCAATGGCTCAAGATTCTAACTACCAAACGGCGTTAGAAACAATTACTAATGGTCGTGAAACTAAGCCTCGCTTGGTTATCGCTACTGATTCAGTATTACAACGTCACATCATGGTTTCTGGTGATGAGCGTTCTGCTGCAATTGGTATGGACCACAAAGTAGTTACTTCAGCTGACAAGCGCATGACTGGTGAAATCTTCTTGACTTTCGCTCGTGAAGCTGCTTCTGGTGAAGCTGACCCGTTGAGCTTCGGTGCTCACGGTTGGATTCCTGAAATGGTATCTAGTGCACAAGTATCTCGTGGTGGTTCTACTGCTAACGTTACTACTGTACAAACTCGTAACCGTCACATTGGCTTGTTACCTGTAATGGCACGCATCAAAGTTATCAACCTTGATAAAGTGTTATCTGAAAAAGTTTAATTTAATTAAATTGATTTAGACATGAGCAAGGGGTATCCCCCCTTGCTTTTGCTGTTTAAATATAAGGAAAAGAAAAAATGAGACAATGTATTATGTCGGCAATCGAGCTAAATGTATCTGTTGAGTGTTCGCAGGAATTGGAAATTGGTAATGAAGGTATTACTAGACAACTAGCTGGTGCTTTTAAAGATGACCTGTTATATAAGCCATTGCGCGATGCACTTAAGGTTATGGGCTGGACTGGCTGGGACATTAAGCGGGTGATGATGGGTATAGATAACATGGAAGAAGCCATGGGTGACTATATCACTGGCTACATCGATAAATTCGACCTTAGTGGTAAAAAAGTACCATATGAAGCCATTAACTCTAGCATTGCTTGGAGAGACGCTACCTTAGCATCTATGTTTTTATTAGATGACCAACGCTTTAAGAAACTATTGAAAAGTGTAAAGGATGGTCAATTCCTACCATTGGAGAGTGAGTCTTTTATAGATATGGTTGGTGAGACCCTTACTGCCAAAGAAGCAATAGCTATAGCAAAAAAGGAAATTGTCACCTTTGAAGATTATAGTAAATTCTTTTCAAAGGCATGTGACAATGCCAGAACGTTAATAAAGGCAGCGGTTAAGGAGAATACAGGTAAGTTACCAAAGTCTTTCTTCGCCAACCATTACGTGGGTCTAAATGGCCTAGTAGCTATAGCTGCACAGATACGTAGCTCTATACGTAGAGCTGTATAACAGGTAAGCGGGGAAACCCGCTACCTATGTCCTATAGATAAAAAAATAAGTACTGATACATTTATATGTACTTAAAGGTACTACTACTATTACTACTATTAGGAGAACTAAAATGTTTGTTAAATTAATGGATAGTCTGGATGGAGTGGATTCAGATACAACAAAAACCTTTGAGCTTGTGGAATGTAAAAGAGCTAAGGTAGTTATTGACACCGAATTAACAGATAAACCAATTAAGCGTATCATGGTTGATTTTGTTGGTGATGGTGGAGCTTGGATGGGCTTCAGTATGAAAGGTAATGCTTACTTTATAAATGACCATGGTAAGACAGTAGCCAGAACATCGCCGGATATTAAATAAGTCATGGGTAGCTTATGCTACCCTTTATGCCGTCTGACCTAAATTATTTCAGAAATATATTATACTGGTGATACGACAATTAGTTTTAAGTGAAGGGGGCCTTATGCATCGCACTACTACTGTGGTAAGCGGGCAAAGACAACTATGGAAACAGTCATTCAGTAAAATGGCTACTCCAAGAGTCCATCCGGATGAGTCCCACTCTACAGAACTAATACCGCAAAACTTAACTACTCAGAACCTACCTTGTTCAACCGTCACAGAGAATGCTTCTATGACTGGTAGAATTAAAGTACTTAAACCTGATGAGATTGCTAGTAAGAATTATTTCTCAACTAGTATTGGAAGCAGACCATGTTCTCTAGAGGAACGTACTAAGTATTTTAATGGACTTGGTTTTGACGTAGTTATATTTGACTCTAAAGGATTGTATTGGAGAATACCATACGACCCATCCAATATTACGGGTACATTTGAAATTGCTTGTAGAATAACTGCTGCTTCGGGAGTAACTGTTCACAGTAAATCCTCACCTGAGAGGATTGAGGCTATTATATCAGAACGATTGATTGATAGAGCAATTAATGATGGTTGGAGAGAGACAGGCGGAATTAACAATCTGAAGATGTGTGATTGGGAGTCTGTAGTTTATACGGGTGAGTTCGGACAGGAAGATACATTATACATGTCGGAGCTTAATCTGTTTATAACGAAGATAACAAATTATCTAGACGCGCCATATCATCCTGACGCAATCGCTAAGATTGAAGGACGAAGTTACGGCAAGGGTATTACGTTTGGGGCATTTGTAAACTGGAATGAGGGAGAGCGTCCACATAACTACTACGTTAGAATATGTGAGCGTACACGAACTTTACCAGTGGTGAGAAATCATCAATTACCAACTGGGGTTTATCGCTTTATAAGAGATGGGGATAGAATGGTAGTTCCCGTACCTGTTAAAGAAGATGAATTAGGCATAACTAAATTTTGGCACGAGATACCTATATTCAGAACTGCCATTGAAGCTGATTCTGCTACTAGTCAAAACATCATCGGTCAAATGGAGATGGATACACTAGAGCGGGAAAGAGCTGCTTTAAGTAAGTTACATGATGAATATGGTGACGTGCAGGCAAAGTTAATACAGGAGAAGGAGGCGTTAGAACAAAAGATGAAAATGCAGTCTCTGGAAACTGCTAAAGAAAAGAAGGAGTTAGATTTGAAACTCGCTGAGATAAAAGAATCTAGCGCAATTAGAAGTGAATCAAGAGAGGATACAAGTTCATGGTTAAAATATGTAGCAAGTGCAGTAACCATAGGCGTCGGTCTATGGAAAGCGTTATCTTAGGTTAAATTTTACATCGCTCACTTATATCATAGAGTGGTAGATTATGTAATAAATTTCCCAATACCCATTTATTAAAATAACAGGAGATAAAGGTGGATAACTTTCTTTTCAATTCAATACATGATGGACTACCGAAGTTCAATGAGAGAGTCTGTCGAGGGTTAGCTGTTGAGCACCTCAGAGAAGCTATGATGTATATCAAGGGCGTAATGAAATGTGCTAGTAAATCTTTCCCTAAAGGATTGGTATTCGAAGACGTTGTCCGTTGTACCCCGAAAGAAGAATACAATGAACTCACGCGTAAGCGTTATGGTAAACATCAGATAGAACTTTCTAAGTCAGATGTTTATCTAGTTAAGTTCATGTTCTCCTACGATGACGGAACAGGTCCACGACCGATGCCACCAAAATTCATGTTCTTACCTGCGGTAGGGCCTGGTGGTTGTATACGGATAAAAGGCACTCGTTACTTTGTAAGTCCGGTTATTGCAGATAAAGCAATATCCATCGAGCAGAATGGTTTGTTCATTCCCCTCACCCGAGCCAAATTAAACTTTGAACGTGCAAGTCATAACTTCTTGGTTAACAGTACCCTGCAAAACCATGGAGCCGTCGTAACTTCACGCATATATAATAATGGTGACGATAAAGCTAAAGGTCCTAACGCTGTTAAGTGTGAGGTATCAATTATCCATTACATGTTTGCACAGTTTGGTTTTACAGAAACAATGCGTCGATTCTGCGGTATTGATGTTATTGTTGGTGGTCCAGAACTTACCAGTCAGATGTACCCGTCTGACAAATGGTACATATTATCTTCACTACATGCTCACATGGGAACTCGCCCAAAGGCAGCTAGACGTGTGCAGATGTATGAAAGTTGTTCCATTCGCTTAGTTGTTCGTAAGAGTGACTTCAGTGAGATAGTTCGTGATTACATTGCATCATTCTTCTACGTTGCTGACCATCTTCCTTTGGAAGTTGCAATAGACGAATTAGATGACCCTCGTATGTGGCGTTTGGCTCTTGGCCGTATTATTAAGAATCAGCGCAGTGAAGGTAAACTTGCAAATGAAATGGACGTACACATGGCTTCACTATCGGAGTATGTTGACGAACTATCGGTACAGAAGTTTAAACGTGCAGATATTAACGTATCTGATGTCTGGGATTTATTCCACTACATTATATCTAACATGGGTGCTTTAATGCGTTCACGTCGTGGTAATGTAGATGATACAACTGCTTTACTTGGTATCTCAAGTATGTTTAACAAGAATCTCGTAATTCTTCGTTACTTACTATTCGATATTACTTACAGCATATTCATGACAATGTACAAGCTCGCCCCTGATAAAAGAGTATTGACTTTCGATTCAATAAATGAAACTTTGTCTAAAACTCTTAAGTTCGATGCAATCTTCAAGATTAATGGTGAGAAGCATGGTGAAACAGCCACTCATCAAATCTCTGGTGACAATATGTTCATGAAGATTACCAGTAACATTGTACAGCAAACAAAGGCTAATGATGGATACAGTTCGGATACAACCGAGTACGACCCACAATTAGTATTACACAGTAGTCAGATGGCTGTTGCTAGTTACCTCAATCAACCAAAGTCCAACCCGACAGGACGAGATTGTGTTAACCCGTACGTCGACTTAGACGCCACTGATATTGTACAAATCCCTGAACGCCATGAAGCGGTTTTACGTGAAATGGAAAAAGTGGTCATGCGTGACTAAATTAACAATGAATTAATTTCTGATAAATAAAAGGATAACGTGATGTTCAATCAGAGTAATCAACAACAATTCACCCAGTTGATGAATCAACAAGCAGCCCTCCAGCAGGAACCTAATTACAGTCAGCCAATTAACCCACCTTCAACGGTTCAGGTTAACGACCCTACACTGTTTACTGGTTTATACTGGATGGGCCGTTGGGTCTTACAGAATGTGGTTATAGATGAACCATATTTCATTCCTACTTGGAACACTCTAAGTGCTAACAACTTTGAGAACCAAGACTACGCTCGCTGTGTTGCACGTATGTGTGATGCAGTAAGACAACGCGGTGTTAATCCTAACGCGTACCAGAATGAAGTGGTGTTACCTATCTTTGAGATGGATGCTGCCGTTCGCTGGTGTAGTAATGTTCAATTGGCTGAACAGATATTACCGCCTGAGTATCAGCAACGTGCTATGGAATGGAAAGGTCAAGCCGAGCAATTGGTAGCATCTAGTCAACCAACTAATACGTTCGCTCAAGCCTCTGGTAATTTTGGTAACCAACGACCTGCGTTTGGTCAACCTGCACAAACTAATGCATGGCAGCAACAACGTGGTGGTTTCCAACAACCAGCTCAAAGTGGTTGGGGTTCACAGAACCGTCAAGTAAGTGGTACTAATCGCTCTGGCTTCTTTAGTGATAGTCAGCCTCAGGTTAGTTCTCGCAATGCTGCTGGTATACGTACGACCACAACAGCTTTCGAACAACACAGCAGTCCTAAACCTAAACAGGAATCTACTACAGATTGGAAAGCTCGTGGTGCGGTAGACAAGAAACCCATGAATGCCGATAAGGTTTGGGGAGCTAGGTCTTCACAGTCACAAACTGATGAAGTAACTACTGAAATCGAAAGCGATTTAGATGCACTTTTACCACAACACGAATTTAAGTCTACTGGTAAAGATGTTAACTTTGACACTCCAATAAAGGGGCCACAAACTACAGGAACTACCGATATGTCTCACGAAGTAAATGTAACATCAGCAATAGCGCAAGACGATGCTCGAACTTCTACAGATGCAATCAAGTGCCCTGTATTAAATAGTGTAGTCAGAGCAATCTATGGTCAGTATCTACCTAAGGCTGCGGTAGTCACTGGTAAAGACAACCAGTGTAATGTTCTAGTCTTACCTCACGGTCAAACCGATATTCCAGTAGTTAAATTGGAAAATACGGATAAGGCCAAGATGGGATATGACGACGGAACTATCCTGGTTGATTATATCTGGGCTGATTACTCAGACGAGTCAATCGTATCTAAAACAGTTCCTGTTAAACAAGGGGAAGCAAATATGGATTACCTTAAACACACACTAAACGGACCAGTTGCTCCGGTACATCCTAAACACGTTGTACAGTGTGCTAGTCTTACTGCACCAGCAAGTAAAGTTGCAGATGAAGGTATGGTTACTAAACATACTGGTAAGACTATCGATGAAAGTCGTGCTACTTACTCCACGGCAGATACCAAAGAGTTTGCAGTAGCTTCCATTAGAGCGCAGACCCAAGGCTCTGTAGATAAGTCAATTGAAACGTACGACAAGTTAGTTACACCATTTGTTGTTGCTGAAGATTTTGACCGTCAAGTATTCGCGGATATGGAATCTCTTGATTCTGATGGTTTTGATGAATATGTTGAGAAGCTTGGTTCGTTACCACGTGCAATGCAGTTATATGTATCGGCACAATTACTTAGTGATGTTCGATATGCTTTAGATGCACAACTTGATGCTGAGTTGGATATATCTGAATTTGACGACATCGGTGACGTTACTGATTACTTAGCTGAAAACCGTTCTGCTAAACTAGCGGCATTGTGGAAAGATATACTTACACGTATCATGCACAATAACATTCGTCTAGTTTCTGACGAAATGCGTAATGAAGCAATAGCTGCGTTAGGTGATTCTGCACCTAAGACCACTGACAATCTAGTTCTTCTTGAACGTGAGCGTTATATCTTAGCATTACCTTACACACTTGCTGAACTTAACATTACAGCTACTAGTGATGAAATGTTCTACATACAAGATACAAGCCATGCTCAATTACATGAGTCAGTACAAGCGATATTCTCACGCCTAGTTAAAACTGGTGTTAGTGATTTCTCTTTACGTTTGGCCGATGGTGTTGTTTACCGTATCTGTAAGCTTGAACAAGTTGCTAAAACCTACACATTTACTAAAGTAAAGTAGTGGGTATTTAGTAAACAGAATAAAGGGGGTTACTCCCCTTTATTTTTTTGCCTTAATGTTACCTATATATATGCTAGTCCTGAACGCATAATAGTCCTGAACCGCTAATTCATGATATCTTTGCTACTTTAACTATTTCTTTTAATGCATTACTTTGGAGATTCCCGCTATGACTATAGAGGAAATTCTTGCTAAGTTGGGTGAGGTTAACGCCGATACTAACTTACCAATGAAATCTACTGGTGAGCTAGACCCTGCCTATGTTGAACAAACATGGCCTGGATTGATTTCTGGCATCACTAATTACATGTTGAACGAAGACGGTACTCGTAACGTACCAAATACCAAGGAACTAACTTCTGCTGGTTTCCACGCGTTCGCAATGGACCGTTCACCTAAGGCTAACGTGGCTGCTGGTCGTGTTCGTACGGATAAAGGTATTATCCTTATTTACTAATTCTGCTTTATGCTGTCTTGGTGAATAACGAGTAAGTGAACGTCATAATTAGGGAGCCTTTCGGCTCCCTACTTTATGCCCTTTATTTTTTTGTCAACTCTAGGCTGGCGGTAAGTCTAATTCATCATCTTCTGGAGTATCCGTTGGTTCTTCACCACCTTCAACTTCAGCAGGGATGTTATCAGCTAACTCATCTTGACCATCGATGTTTTCTTCATCATCTAAGGTATCTAAGTTATCGTCACCACCTGATTCTTCTTCAGCTTGAGCATCAAGAAGAGCTTGTGCTTCTTCCTCAGCTTTTGCTGCTGCTTCCTCTTCCTTGTTGATATCCTTCTCCGCATCACGCTCATGCTTACGACCTACCTTAGTAGTCTTACGAAGTTTATCTGACATCATTGCAAGAATGTCTTCGACAAACTCAGTATGCTGTTCAAGAATTGAAGCACCACTATCCTGTACAAACAACGTTTCGATTTCTGGTAGTACGTTATTATTACGCATCCAGTTACGAATAAAGTATGCACGTATAGCTGCCTGTGTAGATAGAATAGAATCTTCCAAGTCGGTATCAACTACAGCATCCATGATGTCTTCTGAGAAGTAAGCTTCCAGTGCCGTATCAAGGATTTCGATGTAAGAGGTTAACTCTTCCATTTGTGTAACAACTTTAGATGAATCTGGAGACGGTAGAGATACTTCAAGGTTATCCAAGAAACTAGTAATAACTTCTTCGATGGTTGAACCTTTAGGTAACTTAACCTTACTCTCGGTAATCTTATCTACCAATTGATTTTGTATCTTAGGTGACAGTCTAGTGAACAGTCTAGCTATATCAGTAAGGAATGGTACGAATACCCCTTGGTAAACTGATACACGCTTAACCATCAACTTATTACCCATGATGATATTAGCTGCAAAGTCGGTTTCCCGAGTAGCATCAATCATTTCTGGAGTAACACCCCAACCTTGATGATGCCTTTCACGTAGACGGTCTTCTAGGTCAGTGTCCACAGTACCAACCGCACGAGATACATCTTCACTCGTTACTTTAGTCTGTGGATAAGCAGGGTGATTAGATACAGATACCTGAATGTTGGAACGATTCATTGAGTTGGCAATGTTTGTTAAATCCAAACTACCAATCGGATACGAACCCTGAGATGCCTGTTCGCGTAACGCTAACACCTTCTCTACAGTAGAGTCGGGGTCTTTATCCATCGGGTCTAGTTCAATATCTAAACGAGTACCTGGGGTAGAGTTACGCATACTTGCCTGAGTATTGGCAAGTAAAAGCATTGCACGCATTGAGGAGATTATCTTAGTAGTCTCCAACAATGATTTACCAACACCTAGTTCATTGTAGTCAAACGCCATGTACACCATCAACTCTTTAGGTATATAAAGAAGTTGTGTTTTCATACGACCTAGGGCACGGGATAACATCAGCATTTCAGCATCGCCTGTTATCTCCACATCTACTTCATCACCATGTACACCATTCTTAAGCGCATCGTGTAGACGACGCTCTAAATGGGTAACATACGCCTTGTGTATTTCCTTAACGGTCTTAATGTCTTTATGTTCATCTTGACCGAAGAGTTGTTCACGGATACGTGTTATTTCAGTGGCTTCACCATCGGTCGATGAATATGACTTTAGACGGTCCCAGTGTTTACGGCTAGATGCCACACTAACTGGGTTACCTGAATCGTCAAGTACAATGAAATACCCAACTTTACGAGTTACGTCACCTGGTACATTAATAGGAATGATTGATTCAGATGGAGGGTGGAAGAAGATAGGTTCATCGTCATCTACTTCTTTACAGTCCATCATTTCCATGAAAGGAGTCTTCTTAAACTTACGTTTATTATAAAGAACTACTTTCTCTTCCTTAGTTTCCCCACCAACATCTTCAACCGATACATTTTGAGTAGGGATGAATTCCATAAGCCCTAACAGGTTACGACTACGTTCTTCACGTATACGTTCACTAAGCAATGGCTTCTTAAGTACCGTGGGGTTGTCCACAAGCGTTAGATAGCTATTTACCTTAATAGGGTCGGTGTTTCTAGTTAACTGACCTGCTAATGACTCCAGTGAAGTTTTAAGGCTACCGTCAGTACTATCCGATAGGAAACCTATATTCTTAACGTTGAATTCCTCATCGAAGTCATCCGATAGGGATTCTAGAGAAACTGACTCACCATTAATCATTGAATCAATGCTAGAGCGTGGTACTGCTATAACTGGATAACTACCTGTTTTAAACAGCATGTCTTCCAATGCTGGAACACACATCTTAGATAGATTAAGTTCATTGGTGAAATAGTCTTCTACTACAGATAGTAATAGTGGAGTTATCTCATCATCGCTAGTACTATCCTTTACTCGGAATAACAGCTCGTTTGATATCATATCGTTTGGAGACATGATAACAGACACCAAGATGTCCATGGCTAGTTTTGTATCCGGCAATACTTCGAAGACGGACTTAGCGTCAGTGATATGTTCAGCCGTATCGTCAACGACTCTACGAGCAGAATTTTTATCTACATTATATTGTGGGGAACCGACCTCACGACCTTCATCCTTAGCGCTAGCCGCCACTAATTTCTTACGAATAGTGGTTGCATCAAAACGCTGGGCTTTCGGGTCATATCTTTTGAGAACGGTGTCCTTATCTTTGGTGGACATCCTAATACTCCTTCTTATTTAAACGGAGGACCTGTGAGTAATAATAACTATTTCTTTATTTTTAAGAAAAATACTATAAAACTCTGCAAGTCTATGGTTATTAAATCACAGAAAACTGCAGAGGCCATTAATGCTTATCTGTCAGAGACAGGTTATACTCCTGAGACGGAGACTCATAAATGGAAGTACTTTCTTAACTTAGCCGGAGAATATCACGTCACCGATACAACGATGACTGTTACTTCTCTTGACACTTTAGAAACAATTGAATTTACCAAGGCCAATCTTGAGCTACATAAAACTACTCGTAAGGAGTACTCTTTACAGAGTGACTACTACGAACAATTGGTTCTTCGTTATCCAGAACAGGAAGAATTAATTCGCGGAATTGTAAATCCGGTTGATGTTAATAAAGCCGTGGATGCCGAAGACTATACTATCTTAAACTGGGATAGAAGTCTACTGGAACCACAGGAAGAAAACATTATTCCTGAATTGCAAAAATGGATAAACGGTTTTGCTTTTCGTTACGGTATCGATGGCTATACCATAACCGACGAACTGTACACGCCTAGTCTACTGGGCATACTTTATCTAAATATGCCCCTTAGGGTATTAAATATCAGACTCGCTAACTGTCATACTGAAATGGTACACAGTTACCATATCTGGAGCTACTTAGGTAGCCATTCAGCTATGGATGATTTCAGAGAATACTTAACCTTTAAACAGGCACATTGGCTATATCGTAACATACGTTACCTTGAAGCCAACGTCGGTAAACAAGAAATCTTTAAGGAGTTAGTACATAACTTCCTTACTGAGCGCGGTTTAAGTATCTACGGTCATCGTATTGAGCATGTTGTGGATGAAGTACTTACCGGTAACAACAAGCCTAAGTCTAGAATTAGACGAACCCCACTTAACAATCATTATGCCGAAGAAATAGAACGTACCATTCAGGAAGTTCTTGGTTTAGAAGAAGACCTAGGTCTTTGGAACTTAGACCATCAGTATAAAGATATAATCGACATAGATACCAGAATAATTGATTCAGCTAGAGATTCATTACCAACTAAGGTATTAGAATCCGAAGCGGTAGATATATCTGGTTCATTACCTATAACCATGGGTGATGTATTAGTTGAACACTGGTTGGATTGGGCATCTACAGATAGGTATAAGACCTATGTTAATGTCTCTAATCCATACACCAACAACACCATGAGGCTGAGTTCAAAAGATGCGGTAATTGCGTATTTTTATTGTTACAATAAAGCCAACGGTAGAACCCTGACTAGTATGCCAGATGTCTATTGTAAGCGTACGGTTAGAACTGAGTCTTTTGTTTGGACAGATGTAATGTCTGTATTGGATAAAAGGTATGTTGATGAGACCACTGTTTCAGATATTGTATCTACGGTACCTAACGTTGAGTTATATACCAATACTGAAGATTTCTACGATTCATGTAGCGCCATCATGGATGCTATAATTAAACATCGTAATTTCTTAGGGTCGGTGGAAGACTTCCGTAGTCACGGTGAATATGCTAAGGCAGTTGAATATTGCTACCGCGATTATCGTGCTGTTTACGGGGTGGGTGATATACAAGAATGGCTTATTGAGAAAGGTTTATCGTTAGATACATTATCCCCTGCAGATGCTGAGATAATGGCTAATGAGATATTAGCTGCTGTTACAGGGGCTGATGTTAATGCTGGTCAATCTCTACGTGAGCTTCAAGCTGCTATGTTATCAGCAATGAAGAGATTATGTAGTTACGACTTGCAATTTATCCAAACCACCAATGAGATTGAGTTGAAACGTACTGATTGGCCTACCATACGCTCAAGCGATATGAAGACTAAGCAGTATTCAAAAATTACGCAGGACCCTACTTTAGATAGGGTTAAGTCTTTATCCAAAGTAAGACATCATCTTAATTCGGATAGTCCATTGACAATGATGGACGTTGCGTATAATGACCAGATAAAAACTCATCACTCATTGAACATTGGGGTAAACTTCTCAGTTGTTGAACAAAACAATCAATTAACGTCTGGTAGTAGTGCACCAGTACGTATTACAGATATCGAGGAAATGTAATGAGCTTAGCAACTAAACGTACCATTTATGGTAACGGCTTACAAACAGCGATGTTTAATAATGCTGAACATCAAATTCAGGAACACTCTACTTTAAATGAAAAGTTCGGTGTGTTAGCTACTGAGAATCCTGATTCTAACCCTACCCTTGGCTATTATGCTATTGGTCGTGGTGGACATAAAAACTATACTGGTGCCGATGGCCAAGCTTTAGTTAAGTCTAGGCCACATCGTGCTCGCGACGCAGCGTTGTTTAAACACTTACCATTCGTAATGCGTGAGATGGACAATGACCTTGATGCCAATGAACGTGCTAAGTATGCTATTCGTACTGTAGAACAATTCGCTGGTGTTGATTATTACTGTTATTACCTTAAGCGCGTTGGTAGTGGTTTACAACCAATTCGTTACGAACATAGTGTGGTAACTGAAAATGGTGTTGACACTGTTAGTTTCCAACCTACTCAGGCTGACCTGAATCCAACTCCGGTTGATATTCCACCTGAAGGCGTCACTCCAGGTACAGGTGAAACTCTTTCGGTAAGTACTACTTTCGAAATTGACTTCAATGCAACTGATGCTGAGAATCTTAAACAGGTTTGTCGTATTCGTCACAATGATGAAGCGTATGCGGTTGTATCTGAAATAGCCATCTGTTCAGGTCAAGATTTTAATATTAGTGTACAACCTCCTGCTGGTAACCCGTACTCTATGTTAGAAGCTCGTGGTGTACAAGTGTCAGTGTTTGTATCATGTATGTACCCAATGGCCTTTGCTAACAACGGCTTTAACTTGAAGATTGATTTAGGTGCATCTGAACCTCTAGCTGTAGATAATACAGGTGGACAACAGTTGCCCCTTGGTTAATAAGGTAAAGTAAGAAATGAATGATAACTTCTATAGAGTGGTCTCAATTGACCCCGCTTTGGATAAATTAGGTATCGCTATACTAGACGTTTGTTTAGTCACTAGAAAGATACATATCCGCTACGCTGAAACAATTGATGCAGTAGCTGGCTCAAGTAAGTATCCTGAAGTTATCACAAGTTTTGGACTTCGTCAAGCTAAGTTATGTTACCACGAAGAATACTTAACTGAATTCTTCAACCGATGGGAACCTCATTCAATTGTACATGAGTCTCCCTTCCTAGGTCGTTTTCCCCAGAGCTACGCTGCTCTGGTGGAAGCCGTCCACGGCATTCGTAATGCTGCTATTAGATACAACATACTAGTTGACTTTGACCATGTTGACCCACCTAGTGCTAAAAAGGCTGTTGGGGTTAGCGGTAAGTCCAAAGACAAAGAAGAAGTGATGGCAGCCATTAGAAAGCTGCCGGACGTGGTTTACGATGCCGACACCGTCATTCTTCTAGAGTATCTTTCAGAACATGCTTCAGATGCTATAGCTGTGGGTTATTGGAAAATTCGTAAACTGTTCGAAAGCAACTTTTAGAGAGCAGTATGTAAGTATGAGTAAAATACATTTAGCCCCAGCGAATATACAAACGGGATTACCTTTAGCGGGTAAGGAAGAACCATGTAGACATCCTAATGATGAAGATGTCAAGGTACTTTATATAAGTATTGAAAAATGGCTCGAACATAATGAACACCATGTTGGTGATTTACTTGCTTATTTTAAAGCGGTTGATTACAAAGATAACTTTCATGACCGTTCACTTCCTTATGGTACCCATTGTATTCGTGGTACTTATACCTTACGACATGGCGGTTATATATACGTCACTGGTAAAGGTACGTGGGAATGGGTTAGAGATAGTGATGGGGAAATATTTACAGGTCAACCTCATGAACTGATTAATAACCATACCCCGAAAGTATAACAAGGAAAAGAAAATGTATATTGCCTTAAGTGGCATAGACGGCTGTGGTAAATCCACAGCCTCTCGTGCCGTCGTTGATTGGTTAGAGCAAAACCAACCTAGAGATATCGTTAACGTTCATGAGTATTCAGGTACTCCAGAAGCTGATGCTATCAGGGAAATTTTGTTACATCGTGATGGTGTAGGGTTTACACTTAAGCAACAACTACTGCTAATGACAGCAGCTAGAGATTCAATGCAAGAGAAGTTAATCATTCCTGCGTTGGTTGATGGTAAGCACGTAGTCTCCGATAGATGTTTCCTTTGTAGTGAGGCTTATCAGGTAGATAGTGATGACCAACGGTTATTGTTTAATAATCTACATAACGGTATGGTATTACCTGACATTGTCATACTCGTTGATTTGGATGTAGATACAGCAGATGCTCGCATTGGTGACCGTGAAAAGGATACCATTGAAAAGAAAGGGAAGGGCTATCAAGATGAGGTGCGTCAACGCTACCTTAAATGCGCTAGAAGCAATCCTTTTATAATTACGGTGTCATCGTCAGGAACACAGGAAGAAGTCTATCAGGAAGTGTTAGAGAGCCTCACAGAGGCTACCTTAACCATTTCCCCTCTTTCTATTGTTATAGTGAATGATATGGTTACCTATTACGGTTCAGCAGGTTACACTTCCATTCACCTTGATATCGTATATGAAAAACTTGTCAACTACGGATACACATTCGATGGTGATAAAGACAAGCTATGGAGTACTAACTTTGGTTATGCCACAGTAGGTACTGAACTTTTAAATGAGCATCAAGCCGTGAAGATGGCTTTAGCAGATGCAATACGTAGAGGATGTTGGAATGGGTCTCCTGACAATATTGGGAACGGTAGGTAAGGCAGTATTAAGTTCCGTAATCCCTTCACTCGGTGATAAATTAGTAGAGAAGGTAAATGAATTCGTTGGAACAGATAACAAGCTCGACCCGAAGACAGCAACAGGTGAAGAAGTTGCTAAAGCAGTCGAAGGTCTCCCGCCAGAAACGCAGGCTATCCTTATTCAAAGTGAAGTCGCGAAGAAGGTAGCGGGATATAAGTTTGAACAGCACATCGATGATAACACGGTTAAGATACGTCTTGCCATGTTACATGCGGATAAAGGTTATGGTTGGGTAAGACCGACTGTAGTTATCCTAATGGCTATCTTAGTGATGGCTGGTTTAGGTTGTGCTATATACTCAAACTGGTTCATTGCGCAGTCAGTGATGGAAGCCTTCAAATCTGATAAGATGGGTGTTAGTACTGCTGCTGAGTTAACGGCGTTAAGAACATTACTTCCAGACTACACTTCTTGGAGTATTATATTAGGTTTCCCTATTTGGGTTATCCGTTCTTACTTCTTTGACCGCAGTGAGGATAAGCGTGCCCGTGCTAATGCACAAGTAGGCGTAGTAACTGAACCTAAGAAAACGTTCGGTGGTTCTATTGGTGATGTAATCACTAAGAAAGTCTTTAAGCTGTAAAACCCTGCATAAGTCGAGGACTCGTAAATGAGTCCTCTTATGTCGTTTCCAAAAAACGATAGATACATATTACATTAGTGAAGTAGTATATTAATCTTAAATAAAAGGAAAAGATAATGAATTTAGTAAACCTATTTGAAGAGAATCTTCGTAACATCGAACATACGCAGACAGACATAGACGACGTTCAACTAATTAGTAACCACACTCTTAATGGTCACTCGATTATAAATGCCGACTTTATAATCGAAGCCATGCGTAATACTTTCAGCCCACAATTCTTTGAGGATAGCAAAGACCGTAACTTCTGCTTCGTTAGCGTTACCGGACTTCGTCAACTAATACCTAATGCATTTCCAGTATTTGATACTAATATTGGTGCTTTCTTTAAAGTATTTAACGGTGTGCCAGTAGTAGTGGTTAATATAGACACTCCTTTTGTGGAAGCAATACTTAGACATGAGGTGACTCACTATAAGCAATTTGAACGTGGTGATTTTCTTTATGTTGAAACTGAGGCCACTACATATTGGAAGGGTGAACCATTCACTGACCAAGTAATCGCAGGGATGGGTTTAGATAAAATAGACCCAGTTCATTGGTGGAGACATCTACCATGGGAACTAGAGGCGTATGCAACTATGTATACTGACGAAGAGATTACTAATCTACGTAACCTTATTGGCGAATATGAAAAAGAACATTGTAAATCAATAGAGGCTGCTATGGAGTCCTTTGGTAGAACGGTGTAATAATAACGGGGGGCAGGGGCCCCCTTTATTTTTTTGTCTAATTTACAAATAAATAAAAAATACACAGACCTCTTTAAGTATAGAACTATTAAGTAGTAAGTTTTTTAGCAAGTAGTAATTAGAACCAGCAGAGGTAACCTGATGACCATACCCGGTAATAGAAGAGGAATTAACCCCTCCGAAGATGAATGGGCAAGTTGCGAAGACAATCCATTATCTGAACTTATGTTCGACCGAGGCCAGACGGTTATATTTAATGTACGTGGACGTTTGTGTTGGGACAATGATAAAGTTAACATTGCCCTGATGCGCATTCTCTGCATGTATGTAATTGCCCGACTCACGCCAATCCAAGAGGATGAATTAGTCCCCGACAGGGTAGTGCGACGGTTACAGACAGTTCTAGCGAGAGCTAACGTTAGGCCAGATAATATATACAAGATGGTGGCCTCAGTGGAAAGTTGTTTCCGCATTGCCTCGTTAACAATACCTCCTAGGTTTCTAGGGTCGGTATATTTTAGTAAGGAGTTTCAAACTCTTACTTTTAATTCAAAGGGTGTCTATGAAGACGATAATGTAGAAGGAGTTACTTACTTTGACGATGTAGATGGGAATGAACTCAAGCAAGTCTTGATTAAACATTACCACTGTCCAAAAAGAATCAAAGAAGTACAAGAGAGAAATAAGTTTTTAGTTGAAGATACAGATGCTTACTTGATGGAATCTATTCGTCAGGAAGAAGAGCACATGCATAACTGCAATCTTTAGTTATTACTTATTATATGTTAATTGCCATTTGTTCCTGCATTAACTAACCAATCAATGGAGTCGGGTCTTGAGATTGATTAGAGCGTGGTACTGTGTTGTTGACTATTCCTTTTATTAAGGTTTTTCATTGTTATATTTCCCTTTTAGAGCTACCTCCTTGTGGGGTAGCTTCTTTTTGCCGTCTATAGATATTTTACACCACTGTCCCTTAGTATAGAACCGTCTGTGATAATTACTTTAGTAGGAGAACATCCCAGTGTCCAGATTAATAACAGGTGGTGACTTTCACCTAGGTGCACGTAATGCCTACAAGTTTAGAGGTTTCTCCTCTAGAGAAGAACACAACGAAGTTATCTTTGATAACCTAGCTAGTAGTCTACACAAAAAAGATTCTCTAATTCTGGTTGGTGATGTCTGTCAGGATATCTATTGGTTGGGTAGAATGAAAAGGTTAGTGGATGAACATCATTGTGCTAAGATTACTCTTGTACCAGGCAATCACGATGTAGAAAAGAAAATAGGTATGTTACACCTAGTAGCTAACTACTGTGAAGTAATACCTTATCTCTCTAGACGTAATTGCTGGTGGTCACATATCCCAATACACCCTGACCATCTACGCGGTAGAGACTACAATATCCACGGTCACCTACACAGCGATACCGATAAACCTATCGAAGACCCAAGATTTATAAATGTTGCAATTGACCACTGGGACATGAAACCTATATCTTTCTCTGAAATGATAGCCACGCACGAGTCTAGAAACAGATTATGAGTACCGGTAAAACAATGATAGGTATTACTTGCCGACAAGGTGATGTAATGTCTGTACTTAACATAAACATTCAATTGAAATTGGGTTTAACTAAACGTAGTGTTAATGATAATAACTTCGTACTATTCACTACTGAAGTGGATAACCTAAGTAGAGAAGACATATTTAAAATAGTTCTTCTGTTCACTGAAAGCTCTTGGGTTCATCCAGATTACTGTACCATGATACTAGAGAGTGATGAACACTCAGACCTAGATGGTGTCACTGTACCAAACAACAGTGACTGTTAAACTCACTTAACCTATGTCCCGATTAATTATTCACCCTTAATAAGGAAACCACAACAATGAACTTTGAAAACTTCTTTGAAGATAAGAATAACCGTGAAGCTCTAAGCATGTACACCAAAGAGCAACGTCGTGCTATGGCTAAAGCTTGTAATGATTCTACTTACAAGATGCGTCTTAAGCAGATGCTTTCTAAAGAAACCAAAGATGCCTTAGGTGATGTTAAAATCACTACTATATCTGCACGTCACCACCAGGCCATCGTTGGTCGTGAACTACGTCCAATTATCGACTTTGACGTTTCTACTTTCTTCACTACGGTTAATGGTGTTCCTTGGATTATCATCAACACTGATGTTGCCCTAATGGAAGTTACTGTTAAACACGAAACTATTCATTTACAACAGTTCCTACGTGGAGACTTAAACTTCATAGCCTCAGGTACAGTATGGAAGGGTACGTTGTATCCTAGTGAGTTAATTGCTACGACAACTACTCCTGAACGCATTGCCTATCAGTGGCGTGAGTTACCTTGGGAAACTGAAGCATATGCTCTACAGTTTAGTGACGCACAGATACATCATATATTCGAGCACGGTCAGGAACAAACTATCTCAGACCTTAAAGAAGTATTGGAGTTATATGGTCGCGTAGTACCTGAAGCACCAGTAAAGGCAATGGAAGTGGTTGAGGAAACCGCTGCTGATTTAGGGACTGAAACTGATGTTGCAACAACTGAAGAATCTTAGTAAAGTACGTAAGTTACTATTAATCTATAGTTTCCTAACTCAAGCCTGTAACGTATTCCTGATAGCTGTAACCGCTACTTTAATAATACAATATTTTGATGCGCTGGGAATCATACTTCGAGATTACTCAGCACCGATTTTTGGACTATTGTTATTTATCCCTAAGGTTAGTAAGTATATAGTCGATAATCCATTTAAGTGTTATCCTTATATAGTAGCTATTGAGATTACTTGCGTTACCGGCTATATGGTAGTAGCTCAGGGATTCTACCCAGTACCAATCTTATTACTATCGATGTTCTTCCTTGGTTCTTGTAATACCTTAGTTAGGCCGTTACGTACTAAGAATTCATCACAGGTGATTAAAGGTGATGGTGAGTTTGCAGTCCTTGCAGAACGCTTCTCATCCTTGGCTATGGTTATTGTAACGGTTATAGGTGTGGCAATGACCACGTACCACGTTAATACGTTAGTGAATGCTTTCCTATCGATTACCTTTATAGCGCTAAGTCGTTGGGTTTACCATTATTTTCTGATAGAGTTGAACAAATCAGAAGAGGGTGAGTCAGATGTTAAAGCAGTTCCAGCAACTTAGTAGATTACGTAAGTATTACCTACTGTACGAGTTTCTAACTAAGACCACGTATGTATTCCTGATAGCTCTTACTGTAGGGCTATTGGGACTTAACTTTGGTGAGGTAGGTAAGATTCTAAAAGAGTGGTTAGTTCCACTAATGGGACTTGCCGTATTCTTACCTGGTATTAGTAGATACATCGTTAAGAACCCTGTGCGTTCCTATACTTGGGTAGTTGCTGTAGAAGTAGTTTGTGTCTTGGGTTTCTGGTTAACCGAATGGGGAATTTATCCAGGCTTTCTACTTATTGGGTCTTGGTGTGTTATGATGTGTACTGCCTCTGTACTTAAACCTTTGAAAGATAAAAACATTTCTCAGGTTATTAAGGGCGATGGGGAGTTCTCAATACTTAGGGCTAGGGTTAATGCCTTAGGTGCAGTAGTTATAGCAACCATAGGTTTTGCGTTATTGTACTATAGGGTGTCTACACTTTATGCGGTTACGTTAACTACGTCGTGTTTAATCATTAGTAGATATGTATACATTCACGTTATGGAAGAGTTATACATAATTGAAGATGGTAGGTCTAAAGGTTATAAATAAAAAATACACTAGTGATACCTTTTATGAGAAGACATGAACTATCTTCTCTATTGGTGTTCCTATTGGTTCAGAATAATCGGAGACTTAGGTCTCCTTTTATTTTTTTGTCTATGCGTCAAAAACAGGGAGGTTAATACCTCCCATTATTTTTTTGGTTAAAGATGCGTTACTAGATTCATAAATACGCGAGACCTATTCCAACCATACACAAAATCTTCCTGGGTCTCTTTTTTCTCCGCAAGTTCTATGTAGTAGACAGATTGAATACTATTTAACATGGTGAACAATACAGCTATCCCCTCATTGCCACGTAACTCGAAGAATGCAGTTAGGGCTTTGATTGTATTGGGTCCAACGTCACCATCCACTGTCAAATCCTTATAGTATTTACCCTGTCCGTTCAGGACGTTTAAACAGCGCTGTAGCGAGACTTGTGGTAATTCAGTGCCACAGTTTACCCCAGTGTCGAAAAGCTCTTCAGCGAGCATTGGAGAGATTCTAAGGACATCGTCTAGGCTCTGTGCTTCCCAATAGTCCAATACGTATATCTCATACGCCATTGCTAAAGGTAAACGCTTCATATCACCGTTAAAGTCATACTTGGGCCAGAGGTCTTTATGTTTAGCTGCGGTAGCTGTGGTAATACCCCACATCGTTTCCCCACCACTATCATTTTTAAGATTGGCGTACCCTTTCTCTTTAAGGTGTACTGTTCTTTCTATAATTCTATTTCTTGTTAACATTGTAATATCTCCTTGGTTAGTCATAGCAAAGAAAAAAATAATGGGAGAGCCGAAGCCCTCCCAGAATTTAACTTACTACTTTAGTACTTAAGTACCTTGCCAACTCGTATCACGAGAAGTGGTTACAGAAGTTTGAACCGATGAAGTCTCAGTAACTAAGACGTCGGTATTAACAGCAGTGTACCAGTCAGTGTTTTGAGTATGTTCTGTTAAGAACGCACTTTCCGCAACTGTCATGTACGAGCTAGACGTGCTAACTTGAACTGTTTCTTCTTCAACCCATGCAGTGCTCACATCGGCGCTAGTGGTCAACGTTGTAGTTGGGTCACTTGGATGCGCTGTCTGCCAGCTTACTGTAGTACCACGACTTGTGTTATACTGAGTCGTTACTTCCGTATCCCACGTAGTTGAAACTGATGTTGCAACTCCAGTATTAGTAGAGCGTAATACAACTTGAGTCTGTCCAGACGTTGAAGCCTGAGTTTCCCATGCAGTTGTAACACTTGCACCAGTTTGTACTGTTGTAGAGTACGTCGTATTGAAACGGGTATCTTTAAGCGTTGTCCAGCTTGTGGCCGTCAATGCACCTGTCTCGTACGTTGTTACTACAGAACTCGTCCAGCTTGTGGCTGTTGTAGCCTCAGTAGTCTTAGTATGCGTCGTGTTCACACCTGTTGTCCAGGATGTGGTATCAGCAGTAGACCATTGAGTTACAGTTGACGCCGTGGTAGACCACGTTGTATCTGCTGTAACAGAAGCACTTGTCGAAGTTTCCACACTTGTAGTTCTGGTAGTATTACCACCAATACCCCAAGTTGTTGTGGTAGTTGCACTTGTAGCAATTGCCGTATTAACAGCAGTACTAAAGTTGGTTGTCCATACGGTAGCCGTTTGAACAGTTTCACCATCCACAATGGTTGACATAGAACTAACTGTACTTCTAGAAGTGTTAGCAATCGTCGCAACGTTCGTGTTCCAAGATGTAGTTGTATCCTGACTTGTCGTAGCTCCAGTAGATATTGTCCAGCTAGTCGTTGTAGACTGGCTAGTCGCAATACTTGTCGCATGAGTTGTCGAGAATTCGGTAGTCCAAGAAGTAATAGTCTCTCTTGTAACACCATCAATTACAGTACTGAATACCGTCACAGTTTCCTTAGACGTCAACATTGATGTATCACGTACAGTGTTCCACGATGTAACTGTAGTAGCTGAAGTGTCAATAGATGTTGATACAGAAGTATCCCAAGACGTTGTGAACGTACTTGTAGAATCCACTGTAGTACTTGCAGAAGTATCGAATGTAGTATTCGTTGTTCTGGTAGTATTCTTACTTGTAACCTTACTAGTTGACCACGCCGTACCATCCACATAGTCCGTAGACCAGCTTGTAGTAGTTTGTGATAACATTTCACCACTTGTGGTTCTAGATGTAGACCATGTAGTCAACACTTCACCATTTGTAATTACGGATGTTTCTGCTTCAGTTAATCTTGTTACGCTCACATTACTAAAGCCTGTGGTCGTGCGAGATGTCTGGTATGCAGTAGTTGTGTCACGGCTAGTAGCCACGCCAGTTGTAGTACTAAACGTAGTAGTAAACGTTGTAGTAGTAGTGGCGCTAGTATTCTTAGAACTACCGGTTGAGTAGTTTGTATTCCAAGAAGTCGTAGTTGACTGGTTAGTTGAACGCGATGTACCACCTGAGTAGTTAGTCGCCCATTGTGTTGTAGTAGTCTTGTTAGTACTAAACGTAGTGTTTGCACTGTACGACGTAGTCCATGAGGTTGTTGCACCAATGGCTGTACTATAACTTGTTGTTGTAGCCTTGCTAGTAACGTGACTTGTAGCCCTACTAGTAGTATGTCCAGTTGTCCAAGATGTCCCAGTGTTCTTACTAGTGGTCCATGTTGTAGTCGTACTCTTAGAGGTAGACTTAGACGTACCGTGAGAAGTTCCGTGTGACGTGTTCCACGCGGTGGTCGTAGCATAGCTAGTGTTATACGTAGTGTTGAAAGACGTATTAGTGGTTTTAGATGCCGTAATTGCAGTATTGGCACTCCAACTAGTTGTTGCAGAATAGTCCCAAGACGTGGTTATGGAAGTACTTCTACTTGTCTGTCTACTTGAACCACCAGCACCATCCCAATCCTCACCCCAAAATGTCCAATAGTTAGTTGTCCATGTGGTGGTTCTACTCGCGGTTTTGGTCGTAGACCTACTATGTGTAGTTGAACGACTAGCTTGGTAACTAGTTGTTGTACTCTTACTAGTGGTTTTAGATGTTGACTTACTGGTCGTTGTTGACTTACTAGTGCTGTAAGTGGTGTTGTAATTAGTAGTATAACCAGTTGTGTAACTAGTTGTTGTACTCTTACTAGTGCCAAATGCAGTGCTTGTAGTTCTGCTGGTAGTATAGTTAGTGTTATAACTAGTGCTGTAGTTGGTACCATAGCTCGTAGTTGTAGACTTACTAGTTGTTCTAGACCCACCAGTACTCACACTTGTTACATGTGACTTAGTGGTAGACTTACTTGTGTTCCAAGTAGTCTGTGTACCAGCATCGGTTGTACGCGACTTGGTAGTACTGAACGAAGTTGTCCAAGCAGTTGTCGTAGACTTCTGAGTGGCGCGACTTGTAGTCTTACCTGTAGCCGTAGACCAAGTAGTCGTTGTAGACCTGTTAGTACTACGAGACGTATCGGTGTTGTAACCAGTGTTGTAGGTAGTTGAGGTAGTTTTATTGGTAGTCCAAAGAGTTTGGTAATCACCAGTACCTTCAACGGTTGTTGTCTTGTTAGTGAGATTAGTAGTGTCCCATGTGGTACTTCTACTGGTCTCTGCTTCAGGACCTGCTTCAGTAAGCCATTGAGTATTTGCTTTCTCGAACTGGGTAGTTGAGTAAGTTGTGCCATAGGCAGTATCCCATATCGTACCCCAAGTAGGAATACTAGTAAGGATATACGGGTCTAACTGTTCAGGTTTAGTAATACCATCCAATGCATGTAAAGGAACCTTAGCGATTTCTAAACGTTCTTGAATTGCTCTACCATATTCCCAATAATGCCAATCGGCAAGTTCGGAACCTTTGAAGCGCCAAGCAACAGAACCATCTGATAGAATAACCGCAGGTTCGGTATAGACATAACCATCTAAATCGTTTACACGAAGTACCCAACGTAATGAATTGTCCATGTCATCTATCATTCCCTCAGGAATGTTGGCAACACGTATAATGGTATTTGTACCACTATCATCATTAACACTTACCCATTGTCGAATCGGAGCGCCGCCTATATCAGGTCTGGTTAAGCTACCAAAGATACGAGGCTCTAGAATACCTAATGAGGCTTCAATTTCGCGAAGACGAACTTCTTCTTCACTAGGTTCAGTAAGTGACATAGGTACAATGGAGTTTCCAAAATCTGGAATGATACCATCGCTGAAACCATACATCTGTCCCGCTGCCTGAGAACCAACAACAAGAATTTTTTCCATGTGGGTAGGTTCACGAGTTTTAAGTTCGTCAACTGACAAGTGCGACCAACGCAGTGGTACTTCACGGTAAACCGGGTCGTCCACACTCCACATGATACTTTCAATACCTACGGTGGCATCAATCCACTCTTCAGTATCATCACCCATGGATACACAGATACGCATATTTTTATCGCGGTATATATCAACCGCTAAACTGGTATCGCTATGTACTCTAACTTCTTCAATTAGTTCCAAGTTTTCTTTGGCAGACACAGTAAGGATTTCAAAGCCTTCGTGGTTCTGTATTTGAATACGTGCTACAAAGTTAGAGTTATGGGTTTGTGTACCAGGCATTATGAATGTAAGTGGACCTGTATGTCTCCCTACATATGTCGAACCCTCAAAAGGTTGACGTTGAATACGGTCGGTACGTGAAACAGCTTGACGCACTAAGCGCTCTAATGGTCGAGTATTGAATAACAATGCACCACTAAGGTTGGCACTGTTTTCTTTTATCGCCATAATCAACTCATCCATGTCCGTCAGGTCTCTGACATTGTGAGCATGGCTAGTTGGAGGAAAAGCTGTTGGTACATTTTCTAAATCGGCGTAACTTACTGACTCGTAGTTCTTTTTAATATCATTTACGATATTCACAACCGTAGGATACAAGTGAGAGTAATCGCCACCAACTACTTGCCCGGAGAGTAATAGTTCTCCGTGCCAGTTAGGGTCCACCATCGAAATGGCAATGTGTACTTCCTTACCTGTCTTCAGTGTTGCGTCTTCAAAAAGATATTTGATGTGGTAATCTTCACCACGCACAAGGGGTTCAATAGCCGACGGTGTTCGGACAACAAGTTTTTCGCTGTAGAAAGGACCAGCTCTAACCACTATTGTCTTTTGACCATCCGGCTCAATCACATGACTTTCATTTTGAAAATAATTAGTCGGTGACTCAGCTGTGCTATCGAATGGATATTTCTTTATCGGTTCGATTGACATAGGGATGCATCCTTATAAAACATTCTAGAATCTTCTATTTTAACCGCGTCCGGTCATATAAAAGGAGAGGGCTTTCGCCCTCTCCCTATAACTGTAATTTTTTAACTTTACAATTTAGCGACAGCTCTGTTGGATTGCCGCCTGTAGTTCACCTTCTTGCATAGGTTCTGAGCGTTCTTCAAACTCTACAGTACCTAGACTAAGAACGTAAGTATCACTAGTCTGACCAATGTTAGCATTGAAACCAATACACGCACTACTATAATGCATCTCTTGATGGAATGCTTGTAGACGTGCTACCGCTGCTTCCATTTCAGTAACTATATTACCTACCGACTGACCTATACCACGAGTACTATTGAACATACGATGACAGGGCATTATATCACCATTTGTATCTATACTCATGTGTGGTGAGGGACACTTTTTGACGAAGACAGGTTTAAATATCTTAGGTGGTCTAAATTCCAATCTGGTGGTGGCCTGTTGGAAGGTTCTAAGTAGTTCGATTACTCGCTCCACTCTAGATGTCTCTATATCTTCCCAATTTCCGTAATAGTCAAAACGGAAATCCACTCGTATGAATTCACTATCTAGTAACTCAGATACTAGCTGTTCATCCACGTTATCTATATCGTCCACACTGATTATGTATCTATATGAATTATCCACAACATCCAGGTCCAATTCTTCGTGTGGCGTGCGTTGGTCTTTATTAGACACTAGGACACCTGTAGTAACTCTACCACCAGACTTATCAAAACCCATGCGTGCTATTTTATTAACTACGTCTATGTTTGTACCATTTGTAGTTAGTTCAAAACCCTCCACCTTATCAATGTTTACCTTATCGATGAAATATTCCATACCTCTACTGGCTAGGGTTGGTTCACCACCAAAAAAACTTATCCTGAAACGTTGCCCATCTGTCTTGTTAAGCATTTCTATTACAGAATCTAAAACCTGATTGCTCATGCGTTTACCGGAGTTTAGTGCGTCCTGATAACAATATGAACAATCCATGTTACATGCACTAGTCATGTTAAGTGCGATGTGTATTGGTAAATTTTCCATGTCTATCCTCGTAATAATCTAGGAATTTGTTAAGTTCATTAATACCATTTTTTGTTGGTAAAAAAAACCCACCAAGTTCCGAATTAAGTAAATTGTTTAGACGTATACGTCTATTGGTTAGGTCATTAGCTAATAAAATATTTATTAGTCTAAACGGACCAAAGTCATGTTTACCACCTTCTTTCAAAAAAGAGAAAGGTTTATTGTACCAAACAGCCACAATACCCAATGCGTCTACTGTACTGAACATAGCTTCCTTGGACCTAACCATTAGGGCATGTCTATCAGTATTTGTTGATAGTATAGTAAAATTGTCACCTGTCTTATGGAGTCCTGCAATTAGTTCAGGAGGGGTATCCCCCATAGGTATAACGAAACATGGTTCACCAGCAGCCCAATCAACTATTTGATTACAACACTTAGGGGTCATTTCCAAGACAAAACGTTCCGGTAGAACAACAACCTTGGCATTGTTAGTTGTTTCTTGATGTACCGGAATAAGGTCTTTGATGAAATCATCGTGTTCCCTATTGTCCATAACCTCATTCAAAGTTCTAATACGAAGGCCTAGAGACTTAGGTAATAGTATCACCCCACCTAGTAGTTCCCCATAAATCAAATCTTTGCCTTTACCGTATACTCCAGTATTTACTCTGTGGGAAGTTGATAATTCAATACCTCTCTTTCCGCAAACTTGACTGAAGACAGAGGCACGGTTATTTGTCACGTCATTCAATTTAACCATCCTTTAAACGAAGGGGTTGAATAAACAACCCCATTTTAGATTAAGAAGTAGTTCGACTAGTAACCCACGTTGTTTGACGTTCTTCACCAGTTATCCAAGCTGTTGAGGCAACTTGTGATGTAGTACGCTCTGCACCGTAGTAATCAGTAGTATTCCAAGAAGTCGATGTTAGAACCGACGTAGCATGTAATACATCTGTCTGTCTAGCAGTAGTCCACTGGGTAGTGTAGTCAGCATTTGTAGTATACGTAACATCAGCAGTTGTGCTGTAAGACGTAGTCCACGTAGTCGTAGTTTGTACATTACCAGCTACCGTAGTGGTGGTTGATATAGTAGTTTGCCACGATGTTGTCGTTGACTTAACTGTATCAGTAGCCCATGCAGTTGCAGTGGATACGGAAGTATTGAACGAGCCATCAGTTTGTCTGTCACTATAACGACTTGTGCTAACTAAGAAGTCAGTACTAATCATAGTACCGGCACCCAAATCTGTATTACGAGATTCGGTAGTATTCCAAGTTATTTCAACGCTAGTGGTCATGGTACCATCAGTTGACCACGTTGTTTGAGTAGTCGCTGAAGTATTCGTTGACCAAACAGTTAACGTAGATTTAGCGGTAGTCCAAGAAGTATCCGTAGCCACAGAAGCATCACCTGCGGTATTGAACACACTTTGGGTATTACGCATGGTTGTCCACGTAGTCGTTGCCGACGTAGTAAGTTCACCAACCTCTTTAGTGGTATTGGCCGAAGTCGTCCAATTTGAATTGGTAAACTTAACCGTTGATACACCGGTACTATAAGACGTAGTCCAACTTGTGGTTGTTGCCACTTGAGTGACCCAGTTTGTTGTAGTTGTCTTACCTGCATCAATATCAGTCTGACGCTGGAATGAAGTCATCCAGTTTGTTGTAGTCATGATAGTTGTTTGCACGTTAGTACTATACGATGTAGTCCATGCAGTTGTGGTTGTCCCACTTCTAGCTTCAGAGGTAGACTTGCTTGTGTCCCAAGACGTGGTGGTCGAGGTACTCATTGCAACACTAGTGGTAGAACTTACCGACCAAGCAGTGTTAGTTGCCTGACTTGTGGTTCTGTTAGTCTCACGAACTGTTGTAAAGGAGGTAGTAGTAGACTTGGAAGTCGTATAACTAGTTAATGTACCGAACGATGTTTGGTAATTAGTATCCTTAGCAGTTGCGTAAGTAGTCGTAGTGGATTTAGACGTACCCCACGATGTTGTCCATGTAGTATCTGTTGACTTACCAGTCACCACGTTGGTACTCTTCGTCGTAGTCCACGTAGTCGTAGTTGACTTGTTAGTGGCATAGTTAGTAGTGTACCCAGTTGACCAACTAGACGTAGTAACTTTAGTTGTGGCGTAAGTCGTGTTATAAGTAGTGTTAGTACTCTTAGACGTTACCCACGTAGTTCCATACGCAGTACTTGTGGTTCTAGACGTGTTTCTAGTAGTACCACGTGACGTATTCCAAGAAGTATTTGTACTCTTGGAAGTGGTGTGGGAAGTACCAAAAGTAGTTACAGTATTCTTGGATGTACCATACGTAGTATTGGCAGAGTAACCCCAAGAAGTGTTAGTAGATTTAGACGTAGACTTAGACGTATTGTAACTAGTAGTGTAGCTAGTAGTACGTGCCTTGGTCGTAGACCTACTAGTGCTATAACTAGTTGTTAAAGAAGTAGAGCGAGACTTGGTCGTAGACCTACTAGTATTAGCTGAATACGAGGTTGTATACGACGTATTGGCAGCGTAACTAGTACTGAAACTAGTTGTTGCAGAGTAATTCCAGGAAGTAGTACCAGAAGTACTTCTACTTGTCTGTCTACTTGAACCACCAGCACCATCCCAATCCTCACCCCAAAATGTCCAATAGTTAGTTGTCCATGTGGTGGTTCTACTAGCTGCTTTGGTCGTAGACCTAGACGTTGTCTTTGACTTTGTCGTAGACCTAGACGTTGTCTTTGATTTAGCAGTACTCCAAGTAGTAGTAGCACTATAAGAGGTATTTCTAGACGTTCCATGCGAAGTAGTCCAACTAGTACTTGCACTATACGAAGTAGACTTAGACGTACCGTGAGAAGTTCCCCAGGTAGTATTGTAAGAAGTTGTTGTGCTTCTAGATGCGGTCTTTGTCGTACTGTGTGAAGTATTGAAACTGGTAGCTGTACTTCTACTTGTATTATACGATGTTCCATAACTAGTACTCGTGGACCTACTAGTACTGAACGTTGTTGTTACAGCAGTGCCCCACAGAGTTGTAGTACTGTGACTAGTTGTTACTGACGTATTGAACGCAGTCGAGGTAGACCTACTAGTACTGCGTGACGTAGTACCTGCGGTATTTTTATTAACCGTAGTGGTTCTAGTCGTTGCGTGTCCAGTTGTCCATACCGTATTGGTAGACTTGGAAGTACTATTACTTGTATCGCGGGCAGTAGTCCATTGGGTCGTAGTTGACTTGTTGGTAGCCTGACTGGTATTCCATGAGGTAGTAGTAGTATGTGACGTATTATAATCAGTACTGTGACTTGTAGTCCACATAGTAGCTGACGAGTGAGACGTCGTCCATTGAGTCGTTGTACTTCTATTGGTAGTTAAAGTTGTATCCACAACAGTAGTCCAATTGGTCGTAGTTGACTTAGAATAGCTATAGTCAGTTTGACGATTAGACGTCCAATCGGTTTGTGTGGTTTGGTCAGTAACAAAAGAAGTTGTCGTCTGAATGTTCCAGTTGGTTTGGGTATCCTGAGAAGTAGCGTGTTCTGTAATACGACTGGTAGTCCACTCTGTTTGAGTAGAAGCAGCAGTTATTCTAGAAGCGTCGGTAGTTCGGTCAGTAATCCAAGCCGTGCCTGTTTGTTTACTAGTAACAACGTCAGTATCAAACGCACTGATTGTGCTGTGACTAGTGGTGAAAATAGAATCCCATTGGGTCTGGGTTTGCACACCAGTTTCCCATGCAGTAGAAACTTCAGCATCGTTACTTAGAGAGTACATGGTATTCCACGCACCGTCTGTTTGCTTCTGCATTATCTTGCGTACACGCAGTAGGGAATGCTGGTCGCGCATTAAAACATCTAACTGTGACATTATCAACTCCCCACTTAGTATACGAACACGATATCACCAACGAGATAATCGTCAGCATTCGGTTCTTTTGCGGAGCCGAACATAGGTTCTTGACTCTCATCGGTTACAAGGAACATACTGCCTTCTGTTTCATCAGTACGTTTTTCTTCAGGAATGGCTATGACGTAGTGTGATTCCATGGTTTCTTTGAGTCCTAACTCATCGAGACCTACACCTAATCTAACCGCTTTTTTAGTGGTTGGTATTCCACCCACGGCTATGCCATCACCTAGATACAACTTCTCAGAATCGGTACAGACTAGGAACTGTCCCTCTTCAGGTATAAAGTTGTTACGTCCACTCTCGGTAGACGTAATGATGTCCAAAATAATCATTGGAGTCTCTCCATTTATTTTTTCGAAAAAATTGGGTACGAATTATACCTACAGCAGCATCTCCGGAGACACTACTCATAGGATAGCCCGTAATCTTTAGCTATTACTTACAAGGGTATTTTTTACTCGATTCATTATTGTTTTGACTATATTAACAGACGGAAGAAATATCAATGATAGAATATCAAGAACACATAGTAGCTATTCCCGCATCAATAGTTACTGAAAGAACAGATGGCATTGTTAGGTTACCAAGTAAACTTTCCGACCATATCGTTTTAAAACGTAGAGCGTCTTTACTAAACGATTTTAACTATCGTAAACTTATGCCCCTTACAATTTTTGTTTGTCATGGTAAGGTGGCAGCCTTTATGAGAAGGGACGACCATCAACACGAAGCATTGCGCGGTAAGATAACGTTAGGTGTAGGTGGACACTTTGAGCTACGCGACCTACAACACAACAATTCTATTATAGATATAGAGGCAGCTATCTTAAAAGCATCTTCACGTGAAATTGAAGAAGAAGTAGTAATTGGTGATGATGTAGAGATTATTAAATCTGAAACTCTAGAATATGCAATAGCCGCTGATGAAACCATTACCGATAGACAATATGTTGCATTGGTTACCGTGGTACATCTAGACCAAGAAGACCTAATGCCTAACCCAGTGGAAGATGAGCTATATTGGTACGGTTGGTTTAAACCAGATGAGTTATTAGTCATTGGTGCCGATAAGAATGAAACGTGGACTAAGAAGATTTGCACCATTCTAGATACGTTGGAACTTTAAACGTCATATTTTTGGAGAGGGTCTATCCCTCTCCACTATGTCCGCATGTACGGCAAAAAAGGCGGAATTACCCGCCTTTTCAGTTTAACTGTCTAAGGGGTTAGTCTTAGAAGCTACCGCCGTCAAGAACATCACCGTCTTTAAGGTATTTGTCGTCAACTAATTTGTTTTGAACAAAGTTAGTAGTAGCAATGCTTTCTGACGCATCAGTAGAAGCTAAAGTTACTGCATCAGATGCTAAGATTTCAGCAACTGTTTTGTTTTCAACTTTACCTAAACCAACTTGTGCTTTAGTTACGTTGTGCGGGTTAGCAGTATCCGTAATGTGAGCTTGTAAGTTAGTATCGGTAGCAAGACCAGTTTGTGCCAATGAGATAACTTCAGCAAGAGACTTACCTTCTAACTGTTGAGAATCCAAAGATTCAGAACGAGCAAGAGCGGCCATGTCGTATGCAGTTTTAACAGCTTTAGCAGATGCGTAAAGAGTTGAAACATCTTCAGTTACCAAATCAGTGATGCCGTAGTTTTCTACGTTACCTAAACCAACTTGAGTTTTAGTAACAGCATGTGGGTTATCTGTACGTGCAGTAAATGCATCGAACGTAGTGATATCCAACTTAGTTGCTATTGCAGAAACGATACCAGCAATTTCACTGTCGTTATCAGTGATGGCAGCACCTAGCTCAAGAAGAGTATCAAGTGCAGCATCAGGTGCTCCACCTAACAAGTCAGCTTTAACTTGGTCAGCATATGCAACAGCATTGTTTTCTGCTGAGATAGCACGTTGGTTAGCAGTGTAAACTGCTTTAGAACTTGCGTATTGACCAGAAACGTCTTCGTCAACTGAATCGCTGATTCCGAAGTTTTGAACATTACCAAGACCGACGTCAGACGCAGTAGTAAGGTCTGTGTCAATCCAGTTGGCAAGAACTGTAGCATCGGCACCAGCCAATACGAACACATGACCAAGGTCAGAACGGAATACCAAATCACCTGGCATTGCTTTAGAAGCAAGCATGGCTGTTTGGTCTGCAACTAACTCACAGCTTGCACCGATTCCAACACCACCAGCGGTAGCGCCGTCACCAGCGTAGATTTTGCGAGTATCTGTGGTTACAAGAAGTTCACCTAATGCAGGCGTATATGCCAGACGGTTAGCTTCCAAACCAGTTTTCACGCGAATTTGTACTGTCATTTTTTGGTTCCTTAAGGTTTACCGGAATAAATAGTTGAGAGGGTTGTTGGCCTGCTAGTCCCAATTGAAGTTCCTCACTAGCGAAGAACATAGGACGCTTTTCAATAAACCCTCAACGACGCCCTACATAAGAGTAGGCGTAAAAACCACTTAATGTATTTAGCCTTGGAATACAACTTCTGATGTTATAGGTAGTATTGTGCCAGCGTTCCATTGAGCATTCTGACGATTATCGTAAGACAAGTGGGCAGTGGTTAACTCTGCTTCGTTGGCAGGCCAGTTAATTTCACCAATAATTAACATGTTATCGGTAACAGAGTTGGTATGGACAAGACGAATCTGTGCTTCTCTATCTGGTAAATCAACCATGATTCTAGGGTCACCTACCTCGCCGACAGGAACAAGTTCCAACACGATAGCACTGTACTGTGGTTCACTAACGGTTAAGATTTGAGCATCTTTGTCTAGGACAATAGTAGCCGCTTCCTGACCATCGTAAATAACAGCAGAGTGTCTTTCGGTATTAATACCAACTCTAATCTTATCAACTGCTGTCTGGGTTATACTAAAGCCATGGTAAAGACCCTCAGGCATAACTCCAAAGTAACGACGATTGATAACATTTGATAACTCACCTTCTGTAGTAGCAGGTAGTAGTATAAGTCCTTCGTCATTAGTGTTGGTATATTGTAACCCAGCTAATGAAGAGGCCATGCTAACACGGAAAGGATTAATCTCACCTTCTATCTCTTCAGGGTTAACCGTGAAGTATTCGATGATTGAGATATGGGCATCGTTCCAGTCTTTGTCCTTACCTAAGATAATAACAGGGTAGTGCTCACTATCGTAAGTGATGAATACATCACCATCCCAACAGCTATAGGCTGGGGTAATTTTAATATTACTCCACTTCTCTGGGATGACCCCATCGTTGTATGCCTTTATGCTACCGGAAACTTCTAGTGTACTTACCTCGTTACCTTCAGTAATTTGAATCTTTGCCTTTATCAAACAGCGTGTTTTAACCTTAGGTAAACGACACTGAACGCTACCAGTAAAGATACCTTGAATATGTAACTTAGCATCGGTTAGGATTTTATAACTACCGTTACTATCCAACTTATTACTTAGTCTGTCATCCAAGTGACGAATGTTAGAGATATCATGCATGTGGTCGCCACCAAGACTGATTTGACGAATAGCCGCTATCAGTTCATCGTGACCGCCAGTAGTACCCAAAGGTACCTCATGACGGTCTGGTGGAAACTCACCAGGTATATCTGTTAACTTATCCCACGGATATGCACCATCACTTTCCAAAAGGTGGATTGCATACTGTGCGAATTTATCTTCTTCCAGTACATACTCTCCACCAATGGTGCGGTATACTGGAACGACGTCGCCCATAATTCTTTGGTTTACCACTGTCACAGAGCCATATATGTGGAGCTGTAAAGCATGTGATAAATCCATGACCAAGTGAGTGAAAACATAATCCACGTCTGGAGTAAGTATCTTACCACTTGATTTATGTACAAGTTTGAAATCTTTCTTAAAGAATGGACCAGCTTTAGGAACGATTAGAGAGTAACCCTTACCCTGTACCGGGGTAAGCGGATGTGGTAAATCCGTAACGACATTTTCGGGCGCAGTGCCTGTCGGGTCGTATGGGTATTGGTATTGACTAGTCAAAATGAACTCCTTTAGCGAATTCGGTTACATTAGAGACAGCTAAGGCCTTAACTGCCCCAACATACTATTTCTCTCATTAACAGATTAAATAGTAAAAATGGGTTTTTTTATGTTAGCACTTATTCAACTTTCTGAGGGGAAATCAGATGTATTTAATAACAGCCTCGTATGCTAGAAGTAAACGAGAATGGCTTGAGGTAGACTTAGCCAGTAAAAAGATGTCAGAGGTCCTCACAGGGTTTGAGGAAGTACACATTACTTTAGACAACGACGGTTCTCTCGTTAACTGGCGACCTATGACTTCAGAGTTCTATGCAGACATGTATAGAACTTCATACACCCTACTGGAATGGATTAGTCATTGTAATGATAATGACATACGGTTAGATGTTACTAGTACACCATTTACTTTTACAGGTTTAAAACGAATAGATAGTTACAGTGCATTTGATGTTGGTTTTAATGCAGAGCGTTCCAATGCGTATATTAATCCTGCCTCAGATGCCAATAGTTTAGGTAAGGACTTACGGCTATCTCGCGATAATACTGACTACAGCCTATTAGTAGGTAAGGTACTGGTATCAATAAACGGTGTAATACACCCTTTGATACTTAACGATTTTGGTATGTATGCTAAAGGTGGATACGATGCCTTACACGGCTCAACCATCAAGGACATTAACTTAATAAATTTTGAGAACATTGGTGGTTATGTAGTAGAGAGACTCCCTAGGTCTAAGATGTACAAAATGGATAAGGGTAGTGTTAAGTGGTACGATAATTGTTGCTTTGACCTTGGATATGACGTAACCGATAAAGTATTCGGAGTGGTATTGGATGGGTACCTACACTTGCTTGATGGTGTAATCGAAATAGTTGGTAAGACGCAAATTAAGGTAGATTGGAGAAAGGTTCCATTATTGGACAGGGCAATAAAAATCAAAGGTAAGACACCTTGGTTAACTACTGTCCGTAATAAGGAGTTAGTATCTGAGAGTGATGTTACGTCCAATGAATGGATTGAAGATATAGTTTCATCTATGTTTACCTTCTTGATGGTTTTCAATCGTCCAGACATCACCAAGTCAATAACACCGTTAATCAGTAAAGGTCTACCTGGGGTTTATGAATACCCTCACGACTTAACTGGGGTTGCATTTACTGGGGACGGGGAAACATTTTCCTATAAGAAGTCTAGAGACCGTTGTAGTTACGACATAGCTAGGGAAGAGTACACCATGTTCAATCTACCATTGATGGGACACTATCCTGACTCCTTCGATACTAGGTTAGGTGGTAAGACTCAATACGGGACACAAGGTAGTTATGTGGGTGGTAAAGGTTTTACCATGGATAAGGTTAAGATGGTACAGTACCATGTACTACCTGATAACTTCTAAGACAACATAAACCATGGGAGTCGAAAGACTCCCATTTATGTCGTTTCCAAAAAACGATAGATACATATTACATTAGTGAAGTAGCTACTTAAACAATTGTAGTTATATAATCTATCTCTAAATAAAAGGAAGAGAATCATGACAACTTATAAATGTACAGAAGATAAAGTATTAACACCTTTCCAATCGTTTCAAAATACAATCCGTGACTTAGTACGTAAGAGCACTACTCATCGTTATTGTATCATTAACCTTGAAGACGGTTACTTGGAAATCAAGGTTGTTGAAGCTGTTAAGAATACTATTGCTAATGGTATTTCTACAATAGCAAAAACAAAGACTCTGTTGGCAGTAGATACTACTACCATGGTTCCAGTAGTCTATGAAGGTAGTGCTGAGAGCATTGGTACTGATAAATATAAACTTGCTGAAATGGTAGATGACTTAATGTCACACTAGGAGTATACTCATGGAAAAGTTAATCAGAGTAAATGTACCTGTACCACAAGGCAGGGTAGTACTACAGTGTAAAGAACTTAATGGTGTTCTACACGTTGCCACTTTAGTGTGTAACGATACACTTTTAAAGTTAGGTGGATTTGATAACCTAGAATTGGTAAACCGACCTCACATGACTATCGATGCATTGCAGATATGTTTACGTGATAACGAGTTCCATTTCGTGGTTGATAAGAAACCTACTTTATCTGCTGTTAGTATTATGGATTTCCTACGTACTTTCAAAACCATTATGTCGTCGCTGGCTATGGATATAATTGATAAGTTTGATATCTTATCTAAAGCATCCACTACAGAAGACGTCAATACTAAACTCTATGCCTGTCTAGCAACAGAATGGCATACAACACCGGGTAAGGTAAACTCCAACGTATGGTTGTAGTTTAATAGTGGTAGCATATGCTACCACGCCCGTTCTCTTAAATTAAAGGAAAAGAGTATGTATAGCAAGAGCTGTATAGTAAGCTACATGAAGGAAAAGAAGTTTGCTCCTAAGGTATACATCGAACAGCGTATGTCTGTAGGTGATAACGATAATATTTGTTACTATGTCTACACCATGTTAGGTGAGGGTCAACAGGTGTCAGTAGAAGACATCGATGACTTAGTAATAATTCCAGATACTCGTGAGAAAATTATCGGTGACTTTAATTGTACTGATAAGACCATGAGTGTACTTAAGGTGGTTAAGGAGATTATCAATGACCAAGAGTTTGGTGATGTGTCCGAAATGCCTGTACTAAAGACTCCGGTGTGGAGTTACAAAAACAACTGGTCTAAGTTAGTAGCCTAGACCATTATTTAATAATAACAATCTCTAAACAACAGGAAGAGAAAATATGTCCCTAGTAAATAACGTCGAGTTAAATCCAGTAATAGAACAATTTGTAACCACCCAATCGTGGGAGCAGTCAACTAACGGTATCCCTGAAGCAGACGGTGCCTTCTTTGATGTATCAGTTAAGTCAGCAGTTAAACTTCTTCACCCTTTGCTATATGCAGAGTTTGAGAACAGAGGTTACTCTGACACCCACATACGTTACCGTTTGTGGAAAGCTCAAGATACAGACATTGAGTTGGTTGATACAATTGATACTATACTTGCTGAATTAAACGAAGACTATAATAATTAAAAGGTAGTTACAAATGCCAGAGAAAACAGAATTACAATCTCAACTAATTGAGAATGGTGCGCTTAATCAAGAATCTATTAATGAGGGGTTTATCGTAGACGGGTCTATTGAAGGCGTCATTACTGTAAACATGAAACGTACCGATGACCTCTTCATGCGCTTTCAATATTACTTCGGTCGCATCTTTACCATAGCTAAGGAATTAGGTACGGTGGCGATAGTGGTTAATTTGGAAGGGGAATCAAAACACACCGATTGGTTTCAACTGTTGTTAAACCATGGGTTATACCCATCGCGTGAAAATAAACTACGTTACCAAATCACACGTTCAGATATGGAACATGCTGAGATAGGTTAGCGTCAAAAACGGAGGGCTTAATGCCCTCCTATTTTTTTTTGCTATGGCATATGCCACTTACCACCAGGTGCGGTAGGTGCTGCATCAAATGCCGCCGCCTTAGCTTTAATACCACCAGAATCTGCGGTTAACGCTCCTCCGCCAGCATCCAGTGTCTTACACTTAAGTAACCCAGTACATTCCGTATTGGGAGAATCTATCTTAACTGCTGTAGCTTTGAGGGTTATGTTATCAGCCTTATGTAACATGGTCTTAGCTTCATGTGTCGCAGTTTCAGTTTTAGTACTTATAGTCTTCTCTGCTTCTAGGATAAAGTCCTTACACTTAAACTCCATAGTGTTAACAGCTTTCATGTACATGCTATCTGGAGCATAGCCAAAGATGTCTTTCTTATTTAGTCTAAAGTGAGTCTTATCCTTGTTGGTAAGGTCGATGGTTGTTTCGGCCGAATCAAGCTGTATGTAATTACCTACGTCATCCTGTACCGTGTAGTTACCGTCTTTGGTATTCAACTGTATAACGTAAGCAAATGGCTCATCATCATATTTGTTAGTACGGATGGTCAGCTGCTTCGTATGGGTCGAAAACTCAACGGTGTATGCATTATCGTAGTTCAATTCCTCTACGTCTTCCTCTGGGTCGGATACATTACTGAAGGCCCATAGAATCGTCTCTAATCTACGTAAGTTAGAATCACGTCCAACGCTACTCCAATAATATTTCTCATCCGTAGAGCCTTCTATTTCCCAAATAATTACCTGTTCGCCCCTTCTTATATCTGGGGCAGTCATGCGATGTTCACCAAGTTGTAACCATTCACACTCCAATGAGGTAGTGGCTTGGATATTAACCTGATATTCACGGTTCTCCCCGTCCACTCCTGCGGCATATAGTGTGATAGGGATTGCTCGTAATTCCCCATCTATTTCGGTTAATGCCTCCGCAGGGTGTACAAGTGCTAACTTAGATGAAGGCTTTTTATGTTCGGCCACGATACCTAAGCTTATCATCTTAAGACCAGTAAGCATTGTTTACTCCTCGGTAAATTTAATTTTAATCACAACAAAAGGACAATCTGATGACTAAACACGTTGCCATCAAAGTAGTCGACGCAGTTCCTATGCAAGTAGCTGCAACACCACAGTATCCCTCAATGACCGGTCATGCAGAAGGTGCTGACGGTTATGAAGTAACAAGTGCGGATGCTTCCGTTACTTGGATACCTAAATCTGTATTCGATTCTGAATACAATCCTGAAACTGAACTAACTTTCCCTGAAGCATTACATTTAATGTTACAAGGACATAAGGTTGGTTGCAGCAACTGGAGAACATACTTCATGCATGTGAAGTTAGGTACAACTAAGAAAACAATCCCACCATTGTCGGAAATAGCAGACGGTAGTTTAACGGAATACCCTACTAGCGTAACTGATAAATACAATGCATTCTTATTTGACATAGTAACTGAAGAAGGTGAAGTATTTAATGGCTGGTATCCTGATTGGCAGGAAATGCAAGCAAGTAACTGGTACTTATGGACTCAGGAAAAAGCTGATGCTCGTAAGGCTGAAGATGATGCAGCACTAGCTGCACAACAATAAATACATAACCAACTAATTAGATGGGGCGTAAGCTCCATCTTTTTTCACGCATATATTATTCTAATGTATTTAAGTAACTAAATTAAAAGGATAGTTAAAATGATTGTTGACGTATCGTACCATGGACTAACCATGTCTCTAGGTACCATTAAAGTAATACAGGAAGCAAAAGAAATTGAACGCAAAGCTGTAATAGGCGGTGTGTCAGAAATGAATATCAAAGCTTGGTTCGTTCCGTATGGTGGTAGAATTGGTAGTCACGTAACTACTCCATCCATGGAATGTTTCATTCAGGTACCTAACAAGTATAAGGTTGAAGACTCTGAACTTGAAAAGGTTATTACAAGCTGGGGTAGACATTTAGAAATATTTGCAGAAGCTAATAAAGCTAGATGGGAACGTAGAGATGTAGAAGTAGGTCTGATTAAGAGTGCTTATGGTCTTGGTACTAAACCAAATACCGGTGAAGTAAAAAAGAAGTCTAACCTAGTTCCTATATTACTCCTATCGGTTGTGGTTGCGGTTACCCTTGGTAACGTGGTAGTTAATTTTATAAAAGGAATAAGTTAATGTCTCAGATTAGAATAGCAAGAGGTTCACTACGAAGAGTTGAATTGGGTGACTTACCAGATAACACTGACTTGTTTGATAAGTTGGATGTGTTAGATTTCGCCATACGTTGGGAGTTGTCTCCTGAATTAAGTAATGGTCAAACAGCTGTGCGTTATTTGGACTGTCTCATTTGGATGAAGCCTAATGTAGGCTTTGCCACTAGTGACGTAGTTGATTTATCGCAGGCTTGGAATGACCAGATAGTGAATACTGCTCAGTTGGAACAATGGGTTAACGTAGCCACTAAGATGGACATAGCTGAATATGAGACAAGCATCAATGCTAAGATTCCACCAAGTATATCTAAATCAAAATATGAAGACGACCAAGTTAACCGAATAGTGGAACACGACGATGCTGTTACATACGACTACACAGTAGATGCCGTTCGGTTATTCGTACCTGATGGTAGTAGTGTTAAGAGTTCATACGTTGTTGAAGTAGTGAGCGATAGAACATGTATGCGTTTACTAGGTTTGGATAACTGGGTACCTGTACAGGGTGGTAGACTAGCACCTTTACCTAGGGAAACTATGTCTCAGGGTAGTCTTTCAGTATTTAAGGTTCGTGAACCACTTTCTAAAGTTGGTCCAGATGGCTGGAAAATAATAGTCACTGGTAATCTAAGTGGCTGTAGTGCCATACTAATCATTAGCGATGAGTTCGACGTTAGCGATTGGGATACAAGACATCGTATACTGCGTGAACTTAATTATAAATGGTCTACTGTGTATGAGAATGCAGCGTTGTCCAAAGACACGTTCAAAGCCTTATGTTTAACCACTGGTTTTGAGTTACGTAGAAAGTTCTACGGGTTGACCCAAGAGCTGCTATCTGCACTTTTAACTAAAGCATGTGACCTAGAGTTGAATGGTTGGAAGTATCCATCTATTAAATTCAATCCTGTAAGGCATATGGACCTACTTACTGAGGAGTTTCCTAAAATGCGATTATCTGAATTGTCTATTGAGCAACGTCAGGAAATTGAAACCAACCTAGTCAACTACATTCCAACTGTAGACTGGCCAGAAGAAGGTGAAGAAGTAATGTTACCTACTCCTTTTGGGGACGTAGAGTTAACTTACGAAGAATGGCAAAGTATCCTTAACGGATTCGATGCTGGTTAAAATGTAAGCGGGGGTCGTTGGACCCTCACTTATGCCGTTTAAATCTTTTACTAACAGGAAAAAGAAAATGTATCAATCTAACGAACGAGTAGAAATAACAAAAATAACCATGGCGGACTCAACTGAGGGCGTGGTACCGTGGCGTAAGAAAGAAGATAAGAAGATTGTGGGAGCTGATGAAATGTTAGCTGAGTTATCTAGATTCCTACCTGCGTTTCAACCGGCTATTGATAGCGGTCACCCAGCTACCTCTACTATCGATAATAGGGAGGTTGAGGAGATAATTTACGAGTTATGTAATATAGCTGACGAGTTGGATAGTGCTTGGCATCTATTACAAATAACCATTAAGAACCTAGATACTGAAGAATCTAGAATTCTTAAGTTGTTCCGTCTAGACATTAATCGTACTCGTAAACTGGACTTTCCATCGCGTGAGTGGGAAGAAGTGGTTCTATTTGATGTGTGGTCCTCACAGCGTCTATGTCTGTTTGTTAAGACAGCTAGACCCATTGGTAACCATTCATTAGTTGTTGGCTAACAGGGGGCTTACAATGCGCTTAAAACATATTGAATCTAACTACGCGGTTAATGCTTTCCGCTACCGAGTTATTGGTGAAAGAAACAAAGCACTTGGGTGGGTATTGTCAGCTAGAGTGATGGACACTGGTAAGGATTACGATACTGTTGAATCTATACTTTCACGTTCTCCATGTATCTACATTGGTGAAGAGTGTCCACGTTTTAGTAGCATGTTAACAAAGTCATTGAACTTCAAGTACGTACTTGAAATGGATGGTGGTAACTCAGAGTCTGGTAAGTTAGTAAAGACTTTAAGTTATCATCGTGAAGTGGTTGTCAGGTGGTCTAGTAATAAAGTGCTGGGTAGCAGTTGCCAACTACTTAATAGTTTACTGGCGTTTGACTCCTTACCCATTGGTGCCTGTGACAAGAATACTTTCGAAGAGATTAATCGAACTTATCCACTCTTTAATCTCTCAATGGATGAACTTAAGTTTAACTGTGCGCTGTTTAAACATAACGATGTGAAGTATACGTTCGTATACCGTGGCTATGTTTTAGACGGGGACTATCAAGTACATAAACCACAAACTGACGGACATCGTGTTTACTTCATACTCGATGACTCAGAGGTATATTTGGATACTATCCTAAACTACCGTATAAACAATCTATCAATCTAACCGACATTAAATCTAAAAGGAGAATACAATGTCAGAATTTAAACCTCGTAAACTACAAGAAGTGAAAGATGGCGAACATGATATCATTCGTGGGGCTATTCCTGAAACTGCAGAATGGAGTGTTTCTTTACAGAACGCTACTCCAGATGTACGTCGTGATTTCAATGCTTACTATATCTGCACCAAAGGTGCTGGGTTCAGTATTGAGATTCAGGGTAAGCTTGCCATTGGTAAGTTTGACGAGGAGACTCTCCGTGAGTCTCTTGAAGGACGTATCTACTTAACTAGTAGTATAGCTGAGAAGATGGCATTCAGTAGTACCTTAGCTGAGTTCGTGAAGAACTCTTGGTCTATCGAACGTAAGGGTAATCAGTATCTACTCGTTACTAACCACAATGTCCCTAACAGCGATGTTAAGGGTAAGGTTATAAAGATTTGGGGAACTAACGAACCAATTCGCCCACTTGCACCCATTGTTCATTGGGAAACACACGGTGCTTATAGAGTGTGTGACCTAACCCATGAAGGTTTAGAAGACTTCAGAGAGAGACATTCGGAACTGAATGATGATGAGTGGCCTGCCCCAGGTGAGTCAATTGTGTTGTTGCTACATGGTGAGAAAGTTCATGTGACACATGAAGACCATATCAACATCATCAATCCTGACTTCTTCAAGACTGGATTAGAAGATTAGTTAGACGACATAAATCGAGGAGCTTGACGGCTCCTCTTTTTTTGTTTAAAAAATAATCAAAAATCGAATTTTTTTAGAAAATTTATATAATCTCTTAGTATTTACTAGTCTATAACAATATTAATGCGAGACTCTTAGGGAGTCTCTTTAATAGTTATAACACTCCTACTTGTTGGGGTGTTTCTTTCTCTACTCTCCTCCACGCCAACGAATGTTCTAAGAACACTGGAAGTCCAACCTACCCTATACCCCGTAAAGAGTATAAAGCAGGTCGAAGACTATTGGCGATTCGATATTCCTTAGTTACCATAGGAACTCTCTCTGTCTCTTTCTTTTAGTTGAGACATAATATATAGTAAAAAAATATATTAAAAATATTGAGTGTATAGCTATCCTTAAGATAGCGAATAAAGATGATTAAATATTAAACAATTAAGAGATTGAAGAGAAGGGATAAGGATACAATATTAACTCTCGTAGAACTCGAATTAATATTGTTTTTATATAATCTCTCCCCTCCCCAGAAGAGGAGTTAGTGAAGTATTTTTTCTTTTCCATGTTTATTGCATGAGGGCGTATGGGAATAACTATAATTATAAGCCCGACCAGAGATAACTCAAGAAGTCACTAATTAATGAGGTATCTATAGTGGATAGAGATAATAAGTTTTCGAATATAGTTCAGGGTATTATTAAACTTGAACCTGACATGTATATGTCAAAGGCTATGTTAAGGGTTGTTGGTAAGGTAGGTTATGTAGATATGCATATAGCTACTAAAGCACTCTTAGCGGAAGATTTCGACACGGCTGTTGAAATTATGTATGGCTTATGGGAAAAGGAACTTAAGGAAACTGTTGAAGTACTTACTCCACAAGACACTGAGTACGATTTTCATATTGTACTGTCAACTGAGGATTTACGTATGCTAATAGGACAGGGGGTCATTTGATGCAGACAATGAGCCTTTAAAAAATACATACCTAGATAATACTATAGACTAGGGCGTACTACCCAATCACATGTTATTTAGGATTAGAACAAAATGAGTACCCACGACCATCACGACCATGAACACTTAGCGGTGGACACTACTTTAGTTAGACGTCTTCGCTTCCTAAAGCTCTGCTTAGATACATTGTTACTGCCAGATAACGATAATCGAGAGCAGGCTTATAAAGCTGCAATTAGACAACTTGAAATAATTGGGGTTATCAACGCTAACCAAACGCCATCAGAGGCGATGAATGGTTGGGTATATGCAACCGAGTTCATGACTGCACTTGAACCTGACGTAATGGCAACCCCACTACCGGACGAGGTTAGTAGTTTCTTCTTACGGGTAGAAGCATTATCAGGTATGCCTCTAAAGGGACGTGAGGAAATTTACGCTCAGGAACAAGCAAGGTTACAAGAACTCAGTGTAGAGAAGCCAGTTGCTGGACTAATGCGCATTATCATGTTGTGTAAGCGTATGGTTAATAAACGCTCAAACTTTACAGCTGTGGGTATCTCAACCGAAGAGGTTTTTACGTCACAACATCTAATCAACAAAGACTTAATGGATTGGCGAAATATGGGAATGAAACCTCACTGGTTCAGTGATGAGTTTTTAGTATTCCGTGATAGCGATTCTGAACGTACTAAGTTACCTGAAGATGAAATGTTAAGGCGAGCAACCATTGAGGAAGAGTTGGTATTTAAACTCTTCATGATTAGACATGATTCACCAGAGGGCATTAACCTTAAAAAGTTCTACAAGCAGAAGATAGCTGAGGAACTGGCTAAAGTCCCAGTTGAAGATATTGGAGAAAGGACGGATGAGCAAACGAAATCGTAAATCCGATAAAGTGGAAGTAGTACCAGCCGCTTGGTTAGATGCTTCCGAATTTGCCGAAGTGACTAACCAGACAAACCAAGGCAACATACAAGTCTTTTTATCAGGAGGACTTGATACATCTACTAAATCTGTAAAAGGTAGACTTAGTAGGTTAGTAGGTAACTTAACCAATAGAGAAATCATTGGTGACGTAGAACCAGAACTAGCTTTAGATGTGGCATAAACCTAGGACGGGAAACCGTCCTTTATGCCGTCTAAAAAATACTTCACTCCCTTCTAGTATAGAACGTCTTAGGGGATATTAAGATAATGAGAATAATTGAAGTATACCTTGAAGGGTATCGTCGTTTAAAACTTAACAAAGTAAACAGTATTAAGATAACGGCATCTGAACTAATACAATTGATTATTGGAACAAATGGCTCTGGTAAGTCGAGTCTACAAGAACAAGTTAACTGTTGGGTTGCCGATAGAAAAGATTTTAAAGTAGGCGGTAAGAAGATAGTTAAAGTTGAGCACAACAACACCATATACGAAACACGACAATATTTCCACAAGAAGAATTCAACGTTTGAGTTCATTGTCGATGGGGCGAATATAAACGAAGGTGAGACAGGTGCTGTCCAGAAAGAACTACTTAAGATACACTTCGGTCTAGATTCTGAAGTTATGGATATAATGTTGGGTAAGGTACGCTTTACTAAAATGAATCCTACTCAGCGTAGGGAGTTCCTTACGAAGATATCTGGCCTTGACCTTACATATGCCATTGGTTTATTTAAACGTGTAGCCTCAGCCTCTCGTGACGTTGCTGGCGCTAAGAAATTGTTAGATAAACGTATGGTTAACGAAACAGCTAATGTTTGGAAAGATGAGGATTGGGAACAGTGGAGAGGTATTCAAGATAGGTTATCATCTACACTAACACAACTCATGGGTTTTACCAATTCAAGTGCTCGTAACTTCAATGAGGTAGATAGACAGTTTCAAGAACAAGCAGGTAGAATGCACAATCTAGTGGATAAGCATCTAGATGAGTACATGGGCTTTAAACCATTGGTAATAGCTGAAGAAAGTATATTTTCCCTATCCGACTACCAACACAGACTATCTGAATTAAATGGTAATAAGTCTGGACTAGTTACAAACCGTGATACCATCATGGGTGAACTAGATGAACTACAGCGTGAGTTAGAAGACCTACGTAAGTTTGAATCCATTGATGCTGTTAAGTGGGCACGTATTAAAGAAGAGTCTGAGAAGAAACTTGAGAAACTCAAAGCTAAGGAAGAAAGATTCGCTTGGATGAACTTCGACTCTGAATATATTCCACTACTTACCGAAGTACGTGGTATGTTATCTGAATTTATTGACTGTAAGACAGCTATTGATTTCAAGGGTGAGATAGAACGTGGTGAGTACGGGAAACTTAAACATGAACTACATGAAAGAAGAACAGTATTCGTTAGAGCTGAAAACACCTTAGATAAATTACGCCATCGTGTACAGGACATTAAAGAAGCTAAGCGTGAAGAGTGTCCTAAGTGTAGTTATATATACATCCCTGGCGTTAGTGAAAAAGAATCAGCTGAGTTAGAAGCTAAGATTGAAAACGGTGTTGCCTTCATCGAGAAAGAAACCAAAGCCTTGGAAAAAATAGAAGAGGCGGTAATTGGTTTTGAACGATGTGAATCTAACATGCGTGAATTTAGGAATATCATAAATGGTTTCATGATGTTCCGTGGAGTATGGAAAGAAGTAATATCTGACGAAGTACTCTATAATGACCCAATGAATGTTTTACATTACCTAGTTGATGCAGAATTAGAATTGTTGAACATGCAGGAGATTAACCAACTCCAAGATACTATTCTAGATGCAGAGCGCAAGTTAATCAAGGCTGGTGAATCAAGCAACGTAAGCAGTCGTCTTGAGTCCATAGCTAAACGAGAGTCAAGCCTAACCGATAAGTTAAACGGCTCTCTGAAGGCGTTAGAGGAGCTAGAAAAGACTAGAACGTTCCTACAGTCCAATTTTAAACGAGCTGACTTTGTCTCTCGCGCTGAAGTAGTCATTGGTAACATGCTTAGTGATTATGAACGACTATTGGAAGAACGGGTTGAGGCAATGCGCGAACTAAGGCTTCAGGAAGATATAGCTATCCACCAACAGAAGTTAGCAACTGTAACCAAAACAATACAAGAACAGGAGACACAACGAGGTATCCTGAACGACTTAGAGGAACAATCACTTAAGTTGGAAAAGGATGGTGAAATGTGGAAGTTACTTACCAGTGCCTTATCTCCTACTACTGGATTGATTGCTGAACAGTTATTAGGCTTCATGCATAAATTCACTGAATCTATAAACGGTATAATAGATAAAGTCTGGACACACGACTTAGAAGTTTTACCATGTAAGGGCTCAGGTGAAAACCTAGACTATAAATTTCCATTGCGCGTAGAGGGAGAACCAGAAGCTAATGCCGACGTTGCTCTATCCTCTACTGGTCAGGCGGATATTATAGACTTCGCATTCATCTTAGTATCGATGTCTTACCTAGGTATGGACGATTACCCACTTTACACCGATGAGTTAGGTTCTTCTTTTGATGAAGAGCATAGAGAGAATTTACAGCGTTTTCTTAAACTCCTAATCGACAGTAGTAACTGTAGTCAGTTGTGGACTATCTCCCATGCATACGCCGTTCAAAATTCTTTAGGCGCTTGTGAGACATGCGTAGTAGACAAATCTAACATTACAGTTCCTAGTAGATACAATGAACATGTGGAGTTCGGATAATGTCTGATGGATTACAGGTAATGAGTGGTGCTCACAAACATCTAATCGAAAGGTGTTATGATGAGGGTCACTTGTGGCAACCTTGGGAAAACATGAAATTCACGTCAGGGTCAGAGAGAATGTGTACTCGTTGTAGAAGACACGTATCTCTCTACTCTGATAAAAAGGTAGAGTCATTCGCCATAGGGTCAACTTGGTCAAGTGCAGATGTGGCGATATCATTTATTAATGACTTAGCTTTCCGTAGTAATGTAATGATGACGGGAAATAAATAGGAGAAGTATATGAACGAAAAGATTGTAACGCTAACTAGTGATAATTTCGATAGTGAAGTGTTAAATGCAGATGGTCCAGTATTGGTTGATTTCTGGGCACCTTGGTGCGGTCCTTGTAAAATGGTTGCTCCTTTATTAGATGAAGCAGCAGATGAGTTTGATGGTAAGGCTACAATAGCTAAACTTAACATCGATGACCATGGCGACATTGCCCCTAAGTTCGGTATTCGTGGCATTCCCACTATGCTAATGTTTAAAGATGGGGCCGTTGTAGGTAGTAAAGTAGGCGCTATTAGTAAACAGCAACTAGTGGGCTTCTTAAACGAAAACATCTAGACGGCAAAAGTAAAGGAGAGCGAAAGCTCTCCCTTATGTCGATTATGAACTACACACTTTCTTTATTGACATAATGAGTTTATTGAATTGTTTAACTGAGTCACTGTTGTGTTTCTCAAGATTCTCAATCCACTTGTCTACCTCATTGAGATAGGAAATCATTAAGTCTGTACCCTCTGACTTTTCCACACTACTGTAGGTAGGTGGTATAGGTCGGTTAGGTGGTGGAGTTATAACGGTTACCCTTGCAAGCTCTATCAGGCATCTTTCCCTACCAATAGTAACTAATGGTTTACCATCACTACCCTCTAAAGAACGTATGTATCTTTCAAGGTAACCATGGTATTCCATCAGGGCATCAGCATAAGCCTCAAGTTCTTTCTCTTTGTAGTAAGTATACTCACCTTTAGCGGAATGTATAAACGTAGGAGATGGCAGTAGTTTATCAGGTGGGTTAGTATGTATATACTGGTAAGGTATATATGAACTATTACCCAATTCCTTGTCCTTGGTATTGTCAGTACCTAAAATCTCGTCCGTGGTTACACATGAAGTCAGTGCTAGGGACATTATAAGTATAAATAGTTTTACACGCACTAGGTGCCCTCCTCTTTACCTAAAGTAACTATCTCGTCCCAGATAATCCTATTATCTTTAGCATAGGTATCTAGCTGTAATTGTAGTTTCTCAATTTGATGTTTAAGATTAGATAACTGTTCTACCTGTTTAGTAACTACAGTCTGTTCTGCCTTAAGAGTAACCACTACCCTATCATAGGCGTTTTGGAGTTTATCCCTTTCACGGGTTACGGTAGTTAAGTTATCGGTTATTCTACGTACATCAGCCGCTAGTCGAATGCGTTCATCTTTAAGACTAAGGTTAGCCCTTTGTAAATCAGCAATGACTCTTTTTGACTGAGCTTCTTTTATTTTAGCTATCTCCCGAGCATTTTTAACGTAACTATCGTACCAAACGTACCATATACCAATACCTATTATAGTCAACACAGACAATATAACCATAGGCTTTTTATGATTACGGCTTGGTAGCACTTCGGCACCACCGTCACCGGGTGCGTCCTTTGCCCCTTCTAGTATGAATACTAGTAGCTTTTCCAGTATGGTAAACAAAGCTAAACCTCCCTTATTTTTTTAATCAGCTTGGAGCTATGTCCATGTTAGAAATAAAGGCTTTCGTCACTAAGACGACTTATGCCAACAATGAAAGTAATGCGACAGCCCCCATAGGGGAGCTTAGCAAAATAAGTCGCTCTTACAGTCGCGACATCAAACTGTTTCCGAATCCAACTGAGCCGGAAATATTAATTAATTTGTTTTCTGCTCATGAGAGCGGGACAACTGAGTATACGTCTCCCTCACAAGATGACCTTGACTTGATGCAAACTATCGCTCAATGGGTAATGTCCCAAGGTGATTTAAAGCTAGCACCATCTGACTTACCATCATACATTGATTCTATAACCGGACACTTTATTGAGATGACCGGTGAGTTCAGTGTCGGTAACCTAGTCCAGATGAACGGTGGTTGGTTCGCATCTTCTGTTAGTTATGTGACAGACTCTGGAAGCTGGAAGTTATGGTTAGGCGATGCTGAATTCCAAGCCCAGTATGATGAATACCATGTTGAGACAGTATTCCCAGTAGATAACATCGATGACCTACATCGGGATTATGTTTATGTTCAGGGTGAACTGGCTAAGTCTACTTCCACATCTATACTTAACAAGATTGTGGCTATCGAAAAAGAAGCCCCGTCAACGGTTAACAAGGGTGAAGATTATACTTGGCATGATAAATCTTCTAGTATTACAACCTTACCAATTAGTTTCGCTGTAGTCATTTACGGTAAAGCTGGTGATAACGTAGATGTTATCCGTGAATCAATTGTTAGTGATATATTAGCACAGAGTAACTACGACCGTTCTTCTTGGGCAAAGGTACTACCTGAGCTTTTTAGCCCTAACGAGATGGTAATGATTCCATACTGGCAGTCAGTATTAGAATCGTACGACCCTCTGGAAGATGACATATATCGTTCGGTAGTGCACCCAGACCGTATCAAGCAACTGGCTTTGGACTTTACACCTAACTTCTCACCTGTACATATTGCCGAAAAGGTAAATCAGGTACCTACGCTATGGCGTGGTATAGTTATGGCTGTAACACCACACGAGCCTGCCGATGATAAACCAAGCCCTGAGTTTGGAGTATTGTTCCCAGATTACATTCTGACAAGAACTACAGACACAGACTTCCATCGCATGAATGAACCTACTCGTGAAGTAGCTGCCCTGATTTATAGTCTACTGACTTACGCTGAAAAATACAATGATTATTTTGCTCTACCGGAAGGGTTTAGTAAAACAGTCCGTAATAACCGTGAGTTCATTACCTATAGTTTAAATGGGTATCTTTACCATGCGCTGACTAAACGTTCTTACGTAGAGTTAACAGCACCTCAATAAGGAGTAGATAATGCAACTTACGCCAACAATCTATGCTAGAGGTAGATATACGGTTAAGGAACCATTTTCTCTACTTGACGGTATAGACTATACGTGTCAGGCTATTCGTACATTCCAAGAATGTGAAGAGCGTGGAATGGATGTCTGGGTAGAGGTCTACGAAAAGGTAGGTCTGGATAGAGCAGTGTATTTGGAAGATTCATCTAAAGGAATCAACGTTATTGCGTTGGGTACCGATGGTGAAAGTACCGTGTACATCCCAGATAGTCATATAACCTCTTACCCTAACATGGGTGAAGCAATCCCACAACGTATAGTTGTTTCGGTTGACTTAGGAGTTATAAGCAGTCATTGGGACCCGCAGTATTTACTTAACCAGATTACTAATCTGGCAAGTGATATTGTTGGTGGTGAACCAGAAGCTAATGTGCACGCTATCCCGTTATTGGGTAGGGTGTCTTCTGAGGACGTACCTGTTCTAGAAGCTATTCGTGAAATAGACATTAACAACCGTACTTCAGACTATGCCAAACGTAGAGAGTTAGAGAAACGTAATGCGTTACTCAATGATAAAGTCATTGCTCTAGAGCAAAAGGTTTTGAACCCATAATAGATGGCGGGGTTTCCCGCCTCTATGTCCCGAACAAAAAATATTTAACTGTACTATGATGTGTAGTAGTATGGATTAACGGAGCCAAAAGCAATGAGTGAATTAAACGCCATAATTTATACAGATGGCTCGGCTCGCCCGAATCCCGGTACAATGAGTGGCTGGGGTAATTATGGTTATACTTACACTGAGACAATTACTTACGATAAACCTGTTGACACTAAAGGTCTTAAGGTTACGACGGAAGTAGTTAAAGGCAAGGACGGCAAACCTGCTGAACCTGTCAAGCTTAGTGAATGGCAATCTTGGGGCGGGTTGAAAGGTCGCTGTGACAATAACGAGGGTGAGATTTATGCAATTACAAATGCAATAAACTACGCCATCGATAAAGATATTAAAAATTTAGAAATTCGTTCTGATTCTAAAATAGCACTTAATGGTGCTACTAAGTGGATTGACGGATGGAAAGCCCGTGGTTGGAAAAAAGGTGATGGTGTAACCCCATCTTATCTACCACAATGGAAAATGTTAGATACTGCAATCATTGATGCTAGTAACATCAATATTAAGTATACTTGGGTTAAAGGTCATTCTGGTAATGTTGGTAATGATAAGGCTGATGAGTGCGCCAAGAAAGGCGGTGCCTTAGCTGGGTCTGGTGTATATGAACCAGTGCATGAAACAATATTGGAAATAGCAGAAGACGGCAAAGACAAAGGTAAATCGGTCAAGCCTAAGAAACCTAAGACTCCACCGTACAATCGTTTATTGTTACACTCTAAGTGGTACTTCACCACTAACACTGGTAAACAGTTATCTAGAGATGGACGCAACGTATACATGTTTGGTGTACACAGTGATGATGAACTTCATGGTAAGCGTGTATCGGATGCTTCTAACTCAGTAGTCTTCCTTAAAGAAGAAAACAAAGTATTGGAAACATTACGTACCAAGCAAGATTCTGTGGGTAATGAATACATAGTACCAATCTATGGTCGCTTCGATACAATTCGTAGTTCTAAGATATACCCTGAAATCTACCATAACGGTGCAGACTACCTACAAGTTGGATTACGTGTACCAACACTATCAACAGTTGGTGAACAAGTACTGACGAACCCTGCACATCCACCTGGTTTAGCCTTTATAGGTTTAGAGACTTTAGACCACCTCACCGCCCGCTTAGAAGAGTATTTAGACCCTAAGGGAGTAGAGGGTAAGAAGAAGTCAGAAATGGTTTCTACCGATGTTACAGACAAATTCTATGTATCGGAAGAAGATTCTAAAGGTAAGGTCAAACTTGTCCCAAGTAAGGATATCGTAGAAAATGCGAAATTCCTAACTGTTCCTGTTGGCTGGAAGTCAGGTAAGCGCAGTGGTACAAAGGATGTAGTGCTTACAGTTGGTATGGATGCACCGACCAAGAATATGTTAACTGCAATGGCTAAAGAGTCACCAACCATTACGGTTATTACTTGGCCAGAATCTAAACAAACTATCCGATACGCAGTGGTGGTCGAGACTGAAGATGATGTAGCACTTTACGCTTCGGCTTATTCTAACCTGTGTCTAGTTTAATCGGAGATTAATATGGGCAAACTTAACAAACTTAGTAAACAAATAGGAGGTGGCGTACTTGGTCTGGTTTTAAATCAGAAAATGCGTAGAATGATTCTAGTCGTTTCTACAGCCACCTATCTACACACCCTTAGCAAAAGCAAAGAGTGTAAGTTGTCTGACCTCAACGATGCATGTCGTTTATCACACAACGTTAAAGCACTCGACTTTCCTGCTACATTAAGTAAAGGCATTTGGGAAGGTAGTGAGTTAGATAACCTTGATTTACACGGTGGGCATGACTCGATAGTAGCCAAGATAATGGATAATATCCCATCATGGTTACGGTACGGTCGCTATAGTGATATGCAGAATGATGTTCAACACGCAGTATCTTTTTCACTTGGTCAATATGCCTAAGCAAAAAAAGCAAGGGCGGGTCACCCCGCCCTAGTTTTATGCCGTCTTTACTTCTTAAGCACGTCTGCTGTGGAAGCAATGGCACCTGAGATTGAATCCATCATGCTACCAGTGGCACCAAGGAATTCTAACTCTTTACCAATTAGATAACTACCTTCAGTAAGTAAGTCCATAGCGGAGTTAGATACCTGATAATCATCTGGATTGTTAAATATGTTATCAGCTAACTTAGAAGCAAGTTCATTAATTTCTTCAGCTTGTGAAATGATATCAGCAAAGTTGAATTTAATGGCTTCTTCATTAAGCTTAACCATAGTGCGGCAAGTATCTGTCCATTCATTGGAGTTGCGATAAAGATTACCAAATGAATCAGTAGGTTGAGACTTAGTAGGATTATAAATCTTTTTAAGTTTCTTTTCCATACTGTCCAAAGGAGTTAGTTTAAATAACTTACCTTTGTGTAATTCTTTAACATCGTATATTGCTTGTAGGGCAGATGGGTTTGTCAAGAAGTTTGCAAGTATAGCACGCCATGGTCCAAAGATACGTTTCTCAATGTCTTGTTGAGCTTCGAAGTTTTCTTTAACCAATTCCACTAACTCAGCCATAGTAGCCTTAGAGTTAAGATGGATAGGACGATAAACCGTTTTACTACGGATAGCCATGTAATCTTCTTTAGAACGAACTTTCTGCAGTTGTCCGTTAAAACTAAAAATTCCATTACCAACCATACCGGTTGTGTATTCTTTGAGACCGTCTATGAAACGACCTAGGTGCGTCCCAAAAATTGTCTGGTCTTCAACATCAGCACGGGCCTCTAGCGAAGCCCGCTGATATAAGTTAATTAAGTGGTCCACTGTATAGCTCCTTAAGATGCAAGTGAAATAGTGTCTAGACATACCATTATTAAAAAATACTCAAATAGCACTACCTATGTGTAAAGCTATTTAGCTAAATTAAAGTAAAATTATAAGGAACAGCAGATGAATTTCGGAGCTGAAGATTTATTTCCACAGGTACCAGTTTTACGACCAGCGATGAACGTCGGTTGTTTATTTGACATACCTATTGGTACCTACTACACCGGTAAACATGGTGAGTCAATATTAAACGGTGGTCTACAACAAGTCACTGGTGCATGTGGTCGTGGTAACTCGTATAAGTCGACTCTATCGGACTGGCTTAACTTAACGGTAGTTAATCGCTACGAACAAGTTAATGAAATGGCCTATGATTCAGAATACTCAAAAACACCAGCACGTGTTAATAGCCTAGCTTCACGTATGCACAATATCGGTGGATTAGATTTGTTTGCTGAAGGGCGTTGTATCCTTACAGATGGTACAACCATGGCTAATGATTACTGGGAAAGCGTTCGTCAGTTCTCAGAGAAAAAACACAAGATGGGTGACAAGGCTAAAATCTTAACTCCTTTTGTTATCGACGGTAAAACTATCAGTATAACTGTACCTAGTCTACTATTACTAGACTCAATGTCACAAATGCAATTCGATGCTACTGAAACAGTTAATACAAAAGCAGAAGTAGATTCTAAAGACCAGAACACAATGGCGCTACGTGATAACCTAATTAAATCTCGTATGTTAGGACAAATGCCTAGTGTTGCATCTAAAGGTCAAATCTATACTACTGTAGTGGCGCACATGGGCGATGACCTAGCGTTAGACCCAATGGCACCACCTCAGAAAAAACTTGCTACCATGAAGCAGAAAATCAAGTTCAAGAAAGTACCAGAGAACTTTACGTTCCTTACTAACAACTTGTATTATTGTTCAGGCGCTAAGGCACATCACAACCAAGCGGATAAAACTCCATACTTCCCTAAGGATGAGAACGACCGTAATCCAATGGACCAAGATTTACAAATCATTCAGGTTCAAAACCTGCGTGCTAAATCTGGCCCGTCTGGCATTCCATTCCAGATAGTTGTATCTCAGTCTGAAGGTCTTCTGCCATCACTTACTGAACTTACGTATTTACGTAGCAATAAGAAAGTATCTAACATTAATTACCCTATGGGTTTTGGTATCCATGGTAATGACCGTGGTTACATGTTAGACCTTTATCCCGATGTTAAATTGATGCGTACTACAGTTCGTGGTATCTGTGATGCAGACTACTTACTTCAGAGAGCTATGGAAATAACCTCTGAAATGTGTCAGATGCAGTTAATCTGGAAAGGTGACAAGTTAGCAGACAAGTATCGTATAACCCCAGAAGAGCTATATGCGCGTATTAAAGACAAAGGCTATGATTGGTCAGTGTTATTGAATACTCGTGGCTACTGGGTGTTTGAGGGCTCTACAGACCCACTTAACTTCTTGTCTACTATGGACTTACTCAAAATGGCTAATGATGAGTATCACCCATACTGGCTACCTAAGAAAAAAGCATAAGCGTTAACTGAATATCGGAGTCTCAGGACTCCTTTATTTTTTCAACCAAATATATAATACCGCTAAAAAATACGTACATAAATTACAGTACAGTTATTTTTTATAGGGATAAACTTAAACCCTTTTAAGTAAGGAAATGTACAATGTCCGAAATAACACCGGCCGTGGAGTTTAGTCAACGTCTACTGGGTACGCTTAACTCAGTCTCCCCTAAGTTGACCACCATGTTTGGAAACACTATTAGTAACCTAGGTAGAAACTGTGCTACCATTGATGATTTTCGTAAGCAGTTAAATCGTACCCTACGTGCCAGTCTGTCAGAATTGCAGATAGACACTATGGAAATTCGTATTCTATTGGACGATAACGATAATATCGAATATTGGTCTATGAACCTAAGAAATAAGGTAATACCTTTCTTGGATGCAAACCTACATTAAAATCCGGAGTTTCGTTATGCGTTCTAATATAAAGAAAAAATTGGATAATGAAGCCAAGGACAAACTTTATACTAAGTGGAAAGAATTAGTTAATATGTCTGCCTCGGAACTAGAAGCTTTCTTGAAAACTGATGAGGGCAAGGAAGCTGGTCTTAGTAAAGAAGAAGCTAAGGACAAAGGTATCAAGTCTGGTCAAGAGTCCGCAGAGTGGATTATTAAAATGAAACGCACTAAGCGTAATGAGTGGACGGATAAAATGTGGGAGTGGGCTAAACGACAAGTTAGCTTCAACTCCAGAATGATTGGTAATAAAGGTCCACTATACGACGACAAGGGTAATAAAACTAGAAAACACACTTCGTTGTTACTGTGGGGACATAACCCAGAAAAGTAACTAGGCTACACAGCCATGGATAATACATTCAATATAGTAATCTCAGGCTCTAGAGAATTTACCGAGTTCAATACCTTTGCCAACTCCTTAGATGATTTACTTAAAGTTAAAAGAACTGGTAGAAATATAAGACTGTTAGAGGGTGGCGCTAGAGGTATTGATAGACTTGCGTTACGTTACGCCATAATGCGTGGTATAAAGCGAGAAAGATTCGATGCCGACTGGGACAAATTTGGTAAGAGAGCAGGTATACTCCGCAACATTGAAATGATAAATGCTGGGGATATGGTAATTGCTTTCTGGGACGGTAAGAGTAAAGGCACTAAACATGCTATAGACTACGCCATCAAGAAATCAAAACGTTGCATTGTAGTAAGATTGGACAAAGACATGTCGGTCGAGGAAGTTATACCTATTAGAAGTTATGAAAATAGAAGAATGTCTGATAAGGTTAAGGAACTCGGATGGGGTAAGTTAATACCTTTACTTAATGAAGAGTTTCCACAAGCAGCTTAGCCAAATCATTTGAGTCCGAATAGTTATTGGAGACTATAATGTCTAAAGCACGTAAGTTAGCGACAGAAATGGCTGTGTCGTATATCGAGAAGATAAGTCCTAAGTCGGGCAACAGCGAAAAATTAAAATCTCGTCTAGAGTCAATGAGCGATAAACAATTCGCTACATTCATGAAAGACTTAAAGGATGGAGTTACCACACTTCAAATCAAGGCACCTAATCTAGCAGCTAGTAAATTAAGCGTATCTAGAAATGTCAAAATTGGTAAAGAGTTGGGGTACGAGTTCTTCCAACAGTTGAGCCTTAAAGACCCAGCTACTGGTCAGCAGTACACCACGCCACATAAGTACCTAATCCTTTCGTTACCATTCCGTCGTCAGGCGCAACATCTAGTTAAGAAGATGTCTGTACCAGCAGATAATGATTCACGAGATGACTTAACTGGTCAACCTACTGGTAAGTCCAAAGGTTCTTCGTTATCTAATCCTGAAATGCAAGTGTTATATGCGTTGGGCTTAGATAGTACAATCGAAGAACTATTGAAGGTACGTGGCGGTAACGATGCAGCATACATTGCAATGAATAAAGCAGCACATGAAACAGGCGGTTTCTCTTTAGAGCAGGTATCTAAGGCAGGCGGTAAAGTTAAATCAACCGAGAGCCTATCTGCATTCTTCAGAGGCATGATGATATCGCCTATTAATTTATAGGGTGAATTACAATGACTAACAAGTCAACAGTCAGTTTGGAAAAGTTTGAACTAGCGGCACATATACTTAGTGCTACTGCTACGGTGGAAAACATCGCAATAGATTCCCTAGTAACCGCAGATAAGGTGGTGCAGGACTTCATCACTGATATCATTAGTAGTAGTGTACCTAATATACTAATGACCGAAGACAGTATAGTTGAAACATGGGAACATGCCCGTAACCGCGACCAGAAGATTATCGATTGGTTTATGAATACCTATCGTCGTATATCTTTAGCTAGTGGCACAGAGTATGTTCTAGATTCAGTACGTGAGTCTTACTCTAACAGTATATTTATAGGTGACATCACTGAACTATACGGTGATGAAGACTTAGGGTCTAGAATCTGTAAAGAACCTACGCAGGTCAAAGATGTGTTATGTAAACACAGATGGGCCATTACGATAATGGCACTGTTTTCAATTGATTTTGATGAGGTTGATTTAGATGAAGCGTCAAGAACAAAGGCTACTAGTTAGTCTGGACGTCTTACTGGATACCCGATTAGCAACCTTGGCTAAGATGGATATTGAATATCCAAGTGTAGTATTGGAGAATGGTTGGAAGACTAGAGATGGTGATTTCTACGAACAGTGGATACCAGATTTCGATAGGGAACTATTCAATACGCATTACTGGTATCGCGGTAGAGATGGTGATGTACACACTAACTCAGTTATGTCTGGTTACATGTCTAGGTTAATAGCTGATATAACTATCCTTAGAGATGGTTCAGAGAGTCACCCCATGGCTGGTACTGTAGCTGTTGACATTAACATCTGGCCATATAAACTTGGAATGGTTGAAGGCGAACAACTTAAAGAAGTTATTCGTGAATATATCGGTAAGGATTTAGAAGTCGGAATAATTAATATTGCCCCAGAGGAATTAACCCCTAAGGCAATACGTGGTAGCTGGTGTAGCTTTAGTATATATAACTTCGACGAGTGGTTTAGTATACACAGTGAAGCATTACTCGACACCCCAATTCCATCTGTAATATGTATAGCACCAAGGCTTCTTAAGAAACCATTAGATGAAGACATTGAGATGGACCCAACTTTAGAAGTTTCCGGAGCACTAGTAGAGTTTCTTGGCGTCGAGTGGATTACACCACAGGAAGTCTCGATAATAATCTAGTCTTCGTCTACTTGAGGATTCTCGGTAACAAACTCATCGTAGGTTAAGTTAGATACACCAATGGCATCTTCTTCACACTTAGGTTCTATTAATGGAATCTCGTCAGCTGGTGGGGTAATATCTATTTCCCGTCTACCCTGTTCATTGGGGTCTACTTCGAATGGGTTAGTACCACCTAGTTGTTTATTCATAGAAGCAATGATAACAGCAGCCTTACGGTCAGCATCTTGGTTAGCATCATCACTCTCAATTTTCTTCATGTTGAGTGCTGTGCCATCCATGTCTTCCAATAGCTTCATAACGCGGTACATGTCTTTACCACCAGGAATACCATCCTGTAAAGTATTGACTAACATACTACGTCTTGTTTCTTGGGTTATCTGAAGTATTAAATCTTCAGACAGCTCACCCTGTTGGACAAGCTTCAATAGTTCTTCGTGTGTCATGGGAACTCCGGTTAATAAATCTCACACATATATCATTCAGGTGCTATAGTATCATAGGAAAACAAACAAATGTTTAAAAGATGGTTACTTAAAAGGAGACTATCACATTTTAACTCTGACAAAGTAGACTGGGAATACAGACTGCATAACCAGAAAGTCCTACCCGTGTATGTTGGTATCGAACTAACATCCAAGGCTCTGGATAGACTTTCCATTATGTCAAGATGTGGTACCGTGGAAAAGCTGGTAGAGTCACTCTATTCCGTAAGTAGCGCTATGGGGAAAAGAGAGAACCTACCTAAGATTAAATTTATCAGCAGAGAAAAAGGAGAAATATCGTTAACAAAATATCTAACTACAAGCGACGGATATCCGTATTCTATTAAGAACGCCGATGGGGAACTTCAAAAAGTATTAGGTGAGATTTCAGATACACTTGAGAGATTACAAGATACGGACGAAGTAAGGTGTAGCTATTACAGGCGAACGCTTAAACCCTACATAACCGAGGCTATCGAATTTAGAATGCTAGTCAACAGTATAACTTAAACCACAGAGGATTGTCATCATGCGCGGAAGAAATCGCATGGTTCAATTGCTTAAGTTAGACGACTATGGTAGAGGACGTGTCAAAGATGCATTAGCTGGACTTTTCAGAACTATCCTAAGTAACCTAGAAGTTACACCGATGGAATGGGAAAGAAGAGTTAACAAGTATCTAGACAAAGAGCTACAGGAAGAAGTCCACACTGGAAGTTCACGCTCCACCCTTAAAGGAAATATAACAAAGGAATTTTCTAAAGATGAAATAGCTTGGAAAGTTTTCTGTAAAACCTTTATGGTTCTTGGAATGGAACGAGTCGCTTTTGAAATTGAACTACAACGTTTCAATCAGGTAAGTATCCACGTCTGCGATAACATCGTACGTAACAAAGATGCTGGATTCCTACTTGCAGAAATATTTAATAACATACGTCTTGATTTAGAGATAGGTCCTGAAAAGTGGTTAATGTTAATGGATACATTCCTCAAAGCACCTGAGCTGGGTTTACCAGACAGAGGCGGTGAGCGAAGTGCCGTTAAATCCCGAGTGGAGAAAGAACTACATACAGAGACCATGACTTGGAAAATGTTCTTACGTGGATTAAGGTTCCTAGGTGTACATGAAATGTCACTAAAGGTAATCTGTTTTCGCGATGGCGAAGAATCTAGTCACAGAATCAAAATAAGAAATGTGTGCAATCGAGTGTGTTTCCAACGCCGTTATAAAGAAGTTGAACAACAACGACTTGAACGTTTTGAGAAATTACGACAGCCAATCGTAAAGTCTTAGTTGGGCGAAGTGAATATAATACTGAATCTATAGAGTATAGTATTATATTTATTCCATTTGAATATAAGAGAAGAGGGTGCTTGGCAGCCCCTCTTCTTTTTTTGTGCTCTTTTCTATG
>Ga0209309_10000033_pt1 | contig 208878 bp, 166 predicted proteins | sample COGITO_mtgs_1204_2_FD_184807 | JGI IMG/M metagenome (GOLD analysis project Ga0209309, IMG submission 184807) | Pelagic marine microbial communities from North Sea - COGITO_mtgs_120412 (SPAdes) (version 2) | ecosystem: Environmental > Aquatic > Marine > Epipelagic ... | reverse complement strand
AGAATGGCAGTAAAAAAACACCGGCGATTATCTTATCAAGAAAGGATCATTATCCAGACCCTTTTAGAAGAAAACAAAACTAAATCCTTCATTGCTAACAAGCTTGGAAGAACTAGATCTACCATCTGACTCTTTACGAATACTGGAATTGATTATTTCTAACCACAATTTGGAATTGTTGGAAAATACCAACATTAAAGTAAAAAAATTACTTAAGATTAGTTTTTACTAACATTAAAAATTTTATTATATTTGTTAGTATACACCAACACTAATAGCCTTTAAACTTATTACGATGGCAAATACTAACATAAATTGGAAGGCTTTAACTGATGAAGCCATTGTAAAGGAGATTGGTGCCTTTATAAAACATCATCGATTAAATCAAAATAAAACACAGGCAAACATTGCCACTCAAGCTGGATTGAATCGATGGACTATTAGTCAGCTGGAAAACGGTGAGGCCATTTCACTACAATCTCTCATCCAAATATTACGGGCATTAGACTTACTTGATATTTTTGATTCCTTCAAAATTGAAAAACAACTTAGTCCTTTACAATTGGCTAAATTGGAACATCAGCAAAGAAAAAGAGCGACAAGTTCAAATATTAAAAGTAATAAGGAAGAGGAATGGTAACGACGGCTTACGTTAAATTATGGGGAGAAATTATTGGCGCCATAGCTTGGGATGATAATACTCAATTAGGAACTTTTGAATATACTCCTAAGTTTATAGAAACTGGTATTGAGGTAGCCCCCATTAAAATGCCTCTTTCTAAAAATAAAACTATATTTTCATTTCCAGAATTACGAAGAAGACAATCCGAAGGGGAAGACACCTTCAAAGGTTTGCCCGGCTTAATAGCCGATGTCTTACCTGATAAATATGGTAACAAGCTCATAAATAGATGGCTTGCTCAAAATGGACGACCAGAAAATAGTATGAATCCTATTGAGCAATTATGTTTTATAGGTACTCGTGGTATGGGTGCCCTGGAATTTGAACCCACTACATTTAAAGCTAGCAAAAATACATTTTCGGTTGCTATAGATTCCTTAGTGGATATTGCACATAAAATGCTTACTCAGAGAGATGATTTCCATACGAACTTGTCTAAAGATGAAGAACAGGCAATGAAGGATATTCTGAGAATAGGAACATCGGCAGGCGGTGCTCGCCCCAAAGCGATTATCGCTTACAACGAAAAAACTAAAGAGGTTCGTTCAGGTCAAACGAATGTTGCTAAAGGTTTTCAGCACTGGTTAATAAAATTAGATGGGGTTAGTGATACTCAAATTGGGGAAAGCCATGGCTATGGTCGGGTAGAAATGGCATATTATAATATGGCTATTGCATGTGGTATAGATATGATGCCTTCCCAGCTGCTTGAGGAGAATGGAAGGGCTCATTTCATGACGCAACGATTTGATCGTGGTGAAAACAATCAAAAACTTCACGTTCAAACTTTTTGTGCCATGCAACATTATGATTTTAATGATGTGAACAGCTACAGCTATGAGCAGCTATTTCAGACAATGCGAATTCTTGGGCTGCCTTATCCACAGGCAGAAGAAATATACCGAAGAATGGTCTTTAATGTCCTAGCTCAGAACTGTGATGATCACACTAAAAACTTTGCATTTTTACTTGAAAAAGATAAAGATTGGTCTATCGCTCCTGCTTATGATGTTTGCTATGCTTTTAGTCCAGAAAGTATTTGGGTGCATCAACATGCGCTAAGCGTTAATGGCAAAAGAAAAGATATCACTAGAGAAGATCTTCAGGCCGTAGGGAAATCAATGAATATCAAAAAAATGGATGATATAATAGATCATATATTGGAAGTAGTAAAAAATTGGGAATACTATGCTTCCGAAGTATCTATGAATCAAACTTTGGCAAACAAAATTCAAAAATGTTTATCAGACCATTCGAAAAAATTTTTACTTTAATTTATGAATTTTTGTACTGATGAAATCACCGTGAAATCACCTAAGATTACATATTTGATAATATTTTTTGATTTATTTTGAGATGTTGGAAATGGGTTTGTACCTAAATTACACCTCAAAACTTGTAAACCCCAGTGTTTTATGGAAAGACAACTTCTGTATTGGGAAGTAAACTTTATAAAATTATCTTTTTATAATCAACAGCCCTAACTAAGGCAAGAAATATTAAGTAGGTGAGCATTTTAAAAGGTCTAGTTGTTTGTTACCTGCTCACAACTAGTATTAGTTTATATCTATCAGAACTTTAATAAACTTTCCTAAAACCTTCATTTCTTCACCATTTTCTTCATTGATTATTATGTTTTTATAAGAAGTATTAACCGAATTTGGCCCTAAAAAACAATTGAAATATGCCCTCAGCCTTACTCAGGAATTGCTTTTTCACTTGAATATGTTTTGATGGTAAAATCGGAGTTCATGATTATCCTTATTTTTCACTAAAACATTTTTTTGCTTTTCTACTACCTACTTGGGATAACTGATATTTTATAGAGTACTCTTTTAAGATTTACTCTAGATTCAGTTTATTCCGTGAGATGTTGACCAAGGGAATTAATTTTCACTTTTATTAAAGGTTAGATTTACGTCATTACAATTTCACTTAAAAAGTAGTCTCAAAAGAACGTAACCAAATAAATTGATTAGCCTTGGTTGTTTGGAGCAAATAGTCTCCTTTTTCCAGGGTTTTTCCAAGTGTTTACCTGCAAAGCTATAGCTATGGTAAGATTTTATAATACCTACTTCTTACCTGTTAACAAGAAAACAGGATAATTACCTGTTGGTTTCTCAATTACACTTGCAGTTTGTATTTTCAAATCTCTAAAACCAGCATTTTTCGCAATACTTAAGAATTCATCTCTATCAAATCCGTTGTGAAAGACACCTGTATCTTCTGAATGAAAAGAACCATCCTCTTTATCAAGATCAGCAATAGCAATAGTACCATTATGATTAAGTAATGAATAAAATTTGTTGAATATCCCTTGCACATCCGCTACATGATGAATTGTCATAGACGAAATAATAGCTTCAAATTTTTTATTTAATATCTCTTTAGTTAAATCCAACTTTAAGATTTCAAGCTTGCAATCTATTTTATCCCTTTTTGATTTTAAAACGGCAATCATAGATGCAGATATATCGACCGCTGTGATTTCGCCGACAAAAGGAGCAATTTGAGATAACAATAATCCAGTTCCCGAACCAAAATCCATAATTCGCATATACTTTGAAAAGGATTGATTCTTTAATATAGTTTGACCGATATTATCTACATTTTGAGTTATAGATTTTTGCCCATCAAACCCTTCCGCTTTTTCTTCAAAATAATCTTTTTGTTCAAATTTCATTGCAATGTTTGGTCTATGAGTTAAGATTTACGTTAACGTTTACAGCAAAGCTAAGCGTTCGTTAACTATTCAAATTTATATTGATTTCTTGTATGTTTAATTAACAAATCTTTTTTTAATGACTTATATAGCTATGCCATAGATACTATTAGCTACTGGCTGTTTACCTTTCAATTTCTGGGTTAATTTTCTATCACAATATGCTGTCTTTTAGAGTTGCCTTGAAATTGGTCTATTTATTTGCTTTTTTCATATATGGAAAAGGCAATTCTCTTATAACTTCTGGTAATAATCTTTCACATAATCACATTCAATGGTAGCAGTTTGGATGACATAACCCGGATTGAATTCCTAATTTTATCCAATCGCATTATTGCAGTATTATCATAACTCTGTTACTTCCATATTTTATAATTTATCACCAACTTTTTAGTTTGAATCAAAATTCTCCAGTCTATAAACAATAAGCAGAAAAGTAGTAAAAAGCTCGCTAATAAGCTTGCAATTGATTGCCAGGAAAAAATATTCTCTATTAGACTTTCAATATTTTCTGATGCATATTTGCCTAAGTGTAAGGCAACAGTATCACTCGTAAATTTACCAATGATAAATGCGGGAATAATATAAATAGGTTTTAATTTGGAAATGCCAGCCCACAAAAAAAGCGGTGTGGTGGGAAGTGGTAATAATGAATATGCAAGTATAATAGCTTGACCTTTCCATTTATTCTCTTCCATTTTAGCGCCAAAAAATTGAATATCATTATTTTTGGATTCTTTTAAATACTTAGTTGCCAATAAAGGAGAATATAATAGCAAAATATATCTTCCCAAAACAGAGCCAACCACGCCTATTACAATTACCGCCCACACATTTAATCCAAAATATAGCTGAATAAACATCATTATGGTAAATGCAGGTGGAAACGGAAAAGGAACTATATCAAACAATAGCGCACCTAAAAAAACTAATATATATGGCCACCACATCTTATATCTTTTTATTTAATTTTCATTAAACAATTATCTCATAACGCTATGTATGAATTCTAGCTTCATAATAATCGAAAGATAGCAAATTGCTTGGAACCGTTTGATTTATCTGGTTTGAATATTATTTTATTGTAAGTAATTCATACTATTCAAATATAATAATTCCCAATTCTAAGATAATAAGTTAAATCCTTCTAAAAAGCTAGGTTCAGCTGAATCATATCCTTTACATTTGCATCGTGCACGATATAATTGCTTGCGATAAATAAAATTTAAATGATAAAAGAAGTTCAAACCAGCCTAACTCAAAACATATTTAGAGTTGTGCTAGCACTATTCATGATCTATGCAGGGTTTAGTCACCTAACATTTCATAGAATAGATTTTCAAGCACAGGTGCCAGATTGGGTTCCTATGAGCAAAGATCTCGTGGTTATTCTTTCCGGAATTGTAGAAATAGTTCTTGGACTTGCTTTGTTGTTTTGGAAAAGTCAACGTGCTAGAATTGGGTGGATATTAGCTATATTTTTTGTTTTAGTATTTCCCGGAAACCTTGCTCAATATTTAGAACATAAAGATTCTTTTGGTGCTTTAGATTCAGATAGTGCAAGACTCATTAGACTTTTCTTCCAGCCGGTTTTAATAGCATGGGCACTTTGGTCTTCTGGCGCTTGGAAAGCGTGGAGAAATTCAAAAACATAATATACATGAAAGAGGAAGAACAATTAAAATTAGCCAATCAAATTTGCTTTCCTATATATTCGGTTTCGAGGTTAATTACAAAAGCCTACAAACCCTATTTGGAAAAAATGGGCCTCACTTATCCTCAATATCTGGTACTTCTAGTTTTGTGGGAACATGACAATTTATCTATGAATCAAATAGGTGAAAAACTACATTTAAATACTAATACGCTCTCCCCATTAATTCAGCGTATGGAGAAAATGAGTTTATTGAAACGCGCGAGATCAGAACGGGATGAGCGCAGTGTGCTCGTTGAATTAACAGAAAAAGGACTATCATTTAAAAACGATGCTGCACCGGTTCCAGAAAAACTGCTAAAATCTTTACTTTCTGAGGAAGTAGAACTTACAGATGTTATGCTGATGAAAGACACTTTAGATAAATGGATAACTATCTTATCTAAACAAACTAAAGATTAATCAGCAACTAATATAATTATAGAAACAAAAAAATTAAAATAAAATACTATGAAAGCTTTACAAATAAAAAAATACGGAGATATTAAAGAAGGACTTTCTTTTGAGGATGTTGACAAACCAGAATTCAAGAAGAATGATATACTAATTGCTGTTAAGGCAGCTTCTATAAATCCTATAGATTATAAGATCGTGGAAGGTCACCTAAAAGATATGCTTAAATTAAAACTTCCTGCAACTATTGGCTATGACGTAAGCGGAATTGTTGTAGAAAAAGGTGAAGGTGTTACTGGCTTTGAAATAGATGATGAAGTTTATGCACGTGTGCCTCAAGAACAAATGGGAACAATTGCAGAATTTGTTGCCGTAGATATTGAAAAAGTAGCACATAAACCTGAAAACATTTCTTTTGAAGAAGCTTCAGGATTACCATTAACCGGTTTAACCGCGATACAAGCATTAGAAAGTGTGGGTATAAAAGACGGAGATAGAATTCTTATACATGCAGGTTCTGGCGGTGTTGGTAGTTTTGCCATTCAGTATGCAAAAGCTAAGGGAGCGATTGTATATACCACAACCAGTACTAAGAATGTAGACTGGGTAAAAGCTTTGGGTGCAGACCGAGTGATAGATTATACCGAAGAAGATTATAAAGAAGTTGCTAATAACTTAGATATTGTTTTCGACACTTTAGGAGATGATTACACTTTTGATGCTTTTAAGATCATTAAAGAAGGTGGAAGAGTTGCATCTATTGTAGGACCACCAGATGAAGAGACTGCAAAGCACATGGGAATGAAAGACTATCAACTTCCTGAAAAATTAGCAAAACTTATCAAAGAAAAATCGGCAGATTATAAACTAACATGGATGAATCCTAATGGTAAGCAATTAGAAGAGATTAAAACCATGGTGGAAGAAGGAACTATAAAGCCAATTGTAGATCTTATCTATGATTTTGAAGATGCTATAGATGCCTACGAATATCTTGCTACAGGAAAAGCTAAAGGAAAAGTAATTATAAGTATGGCAGATCTATTTTAATAGATCCCGCCAGTAGAATAAATTTAATAACAAATAAAAAAATGATCATGAGTAAAAAGGAAAATGTATTAGTTGCCGGTGCAAACGGAACTACAGGAAGAATCATTATAGATCTATTAAAAGATTCTGAAAACTATCAGCCAATTGCGATGGTTAGAAAACAGGAAGAAAAGGATCGCTTTGAAAAAGAAAATGTTAAAACGGTGCTCGCAGATCTGGAGAAGGATGTAAGTCATGCCTTAAAAAATGTTGACAAAGTAATTTTTGCTGCTGGTTCTGGAGGTAAAAATGTTATAGGCGTAGATCAGGAAGGTGCAAAAAAACTGACAGATGCTGCTAAGAATGCAGGAGCAAATAAATTTGTAATGTTAAGCTCTATGGGTGCAGATAATCCATCGGTAAGCGATGAGCTTCAAGATTATTTAAAGGCAAAACAAAATGCCGATGAACATCTTAAATCAAGCGGAATTGATTACAGTATTGTAAGACCTGGATCTCTTACCAATGAAGGAAGTACCGGAAAAATTCAACTACAGGAAAAACTAAATAAACAAGGCGAAATTTCAAGAGCAGATGTTGCTAAGACTTTAGTGGAAGTATTAGATAGCGGAGTAAAGAAAAATCAGACTTTTGAAATTCTTTCAGGAGAGACTCCAATTGAGAAAGCGGTAAGATAAATTTACCCACGTTGGTATCACGTTCTGGATATTGGAAATTCTATGACGACATTAATTCAAAATAAATGGATACTGATTTAAAAAAAAGCAGTTCTTTAAAATTCAATAAACTTGATTTTAAAGAGCTGCTTTCATAATTGAAAAAATAAAAACGAAATGAAGAAATTAATATTACTACTTGGAATAATATCATTCGCTGCTTGTAAATCGACTTATACTACTAGCAATAGTGACAATGAAATTAAGGATGTAAAAACATTCACCGGGCAGCAGGTTACCGGATTAAGCATTAGCGATGATGGTAGAATGTTCGCCAACTTTCCAAGATGGAGAAAAGGAGTTGAGAACTCTGTAGTAGAAGTGAGTGAAAAGGGAGATTCAAAAGCTTTTCCAAATGAAAATTGGAATACTTGGGAAATTGGAAAACCTTTACAAGATTCTACCTTTGTAGGGGTTCAATCTGTAATTGCTTTTGAAGATGAATTATATGTTTTAGATACTCGTAACCCATTATTTAAAGGGGTTTTAGACAATCCAAGAGTGTTTTTGTTCGATCTAAAAACAAATAAATTAAAGCGTACTTACATCCTACCTAAAGATTCTTTTCATCAAAATTCTTATATCAACGATCTAAGAATTGACAAGAAAAAACAAAAAGCTTATTTAACAGATTCTGGACATGCAGGACTTGTCATTTTAGACCTTAAGAGCGGAGAGGCAAAAAGAGTGTTGAATGATCATCCTTCAACATTGGCCGAAACCGATCATTTAATAATTGATGGTAAGAAATGGGTGAATAAAGTGAATTCTGATGGAATTGCATTAGACACCAAAAATGACATTCTTTATTATCATGCATTATCGGGTTACAGTTTATATTCAATTTCAACAGATGTATTAATTAATGGATCTGAAAAAGACATTGAGAAAAATGTAAAATTTGTTACTAAAACCAGTGCGCCAGATGGAATGATCTTAGATAAAAATGGCAATCTTTATTTTGCAGATCTGGAAGATCACAGCATTATGAAATTTGATATTTCTACAAAGAAAATGAGTGTTTTCGCAAAAGCTGATAAAATACGATGGGCAGATACTTTCAGTATTTATAACGACTATCTCTATTACACCAATTCCCGCATTAATGAAATTTCCGGACCTATTTCAGATATGGAGTTTCCAATCAATAAAATTAGCTTAGAAAATTAAGGTTTAACTGTTGCAAACCCTATTAAATACTGAAGAAAAATTATAAAATCTTGGAAATTATTCTCACTATCTTTAGTTAAACTTGTAAAGTTATAGGTTACAACCAGACAGAAGTATTTCATTTTTCTCTTAACCGTAAATTTTTTTAGGCAAGACATGGTAAAATATAGCGATGAAAAATTCAACGATCTAGGTCTTGATACCAAATCTCATAACGAGGGTTATAGGGCTTTAAATAAGGATGGTAGTTTTAATGTAAACAAACAAAATGTTTCATTTTTTGAAGGTATTAATATTTACCATTCTCTTGTCTCCATGCGATGGCTGCGTTTTTTTAGCATTATTGGTGGTATCTATCTTTTTATAAATTTGCTCTTCGCCACCATTTATATGATGGTTGGTTTAGAGCATCTCACCGGTATCTCCGGCCTAAACACCACAGATAAATTTATTGAAGCCTTTTTCTTTAGTGCCCAAACCATTACAACTCTTGGTTATGGTAGAGTGGCTCCTGTGGGAACAATTACAAATATTGTAGCAGCATCTGAGTCTATGTTGGGCCTACTTACTTTTGCCCTTGCTACAGGGCTCATGTATGGAAGGTTTTCTAAGCCTACCGCTACTATAAAATATAGTAATAATGCGGTGATGGCGCCTTATCAAAACATCAATGGATTTATGTTGAGAGTGGTAAATCCTAAAAAAAATCAGCTAGTAGAAGTTGAAGTGAGTTTAACTCTTTCCATGCAAGACAAATCTGCACAATTTCGCAAATTTCATCAATTAGAAGTAGAACGTCCAAAAGTGGTCTTTTTCCCTAGTATGTGGACCATAGTTCATCCAATTAATGAAGAAAGTCCTCTTTTTGGTTTAACCGAAGAAGAGTTGCTAAGTAAAGATGCCGAATTTATTGTGATGATAAAAGCTTTTGATGAATCTTTCTCGCAAACCGTTTACTCCAGATCTTCTTATAAAGCTGAAGAAATTAAGTGGGGAGAAAAATTCGTGTATTTAAATCAGCAAAAAGGAAGTGGAATTGTAGTTGATGTTGGTAGAATTGATGAAACCGAAAAAAAAGAATTGAATCCTAATCCTCATTCATGATTTAAATTTTAATGTTAAGTAAAACCAAATCCATCCGGCCTTTTATTGGAGCTAAAGACTTAAAAACATCACGTAATTTCTATCGAGATCTTGGTTTTAAAGAAACTATTCTTTTTCACAACATGTCATTATTTGAACTTGATGCTTACGTAAAAGATTAGGTAGATAACACCATGGTTTTTTTAGAAGTTGAAAATGCACTTAAGTCTGGAAGAAACTTCAAACCTTAGATCTAACTTCAAAATATAAGGAAGTAAGACTTGTACCAATAAATAATTATGATTGGGGAAGTGAATGTTTTATTCACGATCCTGCTGGAATACTATGGCATATTGATGAATTTGTAAAGAAATAACCAAAACCTTTTTTGCTTAGATACGCTTTAGAAATACTTTAGAAAGACTGCTTAATTTTATGGTCTAAATTTCATTAGTTGAAGACCCTATTTACTCTATTAGTCCTATTATTTATTGCCAACCTGAGTTTTGCTCAAGAAAAATCTCTTAATTATTTTCTGGAGGCTGCACAGAAGAATAATCCAAGCCTGTTACAAAATGAGAACCTTAAAAGGATTTCGGGTTTTGAGAATCAGCTTATAACTGCAGAAAATTCTACTTTCCATATAGATGCAACTTCTGAAGTGATGGTGGCGCCATATTTTAATAATGATGGAAGGTTTATAGCTATTACCACTACTCCATCTCCAAATGCTTATGGATATGCAGAACCAGTGAGTAACGGGTCTTTATATTCAGCTCAAGTTAATATTACCAAAGACATCTTTAATCGTAGTAAAGTTCAAAATCTACTATTTCAAAATAAGCTGAATAACAAAGCTCGTGAACTTTCTAATGAAGAGATCATACATCAGCTCCAAAAAAACGTTACCCAAGCTTATATTCAAGTGTATCAACTTCAGTTGCAACAATCTCTTACAAAAGACCTTATTTCAGATCTTGAAAACAGGTTAAAAGTTGTAGAGATCTTGGTGAAGAAAGGCATATTGATGCAAAGTGACTATTTATTGCTTCAGCTGGAAATAGATCAAAAGAAACTCCAATATCAACAGATGGAGATCAACCTTAATGCAAATCTACTGAACTTAAATAATGCTGTTGGTATTAAGAATTCAGAAATACAAAAATTAGAAGCACCACTGCTTCCACTCGATCCTCAATTAAAAGAATATTTATCTAAAGGTGATATTTCAACCAAGCTTTCAAATTTTAAAGATGACAGTTTAGACCTGAAAGTAAAACCATTATCAATAAACAGTATGAATAGAATTGAGCCAGATTCATCTCAAACTTTTTATAAAAGAAAATATAAAATTGATAGTCTACAGTTGGTATCAGAACAGGCAGTTTTTAATAATAAATATAAACCTCAGCTAACGGCCTACGGAAATACGGGACTAAATGCGGTAGATGCAAATGATATTCCACATAACTTCGGATTTAGCGCAGGCTTAAAATTAGTGGTTCCCATTTATGATGGTGGACAAAAAAAGATCAAAGAATTACAAAAAGAGCTTCGAAATGAAAATCTTAAGGTGCAGCTCCAGAATAAAGAATTAATCAAACAAAATACCTTAGAAAGTTTACAACAGCAAATTACAGGAGTTTACAAAGGTTTGGTTCTTATTGAAAAACAGCTAGAAAAACAGCGTAATATTATGGAGATCTACAAAGGGAAAATGGTTCAAGGTCAAGTTTCAATTATAGATTATTTAAAAGTGATTGAAAATTATAAAATAGATATGGAGACCAAATTACAAATGCAGGTGAATTTATGGTTGCTTCAAAATGAATATAATGCCACAAATTGGTAAGCTATGAAAGATCTAAAATTTATTAAAATAGCATTGATTATTCTGTTAGCTGGCAACTTCTCCTGCAAAAATAGTGCAGAGGCACCTGTAGAGGTAACAGCTCCAATTAAGGTGAAGACGACAAAGGTAAAAGAAGAGAGTATAGAAGAATATCTAACTTTTAATGGCTTTACTAAATTTCAGAAACAAGAAGATATTAGAGCGAGTGTAACCGGTTATATTTCTTGGATGCCATTTAAACTGGGCGATAAGATTAAGCGAGGCCAAGGTTTTGCGACTTTAAGAACCAAAGAACAAGATGCGCTAAAAGAAGCTATTAAAATTGATAGTAGTTTAGCCAAATTTACACATCCCTTGCAGATTAGAAGTAACGCCTCTGGTGTGATCTCTAATTTAAACGTGGTGCCAAATGATTATGTTTCTGAAGGCGATATTTTAGCCACTGTTTCTCAACCTAACACTTTGGTTGTTCAGGTGAGTATTCCATTCGAGTACTCAGAAAAAATTAAGATCGGCACAAAATGTTCTATTATTCTGGCTGGGCATGCATCTATAGATGCTAAAATAAGCAGTATGCTAAATACTACAGATTCTATAGGGCAATCTCAGCAATACCTCATAAAATTACCCTCAGCATCGCTACCTGAAAACCTAAATGTTCAAGTTAAAATAGTTTCTAATAGATCTGAAAATGCCTTAACCATTCCGCATTCTGCAGTACAAACCAATGAATTACTTACAGATTATTGGGTGTTGAAAGTAGTAAATGATTCCTTGGCGTTGAAAACCTCTGTAAAACCAATTTTAGAAACTGATTCTTTGATTCAGATCTCTTCAGATAAATTAAAAATTGATGATATTATCATTATTCAAGGAGCTTACCAAATGGAAGATTCTACTAAAGTTAGCATCGAGAACTAATGAAAGACCTACACTCTAAATATAAGTTTCCACTTTTAGCCATAGGAATTTTAATTCTGGTAGCTGGAGTTTTTTCCTATCAGAAAATGGAAACGGGACTATTCCCAAATATTACGTTTCCTAAAATTAAAGTAATTGCAGATGCGGGTCAACAGCCGGTAGATAAGATGATGACTGCGGTTACTATTCCGCTAGAAAATATCATTAGAAAAACAGAAGGTTTAAATTACATTAGAAGTACTACTTCCAGAGGAAGTTGTGAGATCTCTGTCTTTCTAAATTGGGACATGGATATTAATACTGCCAAAGCCCAGATAGAATCTTATATACAGCAATCTAGACAAGATATTTTACAGGGTACTACTTTTAAAGTAGAAAAGATGAATCCGTCTATTTTGCCTGTTATGGGATATTCGGTAGAAGGAGATGGAAGTTTATCTCAAGTAGATCTCAAGAAAATAGCAAAATATCAGATCAAACCCTATTTATTGGCTACTCAGGGAGTTTCAGATATTGCTGTTATTGGCGGTAAAGACAAAGAATATGAGATTATTTTAAAGCCTAATGTGTTTCAAAATCTTGGAATTTCTATAAACACCATTCAAGATGCGGTAGCAAATTCAAACATTCTTCAATCTAACGGAAATCTTACAGATTACAACCGAATGTATCTGAGCCTAACAGACAATTCTGTTGGGAGCTTAAAAGATCTTCAGAACATAGTTGTTAAAAGTACTCCAAGCAGGATCATCAAGCTTGAAGATATAGCGGATATTAAGGTGAATGAAGCCAAAGAGTACGTAAAAGTGCTTGCAAATGGTAAAAATGTGCCCTTGCTAGCTATTGTAAAACAACCAAATGCCAACCTTATTGAGGTTAATAATAACATCGAAAAAAAGGTGGAAGAAATTGGCAGAATTCTGCCTAAAAGTATAAAACTGGTTCCGTTTTACAAGCAGGCAAATTTTGTAAATTCCAGCATTAGCAGCATTAAAGATGTACTCTGGATAGGTCTTGTTCTGGCAATTTTGGTTGTAATCATCTTCTTAAGATCTTTTTCTGCCAGTATGGTAATTGTTGTTTCCATCCCTATAAGTTTAGCGCTAACACTCATTCTTCTGGAGGCAGTAGGTTATACCTTCAATATTATGACACTTGGTGCTATTGCAGCAGCTATAGGCCTTATGATAGATGATGTGGTAATTATTATAGAACAAATCCATAAAATTAGAGAAGAGAATCAGGATAAAAGCATGATTTGGAGTGCAAAAGAAGCTATTTCTCACTTGTTACCGGCCATGATAGGATCTTCTTTAAGTACATTGGTGATCTTTATTCCATTTATTTTAATGACGGGTGTCGCAGGCGCTTATTTTCAGGTTATGGCATTTAGCATGATCATCGCCTTAGCATCTTCTTTTATTGTTACTTGGCTGTTGGTTCCTGTGCTTGCCGTTTTATTTTCAAGGGGAAAACAATTAAAAGTCAAAAAAGAAGCTAAAACAGGTTGGATTCATAAAGTATTGGAAACACCACTTATCGGTATACTCTTCGCTTTAATTTGCATTGCCATTATTGTAATTGTTCCATCAAAATTACCTTCCGGATTTCTTCCAGAAATGGATGAAGGTAGCTTAATACTAGATTTTCAAAGTCCCGGAGGAACTACGCTGCAGGAAACTTCTAGGATGTTGGATATAGTAAACGGAATTTTAGATGAACAGCCTGAAGTTGAAGCGTATTCCGCAAGATTAGGAACCGAACTTGGTTTTTTTATTACTGAACCTAACAGCGGAGATTATTTAATAAAACTAAAAGATAATCGTACCCTCTCTACCATGGATGTTGCAGATGAAATTAGGCAGAAAATTGAAGCACAAGCCCCACATTTACAAGTAGATTTTGGTCAGGTAATTGGCGATATGTTGGGTGATCTTATGAGTTCTGCCCAACCTATAGAGATCAAAGTTTTTGGAGATGATGTCCAAAAATTAGAGAAACTCTCCATGAACATCGCAAAAGAAGTGGAAAAAGTTAAGGGTACAGCAGATGTTAATGACGGAATTATAGTATCTGGACCAGAACTCATTGTGGAACCCAATAACAAAGCCATGGCACGGGTAGGATTATCTGCTACAGATCTTCAGATGCAGGTACAAATGCGAATTGAAGGATTGGTGGTAAGCAGTATGATAGATAATGAACAGATTATAGACATTAGGCTGATGTATCCTGAAACCTATCAAAATACCATTCAGGATCTTAAAAATCTAAATATCATTTTACAAGATGGGTCTCAGGTAGCTATCACAAAACTGGCAAATATTAGAATGAAAAAAGGTGTTGCACAGATCAATAGAGAGAATTTAAAATCTATGGGGGTGATCACTGCGAGATTGGATAATAGAGATCTTGGTTCCACTTTAAAAGATATTAAGAAACAGCTCTCAGAAAATATAAGTTTGCCGGCGAGTTATCATATTGAATATGGCGGTTCCTACAAAGAGCAGCAACAAGCGTTTAGTGAATTATTAATAATCCTGATCTCTGCCCTCCTACTAGTATTTTTAGTTATTCTATTTCTTTTTAAACGAATTAAAATTGCCTTTGCTATCGTCGTTATTGCCATCTTAGGAGTTGCTGGAAGCTTGCTTAGTCTATTTATTACAGGAACTCCGCTAAATGTGGGTAGCTACATGGGGATTATTATGATAGTAGGAATTATTGGTGAAAACTCAATTTTCACTTATAGACAATATCAGGAAATAGATGAAAATAAATCTCATATTGAAAAGATAGAATACAGCATTGCTGCTAGGCTCCGTCCTAAATTAATGACTGCGTTTGCGGCGATTATGGCTCTTATTCCATTAGCACTTGGTATTGGCGCCGGGGCACAGTTACATCAACCACTTGCTATAGCTGTAATTGGCGGAATGATATTCGCTCTACCCCTGCTTTTAGTAGTGCTCCCAACAATTTTAAAACTCATTAAGGAATAAAATCTATCTAGTTTCTTATGTTGTCTTATCTTTAAGTTTCAGAAAATTGAATCTCTAATACCAGTTTTAGTCTGTTTATGAAAATATTGATCGCAGAAGACGAGAAGTCTCTACAAAATTCTATTAAAACCTTTCTGGAGAAAGACAGCAATATTTGCGAAACAGCTTCAGATTTTGATGAGGCTCTGTATAGAGTTTCTATGTATGAGTATGATATTATTCTTCTAGACCTCAATCTGGTAAGTGGAAACGGACTCGACATTCTAAAAAAACTAAGAGAAAGTAACAGTCGGGCTGGAGTTATTATTATTTCTGCAAACAATTCTCTAGACGATAAATTACAAGGCCTTGATCTTGGTGCAGATGATTACCTTACTAAACCTTTTCACCTAGCAGAACTCAATTCCCGTATTAAAGCAGTGCTAAGAAGAGGAAAGTTTGGAGGCAACGATTTTATTACTTACAATGAGATCAAGGTAGACACCAAGTCTAAATCGGTATTCATTAATGGAGATTCTATAGATCTTACAAGAAAAGAATATGATTTGCTTGTTTTCTTTATCACCAATGAAGGAAGAGTTTTATCTAAAGAGATTATTGCAGAACATCTCTGGGGAGATCATAGCGATATGCTGGATAACTTTGATTTTATATATGTGCATATGAATAATCTCCGAAAGAAACTGACATCTTCTGGAGCTAAGTATATTAAAACTGCCTACGGAAGCGGTTATATTTTTACTACTGAAAATTAATAGTTTGAAGGAAAAGACGAAAATATCTTTATTGCATAAAACCTCCCGGGTCTTTATTCTTATTTGTAGTATTCTTATTATTTCAAGCGTCCCTCTATCCTACTTCTACATTAGGCAATTAATGCAAAAAGAAGTAGAAGAAGAACTCTATTCTCGAAGCTTCAGACTGGAACATTATGTTTCAGAAAATAATGAAATGCTAGAATTACCTCCAGTTTTTGAGATCCTTGAAGTTCCAGCATTACAGCTTGAAACCCTTAAGGACACCATCATTTTAGATCCATCTCAAAATGAAGAGGAGCTCTTTAGAGAATTGATTACCTATAAGAATATTAATAATAAAAATTATAGAATTACCGTAAGAAGTATGGTGGTAGAAACTCAAGAAGTGGTTTTTGCAACCTCAGCTTCCTTTCTGTTTAGTCTTCTGTTGGTCTTTCTGATTCAATTTTTCTTCAGTAGAACATGGAATCAGCGAATTTGGCAGCCATTTTTTGAAAATTTAGAAGAAATGAAAGCGTTCTCTTTAAGAACTCAAAAACCTATAAAATTAAGGGAAAGTAACATAAAGGAGTTTAGCGAGTTAAATGAAGAAATTGAAGCTCTAACAAGTAAGGTAACATCAGATTATCAAAATCTAAAGCAATTTACAGAGAACATTTCTCATGAGTTGCAAACATCACTTGCCATAATGCAGGCCAAACTTGAAAACTTTTTAAATGAATCTGCAGTAACAGATGAGCAATTCAGCCAATTATCCTCACTTCAAAAAGATATTCAGCGGTTAGGAAAACTCAACAAAAAGTTGGTCTTTTTAACCAATTTGGAGAACAAGTCTTTAGGAGATACAGAAGCAATAAATCTAAATTTATTGGTAAAAGAAACGGTAGAAGATTTTAAAGAATTAAGTGAACTTTCTATAGAATTTAAAGAAAATCAACAAACTATTATAAATGCAGACCGAGAACTCATTCAGGTTCTTATAAATAACCTTATTAGCAATGCTATTAAATATTATGATGGTAATTCTGTGATACGTATAGAAATAGATAAAAATTCTTTTCTAATAAATAACCCCGGTAACTCAGAGTTGGAACATAGCGATAAACTTTATGATCGATTTTATAAGGCAAATAATAATTCGAAATCCGGCAGCGGATTAGGCTTGGCAATCGTCAAGAAAATATGTGATCTTTATTCTTACGAATTAGCTTATACTTTTAAAGATAAATGTCATCATTTTAAAGTGAAATTTAGTTAACCGACATTTCTTAAGAGTAACTTTAGAATTTGGAAATACATTTAGGGCCTTTATTTATACAAACCAGTAACAGTTAAAAAAACTAAATCTCACCAAAACATGTTAAATAGCTTTGTAGATTTTTTACTTCATTTAGATACTCACTTATTTTCTATGATCTTAGATTATGGAGTGTGGATCTATGTTATTCTATTTGCTTTTATTTTTATTGAGACCGGCTTGGTAGTGATGCCCTTTTTACCAGGAGATTCACTATTATTTGCAGCAGGAACTTTTTGCGCAGGAGTACAAAATGATGCAGGTGAAACCGCTAATCTCAATTTGTGGATCATTTTAATTTCTTTAACTGTAGCTGCCTTTTCTGGAGATAGTCTTAATTATTACTTAGGTAAAACAGTAGGTTTAAAAGTTTTAGGCTGGAATATATTTGGGAAACAATTAGTAAGTCAGAAACACATAGATAAAACAAAAGATTTCTTTGATGAACATGGGCCTAAAACAATCATTCTTGCCCGCTATATCCCAGTTATTAGAACCTTTGCTCCTTTTGTAGCTGGTATTGGCGACATGCATTATGGGAAGTTCATTAGGTTTAATATTATTGGAGCGGCAAGTTGGGTTTTACTCTTGGTGTTGGTTGGGTATTTCTTCGGAAATTTAAGCTTTGTAAAGAATAATTTTGAGCTGGTAATACTTGGAATTGTAATATTATCACTTCTTCCAATGATAATAGAATTCATCAGAAGTAAGATGAAAAAGAAGAACGGTTAAAAGCATTGTTTCCTTTAGCTAAAATCTAGGAATAGCTATACTAAATCCTAAAAATTTCAGATATTAGAGGATTATCAAAGTATAGTATTTATCATGAAGATTATAACCTGGAATGTAAACGGCATTAGAGCAATTATTAAAAAAGAATTTTCTGAATCTATAAAATCTTTAGATCCAGATATACTTTGTCTTCAGGAATCTAAAGCCCAGGATTCTGAAATTAAAAAGGCTCTTTCTGAAATAAACAGTTTTCATCTTTATAGTAACTCTGCAGATAAAAAAGGTTATTCTGGAACAGTGTTATTGAGTAAGGAAGAACCCAAAACTGTGGATAACGATATGGGTATTGAAGAACACGATCTGGAAGGCAGGGTAATGTGCATAGAATATCCTGATTTTTTTCTTGTAAATGTCTATGTACCTAATTCCGGACAAAAGTTGGACAGATTGGATTATCGAGAACAATGGGATAAAGATTTCTTGAAGTATCTAAAGAAACTTGAAGAAACTAAACCAGTAATTGTTACTGGAGATTTTAATGTAGCTCATCAAGCTATAGATCTTAAAAATGATAAATCTAATTACAACAAGACCGCCGGCTATACTCAAAAAGAGATAGATGGAATGGATAATTTATTATCGTCTGGATTTGTAGATGTATTTCGTCATTTTCATCCCAATGAAGTTGCTTATACCTATTGGAGTTACCGTTTTAAGGCGAGAGAACGAAATACAGGTTGGAGATTAGATTATTTTTTAGTGAGTGAATCTTTGCTTCAAAAAATTAAATCTATCCAAATACTACCTGACTATTATGGGTCAGATCATTGTCCAGTTGCTTTAGAGATAGAATTATAGCTCTATCTAAAATTCTGATCTAGCCTTATTCAGAAAATATTTCACTTGCTCATCATTGATCTGGTCAAAATCTTCATAGAATTGTCCCACAGCTCGAAACTCTGATGGGGTTAATAGGCAGACCAATTCGTCAATAAACGGAGAATTTTGCAGCTTAGAGAAAACCGTAGTCGGGGCTACAGGAACTGCAACCATAATCTTACTTGGCTTCTCATCATGTAACATTTGTATAGTAGAAAGCATTGTATTTCCGGTGGCTAAACCATCATCTACCACAATTAAAATTTTACCACGAAGATCTAGCTCCTTGAGAGTACCATAATAATTCTTGTAATTCTCCGTAAGTTTCGCTCTAATTTTCTCGGTCTCAAGCTCTATGTAATCATCTGAAATATCCTCGGCAGCTTCACTTAGAACTCGGTTCTTAAGTGTGACTGCACCAATTGCATATTCTCTATGATTGGGATGTCCAATTTTTTTGGAGAACACAATTTCAAGTGGAAGTTTTAATGCTTTGGCAATTGCGTAGCCTAGAGGTACTCCACCTCTGGGAATAGCCATTATAACAGCATTTTCCAATTTATAATCTTTTAATTTTATGGCTAATAATAATCCCGCTTCGTGTCTATTCTTAAACCTTATCATGATTGCTCTATATTAAATACTTAAGGAACCTCCTGAATAATTGTACTACAACTTCCAGCCTTTCTTGGTAAAAGAATAATGTGAATCGCACAATTACTACATTAATATTACATCTTTTAAGAACATAGAACTATGATTTTTGTCATCTGCTAGTGAACTGGATAGTTAATTTTACAATGCAAAAAAAGCAACCTGTGGTTACAGGTTGCTTTTTATTTTGATAATACCGGTGAAGATCTATTTTTTTGGAGGCAATGCAAATGCAACTGCATCATGCTCAAAATGATTTCTATGAGCTCCATCGCAAAAAGGTTTGTTTTTAGAAAGTCCGCATCTACAAAGTGAAACTACATCTCTCCCTCCAAGATCGTAAGCATTTCCATCTTTATCTACAATTTCAAATTCCCCTTGAACCTTTAGAGATCCATTATTATTTACTACTAATTTTGTTTTACTCATGGCAATTATATTTTTGATATTTATTTAATGATACTATTTTATCGATCTACTCTTAAAGTTTTCCAGCTTTAAATATAAAAGCCCAAAGAAAAGAAAATAGATTAAAACTCTATTAGCCTTTTATTGAAAAGAAAAATGCAGCGGCTTGAAAAGAGCCACTGCATATATTAATAAATTATTAGCCCATACTAATTGATAGCTAACATTCTAAGTTTTGGATCTATATCATAAATTCTGGTTGAATCTTGATTGATAATTATTCTGATATTATAATACTCTAAGCCTGCTATCTTTTTATTTTTAATCTTCCCCACAACAACACCTCTCTTATTAGGATCTTTGAATGTTTTATCTAAAATTTCTGATCCTCCATCTGTTTTTCTATAGATTTTCAAAATTTCCACTACATCGCCACTATTCGGATCTTTGGCTGCACCTCTCCAGTATATCTTTTGGTTCTTTTCTACAACAGAAACAAAACTGCTAGGTTTTCCAGAATTTTCTGAAGGCTCACTTCTATCATCAGATAAAACCACTGTACTTTCAATGTTAGATTTATCTATTTCTTTTGTATTTACGGTTACTAGAACATTGGTATCCTTTTTTAAATTAATATTTAATAGACTAGATATATCATTCTCTGCACTAACTTCCACCCCAATATCATCTAAATACTCCTTATTCGTAAATTGTTTTTTACCAGCAAAAAAGAGGGTGAACATAACTAATACTGCTATGAGCAGACCGGATTTTTTAATGAAGTTGTTTGTTTTCATAATCTTAGTTTTAAATGGTTATTGATTCTTAAATTATAATATGTTAGGATTTTTCTATAGATACAGAATGATCATTTTCTATTGAACTAGACGATCTCTTTTTTATTCCTTTAACAAAATACATCTGCACCATCCCTTTATTTTTTACTTCTATAATCCCTCTATCTTCACAATCAAATTCATCTTTAATAAGTGCATAGGTAGCTCCGGAAACATTGATTTTTCCGGTTTCCGAACAAGATTCCATTCTAGACGCCATATTTACAGTATCTCCCCATATATCATAAGCAAACTTTTTACTTCCAACTACCCCCGCAATTAAAGGACCTGAATTAATACCTATTCTAATATCAAAGGAGGCGCCGGCATCTTGTTTCTGCTTCTTAGTATTTTCAACAAAATCAAGCATTTCAAAAGCCGCATTTACAATTTTTACTGCATGATCTTTTATAGGAAAAGGAACTCCTCCGGCGCACATATAAGCATCTCCCACTGTTTTTATTTTTTCCAATCCATATTTTTCTACGATCTTATCAAATTTTGAAAAATAAAGATCTACGCGCGCCACCAGATCTTCCGGAGATAAATTTTCTGCATAATGAGTAAATCCAACAAAATCTGTAAAAAGAACACTTACAGATTTGAACTTTTTAGCTTTTACTTTCCCTGTTTCTTTTAGCTCCTGAGCTGTTTCCTCAGGCAAAATATTCAGCAATAAATGTTCAGATCTGTTTTTTTCTTTTTCGATGATCAATTTGGTTCTTCTTATAAATCTATTTCTTCTAATAAGTCCGAAGGCAATTAACAAAAGGAGAAAAAATGCAATAATGGTCGCTATAACAATGTTCTTCTGATATCTTTTTTGCTGACTTAAAAGGTCTACTTCTGCTTGTTTTTGAGATACTTCAAAATCGGTGCGCAGATCTGCCATTTCCCGAATTGATTTTATATTTTGAAAACTATCTCTATACGTTATATAATCTTTATAATATTCAAAAGACTTCGCGGTATCTCTAGTTTTCTCATAGAGTTGAGAAAGTTTAAGATTTGCATCGGCAATAGAATTTTTAAAATCAAACGTGTGTGCGGCCTCCAAAGCTCTTTTAGCATAAATTGTAGCCCTTTGATCGTCTCCATTTTCTGAATAAACATTTGCCAGTGAGATCAAAAATTCTGAAACAGCATCGTATGCATTTACATCCCTTAATAATGTTATTGCCGAATTTAAATTTTCTTCAGCCTGAAAGTGATTACCTAGTTTTGCATTGATGGTTCCTAAATTTCCAAGACTATATGCTCTTCCAATCTTATAATCTTTCTTTCTAAAAATAGCTTCAGATTCTTTGGTAAAAATCTTTGCTGAATCTATTTTACCAGATCTCAAATACTCATCTCCCGCATTAAATAATGCGCTTCCTAATGTAAGAGAGTCATTACTATTTCTTAATATTTTAATTCCTCTATTGTAATAAATCTCTGCATTAGAAGAATTGCCATTTAAAGAATATACATTTCCAATTTCAATATTGCATTTAGCAATATTTTTAGGACTTTCAGCTTTTATGGCATAGTTTAAACTGATAAAATATTCTTTTAATGCCTTGTCATAAACTCCCTGCAATCTATAAGAGGTACCTTTTTGGAGATAGCCATTATGTAACATCAAAATATTATTATCTGCTTTTGCCTTTTTTATCAAAAGCTCTGAATATTTAAAAATACTATCTGGATTACTCTCTGCTTTGGAAATTTCTGAAAGTAATTCTAGATTGTTAGACATAGTATTTCTAGACCAGTAAACAGTTTTTAAACTATCTGCCAATTTTGGGTTTTGTGCTGCAATTCCCCAAACCAGAAAAGAAAATATTGCAGTAAGGATATACTTTCTTAATCTCTGCATATGTTATAAGCTTTGTAGCGCTTTAAAAAAATTCGCTCAATTAAATCAATTTTGAAATAATTTCGGGGAGATACTAAAGCCAAAAAAATAAAAATTGGAGATCTTAATTATGATATCATTCATTTTGTCAATTTTCGGCATTAAAATACAGTCGAGTGTAGCTTAATGATTCTCAAGTTACTAAAGATATTCGTGTTAAAACTTCGATTTCGGCAAAAATCTTATTTTAACTGATTAACGGACAGTTAGTTACAGATTTTATCCAGATTATAGGTATCCATATTAGAAAAAACCTACATCCCTCCCCATTCAAAACCTACGTTTTCAGAAAATTTCAAATTAATAATTGATACATTTTAACAAAAATATATGCAACTATCTATAATTAAGAGTCTTAGCACACTTATTTTCAATTAAAATTAGTAAGTTAGTTAGATTGCTTTTTTAAAATTACCACTTATGAAGAATGTAGACAGAGTCAATTGGAGATCCATATTTTCAATTTCTTCCATTTTATATTCTGTATTAGGGGTATTATCGGCAATGATAGCTTTGGAAGGTTTTATGCTACCTAACCATTTTATTGATGGTGGTATCACAGGAATTTCTATTGTCTCTGAAGCTTTATTTGGAATACCTTTTACTCTATTTTTAATTATTTATAATATCCCTTTTTTATTTTTGGGATATAAAAAGATAGGAAAGACCTTTGCTGTGAGAGCCTTGCTTTCAATAGTTTTACTAACGCTACTCATGTATTTTGTAGAGATTCCCGCTTTTACCAATGATAAGGTATTAATTGCGGTATTTGGAGGCTTTTTGATAGGTTTAGGTATTGGGCTTGTTATTAGAGCAGGCGGAGTGCTTGATGGTCTGGAAATTATTGCCTTTTATACCACAAGAAATTCTAGTTTTTCTACAGGAGAGATCATTTTAGCATTCAATGCTGTTATTTTTTTAAGTTCTGCATTTGTGTTTAGTATTGAAACTGCTATGTATTCTTTTCTGGTGTATTTCACAGCTATGAAAACCTCTGATTATGTAGTAGATGGTTTTGAAGAATTTACTGCTCTAAATATAATATCTAAAGAATGTGAACAGGTTAAGTCTTTGATGGTGAATGATTTTGGCAAGGCTATTACAGTTTATAAAGGAGAACGCGGTTATTTACCTTCTTCTTTTGATGTTAAATGTGATTGTGATATTGTAATGACCATAGTTTCGAGATTAGAAATACACAGATTAAAAGAAGCAATTGTAAAAATAGATCCAGAAGCTTTCTTTTATGTACAAAGAATAAAAGAAGTAAAAGGAGGTGTTGGAAAACATACAACTAAAGACTCATTTAATGAACAACCTTTTTTATCAGATTACTCAAAAAGTGATGTCAAGGCTGGAAAATGAATTGCCTAATTGGCTTTTTTACCATGCCCCCTGCCATACTAAGTATGTTCTGGACAAAGCTATCTTTATCGCCAATAAAGAGGGCATTCTGGAACAAGATCTATTTTTATTAAAAGTTGCTGCATTATATCATGACACAGGTTTCACCGTAAAAAGAGAAAATCATGAAGAGATAAGTTGTGAAATTGCTACCAAAGAATTGGCTGAATTTGGATTGGACGATAAACAAATAAAAACTATTTGTGGAATGATACGAGCCACCAGAATTCCACAACAACCCAAAACTAAGTTAGAAAGGATTCTTGCAGATGCAGATTTGGAATACTTAGGAACCGATAATTTTAAAGAATTTGGGGATAAATTATATAAAGAAATACTTCACTACGACCCGGAATTAGATGAGAAAAAATGGAATGAAATTCAACATCAATTCATTGAAAAGCATCAATATCATACCAATTATTGTAAAATACATAGAGAGCCTAAAAAATTAAAAAACCTTCAACTATTAGTTAAGAATAGTGGTTTGGTATAGATTTTAAACGTATAAAGACATTAGCACCTCATTTCCATTATAATCTGTTCATCTTAGGTATATAATGTTCAACATAACATTATATACTTCATCAAATACATTAATAATAATTAAAAAATAGCTATAAAATTTTATAGTTACTTAAATTTCATATCAGAAATAAATGTATTTTGCATCTCAAATTTAACATTTGTTGAACAAACTGGATCTTATTGATTATGAATATGCTGAAAGATAAGACTGAGAAATTTCTTATACCAGAAGGCTTTCGTCATTTAAAACACAATATAAATGACCGTCCTTTTCTTCTGATGATTATTGATTTGGAAAAATGTCAATTAAGATATTTTAATCATCTCAGCCTAATTTGGGGCGATAAAAAGACCAACTTGTCTTCTAATAATGAAGAATGTTTATTTAAAAATATAGTTCATCCAGAGGATTATCTAGAATATTTAAAGCATTTAAAATCTTGTAATAATTTAACTGAAGGTGAAGAGAAAATCTCTTATTTCAGATTAAAAAATATAGATGGGCAGTACGATAATTATTGCTTTATAGACAGATTATACACTTCTGAGAGTACCGAAGGAGTTAAAATGATTATGAGCATTGCTCAGCCAGTTTTTACTTCTTCAGAGAAAGAAGATCTTAGTTTATCAGAATATTCCAATCAAGAATCTAGCTCTAATAAATACAAACAAATTTTATCTAGTGTAGATGAGGCTTACTGTATTATTGAAATGATTTTTGATTTTGAAGGCAACCCTATAGATTATCTTTTTACAGAATCTAACGGTGCATTCGACCTTCAAATAGACCTTCCAAACGCAGTAGGGAGAACCATGAAAGAAATGGTTCCAAATCATGAAGAACATTGGTTTAAAATTTACGGTGAAATTGCAAAAACAGGAGAGTCTAAACGTTTTCAACAAAAAGCTGAAAATTTAGATAATAACTGGTTAGACCTCTATGCCTTTAAAATTGGAGAAGAAAATAGTCAAAGCCTCGCTGTTCTATTTCATAATATTACAGAGAGAAAAATGCATGAATTGGGATTACTCAAGGAGAAAGGGGAACTTGAAATTTCTGCAAAACTCAGTAAAAAGAAATTAGAGGAGAATAACAATCTTTTACAAACTGTATTTGACACCACCAATTTAGGAATTGCTGTTTTTTCTATAATCTATGATGGCGAGGGAAAGCCAGAAGATTTTAGGTTTATAAGAGTCAACAAGGTACTTAGTGAAATGTATCTAGATAAAGATCCTGTAGGTCTTACCTATTCTGAAAATACCCAGTACGGTCTGGAGATGGGAGTTTTAGATATGTTCAAGAATACAGTGACCACCGGAAAAAATTTAGATGAAGAATTCTTCTTTGACAGAGAAGGTTATAATCACTGGTTTAGAATGACAGCCAGAATTCAAAATAAGCTCTTAATATGCACTATAGAAGATATTACAGAGCGCAAAAATGAATCTCAGCAACTGGAAGAAACTATAAGGTTTAAACAACAATTAATTCGCACTTCTCCAGAAACAGTGATCATTATCAATCTTAATTCTTACACCGTTAGGTATATCAATAAAGATATTTTCCCTGAAGAAAATCTTACCAAAGAAAAAATTCAAGGGATGAAAATTGGTGCTATTCTACCATTTATTCACCCCAGAGATCGTGAGAAAATATTGAACCTTCATAAAAAGCTTCTAAAATCTTCTGATGATGATATTTATGATCTAGATCTAAGAATGAAATTAGACGATCATGAGTGGGAATGGTTTAGCGTTCGTGGCAAGATCTTTCATAGAAGAGACGAGAATTGGGTAGATGAATATGTGCTATTAGTAAGAAATATCACCAATCAAAAAAATATTCAAAAGGCGTTAATAAGTGCAGAGAAGTTATCTATTCAGGGAGAAATTGCTAGAACTCTGGCTCATGAATTGCGCAACCCACTTGCCAGTATAGGCCTAGCTACAGAAGTTATGCGTAAAAAGCTGGAGCTATTGGCAAATACTGAATTTGATAATTATTTGGGAATTATTACTAGAAGCAACAAGACTTTAAATAATTTGGTTACCAATCTTTTAAATTCCTCGAACTATTCACCTTCCACTTTACAAAGAGAAGATCTTGCTAAAATTATGGATTTGACTATTGAGCGAGCCTCAGATAGAATTTACCTTTCCGGAATAAAAGTCATAAAGAACTATGATGGAATCTATCCAATTATGGCAGATGAAGAAAAATTGCTGATTGCACTTTTAAATATTGTAGTAAATGCAAGTGAAGCAACTACACCGGATAAAGGTTTAATTACGTTTGACATCAAAAAGCATAAAACAGATTTTCTGCTAAGTATTTCTGATAATGGTCATGGCTTGGAACAAGAACAAATAGATCATCTTTTTGAAGCTTTTTACACCAATAAAGCCACCGGTGTTGGAGTTGGATTAAACTCGGTAAAAAGTATTTTAGAAGATCACGATGCTAAAATTAAAGTAAAAAGCAAACCAAATAAAGGTACCACGTTTGACATTTATTTTCACAATGCAGATCTAGAATAAGCTTTACTCTTTTAAAGTTATTTGCAATATCAATTCATAAGTTATTCTTAAATTCACTAATTTAGTCGTGAATTGCTTATGCATCTTTTTAAGTTCATAGCTAATTATATGAATCCCCCAAGGCCTATGTATAATCTCGAGAAATTTCCTACAGATACAGATTCAAAATATAGTCTAGAAAACTTTTTTGAATTCTCAAGGGACTTTCTATGTGTTGCGGGATATGATGGCTATTTAAAAAAAATAAACCCGGCGTTTATCCAATTGTTAGGATATACAGAAGAAGAGCTTTTCTCTAACCCTATTTCACATTTTATTTATAAAGACGATAGGCAAATAACTGCCGAAAACAGGAGCAGTCTCAAAAGAAATATTCCTTTATTAAATTTTGAGAATAGATATTTATCCAAGAGCGGACAAATTATATGGCTTTCTTGGACCTCAATCCCTGAACCGGAAAATGAAGTGGTATATGCCATTGCAAAAGATATTACCCATATTAAAAATAGTGAGAAAGAGCGAAATTTATTGCTTACCAAATTAACAGTGGCCAATGCAGATCTAAAGCAGTTAAGTTATACTACTTCTCATGATCTTAGATCCCCTTTAAATAATGTTCTATCTATTCTAGAACTCATAGACCCAAGCAAGATAAAAGATCCGGAAACATTGGAATATATCGAGTTATTAAAAGAATCTGCTGTTAGCCTTAAATCAACTTTAGATCAACAGGTAGATGAGCTAAGTATAAAAGATAGTTTGATAGTAAAAGTAGAAGAGTTGAATATAAATCAGATCCTGAACACTACTTTAACTTCTATAAGAAGTCTTATTACTAGTTCTGGCGCGATGATTAGTGTTGATTTTTCTGAATTTGATACTTTAAAATTTAATGCTTCCTACATGCAAAGTATTTTTCTGAATTTAATTTCGAATTCTATTAAATATGCGCAACCCGGAATTACTCCAGAAATATCTGTGAAAGCAGTAACGAAAGGCGAGAAAAAACAGCTGGTATTTTCTGATAATGGACTTGGATTTAATTTAGAATTGGTAAAAGATAGGATCTTTGGTTTACATCAAAAATTCCATAACCATATAGACAGTAAGGGTATTGGTTTATATCTTGTTTACAATCATATCACTAGTCTGGGAGGTAAGATCTCTGTAGAGAGTAAGGAGAATGAAGGTTCAACATTTACGCTTACCTTTCTGGAATAATTCCCGGTAAATAATTATTGATGTCACTTCAACAAATAGAATAAAACTTCCTTTTAATTTCTTCTGAAAACTAACCGTAAATTCTTATTTTTCAGAATACAGAATCCAAAACACTTTTATTGAAAAGTGATAAAATAATTTGAATGAAAATTCTTCATACTGCCGATTGGCACATCGGAAAAAAACTTCATAAACACGATCTTTATCCAGATTTTGATCTTTTTATAGAGTGGCTACATAAAACCATTCAGCAAGAAAAAGTTGATCTCTTATTGATCTCTGGAGATATTTTTGATCTGGCAAATCCATCTTCTGAAGCAAGAAAACAGTATTATCAGGCTCTTATAAAACTGCAACAGCTCAATTGCAAAATAATTGCAACCGGTGGAAATCACGATTCTCCAACCATGTTAGATGCTCCAAAAGAAATTCTGAAGGCATTAGATATGAACGTTATAGGCGGGTTACCTGTTAATTTAGAAGACACTATCATTCCTGTTAAAAATAAACAAGGAAATATTGAAGTTGTGGTTGCTGCAATCCCTTTTCTAAGAGATGCCGATTTAAGGTCTGGCACTACTGCTTCCACTTATGATGATCGTCTACAAGCTATTAGAGAGGGAATAAAGAATATATTTCAAAATGCTTCAGAAATCTGTGCCTTAAAACATGCAAACGTTCCGGTGATCGCTATGGGCCATTTGTTTACAGCAGGATCTGATACTTCAGAAAGTGAACGCGACATTCAAATTGGGAATCAAGCGGCATTTAATGCTTTACAGTTTGGAGAATATTTCAGCTATATTGCTTTAGGACACATTCATAAACCACAACGAGTTACCGCTAATATTCCTGTTTTTTATTCAGGTTCTCCCCTTCCACTTTCATTTAGCGAGCGAACAGATGAAAAAAGGATCTTGATATTAGACACTGAAAATGACTGGGAACCGGAAAGTATTCCTGTTCCTGTTTTTCGAAAATTGATAAAAATAAGTGGTTCCCTCGTAGAAATTCAACAGAAGTTGAACGATCTAGTACCTTCAGGAGAATTAGACTCTCTTATTGAAATCGATATGACAGAAGATCAATATGATGCACAGAAGATCTATTCGCTAGATCAAACGGTAAATAATTTTGATAAATCCGGATTTGAGATCGTTAAACAACGAGCACAATTCAAGAATCAAACCATGGGAACTTCAGAACTATATTCTGAAAATGAGCAACTGGAGGATTTAAAACCTAAAGATGTCTTTTTAGAACTTATAAGTAGTCATGAATATAATGAAGAACAGAAAATGGAAATTTTAAGTGCTTTTGATGAAATTTTAGAAGAAGTACAGCAATCTGAAAAATCGGAATAATGAAGATATTAAAAATTGAATTTACCAATATCAATTCATTACGAGGTTCTCACGAAATAGATTTTACAAAAGAACCATTTATTAGCAGTTCATTATTCGCCATTACTGGCCCAACCGGAAGTGGAAAAAGTACAATCCTCGATGTAATATCGCTTGCTATCTATGGTAAAATTCCTAGAATTCCGGGAAGCCGTCCTATTTCAAAAACAGATATTGAAAAATTTGGCACCATCTTAACCCGCAATCAAAAGGAAGCGATTGCAAGAGTTACCTATGAATGCAAATTCGGAATTTTTAGTTCGCAATGGAGTATTTCCACCAATCGCAATGAGAATCTGCGCGATAACGATATGGAAATTTACGATCATCAAAAACAAGAATTGATCACAGACAAAAAATCTGAAGTTCCAGATAAGAATGAGGAATTGATAGGTTTGAGCTATGACCAGTTTATCAAAGCTGTTTTACTCGCTCAGGGAGAATTTGCGCAGTTTTTAAAGGTTACAAAAAAAGAACGTGGCGCATTACTAGAAAAAATTACAGGAACCGGAGTTTATAGATTGATCGGCCAAAAGGTTTACGAAAAAAATGGAGTACTAAATAAGGATATTGAGAAGCAACAAACAGAGATAAATATTATTAAAGAGAGTCTTGTAGAAGATGAAGTTCTAGAGCTTAAAAAACAAGAGCTTCAGAATAAGAATAGCTCTTTAAAAAATTATCAGAAGGTAATTGAAGAGCTAAAAAAGACTTTAGAGCTTAAAAAAAATATTCAGAAACAAACCAGTGGAATAAAATTGCTTGAAGATGAAAAGTCTACAGCCACTAAGAATTTAGCATTTTTTGATGAAGAACATGGAGCACCTTTAAAGCAACATGAAAAAGTTCAGAATTTCTCAGAAGAATTACGAAACTGGAATTTAATTGGAAAAGAGATCTCCAAGCTTAAAGCTGAGCAAACTTTAAATACCGATAACTTAAAAAATAATTCTGATAAAATTAAAGAGCTGATTTCTGAAGTTTCAGTATTCGTAAAATCTGATACTAAGGCTACTAACTTCAATGAAAATCTTACTCATTTCAGAAATAAGATCTTAAGCTTACAAGAGCAGAGAAAAGAAAAATTAAGTGAGCATACTCTTGAGAAAACAAAATTAAAATCTGAATTAGATCAAACTACTATAGTTCTTAATACTGATAATCTTAATTCAACTAAAATTGAGATCAATGAAAAAGTAAATGAACTAGAAAATTCTTTAAAAAATTGGAAAGAAGAATTCAAAGTTTCAAATGCTGAAGAGATCCATATTTTAAAAAGTAAATTTCAAGAGAACTATAAGACCACAAAAGAAGCATCTAGAGAATACGCCGCTATTGAAGCGATTGAAAAAGAGGTCAATCGAAATTCTTCAGAAATTGAAAAATTACAACCTCATTTAAAGCAACTTCCGGCTGCAATTGAGAAACAAAAAGATCAAGTTAAAAATTTACAGACTAAAGAAGAAAATCTCACTCTAAAAAGAGAAAATGAGCTTCTTAAGGCAAGTTTAGAGCAGCATAGACATGCATTAAAGGATGGAGAGGCCTGCCCTTTGTGTGGTGCTTTACATCATCCATTTGCAGAACATTTACCAGAAAAAGATGCTAATCTTGATTCTGAACTCGATAAAATTCGAAAAGAATTAGCTTCACAAATTAGCACTCTCAACTCCTTAACTACAAATTTCGAAAACTTCAAAAAATCGAATATAGAATTAGAAGAGAATGCTAAAGTCCTAAATAGCAATTTACAGAATTTGAAAGATGATTTTAAAGAGAAATTTGGTGAATTATCTGGAACTGTAAATCTTCAAGAACTAGAAAAAACCTGTGATGATCTGGAAAAGAAAATTGAAGATCTATCCCATTTTGATACAGAACAGAAAAAACTAAAGCATTTAAAAGCTGCATTACCAATACTTGACAGACTAGATTCCATCTTACAAGACGGGAAATTACTTAAAGAAAAATTGGAAGAACTTTATCCAAGAAACGATGTCCAAAAAGAAGTGGAACATTACCAGAATAGATGGATAAGTTTAGAAAGGGATCAAAAAAACCTAAAAGAGATTCAGGTAAAACTTGATGATCAAGTTGAAAAGTTATCGCATAATCTCAAAACTTCGGAAAATATCTTACTGCCACTATTAAAAGAGAAGGGATTTCAAAATATCAATCAAGGTTTTTCTGCTTTGATGCAAGATACAGAAGCGAACAAATTACGCACGGAACGTCAAGAAATTCAGAAGCGCATAGATAATGCTATTGCTTCTCTAAAACTTCTAAAAATTCAGCTTGAAGAATTGTCAAAAAAGGATACTGAAACTGATGAAAAAGTAGTTCTAGAACAATTACAGGACAAAAATCAGCAGTCAGAGTCGTTGAGCGCAGAATGTAAAGAGATTGAACGAATTCTAAAAAATCAGGAAGATCATCTAAAAAAGATGAAAGACCTTCAGCTACAAATTGCAGAAAAAGAAAAGCAAACTCGAAGATGGCGAATGCTAAATGAATTAATTGGAGACCGAACCGGTAATAAATTCAACGATTTTGCACAGGATCTTAGCTTAAGCCGACTCATTAACTTAGCAAACGTTAGACTAAAAGATCTAAGCGATAGATATTTGATCGATAAACCTACCAATGAGGAAGACGATGGTTTGGTAGCGATTGATGAGCATATGGGAGGGCAGCGACGTTCTGTTAAAACCCTTTCTGGTGGAGAGACCTTTATTCTGAGTTTGTCTATGGCTTTAGCTCTATCTGATCTTGCTTCGAAAAATGTGGAGATTAACAGCTTGTTTATTGATGAAGGTTTTGGAACTCTAGATCCGGAAACCTTAGATCAAACCTTAGATACCTTAGAAAAATTACAATCAGAATCATCTAAGACTATAGGGATTATCAGTCATGTAGATTCTTTAAAAGAAAGAATTGCTACTCAAATTAAGTTAACAAGAAACGGACAAGGATATAGTAGCTTAAAAGTGGAAAGTCTTTAGATGTTTTCTGAATAAAATAAAAAGCCCCTGATTCGATAGATTCAGGGACTTTTTTGAGAATTCTATTATTCTTTATTTTCCTGCCTTGCTAAAATCAAGATCTTGAAAATCGAAGCTAAAATCGGTCATTGGAGAAACTGGCTCCATTTTAAAACCAACAGCTTTTCCTTCTTTATTTAAGGTAAAAACAACAAAAGCATCTGCATTTAATGTTCTTTGATCCCATTTTACAAGAAAGGTATTTCCTTTATAATAAGACATGGTTCCTTTAAAATCTGAGATATTCTTTGATTCAAAAGTCAATTTTCCATCATTCTTGCTAATCTCCACATCCCCAAACCAATTGTCATTATAGGTTCCGGCATATAGATCTAAATTCACAGCAGTTTTGTTATTCTTTTGTTGGATTGCAATATCTTTCCAAACCTTCGCAACAACCTCATCTGCCTTTTCTTCCTGCTTCAATCTGGCATCATTATATTGTTTGATTCTGTTTTCTCCTTCTATTCCAAAATAGGCATCTTTAATAGAGTTGGTGATAGATCTAAACGCAGCTCCAGATTGCTGATTGGTAAGAACGATGATACCTAAATTCATTTCAGGGATCATGGTAACCTGACTTACAATACCTAAAAGTCCTCCGGTATGAGTAACTTCTAATTTTCCGTTCACATCGCTCAGAAACCAACCTAAACCATAGGCTGAAAAATGAGTATTATAAGCACCTTTTCTTGCGTTTATTAAAGTTTGCGGAGACCACATTTCATCATGGACCTTTTTACTGAAAAGACTATCCTGTAATTTCTCTCCATATTTTCCTTCATTTAAATTAGCCATCACCCATTTGCTCATATCATTAACAGAAGAATAAATTCCTGCAGCCGGATTTGCAACTTTAGTAAAACTTAAGCCAACGGTTTCTAATTTTCCATCAACCGGGGCATGCCCTTCAATTACATTGCTATAATCTTTAATTCTATGCCAAGACATTGCGGTGCGATCCATATTTAAAGGATCTAAGAAATTTTCTTTTACAAATTTTTCATATTCTTGCCCTAAAACTCTGGTTACCACTTCTCCGGCAACTATATAAAGTAAATTATCATAATCAAATTTAGACCTAAAAGAAGATACTGGTTTTAAATATCTTAGGTTATGTATCAAGCCTTCTTTATCTGTAACATTAGATGCTGGAAAAACCATCATATCTCCAGCTCCTAAGCCTAGACCACTACGGTGAGTTAATAGATCTCTTACTGTAAACTCGCTTGTTACATAAGGATCATATAATTTAAATTGAGGAATAATATCGGTTACTTTAGTATCCCAAGTTAATTTGCCTTGATCTATAAGCTTTGCTAATGCAGCACTAGTAAAGGCTTTAGTATTAGAAGCAACTCCAAAAAGTGTATTTTCATCTACCTTTCCACCTTTTTCTAAAGAGCGAGTTCCGTAACCTTTAGAGTGTATTACTTTCCCATCTTTAATAATAGCAACTGCAATTCCAGGAACATTAAAAGTGGTCATGGTTTTTTCCACCAAACTGTCAATTTGCTTCTCCTTTAACGCCTGTGCAGGTACTAAAAGATAGGTAAAGACAAATAACAATGTAAAGAGAGCAGATCTCATTGAATAATTTTTCATAATAAAATAGTGTAGAATAAATTTATTTGAGCCTAAAGGTATTAAATCTTTTAAAAGTGCACTTCACACTATGTATACGTTTTGAAGCTGGAATAAAAATATTTTATGAATTTTAAATCATTCTAATATATTTTGAGAAAAGCTTTAGAGTATTAATTTGTGAGAATGCCCGCTTCTCCCGAAATTTGAATTCTCTAATAAAAGAACATCATTAGAATGATCAAGATAATACGCAGGCTTTCTTTTTTTATTTTGATAGTTCTACAAATGGTATTTTTACTAGCTATATTTTTTGATAGAATTGATACACCCATAATTCTCACCTTTATTATAGGAGTTTCGCTATTAATAAGTTTTGCTTATTTCAAAGCCCCCAGAGATGAAGAAGAACATTTTATAGAAGATGTTTATCTTATTTTATTCGCCGTAATTGGTGCAGTAATTACATTCTATCTAAATACACAACTTAAACTAGGTCCAATTATATCTGCAAGCCTGGTAGGCTTTTTAGGTTCATTTAGTCCGTTAATAAATAAGAAATCAGAGATTTTAAAAGAATTGCCTGCTGCTATGTATTGCGGTTCTTTTGTAGGAATGACTTCTTTACAGGTAGCCCCAGATATTGAATTCATCTTATTCGCCGGTTTTATAGCCGGAACTATTTTGATGTTATCTAAAAATATCTTTAACGGATTTGGAGGAAAATTAGGTACTGTTGCCTTTGGAGGTGTTGCTATAACTTCAGTGATAATTTATATATTATTCTAATTATGGAGCAAGCAATTCTAATAGTCACCGGAATAGTTTCAGCAATTCTCACCTATTTGGTAAATAACAAATACGAGCAAGGTGCTGTTCGGGCTTCTGCAGGATTATCGCTTTTGGTAGGATTATTCTTTTATATTTTTCCTGAAATATTTACTGCTTATCTAACTAAAAATATACCTATTGTATTTATTGGAGCCACTTTTATCGGGATGGTTTCTTCAAAAGTGCTGCACAACGTTTACCTTATAGCAATTGCAGGTTTCGTTTTTGCTTTAATTTATCTGAATACCAGTCATTATTTTAAAGGATATGGTGGGGCACTTGGTACCACAGCCGCTATTTCTGTATTAGTTTCTTTAAGTTTGGCGCTAGTAGCTAAAAGCAAGCGAATTAAGAAATGGAAATCGTCAAAATTTCCTAAATAGTATCTTCAGTATTATCACTATAAATCACTAATTTTAAAGGAGATAAGTTAAAAAGATGTGTTATAGAACAAAATTAAATGCAGAATATAAATCTATAGAGAAGATCTTCGACTCTAAATTTATTGCTCCAGAAGAATATACTCCAATGGAGGAAATCAATGCCTTTAGCTTTTTAAAAACTCCGGTAATTACAGATGAAAAAAGAGGAGAAATAGATCTTTTTAACTGGGGATTGATTCCGTTTTGGGCGAAAGATGATGAAATTAAAAAGATGACATTAAATGCTAAAATTGAAACTTTGACCGAAAAACCGGCTTTCAGAAATTCTGTTGAAAATAGATGCTTGGTAATTGCTGAAGGATTTTATGAATGGCAATGGATCGATGCACGTGGAAAAGAAAAACAGAAATACCTAATTACCTCTACCAATCAAGAAATTTTTGCCTTTGCGGGTATCTATTCAACTTGGAAGAATCCGAAAACTGAGGAGCTTATTAATTCATATAGCATAGTTACAACAGAGGCTAATAAATTGATGAGTAAGATACATAACAACAAAAAGCGAATGCCAATTGTTCTAAATCGTGCAGATCATGAAACCTGGTTAAATGGGACTGCAGTTTCAAATTTTGCATATCCTTATGAAGCTAATTTATCTGCAATTCCAGTAGATTATTAATTAAAGTCTAGGTCTTCAGAAATAATACCGGTGAATCTTCCATATTACAATTTCCTTCTCTAAAATGACAGTAGTTCATTCTGCCATTTTCAGTGTACATGCTCTTAACCTGAGTATCTGAAATTATACCTTTTCTTATGATCTTCTCTTCACATTCATAATCAAATGGCATGATACTAATTTCCATATAATATTGATCTTCTCCTGAATGATCGGGAAGTTGAATACATAAGGGCTCTGAAGACATTTCTGAAGTATCTTCATAGTCTGTAATTATGATTCCATTTTCCTTATTAACAAATAGCTCCTCTCCTTTTGGAGCTTCCGGGTCGCCACTATACATCCATCCGCTTACCATATATTTAGCAAGATGAGATCTGCCCACTTCATCGCAAAAACTACCAAATACACAGAAATCTATAGCTTGTGTAGGTTGAACTCTAATTAATTCTGTATCAAAAAACAAATATCCATATTCATCTGCCATTCTTTCATCATAACAAATCACCTCTACATCTAAATATTTTTTGGTACCTGCTTTCAATTCAAATTTTATAGGAATTGCGCTGTCTACAAAGTTTGCAAACTCCCCTTGTGAAGTAGGAGCTATCCAGATCATTTTAGACGATGGGTCTTGAGGATCTCCATCAAATACTGCAAAGTAATCTAAAGAATAATCTCCAGGCTCTAATTCCAGATCTACATGCTCTAATGTAAAATAAGTACTATTACCGTTATTTTGAGATTTCCCGGAATTGGCTGCTACTTTAATTACTACAGGATTTTCCATAGTTCCAACATTAGTGACACCACTTATAACTACTTCTACAAATGATGGAGAAGTTTCAGAACATTCTGGAATATTTTCTAGCGCCTGCCTATTTATACCGTTTCCCTCCATTAAATTATTAAGAACTGCTCCAAAAGATAATGTAGCTGTTCTATTATTCTGATTATTAAATAAGGAAGTATCAGAATCTTTACTACAGGAAGAAGCTACGAGAATAATCAAAATACAGAAGATCATAATGCTCTTAAAATTTCTCATAATGCAAACGCTTTTAAAGTTAAAACAATGATTAAACTTCTATGTAGATTTCTCAATCTGAATAGAAAAATTTTAATAAAACGGGGATACATTTGGGAAAATTGAACTCGTACGATCATTGAACTTTTACAGGGATAAGTAAAAACTCGCACAAGACATTGGGAAATTATAACTATTTAGAGTAAACTCTAATAAGGGATTTCCCTTATTTTTAAGAATTAAAGGAAAAGTTAAGTACTGGTCTCTTCTTCTGCTCCAAGTTTTTTAACCACTTTACCTACTGTTAGACCTTGTACTAATATTGAAAATACTACTACAATATAGGTTATCACCAAGAAGAGTTCTCTATGCATATCACTAGTTAAACTAAGTGCCAAAGCAATAGAAATACCTCCTCTAAGTCCACCCCAAGTCATGACAAGATTGGTATTCGGAACAAAATTTAGTCGGTTTTTAAAAAAGTTGATCGGTATGAGTAGAGATAAATATCTACAAAGAAGAATCACGGGTACAGAAATAATTCCCGCCCATATATATTGAACTTTAAAAGTTAGCACCAACATTTCCATCCCTATTAGTACAAAGAGAATGGTATTTAATAAGATGTCTACCAGTTCCCAGAATTTATCTACATATGCTTCGGTAGTTTCAGACATTGTGGAAGCTCGAACGGTATCATTACCAACTATAAGACCAGCCGTAACCATAGCCAAAGGTGCCGAGAAATGGAACTTTTGAGCAATTGCCGTTCCAAGCATTACAGTAGCTAAAGTTATAATAACTTCTATGTCATAATCATCTATAGACTTCATGAGTCTATACGTAATAAACCCTAGAATCATTCCTAAAACAATACCACCAATTACTTCTTCACCAAATATTTCAAAAATATGAAGCGGTTCTATATTTGAACCTCCAACAGTGGCTATTTGATAAATAGTAAGAAAAACCACTACTCCAACTCCATCATTAAATAGCGATTCCCCTACGATCTTGGTCTCTAATCTTTTGGCTACTCCTGCTTTTTTTAAAATTCCGAGAACTGCTATAGGATCTGTAGGAGAGATCAAAGCTCCGAAAAGTAAGCAATAGATATATTCTACTTGCAAACCGAGTAACATAAGTATATAATATAAAGCAGTTCCTACTAAAAAGGTGGACACTAAAACTCCTAAGGTGGAAAACATTAAAATTGGCCAGCGTTGCACCTTTAAACGTTCAAAATTGGTATGTAAAGCGCCTGCAAATAATAGAAAGCTAAGCATCACATCGAGTAAGACGGTTTGAAAATCTATCTGTTTGATTATATGAATTTCTGCTTCGAGTAAAGTATCGTCTATATAACTAAGAATAAATACAGCAATCGTAAATAGAATAGTAATGAACATAAGTCCAATACTATTTGGAAGTTTAAAGAACCTAACGTTTATATATCCAAAAGCTGCAGAAAGAGTTACTAAAATCGTAATAATTAGAAAGTAGTCCATTTAAATTTTCTTGGAATGAGCTAAGATTAGGCAGGTAACATTTGTACCTCCATAATACATAAAATTAATAAATTTTAATTCCGATGAATATAAGGCTAATGTTTGATTTCACTACTGTCTAAATATTTCCAACCTCAACTATCTAAGTACTCAAAAAGATTATTTTAAATTGCGACTTTATAAATACAGAAGTTTCGTCTTTTAGTATTTATTGAATTTTCATTCATTAAAGCAACTTATGCAAACCCATTCACATTTCAAAATATATAAACCCTACGGTTATCTAAGTCAGTTTATCTCTAATCAAAATACTAGAAAGAATAAAAACCTATTGGGACAATTATTTAATTTTCCAGAAGGCACCATGTCTATAGGCAGACTCGATGAAGATTCTGAAGGCCTTCTTTTCCTTACTACAGATGGTAAAATGAGCGAAGAAGTACGCAGTATAAATGTAGAGAAAGAATATTACGTTCAGGTTGACGGAATTATAGATCATGAAGCTGTTGAAAAACTTCAGCAAGGAGTTTTAATTGGGATAAACGGAGAACAATACAAAACCTTACCCTGTAAAGCCAAAAAAGTACAAACTGTGCCTAACTTTCCTGAGAGAAGTAAAAAGATTAGAGATGACCGTCACGGCCCTACCAGCTGGGCATCTATTACAGTTACTGAAGGTAAATTTAGACAGATCAAAAAAATGACAGCAGCGGTGGGCTTTCCAACATTAAGATTAGTACGAGTAAGAATAGGTAATGAAACTGTGTACGAAATGACCTCTGGAGAGATACAGCTAGTTGCGAATTTTGATCTTTAAACCAACAAAGCTTTTTCAACTTTTAAGGAGGTAAAAATCAACCCAAAAAACTCAAAGGTTTCTTTTGCTTTTTTAATAGCTGCTGCTTCCTCTTTTTCAGAAAAATCAATTTTTTTTAGTTGACTACAAAAGGTTTTCCAACCATTTAACGTTTGTCTATTTCCATTAAAGAAGTGATGTTCTTCAATTTCAGTTAAATTATTACAGTTAGAAATTTCTTTAGAGATCATCAGTCCCCCAAGAACAGAACCTTCTACCACATACCATGCTCCCCAAGCTTCAGCAAAATTATTAATGGTGAAATTCTCTTCAAAATCTTTATAAACTGCGGTATTTACCTCCAGATTTTCTAAATCCTTTTTTAATCTTTCTGCTTTATCTGAATTAAAATCTGTGATAAATTTAGCAATCTCCGTATCTACCACTTTATAAGCGATAAAATTTTGAAGTAGCAACAATTTATAATTCTCAAGACTAATAGTATTCGACATGATATCTGCTGCAAGATTTCCTTGCTCGATCTTCTTATGTAAACTATTGGTTGCTTCTCTTAATTTAATCAGCATCTCGGTCTAAATTTATCTGGTCTATATTTGCTCGAATCTTAAAAATATTCTGTCGCTGTTCATCATTATCAGCATTAATATTATCTAGATATTGATAGATCTGATTTACTGCTATCTTGTTTTTTCTGATGTTCTCTCTAAGTTCTTCTCTTTGAACCATGTTAAAAACCACTTGTTTTAAAATAGGTCTCAATTTCTCATCTAAAGTATTCATGTGCTTTTTCAGAATAAATCCTGAAGCACCAGATAAGATAGTATTAGCAGCCATTTCATCATCATCAATAGTACCTGTAATAAATACAAATGGAATAGAATCATCTATAGATCTGGCAAGTTTTAAAATTTCTAAACCAGAGCAAGTTGGTAAATTGTAGTCTGATAGAATTACATCTGGCACAAAATTTCTTAAATTATCTGTAACTTGCTCTAGATTATCAACAAGCCTTATTTCAGGTCTTTCTACAATCTTCCGGATATTATATTCTATTAATTCTGCGTCGGTTTTATAATCTTCTACCAACAATATTCTTAACGCTGTTTTAATCATGTTTCTATTAATTATAATCTTTAAATAAGATCTTCCGGGATGCTAAAGTAGAACGTGGAGCCTTCATTCAATTTAGATTCTACCCATAACTCACTATTATGCTTTTCAATAACTTTTTTAGCAGTTGCCAATCCAACGCCACTTCCTGTATAATCATCACCAACCAATCTTGAAAAGACATCAAATATTTTTTCCTTCCCAGCAGGATCAATTCCTATACCATTATCTTTTACAAAATAAATTATGCTATTTTCTTTTTGCTGATACCCGATCTCAACCATAGGATTGTTAACCTTAGCTGAATATTTCAATGCATTACTGATCAGATTAGAAAACAACTGAGAAATCATTCTTTTATCTGCCATGATCTTCGGAAGTAATTCATCTACCTTTACTTTGGTGTTTGGATAAGAAACCGCTATGTTCTGTGAATCGAGAATATTTGTAACCAAAGAATTAACCGAAAGCAAAACAGGCTGAGTTTTTGTTTGACCAACTTTAGAATATGAGATAATATCTTCAATCAGGACATCCATCAACCCTGCAGAGTTAACTATCGTATTTAAAGCATTCGCGCCATAATCATCAAGTTTTCCTTTATAATGATCTCTTAATATTCTAGCGTAACCATCTATTCCTCTTAAAGGTGCTTTTAGATCATGTGAAACATTATAACTAAAAGTTTCCAATTCTTTAATGGCATCTAATAATTGCTCATTAAGCTCTTTTATATGATCTTTTTGATCTCTAACAATAACATGGGTAATACTTTCTTCCAGATTATAAACCGCTTCAAAATCATATTCTTCCCACGCAAAAGCTTCTCCAGATTTACTTTCTGTCCATCTTTCAAAAGATTTTCTAGGAGTTAAATATTCTACTCCATCTTTTATAAATCCATCTTTCTCAGGATTTCCACCCCAAGAAACGCTTTGGATTGCCTGTGGTCTAAACCAAAGTAAATAATCATTTTGGTTCTCCCCTATTCTAATACCTAAAATTCCTGAGGCTTTATCTTTATACAATTCTGCTTCAGGGAATCTTTTCATCAAATTCTTAGTAAAGTAGATTCCTTCATCTTGTTTACTGAGAAAATCATTAACTAAATCTTCAATTTCCGATTCCAATGGAGTGCTTCCTACCAAACAAATTTCACCATTCAGAATAAGTGCTCCTCCAGAACAATCTACTATATCTGTAAACTTAGGTTGAAACTTACATAACGCATTAGACAGATTTTTGATTGATGACATTTGAATCACCAGTTTTTTTCTGATATCTTCAGATTGTGCCATCTTATCTATAAAAACATTACTTGTTCTTAATGCCAATTTATTTGAAAATACCTGCGTTAAGAATTTACAAGATTGCCTTTGGTTGTAATTGATAAATTTTGGCGAATAATGATGACAAGCCAACAACCCCCATAATTCTCCATTTAAAATGATTGCAGCCGTTAAAGAAGCTCCAACTTTCATGTTTTGAAGATATTCAATATGAATTGGCGATACCGCTCTTAGTTCAGACTTTGAAATATCTAAAGGTTTTCCAGTAATTGGAGACAATTCTGGATGAATTACTGAAGGTGTGTAATTAACATCTGCAATAATTCTTACACCTTGTTTTAAGAAGATTTCTCTTGCAGGTTTTGGAATATCGGCAGCAGGATAATGCAATCCTAACCAACTTTCTAACTCAGGTTCTTTAACTTCAGCAACTACCTTTCCGTTCCAATCTTCATCAAACTGATACATCATTACCCTGTCATAATTAAACAGGTACTTCACCAATTCTACAGCATTCTGGCACATCTCAGGAATAGTTTGCTTGTCTCCTATCTCGTTCAAGATTTTGGTAAGCTGCTCTTGGTATATAATAGGATCTAAAGAAACTCCTTCTGGATCAAAATCCAATATCAAACTCTCTCCAGAAATATTAGGGATCACAATAAAATCTTTCTCATATAAAGTGATGGATCTTGGAAGTAAGGTTACTTTTTCCTTCACTTTTCTAACAAGAGAATTAATAGCCTCTTCCGGAAAAATCATTCTGACATTCTTTCCCAGAATATCTTTCAATTCGAATCCTAAAACTTGCTCTACATTCTCGCTACATTGTACAATTTCCAAAGTGCTGAGGTCACAAACCATTATTACACCGTGTGCTTGAGCCTTACCAATAATATGAATTGGCTCACGATCGCAATTTGTAATAGTCACTTTTTCTGAATAATTCTCGGAGAATTCCGCCATTAGGTAGATTTTATTTTAAAATAAAAGGTGCTACCAACTCCTGGCTGAGAATCAACCCATATGGTACCGTCATGCAATTGAACAATTTTCTCAACATGAGCGAGACCAACCCCGGTTCCTTCAAATTTCTCTTCAGTTCTAACTCGGTTAAAAATTGTAAAGATATTTTTTAAATCTTCTTGGTTCATTCCAATACCGTTATCCATCACAGAAAATACCCAGAAGTTATCATCTGGATAAGCTGAAATTCTAATTTCTGGAACCCTTTCTTTATGCCTGTATTTAAGAGCATTACTCAATAAGTTTTGAAATAACAGTCTTAATTCCACCTCATATGCTTTGATTTTAGGAAGAGCACCTACATGAATTTGTGCATTACTCTCTCTAATACTTTTACCCAGATCATACTTAACAACTTCTACCAACTCTTTAGTATCTACCGTAGTCTTCTTGGTATCTCTACCAATTCTAGAGTGTTCTAACAAGGCTTTTATTTGGTTGGCTAATCTATCTGATGCCTCATCAATGTAAGAGATGTATTCTTTCCCTTTTGCATCTAATTTATCAGCATAGATTTTACCCAAAATATCACTACCAAATTTAATGGTAGATAATGGCTCTTGTAAATCGTGAGAACAAATAGAAACAAACTGTTCCAGATCTTTATTAGCTCTTTCCAGATCTGCTTTTTGTTCTTTAAGTTCTGTTTGTGCATCTTTTAATTTTGAAATATCAACACACGTGAACCTATTAGTAATAATAGTTCCCTCTTCATCCAATTCTGCTGTAGAATTTAAGATGATTGGAATAATTCTTCCTGAATTAGTCACCATTTCCTGTTCTACATTTTTAAGCTCCCCAGTTTCTTTAAAAACCTGATTTAGTCTTAATGCTTTTAATTGAGCTTCATTAGCATAGAGATCGAAAATTGGTTTTCCGATAATTTCATCTTTTGAAGAATATTCTAATTTTTCAACAGCTTCATCATTACATTGAACGATTAATGCGGTATGCGGATCTACGCTGAAGTGCATTACCGGATCCTCTTCATAGAAAGACTTAAATCGCTTTTCGCTAGCTACAAGTCTGTCTTTAGCTTTCTGAAGTGTTTCAATATCTATAAAAGTTATAACCACTCCTTCTGCTTCCTGATCAGAATTTCTAAAAACTGAAATACGTTGTAAGTAATTTTTTCCTTCTTTAGAAAGTATGTGCTTCTCTAAAGATTTACCCGTACTTAAAACTTTTTTACATCTTGCTACTAAACCTCTTCCTTTATTAGCTCCAAATGAGGTAGTAAAGTTATCTATAGGTCTACCAATATCTGTACTTATAAGGCTGAAGTGTCTCTTAATAGCTGGAGTGAATTTTCTAATACGAAGACTTGAATCTAAGAAGATAGTACCAATATCTGTACTTTCCAGAAGATTGATCATATCTGCATTTAATGCCGCTAGATCATCCATTTTTTGAACATTCTCTGCATTTACAGTGTTAATCTCTTCATTTACACTTTGAAGCTCTTCATTGGTACTTTGTAATTCTTCATTACTTGCCAACAACTCTTCATTTGCGGCTTGTAATTCTTCATTACTGGTTTCAATTTCTTCCAAAGAACTCTGCAGTTCTTCTTTGGTTTTCTTAAGCTCTAACTCCAGTTCTTCAATATATTCTTTGGTACGACTATCTATAGTTACCTTCTCTACCTTTTTAACTTTAGAAAGATCCAATTCTTTCTCAATAAAAGTGATAGCATAACTGGTTTCATTATCTAAATTTTCCTGTTTAAAAGGTTTTACAATTAGATCTAAATTCTTAGTTTCTCCACCATGTTCGTATACCGCATCGCTGTAGAACATCTTCTTATTCTCTCTTTGAGCATTTTTAACAGTAGATTGTACCACATGTTTAAGATCTGAAGTTAACATGTCTAACAAATTAATAGAAAAACCATTAACCGGTAAATTGGCATATTTTCTAAAAGCTCCAATAGCTTGTAGTATATTATATTCTGAATCTACATAAACACTAGCACCTCCAAATTGCTCTAAAATAGCTTGATTAAGCTCATTAATGAACTTAGATTTGGTATTGCTTACACTACTTACTTCCCCTCTTTTTGTTGGAACCCTCTTTTCTTTTACAAAGGATCTACTGGAAGAAGAATGTAGAGTTTCAGCTTTCAGGCTCTTTTTAGGATAAACATTTTTAAAAATTTTCCATTTTCTACTTACATCTTCAAAGAAATCACGATGTGTATTAACGCTTTCTGAAGTTCCCATCACAAGAAATCCATCTTCTTTTAGACCATAATGAAGCACATTTAAAGCACGAAGTTGAATTGAAGGTTGGAAATAAATTAGCAAATTTCGGCACAACACCATATCCATATTGCTAAAAGGTGGATTCTTAAGAATATTATGTTTAGAAAAAATAACCATTCGGCGTAATTTTTCTACTACATGATACCCGTCAGACTTGCTTACAAAATATTTATTGAGTAAAAATGGATCTATATCTGCAACTATACTTTCAGAATAAATTCCGTTTGCTCCTATATCTATATGTTGTTGTGAAATATCAGTGGCAAAAATCTTCACTTCAAAGTTCTTGTCTTGCCGCTGCATTTCCTCATGAATATACATTGCTAAGGAAAAAGGTTCCTCACCGGTACTGCATGCCACATCCCAGACCTTTAGTGTAGCTCCTTTTTTTACACTTCTTACTAATTCCGGAATAACTTCATCCTCCAAGATTTCCCAAACTTGAGAATCTCTAAAGAATTTTGTAACTCCAATTAAAAATTCTCTATAGAGTATAGAAATTTCATCTTTTTCAGATTTTAAATAGGAAAAATAGTCTTCTAAAGTTCCACATTTACATACACTTACTCTTCTAGCTACTCTTCTAGCAAGGGTAGAATGCTTATATTCTCTAAAATCTAATCCAGTTTCATCGTCTATATATTGAAGTATTTTAGATAATGCTTGTTCATCATATTCAACATTATCATCGTCATAACCAACTACCAAAGGTGCATTTATAAAATTAGAGATCTCCTCACCCATTTCTTCAGTTTGCAGAATATAATCAACTAAGCCTGTATTAATGGCGCTTTTTGGCATCCCATCAAACTTGGCCTGATCTGGATCTTGAACCATCACCATACCATCCAACTCTTTAATAGCTCTAATTCCTCGCGTTCCATCGCTACCGGTTCCGCTAAGAATAACTGCTATGGCATCTTGCTTAAAACATTTGGCCATAGAAGTAAAGAACATATCTATAGGCAAATTAAGTTTCTGATCTTTCGGCTTATCTAATAGATGTAGTTTTCCATCTTCAATTACCAAATTATTAACTGGTGGAATTAAGTAGATCTTACCTTTTTCAATAACTGAATTATCTGAGATCTGTTCAATAGGTAAAGTGGTAGATTTAGCCAACAACTCTCCCATCATGCTTTTATAGTCTGGAGAAAGGTGTTGAATTACCACATAAGTTGTAGTGTCATTCTGAGGCAAATTAGAAAAGAAAGATTTTAATGCTTCCAAGCCTCCGGCGCTGGCACCTACGGCTACAACTCTGGAATTTGTTCGTTTTGATTTTTTGAAATTAGATTTACTTAATTGTTTGGTTTCTGCCATCCTAGATAAAAGCTAAAGGAATAAAATGTTTAAAAATCGATATTAATTTTCGAAATAGGTTTAAAAATAGCAAATTTAACAAAACCACATCTTTTTAGAGATACCCGTTTTACACCATTTCTACCAAATTTTAATGTTTTTGACCTTAATAGGTCTGAAATTTGATTTATTAGTATCTTAGGGGCTTAGCGAGGTAATTGATATTATAAATTCAAATTTAAAAACATAAACTTATTTATATATGAACAAATCTATACATACCATGAAATTAAACTCATTTAAAATTTTGACTATTATGGTATTAGGAGCTTCACCAATAATAACTATGAACGCTCAAGAAAAAAAACAACATTCAACAGAAATGACTGAAAAAACAAATTTTGACAACCTTTTATTAAAAAAATGGGATGGACCTTATGGTGGTGTTCCTTCTTTTAATAAGATGGATCTGGAGCAATTAAAACCGGCTATGGAAAAAGCCATGGAGTTGCATCTAGAACAAATAGATAAAATTGCTAATAACCCGGAACCTGCAACTTTTGAAAATACTATTGTTGCAATGGAAAGTGCCGGTAAACCTCTAGATCGTGTTTTTACTTACTACGGAATTTGGAGTAGTAATATGTCTTCACCAGAATTTCGCGAAATTCAGCAGGTGTTAGCTCCAGAAATTTCCGATTATTCTTCTAAGATCTCACAAAACGAGAATTTATTTAAGCGTATTAAAACCGTTTATGATCATTCTCAAAAAGAACCATTAGAGGCAGATCAACAAAGAGTGGTGCAGCTTATCTATGAGAATTTTGCCATGGAAGGTGCTAATTTAGACGCCAAAGCAAAAGAACGATATGCAGAGATCAATAAAGAACTTAGTAAGCTTTACACAGATTTTTCTAATAACATATTGGCAGATGAAGAGAATTATGTGGAATATTTGAGTAAAGATCAGTTAGGTGGCTTACCAGATTCTTTTGTAAAAGCAGCTGCAAAAGCGGCTTCAGATAGAGATCATAACGGAGAATATGCAATTACCAACACTCGTTCTTCTATGGATCCATTTCTAACCTATTCTAATAATAGAGCACTAAGAGAAAAAGTTTGGAGAACTTACTATTCTCGTGCCGATAATGGAGATAAGTATGATAACAACGATAATATTGTTAAGATCTTAAAACTACGTGATGAGCGTGTAGAGTTGATGGGATATGACAATTTTGCCGAATGGAGATTGCAGAATAGAATGGCTAAAAACCCTGAAAATGCCATGAAATTAATGAATGCTGTTTGGCCGGCAGCACTCGCCAGAGTTGAAGAAGAAGTTGCAGACATGCAAGCATTGGCAGATTCTGAAGGAGCAGATATTACAATCAAACCTTGGGATTACAGATATTATGCAGAGAAAGTTAGAAAAGATAAATATGATCTAGATTCTGATGAAGTAAAGCAATATCTACAGTTAGACAATCTTACACAGGCGCTTTTCTTTACGGCTGGAGAATTATTCAATTTTGAATTTACTCCGGTAGAAGAAGGTAGTGTTCCTGTTTTTCATCCAGATGTAAAAGTTTGGAAGGTTACAGATAAAACCAGCGGAAAATTAATTGGTTTATGGTACTTAGATCCTTACGCTCGAAAAGGAAAAAGATCTGGAGCTTGGGCTACAACCTATAGAAGTTACACCGATTTTGAAGGTCAAAAAACGGTACTTGCCTCTAACAATTCGAATTTTGTAAAACCTGCACCCGGAGAAGTTTCTCTTATTTCTTGGGATGATGCGGAAACATTTTTCCATGAATTTGGGCATGCACTTCACTTTCTTTCGGCAGATGTAAAATATCCTACGCTACAAAGTGGTGTTAGAGATTATACCGAATTTCAATCACAACTTTTAGAACGTTGGTTATCTACAGATAAAGTGATAGACAAATTCTTATTGAATGTTAAAACAGGTGAGCCTATGCCAGCCGAACTAGTTGCAAAAATCAAGAAAGCTTCTACATTTAATCAAGGATTTGCTACCACAGAATTTTTAGCTTCCGCTTTAATGGATATGAAATATCATACTACAGATCCAGATAAAATTGGAGATCCTAGAGTTTTTGAAAAAGAAAGTCTAAAAGAATTAAACATGCCAGAAGAGATCGTGATGCGTCACCGTTCTCCACATTTTGGACATGTATTTTCTGGTGAAGGTTACGCTACCGGTTATTACGGATACTTATGGGCAGATGTACTAACAGCAGATGCTGCTGAAGCTTTTGCAGAAGCTCCAGGAGGTTTCTACGATAAAGAAGTAGCTCATAAATTGGTTAAATTTTTATTCGCACCTAGAAACTCTATGGATCCTGCAGAAGCTTATCGTAAATTTAGAGGTAGAGATGCAAATATAGATGCCTTAATGAGAGATCGCGGTTTTCCAGTGCCTTCTAAAGAAGAAAAAGACGAATAGTAAAAACTGAATTTTGAAATATACTTTCTGGGCTGTACAAATCCTTTTGTACAGCCCATTTTTTATGTGATTTTAGTTTATTTGTTCTATTAATTTTAACAGCTTTGAAATCTTAACTTTATATCTTTACTTCTAAAATCTTGAATTTGAACAAAACAGTAAAAAAGATCCTGAAAATACTTGCCTGGATAGTGGGAAGCATCATCGGTCTTTTCCTTCTAATTGTCCTATTACTTCAAGTTCCTGCCATTCAAAATGTGGTAAAAAATAAAGCAGTAAGTTTTATTGAAGGTAAAATCCACACTCCTGTTCATATAGATAAGTTAGAAATTGGCTTGCCGAAGAAAATTGTACTCTCCGGTTTTTATTTTGAAGATCAGGAAAAAGATACGCTGATCTATGGAAAGAGACTGGCCTTAGATATTAGTCTTTTTAAACTGATAAGTAGCGATGTAGAGATCAATTCTATAGAATTAGATGAAACTCAAGCGTATATCAAAAGAAACAAAGATTCCATCTTTAACTTTGATTATATCATAGAGGCTTTTGCCACTCCAACAAAAGATACTACTGCAACTTCCACCATTACTTTAGGTGATATAGATCTGAATAAAATAAAGTTCAAATTTGAAGACGCCATTACCAAAACAGATCTCAATCTTCAATTAAATCATTTTGATACCAATGTTGAAACTTTTGATCTGGAGAACATGAATTTTTCTGTACCCGATATCAATATAGATGGATTAACGGTAAGAGTAGATCAAGGAGAATTAGAAAACAATGCTATCCAGATCCCTTCAGAAGAAAATATTAGCAAACCTGAAACCGCTTCCCCGTTCAATATAGATCTGGAGAATATTTCACTTTCCAATATCGATATTAAATTCAACAGCCTTCAGAGTAAAATGAATGCTGAAATTGCGCTTAACAAATTATCTCTAGATTTTGATAATTTCAACTTTGCTGAACAGAATGTTGTGATCAACAATCTTGAAGTAGATGATCTTAATGGCGATGTTTTATTATTGAAAAATGAAACTTCAAAAGTTGCTAATCAAGATAGCACTGCTACTTCTGCTTCTGCACCAATTCTATGGAAATTAAAAATTGCTGAAACCAATTTGAATTCTGTCAATTTTAAATTCAAAGATGAGAATGCAAAACCGGTTCCTAACGGGATAGATTATATGGATCTTGATCTTACCAAGATGAATTTGGAAGCAAAAGATCTTGTTTATACTGCAGACACAATTTCTGGGTCTATTGGATCTTTTAACATGAAAGATAAAAGCGGACTAGAAATTAAATCGCTTCATACGGATTTTCTATACGCTAGTACTTCTTCTTATCTTAAAGATCTATACCTAGAAACTCCAGAAAGTCTTATTCGTGAAAAAGTGGTTTTAGGTTATCCTTCCTTTGAAAGCATGCAAAACGATCCGGGAACTATTAAAATAGACGCGAATTTTGTGGAGAGTAAGATCGCTTTTCAAGACATTTTAATTCTGGCTCCAGATCTTAAGAACACTAATCCTTTTAAGTCAAATCCAAATGCCATTTTATATGTAGATGGAAAGATCTCAGGAAAGCTTAATAATCTAAAAGTAGAGCAATTTAGCGCTTCCGGAATTGGAAATACTAAAGTTAGCGCTACCGGAACTATTAAAGGATTGCCAGATGTGGAGAATGCAACCTTCAATTTAAATATTCCGGAGTTTACTACTACTGCAAAAGATCTAAAAGAATTTGTTCCTGAAGGAACTATTCCAAGCAACATTACCCTACCGGAAAAAATTAATCTTAACGGAACCTTTGCCGGCTCTATGCAAAATTTTAGAGCATATCTAAAACTGAAAAGTAGCTCTGGAGATGCAAGTTTTGACGGAAATCTGGACATGAGAACCAAAGGGAACGAGATTTATGACGGAAATCTTAAACTTTCAAATTTTGATGTGGGTAGATTGATCCAAAATGATTCGATTGGTGTTGTAAGCATGAATGCGAAAGTAAAAGGTAGAGGTCTAGATCCTAAAACGGCTACCGCTAGTGCTTCTGGAACTATTACTAAAGCCGAATATAATAGCTATAATTATAAAGATCTAAAATTTGAAGGAGATATTGCCAACGGCGATTATAACCTTAAAGCAGGAATGAAAGATCCTAATTTAGATTTTGACCTGAATGCTTCCGGAAGTTTTAGTGGAGAACACCCTTCTCTAAACCTTGAAACCAATCTCAATAATGTTGGTTTAGATTCACTTAATCTATATGGAACACCTCTGAGATTTACCGGTAAGATAAAAACAGAACTTACCAGTGCAGATCCAGATTACTTAAACGGTAAAGTCTATATAACAGATCTTGTTGTAGATAATACTAAACGCAAATTTCCGCTAGATACAATAACGCTAACGGCTGTTTCTAAATTAGATAGCACATCTTTGGTTTTAGAATCTCAATTATTGGAGGCTAGTATCAAAGGTCAATTTCAACTAACCAAAATAGGAACGGCGTTAACCAGATCTATTTCTAAATATTATGAAATTGCAACAGTTTCTGATACTACAACAGTAAAAAATCAAAATTTCGGATATCATCTAAAGGTGTATGATGATCCTTTAGTAACCCAAATAATGCCAGCTCTAAAACTGAGTGATCCTATAGATATTTCTGGTCGCTATAATAGCGTTAATGATACCATTATACTAAAAGCCAATATTCCGGGAATGGATTATATGAACTATGAGATTACCAATGCAAATCTGGACATACATCCTGAAGGAAATGCGCTAACCTATGATCTTAATATAGATGATGTGGATAGTCCACAGATCAAGTTGCCATATACTTCTTTAACCGGAAAGATTGAGAACAACATTGTAAATTATGATCTTAGAATAGACAATTCTAAAGGTGTGCCGCATTATCAAGTTGCAGGTACTATGGAAACAAATAATGGAAATACGTTAGTTTCTCTCGATCCTCAGAACTTACTTTTGGATTATGAGAATTGGAGCATTCCTCAAGACAATCAGCTATTAATTGCTAATGAAGGTATTCAGGCAACTAACTTCAATCTAAGCAATAATAACAGTGCTATCAAGATCAATTCCGAAACTCAAGATCCTGCCTCTCCTTTAAATATAGATTTTGAAGACTTTAAAATTGAAACAGTAAGCGCAATGATATCTAAAGACACATTGCTAATGGGCGGGCAGATCAACGGAGAATTATCTGTAGCAGATATGTTCACTAAACCAAAACTTACATCTGATCTAAATATTGAAGATTTTAATTTCAAAAAAGATACCGTTGGAAATATTAGGCTTAGAGTTACCAGCCAAACCGCTACGTTATTAAACACTAACATCAATATCACCGGCCAAGGCAACCAAGTAGATCTTACCGGTACTTATGAAACTACTGAAGGTGCTTTAGACATGAACCTAAATATTAAAACTTTAAATGTAAAGAGTATTCAAGGCTTTAGTTTTGGAGCAATTTCTGAAAGTACAGGGAATGTTTCTGGGAATTTTGATATTTCCGGAACTGTTGCTAAACCCAATATTGTGGGTAGGATGAAATTTAATGATGTAGGGTTTCTCGTCAATCAGTTGAACTCGAAATTCCACACCATGAATGATTGGATTGCGTTTGATGAAAAGGGAATGAACATGTCCACCTTCACCCTATTTGATGAAGACGACAATAAATTGGTGATTGATGGAAGCATTGCAACTGCAGATTATACCAACTATAATTTTGATCTAGATGTTACCGCAGATAATTTTCATGCCGTAAACTCAACTGCTAAAGACAACGATTTCTACTATGGAGATTTATATCTAGACAGCAGACTAAAAATTGGAGGATCGCTTGAAAGTCCTGTTGTTAGTGGAAGTATCGATATTCAAAAAGATACCGATTTTACTCTTGTAATGCCGCAACCGGATCCTTCTATAGCAGATAGAGAAGGTGTGGTAGAATTTGTAGATGAGCAAAGTTTAAGAGAAGCTCAAACTAAGCAAATGGAAGAGCAATTTTCTAATGCAGAGTTGGAAGGAATGGATGTTTCTGTAAATATTACCATTACAGACGAGTCTAAATTTACATTGGTTATAGATGAAGCCAATGGAGACTTCTTAAATCTGGAAGGAAATGCACAGCTGTCAGCCGGAATAGATCCTTCAGGAAAAACAACTTTAACCGGACGATATGAATTCTCTGATGGTGCTTATGAAATGTCTTTCAACTTCATAAAGAGAAGATTTGATATTGAAAAAGGAAGTTATATTCTATGGACAGGAGATCCCACCAATGCCGATATCAACATTACCGCTGTCTATGAATCTGAAACCGCACCGATAGATCTATTAGACAATCAGCTTTCTGGGCTTACGCCGTCAGCAAGAAATATATACAAACAAAAATTACCCTTTCAGACTAAGCTGAATATGAAGGGTGAATTGTTAGAGCCTATCATTAGCTTTGATATTGTACTGCCAGAAGGAAATTACAATGTAGCTGCAGAAGTACTCTCAAACACAAGAGCGAAATTGGCTCAGCTTAGAGATCAACCTTCAGAATTAAACAAGCAGGTATTCGCGCTGTTATTATTGAATAGGTTTATAGGAGAGAATCCATTTGCTAGCGAGGCAGGAGCCACCAGTGCAGGTGCTTTAGCAAGACAAAGTGTAAGCAAAATACTATCTGAACAATTAAATAATCTTGCTGCAGATCTTATTAATGGAGTTCAGTTAAATTTTGATCTGGAATCTTCTGAAGATTATACAACAGGCCAGCGCCAAAATAGAACCGACCTTAATGTTGGAGTCTCTAAGTCTCTATTAAATGATAGATTAAAAGTGACTATTGGAAGTAGCTTTGGTCTAGAAGGACCACAAGGAGCCAATCAGCAATCTACCAATATTGCCGGAGATGTTGCCATAGATTATATGCTTTCTAAAGATGGAAGATATTTATTAAGAGCCTATAGAAAGAATCAATATGAAGTAGCTGTTCAAGGTCAAGTAGTAGAAACAGGTCTCTCTTTTATTATAACCATGGATTATGATAAATTTAGAGAACTCTTTATGAGTAAGAAAGACAAATAATAGTCAAAGAAAATGAAAATCAATCAATTCATAGTCCTTATAATATCTGCTCTAATTATTAGTGCCTGTAGCAACACTAAATATTTAGCTGAAGGAGAATTGTTATATACAGGATCAACCGTTAAAGTTAAAGGAGATAGCCTATCAAAAACTTCTAAAAGCTATTTTGAAGAAAATTTGGAAGGGCTGGTAAGACCAAGACCTAATACCAGCATTTTGGGTTTAAGGCCAAAACTTTGGTTTTATAATATTGCCGGTGAACCAAAAAAAGATAAGGGTTTTAAATATTGGCTAAAGAATAAAATGGGAGAACCACCTGTACTTTTTAGTCAGGTTGACATGGATTACAACTCAAAATTAATTCAAAATTATGTAGAAAATAAAGGCTTTTTTAATGCCGAAACAGAAGCTGACTCTTCTTCTAGCGGCAAAAAAGCAACTTCAGAATATACCGTTCAGTTAGGTGCCAGATATATAATAGATTCTGTTAGATTCCCTAATGATTCTATTCCATTAACGATGGATATTAAAACCACAGAGAAAAATTCTCTTCTTAAATCTGGAAATCCTTATGACCTAGAAGTTATAAAGAGAGAACGAGAACGAATAGATGCTAAATTAAAGGAAATAGGATATTTCTATTTTAACCCTGATTTTTTATTGGCACAAGTAGATAGTACTACCGGTACACATCAGGTAGATATTAAAATGAAAGTGAAAGATGAAACTCCGGTGCTAGCCCAGAGAACTTTTACCATTGGAAATATTTATGTGTACCCAGACTATTCTATTTCTAAAGATACTTTGCAGGAAAATTCTCGAGAAGCTACTTATTATAAAGATCTTACCATTTTAGATCCTGAAGATAAATTTAAACCACAGGTTTTTGAAAGATCTCTTTTATTCAAAAAAGGAGAATTATATAATAGAACAGATCATAACAAATCTTTAAACAGACTTGTAAATCTAGGAACTTTCAAATTTGTGAAAAATCAATTTAAACCTTCAGACTCTATAGATAGTGCTTTAGATGCCTATTATTACCTTACTCCTTTAGCAAAGAAATCTATACGACTTGAAGTTACAGGGAAAACCAACTCTGCCAACTATTTAGGAACCGACATAACCTTGAGTTGGAGAAACAGAAATGCGTTAAGAGGTGCTGAGTTATTGACAATTTCTGGGTCTGCAGGATATGAAGCCCAGTATTCAGCTAAAAATAAAGGTTATAACATTTATAGATTTGGCGGGGAAGCTTCTATGGTATGGCCACAGTTAATTACTCCTTTCAATATAAAATCTAGCAGTGCTTTTATTCCGAAAACTAAGGCTAGTCTAGGTTTCGATTTTCAATCCAGATCTCAGTTATATTCTTTAGAGTCTTTTAAATCTTCTTTTGGATACCAATGGAAAGAGAACGTTCGTAAAGAACATGAATTCAATATTTCTGAAATTACCTATGTAAGACCCTTTAATGTTACAGATTTATATAAGGAACAAATCGCCCAAAATCCATCTTTGGGAAGGGTGATCGAAAAACAATTGATCTTCGGACCAACTTATAAATACACTTACACCAACACCATGGAAACTGCTAAGACCAATACCTTCTATTATCAAGGTTCTGCAGATCTTTCTGGTAATATTGCAGGATTGGTAACGGGTGCCGATGCAAAAGGTGGAAATCAGAAAGAGCTGATTGGTGTTCCGTTTAGTCAATACATTAAATTGGAGAATGACTTTAGACATTATCTGAAATTAGGTCCTGGCAAAGAATTAGCAAGTAGAATAATAGTTGGGGCAGGATTGCCATACGGGAACTCTACTCAACTTCCATTCATTAAACAATTCTTTGTAGGAGGAACAAATAGTATCCGCGCTTTTAGAGCTAGAACTATAGGACCGGGATCCTATAATTTAGAAGTAGCTGATAATGCTTTTCTTCCCGATCAATCTGGAGATCTTAAATTAGAGCTGAATACCGAGTTAAGAGCAGATCTATTTAGTATTGTGGAAGGAGCCATATTTGTTGATGCCGGGAATATTTGGTTGCTTAATAAAGATGATCAAAAACCGGGAGCTGAAATATCTGGAGACTTTTTAAGTGAACTTGCTGTGGGTACCGGAGTGGGACTAAGATTCGATCTTCAATTTTTGGTATTGCGCACAGATCTTGCCTTTCCAATAAGAATTCCATATTTAGAAAAAGGAAACCGTTGGGTATTAGATCAGGTAGATTTTGGTAACTCACAATGGCGTAAAGATAATCTTGTTTTTAACCTTGCTATTGGCTATCCATTCTAATTATTTCTGCTGAAAATAGGGCATAAAAAAAGGCTTCCTAAAAGGAAGCCTCATTAAAAATATCAAGAAATTCTGAATTAATTTACAGAAGTTTCAGTTGTATTTTCTTCAACTTGAGTAGTCTCATCGCTGCTCATGGTATCTACTACTTCTTCAGTAGGAGTTTCCATTACTTCAGCAGGAGTTTCAGTTTGGATAACTTCAACTTCTTCAGTTTTTTCAGCTGAATCTTCTTTACAAGAAGTAAAACTTAAAACTAATGCGATAGCTGCAAGAGTCAAAAAAGATTTTTTCATTTTAATGTATTATTATTTGATTTAGTAAGCCAAATGTATGTGATTTTATAATACAAAAATCAATGTTATAAAAATATTTTTTAGCTTCTAAAGCTTTGATTTTGCTGTAATCTGTGAAATTTTTTAAGCTTTGCAAATTCCATGAAGATGCAAAAGATACCTAGCCGGCAGTATTTTTCTGAAAAAATGAAAGAAGTTGATTAAATAATCACTCTTACTTCTCCTAATTGTTGAACTCTATAAGGGAAATTTTCTCCCGGAGCCCCAATAAACATGAAGTTGATAGGGATTTCCCATCTATCTGATAGTTCTTTGATCTTATCTGGTCCAAAAACTCCTTTTTCTTCTACAAATTCTATTCTTATATCTGGGTACGCACGATCAAGCACCATGATATCTTCTTTCAAATTATCTGCTACAGACATGCTATTGTCTGTAACCGAAACGATCTTGATTCTTCTTGTTGGCTCGTTATTTCTCATGTAAAGCATCACTTTATTAAGTGTTTCTACATTATCATGATTGGTAAAGAATACAAATTCTTGTCCTCTAATTTCTGCTAATTTATAACGTGTTCTTTTATGTAAAGTTTTGAAGAGCTTATTATTCATTGGAAATACAGATTCAATCAGCATTAAAAATGCTCTTAGAAGATAGTTTCTGTACAACATGAAAAATACCACCAAAAGTGTTGGGATAAGGTATTCAAAGAAAATTAATACATATCTAGGGTTAAGAACCACGTTTCCAATTATAGCAGCAAACACCGCCGCAATAGCAACTATTAATCCAACCCAAGTAGATCTCTCTGGTCTTGGTAGTTGTTTTCTATTAATTTTTAATAATAAGTTACCAATTCCAAAAAGTACCATTACAGATAAGAATGCAATTGTATAAACCCCTGCTAATTTTGCTAAGTCTCCCCCGGTTACAAATAAGATAGAAGTACAAAGAATAAAGAATAAGATAAATATTAAATACGGACTCTTACGTTTGTTCTTTTTCAGAAGGTAATTAGGTAATATTCTATCTAATGCCATACGTTCCATCAATCCACCAACTCCCACAAATGAAGTAAGTACTGCTCCACTTAATACTAAAGCAGCGTCTATACCAACTAGTAATGACAGCCAATTTCCGCCAGATATATTTCCTAAAAATGATAATAAAGCTTCCTGATTTGCACCTACAACATCCATAGGAATCAGTGCTAGCGCAAGAAATGCAATTAATGGATTAAAAACACTTACCACTATCCACATGTTTCTAAGAGTTTTTGGAAAAACTCCTTCTTTTTGCTCTTCTACATAATTTGCAGAACTCTCAAATCCACTAATACCAAGCATAGCGGCAGAGAAACCAAAGAATAATGCCATACCCACGCTGCCATGTACTGGCATTCTAAAGTTCGCCATTAATACATCAAAATCATGAGTAAAAAAGTAGAACAAACAAAAGCCGCAAAGTAGCGTTAGTGATACTAAGTGAAATAAGAAAATGGCAATTGCCACTTTAGAAGATTCACCTATACCAAGAATTACCAAGCCCATAAATAACAGTAGAAGACCTATAGTTGTGGGTAATACCGGAATAGAACCCCATATACTGTAAGCGTATTTTACTGCCTCACTAGCAGATATTACAGCTGTTGCCATATAAGACAATACTGTAAGTGCAGCCGCTAAAGATGCTGTAGATTTTTTTGTGGTGTTTAATAAAGCATTATAAGCACCTCCATTTAAAGGTAAGGCTCCAACTACTTCTCCATAGACTCTTCTAAAAAGAAAAAGTACACCTGCAACCATCAATAAAGAGATCCACGCGTATTGCCCGGCATAGAAAATAGCTAAGGCAGATACATATAAACAAGACGAGCTAATGTCGTTACCACAGATTGCCGTGGCCTCTAACTGATTTAATTTTTTACCCATAAATAATGAACTAGGATATGTAAATAAATATCTTATAAATTAAATAGAAATAGTGTTTTTTCTTCTTATTTTGAAATACTTAGTAAACACTACCAATAACGAAATTAAAAGAAATTGTACGATAATTCTAAGAAGAAGGTAAATATTTCCATTTTATATAGTCTTGTTTAACCTTTTCCCATTTAAATTGAGGCTATTATTGTGTATACAATTCGATAAAATTTGAAATTACTTCTCTAAACTCTTCACGTCAGATTTCAGTAAAAGCTAAATTGTACTAACTTTGACATCTCTATTTATCTATTATTACTGGTAATCTTTAAGTTTTACTTAGATTTTAAATATAAGTTTGCCACACTAACATTATCTTGATGAAATCTACTTTTTACAAAATCCTACTGCTCATATTTCTTGTATTTAATCTTGGTTTAGGAAGTTTTGGGTTGAGTGAAAGCAGCGAAGCCCGATATGCTGAGATTAGCAGAGAAATGGTTAAAACTGGAGATTATCTTAGACCTAATCTATTAGGAATAAATCATTATCATAAACCTCCAGTTGCATATTACATCACCGCCTTAGGATATCAGATCTTCGGAATAAATGAATTTGGAGCACGTTTCTTCTTAGGAATTGCTCTTCTTCTTCAGGTTTATTTGATATTTAGAATTGGTAGAATACTTTTTAAAGAAGAAAAAGTAGCAATAGCCAGTGCCTTAATTTATTTGAGCTTTCCTATAGTTTTAATAGCTGCCCGTAATCTTACTACAGATGCTTATTTAACAACTTTTATTCTTTGGAGTATATATTTATGGCTTCAAAACAGGGTAAATCAGTCTAAAATATGGCTCTACGGATTTTATACGGTGCTAGGTCTCGCATTTCTAACCAAAGGACCTGTGGTAATTCTACCTGTAATTATGTTTATTGCGAGTTTTTTAATCATCAGAAAACAAAAACTTCAATTATCTATTCATGATTTTCTGGGCATAGTTCTATTTCTACTAATCTCTGCATCTTGGTTTGTAGCTATAATAATTGACAACCCTAAGTTATGGGAATACTTTATACAAAAGCAAATTGTAGAACGCGCCACAGATGCAGAGAAATTTCATAGAAGTAAACCTTTCTGGTATTATTTATTATTCGGACCACTAGTTGGTTTGCCTTGGGTATTCTTTTTAGTTATTGGTTACTTCAAAAATTATAAGGAGCAGGTTAAGAATAATAATATGATCAAGGTATTAGCTTTTGTCAGCCTTATTTTATTCGTTATTTTCTCTGCTTTCTCTTCAAAACTGATATTGTATATTTTACCTATATATCCATATTTGTCGTTATTGGGAGGTTATCTTATTTATCAGGTTTCAGAAGTTAAATTAAAATGGTTTAGTAAAGTTTATATTTTTCTATTGGGAGTATTGATAATAGGACTAGTTGCGGCAAACTTTATCCCTAATATTTCGATGGAACTTTTATATACCATCCCTCTTATATTATTAGTAGCTGGGATTATTATCTATTTTGCAAAGTATTCAAAATTTGAAGGTCCGCAGAAACTACTTTACCTAGGCGTATCATTTATATTATGTCTTATTTTAACCCATACCTTATTTAGCAGCAGTAATCCATACAAAGTAAATTCAGTAAAAGATCTTATAGGTTTTGTAAAAGAGAAAAAAGGGAAAGACCTCAACAGACTCATAATTTATGATTACCTATTACCATCAGCTTCCTTTTATTTAGATGAAAAAATTGTCACGGTTCATAATGAAAGTTTCCCCACCAAAAGAGAAATTCAATTTGAAGAAGGAGATGAATATCAGAAAGATTTTATCGATCTGAATTTAGAGGAAGGTGCTCAACATTTTCAAAATTTGATGGATCAAAATAATAATGTGCTTATTGAAAGAGCGAGACATCCAATGCCAGATTCATTACGATATTTACTCAAAAAGTATAATCATGAACAGCAAATTGATAAGTGGATAGTTCATTATTAATTCAAACTTTAAATTTTCTTTAGATTCTATTTCTACATTGCGCCTTTAAAAAAAGCGAATATTTAAGAACGCATTTTGAAGATCTATTTCAATTTCAACAACAGCTAATTAGACCTTCCATTCTTATAAAAGCTATTTTAAAATTGAAATATAGCGTTCTAAATTCCCCGCTATAATTATTATTTTTTGATTTAAATGTGGGGTTAGTCACTTAAAATATGGATAATAGTCGCATTTTAATTTTTCCTGTTCCTTAAAATCCAGTCTATCCCTACGAAATTGTCTCATAGAAATGAAAATTTCTATCAGGCAATTTTTTATTACTCATAGACAATACTATCATTAGATATATGAAAAAAAACACTCATCACCTTCTGCTTTTTTTAATACTTATTATAGCACTACTTTCTACAAATTATACGAGTGCACAATTAATAGAGCCGAAGAATAAAACCATAAAAACCGCAGGAGATGTTATATTATATGCGTTGCCTGCAGCCACGTTTGCCACTACACTTTTATTAAAAGATAAAAAAGGAACTTGGCAATTTACTAAGGCATTTGTAGCAAATGCTGCTGTAACTTATGGACTTAAGGTAGCTTTAAATAAACCTCGCCCTTTTCAAAATGGGGATAATGCCTTTCCATCTGGGCATACTTCTACCACTTTTCAAAGTGCCTCCTTTATACATAAGAGATACGGATTTAAATACAGTATTCCGGGCTATTTACTTGCTGGATTTACAGCTTTTAGCCGAATTAATGCACAAAAGCATGACGGATATGATATTCTAGCTGGTGCAGTAGTTGGAATTGGTAGTACCTTAATCTTTACTACTCCATACCAACAAGAGCATATGGAATTAAGCTTTAGTGGAGAAAGAGGGAAATATCTTCTCGGTTTTAATTATAAGTTTTAAATACTATTCTAGATTCTAGAACTCCTCTTCTAACATAACTTACTTATATACTTAACATTATAACACTTAAAGATGATTTTTATCATTTTTAAGAGCATGACCGTTCTCTATATTTGAGCATAGCGGTAATGGTATGAATGCATCTTTCTCATTTCTTAATAATATAAAATCCTTCTTTACAGAAATTGGAGATCTGTCTTCATTCGCCGGAAGATATTTTAGAGAAGTAGTTACCCCACCTTTTGAGTTTAAAGAATTATTGAAACAATGCTACAACATGGGCAATAAATCTCTCTTGTTGGTAAGCGTTACAGGATTTATACTTGGCTTGGTTTTCACCCTCCAATCTCGCCCAACATTACTAGAATTTGGAGCGGTAGCCTGGATGCCATCCATGATTAGCATTTCTATAGTTAGAGAGATTGGTCCTGTAATTATTGCTCTTATATGTGCAGGAAGAATTGGATCTGGAATTGGAGCAGAGTTAGGTTCTATGAGGGTGACAGAACAAATTGATGCTATGGAAGTTTCCGGCACCAATCCGTTCAAATTTTTAGTGGTAACTAGGATCTTGGCGGCTACTTTAATGTTACCTCTACTCATATTTGTTGGAGATTTTATAGCCTTAATAGGCTCTGCTATTATAGAAAATATTAAAGGCAGTGTTTCCTTTCAATTATATTTTAACCAAGCTTTTGATGCCTTAGAGTTTAGCGATATTTTGCCCGCAACCTTAAAATCTTTTTTCTTCGGATTTGCGATAGGATTAGTGGGATGTTTTAAAGGATATTACAGTAAAAAAGGTACTGCCGGCGTTGGACGAGCATCAAATTCTGCTGTGGTATTTACTTCGATGCTGTTATTTATAATCGATTTTATAGCTGTATTTATTTCTGATATTTTCTATTAATTATAAGATGAATTCAACTCAATTTGATACTACAAAACCGGTACTTGAAATTAAAAATCTGCACAAAAGCTTTGGAGATCTTCATGTTCTAAAAGGATTCAACCTTAAATTATATGAAGGTGAAAATTTAGTATTGATGGGGAAATCTGGGTCAGGAAAATCTGTACTTATAAAATGTATGGTTGGCCTATTAGAACCAGATGAAGGTAGTGTTGAAATTTTAGGAAAAAATATAGAAGGTTTGAGCCGAAAAGAAATGGATGTTCTTAGAACCAATATTGGATTCTTATTTCAAGGAAGTGCACTTTATGACTCGATGACGGTTAGAGAAAATCTTGAATTTCCGCTTAGGAGACATTTAAAAACTCAAGATTTAAAGGATACTGATGATTTAGTGTTGGAAGCCTTAACCAATGTTGGACTGGCTGAATCTATAGACCTTATGCCAGAAGAATTATCTGGAGGAATGCAAAGAAGAATTGCTTTAGCAAGAGCCCTTATTTTAAAACCTAAGATTATTTTGTACGATGAACCTACCACAGGATTAGACCCAATAACTTCTAAAGAGATCATTGAACTCATGAGTAATATTCAGAAAAAATATAAAACCTCTTCTCTCATTATAACTCATGATGTGGATTGTGCACGGGTGGTTTCAAACAGAATGATACTCATCTTAGATGGTGTTAATTATATTGAAGGAACTTTTAAGGAATTACAGGTAAGTGATGACCCAAAGGTTAAAGCATTTTTTAAATAGAAGATCATGAAAAAAGGCAAAAACAAGAATTTACTTCTGGGAATCTTTGTAAGTATAGCGATGCTAATTTTTATTCTAGCTATCTATTTTATTGGGAGTAGGCAGAATATGTTTGGAAATACTACCAGAGTATCTTCTGTATTTAAAAATATAAACGGACTTCAAATTGGGAACAACGTGAGGTTTAGTGGTGTAAATGTGGGTACTGTAAAGGCAATTTCCATTATTAACGATACGAGTATTTGTGTAGACATGATCATAGATGAAAATGCTATAAAAATGGTAAAAGCAAATGCACAAGCCACGATAAGCTCAGATGGATTAGTGGGTAGTATGGTAGTAAATATCATTCCCGGAAACGAGTTTATCTCTGGACATTTACAATCTGGAGATACCATTCCATCTATTAGCAAAATAGCCACGGCAGACATGCTTACCACCTTGAATACTACAAATGAAAATGCTGCACTACTCACTGCAGATCTCCTCAAGATCACCAATGCAATTAATAATGGAGAAGGAACTGTTGGAGCGTTGCTTAAAGATGAAGAGCTTGCCAAAGATTTTGGTAATAGTATTGCAAATTTTAAAAAAGCCAGTAAAGCAGCATTAACAACTATTTATAAATTAAATAAAACTATTTCTGATATAAACATGCAAAAAAGTGTTGCTGGAAAGTTGCTAAATGATACCATTTCAGCTGTAAAAGTTGATGTCTTTATTTCTAATTTAGAAGAATCTTCAACTCAAATAAAAGAAATTTCTGAGAATCTAAATAAATTTTCAACTAAGTTAAATTCTGAAGAAGGAGCTTTAAATAGTATCCTATCAGATACAACTATAGTGAACAATTTGGAGGCAACACTTAAAAATGTAGAATCGGCTTCAGAAAAATTCGATGAGAATATGGAGGCACTAAAGCATAATTTCTTTTTTAGAGGATATTTTAGAAAACTGGAAAGGCAGAAAGAAAGAGAACAGAAAAAATTGGAAGATTGACATATATCAGATTAAAATATATTCCGACACATTATTTTCAGTAATAAATTTTTACAAATGAAAAAGATAGTTTGCACCACAGATTTTACTACCAATTCCGTCGCTGCATTAAGGTATGCTTACGAGTTAAGTAAATTATTAGACAAAGACCTTTTAGTTCTTAATATTTGCAACCCTAAGAATGATGAAGAATATCATTCGGCTTCAGACACTAAGGCGATACTTCACAATCAACAAAATATTCTGGAAGAATTTTGCAGTGTTAATCTAAATGACAGCTTTCAAAATCTAAACATTACAGCAGCTATTAGAAAAGGGAAAAATATCCCTAAAAAAATAAACAATTTTATAAGAGATCTTGATATTTTATTTCTAGTAATAGGTACTCATGGCAGTAGTAGTTTTAACCCTATGAGCTTTGGGAGTATCACCAATAAAATGATAGAATCTTCGCCTTTTCCTATTTTAGCCATCCCTCCTGCTTTCAAATTTAAGAAACCTGAAACCATAGTCTATACTAGCGATTTTGAAGAGGAAGATATTTATAATTTAAAAGAACTTGTAAAGATCTTTCAGCCTCTTAAAACAAGGATCATCATCTTACATATTTATGCTCATAAAGAATATCTGACAAAAGAAAGACTAATTGGTTTTCAAACACTTCTAGCAGAAAAAGTTGCCATAGATCATTTTAATTTTGAGATGATTTTTTCTGAAAATGTTCTTAAAACCTTACAGACTTTCTTAATCTCCAGCAATGCCGATATGGTAGCTATGTTGGAGCGCAAAAATAAATCTGAATTTAAGAATATCTTTCATAATGATCTGGTAAAGAAAATGGACAATTCTACCCAAATCCCGCTATTAAGCTTTAATACTATATACTAATTCAACTATAATCTTGCTAAGATGAAAATTGAACATTTGGAAGAACGAGTTTTGGAGTATAAGAACTCTATTAAACTGGTAGTAGAAAAACGTATTTATTGGAATGATAAATTAAAGAAGCTTATAATAAGGGTATTAGAAAGCGCAGAGAGCACTTATAATATTGGTTGGAAAGTTCAGATCTTAACCTGGATTCATACCAATGAAGCAATAAATATCACGTTCGATTCTTTTCCGCCAGAACTCATAGAAACTACCAACAAGGTTCCAACTTTTCAATTCTTACAAGGCGGTTCGCTGGTCTTTTCTCAAGTGCATAATGGAGATATTGAGATCTTTGTAGTATTTCCTGTGCTGGAGAATATGATGCCTGCAGAAAATGAATTAGTTGAATTTGGAATCTTCCAACCTAAAGAGATCACTGAAAAATTGATAGTAGAGAAGATCGATGAATTTTTAAAAGAGATGATTAAATGGGAACTCCCTATTATGAAAACAAAACTCGGTTTCACTCAACATCCACCTCAGTAAAGATTGAGTTTCTCTGTTCATTATCTTGCCAATATTTTCATTGCTTTTCTGGAGAATGAGTTTGTTTATAACGGAATAATAGCTGCTTTAAATTTTCTAGATATTCTTTAAATATCTTCTCTGTCATATGTGGATGCTCAAAAGTTGGTAAAGTTACCTCCTGTTCTTCTAGAAATTGATAAATGCTGGGATAAGAAGTTTCCAACTCCGACGTTAAACTTGTAATTTCTGCCATTAGTTTATCTAGATTTTTCATGATAGAAAAATTTAATTAGTCCCATTAAAATTATCATAGAACATTATCTTAAACTATGATATATATCATTCTACACAATTTGCTTCAAATGATTAATTCTCAAGATCCATTTAAAGATCTCGAACCAGAAAACACTTACAAAGCCAACAGTAAAGAGTATTAAGAATTGATATAAACTAAGTGCTTGTAATTGAAAAAGACTTGCCACCCAAGGTTGGTATATTATTAATAGTAATAGTGCAAAACTTAATGTGACTATTCCTCCAATAAGCCTATTTTTATAATGAAGAGTTGTCCAGAAGGAATAATAGAATGATCTATTTACCAAGGTTAAAAAGATGTTAGCAATTATTAAAGTGCCAAATACCATCGCCCTGGTAGTTTCTTCAGAATACATGTTTTTTACTGAAAACTGGTAAATAAACAAACATCCTAATGTAATAATCAATCCTTGAACGATGCTTACAGAAAGATCTCGCCATCTTAAAAAAGTATCATTCATTTTACGGGGAGGACTTACCATACTAAACTTTTCTAGTGGTTCATTTTCATAGATCACAGAACAGGTTGGCCCCATGATGAGTTCCAGAAAAATTACATGTACCGGGGTGAAAATTACCGGATAGATCCAGCCAAGAATAACGGGCAAGGCTACAGTTAAAATAATAGGGATATGAATTGAGATTATATACTGAATAGCTTTTTTTAGATTCAAATAGATCTTGCGGCCCATGGCTACAGCATCCACCATTTTACCAAAATCATCATCAGAGAGTATAAGCGACGAAGATTCTTTTGCGATGTCTGAACCTCTTTTACCCATAGCAATTCCTATGTGAGCTGCTTTTAAGGCAGGAGCATCATTAACCCCATCACCCGTCATTCCAACAATTTCATTCTGAGCTTTAAGTGTGTTGATGATTTTTAATTTAACTTCAGGAAAGATTCTGGTAAAAATATTGGTCTCTCTTACCTTTTGTTCAAATTCTTGGGAGGAAAGATTCATTAATTCTTCTCCGGTAACCGCAGGTTGATCATTCTTAAAGTTTACAATTTTGGCTATTGCAGAAGTGGTTACCTCATTGTCTCCTGTTAAAATTTTGATCTTAATTCCGGCAGCATATAGTTTCTCTAAGGTCTCGGCAATATTCTTTTTGGGTGGATCATAAAAGCCTAAGAGTCCAACAAACCTAAAATTGAATTCTTCCTGGGTTTCAGGAAATTCCTTTTTATCGTAATCTGATTGTCCAACCCCCAATACTCTCAAACCTTCTGAAGCAAATTGGGCTGCTATTGTTTCTATCTTCTTCTTTTCTTCTGATGTTAATATAGAATTTGCCAACACCGCTTCCAGTGAACCTTTCACTGAGATTTTGCGTATACCCTCTTCATTCTGAAAGATATGTGTCATCATTGGTGGCTTCCCTCCCAACGGATATTCATGGATCATCTTGAAGTTCTGTCTTTCATCAGTTTTCATCAAACTTTCATAGATATGATGAAGCGATTTTTCCATAGGATCGAAAGGGACGGTTTCACTAGCCCACATTCCCGTTTCAATCAAATGAAGATCTTCGGGAGTATTCCAGTTAGCATCATCGGTAACACGATCATTTTTAAATACATAAATTCTGGCAAGTTCCATCCTATTCTCTGTAATGGTTCCTGTCTTATCTGTGCATAAAACAGTTACAGATCCTAAAGTTTCTATGGTTTGAGTTTGTTTTACAACAATTCCTAATTTCATCAATCTATAGGCTCCCAGAGCCATAAACGTTGCAAAAGCAACTGGAATTTCTTCTGGCAAAACAGACATGGCAATGGTTAAACCTTTTAAAAGACTTTCTAAAAGATCGCCAGAACTTCTAAAGCTAATTCCCCAAATAATTAGAAAAACCACTACCCCAGCAATGGCCATTTTCTTAACAAAACTTGAAATTTGTTGTTGTAGGGGAGAATTAACTTTCTTTATCTTATTTAGAGAAGTATCTATTTCGCCTAATTTGGTAGTGGCACCTATTTGAGTTACCCTAAAAACACATTGTCCAGAAACCACTGCGGTACCACTGTAAACCAGATTCTCTTCAGTGTTCTCAGGGTTTTTAGTAATACTGAATGCCTCTCCTGTTAAAATAGATTCGTTTACCGAGAAATCATTTAGTTGCAGTACAATACCATCTGCAGTTATCAATTCTCCTTCTGAAGCTATCACTAGATCATCTATAACTATCTCTTCAGATTTGATCTTTTCCACTTCATTATTTCTAATAACGGTAGTAAGAGTTTGAGTGTATTGTTTTAAAGCATCTAAAGCTTTTCTACTTCTGGCACTTTGGTAGAAAGAAATAGCAGAAATAAGCACAATGGCATATAACAGAAAGATACCTTCTGTGAGCTCGCCTAATATGAAGTAAATTGTAGAAGTGGCAAGTAGTATTAAAAACATCGGTTCAAAGAAGATCTCTTTAAAAACCGTCCAAAATCTACTGTCCTGAATGTTATTTATAGAATTACTACCATGAGTTTTTCGAGAATGTAGAACCTGCTCATCATTTAGCCCTTCAAAACTATACGGATTTTCACTCATAGGCTTACATTATTCAAATAGTAACTTATGGAAGATTTCAGATTACGTAAAATCTAGCCTCCATCTCTTTAAGGTTGGTAGAATATGAATTATATGTTCTGCTTCCTCCAAAGAAATTTCGTTATGAAGCTTAGCCATATCATTTAACCTTATCTCCATAGCATGAAGGCTTAAAGAATTGTCTGTAAATTCTCCATTTTGATAACAATGTATACAATAATCGTCGTTTATAGACTGATCTCTATTTGTACCCTTATTTTCTTCCAATAAAACAAACCCACAACTCTGACATACTTGATGTTCCATAACTTTAATATTTATGAAAAGGTACTTTTTATTAATGATCTGAATTTACAGAAATTTTTCAATATCTCTCACACTCTTTTAGTTACTATAAATTTACGGAGTAAGCTTTCACTCCATTATGATAAATATCAGCTTTGATCATGAAAATTATGAATTAAATATTGTGAAGATTATAAATATTAACTATTTTAAATACTTAATATACAGTTATTTAATAAATTTATGTTTGATAATTAATTATGCATTCCTGTTTACCATCATCTAGAAAATACAGCTAAGAATTAAGTAACACCCCACCCAAATAAATTGATATGTTATGAGGGATCAAAAGAAAATACTAATAATAGAAGATGATACGGTTCTACGTTCTAACACGCAAGAACTTTTAGAATTTTCAGGTTACAAGGTTATTACTTCCTCAGATGGGATAAAAGGAGTGGATGCGGCAAAAATTCATGCTCCAGACCTTATATTATGTGATATTTTAATGCCTGGACTTAACGGATATGAAGTTTTTGAGGTGCTTAATAAAGATAAATCCACCCGTTTTATTCCTTTTATTTTTGTCTCTTCTAAGTCAGAATTTAAGGATGTAAGAAAAGGGATGAATTTTGGAGCAGATGATTATATCACTAAACCTTTTACAGAAAAAGATCTTTTAGACGCTATTAAAAGTAGGATTTCTAAATATGAAGATATAAACCATGATCATCCAAATTTTAAATATTCTAAGCAAGAACAATCTGAAGATATAACCACGCTTAAAGAGCTTTTGATATATTTTAAAGAGAAGGGAGAAATTATAAAGGTGGCAAAAAATAAGCCTGTTTATAAAGAGCAAAAGCATGCCAATTATGTGTATCTAGTAGAAAAGGGTCTTATTAAAATTCATAGAATGGATGAATATGGCAAAGAGTTAACTACCGGATTAAATAAGCGAGGAGAATTTTTTGGTTTCTATTCTTTTAAAGAGATCTCCTCCTACCCCGAAACCGCTACTTGCTTAACGCCATCTATATTGTTACGTATCTCAAATTTCAAATTTTATGAAATTCTTTCTAGAAATTCCAATCTTACCATAGAATTAGCTCAGTTATTATCAGATAAACTTTCTGCCTTAAAAACTCATTTATTGGAAATGGCATATGGATCTGTCTTAAAAAAAACTTCTAATACCATTCTTCAATTTGCTGAAAAAAATGAAGATGAACAAAAGCAATCCATCAAAATATGCAGAAATGATCTAGCAAATGTAGCAGGTATTTCAACTGAAAGTTTAATAAGAAGTCTTTCTCTTTTAAAAAAAGAGCGATTGATAGATATTGATGGAAGAAACATTAAAATATTGAACGTCAATAAATTGCAAAGCATTAAATGAGTTAAATTTTAATGTTAAAATTTATTTTCATGATATATATCATGAAAATCAGAAAGCTGTAATCATACCTTAGTAACAGAATAAGAAACCAAATTTATATTTGAGTTTCTACACACATAAAAATCTTGATCTCTGAGTACTTTATTGGAGTTGGAGATCAGATTAAGAAAGTATCAAAGATGTTTTTACAACCAGATACGCATATTTTACTTCAATGTAAGATCACTGGTATTATTAAGAGTTAATTAGCAAACTTGATATTTTCTAAGAAACAGGAAGTTTTTGCTTCCTGTTTCTGTTTTTAATATTTTACTAATGTTAAACTTTAAATAGCTGATTTATATCATCTTAAATAGTCTTTTCTTATAATACCTTAGTATTATTAATTCTTAAAAAACCTAAGGTTATGTCATTAGTAAAATCAAAACCAAGAACAGCTTCTAGATATGGAAGCAATTTAATTACCCAAGATCCCTTTTTTTCAGACCTGTTAAATTCTCGCAATAACTTATTCAACTTAAATAAGTTTTTTAATGGTGATTTTGGGGATGAAATGAACATGCAACCGGCACTAAACGTTAAAGATCAAAAAGATCAATATGAAGTGGAACTGGCTGCCCCTGGATTAGATAAACAAGACTTCAATATTACTTTAGAAGATGGTATACTTACCATTTCTGCAGAAAAAGAAAATAAAATAGAAGAAGAAAAAGAAGGATTTATAAGAAAAGAATTTAACTATAACTCTTTTTCAAGGTCTATGAGTTTACAGGAATCTGCAGATGAGAATAAGGAGTTTAAAGCTAATTATAAAGAAGGAATTTTAAAACTTGTAATTCCTAAAAAAGAGGCTAAAAAAGCTAAACCGGTTAAGCAGATTAAAATTAGTTGAAAATAAAAGTAAATATCGATTTAATTAGAGGTGCATGAAAATCAGCTTTTCAAGCACCTTTATTTTTTAAAGAGTTCTTAATTACATAGAACTTTCTAAACTGATAATAGTCATAGTTTTAGGAATGCTTACCTATTACTTTTAAGGATAAATTACATCATCATGAGAAAGATTTTACTTCCTACCGACTTTTCTGAGAATGCATTCAATGCTTTAAAATATGCTGTAGAGCTTTTTAAATATGAAAAGAGTGAATTTTACTTACTCCATGCCTATGCAGATGAAGTTTATAATAGTGGTGCTTTAGCCTCAGAAGATAATTTTAAAGAATTAAAATTATCTTCCAAAGAAAATTCTAAATCTGAACTGAATACAATTTTAGAAAAGATAAGAAAATTGTCTCCCAATCCTAAACATGTATTTTTTACCAAATCTGCTTTTGGTTCTCTGGTAGATGAAGCAAATGATCTTATAAACAAAGAAAATATAGATCTAGCTGTAATGGGAACAAGGGGAAAAACCAATGAAAGAATTCTCACATTTGGCACCAATACCATTCAGGTTATAAAATATGTACAATGTCCTGTATTGTGTATCCCTGAAAATTATAAGTATAAAACTCCTAAGCAGATACTATTTCCAACCAATTTTTTAATTCCCTATCAAAGAAGAGAGTTAAAGTTGGTAGCAGACCTTGCTAGATCTTATCGCTCGGAAATGCATATGTTATATATCTCTAATTTCCCTATAAATTCATATCGTCAGAAAGACAATGAGTTATTTTTAAAAGAGCAGTTTGCAGATGAAATCTTTAATTTTCATAGAGTAGACGAGGGCGAAAAAACCGCTGTTATCTTAAAACATCTGGAATTTATGAATATAGACTTACTTGTAATGGTAAGATCTAGATATACTTACCTGGAAAGCATTATACAAGAGTCTACTATAGATAAAATTGGGCTTGATCCAAAAATCCCATTTTTAGTGCTTCAAAATTACCATAGAGAAATTTCATAAACCTCTCATAAACTGATAATTGTCATAGTAAAACCTAGTGTTTGTCTTTAATTTTAGTTTGCTTTTAAATTAAAGATTATGAGAAACATTCTTCTTCCTACAGATTTTTCAGAAAATGCTTATAACGCTATAGATTATGCTATAAATCTTTTTAAAGATGAGGAGTGCACTTTATATCTCTTAAATACATATACTCCTATTTTATACGATACCGAATATATTCTGTATAGTCCAAGTCATATAAGTCTAGATGAGATCTACAAGATCAATTCTCAGAAAGGACTTGCTAAAATTGAGAAAAGACTGCAAAGGGAGTATGATAATCCAAAACATACTATAAAAAAGATCTCTGCTTTTAACCTCTTAACAGATGAGATAAGAGAACAGGTAAAAGATAAAGATATAGATCTGGTGGTAATGGGTACTAAAGGTGCTACGGGTGCAGAGCAAATCTTATTTGGTTCCAATACAGTACATGCTATAAAAAGGGTGAATTGCTTATTATTAGCTATCCCTTCTAATTACAAATTTCAACCAGTTAAGAATATACTGTTCCCAACTGATTATGATTTAGATTACACCGATAAACAATTGAAATTGGTCAAACAAATAGCAGAAAATTTTAATTCAAATATACATATTCTGCATGTTTTTTTGAGAGGCACCTTAGAAACGGAACAAGAACATAGTAAGAAAGAATTGGCACATCAGTTTAAAGACCACAATCATAAATTCCATATCGCAAATAAAAAAAGCGTACCTCAGGCTATCTATGATTTTCAAACAGAACATCAGGTTGATTTTCTGGCAATGATTAATAATAGACACTCTTTCTTTGAAAATTTACTTTTTAGACCCGTAATTAATGAAATTGGTTTTCATGTAAAAACGCCGTTTTTAGTAATTCCATCTGGAAAATATAAAAATTGAAAAAAATGAAAAACATTTTACTGCCTACAGATTTTTCTCAAAATGCATGGAATGCCATTATATATGCTATCACTTTATATAAAAATGAAGCTTGCAAATTTACTTTTTTACATGCTTATGACGTTAATGATTATCATGCGGCCAGTAAGCTCACCCCAATACCAACAGAAGAGGCTTTAAAAAAAGCAGAGAATCATACCAATCATGATCTATATAGGTTAATAGAAATCCTTAAGACCACCTATCACAATCATCTTCATGTATTTCATACTGTAGCAGAAAACAAGAGCCTTATAGATGCTATTTCTTTGGAGATCAATTCCAGAAATTATGAATGTATGATTATAGGCACACAAGGAAGCACAGGCTCTTACGAAACACTTTATGGCAGCAATACCATTGCCATGATGGAGCAAATTAAAGACTGTCCTATTCTTGCAATACCCTCTCATGTAGCATTTATCGGCTTAAAAGAAATAGTATTAGTAAATGGATATAAAATTTCTCAGGAGAAAAAAGCCCTTTTATATCTTATAAAATTGGCTAAAGAAACCAGTTCTTCCATCCGCGTGCTCCATATAGATGAAGGCAACGGAATGAGTAAACTTCAGAAAAAGAATAAAAATTTACTAGATACGCATTTGTTAGAAGTTCCTCATAGTTTTCATTCACTTTCCCATGTTAGCGTTCCTATCGGAATATATTGCTTTACAGAAAGTAGAGGCAGTGATATGATTGCATTCATCAATAAAAAACATAGCTTTTTTGAAAACTTGCTCTTTCATCATTTATATAGTGATGTTGGAAAATACGCTTTGATCCCTGTTTTAGTACTTCAAAAAAAACCATAAAAAGTTGAAATGAAAATACTTAAACTGATGCTTGTCATTTTTTGAAGCAGCAGAAGACAGTAGCTTTATCCCTTAATTCATATTAAGATGAAAAAGAAAATATTAATACCGACAGACTTTTCTCATAACGCATGGAATGCCTTAATCTATGCGACAGACTTGTTCAAAGATGATGAATGTACATTCTACATATTGAATGCTTTTCAGCTCTATCATTTCACAACAGATAGTATAATAGAACCAGAACCTGGACAGCCGGCTTATGAGCAGGCCAGAGAAGAATCAGAAAAAGGATTAGAACAATTAATAGATGGTATCACGGTACGATCAGATAATCCGATGCACAAATTTGAGATGGTTTCTACTTATAACAGCGTTTTAGAAGCTGTTAGAAACACCGTCAAAAATAAGCAAATAGACTTGCTTGTTATGGGAACTCGTGGTGAAAATAATACTGAAAACTTCCTATATGGCAGTAACTCCATCAATGTGATGGAAAAATTGATGGATTGCCCAATTATTGTGGTTCCTCAAACTGTTAAATTAAAAGAACAATCCCGTAAAGAGATTGTGTTTGCCACCAATTTTAAATCTACAATAGAACCTCATGAACTTGAAGAGTTACTAGAGGTTTCTTCAAAATTAAAAGCTGCAGTTCGCATTTTGCATATTCAAAAAAAGGAGCATCTCACCAAAGATCAGGAATCGAATAAAAAGGAACTACAAGAATATTTAAAAGATGTAGTACACACTTTTCACACCTTAACCGATATTCAAGTAGTGGCTGGAATTCACTCTTTTATTGAGAGCAGAAACTCAGATATGCTTGCCTTGATCAACAAAAAGCAAAGCTTTCTAAATTCTATTTTCTCTAGCACTTTGGTACATGAGATTGGCTTTAAACCACAGGTACCATTATTGGTAATGCATCACCTCAAATAACATTCAACTATAGTGAATACTTGTACAAAATATTAATTCATATTTAAATTTACCAGATGGATTTTTCAAATCTTCATATTATAAAAGCATCTGGGGAGCGAGCCCTTTTTTCAATAGAAAGAGTAGAAAAATCATTAAAAAGGGCCGGTGCAAATGATAAGATAATTCAAGAAATATTGCACAAATTAAAAGATGAGTTATACGAAGGCATCTCCACTAAAGAAATTTACAACAGAGCATTTAAGCTACTTAAATCTAAGAGTAGTTTTCTGGCTTCCAAATACAAACTAAAAAAGGCGATCTATGAATTAGGCCCTACCGGTTTTCCTTTTGAAAAATTTATAGCCGCTATTTTTAAAAATAGTGGTTATGAAGTAATTGTAGGCACAATACTTCCTGGATTATGCGTAAAGCATGAGATAGATATTATTGCCAAAAAAGGAGAGGAAACACTATTTATGGAATGTAAATTTCATGGAGAACAAGGTAGAAATTGTAATGTAAAAATACCTATGTACGTAGATTCTAGATTTCGAGATCTTAAGAGCCATAACCAGATAAAGGACATTAAGCATAAACATGAATTTTCTCAAGGCTGGCTGGTTACTAATACCCGTTTTACATCTGATGCGCTGGCCTATGGTAAATGTTGCAATATGAATTTATTGAGTTGGGATACTCCAAAGGGAAATGCCATTAAAGATAGAATAGATCATACTGGGCTTTACCCTATAACTGTCTCCAACTTGCTCACTAATAGAGAAAAGCAATTTTTGTTAAGTAGAGATGTGATATTGTGCAGAGAACTTATAAACGATAAGTTTTACCTGGATCATTTAGGAATTTCAGAAACTCGGAAGAAAAAGATCTTAGAAGAAATGGAGCAGTTATGCTTCGGTCAATTTAAACAAAAATGATTATGAAATCGGTAAAAGTTCATTTTTTAGGAGCGTCACAAACGGTAACTGGGTCTAAATATTTTCTGGAAACTCCGGAAATAAATATTCTAATAGACTGCGGAATGTTTCAAGGGCTTAAAGAATTGAGATTATTGAACTGGGAACCATTTTCTTTTCCTCCAGCAAAAATTGATATGATTCTGCTTACTCATGGGCATTTAGATCATACCGGGTATTTACCAAAACTAGTGCAACAAGGTTTTAAAGGAACTATAATTGGCTCTGCTCCCACTCTAAAAATCGCTTCTATCATCCTTAGAGATAGCGCGAAAATTCAAGAAGAAAATGCAGAAAAAGCCAATGAAGAAGGAACTACAATACATCAACCTGCTGTAGCTTTCTATGATTTAAAAGATGCAGAAGCTACTATTAAACTTTTTCAGAAATCTGAAATTGAAAAATGGATAGAAGTAACACCTAACATCAGCTATAAGTTCAGAAAGAATGGCCATATTATTGGGTCAACTTTTATTGAACTTAAAATTGGCGATAAGCAATTCGTTTTCTCCGGTGATATTGGTCGAGATAAAGACAGATTATTAGAGACCCCGCAAAAACCACAATGGGCAGATTATTTATTTCTTGAAAGCACCTATGGAGATAGGTTGCATCCCGAAGAGGATGTGGAAGCAACTTTAATAAACTCAGTTAAAGAGGTTTTAGCAAATAATGGTAATCTTATAATTCCCAGTTTTGCGGTAGAAAGGCTACAAACCTTGATGTATATATTATGGAAACTTTACCAACAAAAAAAGTTACCAAATATTCCGGTTTTTATCGATAGCCCTATGGGAAATGAAGTTTTTAGTGCTTTTGAGCAATACACTTCTTGGCATAAAATACCTTCCGAAGAATTGCAGATGATGAAGAACCACTTCAACATTATAACTTCTTACAAAGATACTTGGAAAACATTAGATAATCCAAGACCAAAAATAGTGATTGCCGGAAGTGGTATGGTTACCGGAGGGCGGGTACTTACTTACTTACGATACCTTATTTCTAAGCCAGAAACCATTGTAATCTTAGTTGGATTTCAGGCAGAGGGAACACGAGGCCGAACCTTACAAGAAGGTGGTAAAGAAGTAAAGATATTTGGAAAATACTGCAAGGTAAATGCAACTATTAAAAATATTGAAAGTTTATCTGCACATGCAGATCAGGCAGAAATTTTAGATTGGTTAAGCGATATTAAAAACATTCCGGAAAAAACATTTCTAGTTCATGGTGAAAGGCTAGCCCTGGATGCTTTAAGGCTTAAAATTAAAGACACGCTTCACTGGCAAGTGCACATACCCCATTTACAGGAAGTTATTGAATTGAGTATATAAAAAATTAAAATTTAAAGTACTGATAATTATCATTCTATAAGGTAAAGCAAAATGGTAACTTAGAAGAACATTAAAATAATTTCAATGACAACTTTAAGTTCTCCATATTTCCATTTTAAAAAAAATCGCAAGCAATTAATGGTGTTGGTAAGCGTGTGGCAGGAGACTTTACGGGAATCTGAAAAAGAACTCTCCTTTTTAGAAACTTATATAGCATCACCCATATTTTATATTACACCAGAGTTATTATCAGAATTTGTGAGATTCAAAGCACATTTGAAAAAACTTTTGGAAGAAGCTCGCTTACTCTTGGCTTTAGCAAACAAACATTTTTCTGTAATAAATGAATGGGATGAAATTGATGAATTGACCTTTGAAGATTTTATTCTGAATGAACATGGTAAAATTGAAACTAAGATCTTAGACTTTATTAAGAATTATAATTCGATAAAGTTGGAAATTTTTAATTATACCGGAAATAAACTTATTCAAAAACCAGAAAATTAACTGCCTTATAGCATTAAAATAAAAGTCATGAAAAATGAAACCAACAACTTTAGATATCTGGAATGGAAAAGTCCTGAAGAAATGCACTTTTCTTCTGTAGAATGGATTTCAGAATTAAACTTTATTAAAGACGAGCATTCATTTTTTGAAGACATGTTAAAAGAATACACCATGCCTATCATAGAATCTCACCTTACAGAAAAAGTTACGGGATTAATAGAAAGGCTTTCAAGTTCTACCCAATATGCAGAGAAGCTTTATAATGATATTCAGCAACATATAAACGGTCTTGAAATAATGCTGGATGGTAAAGATGAGATTGAGAAAGAAACGAAGTATAAGGAAGAACACAGAAATTTATTAACCGAATTCTACAAGTTTTCCAGAAATTATAATCGGTTGAAAAAAGAAATTTTTAAAACAGTTTCTGAAGCACTTAAATATCAAAAACAAAAAAGGTTACTGAAATAAGCTATTTAGCTTTTAATCAATAAGTTAATCTGAATTAATTTCGGTTTTAAAATACGATTTGTTGTGTAAAATTTTCAAAATATCAGGTTTTGGTTGTAAATTTAAGAGGTAATATAAAATATGGAAGTCATGAAAAATCTTACCTATAATCCAGACTCCGACATTGATAAAAGTATTGAACAACTTCAAGATGATACTATAAACTGGGATAAAGCATTACAGCAAAGTACAGAAGAGATCATATTTTTAAAACAGCTCTTATCTTCAGATGTTTTTGAATTGAATACTATGGATTTCTTCGAAAATCTACATGATAAAGTAATGAATCTTGAAGATTTTAAAGCCGAAAAAATCGATTTGCATGTTACTATCAACAATCATAAAAATGATTTAAATGGAATGAGAGAATGTGAAGATATTAGCTGTGACATGTTTTATCATTCTGAGCATAAAAAATTGCAAGAACGAGTTCAAACCTTCCTTATAAAATTTCAGGAACTAAAATTGGAGATCTACAACTATATCACTCCCCACTTCAGAAAATTGAAGCATCAAGAACAATAATAATACTCCTACTGCCAAATTTGCAGTAGTGCGCCATCCCGTCCCTTCTAGCACCTATTTTTTTGTAATTAATAGGTATTCTACTTAGTTATAGTCAAAATAAATAAAAAATAAATCTGCCTGTATCGCACCTATAGTGAACGCTACGGGACATCTCAATTTTAACATTTGAAGAACTCCTAGAAAAAGAGCCTAACGAGTTATAAAAACGGTTATTTTTCACAATCTAGTCGAATAGACCCCATATCATAGTTTTTTTGATGTTTTTCGCCAGATTGCACAGTCTTTGCACAGTATAAAGCGAATGTTTAGCCGGTACAAAACCGGTTAAAGTTTTAATAAACCAAAAAATAAAAAATGAAAGTATTAGTAATTGGAGCAGGAAATATGGGGCTAACCTATGCTGAAGGTATGTCTAAATCTAGTTTGCTTAACAGGCATAACTTAATGATTTACGATAAATCTCCAGAGCTTGTAGTATCACTAAACAAGGTAGATCATTTTGATGTTTATGATGACATTGAAGCATGTTTACCTAAAGCAGACGTGGTATTCTTAGCAGTAAAACCTTATCACTGTGACGAATTATTTAAAGAAATCAAACCTTTAGTTCATTCAGATCAACTAGTTGTATCTATTATGGCTGGTGTAACCATTAATACAATTCAAAAAGGACTTGGTCTTCAAAAAGTAGTTAGAGCAATGCCAAACCTTCCTGCACAGGTAGGAAAAGGTGTTACTTCTTATACGGAAGCTAAAGAAGTTTCAAGAATTGAGCTTTTAATGGTGAGAAACCTTCTAGATACTACAGGAGAATCTATTCATGTAGAAACAGAGAATTTTATTGACGCTTCTACCGGTATTTCTGGTAGTGGTCCTGCATACGTTTTCTATTTTATGCAATCTATGTTGGAAGCCGCCTTAAAAATGGGCTTTTCCAAAAACGATTCAAAAGTGTTAGTGAGTCAAACCTTTGAAGGTGCGGTAGAGCTTTTCAATCAATCAGACCTTTCCCCTAATACTTGGATGGAACGCGTTGCTTCCAAAGGAGGAACTACTCGTGCAGCATTAGACTCCATGGAAGATAATAATGTGAAAGAATTGATTAAGGATGCAGCTTATGCAGCATTTGATCGTGCAGTTGAATTAGGTAAAGAGTAATTAGTTAGAGTTAATATTAAGATCAGATTAAATCTGAAAATTGAATAAAATGGATAAGAAAAGAATAGTTGTAAAAGTTGGTACCAATGTAATGACCAATAAAGACCATAGAATACTAGGGCCTGTATTGAAGAATCTGGTAGAGCAAATAGCAACTTTATATGAAGAAGACATCATGGTAGTATTAGTTTCTTCAGGATCTGCAATTGCAGGTAAAGAAATCTTAGGAGAAATTAGTATTCAAGATCCATCTCAGCGCAGACAAGTTTACTCATCTGTAGGGCAACCAAGGATGATGAGACATTATTATAGTATTTTTCACGATTTTGGAATGAGATGTGCCCAAGTACTTGCTACAAAACGTGATTTTTCACCAGGAGTTCACCGTGAGAACATGATCAATTGTTATGAGGCATTACTTTCTGAAGGAATTATCCCTATTGCAAATGAAGATGATGCGGTTTCTGTAACAATGTCTATGTTTTCTGATAATGATGAACTAGCAAGTTTGGTTGCAGAACTTATTGGAGCCGATGCGTTAATCATTTTAAGTGATACAGAAGGATTATACACAGGCCATCCAGACGATGTAGATTCAGAAAAACTGAATAACGTACAAATAGATGAAAATGTAGAGAAGTACGTACAAGAGTCAGATAAAGGTGAAGGTGAAGGCCGTGGAGGTATGGAGTCTAAAATTAAGATTGCCAAAGATACCGCTTCAAAAAATATCCCAACATTTATAGCCAACGGTAAGAGAAAGAATGTAATTCTGGACATTATGAATGGTAAAAAAGTTGGAACCAAATTCACCAAATAAAAATTAAAGAGAAAGAGAACAAAATTTTAAAAAATTTTAGAATGAAGTTGATAAACACAAATACTAAGAATAACGTTTTAAAATCTATGATGAGAATCTTAGATGAAAAACGTCAAGATATAATTAAAGCCAATAAAGAAGATTTGGACGCTTTTGGAGAAAAAGAAGGTGCCATGTACGACAGATTGATTGTTAACGATAAAAAAGTTGACGGAATGATCCAGTCTGTTAAAGAAGTTATGGAACAAGACGATCCTGTTGGACAAACCATTTCTCACAGAGTATTGGAAAGTGGTTTAGATATTACCAACAAAACAGCACCCTTTGGAAATATCATGATCATCTATGAATCTAGACCAGATGTTACTATAGAAGCTTCTGTACTTGCTTTTAAAGCGAATAACAAGATCTTTTTAAAAGGTGGAAAAGAAGCTATTAGAAGTAACGAGATCCTTGAAAAGTGCTGGCATGAAGCCTTGAAGGAAAACGGATTGGATACTGATTGGATCAAATTAATGAATATGAACCGTCAGGAAACTCAGGAATTCCTGAAAAATCCGCCGGTGCAATTAGACCTTATCGTACCAAGAGGAGGAGAACGTTTGATAGGATTCGTTAAAGAACATGCTACTGGAGCCGTATTAGTAAGCGGTAGAGGAAACAATTTCTTATATGTTTCTAAAAATGCCGATTTCGAGACTGCTAAAAAAGTGATCTTAAATGCTAAGACCGATAAGATCTCAGGTTGTAATGCTTTAGATAAAGTATTGATAGATGTTAATCTTCCAGATTACGAGAATAGATTAAAGGAACTTCAGAAAATGTTGAATGACCATAAAGTTAAAATATTGGTAGATGAAGACGTTTCGAAGGTATTAAAAGATGAAGATAAAATTCCTGGTGAAGATACTTGGTATGAAGAATTCTTGGCAATGAAAATTGTTTTAGGAAGTATTGATGATATCAATAATGCCATTGACAAAATTAACAAATACTCTGGCGGACATTCTGCAGTAATCATTACAAAAAGTAAAGAAGAAGCGGTAGAATTTATGGAGCAAGTAGACACTGCTGCAGTGTATCAAAATGCTTCTACCAGATTCACCGATGGTGGACAAATGGGAGTTGGTGCAGAATTGGCAATTAGTACCGATAAATTACACCACAGAGGACCACTAGGCTTAAAACAATTAGTGACTAATAAATATTATGTTCTTGGTGAAGGACATATTAGAGAGTAAATAATTACTGGTTTGTCTGGTTCAGCGGAGTCGAAACCATCATTTACTGAAACGTAAAAGTTCTCGACTGCGCTCGAACAGACCAAAATATCTCAATAATGCGTCATTCTGAATCTATTTCAGAATCTTAATAAACTAGTTATTTAAGGAGACCATGAAACAATCCGATAGCTATCGGAATAGGGTGACAATATTGAGTTTTTGAAGCATATTATTATAAAAAAAGAGGCGCCAATTGGCGCCTCTTTTAATTTGAAAGAATTAATATTTAGTATTTTAATATCTTCAATACTTCACTCTCGAAGTTATCTCCCGTAATTTTTACAAAGTAAATTCCAGTACGATACCTTCCTAAGTTAAGATCCGCATCAGTTGTACCTTCTTTAACATGAACCTTCTGATTCATTATCACATTTCCTCTAAAATCATATACTTGAAGTTTAGCTTGAGTATTTAGATTTCCTGTAATACTTATTGTAGTTTGACCTCTAGTTGGATTAGGATATGCTACTACTTTTTCTACTACTATTACTTCTGATCCTCCATCATCACATGATCCTAATTTACCACCATTTCTTAAAAGTGCTGGTACAGCGTAAGTAGACACGCATAAAGATTTCCCTCTAAAGCATACTTGTACCTTTTTGTTCCATCTTCCATTTCCACAGGAAATATCTTCAACATTTACATTTACAAGCCCCTCAATAGAACATCCATTAGAATCTGTTACAAGAATCGTATATGCTGTAGTCTCTGAAGGACATACGGTAATACTTGAAGTAGTTTCTCCTGTACTCCATTCATAAGTATAATCTCCACTTCCACCGCTAATTTCAAGTACACTTAGAGAAGTACAAGTAGATTCGTAACCTTCATAAACTGTTAGATCTTCAGTTAAACTTAACTCTAGTGGAGATGCTTCAGAAATAACAACTTCAGCATTGGCTGTATTGGATAAAGCATCTGTAACCTCAACAGTATAAGTACCTGCAGTTAAATTTGTAGCAGTTTGGGTAGTTTGACCATCACTCCATACATAAGTATAAGGTGAAATTCCCCCATCTGCATTAACCGTTGCTGTACCAGTTGCACTTCCATTACAAGTAGCATTTGTAGTTTCTACGGAAGCAATACTTAGATTTTCCAGTACCATTCTTACAGAAACCGGGAAATGATCTGATGTTGTTGAAGCATAATCTGAATCATAAAGATCATAATGCACCCCTGCACTATTTTCTATATAATTATCATACAATTCATTTGAAATCATAATATGATCTATCATATCTGGAAAACCAACGGTAGATCTAAATCCTTGATCACTAAGGGTACTGGTTACTACCTTATAATCTTCAGAATCAAGAAATTCATAATATGACGATTTAGTAGTAGTGTAGTTCTCTACAATAGTTTGATCTACATCATCATTAAAATCACCCAACATCATTAAATTGGTGTTCCCATAATATGCATCTAAACTATCTTTTAAAACTGCATTATCGTATTCACGTCTTTGATAATCTTCAATTTGAGCTCCAGATTTAGCATGAACTACTACAAAGTTATAATCTGTAGTTTTTCCATTTAAAGTCACGGTTGTTTCCATCATAAATGGCAGACGACCACTTGACCAGAACTGAGAGCTTTCCCCTGTTGGATAATCTGTAATATAACTTGCGTCGTTCCCATTGTAGAATGGATGAATACTTTTCAATAAAGCTTTAGAATCATTCACTTTAATTACATCAGTTTTATAAATAAATCCAACTCTTTGCGTTCCAAAACTATCATCTGTACTATTTGGGTAAGAAACTTCATCAGATAAGATATAGTCATATCCATCCAATTCATTGATCATTTCTTCAAACAGTTGAACATTTACAACTTCTTCTACCGCAATTACATCGGCATTAAAGCTTAATATTGCTTCTTTTACAGCTTGTTTTTGCACTTCTGGCGGCGCTGGAGCTTTACGATCTTTTTCACTGTAGAATCCAAAAAATTCAAGATTCCAAGCCACCACATCTAAAGTTTCATCGTAAGAAATATCAAGTCCGTTGCTCGGGTCATAATCTTCTACACAAGGAAAATCTTCTAATTTACGTGGAATGATATTGAAATAAACATCTGCTGCTATCCCAACAATTTGACCGCAATTTGAAGTAACAGTTTTTCCAAAGAAATCGGTAGTTCCATTATCAATACGTAATACACCATCTCCACTAGCATCAGAAATATTAAAATTAGAGTTTCCAAGAATTGGATCTCCAACTTGGTTAGCATCAAAAGTCACATTCGAGATAGAAACCAATTCATCTGGATGTTGAGATAATTCATTTAAAGATATTTCAAGAGGAACTATAGGATCATTAGATATTCCTAAATTATCAACTCTCACAGCATTTACAAGTTCAAGTTGCCCATTGTATGAAGTTTTAGTGGCAGTAATTTTAATAGCTGTTCCTATTTCAAACAAACCATTACCATAAACTGAATCATCATAAACAGCTATTGCTCCGGTTTTATCCTGAAGATAAGCAGGACCGTAAAACTGGTCTGTAACTGTTAATGTTCCTTCTACCGTTACCATTTCTCCATCGGTAATATTTCTTGCTTCCGCAATACTGATTAATTCACCATGAGGTACAATTACTTCAACACCGTTTTCTGTTCCCGGAGTTGGATCTGTAGCTACATAGTTAGCTGTATTTCTTACTCCACCTTCTCCATTAGGAATTCTTTGTAGAGAATGTAAAGATTGGTTTCCTGCAGCATTTTCATCTGCCTGAAGTTGTCCATCATTCAATAATGCAATCAATTCTTCATCTTGAGGATCGTCGGTTCCATAAACCAAGGCATCCACTAAATTATCTATAGTAATTACAGATCCATTTGGAAAATTAACAGCTGCAGTTTGGTAAATGGCAACCGCATCTGCTCCATTCTGAAAAGTATTATTAGAAACTACCATATTAACATTGGCAACATCTGCATTCCCCATTACAAAATATCCACCTGCATTGGTAAGTTGTCCTGCAAGATCTATGGTGTTATAGCTTAAATCTCCATTTCCATTAAAAAGAACTACAATAAATCCATCTAAAGGAGTATTTCCTTTTCCACCGTCATATAATTCTAAAAACTCTTCAGAGTCAGAACCCGGAGTATCAGCATCTAATTCGTTAATCACTAAATTAACTGGTTCTGTAATATTGGTATTGGCTTTACCAGGAGTTGGTAATGCTTGCGCGTAAGTTTCCGTATTTCTTAATCCCCCAGATCCGTTAGGAAAACGTTGAGAAGAGTGAGCGTCTTTATCACCACTTCCATCTTCATTTATTTGAGGTTGACCTTCATTTAATAAAACTAATAAACCAGCATCATCTGCATCGTTGGTATCATAAACTAAAGCATCTAATAGATTATCTAGAGATACTGTAGTTCCGTTAGGAAAATCTGCAGCAGTTCCATTGTAAAGTGCAACAGCGTCTGCTCCATTTTGAAGTCCGTTGCTGTTAAATTGAATAGCTACATTCTCAACATCTGCATTTCCTAATACAAAATATCCATTTGCATCTGTGCTGTATCCAGTAAGATCGATGGCATTATAACTAAGATCATTAGATCCGTTAAAGAATACTACCACTTTTCCATCTAAAGAAGAGTTTCCAACTCCGCCATCATATAATTCTACAAACTCAAGCACATCTGTTCCAGGAGTATCTGCATCTACCTCATTAATCACAATTGTTGGTGGCACCACTTCGCCCCCAAAGTCCTGTGCATTATTTACCGCATCATAAGTACTTAAAGCAGCAGGCTGCCAAGTAAAATCTTGATATTGTTGTCCGCTACCAGATAATTGTAAAGAATATCCTGCATCTGGAGCTGGATCTTCTTTAACACCTATATCTGTACTAATCATTCCAGAGGCAACACCTTCAGTGGCAGTTAAAACTCCTTCATAACTTAAAAACTGTACTACTTCAGAATCGTTTTTTACTAAAGCAAATCCATCTGGAGAGCCGTTCTGCAATCCTGAAATAGGGAAAAATATAACTCCAAAACCTCCTTGAAGATCTGGAATTAATCCACTTAAATTGGTAGTTCCGGAAACTCCACCGCCGTTACCATTATATTCCACTATACTCCAACCGGTAAGATCTGTACCTGCAGGACCTGCAATTTCGATACCTTCTCCGGTATCTCCACTGTAATTATCATAATGCAATTCGTTAACGAAAACAGACTGAGCTAAAAGATTCCCAGTCATTAAGAATGAAGCAATTAGAAGCCCCAAGAATTGTAATTTTTGTTTCATAATTTGTTATGTTTTGGTGCTGCAAGAAAACATTTTTTATCATCTTCAACCTTAAGTTTTTATTAACAGTAGGTTAACTCATGACCTTAATTTTTGAATTTTATAGCAATTATCAAGGCTTACAATCAAAAGTGGTGTAACATTTGGTGTATAACTTAGTCTTATTTAAAAACAAGTAAATTAGTCTTGATGAAAAAAATCTTATATTCTTTAGCATTACTTTCTGTAATGTTTGGTTGTAAAACTCCGCAGCAAATAACAAAAGATACTCCACAACCTGTGGTAGTTAATATGGATCTGGTAAACGTGAAGAACGATCAGGTAATGGTTACCGTAGATCCAGGTAAGTTCACTCAAAATCAAACCACTTTTTATATTCCAAAAACAGTTCCTGGAACTTATAGCATAGATAATTATGGCGAATTAATTGAAAATTTAAAAGCTTACGATTATTTAGGGAAGGAACTTTTAGTAGCTAAAACCGATGAAAATTCATGGTTAATAGAAAATGCTACCGAGTTAGACAAAGTAACTTATTATGTAAATGATTCTTTTGATATGGATGGGGAAAAAGGCATTTTCTCGCCTTCCGGAACCAACATAGAAAAGGATAAGAATTTTATGCTAAACCTTCACGGGTTTGTTGGATACTTTAAAGATCTTACAGAACAGCCTTATGAGTTGGTTATTAAAAGACCTAAATCTCTTACTCCTGGAACCTCATTACAAGAAGCTAGCTCTTCTCCAGACAAAACATCTGCTACTACCATGGTAGATCTTTTTAAGGCTCCAAGATATTTTGAAATTACAGATCGTCCAATCATGTATGCTAAGCCAGACACGGCTTACATTAATGTGAAAGGAATGAAAGTTCTGTTAGATGTTTATTCTCCAACAGGTGCTCATAGTGCTAAAGAGATTAGGCCGGAGATTGAGAAAATGGTGACTGCTCAAAAGAACTTTTTAGGAGATATAGATAAAACAGCCAATTATGCTATCATTTTATATCTAGCAACTCCTGGTGAGTTGGATGCAAAAGGATATGGAGCGTTAGAACACCATACTTCTACAGTAGTTGTCCTTCCTGAGACTATGCCTTTAGACAAATTAAATCAGTCTATGACAGATGTGGTTTCTCATGAGTTTTTTCACATTATAACTCCATTAAGCATACACTCGAATGAGATCCATTATTTTGATTATAACAACCCAAAAATGTCTGAGCATTTATGGATGTATGAAGGTGTGACAGAATATTTTGCAAACCTTTTCCAGATCAACCAAGATCTTATTGGTAATGATGAATTCTATAACAGAATTTCAGAAAAAATAGAAACCTCTAAAAACTTTAATGACACTATTCCTTTTACGGTAATGAGCCGTAATATTTTGGAAGAACCTTATAAGAGCGATTATTATAATGTTTATCTGAAAGGTGCTCTTATTGGAATGTCTTTAGATATTAAACTTAGAGAATTGAGTGATGGTAAAACAGGAATTCTTGATTTAATGAATAAATTGAAAGAGAAATATGGAAAAGACAAACCATTTAAAGATGAAGAATTAATTCCTGCAATTGTTTCTCTTACCTATCCAGAAATTCAGAATTTCTTTGATACTTATGTTACGGGTTCTACTCCAATACCATATGCTAAATTCTTAGATATAGTTGGGCTTGAATTTAAAGAGAAAGAAATAGAAACTTCTTTCTTTATAAATGGTCAAGTGCCTTATATAGATGGAAATCCAGAGAATATGACCTTATTCTTTAGAAAAGGAATTAAACTGAATTCATTCTTTGAAGATCTTGGTGTTGAAAATGGAGACGTTATTAAAACCGTAAATGGTGAATCTTACAATATTCAAAATGCGTATGATCTTGTAATGGCTTCTCAAAACTGGAAAGAAGGAGAAGATTTTAATATGGTTGTAGAAAGAGATGGAAAAGAAATCACCTTAAAAGGAAAGATCTCTACGCCTACAGATATGCAAGCAACAATTGGAGAAAAAGAACTGCCTGCAGATAGTAAAGCTGTAATGCTAAGAAAAGCATGGTTAAAAGGTTAATAGGGTTAATCTTAATAAGAGGGCGGCAATTTAAGGATTGTCGCCTTTTTTATTTTATAATGTAATGTTGAAGATATTCAGAGCATTACTCCCACAGCTGTAAATAATTTCAAATTTAATTTCCTATTTGTAAATTGAGGCTTTACATTTAATGATTCTAACAACTAACAACTATGGAAATACCAATTTTAAAAGACATCGTGGTCATACTAGGACTGTCTATTTTTATTATTCTGGTATTTCAAAAATTAAAGGTTCCATCTCTATTAGGATTCTTACTGGCCGGAATTATCGCTGGACCGCATGCTTTTAACTTAATAAGTTCCAGACATGAAGTAGAATTACTTTCAGAAATTGGAATTATTTTCCTACTATTCATTATTGGTATAGAACTCTCTCTAAAAGGTCTTGCTTCTATGAAGAAGATGATCTTATTAGGAGGTGGAGTACAAGTTGGTGGAACAATTTTAATTACCGCTGTACTAGCCTATTTTTTTGGTCTAGATGTAAACTCAGGCGTCTTTTTAGGGTTTCTTTTTTCTTTAAGTAGTACAGCTATCGTCCTAAAACTTTTTCAGGAAAAAGGAGAAGTAACTTCACCTCATGGTAGAATAACCGTTGCTATTTTGATATTTCAAGATATCATCGTGGTTCCTATGATGCTCCTTACACCTTTATTAGCAGGAAAAGCCGAAAATATATGGCTTACAATAGGGATTCTACTTTTAAAGATAATCGGGGTTTGTATTGTAATATATTTACTGGCAGTTTATGTGGTTCCACGAGTTTTCAAAATGGTTGTAAAAACTAAGAATAGAGAACTTTTTATATTAACCACTATTGTCTTTTGTTTTGCAATTGCTTGGTTAACTTCTTCTGTTGGATTATCTCTGGCATTAGGTGCATTCTTTGCGGGACTAATTATTTCAGAATCTGATTATAGCCATCAGGCAACCGCTAATGTACTTCCATTTAGAGAGATCTTTATAAGTTTCTTCTTTATCTCCGTAGGATCTTTGTTGAATTTGAAATTCTTTTTTAGCCATATTCATTGGATCTTATTATTGATAATTGGAGTGATATTATTAAAAATGCTGATAATTGCCTTTACGGTGATTTTACTGAAATATCCACCTAGAACAGTATTTATGGTGGTATTTGCAATATTTCAAGTAGGAGAATTTTCGTTATTACTTTCTACTGAAGGATTAAAGAATGGATTGTTAGGAGAAAATCTGTACCAATATTTTCTTGCTATATCTATTATCACTATGGGGCTTACTCCATTCGTGATGAATTTTGCAAATCAATTTACCTACTACTTGGTTAGAATTCCAATACCTTCTGCAGTAAAACACAGACTTAATCATCTCAGAAAAAATGCTCCAAAAGAAGAAGCTCAGAAGGAAATTTTGAAAGATCATTTAGTGATCATTGGTTATGGAATTAATGGTAAGAATATCTCTAAAGCTGCCAGAAATACTAATATTCCATATACCATTGTAGATCTGGAACCGGAAGCATTTCAAGAAGCCAAGAAAAAAAATGAACCTATTACGTTTGGAGATGCTACCAACCCGGTAATATTAAAGCATCTCAATGTGCAAGAAGCTAGAGTGGTGGTAATTGCAATTTCAGATCCTGCTGCAACTAAGAAGATCATTCAGGCCGTAAGAGCATTTACCCAAACAGCCTGCATTATTGTAAGAACTCGTTATGTTAGAGAAATAGAAGATAATATTCGTTTAGGTGCAGATGAGGTAATTCCAGAGGAATTTGAAACTTCTATTGAGATCTTTAGCCGTGTACTAAGAAAATATCTTATCCCATTCGATGAAATTCAGAAATTTATCAATCAGGTAAGATCTTCAGATTATGAAATGTTAACCAGCATTAAAGATGGTCCGCACTCTCCTTCATATAAACATTTAAATATTCCGAATAAGGAGATCGTAACTTTAAGTGTTCAACAAGGGAACAACTCGGTTGTGGGAAAAAGTATTGAAGGTGCCGGAATTGGTAGAGATTATGGAGTAACCGTGCTGGCCATTAGAAGGAACAAACATTATTTAACCGAGATTTCTCCTGCCACCATTATAGAACAGGGAGATCTATTGTATTTATTTGGTAATCCAACAAATATTAATAATCTTAACAAGATCCTTTCTCTCTAACAGTAGGCTAAATAAACTACTAACTATTTACGAACTAGAAGCTCTATCAACACTTTCTGAGTAAAAACATTCTGTTGCCGATGATATTTATAATAGATATATTTATTAATTCAACAACCTAAACAAAAATACATGTCTATACTTCCTGATGATCTGATTCGCTATCAAAAATTCATTGGTTTTATGCTGAAATATTGGAATAGCGATTTGTTTAACCAAACAGCCAATTCTGCATTACAAGAAACTCAGGAAGAGGAAGAAATGATTGAAAATTTTGATCAATCTCCAGAAGAATTGGTAGAAGATCTTAAAAATATGGGGCCAACCTATATCAAATTAGGTCAGTTATTATCTACCAGACCAGACTTGCTACCAGATACATATTTAAAAGCATTAGCTACACTCCAAGATGATGTGCCTCCAATTCCTTATGAAGAAGTTCATGCAATAGTAGAACAAGAAATTGGAGAGAGAATCTCTAAAGCTTTTAATTCTTTTGACGAAGAACCCCTTGCCAGCGCCTCTATTGGCCAAGTGCACAAAGCTACCTTAAGATCTGGAAAACCTGTAGCTGTAAAAATTCAGCGTCCGGGAATTCGAAAACAGTTTTTGGATGATCTAGACACGCTTAAGGAGATTGCCGAGTTTGCTGTAAAACACACCTCAACTGCTAAGAAATATGCTTTTGATGAGGTATTAGAAGAATTACGCCATATACTTTTACAAGAATTAGATTATAATCGAGAAGCTCAAAATTTACTCACCCTTGGCAGGAATTTAAAAGAATTCAGTCTACTAACCGTACCTCAGCCCATACTAGATTACTCCTCTTCCAGAGTGCTTACCATGGAATATATTGCTGGTAAGAAGATCACTTCTATCTCACCTTTATATAGAATGGAAAATGATTTATCTCCACTGGTAGATCAATTAGTGGAAGCGTATTTAAAACAAATTATCACCGATGGTTTTGTACATGCAGATCCACATCCTGGAAATATTCATATTACAAAACAAGATACTATTGCATTGATTGATCTTGGAATGGTGGCAAAGTTTACACCTAACATTCAGCAAAAAATCCTCCAACTACTTATTGCACTCAGCCAAGATGATGGAGAAGCTACTGCTGATGTTTTGCTCAATATGAGTGAGACCGATGAAGATTCTGATATTAAAACCTTTAAAAAGGTGATCAATCATCTTGTGATGGATGGACAAAATCAGATGGCAAAAGATATGCAAACCGGAAGGATGTTGATACAGATGAACAGGATTGCCGCAGATAACGGCATTCATATTTCTGTTGAGGTGAATATCCTAGGAAAGATCCTATTAAACATGGATCAGATTATTGCTGTTTTAGATCCAGAATTCGATTTGAGAAATGCTATCCAGACTCATGTACATAAGATCATGAGATCTAAAATGTACGATGAATTAAAGCCGGAAAACATGTTTTCGGTATTGTTGGAAACAAAAAAACTCTCAGAAAACCTACCAGAACGTTTAAACAAAATTACCGATAATCTGGCTAATAACGAGTTCAGAATGAAAATTGATGCTATAGATGAAAAACGTTTCACAGATGGTTTTCAAAAAGTGGCGAATAGAATTACCTTAGGTCTTATAATCGCTGCTATGATTATTGGTGCGGCTATGCTTATGCAAGTTCCCTCTACTTTTACCCTTTTAGGATATCCAGGCCTCGCCATTATCTTCTTTTTAATAGCTGCCATAGGTGGAATTATTTTAAGTTATATCATCATCTTTAAAGATGAAGGCTTTAATCAGAAGAAGAAATAAACACAGATAATTACTTATAAATCTCTAATACAAATAGCATGAAAATTTATTATGTTCTCTTTTTTACTTTTTTCAGCAGTTTAATTTTCGCACAAAAAGAACTGCCTGTAGATACTATGGTAGTTTCTCAACACTCTGTGAATGTTAATGGTAAAAATATTAATTATACAACTCAAACAGGAACGCAACCTGTGTGGAATAAAGCTGGAAAAGCTGTTGCAGGATTATTTTACACTTATTATAAACGCAATGATGTAAAAAACGTAGAAAACAGACCATTGATCATTTCCTTTAACGGTGGTCCTGGTTCTGCTTCGGTTTGGATGCATTTAGCATACACAGGTCCTAGAATTTTAAAAATTGATGATGAAGGTTTTCCCGTTCAACCGTATGGAGTAAAGGAAAATCCATATTCAATTCTAGATATAGCAGATATTGTATATGTAAATCCGGTAAATACCGGGTACTCCAGATTTGTACAAGCGGAAATGGAAAATATAGATAAGAAAGATTTCTTTGGGGTAAATGCAGATGTAAAATATTTAGCAGAATGGATCAATACGTTTGTGACCAGAAAAAACAGATGGTTATCTCCAAAATATCTAATTGGTGAAAGTTACGGAACTACTAGAGTTTCCGGATTGGCATTAGAGCTTCAGGAACAACAATGGATGTACTTAAATGGAGTAATTTTGGTTTCACCTACAGAGATTGGTATAGACAGAGATGGTCCTGTAGAAGTTGCCAATAGATTACCATATTTTGCCGCCGCAGCTTGGTATCATAATAAATTACCCCAAGAGCTTCAAAGTAAAGATCTAGATGAAGTTTTACCAGAAGTTGAAAAATATACCATAGAAACTCTATTACCGGCCATGGTACAAGGAGGTTTTCTATCTGATGCGAAGAAAAAAGAAATAGCTTCTAAAATGGCTTATTACTCCGGTATCTCTGAAAAAGCGATTCTACAAAATAACTTAGCGGTACCTTTTAATTATTTCTGGAAAGAATTAATGCGTGAAGATGGCGGTTATACCATAGGAAGATTAGATTCCCGCTATTTAGGAATAGACTCTAAAACTGCAGGAGACTCTCCAGATTATAACGCAGAACTTACTTCTTGGTTACACTCATTTACCCCTGCAATTAACTATTACCTACAGAACGAATTAAACTTTAAAACCGATGTAAAATATAATATGTTTGGATCTGTTTATCCATGGGATAGAGATAATGATAATACCGGAGATAATTTAAGACAAGCTATGGCTGAAAACCCTAATTTAAAAGTGATGATACAATCTGGATATTTTGACGGGGCCTGCACCTATTTTAATGCAAAATATAGCATGTGGCAATTAGACCCTAGCGGAAAGATGAAAGACAGATTGAGCTTTAAAGGATATAGAAGCGGGCATATGATGTATTTAAGAAATGAAGATCTTAAATCTGCAAATAATGATATTAGATCTTTTATAGAGAATTCTATTCCTAAAGCGGGAACTCCAGCGAAATACTAGAGTTTGAAACAAATAAAAAAAGTTCAGAAATCGATTCCTATCATGGTTTCGATCTCTGAACTTTTTAATTTTAAAATTGTTGAAAATAATAATATTATCCTACAGGTTTTACTCCTATTTGTTTTAAGATTCCCAGCTCATCGGTGCTTCCCCAGCGTTCTACCAGTTTACCATCTTCAAATCTTCCAATTTGCATTCCGCGTACGCTGAATTTTTTACCGGTTGGTGAAACTCCCATAAACTCTCCTTTGTGAGTTCCGGAAACTGTGTAAGCAAAGCACACATTATCTTCATCTGTTACCAAATGTTCAACTTCTGCATGAAAATCTGGAAATGCTGAACGCATCATAGTAAAAAAATCTATGAACCCTTGAGGTCCCGGACCTTGAATATCTGCAGGATCGTGATCTACCACTTTATCTGCAACCACTTCTCTAATCATTTCAAGTTTTCCGCTGTTTATCGCTTCTGCAAACTTTTCTTGTGCTGCTACATTTTTATCTTTACTCATAATATGATTTTTCAGTATTAAATAATGAACTTCAATTTATAAATTGAAACATTAAAATTATGCAAACACTGCGTTAAACTTCTCTTACAACCCACTAATGTAGCTTCCGTAAAGATCTTTAAATTGAATTCCTTCAGAAAATCTATATTTATTTAATTTTTTGAATTCTACCAATCCCCATAATAGAAACTCTTTCAAGAAGTATTTATCTTCTTCTGAAATTTCAGGTTGATATTTCTCGATCAATTCATTTAATGGAGGAACCGAATCTAATTTCTCTTTATACTGTGCATCAGTAAGCTCATCTAACAATTCGAATCCGCTTTCAGCAAAAAACCATTCTACCAGATCGTTATAAGGATTTTCTGCATCTGGCTTTTCTAATTTTTCAATCTTAGGGAAATAATTAGGAAATAAGGTTTTAACAGCCTCACCAATTAACTCTTGTGCAACTGTAGCACTTCCCTCCTGCTCACCTTCATAAACCAATTCAACTTTCCCTGTGATTGCAGGAATAACGCCCAAAAAGTCTCCAAATCTAAGCAGAGTCTTATCTTCACCATTCTTTATGGCTCTGCGTTCTGCAGTACTAAGCAAATTCTCAAATGCCGAAATACTCAACCTAGCACTAATACCACTTCTTGCATCTATGAATTCGTGTTCTCTAGCCTCAAAACTTATTTGTTCTAAAAGATCTTTAGCTAATTCCGGAACATAGATCATTTCTGCTTGTCTTGCATCAAGTTTAGCTTCCTGCTTAGTAATAGCCTTTGCAATTTCGATATTATGAGGATAATGTGTTAAAATTTGAGATCCAATTCTATCTTTAAGTGGCGTAACTATACTACCTCTGTTTGTATAATCTTCAGGGTTTGCAGTAAAGACAAATTGCATATCTAAAGGCAACCTCAATTTAAACCCTCTAATTTGAATATCACCTTCTTGTAGAATATTAAAAAGTGCCACTTGAATACGTGCCTGCAAATCTGGCAACTCATTTATTACGAAAATACTTCTGTTGGCACGAGGAATCATTCCAAAATGGATCACTCGGTCATCTGCATAACTCAGCTTTAAATTTGCAGCTTTAATAGGATCGACATCTCCAATAATATCAGCTACTGTTACATCTGGAGTGGCTAATTTTTCGAAGAAGCGTTCCTCTCTATGCAACCAAGATATAGGTGTTTTATCTCCTTTTTCTTCAATTAATTCTTTTGCATATCTGGAAATTGGATGGAATGGATCGTCATTTATCTCAGAACCTTCTATTACCGGGATATATTCATCTAAAAGATTAACCATTAATCTGGCTAACCTTGTTTTTGCTTGACCTCTTAAACCAAGCAGGTTGATATTATGTTTAGATAAAATAGCACGTTCCAATTCTGGAATTACGGTATGTTCATATCCATAAATTCCTTCAAATGCAGGTTCTCCTTTTTTTATCTTTTCAACTAAATTCTGTCTTAATTCTTCTTTTATGCCTTTACTTAGATAGCCTGATTTTTTCAGGGTTCCAAAATCTTTAATTTCTTCTATTTTCATTTTCATCTCTTCTTTTAATACTGTTAATGAACAATTTAGATGTTCAATATATTCGCCTTTATCTATCCGCGAATTCGTTTTTTTCTATTGCTTTCATAATCTTCAAAAATCATTTCACCCAGACCTTTCAAGCCAGTAAAAAATGCCTTTCCATGATTGGCTTGTGTAAATTCTCTAACAAATCTTTCTAAATATGGATCTTGAGCGATCATGAAGGTAGTTATAGGAATATGCAATTTTCTAGCTTGCTGGGCCATGTTATAGCATTTATCTATAATGTATGGATCCAATCCAACACTATTTTTATAATACGTTCCGTCACGTTCTCTTATACAACTAGGTTTTCCATCGGTGATCATAAAGATCTGCTTATTGGTATTTCTCTTTCTTCTTAAAAGATCCATTGCCAGTTGTAATCCAGCAACCGTATTGGTATGGTATGGCCCAACCCGTAAATAAGGGAGATCTCCAATGGAGATAGCCCAGGCGTCATTACCAAAAACTAGAATATCTAAGGTGTCTTTTGGATATCTTGTGGTAATTAACTCTGCCAAAGCCATTGCAACCTTCTTAGCGGGCGTAATCCTATCTTCACCATACAAGATCATACTATGACTTATATCTATCATTAGAACAGTGCTCATCTGAGATTTATGATGAGTTTCTTCTACCACCAGATCATCTTCTGTCATGTTAAAACTTCCAGCACCGTGGTTGATCTGTGCATTCTTCAAACTTTCTGTCATGGAAATTTTATCTAAAGAATCTCCATATTGAAATTCTTTAAACTCCCCTGTATGCTCATCTCCTAAACCTTGATGTTTCGTGGAGTGATTTCCAGAACCGCTACGTTTTAATTTTCCGAAGATCTGATTTAAAGCCTGTTGCCTGATAGCTCTTTCAGTCTTCGCTGTAATGGCTATTCCGCCATTTCCATCTGGATCTATTTCTTCTTTGATATATCCCTTTTTCTTAAGATCTTCAATAAAATCGTCTATGGTGTATTCTTTATCGGTAAGCTTATATTCCACATCCAATTGCCTAAGCCAGTCTATAGCTTCATCAAAATCTCCAGAGGTATGAGTAATCAGTTCTTTAAAAATTTCAAAGAGCTTATCAAAAGGAGATTTCTCTGGCTCTTCAAACTTTTTAAATACAAAACCACTTCTTATACTATCATTCTTCTTTTTCATAGTTTAAAGTTAATGCATTTAAGATGGAATAAGAAGGGATCTCGAACTCAACATGGGATAAACTTTTGTTAATTTAATAATTTCCATTGAATGCTAATATTTACCGCAAACATTGATTTTGCTGTTATACTTTTCTTAAAATCAATTCTTATTTGAAACAGTTATAAGACTTTTGAAAAAAATATAATATGCACCCAAAATCTATATTTTTATTCCTCTTCGGAATAATTATCAGCATAAATTCTGCTGTTGCACAAGATGCAAATTCCTCTCCTTATAAAACCGATCTTTTAAAAGATGGAATCTATATTACTGCGGGAATTGGGTTGAATGTATTAGGACTAAGTTTTGTTCAGAATAAAGATGCATTAACTATTGACGAATTAAATGCTAAATCTAAAAATGATATTTGGAAGGTAGACCGTTGGGCGGCTGGAAATTATTCAGATCAGGCAAATACAGATAGTTATATCCCTTTATATGCCTCTTTGGTATTACCATTTGCTTTGATGATTAATGAAGATGAAAGAAATCATGCAGGACAAATTTCTGTTCTTTTTGTAGAAACCATGGCAACTACAGGAGCACTTTTCACAATGTCTGCTGGATTAGTACAAAAAAGTAGACCTTTAGTTTATAATACAGCTCTATCTAACGAAAAAAGAATAGCTAAAGATGAGCAACGTTCATTTTTTGCAGGCCATACAGCTGCAACAGCTGCTGCAACATTTTTTGCTGCTAAGGTTTATAACGATTTTCATCCTGACTCTAATCTTAAACCACTAATATGGGGAGTGGCTGCCGCCATTCCTGCCAGCGTTGGATATTTGAGGATTAAAGCAGGTAAACATTTTTTAACCGATAACCTTATTGGTTATGCAGTAGGAGCTGCCAGCGGAATTCTAATTCCAGAATTACATAAAAGAACGAATGACAATTTAAAGATCTATCCAACAATGGGCTTAAATCCTGGTGGATTAAATTCAAATTATCAAGGATTAGCAATGAACTATAGTTTTTAAACACTTCTGTAAATTATTTATAGGAAATTGATATTAAATTTGCTTGCATGACTACTTTTCAATTAATTGTTACCATTTTTGGAATTATAATGCTAATTCCAACTCTTGCATCGTTAACAAAATTCGATCAATGGTGGATTCGTGGTTTCGATTTTCCTCGAATTCAAATAAGCTTTTTAATTCTCCTTACCATTGCATTTACAATAGAAGTTTATGATTTTGATAAGACGTGGCAATTAATTTTGGTAGCCCTTTTATGTTTTAGTTTTCTATACCAGGCAATTAAAATCTTTCCTTATACCATATTAGCTAAAAAACAGGTTCTAAAATTTCAGGGAAATGATGACAATGCTATTATTTCCATCTTGGTAAGTAATGTGCTCACCACCAATAAAAGATCTGATAAGTTAATAGATCATGTTAACAAATATCAGCCAGATATTCTACTAACTTTAGAAACAGATCAGCGCTGGGAAGATGAATTGGCTGTAATTGAAGAAAACTATCCTTACACCGTAAAGATCCCTAAAGATAATTTATATGGAATGCATTTATATTCTAAACTAAAATTAGAAGACATAGATGTAAAATATATAATTACTGAAGAAATACCGTCTATTCACGGATATATTAGAATGAATAATGGGGTTAAGATCAAACTACATTGTCTTCATCCTAAACCACCAAGTCCAACCGAAGATGATACTTCTACCAATAGAGATGCAGAATTGTTATTTGTGGGGAGAGATGTTAAGAAAGATCAAGAATCTGTGCTGCTTATAGGAGATCTAAATGATGTTGCTTGGTCGAGAACTACTAAACTATTCAGAGAGTTAAGCGGACTTTTAGATCCAAGAATTGGAAGAGGCTTCTATAATACATTTCATACTCGATATGCGCTATTACGCTGGCCCTTAGATCATGTTTTTCATACCTGCGATTTTACCTTAGTAAAAATTGCAAGGCTTAAAAGTATTGATTCTGATCATTTCCCAATGTATATCAAGCTGAATTTTGAGCCTAGAGCAGAGCTTTTACAGGATGAACCTGAAGAGGCAGATGAAGATGAGAAAAAATGGGCAGATGAAAAAATTGAAAACGGTCATCCCAAATATGATGATGTATAAACTATTGAGATTACTTAAAGAATTTCGAGAGATCTTCTTTAGCTCTTAATTCATTGCATCTTTCAACCGTAATAGGCTTTTCTATAAAATCGAAAACATTCTTATAGTCTACAGATTTTTTCTTGTCATAAGAATCTATAGAAGAAGTAACCATGATAACTTTAATCTTATCAGATTCTTCAAATTTTTCCAATTTTTCTAAAAATTCCCAGCCACTCAAGCTTGGCATGTTAATATCTAAAAATATAAGATAGTCTTTTTCTTCATTGCTCTCATCTTGAAGGTAATTTAACCCTTCTCGAGCATCTTTAAAAGCAAGAGGCTCATAAGATACTCCACACTTCTGCAGTATTTTTTGCTGAACAAAAACTACAATGCTATCATCATCTATAATTAGGATCTTTGCCATTATATTTCTTGTTCCGTTTTTTCTGTAATTTTTCTTATTATTTCATCTAGTTCTTGAGCTGAAGTAACAATATATCCTAGAAGTTTAGACTGATCTGCTACTCCTTCCTGAACTTGAAGTAGATCTATTATAGCCATTATTCTGGCTAAAGGTGCTCTAACCACGTGAGACTGAGTCCATGCAATCTCTTTTAATCTAGCATTTCTATTCTTAATAGTATTAATATATTCATATATTTCAGTCATATCCTGCATAGAGCCAATCATTCTCTTAGCATTCCCTTGTTCATCTGTAACCAGAAAACTTCGGTCTAAAATATACTTATAGGTTCCGTCTGCACATTTAAATCTATATTCAACTTGCAAGTTGGAAGCCCCAGATTTATATAATTCTTCTGTCTTTGCTTCAACGTTTTCTCGGTCTTCCGGATGAATATTTTTATTCCACCATTCTCCTTCAGAACCAATTTGTTCTTGAGTATAGCCAAACATTTTCTCCATTCCTTCGTTAAATTCCATCTTATCTAACTGCACATCATAATCTGTAACAGTATCACTTGTAGCTTTTGATACAATGTTATAACGTAGTAAACTTTCAATGAGTTTATTTTCCTGTTCTACAAATTCTGTAATATCTCTAGAATTTGCTACTATACCCCCCACCGAAAGATCATTAGATAAATTGGTTAAAATAGTTTCAAGCCATCTCCATTCTCCACATTCAGATTTAACTCTATAGGATTTTAATTGAATTCGTTTGACATCTGTAAGTTTCCGAAATCCTTCTTTTACGGCTGTAATATCATCTTTATGTACTAAATGAAAGAAGTTATCATTTATTAATAAATCTGCCTCTATGCCTAAAATGATTTTTGAGGAAGGACTAACATAAGAGTAATCTCCATTAAATTCTAAGATCATTACAAGTTCTGAAGCTTCTTGAACCAAAGCTTTAAAACGTTGTTCACTTAACATTAAGGCTTGCTCCGCTTCTACTCGTGCCGTAATATCTGTTGCTAAGGTTACTCTAGCTTCTTTTCCATCAAATTCTATAGGGTTACTCTTAATTTCTAGTTCTATAATTTTACCAGCTTTGGAATAATGCTTAACAGTGGTTTTAAATGTATCATTAATACTAGATTTCCAGAAAGACGTTATACGCTCCGCGTCTTCTTTAACCCAAATATCTTTAACGGTCATGCTTAGAAATTCATCATATGTATACCCATAAAGATTTATAGCTGCAGAATTTACATTTAAAAATTGCAAGGTGTTTCTTTCTAAAACCCACATTGGCAATGGACTAGAATCAAATAAAGATTTATATTTCTTTTCTGATTCTCCTAACTGTATCGTTGCATAGTTCCGCTCTATACTATAATAAATGCTTTTTGATAACTGTGCTGCACTTAATTCATCTTTTAATAAGTAATCTGAAATTCCTAAACTTAGCGTTTTAACTCCAAATTCTTTATCTGAATATCCGGTTAATACAATTACGGGTATTTTTGGCGCTAAAGCTACTACCGACTTTACCAAACCTTCATTGTTATCTGCATCTGGTAAGGAAAGATCTAAAAGAACAACAGCAAAATTATGAGCTGCAGTAAGTAACTCTCTTGCCTCAGAAAATCTGGTAGCTCTAGTTAGTTGAATGTCTAGGTGTTCTTCATTAAGGTAATCCTCAATCAAAATGTAATCACCTAAATGATCTTCAATAACAAGTATGTTGAGTTTTTTGTTTTTCAAAGTTACAAGTTATCTACTACTAGGGAGATTTACTACAGAGATCCAAAAATGTTCTATAGAAGAAATAACCTTTAAGAAGTCATCTACTTCTACAGGCTTTGTGATATAGCAGTTAACATTATTCTTATAAGATGCCTCTATATCTTCTGCAGAAGAGGAAGTGCTTAGCATTATTACAGGCAAATGTTTTAAATTTTCTTTAGATTTTATTTTACCTAAAACTTCATGACCATTCAATTTAGGAAGATTTACATCTAATAATATTAAGTCTGGAGTTAAAGCTTTTGAATATTTACCTAGCTTTTCTAAATATAGGATAGCCTCCCATCCATCTTTAACTACATTCACTGTATTCGCAATTTTACCTTCAGTCAATGCTTCTGTAGTTAACAAAATATCTCCTTCATTGTCTTCTACCAATAAAATATCAATGGGGCTCATAGGGTTTAAACTCGTTGGGGTTGGTAAATATACTAAAAATGTTTTTTGATAGTAAAATGAAAATTACTCCCTTTTCCTTCGGTAGATTCTAGCCAAATTTTTCCACCGTGATTTTCAATTATTTTTTTGCTAATTGCTAAACCAATTCCTGTTCCGCTATAATTTTCTTTTGCATGTAATCTTTGAAAGATAATAAATATTTTATCGAAAAACTGCGAATTTATGCCAATTCCGTTATCAGAAATTATAAATTCCCATTTATCTCTAAGATTTTCAACTTTTATTTCTATTACGGGTATCGAATTTTCTTTGTGATATTTTAAAGCGTTGCTTATTAAATTAGATAACACTCTAAGTAGCGGAGTTTTAGCCGCTTCGATAGTTGGAAGATTCTTATAATTAATTTTTGCTTTTGTTTCTAGAATTGTATCATGGTGCATTAATAAGATCTCTTCAACTAACCCATCAAGTTCAATTCTTTCCATTTGATAATTTAGTCTTCCTACTCTAGAATATTCCAAGAGATCGAGAATGATCTGTCTCATTCTTACCGCCCCATCTGTAGCAAAATAAATATATTGTTGGGCTTTATCATCTAATTGATTATCATACTTCTTTTTTAGCTGACCTAAGAAACTAGTCACCATTCTTAAAGGTTCTTGCAGATCATGAGATGCTATATATGCGAACTGTTCTAATTCCTGATTAGATAGATTAAGATCACGCGCTCTATTTCTAAGTTTTAAGTTTAGTTCTTCCAGATCTCTTTCGTTCTGTTTTATTTTAGAAATATCCTGTAAAGAACCTATCATTCTTACCGGCTTTTTATTTGCATCTCTAATAATAAAACCACGTTCTAAAACATAGGCTATTTCATTATTACCATTTAATAATCTGTATTCAACTTCCCATTGAGATTCTGTAGAATTAAGAACCCTATCTAATTCTAAAATAATGTGCTCCTTATCCTCTTCTACTAAATGAGACTCCCAGTCTACTAAAGTCTCCGGTTCCGTTTTTCTTGAGAATCCAAATTCAGAATAATAAGCTTCACTCCATTCTAAAATATTTTTTTTAATATCCCAGTCATATACTGCTTCTTGTGTTGCGCGAGAGACAAGATCATAACGTTCTTTTGCAATCCTCACTTCTTCATCTACTTTTTTTCTATCTGTTATATCTTTAAAATAAACAGATAAACCTTCATTACCGGGATAAATATTTACTTCAAACCATTGATCTTTTTCAGCAATAAATTCTTCATAAGAGATCTTTTTATTTTCTGTAAAAGCCTTCTTTAGTTTAGCATAAAAGAAAAGGCTGTCATTTTGCTCATAGAATTCATTAAGATTTTTATTTAATATTGCAGGTTTTGGAATATTCAATAATCGTTCGGCTTCCTTATTCCAGTAAGTTACTTTCCAGTTTTTATCTATAGAAAAGAAACCATCGGTTATGTTTTCTAATATGTTATTGATCTGGTAATTGTATTTCTTTAGCGCAGCCTCATGAAATTTTCTATCGCTAATATCGGTATGTAGCGCAAACAATGCTACAAGTTCATGATTTTCGTTAAATACCGGACCGGCATTTAAATGGAAATCATGTGTATTTCCGTTTTTATCTGATAGTTTAATATCTCCATTCCAATATTCTCCTGCATTTAGATGAGTAAAAACTTCTTCAACCAATTCAGGATCACCATACATTTTCTTTACAGCTTGTAAATTTTTAATATTAGAAGCATGACTACCCATCATATTTTTAAGAGCCTTATTTATAAAAACATCCTCTGTCTGAAAATCTATAAGGCCAATTCCGTTTTTAGAACTTTCAATAATATTCTTATACTTTAAAAGTTCAAGATTTGCAGACTTGATTGGTGTAATATCTATTCCGAATAAATAAAGAATTCCCTTTTCTTCAATAACGTTAGAGGGTGTCCAGGAGATCCACTTCCAAGTATCATCCTTTGCTAAACATCTTGTATGAAAAGAATTTGATGTTCTTCCGTTTGCCACCTCTTCTAATCTGCTTAACGTCTCTTTTACTTCAGTTGGATGTAAGAATTTACTAAATGGTGTATGTAGTAATTCATCTTTTTCATAACCAAACACGTTTCTAAAGGCTGGATTGATCTCTTTTAAATATCCATCTGTCCCAATAATTGCAATAAGGTTTGGTGAGTAATTGAACATATTATTCAATTGACCCTCTGTAGATTTACGATGAATTGATGAAGATATCTGAAAGACAATTCTGGATAATCTCTCTGAGAGGTTATCATCCCAGATCTTTTCTTTAGAAGAATAAAATGTAAATACAGCAATAGTTTCATCTTCCACATTCACAGGCACTCCAACAGATAAATTTTGATAATGGTTTTCCTGTTGATGAACTCCCAGCACATTCACTTTTTTATCTTTCCAAGTACTTCCTGGCAAGTCCTCACCGTATTTAAGTTCCTTAAATTCAACCGAGTCTTCGGGAAAATTCTCACTTTCACAAGTAGTAATTAGTCTTATATAATTTTTAGCAAAGCCAACTTCCCATGCTTCCGAATTATCGAATTTAAAATACTCTCTAATCTCATTTATTGTTGCTATTAGTCCAGATTTATAATTTTCAGCACTATTAATTAATTCGATTATTTGATAAATGAGCTTTTGCTCTTGTTGCAAATTATATGTTTCGGTAATATTTCGTCCTATTCCAACAAGACCAATAATATTATCTTTTCTTTTAAATGGAACTTTACTTAAAGAAATAACTTCCTTTTCTCCATTATGGTCATAAATAATATCTTCTCTATTAATTACTGGGATGCCAGAATCCATAACTTTCTGGTTATCTCTCATAATTTCCTCACCTTCCTCTATGGGGAAATAATCTATAGGTCGGAGTTTCAAAGTTTCCTTCTCAGAATATTTACCTAAATATTCTGTATAGAACTTTTTGTTTGTCAATATAGTTTCATGATTGTCGTTAATCACGAATATATAATCTGGAATGTTATCTATGATAGCACGAAGCATATTTCTATCTTCTATTATCTTTTCCTCGGCTAATTTTATTTGCGAAGCATCTTTTGCAACACAATACATAATTTGTTCTTTCTCATTCCACTTTACAGACCATATTACAGGGATTATTCTACCATCTTTATGAATATATCTATTTAAAAAATTGGTAACTATAGCACCTTTAATACACTCATACCAAACTTCTTGGGTTTTTAATAAATCTTCGGGAAATATTACCTTATTATAACTCAACCCGGTTAATTCTTGAGGAGTATAACCCCAAATCTGTTTACTAGCTGCACTCACTTCGAGAAAAACTCCTTTTCTACTTACAGTGCATATAATATCTTGAGATTGGTCTAAAATATTTTTATACTTTTTTTCGCTTTCTGCAATTTTCTTCTTGCTTTCTTCTACAACTGTTATATCTCTAGCGATACCAAAAACTCCGGTAATCTCGTTATTAGAAACAATAGGAAAGTTTGTGATATTGATGAGCTTTTTTGTGCCTTTATAGCTTATAAAGTTCGAATTATAATTCTGGATCTCACCCTTTGAAGCTCTTTGAAAATGATCCCATACTTTTGGAAGATCTTCTTCTGGGATCATACTTTCAAAATCACGCTGTAAAATCTCATCTAAACTGCCTTCACTTAAATCAAGTCCACTTTGATTAATGCTAATAAATTTTCCTTGCAAGTCAAAAGAATATACGGCATCTGGGTGTCTATTGAATAAAGAATCTAATATTTCTGTAGTTTTTATAAGATCTCTCTCACTATCTTTTTTATCAGAAATATTCAATATAACGGTACTGGTTAAAAGTTCCTGCTCTTCATTTTCATAAACAGTTGAAAATACCTGTACCGGAATTTCAGTTCCATCTTTTCTAGTGGCAATAAATTCACCACTGGCATGCCCTTGAGAATATCTATCCTTAAGAAAACCCTCCATCTCTAGATTAGTTTTTCCAAATAGAACTTCTCGGTGTAATTTTATTAATTCCGATTTAGTATAACCGAACATTTCATTTGCGGCTTTATTTGAATCCAATATAATCCCCGAAGGTTTTGTCAATAAAATACCTATAGAAGCATTTTCTAAGATTTCCCTTAACTGATTTTCAGTTTTTTTATTATTCTCTAGTTTATCTGGAGACATTATTACATCAATGCTAGAAATAATGCCTAACTCATCAAATACGGGGGTTAATCGAAAGTATAGTTGAGTTTCATCAGAAGAATTTTTCAATCTGAAATATGAGATTTTTCCTAGAATCGCCTTATGTAATTTCCCTCCGAATAATTCAAGATCTTTCGTTGGAATAATTTCAAAAATTGATGAATTTGATCTAAGTTCTAAGTAAGAATTTTCTCTTAAAAGATTTGAAACCTCAGGACTTGCAAACCTAACCACTCCATTTACGTCTATTCTTAGTATAGCATTTGTTTGAAGCTGTGAAATTGAAATCTTAGTTTGAATCGACTTAAGAATTTTATTACGAATTTCAATGTCATTATGTTTAATTGTCATGCTGTCCAGACTTAGGGTTGGAAAAATAACGCTTTAATGTACAAAAAAGAGGCTAAGACTTAAAAGAGACTTTTAGATATTTGAATACCTGCACCAAAGTTTGGAGCTGCTTTCGAGTTAAAATCTGTACCTAGCATTATATTTACATCGACTAAATTTTGCCAAACTTTTAAATCTAAATAAGTTGACAATACTGAATTATCTAGGGTATTATCACCTTTAACGCCGTAATTCAACCTATAGCTAGTTAAAAGTTTATAAGGCAATTTATTAAAAGCTATTCCGGATATACCAAAGTGGTGAACTAAAACCGTATTGTTTGCGATTCTAAATCTATTATTATCTAGAGTTATAAAAGGAACTCCTAGAACACGATGCTCATAAGTCCATCCAGATCTATATAGATTATTATTAAAATAATTGTCTTGTCCATCTGTGGTAGGGCTGTTTTTACTTTGATTTTTGGTATAGTATAATTCATAAATAAATGAATCAACCCAATTACCTTTATTACGGTCTTCTATGAAGATTCCGTATCTACCATCTGGTGTATTTGCTAGTACGCGTCCAGAACCATCATCAAAAAGATGATTATATATTAGTTGAACATCATAGTGAGATATTACAGTGTTTAAATAAACCTCGTAGCTTCCCATCTGATTTCCTAATGCATTGACTTCTTGACCACCAACACTGTCATTACCTGAAGTACCAGTAAAGACACTTATATAATCATCGAAACTACTTGGTAATTTTCCAAATACAGGAGCTGTTCCTGCCCATTCTACAAAATGTTGTAAACCAATTTTTAATTGAAATTTTTCATATTTATCAAAAATTAAATGAAAACTCTTATGATGGATTCTGGTATCCTTCACAAACCTATCTTCATCATCTGTAATAAATTCTTCAATGGCAGCCTCAAAGCCTAAACCTGCAGACTTCGATATATATATTGTTCTATTTGTTTTAAGACCAACCCCTAAAAGTGGTCTAGCATTTAGTGACCAAAGAATATTCTCATTAGTAGCACTTAAACCATTATATAACTCAACTCTTTGCATTCTACCTGCAAAAGCATTCAGCCAGCTATTATCAAAAGAAAGATATGATTCATCTAGTTGTAATTTTTCCGAATATCCATCGTGATAAAGCAGTCCTACACCCGCAGTTACCGTTGCATTATCAGATAGTGCATAACTCGCAGAACTATTAATGAAAGTTGAAAAATTTGTAGTCTCATCTATCCGACCTCTTTGATTACTATAAAACCAAAAAGGAGATTCATCTGAGGAATAAAATAGTCCATTGACAGATGCTTTTCCTTTCAGCGTTATACTTTGGGAAAATAATGAGGTAGTAAACAATAAGAACAAAAAGGGTAGTTTTAATTTCATCCAGCAGAATTAAATTATGAAGCAATGACCAATACTAGCCATAGATGAGTTAAAAATATGTAATTTTATCGTATAAAAATATTATTGATGCTTTCGATTTTTAAGAAAAAAGAATTTTTAATAGATCACTTAAGGGAACTCACTGATATCCATAATCATATTTTACCAGGAATAGATGATGGTGCATCTAATGTTGAAGAATCTATCCAGTTAATTAAAAAATTTAATAGCTGGGGTATATTCAATTTTATTGCTACTCCCCATGTAATGAATGATTATTACCCCAACACTCCAGAAACAATAGGAGATTCTCTTCAGTTACTTAAAGATCATATTTTAAAAGATATAGCCTTGAAAAATGTAAAAATCGAGGCGGCGGCGGAATATATGATGGATCATAGTTTTCTAGAGATTCTTCAAGATCAAAAATTACTAGCATTAAGGGACAACTATGTTCTTGTAGAAATGTCATATTTTCAAGCTCCAATTAATTTAAATGAAATTCTTTTTCAACTTCAAACTAAGGGTTATAAGCCAGTATTAGCTCATCCAGAAAGATATGCTTATTACCATGCATCAGATTTAAGAAAATATGAAGAATTAAAGAACCGTGGTTGTTTATTTCAGTTAAACACGCTTTCACTTACACCACATTACGGTAAGAATATGCAAAAAACAGCACAAAAATTATTAGATGCCGGAATGTATAATTTTATTGGTAGTGATACTCATAGAATTCAACATCTTGAAAAATTAGAGACTATTCAACCTAATAAAAAAACCCTTGAACAAGTCAAAGGTTTAATAGCAAAAACCAAAGAAGCATTTTAAGTTAAGAATTTTTTGATTTCCTTTTAAATAAGCGTTTCCATTTGGATTCTTCATCGGCACCATATCCATATCCATATCCATATGAATATCCATATTTTGCACCATAAGAGAACTTAGAGTAATCTACATCATTAAGAACAATGGCCAAGCCTTTCAATTTCCCTTGTTGTTTTAAATCTTTAGGGAAATCTAATAATTTCTTTTCTGTATAACCTGCTCGAGTTACATATATTGTAGTGTCTGCCAATGGGCTAATTAGTAGGGTATCTGTTACTATCATTGTTGGAGCTGTATCAACTATAACAAAGTCATATTCATTACTAAGATGTTCTAAAAGTTTTTTCATTCTATCACTCATAAATAACTCCGCCGGATTAGGTGGTATTGAGCCAGAAAGTATCATATCAACTTGGATATCTCGATCTACAGAGGGTGAAATTATATCATCGGTATTGATATTATAATCATACAAATAATCAGATAAACCCTTAGTTTCCATAGGCAAATCTGTATATCTATGAAGTTTTGGATTACGAATATCTGCACCAATCAAAATAACTTTCTTTTTAGAGCTTGCTAGAGTTCTTGCCAGATTATACGAAATAAATGTTTTTCCTTCTCCTTTAATAGTAGAGGTTACATATATTATCTCACCTCTATTATCATTTCTAGCTTTTAATAAATAGGCTAAATTTGTTCTTAATATCCTAAAAGATTCAGCAAGAGGAGACCTGTCATTAAGTTGAATAATTTCATTTTTAGTATCGGTTACCTTAGGTACCTCTCCAAGAAATGGAATATTCTTAATTAGAGGCTCAAGATCTCCTTTATGATGAACCTTGGTATCTAACATAAAGATTATAAATAATATTATTAACGGCAGAATTAAACCAATAGCAAATCCAGCTACTAATATTAACCAAGGCTTCGGATCTACCGGAGTAGGAAAAGTATAAGCTGGATCAATAACCTTTGCTACTGGCGAAGTAACGGCAAATGCTATGGCAGCTTCTTCTCTTCGTTGTAATAAGAATAAATATAGTTGCTCTTTTATCTGTTGTTGTCTTTCTATACCTCGCATCCCTTTTTCCATTCCCGGGAAAGAACTAAACTTATTCTGAGCTACAGCATCTTTTTGATTTAAGCCTTTTAATTTAAGATTAAGAGTACTTAATGCATTCTGAATATTGCTTTTTAGATTCTCTTTCAAAGAATCGAGTTGGTCAGATATAGCAGCTACCACAGGATTTTGTGGGGTAGAAGTTCGCAATAATGCATTTCTTTCTAAAACTAGTGAATTATACGAGTTAATTATTCCAGAAATTCCTCCATCCGAAATTCCTAAATTAGCAGGAAGTAATTTATATCCGTTATCTTTGTTGACTAACTCTTCAACAGATTTAATAACTAATTTTTGAGTTTCAATCTCAAAAATTTGACTTTCTGCTTCAGTAGATTTCGAGATAAATTTCTCAGCTCCACTACTAACATCCATGAAACTATTCTGTCTTTTAAAATCGGCTATCCCACCTTCTACAGAATCTAATTCTGAAGTTATTAGTTCCAATCTATTTTGAATAAATTGAGTAGTACTTAATGCTACTTGTCTTTTATCTGCAACTCCATCCTCATTAAATTGAAACATTAAATTATTCAGAAAATCTTCAGATCTATGGCTTTCTTCTTGGGTAAGTGATAATGATAGAATTTCATTTGCTTTTCCCTTGGGACCAATTTCAAGTTTTTGTATATATTCTGTTGTAACATCTTCAACCGGTCTGACTAAAATTTTTATAGTTCTATTTCCATTAAATTCAGGATTTAGAATTCTCGAGTTTGGAACAATTGTAAATTGAACAGATTCCATATTCACGATTTCTCCAAAATCATAATTTTTAGAAGATCCCGAAAATTCATTGATCAATGAAAACTTATTAGCTGAGTGAGGAACTATTGTTAATGATAGATTAAGTTTATTAACTACAGAATCTGATGTTATAAAATTAATTAAGACAGGGCTATTTTTATAAGCTTCAGTAGTAATTACATTTCCTTCAATAAAATAGGAAATGTTTTGATTTAGATCATCAACTACTTTCCTAACTAAGCGTTTCGATTTTAAGGTAACTATTTGGTTATCTAAACTATTATCTTCCAAGGAAAGAATAGAACCTCCTCCTGATGGTAACGCTCCGGCAATATTCTTATTATCACTGTCATTTAGAACCATCATAGATGCCTCTGTTCTATATTCCGGAATAGTATATCTATTATATAAATAGGCTATACTACCACCTAATAAAAAACCAAATAGCAACCATTTCCAAAAAGCTAAATATTTAAATATCTCGGCTTTTAAATCGAAATTTGATTCTTTTTCTTCTGTAAAATCCTGTAATTCTTCCATTTATAACTATCTGGTAATAAGTACAACAATTCCGAAAATTGTGGTTGCTAATGAGATTAAACCTGTATAAGACGTAATAAATCCGGCAGATTTAACTTGTCTATAAGTTGGTTCTACATAGACAATATCATTCTGTTTTAAATAGTAAAATGGATTTTTAAAAACATCTGCACTTGTCATATCTACTTTACCTACAGATTTTACCCCATCTACTTCTCTAATAACCATTATGTTCATTCTTTTACCCGTATAATTAATTCCACCAACTGTTGCGATTAATTCAGGCATACTTATTCTTTCATTTTCTACATCAACAACAGTTTGAGAACCAGCTTCTCCTAAAACCACCACTCTAAAGTTGAGTAGTCTTACAGCTACTACAGCATCTGTAACATAGTCATGAATTTTTTCTGTTAAAATAGATTCCAGTTCGCTCCTGCTTTTACCAGCAACTTCAATTTTACCAAGAACTGGAAATTGAATATTCCCATCAATATCAACTAAATAGCCCATTAAAGATGGATTTTGTTGACCTCCGCCTCCTCCTCCTGATGACTGACCTCCAGTTTGCATTTGAAAAGGTTTCACAACTTCCTCATTCAAGGATGTTACTTTTATATGAATAATATCATTTACTTCAAACACAGGCTCAATTTCCATTGCAGTCTTCATATTTTCAAGCTTTTCTGCATCTTGAAAATAAAGAATTTGCTTTTTTGTAGAACAACTTGCGATTGTAAAAATTAAAAAAAGAAGAAGAAATTTATTTCTCATAAAAAAGGGTTCAGGGTGCAAATATAATAGGTTATATTTTAGATGAAATTATTATAGAATTATAATTTAAGAATCTGAATTTATACTCTCTTGTTGATCTTTAATAATTTTATCTAAGCTTTGATAAGATGAATTTTTACTTATAAACTCTGGAATTAATTCTTTCAGTTTTGCTACTACCTTATCATTCTTCAAATTATTGGCAGATTTTATAATTTTATTAATCTTTTCATTAATAAAATCATAATCTTGAATCTTATCCACGCCGATCATTATTTTCTTATGATGTGTAGGTAAGGTTTTACATTCATCGTTCAACAATTCTTCATAAAGCTTTTCTCCCGGCCTCAATCCTGTTATTTTAATCTTTATGTGCTTATTCGGTGTATAGCCCGCCAATTTGATCATTCTTATAGCAAGATCCATAATTTTAACTGGTTCTCCCATGTCAAAAACGAATATCTCTCCACCTTTCCCCATAGTTCCAGCTTCCAGCACAAGCTGACAAGCTTCAGGAATGGTCATAAAATATCTAATAATATCCGGGTGGGTAATAGTAATTGGGCCACCTTTCTCAATTTGTTTTTTAAATAAAGGAACAACAGATCCGTTAGAACCTAATACATTTCCAAATCTTGTGGTAATAAATTTTGTAGTATCTGGATCTATGCTCTTATGGCTATGAAATAGAGACTGAACATACATTTCTGCTGCTCTTTTAGAAGCCCCCATCACATTACTCGGATTCACAGCTTTATCTGTAGAAACCATTACAAAGTGACCAACTTTATATTTTACAGACAAGTCTGCCAAATTCTTTGTTCCATTAATATTTACAAAGACTGCCTCGTGAGGGTTACCTTCCATAAGCGGCACATGCTTGTATGCTGCTGCATGGTAAACTACATCAATATTATTATTTTGAAACATCAACTCCAATCTCTTCTGATTGCCTACATCACAAATGATACACTTATAATCTAAATCTGGAAATTTAGCTTCTACTTCGAGCTGAACATTATGTAATGGAGTTTCAGCCTGATCTAAGATTAATAACCTCTTAGGCTTATATTGTGCAACTTGCCTTACTATTTCACTACCAATAGATCCAGCACCACCAGTTACTAAAATAGTTTTTCCCGTAAGTTGAGCCTGTTTATTCTCTTTATCAAGATTAATAGGTTCTCTATCGAGTAAATCTTCAATTTGTAGAGTTTTTACCGTTTGAGCTATCGGCTTATCCTGATCTTCCCAAGAAGAAACAATTGGTGCATTAAAAATTTTAATATCGTGTTCTAAGCAATCTTCAACAATAGCAAATTTTTCTTCAGAAGTGAATTTATTTTCAGAAAGAATCACTGCTGAGGCGCCTAAACTTTCAATTTGAGAATGTATAGTGGTGGTATACTTAACAACTGGTTTATCTAGAATCCTGATACTTTTATTATGCCTTTCTTTAGTTAAAAAACCTGCTATTTTAAACCTCCTTGGATGTTCAATATCTAAAGCACCGGCAATCGAAATTGCGTTCTCATCAACTCCAAGAATTACAGCATCTATTAATTCAGCACTTTTTTGAGCTATTTTAAAATATTCATATACTTGTTTTACCGTTAATCTGAATAAGAATAGAAGAGAGAATGAAATCCATAAATTAATTAATAAACCTCCTATAAGAAAAATCTTAGCACCGATTATAAAATAGGTCAAGTAGTTAAGAATGACCAACATTACAAATGCTGAAGAAGTTGAGAGCAATAATTTTATAGCATCAATATTTGAAGAATATCGAATAATCCCCGCATAGGTTTTAAATACAAAGAAGAAAAATACGTTTATAGAAACTATTATTAACACCTTTAACGGGAAATCTAATATGGTATAATAATTAGGAGTTAGATCAATAATAATCAGGATCGTTAATAACGTGGAGACCGATACTAAAAATATATCAATAAGAAATACGACCCACCTTGGCAGATATTTTATATTTCGAATATCTAGCGAAGTATCATCTCCAGATAAACTAAATTTAAGTGCATTCTTTAATCTATTAGCCATATTTTTATCTATCTGTTAAAGCACTCTTTTATAGCACTTGCGATACGATTTCTGTCTTCATCGGTTAAATTAGATCCTGATGGTAAACATAACCCATTTTCAAAAAGTTTTTCAGAAACTCCCTCTCCATAAAATGGTACATCTGTAAAGACGGGTTGCATATGCATAGGTTTCCATAAAGGTCTACTTTCAACATTGTATTTTTCTAAGTGCATCCTCAAGTCTTCTCGACTTATACCATCAGTTAAATCATTATCAACCTGAATAACAGAAAGCCAATGGTTTGAAAAAAATTCCTCACTATTTTCAGAAAACACGGTTACACCATCAATATTTGCAAATATGTCTTGATAAAACTGATTCATTTTTCTTCGTAAAGCAATATGATCATCTAAAACTTGCATCTGTCCTCTTCCTATTCCTGCTGATATATTACTCAATCTGTAATTATATCCTATCTCACTATGTTGATAATGTGGTGCATCATCTCTAGCTTGTGTAGCTAAAAATACTGCTTTTTTCTTAAATTCTTCATTTCTGGTAACTAGAGCTCCACCCCCTGAAGTTGTTATAATTTTATTTCCGTTAAAAGAAAGTACCCCTAAATCTCCAAAGGTTCCACATTTCTGCCCTTTATAAGTACTTCCTAGAGCTTCAGCACTGTCTTCTATTACCGGAATATCATACTTCTTTGAAATTTCCTGAATCTCTTTAACTTTATAAGGCATTCCATAAAGATGAACCGCTATAATTGCCTTGGGAGTTTGGCCTTTTTCAATTCTGTCTATTATAGCTTTCTCTAATTGAACCGGACAAATATTATAAGTATCTAATTCACTATCAACAAAAATTGGCTTCGCTCCTAAATAAGCTATCGGATTAGCAGAGGCAGCAAAAGTCATACTCTGGCAAAGTACTTCATCACCAGGTTTCACTCCTAGCAATATTAGTGCAAGATGTAGTGCAGCAGTTCCAGAACTTAAAGCAGCCACTCCTCCAGTTTTACTGGCACCGAATTTAGATTCGTCTACAGTAGAAAAAAGATATTGATTAAGATCTTCTTCAAATCCGTTCACATTTGGCCCTAATGGAGCTATCCAATTATTTTCAAAAGCTTCATTGATAAAATTCTGCTCGTTTCCTCCCATATGTGGAGATGATAACCAAATCTTATTTTTTTCCATAAATCTTATTTTATGTGTTTTATAATCTTTCCAGGATTTCCAACAACAACTGCAAAATCTGGAATGTCATTAATTATAACAGTACCGGCTCCAATTTTAACCCAAGCTCCAATTTTAACTCCTGGAATTACAACTGCCCCTATTCCAATATGTGTGCCTTCTCCCACCTCTACATTACCTGCTAACGCTGAATTTGGAGATATATGCACATAATCTGCTAATTTACAATCATGCTCAACGACTGCTCCTGTATTAATAATACAATGTCTACCAATGTTTACATCTGCATTGATACTAGAATTAGCCATAATCACGGTACCTAAATCCAATCTAGTACTATCAGAAACCACAGCAGAAGAATGTATTATTGCTTCATTAAATTTTCCTTTAAAGGAATTTGCCACCTTCCTCCTAATTTCGTTATCGCCTATTGCTAAAATTGTTCCACGTTGCAACATTACATCCTTTAAATCATGTAAAACAGAATAACCATAGACTTCAGAAATATTTTCATTATCATCATAAACCGATGTAATATTTCCATTTACAGACTTAATAATATCTATTATTACCTTTCCGTGACCGCTAGCTCCGTATATATTCATAATTTAATTTAACCCATTAAAAGGCTCTGTAGTTGCCATATTTGCTGAATTAATACCTTCAGAAACTACAACTTTTTGAACTGTCTTAAATATAATCTTCACATCGAGTGCAAAAGATATGTTTTCTACATACCAATAATCGTATTCAAACTTTTGATTCCAACTTATGGCATTTCTACCGTTAATTTGTGCCCATCCAGTGATACCAGGCTTCACTAAATGTCTTCTATTCTGTCTTTCATTGTAAATAGGCAAATATTGAGGCAATAATGGCCTTGGCCCAATTAAACTCATATCTCCCTTAATTACATTTAGTAACTGCGGAATTTCATCTATAGAGGTTTTACGAACAAACTTCCCTATCCCAGTCAATCGATCTGCATCTGGAAGCAAATTGCCTAGTCCATCTTTAGCGTCAGACATGGTTTTAAATTTTACAATTTTGAAGATTTTCTTATTTTTACCTGGTCTTAATTGAAAGAAAAAAGGGCTTCCGCTATTCGCCAAAGCTAAGGCTATAGCAACAAATATTAATAACGGACTTAAAATTAATAATGCCGCAAATGCAAATACAAAATCTATAAGAGGTTTAAAAATCTTTTGGTACATGTTACAGTTTAGAACATTTTTATATCCCAAAAGCAGATAAAAAATGTATGATTGAAACAATTCTTTTGAAATTATAAACGTTTGCAAAAGTACACAAACCTATCTTAATAAAATCTTAAACAATAGTATTACCCGATATAAACTTCTTCCAATTCTCTATATTCTTTTAAAAGAATCTGCCAGAAAAATTTCCGCTCATACTTTGAGGTTATTTCCTTCCTTGAAGATTTACCTAGTTCAATTTTTAAATTATCAAATTCTATAAACCTACTCATTGCTTTTTTAAGCGCATCTTTATCTTTTACTGGAATAATCATCCCATTCACACCTTCTCTAATTATCTCATTACAGCCGTTTATATCGGTTACGATAGATGGTAAACCCATAGCTCCTGCCTGCATCACAACATTTGGAAAACCTTCCCTATAACTCGGAAAAGTAAGAATATCAGAAATAGAGAAATAAGGGCGAACATCTTGTTGGTATCCAACAGAAATAATTCCCTGGTGGGTTTCTATTAGAAGTAAAGTTTTTGGACTTACTGGATCAAGTTCCTGCTCAAACGGACCAACTAATAGAAGATTAATATTTGGAGTATTTTCATATAGCTCAATAAAAGCTTGAACTAATTCATTAATACCTTTCTCTGATACTATCCTACCAATAAAGATAAACACAAGATTATTTTCAGGGATATCCAATTCTTGTCTTAAGTTTTTTTGAAACTCTTCCGCATAATTTTCTGGATTAAAATACTGAGTATCTATACCGTTGGAACTGCCTTCACCTAAAACTTTTAATTTATCTTCCTTGGCAAAATCAGCTTCTAGGATGATCTTCTTTAAACCATAAGAATTAGGAAAAACTTTAGTGGCCAAACTATAGGTAAATGACTCTACAGCATTTAGAATATTCCTTTTGATACCCGTAGTTTCCATTAAAGGCAAGCCCGCTACAGTATGCAACCTTATAGGAACTCCCGCCAATTTAGCCGCTAACATGCCTACAATCCCTGCTTTTGGGGTGTGAGTATGAACAATTTCTGGTTTTTCTTTGCGAAAATATTTGTATAATCTGTAGACCGCTTTTAAATCTTGAACTGGAGTTATAGCCCTGGTCATTTCTACCCAAAAGGTATTAACCTTATTGTCGATCCCATACTTATCAAGTCTCGATTTTTCTGCTGAAATAGCAGTTACTTCGTAGTAGTTATTCATAAAAGTCAACTGACCTTCGAGAAGTTTTTCCAGAGAAAGAGGGATGGTTGTTATGCGTATGAGTTTGTGCAAGATTTATTTTTTTCAAAAATAACAATAATAGCGATAAGAAGAATTAAACTTTATTTTTAATTAAATCCCACTGAATTTTTGTTAATTTTAATTATTCATTAGTAAGAAGATGATTAAGAAATTAAAGAGAATCTACAGGTATCATATTTCAAAGAAAAAACTATCTAGCGGTTGGAAGGAATTCCGAAGAACCGGTAAAACTCCCCCTGATACTTATCGCGCATTACGTCAAATGTTCGTCTTAACTAGAGGCGGATATAACGATAAAGTTGCGCAAGAAATAATAACATCAATAGGTAAGGAAAAGAATGAAAATGTGGATGGAATCCTTGGACACCTTGAATTGAAAGAAATAAAAGAAATGGCCAATAATATGAAAAAAGAAGGCTATTATATTTTTGATTCGTCCCTTTCTCCTGAGAAAATAAGATCTATTGTTAATTTTGCTTCGAAAGAACCAGTACATTACCTAAATTCAGATACTGGAAAGCAATCTTCAGAGAAAATTAAATATAACCCAAATAAACCAATAAGTCCCCGATATGATTTTCCTAGGGAATCTATATTAAAATCGAAGGACCTTCAAGATTTAATCTTTGATGACTCACTACTGGCATTTGCTCAGGAGTATTTGGGTTGCAAACCTATTCTTGATCATCTTGCCTTTTGGTGGAGTCAGCCCTTCAACGGGATGGCAAAGTCAGAGGCGGCTCAGTTATATCATTTTGATATGGATAGAATAAAATTTATGAAATTCTTTTTCTATTTAACTGATGTAGATACTGATACCGGTCCTCATTGTTATGTAAAAAGTTCTCACACGAAGTTACCGCCTCAAATAAAAAGGGATGGAAGGTTTACAGACGATGAAATTAGTAAAATATATGGCGCACAAAATATGCTAGAAATAGTTGGAAAAAAAGGTACTATAATGGCAGTTGATACCCGAGGTATGCACAAAGGCAAAGACCTTATTAAAGGAGAGCGATTATTGTTTCAGATTGAATTTGCCATTAGCATGTTCGGGCAAAATTATTCTAGCTTACCAAAATCACTTATAAAAGATAAATATAAAATGAAAAGTGGTCAATATTCGTATAATCAAATCTTTGAATAAATTATCCTAATTAACATTCGTTTTTAAGAAGATAAAATAGTGAATTTATATATAGATGAAGAATTGAATTGAATCAACCCAGTAGTAATTCAACAGAGAATTTAAGTTATTTTCACTATTACCATTAATGAATATTTAACCGCTCAGAAACACTACTAATTATTCGATCTGTATATTTTTTCCAAGTGTAATTACCTTCAATCTCATGAATTAAATGCTCATTATTACTTAGTTTCTTTCTTAAGTTTTCATTGTTTAGAACTTCATGCATCACCTTCTTTAATTCAAGATGGGATGATCCTGTAATTAACAGATCTTCACGATCACGAAAAATGGCTCTCACCGAAGGAATATCTGGGGCAATCACTGGTAAGCCTGCAGATAAATATTCGAATATCTTAAGTGGATTCATATAGGTATTAGCGTAGTGATGTACTGCCAAATCAAAACAATTGAGGTTCTCATTAATATCTTCATGAGGAATCCACCCACTCAATTGAATCTTTTCAGTTAAACCTAACCGGTTAACCTTTTCTTTTAATTTAACCAATGCCGGACCATCACCAATAATAACTAAATATAGATTTGGATTCTCTTTTAGTAGCTCATCAAAAACATCAATTAAAACTCCTAATTGCTTATGAAAATCAAGTGTCCCAATGTATCCTATTATATACTTATTTAGTGGATAGCTCCATTTTAGTCTTAAATTATTGGAATTCAAAATTGGAAAAAACTTCTTCGGATCGGTTCCATTATGGATAACAATGTCTCGAGCATCATCAATTTGATTTCCCATAATTCTTTTCCGCGAGAAATCAGAAATAAAAATATTTAGATCTGATTTCAAATATGCCTGCAATTGCATATCTAAAAATCTATTCTTAAAGGCTATATTTTTGAAGGGTTCATCAAAAGGAGAACCATTGATCTGGTTGCAGATTATTAAATTTGGAAACCGCTTTTTTAGTTGTTGACTCTGAAGGAAATTTGAATCGATTTGTATTAGAATTACATCCGGTTTAAATTCCTTTATTTTCTTTACAAGCTTAGTAAAGTGGAATGAATTTCTTCTAAAAAAAAATAAAACTTGTAATAAGGATATTTTCCTTAAGAATGCTTTTACTGAAAATTTACGATCTTTGGTTAACTCTCCTTTTCGCTTGATTTCAGGAAAAATAGCTTTTTCTGAAACCTCTCTTTGGTTATCTAATTGCTTAAAAAATTCTATTGATTGAATACTACCTCCATGATTAGCAGAATAAGAAGTGGAATAATACAAGAATCTCATAAAGTAAATCTTGAACTTATTATTTTTTCGAGTTCGGCGTCAAAGATAATCTTTTTTGATTTGGAATTAGGAAGCGCATTTTTGAATAGTTCTAACTCAAGGCGAGGATTATGTATCCCCTGTTTAGTAAGGTGCTCATTATTTGTTTTGAGATCTAATAACTCATCTCGGTAGCCTTCAAAGTATGGTGTACTAAAAAATGTAAATCCTGTAATGTATACTTCCTTGCATTCTGAATTTAATAATAACATCAAGCTAGAAAAACCCACCGTCGGGGTATTACCTTCTAACCCCTTAACTATAGTTTTATAATTTCTTCTGGAAATAATATAAGTCTTCTTATTCTCGTTATGCCTTTTGTAAAAATTTAGATGTGTTAATAATCCTTTTATATTCATATTAGGATTGATAACCTTTTTAATATCTAAACTATTATAAAGACTCCAATCTATAGGACCGCCACCACTATAATTATTCTCATAAAAACTATGAAAAAGTAAAGTTGTCTTAGATCCAATAAATGGTATGTTCTCAGAACCTAAATTATAAGGTGCTTTATTGAGTCTTATTACAATATCAAAATTATCAATATAACTACCATTTTTCTCTGCAAAAGCAGAATTTGCGGCACCTATAATAGCTACTCGCTTGTTTTTAAATGTCTCCTCTGCCTTAAAAATTTTTAAGGAGCTAATCATATAATAAATACCCTTCAAGGTGCTAAGAATACTCATCAAAACTATTTATATAAGATTCATTTAATGCAATTAAAGCTTTATTGTTATAGCCCATAAAATCAATCCCATTTAGACTCGCCGCTTGATAATCATTAATGGAATCCCCTATTAGACAAATATTTTCCTTTTGATAGCTAAATTTTTGAATCAACCTTTCAACCAATTTAATTTTTGGAGTAGGAGAACCTTCTATTGATACAAACAGCGACTCGATCCCCAGGTTAGAACACAAATATCTCAATTCATCTCCATCTGAACCAGATACTATATGCATTTTAATAATTAGATTTCTTTTTATGAAATTAATTACTTCATGAATCAATAATTTTTCATCTAAAAGCGATTCTTTCATAAGAACGGAAAATTTTCTTGCTAAATCTGCTTCTAACTCTTCCGTATCAAATTCTTTCCTAATATAATTAAAGAAGTACTTGAACTTCACATACCTGGAAAGACCTGCGTTTTTATTGTGGTAATCTATGAGTTGCTCCACCTCAACTGTGGGGTAAGAAGAGAGCACTTCTCTAAAACCCTTTTCTCTTATGGGCATAGAGTTCAAAATCACTCCATCAAAATCCCAGAATATAGCTTTTCTATCCTTTAAGTTTTTCATAAACCGCTTCAGTTATCATAAAATCCTCTTCATAATCTATATCTAACGATGAAATTTTATCATTTTCGAGATAATATGGTTTAACACCCAGCCTCTCTCCAATTAAATATCTTGTTCTATCTGCAATAAAAACCGCGTTATTAATAGTAAAAAAATCAATTAAATCTTGAGTGCGAGGCCACTTTAAATCTGTCTTATTATTAATAATTTCATTAGAACTCATATCTAACAAGAAATCTTTTATGATTTGCCCAGAAACTAAGGAATCATAACCTGTATGCTTTTGCTCTAGATAGACACCTATAGCCCTTTCATAATTCTCTGCATTAAATAATGGATTAGTAGCATGTGTCCATAAAATATCATCGCAAGAACTTAGTGATCCAGCATATACAATTAGATCTTCTAATTTAGTGGAGGATTCTCCAAGACTATCCGGTCGTTCATCTATAATTAAATTTTGAATCTTATTTTTATAACTTTCTGCTATTTCTAAGCATTTCTCATCGTTACTTGATACGATAATTTCATCAACAGCTTTTAAATTTACTAATTGATTCAATTTCAATTCAAATATTCCATTTTCAAAACTTGCGAAAGGTCGAGTATTCTTATTTTTGACACGTTCACTTCCAGCTCTTACAGGTAAAAATAAAGTTATAGACATCTTAGAGCAGTTGATAGATTGATTTAGACTTTACATGATACAAGGAAGGCGTTATCGAATATAAATCAATCCCTCTACTTATTATATTATCAAATATTATCTGATTCTCTTCAAATAATTCTAACTCTTCTTTTTGAATACTTACTGAATATCCATCATATCCTGTTAAATATATAGTTTGGGCATTTAGATCGGCGGCTATTTGAAAAGCAAGTGCAGTAGCAGATTCTTCAAATTGATCTTCAAAATCAATAGTACTGATTGCTTTAGTATGTTCTTCTAACTTTTTAGGCACATAACTGACGATAGGACTACGTTTTGGAGGTATAATAAATGTTTTAGTGGAAACTTCACTTAAATCAATCATACTCTCTAACCTATACCCTTCCTTTCCAGTTAAACAATGAAATTGCTTATTCAAAAGATAAGAGAACACCATGACATTCTTAGAACTAACATATATTATTGCAATTTCCGGATGTTGCTTTAAGAACTCGTAATGAGCCTTAGCATTTAGTTGTGTTGATCTACCTCCTCCCACAATTAAAACTGAGTCGATATTTTGCATTGGATTAAAAACGGAAATTTCTTCAAGATTTTTATAGGAATTAGGGGCTTTTGAGAAATTATCGTTAATAATTGAATTCAGAGAGGAATATCTCATTTTAACTTTATTCATTACAGCGTCTTGAGGCATTGAAAAAGTTCCAGAAATCATATACGGTAAATTAGTCCCCCAATTATGTTCTTCTTTTAAATATATAAACGAATTGGTTAAATTAAAAAGGGAATCAAAATTAACCGATAAATCTTTTTGCTTATTTAAAAGTGTAAGGATCAATTCTGTTTTTAGATTCCCTGCTCCCCTTCCCATACCCAAAACAGTACTATCAATTATTTGAGCTCCGTTCTGTATGGCAGTTAAACTATTCATTAGCGCTAATTCCAAATTATCATGACCATGAAATCCAATTGGTATAGTAAGATATTTCTTTATTTCAATGAAAATATTTTCCACATCACCAGGAAATAAACCTCCATAACTATCAACGATATAGAAGTAATCTGAAGCTTCATTTATTTGAATCAGCGCTTCATTAAAAATAGAGTATTCCTCCCATTTGGAGGCATACATTAAGTTGAAACAAACCTTGAAACCTTGTTGCTTAATTTCTCTGGAAAGTTCAATCGCTCTCAGTAAATTATTAGGATCTACGGCAATTCTAATTAAATCAATTATCCCTTTACATGGTTTGAGAAGCGATTCTAAATCGTGAATTTCAACTTCTTTCTCATTTAAAATTATGGCTAATTTCTTATTACATTTTTTCTTACAATCTTTTAATATGAAGTGTGGCAGATAATAATACGCTCCCTCATAGGTATTCTTTTCTTTTGATCTATATCCAATTTCCACATAATCTATTGGCAGCTTATTAATTTCACTAAAATAATTATCTACCAAAGATTTATCAAAATCCCAGTTGGTATAATAGCCTCCATCCCTAAGAGTACAATCTAATAATTCCAATTTTGAGGTGTTTCCCTTAAGCATCTATTATTTTTTTAATTGTATTCTGTTATTAGAATCATTTATAAGTTCACCGAAATTATTTTTTAATAAATCTCGTAAAGCAAGCTTTTGAAAATGAAGCATTTTCATCCCATATCTCGTTCCAAATCTAAATCCATAAATCATTTTACCAAAAGATTTTAATAAAAGAATTAAAAATGGAATGTATAATTGATGGGTATAAAATATTTTTAGAAGATTTCTTGTGCTATAATATTCTCGAATCAGCAAATTATCTTCTCCTAAATTAGAATGCCTCCATTGATATGTTTGGCCCTTGTCTGCGATCACTCTTATTTTATACCATTTGGCGGCATCTATAATTAACTTGTAATCCTTTCGCTTGGCTTTTAAGCAAAAATCAAATTCTTCGAATCCAAAAAATAATTCTGCATCCGGCAATATTCCGTCCTTAATTACTTCAGAATTAACGATCATACTATGTCCTCCGGGTATAGAATCTACCTCTATAAACTTCTTGGATTTAAGTTCAGGGTTTGATAAGGATCTTATTCTCCCTGTAATGGAATTAAATTTACCACCCTTTTCCCCAATAATTCCTAACCTAACATTATCATTTAACAATTCTTCAATACCCGAGAAAAGATCTTTAAATACATTTTCATCTCGTGGTGGATTATCATCATCTCCCCAATATATCCAGTCATATCCTAATCGAACTAATTCTTTAAGACCATAAGAAGCAGCACCTGCAGGGCCACTATTATATCCCATTTGGTGATAGATTACGTCTTGGTAATCTTTTCCTAAAATTAGATCTTTACTCAAATTAGATTGGCTATTATCTATTATCAAAATCAGCTCTGGCGGAAAAACTTGAGACTTTAATTTCTCTATAGTGTCTAATATAAGATTAGAACGCTCATAAGTCATTACAAATGCAGCAAATTTGTAATTTCTCATCCTTTTATAGCTTAATTCTTAATTTGAAAAACTTATATGCTAGTTGTATCAATTTAGATTTAAATCGCTGTGCATACGTATAATAGTGAACTCTTACATTTTTAAAGAATATTCCATCTCCTGAGTTATCTTCAAAATAATATTTAGTTTTTTTCCCTCCTCTCAAGAAATAGAATCCAAATTTCATAGTGTCAAGTTTGGATTTTGCCTCTAAGTCAGTTATAAGAAATTGCTGAGTTTCTGACCAATCTTTAGGAATATAAGCAACATTGGAATAGTAGTAAAGTCCTTTCCCTAGTAATATTACCGGTTTCCCTTGAAAGTTTGCCTCCAAACCAGTAGTAGATCCAAAACTTATAACTTTATCTGCAACCCCTATCAACTCGTAACTATCTACTGGACTTTCCGGCGCAATTACAAAAACATTAGGGTATAATTTATTTAATCGTAATATTTTTGAAACAAATTCATGCTTCACTCCTTTTAAGTTAGGATGCATTCTTATTACCAAATTATAGGAAGGAAGCGATTTCCCAATATGATCTGTTAATACCTGTAAGGCTTCTATCTGATCTTTAAAATATGGGTTATCATATTCTTTACCAAAGGCAGCAAATTCATCATCTGAACTATTGAAGAGAATAATATTCTTATTTCCATTAAGAATATTATTTGGAAGAGCCCCTTTCTCCATTCCACCTGTATATGATGGATAAATTATACTCTCACCAGATCTTTGTCTTTCAAAAAACTCTGAGCCAATCTTAATTTTTTCCTGCTCACTTAGACTGGAATTTTGCCAACAATCTTTAACCAATTCCCACTTATTAAGAATGTTATGAGGCAGTATGTTCTTATAAGTTTCAACATAACCACCTAATCTTGCTCGCTCAACATTTATACAATCTATATTATTTGTAATAGTGGCCTTTAATATTGCTCTCACATAATCCTGCCTACCATTAAAATTATAAACAACATCTATATTTTCTTCATTTAAAAATCGTCTTACACCCAGATAAATTGTTAAAGCATTATACGCCAATTCCTTTACAAAATCTTGTTCAACATATAATAAATCTCTATCTCGAGTTCGAGAAATATAAGTAGATAATGTAGCGGAACCTAACTCAAAATTATCATACATCAGATTAAAGTCAATTCTTGTTGTATTCTTTAAAAATTCATCTGCTAATCTTCTATCCTCATCTGTTATTAAGTCAGATAACTTTATGTTATGAAATTCACCCGCAATTAGCTTTAACGTATTAGAAACACCCGCTTTACATCTAAAACATACATCAGGTTCTTTATGAATATTGAAATAGCAAATATCAAATGTATTTGAGCAACTCAAATAATAAATAGTAGCACCAGGATTACAGTCTATCTTATCCTGTAAAACATCTGGCATAATACCACGAGAATAGCTATCTATACTAAATACCGACGCGATTAATATGTTCATTAAATACTACTGATTTATAAATTTTGAAGTTGTACCATTTCACGAAATTCTTTTGAAATTTCCATTAATTTCTCAAAATTCCCGATAGCACTAATATGCCCATTCTTCATTAAGATAATTCGGTCTGCATTTTTAATAGTTGCCAACCGATGAGCGATGATGATAATAGTAAACTCACCTTTTAAATGATTAATATTTTGTTGAATTAGAGATTCCGTTTCACCATCCAATGCAGAAGTAGCTTCATCCATGAACAAGAAATCAACTTCTTTATATAATTCCCTGGCTATAGAAAGTCTTTGTTTTTGTCCCCCACTAATATTTATACCATTGGCTCCTAATAAGCTATCTTCCTTTTGAGGCAAATTCATTATATAATCTGAAATTGCTGCCTTTTCTATTGCTTTTAAAAATCGGGCATAGTTTTCAGGAGTTTTTGGAGCCCAAAAACTAATATTATTATAAATGGTATCATTAAAAATTGTAGCATCCTGTACAATGTAACCGATGTGCTTTTTGAAACTGGATAACTCTAAATGTTCTATTGGAGTATCATCTATCAAATAACTTCCTGAACCCGGTAATAATAATCCTGAAAGTATATTCATCAAGGTAGACTTTCCCGCTCCACTTTCCCCTACGATTGCCAAGGTTTCATTTTTATGAATATTAACATTTATATTCTGAAGAACTTTTTCTCCTGTATCAAATTCGAAATTTAAATCTTTTAACTGAAGCTTATCTGTAAAGCCTTTAAATATTTCAGTTCCATTTCGCTCACGACCTTGCTTTAATTCTTGTGTAAAAGATTGCATATTGTCTAGACTACCTGAATTACCTAAAAATAAATTCCATTGTTCCTGCATTGCCATAAAGAAAGTAATTCCTCTATAAAGTAAAATTAGACTTAACAGAATACTTCCCACCACTTCATCAAAAAAATACATCTTCAAGAATATAGCACCAAACACTACAAGAATTGTAAGTGGTTCTCTAATAGCTCCTAACAAAGCATCCACCATCCCTATTCTTCTCTGAAGTCCTTCAATTTCAATTATATTATTTTTCAATTTTTGTCCATAAATATCATTTAATCCAGTTGCTTTCAGATATTTAAAAAGGTGAACTTTCTGTACTAATAAATTTTGAAAAATATGAGATTGAGTAGTAAACTTTTTTGAAAAGTATTTAGTTCGCTTATAAAGGATTTTAAAGATTAGATTTATGAATACTCCTCCAACCACTGCCAATAAAGTAAATTTCCAATCGGAACCCAAGGCTAATGACACATAAACCAATACCAGCACCCCGAACTGCACAGATTTAAAATAATAATTATACGCAATATTAACCCGGTTTACCTCCCCGCTAAATGTATTTTGTATTCGACCAGTATTGGCTTTAAGGAATTTTTCAAAATCATAATGACTAAGTAAATCTATATTAGAAATTCTTATCTTCCGTATAAAATATTGTTGATAAATTATCCTGATAAAGGTTTCAATATATTTAGCAAGTCCTTTTAAGCTAAAGAATACAAAAATCAATAAAAAGATATTGGTAAGATTGGGAGTAATACCAAGTTGATTGATCACTAAATCAGTTATAAAATCTTTGTCAGTCCCAACTTCTGAAACATTGGATTCTGAAGTTATCAATTTGAAGAGAGGAATAAATAATGCTAACCCAATCCCATCCAGAAGGCCAACCAAAAGACTAATACCAAAAGCTATAAAAATTCGATATCTTAAATATCCATAGAAATAGGAAAGATAATGGAAGTAATTCTTTAAGAACTTTTTATAATCCATAGATGCATTGTAATAGCCTTCAAATTTACTTATTATATAACCAATGGAGCGGTATGAAAGCTAAATTTTAGTTTAAAAATAGGGTTTTAATTATTCTCTAACAATCATAAGAAATTAAATAAATATTGCAGATAATAATATTTTTAAAACAACATTCACACAAACTCTCCAATTAATTTCTTTCAACACCTCATTCTATTAATTAAATTATCGATCTAATCCAATACCCAATGAATTATTCATTTGAAGGTGTTAAATTGCGTTATAAATCTAATCTTTCTCTAATTTTACAATTAAAATAAATTACATGTCTTTTATCCAAAACATTTATTAGACCTAATACATATATTACTGCTCAATAAATGATTATTAGATTTATAAAAAGAAACTATACAATGAAGGGTTGTATTTTTAGAAACAAAAATAGAATGTAAAATCACGATTTTTTCGATTGTTACCGGTTTACACTTTCAACTTTTAGGATTCTTAATTTAACCTAATCGGATATATTTGGATTTAATTAAAAAATAATGAAGTTTAAAATTTCAGTAATTATACCAACTTACAATAGGGCTCATATAATTAAAGATGCATTAGATTCTGTATTAATGCAGACCTATTCCAATTGGGAATGTATAATAATTGATGATGGATCTACAGATCATACTGAAAAGATAATTATGGATTATATAAATCTAGATAGTAGATTTATATATATTAAAAGACCATTCTCAAGAAATAAAGGAGCAGCAACATGTAGAAATATTGGTTTAGAAAATGCCAAAGGAGAGTATATCCAATTTCTAGATTCAGATGACTTCATTGCAACCAATAAATTCGAAGTCCAAATTAACCATCTAAAAAAGGAAAAATCAACAACTATTGGAACTTGTAGATATGGAATCATGAGACCTATATATGAAAAACCAAGGATTTTATATGGGTTAAACTCGTTTCGAACATTTAAAAATCCCCTGAATTTATTCAGAATTTTTGGATTTAAATTTAATTATTTCCCCCCACATGTTTATTTAATTCCTACAGTTATAGTTAAAAAGGCAGGGAAGTGGAATGAGAAATTGACGGTCAATGATGATGGCGAATATTTTTCGAGAGTTATTTTAAACTGTTCAAAAATAAAATTCTGTAACAATACATTTGCCATATATTGTACCGGTGCAGAAAACCGAATAAGTGGGAACGTTATGAAGGATGAAGGCGTGAGAAGTTATATTGAAAGTTGGAATTTAATTGACAACAATATTTCTGAGAAAACCGGTGTTAAAAATCATATTTACGTACAAGGAGCCAAAGCAAACCTTTTCAAAAAGCTTCAAAGTGAGAATCCAGCTTTAATATCTAAATATTCAACATTTTTTGAAGGTAGATGGTCCAATCCTTCCTATTTCTTAGTTTCGGTTATAAATAGAGCAAGAACGAGATTATTGGTTTCCTCTAAACCTTATTAAAAACCCTCCTTCTTATATCGGAGCAATTTTAATTAAACAGATTGATACAGCCGCATTGATATAGACATGAGAAAAAATATTTTCAATGATGTAACAATGCATTTCGTAAAAACAATTCAGGTTTTTTTCTGTATAATTCAATAATTTTATGAATGGTAATAGTACAATTGTAATTAAAAGTTTCAAATATTAGTGTTAGTAATTCCAAGTCTTCCGCGTAATCACAGGTAAGAACAATATTATCGATAAATTCATGGTAAGAAGGAACCTGTACTTTTTTATACTTTAAATTTTTAGATGAGTTTTCTCTAAGGGCTGCAGTAACATGCTCTAGATGATAAGGATTTCGGGATTCGATAGCTTTCAATTCCTTAAGACGAACTAGTTCAAATCCGCTCCCTTTTATTAAGCCATCATTATAAATTCCATCAATATAATCATAATCATTAAAGGAGGTTAAGCATCTTTTTAAAATCTCTATATCTACAAAAGGATTATCAGCGGTAATTCTTATAATTTCCTGAACATTAAAGGTATCTGCAGCATTTATATAGCGAACTAAAACATTGTTGAGACTACCTCTATAGATTAAAACATCTTCTAGACTTTTTAAATACTCAACTAAAATATCATCAGATTTATCGATACTCGTAGCTACAATTATTGGCAAGCTTAGCACTCTAAGTCGCTCAATCACATAAAATATTAGTGGCTTACCTCCTATCAACTTCAAACTTTTACCAGGAAGTCTGGTGCTTGACATTCTAGCTTGAATAATTATTGAACGATTGGTCATTAATTATTTAGATAAGAATTATAAGCTTGATCTAGGATTCCCTTGCTATGTAAAATTGTTTCAACATATTCTCTAAACACACCATTGCCACCAGTAGTCTCTAGGACAATATCGGCATTATCCTTTACTCTTATATATGCATCAGAGGGACAAAAAAAGACACCTACTTTATTTATCAAATTGTAATCATTCATATCGTCGCCTAAATAAGCAACTTCAGAAAGATTTATCTTCAAATTGGAACAATGAGCCATTAGAACTTCTAATTTGTTAGTCACTCCTAGTTTAAAATCTTCTATGTTTAGCTTTGTTAATCTGGATCTAACCATCTCATTATCTTCCCCTGATAATATTAAGATTGGTAGATTCACTAATTTTGCCAATGCTACCCCAAAACTATCTTTAGTATTAAATTTTCGCAAAGAATCTCCATTAGAACCATAATAGAAAGAACCATCTGTCCAAACTCCATCAATATCTGAGACCAATAACTTAATGTCTTTGTTTATATCTATCTTCATGTTCAATTAAATATAATATAAGTCTGAATTCTAAAAACCTGCTAGTTTTTATTTGAAAGAATTCATATTAGCTGGATATGAATCGCAAAAAAACACTTCTGAATTCCTCATTTCTTCGAATGATGAAAATGTAGAACTATTCTAGTTTTCTACAGATTTTATATGGTAAATATAAAAGAATCAAACTAGAATGAATTGAAGATTTTTAGTAGCAGAAAATTAAGATTGGTACTTCACTATTCGGAAATCATATTTGGAAAAATCAACTCATCTTTTTCTATAGGTACTAAAACTTTCTTTCCTATTACTTTTTCTCTCTCTAACCATCTATATCCATCTCCCGGTGAAAGCAGATGCAAGTCTGATTCCTTTATTATTGAACCTTCAGGGATGTTTTTATTTACGGCTAAAGATCTTTCTAACTTAACTTTTGTTTCTTTAACGGCAGGCTCAATAAAAATATCCTTTTGCCCCATAGATAACTCTAACAATCTAATATCACGAATCATTCTCCAACATCCATCAATCCCTAATGAACCGGCTTGATCTGTACCTTTCATTTTTCGATCTAGTGTAAGATGCTTTTCAATAATATTTGCACCCAAAGCAACAGCTGCAACAGGGGTGGAGATACCTATGGTATGATCTGAATAACCTATACTAAAATTTGGATAATGCTCTTTTAAATATGAGATAGATTTTAAATTAACATGAACAGGATTTGTTGGATATTCTGAAACACAATGAAGAATAGAAATATCATCATGATGTTTAGAAATCACCTCCAAAGCCTTGTCCAATTCCTCTTTACCACCCATACCCGTAGAAAGAATTATGGGAATTTTTGTTAGACTCAAAGCTTCTAATAGAGGTAAGTTCGTAAGATCTCGCGATGCCACCTTCAGCTTGTCTGGTGTAAAATAATTTAAGATATCTAAGCAACTAGGTGCACAAAGAGTTTCTACCACATCTAAGCCTTTAATCTTAGCGTAGTTATAAATCTCTAAATGTTCCTCATAAGAGAGTTCTAATGCTTGTCTATGCTCACCATACGTCTTCCCAAAAGAATGAATGCTTGTATACGGTTTAGATAAAGCTGTTTTAGAAAGCTCATACTCAAGATCTCTCTTAGTGAGTTTAATAGCATTCATGCTCATCAAATGATGATCAAAAAGCTCATCTTTTATCGGGCGAGCTGCTATATCTACAATTAACTTAGCCAACTCTACAGAACCATTATGATTCTGACCGATTTCACCGATTAAATATGTAGATATATTCATAAGAAGTTTACGCTGCTTCTGCCAATTGCGGGGTGTTTGAATTCTTTAAGTTCAATTTAATTGACAAAGTTTTTTCATGAGCAAGATAGTAATAGATTACAAAAAACAGAAAATACATGACCATAGATTTTTGTCTAATAATAATTCCTAAGTTGGACATTACAAAAGTCATTGCAAATGATGTTATTAAAAAAAGCACGAGACTCATCCTCACATTAACAGGGGCATGCTTCAAAAATTTTAAAAAATCAATTTTAATTATCTTCAAGAAGAGTAATAAATAGATCAAATTCTCTGCAGAAACAATAATTCCCAACACACCGGGAGCATCAAAAAACAAAGGTCTAAACCAAAAGGTGAAAAATTTCTCCGGCAGTGAGTAACCAGCCATGTTAACACCAGAACCGGCGTTATCCAAATCATGAGATCTCTTAGTGGTAAACTTTATAAAGTCCCCCAATAAATCTTGAGAGTTGTTTAGATGAACAACGGCCAATATTTGCTCATGAACCAAAAATAATCCTATTAATATAGTTAAACCAATCAAACCTTTTTTCTTCCAAGAGATACTATCCTTACCTAATAGAAATCCACCCAAACCACCAACGGTAAGTAGAAGAAAAACATGTGGCCTAATATAGAAAACTAATAAAGAACCTACTAACAATCCTATAATTCTCGACTTTGGGTGTTTAATTGAATATGCAAAAAGCATTAGGCCTAAAAATATAATGGCCCCTTTCCCCATAGAAGCTGTCCAGAAATGCATATTAGGTAGGAATAGGATTAATGAAAGTAAATCTATATGTTTAAAAACTTTTACTTCCAAAGAAATATTCTCCTTGAAAAATAGATATGCATAAACAAAACCTAAGAAACCAAACCAAGCATATAAAACCATCATCATTTCATAAGAGAATCCAAATCCATTTATAAATGGATATGATATAAAATTCACAAAGGTAGTTTCTGTTCCAAAAAAGTCTATCCAACTCTTAGTAACATTTTGCGGCCAGATAAAATATTTATGTGAATCTGATGGGTTAATAAATGCATAGGCATAATATACAATTCCAAAGAACATATGATAATAGAATAATCTATTCATCAATTTCTTATTGAAAAAGGAATGTTTTTTTTGAAGTCTATTAAATATTAATTGAGTCAATAGATAAAGAAAAGGAACCATTAATAAAGCTCCAATAATATCTAATATAAGTCCGGTTTCTAATTGCATTGTTATGATTTCTAACAATAGGTATGCAACTTAAAAGCCAAAACACAATATATCTCTTTAAACAACTAAGGGTAACCTTATAGCTACTGAATTTAAGCTATTTACAATGCTTATCAGGTTATAAGCACAGTTCACCCCATTATAGAACAATAGGAATAAAGTCTATCCACAAAAAAAATCCACAGAAATGTGTGGATTTTTTACATATAAATATCTTAATCAGATTTTATTTTTAGGCCAAATTGCTTTCATAAGTTTGTCTATACCACTTTTGAAAACAGAAGAAGGTCCATACTTTGAAGGTGTTATCTTCTTTACCAGAAAGGTACATAGTTACTCTTTCCAAAATTTCAATAACATTGAAAAAGATTTTTTCTATATATTATCAAATAAAATAACCTTCAATTAATACTTGAATTTAATCAAGCTATAATATTCATATTAAACAGACTCCAGTTTATTTTTTTATCTTATCTCCAACCTCTTTCATATTTAAAGAAGCAAATCCATATTTTCTATTACAAGATTTGTAATGCTTTAAAATGGACTTTAAATCGTTCAAATTACCTTCTGGATTTTGACCAAAATTATGTGGATGCCACCATAAATGATAAATCTCATTAGACTTAGCAGCCTTAGTCATTTCAGATTTTATTCTTTTCAATTTAAGCGAATTCACAAAATCAGAATTTGAGTGCGGCCTTAATAATCTACTTGCTTTTTGAGAGGTAGGCTTATCTTCTGAAATTTTTACTTCTGAAAGCTTATAGGATTTATCATTGAACCCTAAATAAGCATCACCGGTACGAAATATTTTATCTTTCAATGAATCCCCTTGTACATTAGTCCAGTACCAATTAGTTGGGTTAGAACGAACGTTTTCAACACCTAATTCATAACAAACCTTTAAGTAACTCTCATTAAATTGATTTCTTGGAAATACTAATGATTTAAGCGATATATTCATTTTTTTAGCGACTGATATAGCCATTTTAAGGTCTGCCTTAAAAGATTCCAAAGTTTGTCCAGACTCTAAACAGTAATAGTGAGAATAGGTATGTGTAGCAACTTCCTGAAATGGGGTATTATTTATCTGTAAAATCAAATCCTTAGCAAAGCACATTTCTTCAACTTCTTCATTAGGAACTGCATCAGCATAATTATATGCTGAAATTTTAGAATTTACATATTTGGGATTAGTAGATGGAAGATTTTTTTGCCATTCTGACCAATTCTCATTAAATAACATTCCCACTGTTGCCCAAGTTACATGGATTTCATATTCCTTAAACAGTTCTAATAATTGAGGAACTAGTTGTTTTGTATTTGAGAAATAGGATTTCTTGTTCTTATAATCTACTTTATCAAATACACCCCATAACAATTCAAAATCTAAGGATATTACTAAATAACCACCTTCTTTCATCTTATAAAAATATATAAACCCACAATCAAAATGATTCTACCAAAATTAATATTAACCTAGTTTAAAGTCTATAAGTTAAGGAACTACTTGAGCTCGTTAGGCATTAATTTGTAATTTTCTTAACTTTTTTAGTTTTATGATCTTATCATACTTTTTCTGTGCTAAATAATAATAGATTACAAAAAAAGCAAAATACATTACCATCGACTTCTGTCGCATTATGATCCCTAAATTGGACATCACAAAAGTCATTGCGAAAGAGGAAAGAAAAAATACCACCAAACTCATCTTTACCACTACCGTTGAGTTTTTTATAAATGTGATAAAGTCTTTCTTTAAAATTTTTACAAATAACAATAAATACATCAGGTTTTCTACGGAAGTAATGAGCCCAAGAATTCCGGGAGCATCGAAAAATAAAGGACGAAACCAGAAAGTAAAAAGTTTTAATGGCAAGGGATAAGATGCCATATTTACACCTGATCCCGATTCGCTCAAAGATTCAGACCTATCTGCAGAAAAATCTTCGAAACCTTCCACAAGATCCTCAGAACCTTCCAATCCAACAACTCCTAAAATTTGATCCTGAGCCAACCACAATCCCCCAATCATCACTATATAAATGAATAATTTTCTACCAAAAGATATTTTTTCCTTTCCACTCATATATCCTAGGAGGGTTCCCACGGCTACAAATAAAAATACGTGGGGCCTTATAAAGTAGATTAAGACCGATCCAAGTAACAAAGTCATCAACCTTGATCTTGTACTTTTAATAGCATAAGCGAACATCATTAAGCCTAAGAAGATTGGAGCTCCTTTTCCCAAAGAAGCTGTCCAAAAGTGCATATTTGGAAAAAAAAGGATGAGAGTCAGTAAATCAAACTTTTTAAAAACCGTTATTTTAATCGGAATATTCTCCCTAAAAAAAAGATAGGCATATACAAACCCAAGATATCCCACCCATGCGAAAAGCATCATCATCATTTCATAATTGAAGCCTAAAAAATTGATGAAGGGATAGGAAAGGAAATCTATGAAGGTAGTACTGGTACCAAAAAAATCCATCCAAGTAAAATCAACTCTCTGAGGACGGGTGAAATATGCATGCGAATCTGAATTATTAAAAAATGCATAAGCATAATAAACACCATAAAAAAACAAGTGGTATCCAAATAGCTGATTCATCAGTTTCTTTGAAAAGAAAGCATGTCTTTTAGACAGAGAGCTAAAAAGCCCCTGGGTAATAAGAAATAGTATTAATATTAAAAAAAATGCTCCAAGCATGTTAAAATAATTCAAGATCCCCTAAAGTATAGGACCAATTGTTAAGCTGTGATAATTCCTTTTTTAAATTTGAGTCCAAATTTACATCTCTCATGCTTAATACCGGACCATAATTTCCGGAAAATCCAAAACCGGAATTTAATTCTGAAGAAGTTGTAATTAGCTGCGACCCAAATTTTTTACTGAATTCCTTTATTGCACTATTTATTTTTTTAAAACCGGTATCATCAGTAAAAATATGCTCAGTTATTCGTAGCTCTTTAAAATATTTATGCTCCTTTATATATCCTGACAGATAAAAATCCTGATCTCCCTTTACTTCGTATTTCTGCAAAGGATTATTTTCATAACGCCAGAATAGATATTCAGAAGATTTTAAAGTGAATAATTTATTTTCTTCAGTTTTTAAATCATTATATTTTGAGATCAATCCAGCTAATTGAGCAACGGAACTATTATTAGTTATCTTATAATGCCAGGTTTGTTTTACATTAAGCCAATTCAAGGGATTAGCTGGAACAATCCGGATCTTTAACTTATCCACTTCCTCCCAACCCATTTTTAGATATCCTGGTAAACTTTGGGTATTAGGAGTGTTAAAAATAAAATCATCACCATGCTCTTTAGCTATTTCTATTGCTTTCAATGTGAGTTTTTTAAAAACCCCTTTTCCTTGATGCTCGGGATGGGTTGCTGTATCTACCGCTCTCAATGCTGAAAACACCTGTTTTCCCAATTGCCATTTCCACCTCATCAAAGCACGAACCCCAATAATAGTGTCATTTTCCACTGCCACCAAAATCAGCGATTTCCCAAACGGGTTCTCGATATGTTTATACCTCCACACGGCTTCCGTCTTTTTTGAGGAAGTTTCACCAAGGCTGGCTTTTAGTACTTCTAAAATTTCCGGTATGTCCAGCTCTGTGGCTTCTCTAATTTGCATAGTTCCTGGTTAATTGGTTAATTTGTTTACTCGATTCCGAAGAATCGGGAGTGAATTCAGGATTCGGGACTCGTCAAATCATTAAACTATCAATCGCTAATTCGAAATGAGAACATTAGGTAAATTAATTTCCATATCCTCAGATTCCCCCTTCGTCTGCTCCCTCTCTCTAAGTTTATATCCTGCCCTCCCTCTCTACAAGACCCTGTCCCAATTGTCAAATCGAGCGGAGTCGAGATGTCATTCCCTCCTCGCTAGTTCACTGTAAATAACTTCCAACTCATCAACCATCCTTTTTAAACTAAACGAATTCATGGAACGTTCCCGGGCTGCTATTTTAAAGTCCTGTAACTTTGCAGGGTCGTCAATTAAGATCTGACATAGATCAGTTAGTTTTTCCCATTCTTCAACTTTACAAATAAGTCCATCCTGTTTATCTCGAATTACTTCTTTTATCCCTCCCGCATTTGTAGAAACAATAGCACATTCCATACTCATAGCTTCAAGAAGGGCAATGGGCAATCCTTCAAAAGAGCTGCTCATCATAAAAATATCCATCGCCGAAAAATAGGGCTTAACATCGGTTTTTAAACCCGGAAATAAAACATTTTTTTCTAATTTCAATCTTAATAATTCAGCTTTAATCTCTTCTTCCAAAGGTCCGGCGCCTACTATTATTCCATATACGTTTGGATTTTTAGTTGCAATTTCCTTAAAAACCTGTAACCACTCAATAAGTCTCTTTTGAAACCGGAAAACAGCAACATTTCCTATCACTACTGCATTTTCGGGAATGCCCAATTCCTGTTTTGTTTTAATTCCCAAATCAGGATTTCTTCTGAATGAATCTGTATTTGCACCATTTAAAAGTGTTCTAACAGGAATTTTTGGGTTGATATTTTTCTTTATAGAATTGGTTACATCTTCCGAAACCCCCAATGCCAGGCTCTGGGAATTAAAGGTCAATTTATTGATCATTTTAGTTGCAATATGATATCGTTCCTGCATATTATGTTCCGTATAAACAACAGGAATTTTAGTCTTCGCAAAAACCAGTCTGCCTAAAAATCCAGCCCAAGGCAAATGACAATGTATTAAATCTATGTTATTAACTCTGCAATACTCGATCACCTTTGGGTATTGTTGCAATAATTTTATATTATTGGCTGCAGATAAACAAGTCACCTTTCCTCCTGCGTTTTCTATAGTCTCAGCCATCTGATTCTTCCAAGGGAGAAAATAGATAGTGTGAAATTCAAATCTGGAAGTATCGTGTATTTTAAGGGTTTCAGGCAGTAACATCTCTGCTCCCCCGCGGCCTAGGGATTTTATAATGTGAAGGATCTTTATTTTTTGCATCTATCTGGAAATCTTGATTGGCAAATTTAAGGCAATATAAAACGACGACAAGGATTTAAGAGGAATTTAAGAAACACGAATTTCACGAATTAAACCTTATTTCACGGATTTGGGAAACACGAATTGCGCGAATTTAAACGAATTGCACGGATTTAATTAGTTTCTCTGTTTACTGTTTATCGTTTACTGCTTACCGTTTCCCAAATTAACCAATTTACTACGTCACAGCATCACTCTATTACTGCATTACCAATTAACAAATCCCGAATTAACGAATTAACAAATCACCCTCTCATACACTTCAACAAACTTCAAAGCGATCTCCTCATTCATATACTCCTTAACTACCATCTTGTATCCAGCTTCAATTTGTTCCAAATTTGGATTTTCCAGAGTTCCAACAACTGCTTTTACAAAGCCTGCCTCATCATGCTTTTCTATCAACCTTCCTGTTTGTGAAGTGACAATTTCTGAGATACCGCCGACATTATAAGCTACCACAGGGGTTTTGCAAAACATTGATTCTAACAAAACCGCGGGAAGACCCTCGATATTACTTGGCAGGACCAAAATATCAGCTGCTGAGATATAGTTTAAAGGATTTCGGACTCCTTCATAAAATTTAACAGAATCCTGCAAATCCAATTGCTGCACATCCTCTTCTGTTATATTCCGCAGTGGTCCTTCTCCTATCAAATGAAGAAAATAATTTTGATTTAAATTATTTAACTTTTTGAATATGGAAAGCAACCCTGTATGGTTTTTCTCCCGGGTAAAAGAGCCAACATGAATAACATTAATTTTCTTAGTTGAAAAAGCGATTTCAGTTTCTTCGGTTTTAATAGGATCAATTCCTATTGGAACAACAAGGGTTTTGCTTTTTGAGAAGGGAAACACCTTATTTAAATCTCTTTTTGATGCGTGGGATACAGAAATGATCCTATCCACATTGCGCAGCAGAAAGGAATTTATAAATTTTGAAAACTTATTTTTAACATAATAACTGGTAGTACTTGCATTCCTGTAGACAATTGGGGATTTCCATTTGTAAAGTAATTTTGAGAAAACCGCATATTTTAAGGTATCTGAAGCATTTGCCTGGATTATCTCCGGCTTAAATTCTTCAATAATATCAGCAAGTTTTTTCCATCCCTGTAAATCGAGATAACGATTAGAATCCTGACTTGAAAGAGTAGGTATTTTATTTTTGAAGGGCAGCAATGCATCGCCATCATAAATACTGACAATTTCAACTTGATGTCCCAAATTTATAAGATGGCTGGAGAGTTGACAAGCAAATATTTCTGCACCCCTGTATTGTTTTTGTTGAATGATTTGAAGTATCCTCATTTAAATCCCTTTTCCTGAATTAGTTTGAAGAATTAATTTTTTGTATAACGCCTCAAATTTTTGTGCGTTCTGCAATGGATTAAACTCTTGAACTACTAAATTATACGCATTAGTCCCCAATCCAGTTTTTAAATCTTCATTATTAATTATTCTAAGCAAGGTCTTTTTAAATTGACCTTTATCAAAATCATCAATTATAAAACCGGTTTTTGCGTTTTCAAGAACTTCACAAACCCCTCCAACATTTGTTGCTACAGATGGCACATGTTGACTTCCTGCTTCCAAAATTACCCCTGGAACCCCTTCTACTTTACTTGCAAGCACAAAACAATCTGAGGATGCTAAAAGTTCTGGAATATCTTTTCTAAAACCTAATAGAAATACCGTGTTTTCCAAGTTTCGTTTAATTATTTCTTCTTGAATAAAACTGAATAGTACTCCATTTCCAACACATACCAATTTTAATGTTGGCTGTAATTGCTTTAATTCTTCGAAAATATCCAGAAGGAATATGTGATTTTTTTCCTGACTAAAATTACCAATATGTATAGAAATTCTATCTGTATCAGCTAGATTCAGTTGCTTTCTTAATTTTTGTGCTTCAGAGATAGCATCTACACTTTTTATAGGGATACCTCTTCTTATAACGGTTGTTTTTTCTTTAGGATAATCAAAAGTTCTTATAAAATCGTTAATCGCCTCTTCACCTACTGAAGTTACGTGATCAACTTTTTTAAAGACCTGCCTATATAACTCTTTCTTCAGCCCATCAGACACCCATTCGCTAATCATACTAATATTACGGTAAACTATTGGAGTTTTAGGAAGAAAGAAAGATGCTGCAACCATATATTTTAAAGTGTCTGAACCATTACACTGAATGATATCCGGTTTAGTTTGTTTTATTAGCTTCACCAATTTCTTCACCAAGACTATAGAAAAACTTCCACTTTTATCATTTACAAGATCATAATTTTCTGCATTCTCAACATTTAAAGTATTTTGATCATTGTTATACAAACCAACGAATATTATTTTATGTCCTAATTTTATTAATTCTGAACTCAAATTCGCCGCGAAAACCTCTGCTCCACGATATTGACGTTTAGTGACTAATTGAAGAATTCTCATTTTAAAATTCAGTTTTTAGAACATCATTATACATTTGGAACATTTCCGAGTTGATAGTATTCAAATCAAATTTTTCTTGAAATCTAGTGTAAGAGTAATTTCCCAAATCATCTCTAAGCGCTTTATCATTATAAAGCCTAAGAATATTCATTGCAAGTTCCTTATAATCTCCAGGTTGAGAAAATAAAGCTCCATGTTCCGAACCAACAACCTCCCTCAAAACTGGTATATTCGAGCAAATACAGGGAAGTTTGGCAGAGAATGCCTCTAATAAAGCTCCTCCTAAACCTTCATAATAAGAAGGAAAGATAAATGCATCTGCATCCACCAACCTCTTTTCAACATCGTTTACAAAACCAAGTATCTTTACCTGATCACTAAGATCATTGGCAGAAATGTAGTCTAGTATTTTTTTAGTGTATTGCCCCTCTCTTCCTAAAATCTGCAAATTGATATTAGTAATATCATATTCTTCTTTAATAAAATTTAAAGCATATAAAATATCAATTTGACCCTTAGCAAATTCCTGTCTCCCCGTATTAATTAATTGAAAATCATTATTTAAGGAAGAAGATTTTTTATTCGAATTTTCTCTTCGTCCTCTATAAATAATCCTATAATTATCTTTTATTTTAAATAAAGGTAAATAGTGATGATACACCTCATTGGTAATAGCATGATAAAAGATGTTGGAAGTTAATCTTGCTGTCCATTCATCAACCTTTTTGGCAAGTTGAAATTTTTGCCAAGATAGTTGACTATCTTTCTTTCTTTCTAAGGAATAAGGAGTATTCACCAAACTTTGAATCACTTTACCTTTGCTGACGAATAACCTAGATAATCTCAAAACAAGATTAGATTCAGCTAAAACAGAATGAATAATATCTGGATTTTCATTCTTAATAATTTGTGAAATAAACTTTATCTTAGATTTTAAGTTATTATTACCTTCATAATAGATGGTATTAATTCCAAAATTTTCAACTTCCTTTTCTAGACCAATTTTTTTGTGTTTTAGGCAAACAATGTTTAAATTAACGTCATTTCTTAAATGAAGAAATTTCGCAAATTCTACCATAGATCTTTCAGCTCCACCAGCTCCAAGAGAATTTATTAATATAATTATTTTCATAAGTTCTTTAGTAATATTTAAAGGCGACCTTCTAAATCACCGGAAGAAAATTGTATATCTTCCATTATATTAAAACTATCATCACGATAAACTACAACAGAATTTCCTCTCCGTTTAGATAACCATAAATCTAAATGTTTATTCTCTAAATAATAAAGTAAAAAGATTTTTTCAATCTTAGCCAATTTGCTAAGAGAAACCTTCATTATTGTATGATCTCCTATATAATCAATCAATATTAAGGTTTTTAAGCCTTTTAATATTTCTAATCGATATATTACTAAAGCTGATATACCATGAGCATTTATTAGTACTACCTGGTAATCTTTATCTTTATAGCGCCAATTTAGATATTCTCTAGAAATATTGGTTTTAAACACTTTGTTATTTATACTTAGATCACTAAGATCCACATCACCATTTCTAACATTCTTTACTGATATTTCACCACTCATGGAAGGAAAAATAATTCCTAAATTAAAATTTAAATTTTCTGCATAGTATTCCCATCCCATCTTAATATAACCAGGTAAACTGTTCTTATTAGGAGTATTAAAAACTAAATCGTATTTATCTTTGAATTTGGTTAATCCAGTCATGGTAAGATCTTTGAATAAACCTTTACCCCTATAACTTGGATGAATAATAGTATCCACTGGACGTATTGCCTTAACAACTGTTCCTTCCTTCTTAAATTCCCAGAACATGAACATCCTAACTCCAACTATTTTTTTTTGGTCAAAGGCTAATAGCCCCAATGATTTTCCAAAAGGATTCTCATAGTGCTTCCATAAAAATGAATCTTCAGTATTTTTTTCGCTAAGACCCAAATGGATTAAATTAATGATCTCGGGAACATCTGTAGAATATTCAATTTCTCTAAATAAAATCATACAATTCTATTTTTCAAGGTCATTAATTTAGAGTGCAACCCAGAGACTTTTAATTTAAATTCATTTAATTCTGTATCTGAATTCACTCTAATTCTGGATATCCTCATAGGATTTAAATCTGTTTTATTTAATTTATGATCAAACAAAAAGGCCATTTTTACACCATTATTTTTTAAAATATCTTCTGAAGTTTTATCCCAATTTCCGTTAGGATATGCAAAAATTTCTGCTCCTGGAAGTTGCCATTTTTCAAAACTTATCTTAGATAATTTTAAATCATCATTCAATTCCTCACTCGAACATTTATCAACCATAGGATGCGTATGGGTATGATTTCCTATAAACATTTTTTCAGATTGCATCATTAAAATATCATCCTTGGTAAGTTGTCGTGAATCAATTGGCTCGAGTTGCTTTAAGTAAGTAACTCGTTCAGTATTGGAAATTTCTTTTAGCTTATTCACAATCAACCTCGATTCAGTGTAAGATTTACCCTGATTTTGTAATGCTATTTCTACCCACCTGCACCAGAAGGTGTTTACAGATCCTATTAAACTAGTGATTACGAACATCACTGATGGCAAATTGTATTTTTTTAATAGAGGTAAACCATGATCCAACACAGATACGTCACCGTCATCAAAAGTTATCAATATAGAGTTAGGAGGAAGCTTTTCATTCTTAAATAAATGATTTTTTAAAACATTAATATCAATAATATTAAAACTAGAATTTACGAGAAATTTTAAATGGCTTTCGAATATAGAAGAATCCTTAAGATCATGATAAGCTAAAACTCTAAGTCCATTATTTTTATAAAAGGTTATTTTAGAAAAAATATTCAATAATTTATAAAGATTTGTCTTCATATTCAATTACATGTTAAAGCCTTATTCACTCTTAAATAAGAGAATCACATAAGTTATTTATCCAAATTAAACTCTTCCCAAAAATTTAATCCTATTATAAAATCTCAATTTTTATTAAGATTCTCTTTCTATAATATTCCTAACTGTATAATAAAATGAATTTTCTTGAATGTCATTATCTTTCAAAAATCTTTTTTTATACAATTTATATTTATTATGGTCAATATATGGTTGTAAAGTTTCAAAATTTGAATCCACATCCATATACAAACTATTCATTTTCAAGTAATTAGTATAGAAATCAAATAGTTTTTTAATTCTTGGATGATAATTATAAATAATAGCATCTTTAAGAATTATTACAGGCTTCTCATAATAAATCGCAAAATTTATTGAAGTGCTGTTATGAGCTAGAACTAGGTCTGCATCCTTAATTAAATCTTTTGTTTTACCAATAATAGTTTTAATCCCCTGAAATTTTCCATGCAACTCCTTTTTAAATGCTATAGCGTCGGGATGTAGTGCAACAATTATCTCATCAATCTTAAATTCTTTCTTAATATTAGAAAATGTTGTAATAAGATTTGAATAATAATTATCGAGATAATCATTCGGAAAAGGCTCATTATAAACTCCAGGATGTGTGTGATGTAAAAAAGGTATCCCTTGGTCAAGAAAAACTGCTAATTTCTCTCCTTTCTTTACAAATTGATTATTTGTAGTACTTAAAATATGATTCATATCATCCGCATGAACCGAAAATCGATTTTGAGGTTTCACTGTTAGATATGCTTTAATGGGTAATAGATAGGAAGTACTACATAAATAATAATCTGGAAGGGGAATTTGATAAAAAAAGCTATAGTAATATTTTAAAAAATGAAGAGGTAATACCCTTGATAATTTACGTACAGAATTTTCAATTAACAGCCTCCATTTAGGAGGTGATTCAATCTCAGCAAAGGTTTTAGTGTTATAAGACAAAATTATATCTCCCTTTCGAATAATTTTTTTTAATTCACGTGAAGAATAATTTAGGTCATGATCTTTTATTACATATAATATATTTTCTTTAGATAAAGATTGGGAATAGTTAATTAAGTCTTTCTCATCTTTAATAATATATCTATTGTTTAATATAATTTCTTCAGTTGCAGTAGCAAAATTTCCATAAAAAATGGTTGCATCTAAAATTGTAAAGTTGAAACCTGTAGCTTTAAAATGATCGAAATCATAAATATATCTATGAGAATCTCTTAATATTTTAGGGACAAAAAATACAATATTCATAATTACTTGATTAAATCAAGGCTTGCTCGTGTTCCTTTTTCAATATCTACAATAACAGTCTTACCCAAAAATTTGCTGAGATTTTTAGGATGCATCCCGTAACCTGGTCTTATGGATTTAAAATTATTTTCATTTATAATATCTCCAGCTTTCATATTTTCCACAAAATAAAGAGATCTAGAAAACTCTCTTCCTTTTTTTTGCTTTTCGGTTAAAGTATAATCTACCTTCCCAATTGCTTTTTCTGCCTCTCTTACCGCTTTTACCATTTCTGTAAATTCCTGTTCATCCATAGAAAAAGAGGAATCTGGACCACCAATTGATTTATCCAAAATAAAATGTTTTTCAATGATTTTTGCGCCAAAGCATGTTGCAACTATTGGAACAGTACTTCCCATAGTGTGATCTGAAAGACCACTTATAACTCCATATCGCTCAGCTAAATCTTTTACCATAACCATATTAGCCTCATCAATAGGTGCTGGGTAAGAAGAGGTGCATTTTAATAGAGCAATATCCTTATTGCCCATTCGGTGACATGCATCGAGAGCAAGTTCTATATCCTCCTTACCTGCTATCCCCGTAGAAAGAATCATTGGCTTACCTTTTGAAGCTACCAGTTCTATTAAAGGGATATCTGTAATTTCAAAGGAAGCTATTTTATAAGCAGGAGCGTTTAGACTCTCTAAAAGATCTACAGCTGTCGAATCGAACGGAGAAGAAAAGCATACTAAACCCTCTTCTCTAGCTATCTTAAATAATTCTTCATGCCATTCATAAGGAGTGTAAGCTTGTTTGTAAAGATCATATAAATATTGACCATCCCAAACCGTACCTTGTTTCAGCATGAAGTCATCATTTATCGATTCGATGGTCATGGTATCTGCGGTGTAAGTTTGCAATTTTATTGCATCAGCACCAGTTCTTTTTGCAGCTCGAATTGTTTCCAAAGCAGTTTCCAAACTCCCATTATGATTAGCTGACAATTCTGCAATAATAAATACGTTAGAATTTTCACTTATATTAAAATTACCTATTTTCATATTTCTTTCACATATTTTAATTCAGCGCTATCAATGAAACTAGAGCTAAAATTTAATTTATTAAATATTCTTTTTGAGGCTTGATTTGATTCAAAAACCAAACCATAAACACTTTTTAATTCTGGCTTTTCTTCTGTTAAAAGTTTAATTCCTTTAGAAAGAATTATAGTCCCAAAACCTTGACCCACAAATTCTGGATCAATGAGATAGCTTATTTTAGCCTCTGTTTTTTCTATGTCAAATCTAATTGACCCAGCCCTAACTCCCTTAACCTCTAAAATGTAATATTTGCATTTAGCTGAGCTGAGCTTAGATCTAAACCAATTGGAGTGTTCCTCTTTTGAAATAGTGCTTTTATCAAAAGAAAATTCTCTAACAATTGGATTATTTACCCAGTGGTAAGTAATATCATTATCATCTTCATTAGCACTTCTCAACTTTGCATATCTATTAAACTTTGAATGAATTTTAACACTAATAAATTTATCGTTTATATAAGCATGCTGCTTTAATTCTACGACATCCTTAAAAGCTGATTTATCCAAAGCAGAATATAATTTTGGTCTAAGATCAAAAGCATAAGTATAAATTTTATGCAGATTTAATTCTTCAAATCCTACCATCTCAATCAAACTCAAAAATTTAATCCAAAAAGATTCAAAAAAATCATCCTCTAATTCTGTATTCATGAGAAATGAAATCTCAGCGTTCTTGTCTGGCCAATTAATATGAACCAAACCTCCATAACCAACAAATTTATCTTCTTTAAAAAATGAAAAAAGAATTTGATCCGGTTGCTCTTTTTTAAATAAACTTGCTACAATTGTTTTAAAATATTTATCTTGATCTTCTTCTGTAAGAATTTTGTGTTGTCTTAAATGATAAATTTGTTCATTACGCCATTTCATAATGGCATGACGGTCCTCCATCCTCAACGGAACTATAGCAAACTCTCCAAAAGAAAAAGTTTGCCTATTTAGTGCTTTGTAAGAGTTCATATTTAATTTCAGCAATTTTCCAGTCGGTTTCATTGTCAATATCCTGAGCTTCTAATTCAGAAATATGAATGGCTCCTGTATTTTTTGATAAAATACTTTTATTAATTAAAAGCATTGAAGTGTTTATAAAATAAAACTGTCCGGCATCGTGATATGCCTTTTCAAGATCCTGTGAACGCGAATTTTCAAATTCAGGATATAAATATTCAAGCTTTCCATTGCTCATTTTCAGCGATCTTTGAATAGGAAAGCTAAAAGTCATTACTGGGAAAACGGTATCCATTTTTTTGTTTAACAATATTTTATATGCTTCCTGCAATTTATTTGACGTAGTAAAAGGCGCGCTTGGATAAAGGCAAGCTATATTGTCAAAAGATCTACCTTCGGCTCTATAATTTTCAATAACCTCAATTAGTACATCAACAGTTGTAGCAAAATCATCTGCATTTTTATCACTTCTCATAAAAGGTACTACAGCGCCGTAAAGTTTCGCGATATTTGCAATTTCAGCATCGTCTGTAGAAACCATAACTTCTTCAAAAAGTTCACTTTTTAATGCCGCTTCTATAGAATATGCAATAATAGGTTTCCCAAGAAAATCTTTAATATTTTTTTTGAGAATACGTTTACTACCACCTCGAGCCGGGATAATGCACAAATTTTTAATCATTATAAAATTCCTTTATTTTCTTTACAACAAAATCCTGTTCATAATCCTTCAATGTAGGATACATAGGTAAACTAATACAATGTTTATAATAATTTTCTGCATTTGGCATATCTCCTTCCTTCCAGCCTAACTCTCTGTAATAAGGCATTAGATGACATGGGATATAATGAATTTGAGCATATATATTATTCTCCCGCAAATAATTGTATAAGCCTAATCTATCCTCTACTTCAAGCACATATAAATGATATGCATGCCCCTCTACTACTCCAGATTGACCTTTAATATAATCTTTACCCTTGAATGCTTCATTATAAGTTTTAGCAATAGCTCTCCTTACTTCAATCCCAGAATCTGCTCGTTGCAACTGGCTTATTCCTAGAGCTGCTTGAAAATCGGTTAAGCGATAATTATAACCTAGTTCCTGCATTTCCATATACCACGCTGGATATTTCTTAACTTCGCTTGAATTGATGGAAGCACCTACTGCAAACTCTATAGAGTTTTTATATAAATTCTCATTTTTAGTAATTCCATGGGTTCTAAGCATTAAAAGTTTTTCGTAAAGCAATTTATCATTAGTGGTAATCATTCCTCCTTCGCCGCTAGCTATATGTTTAACAGGATGAAAAGAAAAAATAGCTAAGTCTGCGAATTTACCACTTCCACAAGATTCTCTTTCTTCTTCAGAATTAATAAAATATCCACCAGGAGCATGACATGAATCTTCGATAATCCACATATCATAATCATTTGCGAGCTTTCTAAATTTTTCAAGATCAACCGCACTTCCAGCAAAATCTACTGGTATTATACCTTTGTAGGTCCCTTTGGGAGAAGCTTTTAACAGCTCCTTTACCTTCTCAAAATCTAGGAGATAAGTTTCCTTATTAATATCAGAAAAAACTACTTCTCCTCCACAATACTTAATACAATTAGCAGAAGCTGCAAATGTAATTGGCGTAGTAATTACTTTATCTCCTTGCTTAACATCTAGTGCTAAAGCACATAAATGAAGAGCAGCAGTCCCATTGGAAACAGCCACAGCATAATTACTTCCAACATAGGAGGCGAAAGCTTTTTCAAATTCATCAATTTTAGGTCCTTGAGTTAAATAGTCCGAATTTAAAGTTTCTATAACTGCTTGAATATCTTCTTCCGTAATATTTTGACGACCGTATGGTATTGAATTTATCATAAATTAATATTCAAAAGTTGGATCTACATGCATTTTAATTAAATTCCTGAGGTCTTCGACTGTCTCCCATTCTTCATTTTCCGCGGAGTTGTATTGAAAACCCGGTTTTACTTGAATTGCATTAAATTTATCTATAAATTCTTCCAAATTCCATTTATGAGTAGAAGGAAGAATAGTATAGTATTTACCTAGATCATATGTATAATAAGAATCGGAAGCTGTAATCATTTCTTCATGAATTTTTTCACCAGGACGAATTCCTACAATAGGTTTATCGCAATTTGGTCCAATCGCTTCAGCAACATCGGTGATCTTATAAGATGGTATTTTAGGAACGAATATCTCTCCACCCCAAGCGTGTTCTAAAGCGTGCATTACCATATCTACACCACCTTGTAATGAAATATTAAACCTTGTCATAGTAGGGTCTGTTATTGGCAATATTCCATCTTTTTTCTTTTTTAAGAAGAAAGGGATTACAGAACCATTTGATCCCATAACATTCCCATATCTCACTACTGAAAATTTAATAGGATTCCATCCTGTAATATTATTGGCTGCGACGAATAATTTATCAGAAGCTAACTTTGTTGCGCCATATAAATTAATAGGTGCAGCAGCTTTGTCCGTCGACAACGCTACAACTCTTGTTACTTCAGTTTCTAGACATGCATTAATAATATTTTCAGCTCCCATTATATTAGTTTTAACACATTCCATAGGATTATATTCTGCAATAGGCACATGTTTCATCGCCGCAGCGTGAATAACATAATCAATTCCTTTTAAAGCACGCTTAACCCTAGCTTCATCTCTTACATCACCAATATAAAATCTAATCTGTGGAAACTGGGATGATGGATAATCTTGAGCCATCTCAAATTGTTTTTGTTCATCTCGAGAAAAAATAACTATTTTTTTAATCTGAGGCTCAATTTTTAAAATATGAGTAGTTAAAGCTTTACCTAATGAACCCGTTCCTCCTGTAATGAGTATTGATTTATTTTTTAAATCCAACATATAATTATTTTATTTAAATTTCTTGTAATTCAACTAGCTTCTTGAAGTACTTAGATTTTTCAATTAATTCGTAAAATTCACCGATATGTGTTATTTCACCATTCTTCATAACAACAATTCTATCAGCATTTTTAATCGTAGAAATTCGATGCGCTACAATTAAAATTGTATAATCACCTTTTAAATCTTCTATATTCTTCTGAATAGCTTTTTCTGTTTCTGAATCAAGTGCTGAGGTTGCTTCATCTAAAATTAAAATTTCAACTTCTTTAAATAATTCTCTAGCAATTGAAATTCGTTGTCTTTGTCCTCCACTCAAGTTTATACCATTATTACCAAGGACTGTATTTTCTTTTTCAGGTAATTCACCTATATAATCATAAATCGCAGCTTGATTTACTGCTAGCCAAAATTTCCTAATATTCTCTTCATTTTTATCTGCCCAAAATGAAACGTTGTTATACAAAGTATCATTAAAAATTACTGGATCTTGTGTAATGTAACCAATTTTACTTTGAAGACTCTCAAGATTGATATCTTGACTTTTAAGTATATTCAAATTATAATCTCCTTTATCAAAAGGTAGTAAACCTGCAATAATATTTACCAAAGTTGTTTTTCCACTTCCACTTTCTCCAACAAAGGCAATAGTCTCATATTTATTAATATCTAAAGAAATATTTTTTAAGATTTCGGTACTATTATATTTAAAATTAATATTGCTTAATTTTAAAGTTTCTATTCTCTCATCTAAATAATTCTTCCCTTTGCTTTCTCTATTAGCTCTCAATTCATTACCAAAAGCAGTCATGTTTTCTAATGAGCCGGAAACGGCAAGAAACTTGTTCCATCTAGCCTGCATTTGCATCAAATAATTTAAAGCCCTATAGAAAAATAATAAACTAATTAATATAGGACCTAATTCAGATCCTAAAAACATTGTTTGTATGATGATTACCATTACTACAACACTAACTAAAATTGGCTCTCTCCCTGCTGTAAGCAAAGCATCTAACTTACCAATTCTTTTATTACTTTCTTGAATTTTCACAGCAGAATCTTCAAGCTTTTCTCCATACTTATTTAATGATCCTGTTGCCTTAAGATATTTGTAATTAGCTACATTTTGTATTATTAAACTTTGAAATATATTATTCTCACCAGTTAAAACTCTAGAAACGCCTTTAGTATTCTTATATAATTTTTTATATAAAAAATTAGTTAATATCCCTCCAATTGTTACTAAGATCGCAAATTTTGAATCAATCGTATAGGCAAAGCCCATATATACAAATACCAAAATTCCATATTCAAAAGCCTTAAAATAATTAAAATATGAGGCTGCTACCCTATCTACTTCACCTGTTAAAGTGTTTTGAATTCGACCCACATCAGACATTACAAAATATTTATATGCCAAATTATTTAAACCCTTTATATTTTGAATTCTTAACTGTTTGATAAACCACTCTCGAATGTTAACATTATATATTCCTGCTAAATATTGCATTATACCTTTTCCAAAAAAGAATAATAACATTATACTTAAAATGGAAATTAAACTTAATGGAATACCCACATAATTAAAAAAGTCAATAAGAAAACTCAATTTTCCTAAAGCGTCAGGTTCAATGGAAGAAGACTCATTAACCATCTGAAGTAGAGGCAAAAACATTGTAAGTCCTAAACCGTCTAATATTCCTATGAAAATGCTGAAAATTATAAGAATAAAAATTCGATACCTCAAAAAAGAATAGAAATAGGCAAAACTTTCGAAATATTTTTTAATAATTTTTTTAAACACTGTTAATTTATTTAATAAATTTTAAACCATCAAATCCAGTCATGATCAATAGTTAAAATAATTGAGTGCAAATATAATTGCATAAAATGAATTAAAACGTTTTTGTCAAGAAAGGTTAGCCTAAAGAAATGTTAACTAATGTTTTTGATTGATGCTCTAATTAATTTTTTATAAAGACATGAGTTTAATCTAAAAAAAAGTGATTTTACAAATCATTTATCTTAAATATTATACAGTTAGCTAAATCTTACTTAGTGAAATTAATTATAAGTATTTTTTAACATACCATTTGGAAATAAATAACCAAGGAAAGCCAATAACTCTGAAAATAAGCACATTTAAGAATTTATTTTTATTTAAATTCCATTTATCAATATATATAATTCGTAGTAATAATATCCTCTTTACAAATCTTTCAAAAAATGGTAAAAATTGTAGATAATTTTTATAATAATAATTGCTTTTTATTATAATATAGTCAGACAAATATTTCTTAGACTTTTTGCTTGATTGAATGGATGAACTATGTTTTCTATATTTCAAACTAAGAAAATCTAGATAATGAAGTTTAATGCCATTTTTTGTCATTTTTAATAACATAGGTCGATCTTCCCATAATCTTGGAACCTCGTCATATAGGCCTATTCTATTAAAAACATCTCTTTTTATAAATAAGGTTCCTGCTTCAACAGTATTAATTCTGAGTAGTATTTGAAATTGATTTTCTACAGTAACAGAAGGATTATTTAATTTAAAATGCGCTAATGGACTAAAAGGCTGTTTATTTTCCATAGAAAAATTGCCGTCAAACCACTCCACATTGGAATGAAGCACTTGTAGATCTGAATCTTCATTCTCATTAATATAATTGATATATTTATGAATACTCATTGGAAGAAGCGCATCGTCTCCAGCAATGATTCTTATCCAATCTCCCTTAGTCATTTTAATTCCACGATTACAATTAGCAGGAATCCCCTCATTGACTTTACTTGTAATTAATTCAACTCTTACAAATCTGGTTTTATTTTCATTTAACCATTTCTCGCAAACTTCCACTGTATTATCTGTAGAAGAATCATCGCTAATAATGAGTTCGATGTTGTTATAAGTCTGATCTTTTGCACTTTGTAGAGTTTCAAGAACAAATTCCGAACTGTTATAAGTAATAATTATAATTGAAACTAAAGGTTGTTTTTGATCTTTCAACAATTGTAATTTATAAGTTTCTGTTTCTAGCATAGTATCGTCGAATATCTTGCAAATATTCTAGTGATTGAATAATTGAAAATTACTTCAAAAATCTTAAGAACTAAAAATTTTCATTAAGTGCTTAATATTTTAAGCATTTTCAATTGAAATCATTTAAAATCCTTACCACCTCTGTTTTCTCTTTAGCACTCATTACTGGGCTTATTGGTAAACTCAATACCTCGTCATGAATTTTCTCCGTAATTGGAAATACCAATTTATTAAATTCTTTAAAAGCATTTTGCTTATGAGGTGGAATTGGATAGTGAATTAATGTTTCAACACCATTATCATTCATGTATTGTTGTAATTGATCTCTTCTTCTTGTTCTAATCACGAATAAATGCCAGACATGTCCCTCTTCATTTAATACTTCAGGCAAAATTACTAAAGGGTTTTTAATGTGCTCCAAATAATAATTAGCAATATCTCTTCTTAATTCAATATCTTTTTTAATATATTTTAATTTAACATTTAAAAAAGCTGCCTGTATTTCATCTAATCGAGAATTTAAACCTTGATAAATATTTTCATATTTTTTATGAGAACCGTAGTTACGCAAGGCCATAATAGTATTTGCTAATGATTCATCATTGGTAGTCACAGCACCTGCATCACCTAATGCACCCAAATTTTTTCCAGGGTAAAAACTATGTCCGGCAGCATCGCCAATATTGCCCATAGTTTTCCCTTTCCAAATGGCACCATGGGATTGGGCACTGTCTTCTACCAGCTTGAGATCATGCTTTTTACATATTTCCAGCATTTGTTCATCAATAGAATTTTGGCCATACAAATGAACTGTTAAAATTGCTTTTGTTTTTAATGTAATAGCTTTTTCAATCAGAGAACAATCTAAATTAAATGTACTTTGATTTGGTTCAACAAATACAGGAACTAAACCATTGTCAGAAATTGCTAATACGGATGCTATATAAGTATTTGCCGGTAAAATTACCTCGTCGCCTTTTTGCATCCTACCAAGTTCAATGAAAGCTTTGAAAATTAAGCGCAGTGCATCTAAACCATTAGCAACACCTAATGCATACTTCGAACCGCAAAAAGATGAGTAATTCTGTTCGAAAGCTTCCAACTCTTTTCCCATTAAATACCAACCAGAATCTATGACCCTATATGCTGCTTCCTTCAACTCATTTTCGTAATGAGCATTAATTTTTTGTAGATCTAAAAATTTAATCATTTGCTTCTACTAACTCTTTATTATTCCACTTATATATTTGATTAGTTTTTTTACTAACTAATTCTAAATCTAATATCACACCTTCATTGGTAACATAGCCAACTTTTTTTGCTGGGTTCCCAACCCACAATTCATTTTTACCAACAGGTTTAGTAACTACTGCACCTGCTCCAATTAAAGCTGATTCACCAATTTCGTTACCGGCAATAATTGTAGCGTTTGCTCCAATTGAAGCTCCTTTTCTAACTATAGTTTTTGAAAATATTTCGGGATATTGCTTAGATCTTGGTATCAAATCATTTGTAAATGTCACATTAGGTCCGATAAAAACATTGTCTTCCAATCTTATCCCATCCCAAATTTGAACACCACTTTTAATGGTCACATTATTGGCTATAAAAACATCATTTTCAACGAAAACATGAGAATTAATATTACAATTATTCCCAATTATTGCATTAGGCAAGACTACTACATATTGCCAAAGACTTGAACCTTCCCCAATATGATCTGATTGAACATCTGAGTATTTGTGGCAAAAATATTTCATTTTTTAAATTCTAAAAATTGATCATAATTTCTAATATAATCTTTTTCATCATATTCGAGTGACGCCAGAACTAGAGTAATAGAACCTGAAGAAAAATTGTCCAATTCTCGCCACAACCCAGGCACTATATGTAATGCGAAATTAGGTCTATTTAAAGTCACTATTTTTCTATTTTTACCATCGTCTAATATTACATCTAAACTTCCGCTAGCTGCAATTACATATTGCTCCAATTCGTAATGAGCATGCCCACCTCGTGCCTCTCCTCCAGGAATATCATATAAATAATATACTCTTTTAACATCAAAAGGAATATTTATACCATTTTCAACCACTGTAATATTCCCAACTTCGTTTTGAACTTTTGAAATATCAATAATGGAACAGTCAAATACAGTATTTCTATTTAGCTTCATTCCTAATTATTTTATATTCATCAAAATCCTTAATATAATCGGATACGTCGTATTTAATGGATGAAACAATTAATGCCAAAGAATTTGTTGAAAAATTCTCTATACTTCTCCAAAGCAAATTTGGCACATAAAGTCCATAGTATGATCTATTTAAACTGTACCTCACTTCGTTTTCACCATCATTTAAAATAACATCAAAACTACCCGAGAGTGCAATAATAAATTCATGAGAATCTTTAAAAGCATGACCGCCTCTTATTTCTCCACCTGGCACATCATAAATCCAATAAGTTCTTTTTATGTCAAATGGTATTTGCTTGCTGTTTTCAAAAAAACTCAAATTCCCTCGGGGATCTAAAATTTTAGGAAGTTGGATAATCGCAATTTTATTCAACATTTATTCAAAAATATTTTTTAAATATTCACCATATTTGCTCTTACCATACTTTTGAATAGCAACAGTGAGTTCTTTTTCACCAATAAAATTATGTAAAAAAGCAACTTCTTCTATGCAACCTATCATAGCGCTTTGGCGGTTTTGGATTACTCTGATAAACTCCGTAGCATCATCTAAAGATTCCACAGTACCTGTATCAAACCAACTCATCCCTCTTGTCATAACCCCGACTTCCAAATTACCTGCATCCAAGTACATTTGATTAATACTTGATATTTCCTTTTCACCTCTAGAAGAAGGTTTAACATTCTTAGCATATTCAACCACCTTATTATCATAAAAATATAAACCTGGAACTGCATATTTTGATTTAGGATATTCTGGCTTTTCTTCAATACTTAAAGCTTTAAAATTATCATCAAATTCTACTACACCATATCGTTCCGGATCTTTTACTTGATATGCAAAAATTGCTGCGCCATTCACATCAACTTTACTTCTTAATAAAGATCCAAACCCATTCCCATAAAAAATATTATCACCGAGAACCAATGCTACCTTATCATTTCCTATAAATTCTTCACCAATTATAAAAGCTTCTGCCAGTCCATTCGGTTCTTCTTGAATAGCAAATTCAAAATTACAGCCCACTTGAGAACCATCTCCTAAAAGTTTTTTAAAGGCTCCTTGATCGTGAGGAGTTGTAATAAATAAAATATCCTTAATTCCTGCGAGCATTAATACAGATAAAGGATAATAAATCATGGGCTTATCATAAACTGGAAGCAATTGCTTGCTTACAGCTATGGTAATTGGAAATAACCTTGTTCCTGAGCCACCCGCTAAAATAATTCCTTTCATAACTTTAAATTAAAAATTCTATTGATACTGTTTCTGATAATAATTATGATAATCGCCCGAGGTAACATTATTCAGCCATTTTTCATTTTTTAAGTACCAATCTATTGTCTTTTCTAAACCTTGTTCAAATATTACGGATGGTTTCCATCCTAATTCTTGACTAATTTTAGAAGCATCTATTGCATATCTTTTATCGTGACCTGGTCTATCCTTGATGTAAGTAATCAATTTTTCAGAGGTTCCAAATTCTCTATTCAATTTCTCATCCATTATTTTACATAGCAATTTAACAAGATCAATATTTTGCCATTCATTAAACCCCCCAATATTATAAGTGCTTTTATTTTCACCTTGATGAAAAGCTAAATCTATAGCAATTGCGTGATCTACAACGTATAACCAATCACGTGTATATTTACCGTCACCATAAACCGGCAACTTTTTGTTCTCTATAATATTATTAATGAAAAGTGGGATCAATTTCTCTGGAAATTGATTTGGACCGTAGTTATTAGAGCAATTAGTAATAATATAAGGCAAATCATATGTCTCTCCATATGCTCTTACAAAATGATCTGAACTAGCTTTTGATGCAGAGTATGGAGAATTAGGATCATACGAAGTTGTTTCTGTAAACAAACCAGTTTCTCCTAAAGTACCATAAACTTCATCTGTACTAATATGGTAGAACAAATTATTATCAAAGCCTTTTGACCAATACTCTTTAGCTGCATTCAACAAATTCATTGTTCCAATAACGTTAGTTTTCACAAAAGCTAAAGGATCGGTAATTGAGCGATCTACATGAGATTCTGCCGCTAAATGAATTACTTTATCAAAATTATACTCAGCAAAAAGAGCATTAATTTGCCTGGTATCATTAATATCTGCCTTTAGAAAATGGTAATTATCTGCATTCTCAATATCCTTTAAATTTTCTAAATTTCCAGCATATGTTAATACATCCAAATTATAAATTTGATATTCAGGATACTTGTTTACAAATAATCTAACTACGTGAGATCCAATAAAACCTGCACCGCCCGTGATTAATATTTTTTCCATAAAAATTATTTATTTAGCTTCCTAAAACAAATACATCGTAGCCAATTTTCTCCAATTCAGATCTATCTAATATTCTACGACCATCAAATAAAAATGCAGGTTTCAACATATTATCATAAATAACCTGCCAATTAAGATTTTTAAATTCATCCCATTCTGTTAACAATGCAACAGCATGGGCATCTTTACAAGCCGCTTCTGAAGATTTTACCACCGTTACAAGAGATCGATTCTCTGCATCAGAACGTGTTCCTAAATATTCAAGATCAGAAAAGATTTGTTCTTCAGTTACCTTTGGATCGTAGACAACTATTTCTGCTTGTTCATTCAATAAATAATCGGCTACGTATATCGCTGCAGATTCACGTGTATCATTGGTATCCTTTTTAAAGGCCCAACCTAAGATTGCAATTTTCTTACCAGAAACTGTATTAAATAGTGTTTGAACTATTTTTGCAGCAAATCTTCGCTTCTGATGATCATTCATTAAGATTACCTGCTCCCAATAATCTGCCACTTCATTTAGACCAAATGATTTGGCTATATAAACTAAATTAAGAATATCCTTCTGAAAACAAGATCCTCCAAACCCAACTGATGATTGTAAAAATTTTGGGCCGATTCTGGAATCCATTCCAACTGCTTTAGCAACCTCATTTACATCTGCTCCAGTTTTCTCGCATAATTCGCTCATGGCATTTATACTTGATACTCTTTGCGCTAAAAATGCATTAGCTGTAAGTTTAGAAAGCTCTGAAGACCAAATATTAGTTGTAAGTATTTGATTTAAAGGAATCCAATTAGCATAAATATCTACCAAAGATTGCATTGCCTTCTTCCCACTTTCAGTATCTATATCACCTCCAATTAAAACACGATCGGGTTTATTAAGATCTTGCACAGCAGTACCTTCTGCTAAAAATTCAGGATTTGAAAGAATTTGAAAATTAACTCCATTTCCCGTATTTTCTAAAATATTTTTTAAAGCCTGAGCAGTTCTTACTGGTAATGTTGATTTTTCAACTACAATTTTATCATTCTTCGCTACTCGAGCAATTTGACGGGCACATAATTCAATATATTTCAAATCTGCAGCCATACCTTTACCCATACCATAAGTCTTGGTTGGCGTATTGACAGAGATAAAAATCATATCGGCCTTATCAATCGCTTCATCTACATTGGTAGAAAAGAATAAGTTTCTACCTCTTGCTTCTTTAACAATTTCAGAAAGACCAGGCTCGTATATTGGAATATTTTCTACATTAGAATCATTCCAAGCAGCAATTCTTTTTTCATTGATATCTACCACATTAACGCTTATGTCTGGACATTTTTGAGCTATGACCGCCATAGTTGGACCTCCAACATAACCGGCACCTATACAGCAAATATTTTTAATTTTCATTTGTAATAGTTAATTGGTTAAATAGTTAATTGGTTAAATAGTTAATTAATTTCCAAGTCGGATAAACTATTTAAAAATTAACTTCTATTTATTCATTAGTTCTATTTCTCAAATATTTGATATAACCATTTATTAGCCTCAGGCATGATTCTACCTTATTCCGAAGTGCTTTAAGCACATCTTCTGAAATATAATCGCAATCTTTTGCTTCAATTCCATGGTCTAATATTTCAGCTACCGATCCTCTTGCGTTCAGAAGAAATTTGATATTCTCTTTGTAATGATATCTTCCCCATCCCTCGGCAATGTTTGCAGTGCCAGACCTCGCTGATCTCAATAACTGGGAATATAATTCAAAACGCTCGGTTTTCGGTAGTTTAATTAAAATTTCCTGCTTTACATAAAGCTTTAAACTATAGCATTCTTTCCAACAATCTAAAGTCTCAAAATTAGAAGCCATATTTGGTTAAACGGTTAATTGGTTGAATAGTTATGTTATTTGAATTGGTATAATCTAATTAACTAATCACAAATTAACCAATCCCGAATTAACCAATCCCCAATTAACTATTATAATTTCTTGTCACATTTATCACCTAAAACTCCTTTAACATCATAAACCACAGCATTATCTGATTTAAGGTTATCAAAATCCATCTCCAAAAATTCCTTGTGAGAAACAGCTAATACGATGGCATCAAACTTTTCTTTCGGCAAAGTCTGTATTGTTTCTAACGAGTATTCATGCTTGACCTCACTAGGATTCGCTAAAGGATCGAATATAGTAACATTCATACCATATTCCTTCATATTTCGAATAACATCAACCACCTTCGTATTTCTAACATCAGGACAATTTTCTTTAAAAGTGATCCCTAATACTAGAACATTTGCGCCTTTTACTTTAAGATCATTTTGTAGCATTAATTTAACTACTTCTGAAGCTACATATTGCCCCATAGAATCATTCATTCTTCTGCCGGCTAATATGATTTCCGGATGATACCCTAATTCTTGAGCCTTTTGAGCTAAATAATATGGATCTACTCCTATACAATGACCACCTACTAGACCCGGTTTAAAGGGTAAGAAATTCCATTTTGTTCCTGCCGCTTCCAACACATCTTGAGTATCAATACCCATCATGTTAAAAATCTTGGCTAGCTCATTCACAAATGCAATATTAATATCTCTTTGCGAATTCTCAATTACTTTCGCTGCTTCAGCTACTTTAATGGTAGGAGCTAAATGAGTACCCGCAGTAATTACGTTTGAATACAATTCATTAACTCTTTTCCCTACTTCTGGAGTAGAACCTGCGGTAACTTTTAATATTTTCTCTACGGTATGCTCCTTATCTCCCGGGTTAATTCTTTCTGGAGAATAACCTGCAAAAAAATCTACATTAAATTTAAGTCCACTAACTTTTTCCAATACAGGAACACATTCATCTTCTGTAACTCCAGGATACACGGTAGACTCATAAATAACAGTATCCCCTTTCTTTAATACCTTCCCTACACTCTCACTACTTTTATAAAGAGGTGTTAGATCTGGACGGTTATTTTTATCAACAGGTGTAGGAACTGTAATTATATAATAATTACAATCTTTAATATCTTCTAGATTTGTTGAACAGTATAATCCATTCTTATCTGACGGAGTTTTCACCAATGCAGATCCCAACAAATCATCTTCAATCTCAAGAGTACTATCATGTCCCCCCATCAATTCTTTAACTCTACCTTGATTTATGTCAAAACCAATTACAGGATATTTAGTTGCAAACAATCTTGCTAATGGCAATCCAACATAACCTAACCCAATTACTGCTATTTTTGTATCGTTATTCATTGTTTCAATTATTTAAAAAATTCTCATAAAATCAAATTTTATTAAGAGAACTAAAGTGTGTTTTTTATTTTAAATTTTCCCAATACCATTTAACTGCTTCAGCGAGTCCAGCTTTAATATTAAATTCAGGGCTGTATCCTAAAATAGCCTTAGCTTTTTCTATGGATGCTAAAGAATGAGGAATATCTCCAGCTCTCTCAGGACCATGTTTAATATCAACTTCAGCTATCTTAGGATCGTATTCTGAAAGATATTTTTTTAATAGGGTGGTTAATTTTAACAAATTTGTTCGATCTCCAACTGCTGTATTGTAAACTTCGTTGGTAGCATTCTTATTTTCTGAAGTAAGAGCTAAAAGATTCATTTGAATAACATTATCAATATAAGTGAAATCTCTAGAATAGGTTCCATCTCCATTAATAAGAGGAGACTCATGATTCATCAATTGAATAACAAATTTTGGTATAACTGCGGCATAAGCTCCATTTGGATCTTGCTTTCTTCCGAAAACATTAAAATAACGGAGGCCAATTGTATCTAAGTTATATGATTTATTAAAAATATCTGCATATAATTCATTCACATATTTTGTAATGGCATATGGAGAAAGTGGCTTTCCTATAATATGTTCAACTTTTGGAAGATTTTCAGAATCTCCATAGGTAGATGAACTTGCAGCATACACAAATCTTTTAACTTTTGCATCTCTTGCTGCGACCAACATATTTAAAAAACCGGAAACGTTTACATCGTTACTAGTAATTGGATCTTTTAAAGATCTAGGAACAGATCCCAAAGCAGCTTCATGCAATATATAATCTACACCTTTTACAGCAAGATGACAAGTTTCAATATCTCTAATATCCCCTTCAATTAATTCAAAATTAGGATTTTTTTCTAGCGAACTAAGATTTTCCTTCTTACCTGTGGAAAAATTATCAAGACAAACTACAGTTGAACCAAGGTCTATTAAAGCTTCGCATAAATTGGACCCAATAAAACCTGCACCACCGGTAACCAATATTTTTGAAGTACTTAATTTTGAATATTGTTCTTTAACCATTTAGATGAGATATTTTTTTTTCAATTACAAGCGGCAAATATAAACTTTCTTAAGAAAGGGATAAGGAGTTAACTATTAAAGAAATGTGAAAACGTTAAGATTTGTTGGATATCGTCAATTCGTAATTAATTGAAAATAGAACTTCACCTTTCAAAGCAATTATCTTAACCCTCGTTAAATTTATACTAAACCAATTCAATTTATTGGTTATAACTGGCTTTGGACGTATCTTGAACTAATAACCAAACAAGAAAACTATGAAAGATTACGGAACTTTATCTCAAGCTATGAATAAATTAAAACTTGAGGAAGGATACGAGCATGATTTTAACTTGCTGGATGAAAAGATCGAGATCAAATCTCAGAAGGAATCGTATAAAACAAATGAATTTGATGTTGATAAAGTATTGAGATTCGAAGGAATGAGCAATCCAGATGATAACGCCATTCTCTACGCTATTACTACTCATGATGGTAAAAAAGGATTATTGGTAGATGGCTACGGAATTTCTAGTGGACAAGTTTCTAAAGAAATGATGGATAAGTTAGATTTAAAGCAAAATAGACCTATAGGCTAGGCGTTAATTTAATATTAAAGCGTATCAAAGAATTGGAATTACATCGACACTATTGTAATTTCGAATAGAAAATAAAAATTCAATAAGGAAAAACTATGAGTTATTTAGGACTTGATGAAAAGAAAACGGCAAATACAGTAAAAGAGCTGAATACGCTTTTAGCCGATTACCATTTGTATTACCAAAAATTAAGAAATTTTCACTGGAATGTCATTGGTAAAAATTTCTTTGATCTTCATGAAAAATTTGAGGAGTTGTATGATGATGCTAAATTGAAAGTTGATGAAATTGCTGAGAGAATTCTAACCTTAAGGTTTCAGCCAACCAGTAATTTAAGTGATTATCTAAAAGCAGCGAATATAAAGGAGTCTGAGTCTGACATATCAGATTCAAAAATGATTAAGATTTTACTAGAAGATCACGGAACACTACTTAAGCAAATGCGAAAAGTAACTAATATCGCCGAAAAAGGTGGCGATGAGGGTACAATTGATCTAATTGGTGCTTATATTCGTGAATTAGAAAAAACAAGTTGGATGCTTGATGCATGGAAAATGAAAACCTCAGATAATCATAAACCGGTTTAATAACATTTAGTGAATGTTCGAAAAATTTGATTTCAATAAATCAATAAGGGGAATTTGGGATAAACTAGCGGAGTGGCTAGATTCAATTATTCTGAACTTCCCTAATTTCATATTAGCAATACTCGTTTTTCTATTTTTTATTTTAGTTGCAAAATATACAGCTAAACTATTTGATGGAATTCTACGTAAAAAAGGATCTCAGGATTCCATAAGACATATAACAACTAAGGTTATAAAAGTTGTTGTAATTCTTATAGGTTTCTTTATTGCTTTAGGTCTCTTAAATCTAGACAAAGTACTTACCTCTATTCTTGCTGGTGCTGGAGTTGTAGGTTTGGCTATTGGTTTAGCTCTTCAAGGCACACTTAACAACACTTTTTCTGGAGTAATATTAAGTTTTTTACCTGAAATCCAGATTGGAGATTGGGTAGAGACAAATGGGTTTATGGGAGAAGTTATGGAAATTAATCTTAGAAGTATAATTATTAAAGAACCAGATAATAATTATGTAATGATCCCTAATTCCAAGATCATAGAAGAACCTTTTAAGAACTTTACTAGAACTAATAGGTCTCGAGTAATGTTGGATTGTGGGGTTGCTTATAGCAGTAATCTGGAATTTGTAGAAAAACTTACCAAAGAAACTTTAGATGATATCTTTCCACAAAGAGGAAATGAGGAAGTAGAATTTATGTACAAAGCTTTTGGAGACAGCTCCATTAATTTCGTAGCAAGATTCTGGACAGACGTTACTAACAGTAAAGATATTTTAGTGGCTCGTAATAAAGCAATTATCGCTGTTAAGAAAGCATTTGATAAGAATAACATCAATATTCCATTCCCTATTAGAACTATTGATTTTAGCAATCAATTATCAGTTAACAAACCAAATCCAAATCCTGAATCTTAATTTATAGCTGTTCTTGAAAGGATAAATATAATTCAACAAAAAGCCCGATCAGATGATCGGGCTTTTTTTATTTTTCCTGGACAAAGAAAGGTTAGAATGTGAGTCCTAAACCAACACTTAATCTCGGTCCTTCTCCTCCTGTAAACAAGCTTACGTTTCCATTTAAAGATCCGGCACTATTAATCCAAAGGCCACCACCATAACTGTCATGCCAGGATTTACTGGAATCTGTTTCAGACCATACTCTACCAATATCATATCCACCAAAAACACCTATCTGAAGTGGTAAGAATTTAGTTTTAAATTGGTCGAAACTATAACGTAAATCTCCACTAGCTACAAAATATTTTTTACCGGAAAATCTGTCTTCTCTAAAAGATCTCAATCCATTTTCTCCACCTAACTGTGCCGACTGGTAAAATTCATATTCATCTCCAAAATTTACCTGAGCTTCAGCAGAAGACTTTAAAACCAATTTTCTACTTGGAATTAATGCATTATAGAAACCAAGATAAGGCTTGAAATAGCCATAGACCTGATCTACATTTGCTGTATTTACTTTACCTCCTAGATTTAGTTCAAATTTCATACCTCTAGTAGGGTTGGTAATATTATCATAACTTTCATATCTATACATAGCATCTAATCCCCCAAAATACTTTCTGGAAAAGAAATCTGGATCGTTAGTTATAAAATCCTCGGTTATAAATCTGCCTTCGTCTTTCTGCACTTCTATAGCTTCAAAAGTTGCTTTGTAACCAAAATAACTTCCGAAAGGGGATTTTCTTACCAATCCTGCATGGACTGCAATTTTACTTACACCAACTCTATTATAATCGTAACCCAAATCATCATCGTAATTTTGGGTTTGATTTCCATAACCAAAGAAGTTTCTGGCAAAGTCGGCATTGTTAAAATACCCGCCTACTTCTAGATTAAAATTCCCCACAATGTTTGCAAATTCTCCGGTATAATAAAGGAAGTAACTGTCTGTTCCAAAATAATATCCTGCTCCTAAAGTATATTGAGATGTAAATGGATTTCTTTTAAAATCGTAAACAGAATTTACACTTTCTACTCCCACTTTAAAACCTTCATCTGGATTGTAACCAAACCCAGGTTTTATACTGTTAGAAGAATATATCTTTTTATCCTTATCATAAGTGTTTCTATTGTAACTGTCAGACAACCTTAGCTTAGCAGTATTCGCTTCCTTAAAGGTATTTGGCTGAGATTTGTAATCGTATATCTTAAGCTTATTACTATTCTTTACGGTATACACATCGTTATTTTGTCCGCCTACAATTCGTAAGAAAATATAATTATCTCCTTCCCCTTGTACATTTATCTTATCATCATCGTCCAAACCGTATATCCACACCTCATTTGTTTCCTTCTTATCGTAAATCTTTTCACTTAACACTTCTGCCCTTTTCCCATCTTTATCTCTACTTATTTTTACTTGTGTTAAACCATTTGGCATTCTGGTTACGTCAATAAAATCATCTTTATCTGTACCTGTAACAATGGCCAAAGTTGCCAGATAATCATAATAACGCGTAGAAATATCAACAATATTATCTCTTCTTCCCTTTAGTTTTTGTATGAGGTCATCTGTGGTTTCCCCTTGGGTTTCGTGAGGAAGTTTTGTAAAAGCTTCTTCAATTACCTCATCTGTAATATGCTCTTGCACATATTTAGCTTGTTCCAACCATGTTTCTCTACCTACATTTTGTAACAGTTCACGGTCTAAACCAGTTGCTGCAGTATTAAACCATTTTACATTGGTAATATCATCGCTATAGACAGCAAATTGTTTTGCGAAACCACTAATTCCTCTAAGTGTCCCGAAAAAAGCACCGTCAAAATTTGAAAATACCTGATCCCTATCTCTTGGTACGGGCTCAAACATATGTTTACCATCATTAGTATCTTTTTCAGACCATCTCCACTGGTCGCTATGCCTATCCCAATCCCCGATAAGCATATCAAAAATTCGTGCTTTTACATATGCCGGCTCATCCAATTTGTATTTTTCATCTTTTCTAAGCTTTTCGAACATATCCTCGGTACTTATAATATCTTCATTGGGGTAACCAAAAGTGGCGTAGCCTTTCCAACCTTCTTCCGGTCTTTCTTCTATCATATAAATTTCATCTCCATGTCCATTATTATATTTCCCTAATCGCTGTTGCTTCGGAAGATAAAAAACTTGAGGATTGGTATGATTCACATTAATAGCATCTGCCAAAGTAGGAATAGTCAAGAAACCGTATGGATGTGCTGAAGTATAAAAATCTTGAACAAGATCTTCAGCAATGGTATTTTCCAAGCCATTTTGCATAGGGTCTCCTTTAAAAGCAACTGTTTGTAAAAACTGAATAGCTTTCTTTTTAACCCTTCTCATATTATATTCTCGTCCTAAAGAATCTTTAACTCTTATAGAGATTGTTTGATGACCACCACCTTCTCTAATTGGCGTCAATCCTCCATAAAGTGTATCTAAATCGGCAACTTTTAAAGTAACATCGGTGCCATATAACTCTCTATATCTATCTCCCCAGAGCGTTTTAAAAGCTTCTCCTTTTTCTGTTTCTTCTTTTGAATAGACGGAGGTTGTTTTAGTTTCTTGAAAATCTTGGGGAAACTGAGAGCTATCAAACTCTTTTGGAGCATCAAAAACTTCTTTTTGATATAATAATTTAGGCTTATTATTCTCGCTTCCGTAGTAACTAACCCAAGACGATCCATCCTCAAACACATCAAAAACTGCAAAACCTTCACCCGCGTCTGCAAAGAAACCATCGTTGCTCAATACAACATAAGAATCTTTAGACCCGGATCCAGAAACTATCTGGCGAATACTATCATGCTCTATATATTGCAGCCCATGCTCATGTCCAGAAACAAAGATGGATCTTTTATGATTTTGAACAATTGACTTTAATCTTGTAGCTAAAGATTTATACCTTTCATTTTGAGCATCTTGTATAGAAACCCCACCACTGGTTCTTATTAAGGAAGCGAGTGAACCTAGAATAGGGATTGGGATTTTCTTTTGAGATGGATAAATATGTCTGGTGAAATTATATTGCCCCCCATGAATACCGTTAGTAAACACTGGGTGATGTAGCGCAATTATTACCATTTTGTCTTGATATTTATCCAATTCTGAAGCCAAATGGTTAAACATGGCTTCTCTAGATTTTATCTGGGGACTATTATCATTAATTAATGGATGTCTATCCCAATCTTCCAAATACCATTGAGAATCTATAACTAAAAGCTGAATATTATCTGAAACTTCTATACTTTCAAATCCGCTACCGGTGTTTGGTGCCCATTTTAATTTATCGGGAAATTTTTCTTTTAAATAATCTCTTTGTCTATTTAAACCTTGAATTCCTTCACTATACCAGTCATGGTTTCCCGGAATAAAAATTACATTCCCTTCGTAATTTTCAATTGCATCCAATTGTGCATCCAATCTGTATTCAGACTGTTCTCTTAATGGATCATTCTTTGGTGGCATTCCCCCCGGGTAAATATTATCACCTAAAAAAATGGTATAATTATCTGTGCTTTTTACAGAATCTAAATAACTTTTAAAAGCTAACAATGCAGGAGAAGATCCACCGGGAGGTGAATAACCAGCATCTCCTACTAAGTAAAAGGACTTTTCAACCTTCTTATTGGTAGGGTAATCAAAATTCTCTGTTGGTTCTCCCGGTCTATATTTTGGAGCGTAGGTGGAGCAACTAAAAATTAGGAATAATCCGAGGAGCGTTAGAATTATGTTATTTTTTTTCATAGAAATCGAAGAGACGTTTTTTTTTTCTAATTTGGCTTGATCTTAATAGAAATTTGATGACCGAATTAATAAATAAAGCCGAGAAATTTACATTTGAATTATTCAAAGAAAAATTACCGAACACCTTCATTTATCACAACTTCAACCATACTCAGCGTGTGGCTAAAAGTACTAAAGAATTAATTGAGAATTCTGAAATTAATGTTAAAGAGGAACAGGCAGTTCTGCTTGCGGCATGGCTTCACGACACTGGTTACACTATAACTTACGAAGGTCACGAAGATGAAAGCATTAAGATCGCCAAAACATTTCTCCATGAAAATAGTGTAGATCAAGAAGTAATTGAAAAAGTAGTAAGCTGTATAGAAGCTACTAAGATGGATTATGTCCCAACTTCAATAATTCAGGAAATTATTAGAGATGCAGACGCTTCGCATTTTGCTAAAGAATATTTTAGCGAAACAAGCGAGCTTCTAAGACAAGAACTTAAGCTGTTGAACATTCATAACTTTTCAGAAAAAGAATGGAGACAAGAGAATATTAAAGTCTTTACTGAAAAACATAAATACTATACGAACTATGCGCTAAAAAATTGGCAACCCATAAAAGAAGATAACCTTTTAGATCTTCTGGAAGCTCAAAATAAGCAGCGTAAAAAGAATAAAAAGGAAGATAACAAAGCTAAGCTTAAAGCAGAGTATAAGAACAATAACCCAGAACGTAGTATTCAGAGTTTGTTCAGAATTACCCTGAGAAACCATATAAAGTTGAGTGATATTGCAGATACCAAGGCCAACATCTTATTATCTGTAAATGCCATTATTATCTCTTTAGCTCTTTCTAATCTTATCCCAAAATTAGATGCTGTTTCTAATAGACATCTTTTAATACCAACACTTATATTGGTGATTTTTAGTGTTGCCTCTATAATATTATCTATTATGTCTACAAGACCTAATGTAACCACCGGAGAATTTACAAGAGAGCAGGTAAAAACTAGAAAAATCAATTTACTTTTCTTCGGAAATTTCCATAAAATGCCTTTCGAGCAATTCAAATGGGGTATAAATGAAATTATCAAAGACAAAGATTATGTGTATGAGTCTTTAATGCTCGACCTTCATTTATTAGGAAAAGTATTGCACAGAAAATATTTACTATTAAGACTTACCTATACTGTATTTATGGTTGGAATGATTTGTTCTGTAATTAGCTTTGTAATCTCTTTTTACTTGCTTAAATAATCTACCAAATCTTGATAAGTTATAGATTCATCTGCAGAAGTTTCATCAGGGTGATATAATATATTTACCCTGATGGCCTTTAATCCGATCACGCCTTGCACATCTTCCAATTCCAGCAATTCTACCTCGTCTCCTAAATACTCTTTTGTTTGAAGATATTTTACATAGCGTAAATACTCTCGCTCATCACTGCTTTGAGAATAGATAATAGCAATCTTACCTTTTTGAGTTATCCTTTCTTCCGTATTTTTTATATAAGCCTTATCAATACGCTTTTTTATGATCTCGTATCTGGCATTATAAGTTCCATCCACATCAAACTTTTTCTCATCCATTCTATATCGAATCGATAAAGTGCTATTGAAAACTAGAATCATAGAAGCCGCTTCCAATTTCATGGGAGTACTTTGTTGCAGCTGGTAGAATCTATTTTCCATTTCTACCATGGTACTTAATTGCCACAAACGTAAGTTATAAAGGTATACCTTATTAAAAGGTTTATTAAGCGCTAAAGATGGCCCAATATACATGTTATGGTCTACCCCGTCTGTCTTATATCTTTCAAAATAATGAGGATATATTTTCTGAGCTTCTACCTGACTTTTATCTAAAAAACGAGCCATAGTACGATTAATACGCTGTACCGTTTCATCATATTTTTTTCTGTGATTATAAACCACTCCTGTTTCCGGATTTAACTGATCTTCATACTCTTTCACCAACTCAGTTAATTCTTCAGACTGACTTGTAAGATGTTCCATTAATGGATTCACCTCTCTTTGCAGTAAATTGAATATTTTCTGTTCGCTGGAAGCGTTTAAATTTTCATGAAGATCATCCTCAAATTCTTTAATTCTAAATCTTACCTGATCATAAATAGGGAGTTGTTCTATTTCAAAGGCTTTATTAATAATAGTGTCAATAAGTTTTAACTGATGTAAAAGATCTTTCTGTATCGCTATATTTCTAGCTTCAGATGAACCTACGATATCAATTTGCCCATAAAGCGGATATATATCTTTAAAAGCAATATCTTTAAAAGATGCTAATCCATCTTCATCAAGATCATTTATAAATTGTTTTGCTTCCTTCTCAAAAACCCAAAGAACACTCGGGTGAATAGAAGTACACTCACTTTGAATTACAGCTTTTATTCTATTTTCAAACTCATTTCTATTTCTTTCTACCGCTGTAACTATATATGGTAAAATATCATCAAGCTTTATGGCATTAATACTATTGAGTTCATTTTTGCGATAAGAAACTAATTCTAATACTCCCAATAATTCTTTATCATTAGCAATAGGCGCTAGAATACAACTTTTCACATCGTTGGCCTTCAGATTTTGAGACAATAAGTTATTGCCATTTTTCTTGGCATATTCCTCAACATTGGAAATAGTGAAGTAAGCCTGTTCTTCTATCAATCTGTGGAAAGATTCAGAACAAATTCCAGTTGAACAATCGTTCACCAATTTATCATGTAAAATAAAACTGTGGGCATTTTTAGTATTCATCCTCTCGAATACCATCTCTCTTTTATTAAATACTGTAAATCCTACTCTTAAATCAGATACCTTATATATAGACTGGAAGATCTCCTTAAACTTCATTAATTCTTGCTGATCTGATGTTTCAGGATGTAAAAGTGTGGTTTTCAATTCTGAAATTGCATCGTCTACCGTAACATCTATTAAATTAGTTATAGTAAACCCTCTAAATATCCAGCTTTTTGGAGGAAACATTTTTCTCCACAAAGCAATATCATCAATGTTTTGAATAAGAAGATCTACATCTTCTTCTGTGATCTCCCTTGCATTTTCTCCCGGATCTATATCTATAAAATCGGCATTTAAAGCAATCTTATAATGTTTTAAAATCCCGTTTACATCTGGAATATCATAATATAAAGGGCGAGAAAAATCTATACTGTAGCCGTAATGGTGATTCAGAATTAAAATACAACCGTACACATAGAACAAATCTTCGTCTAAATTTCGAATAGATAATTCAAAATCTTTTCCGGCATTAGCAAGAATACTTCTTAACCTCTTTGTAGAATTAAATACAATATTATGAAATGGTACAGATGCTGCCTTTATTTCGTTATTGGTTAGAATACTTGGAAATAGATCATCCAACATGATTCTAATCGCATCTTTATATTTATTTAAATCTTCAGGATCATCAAGTCCTTCCACCAATTTTGGAAAAGATGATACATAATCCAATACATCTTTCATATAACTCTTTGCAATACTGCTCTGCTCATCAATGAGCAATTCTTGATATTGATCTATAATTTTATGAAAACTAATTTTAATGTCTAAAGGAAAGTCTTGTATCTGATTTTTCATAACTTGTAATATACCATAAAATTACTATTTCTTTTATCCATGCCACTTTACACCCTATAAATTAACAATTTTTTATAAAGATCCGTCCGCTATCAAATGCTAGTTATGTACTTTTGCAAAAATAATTATTTAATTTATGAAACAATTCTTAGCACTACTCTTGCTTGTAAGTATTATTGCATGTAATAACGACAAAAAAGGTTATTCCATTTCTGGAGACGCAAAAAATGTTGAAGATGGTAAAATGGTTTATCTATCTGAACTTGACTCCAACAATCAGCCAGTAAAAAAAGATTCTACTGTTATTAAAGATGGTAAATTCTCTATGGACCTTCCAGAAGTATCACAGTCTAACCTTAGCATTTTAGATATTGAAGGTATCAATGGAAAAGTGATCTTTATTTCTGAAAATGATCCTATCGATTTTAAGATCTACAAAGATAGCATTCAAGCTACTGAAGTAACCGGAGGAGATGAAAACAAGGTCTTCTTTACTTATTTAAGTCATCTAAAAGATCTTAATAAAAAGGTGATGAAATTAAGAATGAAAGGTCGTGAGATCATGACAACTTCTAGAGACACCGCTAAACTTGCCGAATTAGGACAAGAAGAAGGAGCGTTGAAAGATAATGACATGACCTATAAAAAGAAATTGGTTAAAGAAAATCCAGATAAATTTGTATCTGTTCTTGTATTAACTGATATGGCGAACGTTGGAGCTCCTGTAAGTGAAGTAAAAGAACTTTACGAAACTCTAACTCCCGAAGTTCAAAATACTTCTATCGGTAAAAATTTAAAGGATAATATTGATAAAAGAAATGCTGTAGAAGTTGGAAGTAAAGCTCCAAATTTTACTGCACCAAATCCAGAAGGAAAAGAAATTTCTTTAAACGAATCTCTAGGTAAAGTTACTCTTATAGATTTTTGGGCTGCATGGTGTAAGCCTTGTAGAGCAGAAAACCCTAACGTGGTTCGTATCTACGAAAAATATCACGACAAAGGTTTTAATATTATTGGAGTTTCTTTAGATAGAGAAAACCAAAAAGACCAGTGGACGCAAGCAATTGCTGATGACAATTTAACTTGGAATCAGGTTTCTAATCTAAAATTCTGGCAAGATCCAATTGCACAACAATATGGAGTTAGAGCAATTCCTGCTCAATTCATTTTAGATGAGAACGGGGTGATAGTTGCAAAAAATTTAAGAGGAGATGAGCTTGAAGCGAAGATCAAGCAAATGTTAGAGAAGTAATTCTTTAATTATATATCATAAAAAACCCGCAAGTTTTCACTTGCGGGTTTTTTATTTTAAGCCTCAGTCTTAATTAAGTTGAAAACCAACATTTACTTTAGCACTTACTTCCAACTCTCCAGGAGCTATTGTTTCTTGCTGTGCTCCATCGGCACTTGCCTTCATCATTTCATTAGCTCTGTACATAGGCGGAAAGTTATTGGTTTCTATCTCGCTTATAGTAATAGCTTTTCCAATAGTTTGGTTTAATGGAGCCGCATATTCTGTAGCTTTACTTTTTGCATTTAAAACCGCTAATCTCCTAGCTTCCGTTTCAAATTTATCCATTTGAGAAGATTTAAATTGAACTCCGTCGATTCTATTCAAACCAGCCTTTAATAAACCGCTCATTATCTTTTCATAATTCTTAAGATCTTCCAACTTAATAGAAATTGCCTGATTGGCAACATAACTGTAAGTCTTACTATCGTAATTATAATTCTTATTCAAATTCACGTAATCTGTTTGAATATTCTTTTCTTTTACTCCTTCAGATTTCAGGTACTTAATAACTTTGTCCACCACTTCATCGTTCTGCTTTTTAACTAGTTTTGCATCATCTCCCGTATGCTCTATTCGAGATTTGATTACTACTTGATCTGGAGTTACCTTAACAATTCCTTCCCCTGTAACCATTACCATAGGGGAATTTGGCATTTGTTGAGCTTGCACGGCAAATGTTCCCAATGCAGCAAATAAAATTAGTATTGATTTCATGAGGTTTGTTTTTATTGATTTATAAACTTTATACAATAAGAATACCAAGCTTAGATCTTACCTGCTTTTTGTAGAATAAATAACACTATAATAGGGATGGCTAGTAAAATGACCATAAGTAGATGCTCTTGAAAAACATAGGGGGCTAAAATTAGCGTTAATACATACCCTCCAATGGCACCTCCAAAATGCGCATCATGACCAATATTCCCTAATCTTTTCTTCATTCCATAAAGGGTGTACAACAAATAACCAATTCCAAAGATGTAAGCCGGGATTGGTATAATAAAGAACAGTCCTAACATCATATCCGGCCTCAATAAAATTGCAGAGTACAACACTCCCATAACTGCACCACTAGCACCTACGGCAGTATACTCCGGTTCATTCTTATGAAAGAAATAACTTAGCAGGTTTCCAAAGATCAAACTCACTAGGTAGACTAGTAAAAAGCCAATTGGTCCCAGCCAAAATTGAACTACGTTGGCGAAGAAATACAGCGTTAGCATGTTCACGAATAAGTGTGAAGTATCTACATGCAAAAATCCTGAAGTAAAGATTTGATATTTAGCACCCCTATTAATATCTGCAATATTGAATTTATACTTTTCAAAAAAGATAGAATCGTTAAAACCCTTAAATGATATAAGCACGTTTGCTGCTATTATTACAATAGTTACTATACTTAAATCTCCCATACATTCCTGTGTTTAGTGCCAAATATACCATATATTTGCTGAAATTTTTATTGATGCAAGGTTTAGTTTTCTGGCTGGTTTATCCTTTTTTATGGCTAATTTCTATTGCACCGTTCTGGCTATTCTATAAGATCTCAGATCTTATTTACTTTCTCGTGTATCACATTATTGGTTACAGATCTAAAACTGTAAGTGAGAATTTACGTCTTGTTTTTCCTGAAAAATCTGAATCTGAGATAAAGGAGATAAAAAAGAAATTCTACCGTCATATGTGCGATATGTTTCTGGAAATGATAAAGAGCATCTCTATCTCTAATAAGCAACTAAAATCTCGCTTTACCTTTACAAATATAGAGGAGATTGAAAAGATCCTAAAAACTAATAAAAGCATTGTTCTTATCTGTGGACATTATGCCAGTTATGAATGGGTAAATGCATTACAATTATATGGGCTTGATTATAAAGGCTATGGAGTATATAAGAAGATAAAGAATAAATATTTTGACAAAATGGTGAAGGATATTCGCGGAAGATTTGATGGCGAACTTATTACTACCATTCAAGCAACACGCACCATAGAACAAAATCAAGAAAAAGGAAGATTAGGTGTGTATGCGATGATTGCAGATCAATCTCCTAAAATTTCCAGAGCTAAGTACTGGACAGAATTCTTAGGTTACCAGGTTCCTGTATTTATTGGAACAGAAAAGTTAGCCAAAACTACAGATATGGTGGTACTTTATTTACATGTTGTAAAATTGAAAAGAGGCTTTTATGAGGCTACCTTTAAGCCTATCACTTATGAACCGCGCGAAGAGCCAGATTATAAGATTACCAATGCTTTCTTAACAGAATTGGAAAAACAGATCAGAGATGAACCGGAATATTATTTATGGACTCATAAGAGATGGAAGCATAGAAATACTCCCATCCCAAATAAAGCCATAACTTTTAAAAGAGACTAAATAAAATTAGGCAATAATAGCCTCTATCTCTTCAATCATTTCTTGAGCAAGATCATCTGCTTTTTGCTGACTTTTTGCTTCTGTATAAATTCTAATAATTGGTTCTGTATTTGATTTTCTCAAATGAACCCAATTTTCTGAAAAATCAATTTTCACCCCATCTACTGTAGAGATCTCTTCTGAATTATGATTGTTCTTTACAGTTTCTAAGATAGCATCTACATCTATTCCTGGAGTCAATTCAATTTTATTCTTACTCATAAAATAAACCGGATATGATTCTTTTAAAGCAGACATGGTTGTTTTTTTCTCAGCAAAATAAGTTAGAAACAATGCTACTCCTACAAGACTATCTCGTCCGTAATGAGATTCTGGATAAATAATACCCCCATTACCTTCTCCTCCAATAATAGCATTTGTATCTTTCATAAGTTGAACAACGTTCACCTCACCAACAGCACTTGCATTATATTTTTGTCCATGTTTTTCAGTTTGATCTCTTAAAGCTCTGGAAGACGATAGATTACTAACTGTAGCTCCAGGAGTTTTGCTAAGTACATAATCTGCACAGGCAACTAAAGTGTATTCTTCACCAAACATCTCCCCTTTTTCATCTATAAAAGCAAGTCTATCTACATCTGGATCTACCACCACACCTAGATCTGCTTTTTCTTTTACTACCAGTTTACTAATATCCCCTAAATGTTCTTTAAGAGGTTCAGGATTATGAGGAAAATGACCATTAGGCTCACAATATAGCTCTACAACTTCAACTCCCATTTTTCTCAACAATGCTGGTATTGCTATACCACCGGTAGAATTAACTGCATCTACAACCACTTTTAAATTTGCTTTTGAAACCAAATCGGCATCTACTAAATTCAATTTCAAAACTTGATCTATATGTCTGTCTATATAATCGTCTATAACAGTTACTTTTCCTAAATCATCAACATCAGCAAAATCGAAACCTTCACTTTCAGCAATTTCTAAAATTTTAGCCCCATCATCTCCGCTCAAAAATTCACCTTTATTATTAAGCAATTTTAAAGCATTCCATTGTTTTGGGTTATGACTCGCAGTTAAGATAATTCCACCATTAGCATTTTCTAGAGGAACTGCAATTTCAACAGTGGGTGTTGTAGAAAGCCCCAAATCTATTACATCAATTCCAAGCCCTATTAAAGTATTCATTACCAACTGCTGGATCATGGAACCTGAAATTCTAGCATCTCTACCTACAACAACCTTTAATTCCTGGTTAGGATGTTCTGTCTTTAACCAACTTCCATAAGCTGCTGCAAATTTTACAGCATCTATTGGCGTTAGGTTTTCTGAAGGTTTCCCACCTATGGTTCCACGTATTCCTGAAATTGATTTTATTAAACTCATACTTATATTATTTCCTTTTTAATGATGCCACAAATATACAAGCCTATCTTGCTACACCCCAAAACTTAACACAAATTAAACTTAAATTACTACCTTGTGGACATGAATTATCTAGCGCATATATACCTTTCGGGGGAAGATGATAATCTTAAAATTGGCAATTTTATTGCTGATTCTATCAAAGGAAAAAAATATCTAACCTATCCAATTGAGATACAAAAAGGGATTATTCTACATCGCTCTATAGATACGTTTACAGATTCTCACCCAACAGTCAGAAAAAGTGTATATAGATTATTTCCTGAGTATAGCCATTATAGCGCAGTAATTGTAGATATTTTATATGATCATTTTCTCGCTGCTAATTGGTTAGATTATTCTGAAATTCCCTTAGAAGATTACGTGAATGATTTCTATCAACTGCTTACCAATAGAAATTCTGTTTTACCTAAAAGGGTTCAGCAATTTCTCCCTTATATGATAAAAGATAATTGGCTTTTAAGCTATGCCAGTATCGATGGAATTGGGAAGATACTTTATCAAATGAACAAAAGAACTCAAAATAAATCCAGAATGGATCTAGCTGTTAAAGAACTAGAACTTTATTATGATCTTTTTGAAGCTGAATTTAGATCGTTCTTTCCTGAACTAGAATTACATGTCGCTAAAAAAATAACAACTCTATAATTTTCACAATATGAAAAGATTATTCCTACTACTATTTTTAATCAGCCTATTCTCCTGTAAATCACCAAGCACTATTGAAACTGGAAAGACCTCTTCTCAAGAATTGGGACTTGTTAGAGATAAGGCAATGGTGGTATCTGCGCGGGAAGAAGCCTCAAAAATAGCATCAGATATTATGCAACAAGGCGGAAATGCTTTTGATGCTATGGTAGCAACAGAAATGGCACTTGCTGTAAGTTATCCTTTTGCCGGAAGCTTAGGAGGTGGTGGTTTTATGGTTTATAGAAAAGCTGATGGTGAAATTGGAAGCTTAGATTTTAGAGAAAAAGCACCAATGGCAGCTACAAAAAACATGTATCTGGATGAGGAGGGCAACGCTGTGGCAGAGAGAAGTCAAGTAGGAGCTTTGGCTATTGGAGTACCAGGAAATGTTGCAGGAATATTTGCAGCCCATGAAAAATTAGGCTCTTTACCAATGTCTAAATTACTAGCTCCTGTAATTGCACTTGCCAGACGCGGATATGTGGTTACTCAAAATCAAGCGGATAGTTTTAATGAATATAAACCAAAATTTAATAAAGTAAATAATTCCGAAATTTTATATGCCAAACCAATTAAAGCTGGAGATACCATTAAAAATGTGGCTCTTGCAAATACACTACAAAAAATTGTAGATAACGGCAGAGCTGAATTTTATGGAGGAGAAACCGGAGAAAAATTGGTTAAGTTAATTCAGGAGAATGGTGGTATTATAACGCTAGAAGATCTAAAGGCTTATAACGCAAAATGGAGAAAACCCATCACCTTTAATTATAAAGGACTGAAAGTTATTTCTATGGCTCCACCTTCTAGTGGTGGTGTAGCTTTAGCTCAGATCATGAAAATGATTGAAAAATATCCATTAGATGAATATGGTCATAATCAGCTCAAAACAATTCAGGTTATTACAGAGGCTGAAAGAAGAGCCTATGCAGACAGAAGTTATTTCTTAGGAGATCCAGATTTTTATGATGTTCCTGTTGATGTTATTACGGGAGACAAATATTTATTGAATAGAATGAACACCTTTAGCTTTGATAAAGCTACACCATCATCGGATATGGAACACGGAAAAATTCCGAGATATGAAAGTAATGAAACCACACATTATTCTATTGTTGATCAATATGGAAATGCAATTGCTGTTACCACTACGCTAAATGGCGCTTATGGATCTAAGTTATATTCTGAAGAATTAGGATTTTTTCTGAATAATGAAATGGACGATTTTAGTGCAAAACCTGGAGTTCCAAATATGTTTGGATTAATTGGAGCTGAAGCAAATTCTATTGCTCCTGAAAAACGAATGTTAAGTTCTATGACACCCACCATAATTGAAAAGGATGGTGAATTATGGATGACAGTTGGAACTCCAGGTGGTTCAACCATTATAACTTCGGTTTTACAAACTATTTTAAATGTAAGAGAATTTGGAATGACGATGCAAGAAGCGGTGAATGCTCCTAGATTTCACCATCAATGGCTACCAGATGAGATCATGTTCGAGCCGAATGCTTTTAATAAGGAAATTCTATTAGAACTTCAGAATAAAGGCTATAACATTAATGAAGGAGATGCCCGAATTATAGGTAAAGTAGATGGTATTTTAAGAATGCCAAACGGACGCTTGGAAGGTGGTGCAGATAAGCGCGGAGATGATACTGCTGTTGGTTTCTAAGTAAACATATTAAAAATTAAAAGAGGGCCAAATTGGCCCTCTTCTTATTTATTTAAATTTCTGATTATGATTAATCTTGAATAACCGTAACATCAAGACCAGTCATAATTGAAGGATCATTAGAGATATGAACATTATCTAAAGCAAAATCATTTCCACTAGGCTCTGTATTTCCATCTACTAGAGATAGCACTAGAGATCCAGTAGCATCTGCTTTAACTTTTAGTCCAACTTTAGTCCAACCATCAGCATAAGTAACAGTAATAATATCTGCTGGATCATTAAGTTCTACACCATCTACACTTGCTGCAAGTACTATATCATTACTTGGACTTGCTCCATCATGAACATTTCTAATTTCAAAAGTCACATAATAATCAGAATTTGGACAAACATCTTCGAATGTTGTCACAAAATAAGCATCCACATCTTCCACAGTAGAACCATTTAAGATGAACATATTACCATCGTGAGTTTCATTCACCCAGTGATTATGCACATCATGAGGGTTTGGTGTGAATGTATAAGTTCCTTCATCCCAAAGTGGAGCACCAGAATCTGGCGAAGAACCTGGAACCCATCCAGCTGTACTTTTATAGGTATAGTTTGTACCAGTTTCAATTTCAGCATTATCTAAGAAAGAGGAATCATTAAAATTATTGCTATAGCTAGTTGGTTCAGAAAATAAGCAAGGATCTGAATCATCTTGCATTCCACAGTTACCTTCTCTAAAGTGGTAATATTTAGTTCTTGCAACATCCCCATCCATATAAAACAATTGTTCTACATCTTCTTGAGAGAATACACCCATTCTTATTGGTGCTTCACTTCCTGGATTTCCTTCAGATTCTACTAAATATAATTCAGCGTAATACATGTCATTTACATTTTGACGATCTGGTAATGCAACACATAGTGGTTCTGCATAATAATCTCCATTATCATAAGTTCCTGTAACATTTACGTAAGGATTTTCTTCATTGAATAATGCAGTTCCTTTAGGATTTGTACTATCACCACTATAATTCCAAACATCTAATCTGAAATTAGCAGGATAATGACGACCATTTTCATCACAATAGTTACCAAATACACAAAGATAGATAGCTTTTAATGTGTCAAAATCGAAGAATAAATATCCGTATTCATCTGCAAATCTTTCATCATAGCAAAGTACTTCTACATCTACATATTTCTTCACTCCATTTCTAAGATCAATGGATATAGGTAATGCTTCTTTTACAAAATTTTGAAAAGCAGCAGGACCATAATCTTCGTCTCCACGAGGAGCTATATAAATGATATTATCACCGCTATCCAAGACCGCAAAATATTCCAAAGAATACATTCCCGCATCTAAAGTTAATAATGAAGATTCCTCGGTCATCCAACCTCCATCTCCATTATCCATTACTGGCACATCTATATAGCCGCCAGAAACCCATAGCTCAGTACTCGTATTCATTATACCCACTCTAATTTTAGCAGGAACAGCATCAGAACAGGAGGGAATATCGTTTGGATTCTGCTCTTGTTTCTGGAGAGATTTATTAAAATCTTGAAGTAAAGCACCAAAAGAAAGACTCACCTGATCTACATTTTCTCCGGGGGAATCTCCGGAACTTTCATCCTTACTACAGGACGTAAATAGCATAGCAAACATTGCTATAGACATTAAATAAACTTTGTAATTTTTCATAATAAAATAGTTAAATTAATAATTAATTGAATGGTTAATAAAATTTTTGATGGTCTTGTAAGACCCTATATTTTTTTAATTCTTTGATTCTCTTATAATTTATTTCAGTTTAGGATTATAGATTTCTTTAAGCCTAAACAGAATGGTTATCATTCTTTTCAATTATCTAAATTTGAGACAACAGCCAGAAGATCAAAATTATCTTCCCCTCCACATTGTCCTTCTACAAACTCATATTCTGTGTTAGCTTGTCCTTCTTCAACATTTTCTTTCCAAAACGTATCTGTAAATGATCCTTTTCTAATTAACTTCTCCTCCTTATTATCTTCTACAACATATATTTCAGAATAATACTTATCTTCTTCTTCACTATCTGGTAATGGAAAACAAAGACCTCCAGCGTATAGAGGATTTACTTTATATCCATTGTTTGTTTGGGTATAATTGATAGCGTTCACCAATAAGTTGTAATCTGTATAATTATCCTCCTCACTGTAAGACCATACTTTAAATCTAAATTTGGCAGGAATATTATCGTCATTTTCACATATGATCCCGTTACTACAAATATTTATAAGTGGAGTATTTTCAAAATTGAAGAAGAGGTAACCATAAGCAAATGCAAACCGTTGATCATAACACAATACTTCCACTGGGACATAATGCTTTACTCCCTCTCTAATATTAATATCTATAGGCAGCGGTGCATTCACAAAATTTTGGAATGCTGTAGTACCATAATCTTCATATTTTCTAGGGGTAATATATAAGATATTTGCATCTGGGCCTTTACTATCAAGTACTGCAAAATATTCAAGGGTATAATGATCTACAGGTAATATTATTTGATCTGCATCTTGAGTGAACCATGAATCTGGATAGCCATCTTTATCTGTATCTATGCCTGATGAGTTGACTTTAATTTCGATAAAATGATCACCCCCATTAATTCCTGTTACCCATGAACCCTTACTGTTTTTTAAAGCTGCGCGTATATAAAGAGGTGCTTCATTCTTGCAGTCTGGAATGCCTAATTTGTATGATTTGAAGAAATCAGATTTTTCTTTAGTAATTAAATTTCCTATAAAGCTACCGAAAGAAAGAGAGCCTTTATTGGCCTGTTGATTAGAGGCATCCTCCGTATCTTCTTTCGTACAAGCAGTTAAAAATATAGCCGAAATAAAGACTATAGTTAAAATCCTACAAATTAATCTCATCAGTTATTGGTTTTAAAATTTAATAAAACTGAACAAGCGCGATTTCCAATTTTAAAAATCGGTTCTAAAGCAAAAAATAAAAAGCAGGGTTATAGTTTTGAATTGGGGGACATTATGAATAAAAAATAACATTTAAGTCAATGAAATTCTGCATTCAATACTACTAATATAGAGAGATTCAGGAGAGCACAGTATGGGGGAAAACCCTTAATATTTGGCAGAATTAAGGTTGGAAGGTTGGAATTAAGAGAAATAATAAATTTCTCGAGCTATATTTTTAACATTATTAAATTTTAAAGTGAAAAAAAATATTTGTCTACCGACAGAAAGTGAGTAAAAATTACACAAGTAGTTGGGGAATTGCGTTTATATTTTTAAAATTTGGACATAAAAAAACCCGGAAAAATTTCCGGGTTCTATATAAAATCAAATTATCTTAAGCATAATACCACTGCCCATCAACAAGTTCAACGATTTTCCATCCAAAATAAGATAAGTAATACCATTGATCATTATATCTAAGTACCGTTAACCCGTACATAGTATAATACTGACCATTAGTATATGTAGGAGCTGGTGGAGGTGTTCCTCCTCCCCCGTTTCCAGGGTACATATTATTAACTCCTTGAACATCTCCAGATGATAATCCAGATCTTTGAACGTCATAAAGACTACCGTTTGCTTTGGTAATAGTAGGCTGACCGTTACTTGAGAAAGAATACGGACCATACATCATAATAGAACCAAAATCTAAAGTTGAAGTAAATTCGTCTCCACCCATTCCACTATCTGCGTACGTATCAAAGTTTCGCTCTCTACCGCTTTGAATGTTAGAATAATTAATTGTGATCTGTCGATCTCTATCTATTCTACTCTGTTCATGATAAAGTCCAATAGCATGTCCTATCTCGTGGATCGTGTTACCAGTGCTACATCCAGAAGCTAGTGTAATATTCTGGCTACCTCCAACCATACCAACATAAGAGGAACATCCTGAACCTGACGTAAAATTGATATAATTAGACTGGCTTGTTCTCTGAACAAACTTTAAAGAAGTTTTAGCTTCCCAATGTGCAATCGCATCCTTTACACGATATGGATCTGGTAAATTACTACTTATAGTATAATAAACAGTATTATCAGGCCACATTCCAGAGGTTCTCCCAACACTTTTTTGTTGAGGCTTTTCTCCTTTATTATACACTAATGTTTCAGCTTGTTTAGTAGTCATATCCTTTTTTATTAAGATATCACCTTCATAAACTAAATCTCCATTTACATTTGCGACGCTTATTTTTTGTCCTGCATAGTAAATCTCTGAGATATTACCTGTTTCATCGGGGTACGCTGCTTCTACATTGGCTAATGTAGATGTGGTTTCTGCAATTTGTGAAGTAGGCTGTTCTGTTTCTTCTAATTCGTTAACTGAATCTTTACTACAAGACAGAATAGCTAGAGCTGGTAGTAAATAAACTAAATTCCTTTTTCTCATAAGTAGGGTAAATAATTTTTAATGAACAGTTTTTATTGTTTTTCTGCTCGGGGGTTAAAAAAATATTTCTCTTACCACAATTTCAAAGTTCATTCCAAAATAAAACAACTGCAACACGCAACAGCCTAAACACCAAGTACTTACAAAATATAAATTTCTTAGAATTATCCCTAATAAATTTATTTATTCGTAAAAAGTATCCCAATATTAAATTGAAAAAACTTAAAAAATATTAATAATAAAAATATATAATGATAACACCGTTGGGGGGAAGAAAATCGGTGTTTTACTTTAAAGCAATGCGAACATAATATATTTTTTTAATTAATTACTATTTTTTTAACACTATTAAATAGAAAAGCTGCCCGAAAAGAATTCGGACAGCCTCTTCTATTAACACCTTCTAATTATTAAAAATAACTATTTGGTGATTAATAAAACTAACCTCACAAACCGATCATCCCCCCGGTTGATCAGTTCGCATAGGTTAATTTTTGATTTATCCTGGTATAAGTGCACACATTTCAGTTTTTACACGTAAGTAAAATGGGTAACTGCTAACAGCAGTAGTACTGAAAGTATTCACATCTACAGATGTTCCTGAGGAATCAGAACTACATTTAGAATCATTACATGTAGTACTCATAACAGCACCGTCTGCGGGTCTTACTTCAATTTCATATTTGGAAATTTGATCAATCCCTGAGGAAATTGAAACCATTAGTTGACTTCCACTAAAAGAGGTACTAACAGTTCCAGGTTGTGTCTCCATAGAAGCTGAAAATAAATTAATCACATCTGAGGCTGACTCAATTCTTACAAATTCATCTACTCCAAGTAGAAATGCATTATAACAAGGGACACCTGCTTCAACATCTGTAATATTACATGAAGTAGTTAAAGTACAGTTATTTCCTACATCTGGAGTTTCCCAACAACCTAATTGACCTTCTACAGCAACTTGTCCTTCTAATTTTAAAGTGGTAGGACATTGATCTTCTTCATTCATAACACCATCTCCATCAATATCTGGATCACATACATCGCCAAGATTATCTCCGTCAAGGTTTGCTTGATCAGCGTTTGCATTTGATGGACAGTTATCATCTCCATTTAGAATTCCATCGTTATCACAATCGGCTGCTGGATCTTGAAGGTCACACTCACCATTTCCACCGCCACCGGTTTCATCATACATCGGTGTATCTTCTCCACATAAAGCTCCTTCTCTAAAGTGGTAATAAGTATTGTTACCAGTTTCCTCGTTATATAATTCTAATACTTGAGCGTCTGATATTACAAATTGACGAATTACACCTTCCTGTGCATCATATACTTCAGGGAAATCCATTAAAGAGATCTCGATATAATATTCATCTACCATTCCTTTTCTATCTGGCAAAGCAATACAAACTGGTTTAGCATAAGCATCTCCATTATCGTAGATACCTACAGCGTTCATTTGTGCTTCAGTTAACAAAGCATCACCTTTAGGTGCTTCTGGATTTCCGGAGTATTTCCAGGCATTAATACTAAAATGAGCAGGGAAATGTCTTCCTGAATCATTACAATAGTTTCCGAAAGTACAGAAGGTTATGACATCTACATTATTAAAATCAAAGAACAAATAACCATATTCATCTGCAAAACGCTCATCGTAACATAGCACTTCTACATCTACATATTTTTTAACTCCAGCTCTAAGATCTATGCTGATTGGCAAAGCATCTGTAACAAAGTTTTGAAAATTTGAAGGACCATAATCATCGTTTTCACGAGGTGCGATCCATAGTACATTCATGTCTGCATCTAGAACACCAAAGTATTCTAAACTATATGTTCCTGGTGTTAACTCAAGATCTGAAGACTCATCTGTAAACCAACTTACAATTCCGTCGTCATTATAATCTCCGGATCCAGCTATTGGAATTTGAATAAATCCACCTTCATCTCCATTTTGTCCAGCTACCCAAGTATCTCCATTTTTAAGAGCGACTTGAACATATGCCGGTACTGCATCAGAGCAGCTAGGAACATCTGAAAGATTAGCTTTTAAATCTGCTCTGTTTGAAACAAAATCATTTAAGATGGCCCCAAACGAAACAGTAGCTAGATCCTTATTAGCACTATCGTTCAAGTTACTTTCATCCTTGCTACAGGATGTAAATAGGAGTGCGATAATTGCTAACCCTGATAAATATTTATTGAAATTTTTCATAATTTAAGTATTGAAAATATTAGATTAACTATTGTCTACTGATAGACTCACACAATGAAAATAGACTAGTAGGGAATACCTAATATTTGTTTTTGTTAGATATTTAAAACCTCCTGTAAATTGATTTTCACAGGAGGTTTAGTTTTTTATTAATTTAATTTTTCTAATTCACCACAGGCAATTGGCAAGAACTCATCATAAGTACCATTTACAGTTTTACCATGTAGAACAATAGCTCGATTTATGAGTGGATTCATCGCACTATTTAAGTCGGCAGCTGAAATTAGCCCACCCTGACCAAGAATAAAAGTTTCTTGATAATCTATCTCTCCAGCTACACCCATAGCAATAGGATACATTTCTAAAGGCAATAATACGTCTCCATAGAATGGTAATCCTTCTGCAAGAGTTAGAATACCATCTTCACCAGCAGCGTTAGATGGAGGACAACTTGCGTTGGCACCATCTGCTTTCCCATGAATATGTTGCGCATGAGGTTTATCTGCACCTGGTTCTGCTCCAATAGCAAGAATACTTACAGTTAACTCGTTTCCGAATAATCTTAAGATTGCAGCACCTTGAACTTTAGAGTTGTTTAAAGGATCTAGATCTACGCAATAAAAAGAAGCATTTTTACCAGGCTCATCAAATATTGGTGGAGTATCTACTCCTTCACAATCAGATCTAAAGTGGTAATAAGTATTAGTTTCTCCGTTGTAAAGAGCTTTTACTTGAGTATCATTAAATACACCGTATCTAATTAATTCACCTGGACCTTCATTACTATCAAAATCTAATAGCCTAATCTCACCATAGTAAAGATCTTCTCCATCTCTATCTGGTAAAGCAATACATAAAGGTTTAGCATAATCATCTCCATTATCATAAGTACCTACTGTATTTTGTAATGCTCCATTAGTTAATGCAGCTCCTTTAGGATTATTAGCATCTCCACTATAAGCCCAAACCTCTAAACTAAAGTGTGCTGGGAAGTGTCTTCCATTTTCATCGCAGTCATTTCCAAATACACATAACGTAATAGTATCTACATTATTAAAGTCGAAGAACAAGTATCCATATTCATCTGCAAATCTTTGATCATAGCATAAAACCTCAACATCTACATATTTTTTAACCCCTAATCTAAGGTCGATGTCAATAGGAAGAGCATTTGTTACAAATCCCGCAAAGTTTGCTGGACCGTAATCATCATCACTTCTAGGTGCAATCCACAGTACATTATCAGATCCATCTAAAACAGCAAAGTATTCTAACATGTATGTACCTGCATCTAAGGTAAGATCGCTTGACTCTTGAGTCATCCATCCTCCTTCTCCATTAGGAATAACTGGAATTTCGATGAAACCACCGGCATCACCATCTGCTCCAGAAACCCAAGAGCCATCTTGCATTAAAGCAACTCTAATTTTTGCAGGAACTGCATCTGAACAGCTAGGAACATCTCCAGTTAATGGTGCTTTCGCACTATTATTAGTAAAGTCATTTAAAACTGCCGCAAAAGAAATTGTTGTTTTTCCTTCCGGGTTGTCTGTCATTGAACTTTCATCTTTAGTACAAGATGAAAATAGCAGTGCAATCATGGCAAGTAAGCCAAAATAAATTTTAATTTTTTTCATGACACATAGTTTTTAGTTAATATTAATTTAGAATGGTTAATAAAAGAAGGTTGATTGTACTATCATTTTTACCTGACAGTCCGTTTTATTAAACTACCTCAATACAATTCTGCATTCTATCAAGGCAGTATTTTTATTTATTGATGATTATTTAATCTCTACAAACATCTGCATGCACAGCTACCCAAAATTCACCATCTCCAGAATAAGTGAAGTTGTAAACATTTGAACTAACTGAAGATGGATTAGAATCATTTATCCCATCTACATTTGGCAGTTTATCGAACTGTCCTGGAGCATCTGTTTCAGGTTTCAGATCACTTGTATAAATGTGTAGAGTATTTAGATCTACACCATCATCTGCTGTTACGGTTACCGTAATACTTTTTCCTGAAGAAGATATAATGGCAGTTCCAACTAGTTTTTCAGGTCCTATTTTATTATTACCTGCACCAGCATATATATTGAAGGAATTACCATCTTGGCTGCTAACAGTAAATAATTCTGCCCAACCCCATTTAGCACTTACACTTAAACCATCATTATCCTTTTTGGTCCAAGTAAAGTCTCCAAACATCCAAGCAGTATCACAAGATTGTCCGTTATTTTTTGGACATCCATTATTGCTTTCCGGACCTGGAACTTCAATACAATCGTCATAACAATCTGGAACTCCGTCTTCATCGGTATCTGTAATACATGGTACAGGACAGCCATTATTTTCTGCAGGACCAGCTTCATAAGGACATTGATCATAACAATCTTTTATCCCATCGCCATCACTATCTGCTAAACAGTCGTCCAAAGGACAGCCATCATTTTCAGCCGATCCAGCTCTATCGGGACATAAATCACAGCCATTTGGTATATCATCTCCATCTGAATCTAATCCATCGCTATAACCAGGACATTCGTCGCAAGCATCTCCCACACCATCTTCATCTGAATCTAATTGATCTGGATTGTAAGAATTCAAGCAATTATCGTCGTCATCTGGTATTCCGTCACAATCGGCGTCATTAGGTGCACATGGCTCATCTCCACAACCTTCTCTAAAGTGATAGTATGTAGAGTTACCATTATCATTATACAATGCTAGTACTTCAGCATCTGTAATTGTAAATGTTTGTTTTAATCCATCTGGGGCATCATATGCTCCATCAAAGTCTAAAATATTTATCTCTATATAATAAGTGTCTACACCTGGTCTATCTGGTAATGCAATACATAATGGTCTTGCAAAAGCCTCTGTTGGATTTTCATAGAATCCGGTTGCGTTTGTTATTGCTCCATTGGTTAATAAGAGACCTTTAGGATCAATTGGTTCTCCGCTATAAGTCCAAGCATCTAAACTAAATCTAGCTGGAAAGTGACGCACATCTTCATTACAATAATTACCAAACACACAAAGTGTGATAGTATCTACTGTTGTAAAATCAAAGAATAAATATCCATATTCATCTGCCATTCTTTGGTCATAACACAATACCTCTACATCTACATATTTTTTTACTCCAACTCTTAGTTCTATTTCTATTGGAAGAGGATCGCTCACAAAAGCTGCAAAGTTAGCTGGCCCATATACATCATTAGATCTAGGAGCAATCCATAACACATTATTATCTGCGTCTAAAACAGCAAAATATTCCAAAGAATATGTGTCTTCAGGAAGTTCAAGGTCATCAGACTCATTAGTCATCCAGCCTCCATCTCCATTAGAAACAGCTGAAATTTCAATAAAACCTCCAGCATCTCCATCTTTACCAGCTACCCAGTCTCCGATTGAATTTTTTAAAGCTACCCGAACTTTAGCTGGTACAGCATCAGAGCATTCCGGAACATCGCCCGTTAGACTTTGTTTTAATCCTGCTCTTGTGGCATTAAAATCATTTAAAATTGCTCCAAAAGAGATAGACGTGGTATTGGAAGAATCCTCCAAACCACTTTGCTCATCTTTACTACAGGATGTAAAAAACATTGCTAAAACCATTAAGGAAGCAATACAGAGTTTAAATTGTTTCATAATCAATTAGATATTAGATTAATTATATTTAGAATGGTCAATAATATTCAATCATAGTTCGCCCTATAGGGGTTCACGTTATGTAAAAATTAAGTTGGAAATAAATGGGATTTAATAAGATACACGTAGGGATTCGCGGGGGTTATCTTATTAGAGTAAATGTAAATTCAAAATTTAAAATCTGGTATGGGGGAAAACACCTATATTTTATTTAAGTCAGTCTTACGCCTGACTTACGTCTATTAGTTTATGATTTATAGCATAAATAATGCTCTCTAAAATAGTTTCAGAGTTTGTTCTTTTTATGATGTTTGCTCGATGTTTCTCTATAGTTTTTGGTGAAATAAAAAGTCTGTCTGAGATATCTTTTGTTTTATAACCTTTACATAATAGTTGAATGATTTCCTTCTCTCTAGTAGTAAAACTATAATCTGTTAACTGACTATTCTCTTCAAAACAATTATTTACCATATCGCAAATACTACCTACCTCTTCTTTTACAGAGTTATTCTCTTCTGCAAATTGGATCATCATTATATATTGACCATGAAGCATTTTATCTAGTTTTGAAAAACTAATCTTGGCATTTCTAATTTTATGATCTCCTAATCTTAATGCAGTTCTTGTAGTTGCCTGCATATGTTTACCACGGGCAAAATTTCTAAGACTCGCTTTTACCTTTATTTTATTCTCACAATTCACAAAATCCGTAAGCTTCAAACCCTCAGATTTTTCAATTCTAAAAGTTTGTTTAAAGGCGTCATTCATAGAAATAATATTCTCCTGTTGTAGTAAGATTACCGGATTGCTAAGCAAATTGAACAAGCCTAAAAATGCGTCTTTCCAATAATTAGAAAGAGATAGATTAGCATATACCTGATCTACTAGACGTTCACTTAAAGTTTTAGGAGAAACGGAATCATAAAATACTTCATCTAAAAGATCCTTATAACTTTTTTCTACCTCTGCCTTATCTGAAATATTAGCATACATCATCAACCAACTTTTGTTAAGGAAATGAGTTGATTTGAAGTTCTCTAAATTTTTTAAATGCAGATTTGAAAAGGAGGTTTGGTCTATCAGTATAATATCTGGTAGTAATTTTAATGCCAGGGTATAAGCAGTATGAACGGAATTAACCACACTTAACTCAAAATACATACTTAATCCCTCTTGTAGTTCTTTAATTAATTCTAATTGATGACTAATTAAAATCAGTTGTTTTTTCTCTGTTCTCATCCTCAAATTTTTTAACAATAAAGACTCTTAACCTTTTAGGCTAATAAAATTTAGATTTGGGAGGATAATTCTTCATCATCAGGGCAGACAACAAAAAATTCTTTCGGGGGAAATTGAAATACAGGGTTAACAAACTAAATAAATGGGGAATAAAACTTAAGACGGGGAGAACTCTTTACTATTGAGGATTAAAAGAGTGATCTTATTAGGGATTTTAAATATAGGGGATTTTACCCATTTACGAAAAAAAATTAGCGTAATATTATCCTTACACATCAATCTAAACAATTCGCTATAAGCACATTAGAAAGCGATGTAATTTATTAACCCTTAATTAATAAACGATTTGAAGATTTCATATCTTTTGCTAATAGTTAAAAAACCAAATGCCATTCTTCTACTTATCTAACATTTTCAATTCTTTAAATTTTACCTATAAATTAACAGCTGCTAAATGAGGGTTACTTTTTAGTTAGCAACAGTTTAGGTACCTTTGCCCCCTTGATGAAAAATATGGCTAAAGCTGAAGAAAATATTGAAGTATTAGGGGCTAGGGTTCATAATTTAAAAAATATAGATGTAACCATTCCCCGCGAAAAACTGGTGGTTATTACAGGACTTTCCGGATCTGGAAAGTCATCTTTAGCATTTGATACTATTTATGCTGAAGGACAACGAAGATATATCGAGACTTTCTCTGCATACGCGAGGCAGTTCTTAGGTGGATTGGAAAGACCAGATGTAGATAAAATTGAAGGTTTATCTCCCGTAATTGCTATTGAACAAAAAACTACCAGTAAAAACCCAAGAAGTACGGTAGGTACTATTACCGAAATTTACGATTTCCTTAGATTGCTTTTTGCGAGAACTGCAGATGCATATAGTTATAACACCGGAGAAAAAATGGTGAGCTATACCGATGAGCAGATCAGGAGTTTGATTATTGAAGACTTTAAAGATAAACGAATTAGCATACTTGCTCCTGTAGTAAGATCTAGAAAAGGTCATTATCGTGAACTCTTTGAACAAATTGCTAAAATGGGATTTGTAAAGGTAAGAACAGATGGTGAAATAAGAGATCTTGTTAAAGGAATGAAACTCGACAGGTATAAAACCCACGAGATCGAGATCGTTATTGACAGATTAAAAATAGATGACAGTGTTCAAAATCAAAAGAGATTAGAAGAAAGCATCAATACCGCTATGTACCATGGCGATGATGTTTTAATGATTATGGAGCAGGATTCTGGGGAAATTAGATATTTCAGTAGAAATTTAATGTGCCCTACCACAGGAATTTCTTATCCAAATCCAGAACCTAATAATTTCTCTTTTAATTCTCCTAAAGGAGCATGTCCTACTTGTAATGGAATAGGTACTTTACATAAAGTAAATATAAACAAGCTTATTCCAGATGATTCTAAATCTATAAAAAAAGGAGCTTTAGCACCTCATGGACCCCAAAAAAAGAATTGGGTTTTCTCTCAATTAGAACTTATTGCAGAACGGTTCGATTTTTCTCTGGCAGATCCGGTAAATACTATTCCGGCAGATGCTATGGAAATGATTTTATATGGTGGAAAGGAAAAGTTCTCAAAACAATCTAAAAGTCTTGGAATTACGCGAGATTTTAAAATTGATTTTGAAGGTATAGCCACTTTTATAGAAACCACGTATCATAATAATGATTCTACATCGCTTAAACGATGGGCGAAAGATTATATGGACAAGATTGAATGTCCAGATTGCCATGGTTCAAGACTGAAGAAAGAGTCACTTTATTTTAAAATAAACGATCAAAACATAGCAGAATTAGCTTCTAAAGATATTATAGATCTAGCCGATTGGTTTCAAGATCTAAATTCAAAACTATCCGAGAAGCAGTTAATGATCGCTTCCGAAGTGATAAAAGAAATAAAAACAAGATTACAATTCTTAGTAGATGTTGGATTAACTTATCTATCATTAAACAGAGGTTCTAAATCTTTGTCTGGGGGTGAAGCTCAACGAATAAGACTTGCAACTCAAATAGGCTCCCAATTGGTTGGAGTACTCTATATTTTAGATGAACCTAGTATAGGTTTGCACCAACGTGATAATGAAAAACTTATCAATTCTCTGGTTGCCTTAAGAGATATAGGTAACTCTGTAATTGTTGTAGAGCATGATAAAGACATGATAGAAAGAGCAGATCATGTTATAGATATTGGCCCAAGAGCAGGAAAACATGGAGGAGAAATAATCAGCCAGGGAACTCCAGAAGAGATCAAAAAACATGATACCATTACCGCTGCTTATCTTAATGGAACCAAGAAAATGGAAATTCCTGAGAAGAGAAGAAAAGGTAACGGCAAAACTTTAGAGCTAAAAGGTGCTACAGGAAATAACCTGAAAAATGTATCTATAAAAATTCCTTTAGGGAAAATGATTGCTGTAACTGGTGTTTCGGGAAGTGGGAAATCTACTCTTATTAACGAGACTCTTTACCCTATTATGAATGCCTTTTACTTTAATGGAGTAAAGGTTCCTATGCCTTATAAGAGTATAAAAGGTTTAGATAATCTAGATAAGGTTATAGACATAAATCAAACTCCCATTGGAAGAACTCCTAGATCAAATCCAGCCACATATACCGGTGTATTTTCTGAAGTGAGAAATCTTTTTGCTAAGACCCCAGAAGCCATGATTCGTGGTTATAAACCTGGAAGATTTAGTTTCAATGTAAAAGGTGGGCGTTGTGAAACCTGTAAAGGTGGAGGACTAAGAGTTATTGAAATGAACTTTTTACCAGATGTGTATGTAGAATGTGAAACCTGTCAAGGTAAAAGATTCAACAGGGAAACGCTGGAAATTAGATATAAAGGAAAATCAATTTCTGATGTTTTAGAAATGACTATTAATGAAGCAACCAGCTTTTTTGAACTTATTCCTAAGATCTACAGAAAAGTAAAAACCATACAAGACGTTGGTTTGGGTTACATAACTCTAGGCCAACAAAGTACAACCCTCTCTGGGGGTGAAGCTCAGCGAATTAAGCTAGCAACAGAACTATCTAAACGCGATACAGGAAACACTTTTTATATTCTTGATGAACCAACAACAGGATTACATTTTGAAGATATTCGTGTTTTAATGGATGTTTTGAATAAATTAGCAGATAAAGGAAACACCGTTCTTATTATTGAACATAATATGGATGTCATAAAAATGGCCGATTATATTATTGACATTGGATACGAAGGTGGAAAAAATGGTGGTGAAGTTTTGGCTACCGGAACTCCTGAAGAAGTTGCCAAACACAAAAAGAGTTACACCGCTCAATTCCTGAAAAAAGAATTAAATTAAAAATAAAATTTTGAACAATCACTTGATGAATACAAAACAAGGCAATAAAGCCTGGAACGAAATAAGAACCAACGATTCTTGGGCCATTTTTAAAATAATGGGAGAATTTGTAAAAGGTTATGAAAAACTTAGTCAAATTGGGCCTTGCGTTTCCATCTTTGGATCTGCCAGAACTAAGCCAGACCAAAAATATTACAAATTAACTGAGCGTATAGCTCAAAAAATTGTAGATCATGGGTATGGTGTAATTACCGGAGGTGGCCCTGGTATTATGGAAGCGGGTAATAAAGGAGCACATCTTGGTGGTGGAACTTCTGTAGGTTTAAATATAGATCTTCCTTTCGAGCAACATGACAATCCGTATATAGATCAAAATAAAAGTCTAGATTTTGATTACTTCTTCGTGAGAAAAGTAATGTTCGTAAAATATTCTCAAGGCTTTGTTGTAATGCCGGGTGGTTTTGGAACTTTAGATGAATTGTTTGAGGCTATTACCCTTATTCAAACCAACAAAATAGATAAATTTCCCATCATATTAGTAGGTACCGATTTTTGGGGTGGACTTATAGATTGGGTAAGAAATACACTTTTAGATACTTTTGAGAACATTAGTGCAGGAGATATGGATCTTGTACAGGTGGTAGACACAGAAGATGAAGTTATCGAAATCTTAGATAAATTCTATGATGAATATAACCTAAGTCCAAACTTCTAAAATTTTAGTATAGGTTATTAGCAAGCTAATTTGCTTTAATTATCTTTAATCTCAATTTATTTATACTACTAATTTAATGCAAATTCTCCCTTGAACGCTAAGTCAATACTTTTAATTGTTTTTTTGTACGTAGGGGGAATCCTTGGGTATGGTCAAACGCGAACCGAAATTACTGCGGTTCTAAATGACTCTACACATATTTTTAATATCCAGCAGAAGATCATCTATAAGAATAGTAGTAAGAGGGTGATGGAAGATATCTATTTGAATGATTGGGCAAATAGTTATAAAGATAAGTCTACTCCCCTGGCTAAAAGATTTGCTGAAGATTATTTAAGACGTTTTCATTTTGCGAAAAAAGAAGAACGCGGCTACACAAAAATCTATAGTATTAGTAATGTAAACGTTAAACCTCTAGCATGGTCTAGAATAGATAGTTTACCAGATATTGTGCATGTTTATTTAGACCAAGCTTTACAGCCCGGTGATTCTACAAAAATTAATCTTTTATACCAAGTAAAAATACCTTCTGAAAAATTTACTCGCTATGGTTACGATGATAATGGAAATTTTAAACTAAAATATTGGTATATAACTCCCGCTGTGTATGATGGTGAATGGAAACTATATAGCGATAAGAATTTAGGCAACCAATATTCTCCACCCATCAATATAAAGCTTAAATTATCTACCAGACCGTATCTTTATGTAGCTTCTCCATTAACACAGGATAGATTGGTAACAGAAGATGATTTTAAAACCTCTTACTTATCAGGAACGGATGTCGTTGCTTCAGATCTATATCTAACTAAGACTTTTAGATTCGAATCTCTTATGGCTAATTCAAAAGAGATTCTCACCAATTTAGAAGATGAAGGTCTAAATCCGGAAATTAAAAGCTTTCTACTAGAGCGGATCATGAAATTTCTTCAGAATAGATTAGGAGAATATCCGCATCAATCTTTGATGATTACCAAAGATGCTTATCTAGATAAACCGGTATATGGACTAAATCAATTACCTCATTTTATAAGACCTTTCCCTGATGGTTTTCAGTATGATATAAAACAGCTGAAAACTATTATCAACAACTATTTAAAAAACACCATCTTGATCAATCCTAGAGAGGAACAATGGCTTTATGATGCTATTCAGATCTCTCTTATGATGGATTATGTAAATGAATATTACCCTAGAATGAAACTCTTGGGAAGTTTAAGTGATGTGATTGGAATTAGATGGTTCCACGCATCAGATCTGGAATTTGATGATCAATATCCATTTATGTATGAGCACATGGCAAGAATGCATATGGATCAATCTCTTGCAACTGCACAAGATTCATTAGTAAAATTCAATCAGAATATTGCGAATGCGTATAAAGCTGGCGCGGGATTTCATTATATGAATGAGTTCTTAGAAACCGACGCTGTAAAAAAATCTATATCAGAATTTTATAGATCCAACGTACTTAAACCAACTAGTAGTGCAGAATTTGAAAAAATCCTGAAAAAGAACGCTAATAAAGATGTAAGCTGGTTCTTTGATGATTATGTAAAAACTGATGACAAGATCGATTTTAAAATATCAAATCTAAAAAAGAGATCAGATTCTTTAGAAGTCACCATAAGAAACAAACGTGCTAACGGAATGCCGGTTTCCTTATATGGATTAAAAGACGGGAAAATAGTATACAAAGAATGGGTTGAAGATATTGGATCACGTAAAACAGTTACTATCCCAAGAGATAGCATAGAAAGATTGGCTTTAAATTATGAAGCTGCCATTCCAGAAGTTAACCAAAGAGATAATTATAAAGGAGTTACAACTCTTCTTAATAAGCCAATTCAATTTAGACTTTTTCAAGATATAGAAGATCCTCATTACAACCAGATGTTCTTTATGCCAGAATTTAGCTATAACCTTTATGATGGTTTGGCCATTGGTCCGAAACTATATAATAAGACATTCTTAAGTAGAAATTTTGATTTCAAGATCTCCCCAAAATTTGGGTTTACTAGTAAAACTTTAGTGGGATCGGCTTCCATTTCAAATACTCAGTACTTTGACGATCAAAATCTATTCGCTGTAAAATATGGAATTGGAGGGACTAGATTTTCTTACGGATATGATCTATTTTACAATAAATACACTCCATTTTTAGGTTTCTATTTTAGAAATTCATATTTAAGAGATAACCAAAGGCAAAGTTTATTTATAAGAAGTGTGAATGTTGAACAAGATCTTAATCCATTAAATCCTATAGAACAACCAAAATATAATGTCTTTAATATTAATTATAATTTTAAAGATGCCAATCTGGTAGATTATTTTTCTGGCGGATTGGATTATCAGCTGGCGAAGAATTTCAGTAAGATCGCTCTTAACCTAGAATACCGAAAGCTTTTTAGAAATAATAGGCAATTAAACCTAAGATTATACGCTGGAACATTCTTATATAATGACGAAACAGATAATGATTATTTTAGTTTTGCTTTAGATAGACCAACAGATTATCTTTTTGATTATAACTATTATGGTCGTAGTCAAAGTTCCGGTCTATTCAGTCAACAGATTATTTTAGCGGAAGGAGGTTTTAAATCAAAACTTGAGCCTGCTTATGCTAATCAATGGATTACAACAGTAAATGCCAGCACCAATATTTGGAAATGGATCTATGCTTATGGAGATGCCGGTTTGGTAAAAAATGAATTCAGTAAAGCTAAATTTTTATACGATTCCGGAATTAGGCTGAGCTTTGTGGCAGATTATTTTGAATTATATCTTCCTGTATACTCTAATTTAGGCTGGGAAATAGGTCAAGAAAACTACGATCAAAAAGTTAGATTTATTGTAACTTTAGACATTAACACTCTTATCAAACTGTTTACCCGAGAATGGTATTAAAAGAATTTTTAACGCCTTGAAAATGAAATCTTAATTTCATTAAATTTTTCAACTCACATTATATTATTCTTAAAAATTACGCGATATTTGCAAAAAAATTGCAGATATTTTAATCTAAGAACGTTTTTATATAATATACCAATAATTTCGGTAATTATATTGAATTGTATTTAACCTTAGATTTAGCTATATTTGTGACTATTCAAACTTATTTTTCATGCAAAGCGAAACACAATCTAAAGAATCTATTTCTTTTGAAGATTTTAAAACAGAAGTTTTAAAAGATTACAAAATTGCAGTCACCAGCCGTGAGTGTAGCTTACTTGGGAGAAGAGAAGTTCTTACCGGAAAAGCCAAATTCGGAATTTTTGGCGATGGAAAGGAAATCCCTCAATTAGCTATGGCCAAGGTTTTCAAAAATGGAGACTTTAGATCTGGCTATTATAGAGATCAAACTTTCATGATGGCAATTGGAGCTTTAAATATTCAACAGTTCTTTGCTGGTCTTTATGCCGATACTTCTATAGAAGATGAGCCTATGTCTGCCGGTAGACAAATGGGTGGGCACTTTGCAACTCATAGTTTAAATGAAGATGGAAGTTGGAAGAACTTAATGCAACAAAAGAATTCCAGTGCAGATATTTCTCCTACTGCAGGACAAATGCCTAGATTATTAGGACTTGCACAAGCCTCTAAGATCTACAGAAATGTGGAAGGAATAGATGCCGAGAAATTCTCTGAAAATGGAAATGAAATTGCATGGGGAACTATTGGTAATGCAAGTACAAGTGAAGGTCATTTCTGGGAAACTATAAATGCTGCCGGAGTATTACAAGTACCAATGGTAATGAGCGTTTGGGATGACGAATACGGAATTTCTGTACATGCTAAGTATCAAACAACTAAAGAAAACATCTCAGAAATTTTAAAAGGTTTCCAAAGAGATGAAAAAAATAAAGGTTACGAGATCATCATTGTGAATGGATGGGATTATGTGGCGTTGGTAGAGGCTTATGAAAAAGCTTCAAAAATTGCCAGAAAAACACATTCTCCTGTATTAATTCACGTTAAAGAACTTACGCAACCTCAAGGACACTCTACTTCTGGCTCCCATGAACGTTACAAAGATGAAGACAGATTAGGCTGGGAGCGCGAATATGATTGTAATGTGAAATTTAGAGAATGGATCATTGAAAACAATTTTGCTGTAGAAGAAGAACTTGAGAATATTGAAAAAGACATTAAGAAGCAGGTTAGAGACGGTAAAAAAGCTGCTTGGACTGCTTACACTCAGCCAATGAAGAATAAGCTGAATGAACTTTTACCACTTCTTAAAAATGCTGCTAACAACAGTAATAATAAAGGAGCCATAAGCGCTTTTGTAAAAGACCTTTCAGAAACTAAAGACCCATTAAAAAAGGATCTACTAGTCGCTGCTAGAAAAAGTATGCGTTATCTAATTGGATTAGAAAGTGATGCGAAATCTGAACTATCTAAATGGATCACTGCTTATACAGATCAATCTCAACCGGAATATAGCAGTCATTTATACAGTGAATCAGATCAAATAGCTGTGAATGTAGAAGAAATTGCTCCTGTTTATTCCGAAGAATCTAAAAATGTTGACGCCCGTATTATTTTAAGAGATAACTTTGATAAAATTTTCGAAACCAGACCAGAGACTTTAATCTTTGGAGAAGATAGTGGTGCAATTGGAGATGTGAATCAAGGACTGGAAGGCCTTCAGGAAAAGTATGGCGAACTAAGGGTTGCCGATGTTGGAATTAGAGAAGCTACTATTTTAGGACAAGGAATTGGAATGGCCATGCGTGGATTAAGACCAATTGCCGAAATTCAGTATCTGGATTATGTGCTTTATGCATTACAGATAATGAGTGATGATCTTGCCACTTTGCAATATAGAACTCGAGGAAAGCAAAAAGCACCGCTTATAATTAGAACGCGTGGTCATAGATTGGAAGGGATCTGGCATAGTGGATCTCCAATGGGAGCTTTAGTGCATTTATTAAGAGGAGTTCATATCCTGGTTCCTAGAAATATGACTAAAGCTGCTGGATTTTACAACACATTGTTGAAGGCAGATGAGCCTGCATTAATTGTAGAATGTCTTAACGGATATAGATTAAAAGAAAAGTTACCTGAAAATCCGGGAGAATATACTACGCCAATTGGAGTTGTAGAAACTGTTCGCACAGGTACAGATATTACTTTAATTTCTTACGGATCTACTCTTAGATTGGTACAAGAAGCTGCTGAAGAATTAGAGCAAGTTGGTATTTCTGCAGAAATTATTGATATCCAATCTTTACTCCCTTTTGATTTGAATCAAGACATCGTAAAGAGTGTTGCTAAGACCAACCGTTTATTGGTAATAGATGAAGATGTTCCTGGTGGAGCTTCAGCTTACATACTTCAAAAAATTGTAGAAGATCAAAATGCTTACATTCATTTAGATAGTAAGCCTCAAACCTTGACCGCAAAAGCACATAGACCTGCTTACGGTACAGACGGAGATTACTTCTCTAAACCTTCTACAGAAGATATCTATGAAAAGATCTATGAAATTATGAACGAGGCTAGACCTCAAGATTTCCCTCAGCTTAGATAAGCTATGTGGTTTATAAAATTAAAATCCCCGTTCTAAAATTTAGAACGGGGATTTTTTAATTTGTCAAGCTGAACTTGTTTCAGCTTCTGTTTAACGTCGCAATGTTTCTAGAGATCCTGAAATAAGTTCAAGATGACACTCAGTCAAAACGTTAAGCTGAACTTGTTTCAGCTTCTATATTATATCAAATTGTTGGTATAGATTCTGAAATAAATTCAGGATAACAAAGCTTTATTATAGACTTATGGCAACCATTTTTTTTCAAAATTTGGCTTTCTCTTCTCTAAAAAGGCATCTCTACCTTCTTTAGCCTCCTCTGTCATATACGCCAAACGAGTTGCTTCTCCTGCAAAAACTTGCTGTCCAACCATTCCATCATCGGTAAGGTTCATCGCAAATTTCAACATCTTTATTGATGTTGGAGATTTAGCCAAGATTTCTTGAGCCCATTCATAGGCAGTATCTTCTAACTCTGCATGGGGGATAACAGCATTTACCATCCCCATATCAAAAGCTTCTTGAGCATTGTAATTTCTACCTAAAAAGAAAATCTCTCTAGCCTTCTTCTGCCCTACCATTTTCGCTAGATATGCAGAACCATAGCCGCCATCAAAACTCGTAACATCGGCATCTGTTTGTTTAAAAATGGCATGTTCTTTACTGGCAAGGGTAAGATCACAAACTACATGCAAACTATGTCCACCACCTACGGCCCATCCCGGAACAACAGCAATTACAGCTTTAGGCATAAACCTTATCAATCTCTGCACTTCAAGAATATTCAATCTGTGCATTCCATCTTCACCAACATATCCTTGGTGTCCCCTTGCTTTTTGATCTCCTCCACTACAAAAAGAATATACTCCATCTTTTGAAGAAGGACCTTCAGCCGAAAGTAAGACTACACCAATAGAAGTATCTTCCTGTGCATCATAAAACGCATCATACAACTCACTAGTAGTTTTAGGTCTAAAAGCGTTTCGAATATCGGGGCGATTAAAGGCAATTCTTGCTACTCCGTTAGATTTTTTATAAGTGATATCTTCGTACTGCTTAGCAGTTTTCCAATCAATTTCAGTCATTTTGATAATTTTGATGTAAAAATAAGATTTTTAAAAAGAAAAATATGTTTTCCCACCCAAGCTATTGGAGTAGAATTTTTCAGTTTAATCATCATTTGCACAATTCTTGATATATTTGTTGAAATTATCAGGATGAAATTCACAGGTTTTCTAATCACTTTTCTATTTTTCTCATATTTTGGATTTTCTCAGGAAATACCCTTGGCAAATTCTGAGAAATCTGGATTTATTATAAAGCGATTAGAAATTAGACCTTCACTTTCCAATTTAGCTCCAGAAATTCCCGGAACCGGAAAATATAGAATAAGAACAGTGAATTTTAATGTTGAAGATAAACCCAGAGAAGTCAACATCGCCGAAGCAATGGAACGCGAAAGAAGAATGAAACCAAGAACTGTAGATCTTGATCCACCGGTACAAGTTCCAAAACAATCGGGAGTCATTACAATTACAGGAGGAGAAAACGCAAGATTTAATCAGAGTTTTACACCTAATTTAAATACGAATTCTGTTAGAGGAGTAAGAAATTCTGTTTATATAGATGCATCAGAAAGTACGGGAGCAGCTTATTTTCAAAGCTACTCCCCTTTTTATAGAGGATATTATTATTAGTCTTTAACTAAATAAATTCCGTCTTCTTTAATATCAATGAGTCGTTGTTTATATAAAGTCCCAATTGCTTTCTTAAAGCTCTTCTTGCTCATTTGCAATTGCTTTTGAATTTCATTGGGATCAGATTTATCGGTAAGTTTTAAGCTGCCACCTTTTAGTTCCATTTCATTTAAAATATCCTGTGCGTTTGGCTCGATACTTCTATAACCAGGACGTTGTAAGGTGATATCTATCTTTCCATCTGGACGAGTTTTTTTAACCCATCCTTTCAATTTATCTCCAGGCTGAAGATCTTGAAACACATCGTCTTTAAAGATCAAACCTTGATGAATTTCATTTACAATTACATTCACTCCAAGATCTGTAGGATTAGCAACTATTAGGTCTACCTCTTCAAAAGGTTCTACCGTCAATTCAGAATTGGTAAGGAAAGAATTGGTTTTACTAGAAGCGATCAATCTATTAGTTTCTTCATCTAAATGACAAAAAATAAGATACCAGCTATCTTTTCTCATTTTAGAAGCCATCTCTCTGTAAGGCACAAAAAGATGCTTTTCAAGTCCCCAATCTAAAAAGGCTCCAATATCATTAACCTCCACACATTTTAGAAAAGCGAATTCATCTAACTTTACAAAAGGTGTAAGCGTAGTTGCCACGGGGCGCTCTTGATGATCTAAGTAAACAAATACTCTAATTTCATCTTCTAACTGGAAACTCTCCGGTTTATATTTATTAGGTAACAAAACTTCATCACCTTCCGCATTTTTAAGAAATAATCCGGGTTCTGTATCCCGATCGATTATCATTGTATGATATTCACCAATATTAAGCATAGTTCAAATTTAAAGTGCAAAGATACTTCATATTTTACGGGTTTTGGCATAAACCAAAAATCCGTTTTTCCCACTTAGAAAAAACGGACTTTTATATTTTTTTGAACATTATTTAAAAACACTGTCTTTCTTAAAATGTTTGGTAAGCAAGTAGTAAACTACAGCTCTATATTTATTTCGATTGGATTTTCCGTATTTCTCCATCACTGCGTTTAAACCTACATCAAGTTTTTCATCATCTGCCAATCCTAATTTTTTGATAAGGAAATTCTTTTTTACGGTTTCCATTTCAGATTCGCTGGAACTAGAAACGGTTTCAGCATCACTTTGAAAGATACTTGGGCCGCAAGATTCTGTCACCTTCCTTAGAAGATCCACATCTGGCTCCCCTCCTATTTTATCTTTAAAATCTTGAATATACTTCCCTACTTTTTCATCGGTTTTACTCATAATTTAAATTTTAATGATTTAACAATCATCAATTTAAATAAATTAAAGCAAGATTTTCGTAAACTATTCTTAAGATTTCATGAAACTGAAATAATTCAGCAGTACTTCATCATTCAATTTTCTTGGAGTAAAAATTTCTAACAACTTAGGTCTTTCAGAAGGTTTATAGAAATCCTGTAAAGCTTCATTTATTTCATCTGAATTTGAAGCGGCAACATATTTGAAGTTATGCATCTCACAAAGAGAATTCGCCTTTAGCTGGTGAGTGGTTTCGAAATAAGTATCAAAATTCTCTGTATTCTTATTTCCGGGAAGAATTCTAAAAATTCCCCCTCCTCCATTATTCAGCACAATGATTCTAAAATTAGAAGGAATGTAATTGTTCCAAATTCCGTTACTATCGTAAAAGAAACTAAGATCTCCACAAATAAGCAGCGTTGGCTCTTTAGAAATGGTTGCGGCACCCACAGCGGTAGAAACACATCCATCTATCCCGCTTGTTCCTCTATTGCAAAATATCTTCTGAGAAGCCTTCCATTGGAATAATTGGGCATATCTCACTGTGGAACTATTTCCTAACTGAACTATATAATTTTCAGGAACTGAAGGTACTATAGCCTGCATTGCTTTAAAATCTGAATATGGAATCTCTTCTACATAAAGATCATGTCTTTTTTGCCTTTGTTTTCTGATATTTTTCCAATGCGAAGCATAATCACTTTTCCCTTCTTCAAGTAATGGAAGAAATCCTTCAAAAAAGGAATTCACTGAAGTTTCAAAATGCTTGTTCAAACAGAAGAATGTATTATATGCTTTTTTAGGATCTATATGCCAGTGCTGTTGTGGCTGATAATTCCTTAAAAAGGCTTTGATCTTTTTAGAAACAATCATTCCTCCCAAGGTCAACAATATATCGGGTTGTAATGCTTCAAATTGTTGCTTGAAATCTTCAGATTTCTCTATGGGACCTATCAAGGTATCTATTCTAGTAAAGAATTCTTCATGTTGCAGGTTAGAAGTAGTTTCTGTCAACACCAAAACCGATTCGTCTGTAGCTAAATAATCCAAGAATTTCTGCTCAACAGAATTTGGCTGAGCCACTCCTACGATCACCATCTTTCTTTTTGCCTTATTCCAGATATCAGTATAGCTTTCCAATTCTTTAGCAGCGTAGATACGCTCTACTTTTTCCGGTAATATCTGCAGTGGATTTACACTAACATCTTCTACCAGATCATATAGAGGCTCATAAAAAGGCACATTTATATGCACCGGCCCATTAACTTCCAACGCCTTATTTAACGCCAAATTGATCTCCCGTTCGTTATGCTTTTGAGATTCAAATTGTTTCTGTAATAATTTCTTATCGGTAGAACTCGTTTCAAGAACAATTTCAGAATAAAGATTTGCAGAGTATTCTATATGATTTTCAAAAACATTTTTTTGACGAATGGTTTGTCCGTCTCCAATATCAATTCTCTCAATAGGCCTGTCTGCAGAGATCACCACCAAAGGGATATCGCTGTAGTAAGCTTCAGAAATTGCTGGATAATAATTCAATAAGGCAGAACCGGAACTACAAACCAGTGCCACAGGTTCTCCCAATTGCTGCGCCATTCCTAAAGCAAAAAAAGCTGCACAACGTTCATCTACAATACTATAAGAATTAATATCAGGATGATGCGTAAAACCAATGGTTAAAGGTGCATTTCTGGAACCTGGAGAAATTACTACGTGTTTAATATTCTTAGCTACACATAAGGCAACTATAGATTGAGCTACGGGAATTTTGGAATACTTCATACTATCCCAAAATTACAATTTCAAATGAATAAAATAGGTATCTCTAAGGCTTATTTAACAAGTACCGCTTTCATAGTTCGTGCTTTATTCATGGTTTCCACCCATTCTTGTTCAGGATCTGAATCTTTTGTGATTCCACCTCCTACGTATAAGTTTGCTTTATCTTCTTCTAATTTTAAACACCGCAGATTCACAAATAAACTGGTTTGTTTTACTACACTCAGATAAGCCTGATTCTCTCGATTCTTACGATTACTGCTTCGCTGAACTTTTTCTTTGATGTTCAATTCGCCCAAAAAACCGGTATAGAATTCTCTCTCATAATTTTCATGCTTCAGAATAAATTCTTTTGCTACTTTTTTAGGCAATCCACAAATTGCAGGAGTTGGATGTATTGCTTGAATTAATTGTACCAACTTAACTTTATCATCTATTTTAACGCTAATATCAGTTCTTAGATGAAGTAGTTTTCCGGCTTGCACCGTATATGGACCCGATTTTAAAATATCGTTTTTATCAAGATCAAGCTCTCCAATATTTTCAATAATAGAGTTGGTCACAAATTCTTGTTCTTCAATTTCTTTTAAACCCCATTCCACCTCTGTAGTTTCCTCAATTTTTTGAGTACCGGCAAGTGCCATGGTTTTTAATCTATTTCTTTTTATCTGAAGCAAGGTTTCCGGTGTTGCTCCCAACCACATCCCAACTTTTGGATGATACCAGAGATATACAAAAGCGGTGGGATATTTTGAAAGCATTTTTCTAAAAAGCGAAAGTGCATTTGGAGTTTCCAATTTTACTTGCTCTTTTCTGGAAAGCACTACTTTTTTCAGAGTCCCATTTTTAATAGCGTCTAATCCCCGATCAACAAGATCTATATGGTTTTGTTTTTCTCCTTCACTTTCAATTTCCACATCTGTCGAAATTGGATTATCAAACTCATTTTCATCAATCTGAAAATCAGTCTCTAAAAATTCTGATTCATCTGAAGGGATCAAAAAACTATCCCGTTCATTATCAAAAGGAGCGAAAACAAATCCGCTTTCTTCAAAATCGTGAATGAGATGTGTTTGATCATCTTTTTGAAAAAAGCCTTTCAAAGGTTCGTGAGATATAGAATTCGAAGCTTTTCTATAAGCTACAAATGGTAAGTTTAAATCGAGTTGCTCTTGAATTCGAAGATAAAAATCTGAAAGATCAATCATTATTTTTTGTTTTCGGGAGTGCAATGGTGGTAAGTTTCACCAAAGAGATCAAGTTATCTTCTGCATCTGTAACGCGAATATTCCACAACTGTGTGGTTCTACCTTTGTGAATAAATGTTGCCTTCGCATACACCATTCCTTCCTTGATACTTTTAATATGATTTGCAGAAATTTCAATTCCTCGCACATAATATTCGGCAGAGTCAATAAAAATATGAGAAGCAACACTCCCCACACTTTCTGCCAAAGCCACCGTTGCGCCTCCATGTAAAACCCCGTCGGGCTGATGAACCTTAGCATTTACAGGCATCTCAGCAGTCACAAAATCATCTCCAATATCGGTGAATTTAATATCTAAAGTATCCATCAATGTATTTCTACACATTTCATTACACTTTGCCAGAATTTCCTGCTTCTCCATTGCTATAAGATTGTTTACTTTGTAAAAATACAAAACACAGCAGATGAAAAGGGAAGAAAAACAGGTTTCTTATGAGATCACCAATACCTATAGCACTTTAAATGAATATACCTCCAAAACAAAAAATGTATGGATGGTCTTTCATGGAATTGGATATCTAAGCCGATATTTTCTGAAGTATTTTAAAGACCTCAACCCGGAGGAGAATTACATCATTGCTCCGCAGGCGCAGTCAAAATATTACCTAAATAATAAATATACCCATGTTGGTGCGTCTTGGCTCACCAAAGAAAATACTGAAGAAGAATTTGAAAATGTATTGAATTACTTAAGAGAAGTTTTTAAAGCCGAAGGTTTAGATAAAGTAGAAAATCTAAATGTTTTGGGATATTCTCAGGGAGTTTCTATTGCAACCAGATTTGTTGCCAGAGAAAAGATACCATGCAAGAATTTAATTCTCCTTTCAGGAAAAGTGCCACAAGAATTATCTGCTAAAGATTATGAATTTCTAGCAGACACCAAATTCTCTTTTATCTACGGAACTCAAGATGAATATCTAAAAGCCGGAATTGTAAATGTAGAACATGACCGTTTAAAAGAATTATTTCCGGAAAATTTAGAGATTATGACTTTTGAAGGTGGGCATGAAGTAAGACCGGAAATAATTAAAAATATAGCTAACTAAACTCTTACAATCTTCATAGAAACTGGAAGGATATATATTATAAAACAAAAAAGATCCCGACTTGCATCGGGATCTTTTAGTTTGACCTTATAATTAAGATCTAATATGTAAAATGAATTACTTCACTTCTTCAAAGTCTACATCTTCTACGTCGTCGCTTTGTTTAGAATCAGCTTCTCCGTTAGATTCAGCTCCAGTTGCACCTTGCTGTGCTCCACCTTGAGCTTCTGCTTGTGCTTTATACATCTCTTCAGATGCAGTTTTCCAAGCTTCATTAAGCTTATCTAAAGCTGGAGAAATTGTTTCCACTTCTTTAGTTTCATAAGCTTTCTTCAAATCTTCTAAAGCGCTTTCAACTGGCTTCTTCTTATCTTCAGATATCTTATCACCAAATTCTTTCAATTGCTTCTCAGTTTGGAAGATCATAGCATCGGCTTCATTAAGCTTATCTACTTTTTCTTTCGTTTTCTTATCAGATTCAGCATTCGCTTCAGCTTCCTGCTTCATTTTTTGAATTTCTTCTTCTGTTAATCCTGAAGAAGCTTCAATTCTAATATCCTGAGTTTTGTTGGTAGCTTTATCTGTAGCACTTACTTTAATAATACCGTTAGCATCAATATCAAAGGTTACTTCAATTTGAGGAGTACCTCTTTGTGCTGGCGGAATACCATCTAAGTGGAATCTACCAATAGTATTATTATCTGTAGCCATTGGGCGCTCACCTTGCAACACATGAATCTCTACAGATGGTTGATTATCTGCTGCGGTAGAAAACACCTGAGATTTTTTGGTTGGAATAGTTGTGTTAGACTCAATTAATTTAGTCATAACTCCACCCATAGTTTCAATACCAAGAGAAAGAGGAGTTACATCTAGTAACAATACATCTTTTACATCTCCGGTTAATACACCACCTTGAATAGCTGCTCCAATTGCAACAACCTCATCTGGGTTAACTCCTTTTGAAGGTTTCTTACCAAAGAATGCTTCTACTTCTTCCTGAATTTTAGGAATACGAGTAGATCCACCTACTAAAATAACTTCATCTATATCACTCTTAGAAAGTCCTGCATCGCTAAGTGCTTTTTGTACAGGATCCATAGAACGTTTTACTAGCTCATGAGCCAATTGCTCAAATTTAGATCTTGTAAGAGTCTCTACCAAGTGTTTTGGTCCACTAGAAGTCGCCGTAACATATGGCAAGTTAATTTCTGTTTGTGTAGAAGAAGATAATTCAATCTTAGCTTTCTCTGCAGCTTCTTTCAAACGTTGAAGCGCCATAGGGTCTTTTCTAAGATCTATGTCTTCTGCTTTTTGGAAAGTGTCTGCTAAGAAATCGATAATCACCTCATCAAAATCATCTCCACCTAAATGCGTATCACCATTTGTAGATAATACTTCAAAAACTCCATCCCCTAATTCTAGGATAGAAATATCAAAAGTACCACCACCAAGGTCATAAACTGCAATTTTTTGATCGGTAGATTTTTTATCAAGACCATAAGCCAAAGCTGCTGCTGTAGGCTCATTTATAATTCTTCTAACTTTTAAACCTGCAATCTCACCGGCTTCTTTAGTAGCCTGACGCTGAGCATCGTTGAAGTAAGCAGGCACAGTAATAACCGCTTCGGTTACCGTTTGTCCTAAATAATCTTCTGCAGTTTTCTTCATCTTTTGTAATACCATTGCAGAAAGTTCCTGCGGAGTATACAAACGTCCATCCACATCTACACGTGGCGTATCATTATCACCTTTTACAACTTTATAAGGTACACGTCCTGCTTCTCTAGAAGATTCAGAAAATTTGTTCCCCATAAAACGCTTTATAGAAGATATTGTTTTTGTTGGGTTAGTTACAGCCTGACGTTTTGCAGGATCTCCAACTTTAATTTCTCCACCTTCTACAAATGCTATTACAGAAGGAGTTGTTCTTTTACCTTCAGCATTAGGAATTACCGTTGGTTCGTTACCTTCCATTACGGCAACGCACGAGTTGGTAGTACCTAAGTCAATTCCAATTATTTTACTCATAACTTTATACGTTGATTATTATTATTGTT